>VOFK01002917.1_pt1 | contig 546506 bp, 467 predicted proteins | sample 5384121 | NCBI WGS metagenome assembly VOFK01 (sample SAMN12384730, study PRJNA508395) | human gut metagenome | isolation source: healthy gut J | host: Homo sapiens | reverse complement strand
AGCATTGTTTATGAAAAATTTAGTAAAAAGATTGTTTACCTCGTTGGTAGCGTTTTGTATGCTTTTTTCTGTGAGTGCGGTTCCTGCTTTTGCAGCGGAAACAACAACGGAAATAACGGATACTCAACAGCCGGTAGTCATTGGAGAATATGACGGATACTTAACCGATGTTATGATTTCCGATGGTGTCACCAAAAGAGCAGTCGCTAATGTTCGTATTAACTCTTATGCAACTTATGATGAGGATGATGGGATTCAAGTTCATGTGAAGTTGTATGTACCGTGGTATGAATCTCCAAAACCGGAGTTCACTGGTATGACTGGTACAGTTAATGTGCTTATGAACAAAAAATCCACCAATACGGCATTTGCAGAATTAGCCGACGGTGAAGAAACAATCGAAACTGATGTGGATACTGGAAGAACAGGTAATAGCGGAGATAAGGGAACGGTTTCTGTTTCTGGTGTTGCTACCGCTAATAATGCCTTGGCAGGCGGTGGAGCTTTCGCTATTTCTTACCCTGTGACACTTCCCTAATTAAATGCAAAACAGTTGTGAATTAAGGTTGGTAATAGGTAAAATGAAACGGTTATTGGCAATATGCGTATGTTTTTTTATGTGTGTAGGCTTATGTTCGTGTGATTCTTCCCAAACTCGGTCGGTATCATCATATAACTGGTCTTTAGAATTTATTACTGATTTAGATGGTAATATGTTATTCTCAGGTTCAGTGCATGATGACATACCAGTATTGGATTTGACATTGAGTTTTGAAGAAAAAAGTTTTATCTTAACAGATAACACTCATAAACAAGAATGGACAGGTACATATTCGCTTGAAAAGATTGACAATTCTTCTTCGAAACTCGGATTAACTTTTGAAAATTTAGAGGAGCCTGTTACAGGCGTATATGGAACAAGAGTTTATTCTGATGATTCAGAAAGCGCAACAATTACATTACAAACTGATGAAAATATCCTGTCTTTTGTTGGAGAAGATTCATAAATAAAAACAGCCGCTGTAGGAACAAAATCCTACAACGGCTGTTTTTATTTCCACGGCCTGCGCCGGAAGTTCATACCCAGACTGTTTTATCAGCGGGGATTTCTTGAACAGCTTTTTCAAAAGGCTTCGTTCCTCTTGTGAGAGCCGCTTGTATTTGAGCCGGAACGCCTTGCAGAATATCTCCGTGAATTGCTGAACCCTGTCCCCCGGAGATTGCATGGCCTTTTGTACTTCCCGTATAAGTTCATCGGCAGGCGTGGTATCCGGCGCACTTTCGCTGTCATTTTCGTGCGCCTTGCGTATATCATGGAGAATGACGTCCCATGTTTTGTGCGTCACATGGCAGAAAAAATCTTCTTCCTCTATCTGACAGGCTTCCAACACTTTGATTGCCCGGTCTGCCGCAGCTTCGGGGTGTTCTTCCAGTACCATAGCCCGTAAAGCAGCCAGTGAGCTGTTTGTGTCATGGAAGTGCATGGTTGCTATCCCGTCCACATAGATTTCTGCGTCTGCCAGCAATTCCTTAAATTTTTCATGGGAGATAATCTCACACAGCAGCCGGTTATTGAAGCGTTCACTTTTTCAGCAGTTCCACGACTTCATCACTCAAATGTAATTCTTCTATCGGGGTGTTTTCATATCTCCGATTATTGGTAAGGCCGAGCAGATAGTCAACCGACACCTGATAGAAGTCTGCCAGCTTCAACAGGCTGCCGTGGTTAATTTCCTTGTATTCGTCGTTGTCGTTTTCATAACTGCCGAGGGCTGATTTTGAAATGCCGGTTTCCTGTGCCAGTTCTTCCAGATTCAAGCCCCGTTCCACCCGTAAATCTTTCAGGCGTTCCTGTACGGAAATGCGGGTTTTCATAAACACATCGCTCCTTCCTGCGGCTGGCTGCCGCTGTTATTCCTTATTATACCATATACCGTTCCGAAATCGTGGAATTTTTTCGATTTTGGGGCGGTTTTCCTATTTTATGGACATACGGGAAAGGGTTCAAAAAAATGAGCTATGATTAAGTCAGTTCATCGATGGATTATTTCCAATCGAATGACCGGCCTGATGGGATATGCTCTCCCGGCGATGTAGCGCAACGACCTGCGGCAAGGAAATGGAGGAACCTTGACCGCAGCGAGCGTACCAACGGGAACGAAACGCCGCTGTGAGATTCAGGGGCAGGAACGACAGCAGGACAACCCGGCAGAACTGATACCAAAACGCTACCCAAACACGACAAATCGGCGGGGTGTAGTCTGCCCCGTCCGTAATACTATGGGGCATTTCAAAGCGGCTCTATGGCCGTATTTTCCTTGAAAATCGCCCCGAAACATGACACCAAAAACCTTTATCCGCCTGTTCCCGTTGTTACGGCTGAAATGGGCGGATTTTCTATGATAGGAGGCACTATGCCGAGAATGAGCAAGAAACGGAAGTTGGAGCTTTCCTTCTTCCTCAATGACCGGGGGCGTGTGGCCTACAACGACCTGTGCCGGAAGTGCCAGCATAAGTGCAAGCAGAGTTTCCGGGCTGTCGTGATAGACTGCCCCCATTACCTGTCAAAACGAGCCAAGCGAAAGGAGAAAATCAGTTAAATGGAATTTGAATTTATGAGCGCAGACACGGTTCTGCCGCCTTGTATGCCGCTACCCGCCGCAATGCTTCGGCTGCCGATCAGCAGCACAGCAAAAAGTCATGTATGCCCGTCTGCTGAACACCACCCTTACGGCAGGGATAGAGGATAGCAACGGCATTTTGTTTGTCCGTTTTCCTATCATGGAATTAGCGGCAGCCCTCTCCCGCAGCCCCGTCACTGTGAAGCGTTCCCTGAAAGAATTGGAGGACATCGGGCTTATCCTGCGGGTGCGCCGGGGTGTGGGAGAACCAAACCGCATTTACACGCTGCTTCCCAAAGGAGGGCTGCCATGATAAATGAGAAGCTGGAAAAGCTGAATCAGGAGATTGCCAAAGGCGAAGCCAGACTGCGGCGGGCGCAGCATGAAGAAAAAAATACTGGAACACCAGGTGAAGCAGCTTACCCGGAAGGAACGGACGCACCGGCTCTGTACCAGAAGGAGCTATGCTGGAAAGTTTCCTTTTAAGGCCGGAAGTGCTGACAGACGAGGATGTGATGGACATTCTGAAACAGGCATTTTCTCAAAGTGGCATGAAGGAAATAGTTGCAGAAAGCGTGAAAGGGCGGGTAGCCGGGGAATCCCTTACGGAGTAAGGGCGCAACTATACACCGGTCGGTCAAGCCGGTGCGTTGCGCCCTGCCGGGGGCTTCCTGCGGAAAGCGGATGATTTTCAGCACCGTTGCGGCTGCTTCCAATCATCACAGGGGACGCTACACTTCCCCTGCGCTGGCTGCGCCAGCTACCCCTTTAGGGACTTGCCGCCCGGGAACACCTTGCGCTGCAAGCTGTTCCCGTCCAGCAAGTTTACAATTTATCTATTCCAAAACAGGACTGCCCGTAGTATAATAAAGCTAATGACGAACACTATCTAAGGAGATGGTTTTATGTATGGATTGATTGCTTTGAATTTCATCATACCCTTTGTTATGGTTTTTGTAGGATATATCTTAAAAAGAACCCGGTAAAAGATATGACATCCGGTAACGGATACAATACGCCTACATCTCGGAAGTCACAAGAGCATTGGGATTATGCACAAAGCATAGCGCCTAATATTTTTATTGGTATTGGCAAAACATTAGGTTTGGTAGAAATCGTTTTGTGTATATCCTTACTTTTTCTTAATATTTCCGCACAGTCTACCGTATTTGCAGGAGTAGCCGTTGGAATTATATTTCTGTTTTTTGGGTTTTACAAAACTGAAACAGGAATTACAAGTAAATTTGCGAACAAAAACTTTTAAGCTATTAGACAGCTTTCCATCATCGAGCCAACCTGACCCGAACCTTCAAAACTGAATACTAATCGCCTACCAGCGACACCACTAAGCAGGAAATCAGAAACGGTTTCCTGCTTTTCTTTTTGCCCAAAATCAACCACAGGAAGGAGGAACGCTATGCCCTGTCCACACCATGATATAAAAAATAATCCAGCGCAGCAAACCACCAGTCAGCCGTTGCGTCTGCCGCCTACCAGAGTGGGGAACGGCTGTTTTCCGAGTACGACCAGAAGCAGAAATACTATTCCCATAAAAGCGAGATTGTCCATACAGAAATCATGCTGCCGCCCCACGCCCCACCAGCGTATGCAGACCGCAATACTTTGTGGAACGCCGCCGAAGCTATCGAGAAGCAATGGAACTCCCAGCTTGCCCGGAGAATCGTGCTTGCCATACCGAGGGAAATCCCCCCGGAACAGCACGCCGACCTTATCCGGGACTACTGCCGGGAGTTTTTTGTTTCTAAAGGCATGATTGCCGATTTTGCCATCCACGACAAAGGGAATGGGAATCCCCACGCCCACATCCTGCTGACCATGCGGGCAATGGACGAAAACGGGAAATGGCTTCCCAAGAGCCGGAAGGTTTATGACCTTGACGAGAACGGCGAGCGTATCCGGCTCCCGTCCGGGAGCTGGAAAAGCCACAAGGAGGATACCGTGGACTGGAACGACCAGAAGTACGGAGAGATCTGGCGGCAGGGCTGGGCGGCTACCGCTAACCGCTATCTGGAAGCCAACGGACGCCCGGAGCGCCTTGACCTTCGTTCCTATGAACGGCAGGGGCTTGATAAAATCCCCACCGTCCATATGGGGCCAGCAGTCAGCCAGATGGAGAAACGAGGGATACAGACCAACATCGGCAACTTGAACCGGGACATCAAAGCCGCCAATTCCCTTATGCAATCTATCCGGCAGATGGTACGCCACCTGAAAGGCTGGATTGCAGACCTGAAGGAGAAAAAAGCCGCCCTGCTGGAAGCCTTGCAGGAATCGAAGGAACCCACCCTGCCGGAGCTGCTGGGGAAATATCTGGATTTGCGCCGGGAGGAACGTACAGGCTGGACAAGCAAAGGCCAGCTTACAGGCAGCGTTGCCGATTTCAACAAGGTTATGGAAGCTATCCGCTATCTGCGGGAAAAGGAGCTGTCCACTGTGCAGAGTTTGGACGCTTATCTGGATACCGTCAGCGGGCAGGCCGTTTCCATCCGGGCAGAGATGAAGCCGAAAGAACAGCGTATGAAAGAAATCAACACCCTGCTTTCCCATATCGCCAACTTTGAAGCCCATAAGCCGGTTCATGTGGAGTATGCTGCCATCCGGTTTAAGAAGCCACGGGAACAGTTTGCCGCCGCCCATCGGGACGAGCTGGACGCCTATAATGCCGCTATCCGTTATTTCAAGGTGCATTTGAAGGAGAAGAAGTACAGCATTAAAAAGCTGAATGAGGAACAGACACAGCTTGCCGGAGAAGTTGCCGGATATAAGGAACGGTTGTCCGCATTACAGGAGGATGTGAAGATTCTCCGGGATGTGCGTCACTGGCTCAATCAGGTTCTTCCGTCTGAACAGTACCGCCAGACCGCCGAGCCGGGAAAGAAACCGTCCATCCAGCAGGCAGTCAAAGGCCGGACGCAGCGTATCCGGGAAGAACAGGCCGAGAAACGGAAGCAGCCCCGCACAGAGAAAAAACAGGATATGGAACTTTAATAGGCGCTTGCTATTTTCTTTTTCGAGAATGACAGGCGCTTTTCTTATTTTCAGGAGGATTTATTTGAATGTATTTAAAGCTGTCAAGCAGTCTGTTACCACCCGGCAGGCTGCGGAGCATTTTGGAATCCGGGTGGGACGAAACGGGATGTGTGTCTGCCCCTTCCATGCTGATAAAAACCCCAGCATGAAGGTTGACCGGCGCTTTCACTGTTTCGGCTGTCAGGCAGACGGGGATGTGATTGACTTTGTTTCCCGTCTGGAAGCTGTCAGTCCGAAGGAAGCCGCCCTCATGCTGGCGCAGGAGTTCTCCATCCCCTATGAGGACAGGGAACCACCCGGCAGGAGAAAACCCAAACCCCGGCAGGAAACCCCGGAACAGCGGTTTTGCCGCATGGAGCGTTACTGCTTCCGGGTGCTGTCCGATTATTACCATCTTCTGCGCCGCTGGAAACGGGACTATGCCCCTAAGATGCCGGAAGAAGCATGGCACCCGCTTTTTGTGGAAGCCTTGCAGAAGCAATCCCATGTGGAATATCTGCTGGATGTGCTGCTCTCCCCGGATATGGAGGAACGGGCAGTCCTTATCGTTGACTATGGAAAGGAAGTGAGCAATCTTGAAAGACGAATGGCAGAGCTTGCCGCCCAAGATACGGCAGGCCGCAGAACAGACCATACAAGAAGCAGCCCCGCCCCGGAGCATTGAGGAAGTAAAGGCCATGCTGGAAAGCACCGAGAAAGGCAGCGTCCGCAACAGTATCCGCAACTGCCTGACCGTCTTTCAGAATGACCCGCTGCTTTCCGGGGCAATCGCAAAAAATCTGCTGACCGAGCGAGTGGACATTGTAAAGCCCATCGGCTACCACCGCATCGGCACCGCCATCACGGACACGGATATGAACTATCTGCTCCTGTATCTGGAAGAAACCTATGGGCTTACCAGTGAGAAAAAGATTACCGCCGCCATCGGGATTGTTGCCAATGAAAACGGCTACCACCCCGTCCGGGACTACCTGAACGGCCTTTCATGGGATGGGCAGGAGCGTATCCGCTATTGCCTGCGCCACTTTCTGGGAGCCGACACCGACCAGTACACCTATGAAGCCCTGCGGCTGTTCCTGCTGGGAGCCATCCACCGGGCATTTTGCCCCGGCTGTAAATTTGAAGTCATGCTCTGTCTGGTGGGCGGTCAGGGAGCCGGGAAATCCACCTTTTTCCGGCTGCTGGCAGTAAAAGACGAGTGGTTTTCCGATGATTTGCGGAAGCTGGATGATGATAACGTGTACCGCAAGCTGCAAGGCCACTGGATTATCGAGATGTCGGAGATGATTGCCACCGCCAATGCCAAGAGCATTGAGGAAATCAAGTCATTTTTAAGCCGACAGAAGGAGGTCTATAAAATCCCATACGAAACCCACCCGGAGGACAGGCTGCGGCAATGTGTGTTCGGCGGCACTTCCAATGCCCTTGACTTCCTGCCCCTTGACCGTTCCGGCAACCGGCGCTTCCTGCCGGTCATGGTGTACCCGGAACAGGCCGAGGTTCACATTTTGGAGGACGAAGCCGCTTCCAGAGCCTATCTTGCACAGGTCTGGGCAGAAGCCATGACGGTTTACCGCAGCGGGGATTTTAAGCTGTCTTTCAGCCCGGAAATGGTGCGCTATCTCAAAGAACACCAGCGGGATTTCATGCCGGAGGACACCAAGGCCGGGATGATACAGGCATACCTTGACCGCTATACCGGCGGCATGGTGTGTTCCAAGCAGCTTTTCAAGGAAGCCCTGAACCACCCCTTTGACGAGCCGAAGCAATGGGAAATCCGGGAAGTCAACGACATCATGAACCATTGCGTGACGGGCTGGAATTACTTTTCCAACCCCCGTGTGTTCCCGGAATACGGCAGGCAAAAGGGCTGGGAGCGTGAAACGAAAGCAACGGACATCAGCAACGGAGCTGAAAAAATCCCGGAAGGATTTGAGGAAGTCACGGAACAGATGGAGCTTCCCTTCTGAAAAATGCAGCCGGTTGCCGACCCTGTTGCACTCCCGTTGCCGAGCCGGTTGCCGGGAAACCCCCCGTAACTGCGGGCTTTTCCCCTTATCAGCAACCAAAACAACAGAAAAATAAAAGAAAATAAAAATAAGAGCCAAACTGCCAGACAGAGATAGTTTTCAGGTTTTGAAGCCCGTTGCCGGACTTCGTTGCCGACCTTCTCCTTGTCTGGCTTATTCTATTATGGAGGATAACTGCCTATGGCAAAAACGAAAACAGAGATTCATGTTACCACAGTTTTTGACGGCGAACTGGACGCCACAGACGTCTTTGTGAGCCTGATTGCCCAAAAAATATGGGCAGAATACCAGCAAAGAAAATCTTGCGAAAACACAAGATTTAGAGTATAATAAGGATGAGGTTCAGAAGAACCGTGTGTTCCGTCTGGATTGTGCGGGTAAACGGTTATGATGAACGGATATGAATATACAGACATGGACGCAATACTGGCAGGCAGCTTCCGGGCAGCCATCTATTGCAGGCTTTCCAAAGACGATGACCTTGACGGGGAGAGCGCCAGTATTGCCAACCAGCGGGATATGCTGGAAAAATACTGCGAAAAGCAGGGATGGGAGGTTGTGGCAGTCTATCAGGACGATGGCTACACGGGGCTGAACATGGAGCGCCCCGACCTGAAACGGATGCTCAAAGCCATCGAGCGCAGGCAGATAAACCTTGTCATAACGAAAGATTTATCGAGGTTGGGCAGAAATTATTTGCAGACCGGCACACTCATTGAGGACTTCTTCCCCCGCCACGGCGTCCGCTATATCGCCATGAATGACGGTATCGACACCATGCGGGACAACAACGACATTGCGCCGTTCAAGAACATCCTCAACGAGATGTACAGCAAGGATATTTCCAAGAAGGTACATTCCTCTTACCTTCTGAAAGCCCAGCAAGGCCAGTTTACCGGCTGTATCGCCCCTTTCGGGTATCAGAAAGACCCGGAGGACAAAAACCATCTGCTGGTGGACGAGGAAACCGCCCCCATTGTCCGGCAAATCTTCCGCTGGGCGCTGGAAGGACACGGCCCGAACTTTATCCGGCGCAGGCTGGAAGAACAGAAGGTGCCTTGCCCTACATGGTGGAACCGGGAACGGGGCTTCCGCAATGTCCGCACTAAATGGGAAAAGAAAGACCCGGTAAACGGGCGGTATATGTGGGATTTTTCGGTAATCAAGGACATCCTGATGAATCCCGTCTATACCGGGGCTATCGCTTCCCAGAAGAAGGACTACCGCTTCAAAATCGGCACCATCGGGGAAAAGCCGGAGGACTGGATTGTGGTGGAAAACCAGCATGAGCCGCTTGTTGACCGCAAGACCTTTGACATCGTGCAGCGCAAGCTGAAATCCCGGCAGCGCCCCCGCCAGACCGGGGAAATCAGCCTGTTTGCGGGGCTTATCAAATGCGGCGAGTGTGGGAAGTCACTGACAATCCGCTACACCAACGACAAGCACCCAAAGCAGATTTATTCCTGTAAGACCTACAACGCCTACGGCAAGCAGCACTGTACCCAGCACCGGGTTGAGTACGACACCCTGTACCGGCTTGTCCTGAACAAAATCCGGGAATGTGCGAAGGCCGCCCTGATGGACGGGGAAGCTGTTGCCGGGAAGCTGACCGACACCTGCGAAGCCGAGCAGAAAGGCCAGCGGGAAGCGTTGGAGCGTTCCCTAACCAAAGACGAGGAACGGATTGACGTTCTGGAAAAGATGGTGCTGCGGCTCTATGAGGACATGGTTGCCGGACGTATCAGCGAAGCAAACTTCAATCTCATGCTGGATAAGACGCAGAAGGAACAGGCTGAACTAAAGGAACGGGTTGAACAGGGGCGCAGGAAGCTGGCTGATGAAATCCGCCTTGCCGTGGACGCCAAGCAATGGGTGGACGCCATTCAGGAATACGCCGACATCACGGAACTGGACGCCGCCACCCTAAACCGCCTGATTAAAGAAATCGTTGTCCATGAGAGCATAGACAGCGATAAGACAAGACACATTTCTATCGAAATTCATTTCAATCTCAAACCCATCCCGGAAGTGGAGCAGGTCACAGCCTGACCTGCCCCGCCGGGGCGGTTCTTAAAAAATTCCATAGATATTTCTTGACACGCCGCCGCCCGCCATCGAGCCGAGTTCCTACACCTATTTTGGTATGAAACAGCTCATGGCTGGCGGCGGCATCATCCTTTTGGGAACCACGCTGATCCCCCTGCTGTCTGGCTTGTTCTAAGGAGGGCTTATGGATTTTCTCACCGACTGGCTCACGAACTGGCTGAAAGAGCTGTTGATCAGCGGTATCATGGGGAACCTCGAAGGGCTCTTTGATACCGTCAATGCCAAAGTCGGAGAGATTGCGGTACAGGTAGGGACTACCCCGGCGGCATGGAACGCCGGGGTTTTCTCCCTGATCCGCCAGCTTTCCGAAATGGTGATCCTGCCGATTGCCGGATTGGTGCTGACCTTTGTTGCCACCTACGAGCTGATACAGATGCTTTTGGAAAAGAACAATATGCACGAGTTTGATGTGGCGAATATCTACAAATGGGTATTCAAAACCGCTTGTGCCATCCTCATTCTTTCCAACACCTTTAATATTGTCATGGCGGTGTTCGATGTGTCGCAGAGCGTGATTGCGGATGCGGCGGGGCTCATCCAAGGCTCCACCGACATTACGCCGGATATGCTGGCGGAGCTGGAAACCACGCTGGAGGGCATGGACTTGGGGCCGCTCCTTGGCCTGTGGCTCCAGTCCTCTGTGATCGGGCTGACCATGCAGATCATGGGGATCATCATTTTTGTTCTGGTGTACGGAAGAATGATTGAAATATATTTAATGACCAGTCTGGCCCCCCTTCCCGTTGCCACGCTTTCCAACCGGGAGCTGGGCGGTACAGGGCAGAACTACCTAAAATCCCTGTTCGCCGTGGGCTTTCAAGGGATGCTCATACTGGTCTGTGTTGCGATCTATGCGGTGCTCATCCAGGGCATCGCCACAGGCGGCGATCCGATTGGAGCGATATGGGGAACCGTGGGCTATACGGTTCTTTTGTGCTTCATGCTGTTTAAGACAGGCGGCATCGCCCAGCGCATCTTCGGGGCGCATTAAACGGACGGACTTCGGGACAATTTGTCCCGAGGCCGGGAAAGGAGGAAACAATTTTGAGTAAGGATGTCATATTAACCCCGGAACAGATCGCCGCCGAGGAGCGGCGCTGGCTGTTCGATGCGCCGATTGCGGAGCTGGCCGAGGTAAAAGGCGTGACGGTGGACGAGGCGGTTAAGCTGCGGACGGACGCAATTTTGCAGGAGGCCGCTGTTCCCATCGAAGTCACGGTTCGCCCGATTGAGCCCCAGGGCAAGCTCATCGGCTTTGCCAGCGTCAACTATGGCGGTGTAGTGATTGACGATTTCAAGGTGGTGGATGGTAAGAACGGGATTTTCCTTGGAGCTCCCAGCAAACCCGATCCCACCAGCAGGACAGGCTACCGCTCCACGGTGCGGATCAATGACCGGGCCACCCAGGAGCGGCTCAATGCGGCGGGAGCCCAGGCATACCATTCAGCGGTGGAAAAGCTCATCGCCCGGGCCGAGGCAGTCCGCCCTACCCCGATTAGGAGCAGATGGCACAGGCCGCAAGGGAGGCCGGGAAGGAAAATGCCGCCCGAACCGCCCCGGCAAAGAAAAAGGAGGCCCGGGATGACAGGTGATGTGACCTCGAGACAAATTGTCCCGAAGTCTCCAGCCTGCCCGGAGGGGCTGTTTTTGATGGACGGGATTGAAGGGCTGCGCTCTTTGCCGAAGCACTCGGTTGATATGCTCCTTACCGATCCGCCCTATGGCACTACCCGGAACTTTTGGGATGTGCCGCTCCCGCTCCCGGAGCTGTGGGAGGCGGTCAAGTGGGCGGTCAAGCCGGATGGCGCAGTGCTGTTTTTCGCACAATGCCCCTATGATAAGGTGCTGGGGGCATCCAACCTCTCTATGCTCCGCTATGAATGGGTGTGGTACAAAAGCAGGTGTACTGGCTTTCTCAATGCAAGGCGGGCTCCCCTAAAGCGGACGGAAAACATTCTGGTGTTTTATCAAAAATTGCCCTATTACGATCCGCAGTTTGAACAGGGCAAGCCCTATAAGAAAATTTCCCGGACAGGGGACAACAGCCCCAACTATGGAAAATTCCTGCGTTCCAGCAGCGGATCAGAGGATGGCCTTCGTTTCCCCGGAAACCTGCTGGCCTTTTCTTCCGTACAGCGTACCGTCCACCCCACGCAGAAACCCGTGGAGCTGTGCGAGTATCTCATCAGAACCTATACCCGGCCCGGGGAGGTAGTGGCAGACATCTGCGGCTCCGGCACGACTGCTGTGGCTGCTGTCAATACGGGCCGCCGCTTTGTATGCTTTGAAACCGCCCCGGCCTTTTACGCCCCGGCTACAGAACGCATCCGGCTGGCTACTGAGGCGGTCAAAGCCGGGCAGAAAGGAGTATGACTATCGGAAACTATTCTATCATTTACGCCGATCCCCCTTGGCAGTACCAGCGCAGTAAGGTACAGGGGGCGGCAGAAAACCATTATCCCACAATGGGGATTGACGAGCTGTGTGCGCTCCCGGTGGCTGATCTGGCCGCCCCGGACAGCGCACTTTTTTTGTGGGCGACTTTCCCCCAGCTCCCGGAGGCCCTGCGGCTCATAGAGGCGTGGGGCTTCCGCTATAAGTCTGTGGCCTTTGTCTGGCTGAAAAAGAATAAAAAGGCAGACAGTTGGTTTTATGGCCTTGGCTTCTGGACGAGGGGAAATGCGGAGATCTGCCTGCTGGCTACCAGGGGCCATCCCAAACGGCAGGCGGCAAATATCCATCAGTTTATCATTTCCCCGATTGAAGCCCACAGCAAAAAGCCGGACGAGGCCCGGGAAAAGATCGTGGCCCTTATGGGCGACCTGCCCCGGGTGGAGCTCTTTGCCAGACAGTCCCCGCCCGGCTGGGAGGTGTGGGGAAATGAAGTGAAAAGCACGATCCCGGACTTTGGGACAAAGTGTCCCGAGGTTAAAGGGGCCGGAAAGGAGGCTGATCCATGCCCTATGTGAATGTACCCAACGACCTGTCAAAAGTAAAAACCAAAATGGCCCTAAACCTTACCAAGCGCCAGCTCATCTGTTTTAGCTGTGCGGCGGCGGTAGGCATCCCGTCCTATCTGCTGGCCCGGGGCTCTATCGGTAATACCGGGGCCATGTTCCTTATGCTGGCCGTGATGCTCCCGGCGTTTCTTCTGGCCATGTATGAAAAAGACGGGCTCCCGGCGGAAAAGGTGCTGAAAAACATCATACGGGCCCGGTTTCTGCGGCCCGGAGTCAGGCCCTATCAGACACAAAACATTTACGCCCCCTTTGCCGGACGGGGCGCTGTGAGAAAGGAGGATGCGATTGCGAAAGGCAAATCAAACCAGCGGAAGAAAAACCGCAAAGGCTAAAAACAGGGCGGCCCTGTCCGCCCAGCAGACGATCCCCTATGTGGCGATGCACCCGGACGGGGTATGCAAGCTCCCCGGCGGGCTCTACACAAAGACCGTGGAATATGAGGACATCAATTATTCCGTGGCATCCACCGAGGATCAGACTGCAATCTTTGGCGGCTGGAGCTCATTTCTCAACTACTTTGACAGCTCCCTGCCGTTCCAGCTTTCCTTTATCAACCGCCGCTCCCACTCCCGGAGCCGCTATAAGGTAAACATTCCCCAGGCGGATGATGATTTTAACAGCGTCCGGGAGGAATTTACCGGGATGCTGAAAAACCAGATCGCCCGGTCTAACAACGGGATTGAACGCTCCAAGTACATTACTTTCGGCATCCCAGCCGGAGGGATCGTGGAGGCCCGGCCCCGTCTGGAGCGTGTGGAGGCCGATGTGATGGGCAACTTTAAGCGGCTGGGCGTTCCCTGTGAACCGATGGACGGGCGGGCAAGGCTGGCCCTGCTTCACAGCCAGATGCATCCGGGCAACCGGGAACCGTTCCGCTTTTCATGGAAGGACATCCCGCAGACGGGGCTCGGCACCAAGGACTATATCGCCCCGGACAGCTTTGACTTCCGGCACTCCCGCCTGTTCCGGGTGGGCCAGTATTGGGGCGCTGTTTCCTACTTGCAGATTTTAGCGTCTGAGCTCTCGGATAAACTGCTGGCGGAAATTCTGGAGCTGGATGCGGAAATGACCGTAACCCTCCATATCCAGACGGTGGATCAGCTAAAGGCTATCAAAACCATCAAGGGAAAAATCTCCGACATCGGAAAAATGAAGGTGGAGGAACAGCGGAAGGCTGTCCGGGCCGGGTACGATCCCGACATTCTCCCGCCCGACCTCATTACCTTTTCCAAGGATGCGGCGGAGCTTCTTGCTGACCTCCAGTCCCGCAACGAGAGGATGTTCCTTTTGACTTTTACGGTAGTCAATATGGCCCCTACCCGCCAGCGGCTGGAAAACGATGTGTTTACCGTGGGCGGCATCGCACAGAAATACAACTGCGCCCTCAAGCGGCTGGACTGGCAACAGGAGCAGGGCTTTGTGTCCTCGCTGGCTCTCGGCTACAACGAAGTGGAGATCCAGCGTGGTATGACAACCAGCTCCACGGCAATTTTTATCCCCTTTATGACAAGGGAGCTGCGGATGGACGGGCAGGCCCTCTACTATGGCATGAACGCCCTTTCCCACAATGTCATCATGGCTGACCGCAAAAAGCTGAAGTCGGCCAACGGAATGTACCTCGGCTCTACGGGCTCGGGAAAATCCTTTGCGGCAAAGCGGGAACTGCTCAATGTCTTTCTGACCATTCCCCAGGATCGGATTATCATTGTTGATCCGATGGGCGAATATGCCCCGCTGGTTCGCAGGCTGGGCGGACAGGTGATCGAGATTGCCCCGGACAGCCACCACCACCTAAACCCGATGGATGTGGAGCTCAACATGGCCGCCGGGGAGAGCCCGCTTTCCATGAAGGCGGATTTCCTGCTTTCCCTGTGCGAGCTGGTGGTAGGCGGAAAGGAAGGCTTACAGCCCATCGAAAAGACAGTTGTTGACCGCTGTGTGCGGCTGGTGTACCGGGAACAGGCCCTTGGGCTTGATACGGGAAAAACCCCGCTTTTGCAGGACTTGTACGAGGAGCTCTTGAAACAGCCGGAGCCCGAGGCCCGGCGTGTGGCAACCGCCCTTGAGCTCTACTGCACCGGCTCCCTCAACCTGTTTAACCATCCCACGAATGTGAAAACCGACAGCCGGGTGGTGTGTATCGTGCTGAAAAACATGGGAGAAAACCTCCGCAAGATCGCCATGCACATCACAAATGAATTTGTGTCCCAGGCGGTAGATACCAACTTCCGGGAGGGCGTGGCGACATGGTGCTACTTCGATGAGTTCCATGTCCTGCTCCGTGATCCGCTGACCGCCAGCTATTTTGTGGCGGTGTGGAAAATGCTGAGAAAGAAAGGCTGCGTTCCCAGCGCCCTCACGCAGAATGTAAAAGACCTTCTGGCCAGCCGGGAGATTGAGAACATTCTGGATAACACCGATTTTATGATTTTGCTCTCGCAGGCTCAGAGTGACCGGGCGATTTTGGCAAGACAGCTCGGTATTTCCGAGCATCAGCTTTCCTACATTACCCACTCTAATTCCGGCGAGGGCCTGCTGTTTTACGGGAATGTGACCATCCCGTTTGTGGATCGGTTCCCGAAGGGGGAAATCTATGACCTCTTAACCACCCGACCGGAGGATATGAAGAATGAAGCGAAAACCGAATAAACCACGCCCGGAGTCCCAAACGCATACGGAACCCGGAGGCGGAGCTGCCGAGCCCGGGGGCTCTGCTTTTGGGGCTGGCTCTGAACAGGAGCCCGGGGCGGCTGGCACTTCGGGACAAAGTGTCCCAAAGTCAAAATTCCGGCAGAAAAGCCAGCAGGAACAAGCGGCGGCATCCAAGCTCCGCATGGAAAAGCGGGGCGAAAAACGGGAGGCCGCCCGGGAAAAGCTGGCAAAGCAGAAGCCGCCCAAACAAAAAGGCCCGATCCGTAAGGCGGCGGGGGCCGCCGGATGGGGCGTTCACGGCTTTGTGCATGGCAAGCTCTACGAGGTGGAGCAGGAAAATGTAGGAACGGAAGGGGCCCACCGTTCGGAGCTTGCCGGGGAGGTTATCCTGCGGCATGGCTCCCGGTTTGTAAAGCGCAAAGTCCGGGAGCATCCGGCAAGGGCGGCCAGCCGGGCCGAGGCCAGGTATCAGAAAGCGGCGGCGGATTATCATTTCCACACCGCCGCACAGGAGCACCCGGAGCTTTCCAAAAACTATTTTACCCGGTACTGGCAGAAACAGCGGCTTAGAAGGCAATACCAGAAGCGGGCGAAGGAGGCCGCAAAACAGAGCGCAAAAGCCGCCGGGAAAACAGCCGCCGCCACGGAAAAGCTGACAGCCCGGGCCGCCGGGTTTGTGAAGCGCCATCCAGTCGGATGCCTGCTGGCGCTGGCCTGTGTCCTTGTGATCGTCCTGCTCCAGTCCTGTTCGTCCTCGCTGGTGTCCATCGGCAACGCCGGAGCCGGGGCGCTGGGAGCCACCACTTACCCCTCTGCGGATGAGGCGATTTTAGGGGCGGAGGCGGCTTATGCCGGGCTGGAGGCAGAACTGCAAACCTACCTTGATACTTACGAAAGCACCCATGATTATGATGAGTACCACTTCGATCTGGACGAGATCGAACACGATCCCTATGTGCTCATTTCCCTGCTGTCGGCACTCCATGAGGGGGAATGGACGCTTTCACAGGTGGAGGGCTCCCTGCAAATGCTCTTTGACCGCCAGTATATTCTGACGGAGCGTGTGGAGGTGGAGACACGCTATGACAGCGACGATGAACCCTATTCGTGGTACATCTGCTATGTGACGCTGGAAAACAAAAACCTGTCCCACCTGCCTGTTTCCCTGTTGAGCGAAGAACAGATGTCCCGGTATTCCATCTATATGTCCACCCTCGGCAACCGTCCCGACCTGTTTCCCGACTCTCCCTATGTGGACAAATACATTACCAACCCGCCGGAGGGCTATGAGGTTCCGGGGGAATATCTGGACGATGAAACATTCGCCGCTATTTTCTCGGAGGCAGAGAAATACATCGGCTATCCCTATGTGTGGGGCGGCTCCAGCCCGTCTACATCTTTTGACTGCTCCGGCTATGTGTCATGGGTGATCAATCATTCCGGCTGGAATGTGGGCCGCCTTGGGGCGCAGGGGCTTTACAACATCTGCACTCCGACCAGCTCCCCAAGGCCCGGCGACCTTGTGTTTTTCAAGGGAACCTGATACCCCGGGCGTGAGCCACTGTGGGATTTATGTAGGCGATGGGCGGATGCTCCACTGTGGCGATCCCATCGGATACGCAAACTTAAATACAAGCTACTGGCAGTCTCATTTTTACGCCTACGGGCGTTTACCATGATTGGAGGTCATTTATGGCAACAGCAAAAAGCATGAAAATCCAGGCCGAGATTGATAAGGTCAAGGCCAAAATCAGCGAACAGCAGGCCCGGCTCAAGGAGCTGGAGCAGAAAAAGCTGGAGGCGGAAAACAGCGAGATCGTGGACATCGTGCGTGGCATGAGCATCCCCCTTGCGGAACTGCCCCTGCTGTTTGAAAAGCTGAAAGGCGGCGGGGCTTTGGGACAAAGTGTCCCGAAGTCCGAGGATGAGGAAAAGGAGGAAAACTGAATATGAAACGGTTTCGAGTTTTGACAGCGGTGCTTTGTGCCGCTGTTTTGTTATGCGGCTTTAGCGTTCCCGCCTATGCCTACGCGGCGAGGGCGAGGACTACGGCGATCCCACAATGGAAACCCCGGCCCCGGAGCCGACTATTACGCCGGGCGAGGGCTTTTCTGAGGAGGGAAACCTTGTAACCCGTGATCTGCTCTATGACGAGCACACCAACAAGCAGTTTATTACCGTCCAGACCAGCGGCGGCAATACCTTTTACATTGTCATTGATTATGACAAGCCCGTGGACGAGGAAGGCGAACAGTATGAAACCTACTTTTTCAGCGTTGTGGATGAGGGGGATCTGCTGGCCGCAGCCGAGGCCGCTGGCGTGGAACAGGCGGTCTGCTCCTGTCCGGAGAAATGTGCGGCGGGGACTGTGAATACAGACTGCCCGGTGTGCTCCGTCAATATGGGGAAATGCGTAGGTGCAGAGCCGGAGCCCGAGTCTGCCCCGGAGCCCGAGCCGGAACCCGAGAAGAAAAGCAATTCCGGGATGCTCCTGCTGGTGCTGGGGATTGCCCTAATTGGCGGCGGGGCTGGCTGGTATTTCAAGGTTTACCGTCCGAAACACCAGCAGGCTGACCAGCCCGAGGAGGACGATGGCGTGGATTACCCGGACTATGACGAGTTTGAAGATGACGGCCCCCCCCGTGGGACGAGGAGGACGAAACCGAAGAAAAGGAGGAAATCAGATGAATTTTACCAGCAGTCCCTTTGAACGAATGATGAGAAAAACCCCGTCCCCAGGCTCCCGCTGAGAACAGGCCGCCCAGGGGCTCCGCCTGTTATGGCTGCTGTTACTGGCGGGGGATCGCCTGTGTGTCCTGCTACAAGGAACTTTTGAAGGCCGGGGCTGGCGGGAGGTGATGGATTGTCCCGTGAACTGACACGCAAGGAAAAGACAGCGATCCGCTCTCTTGTGGTAACATGGTGCGCCAACTATGACCGGGAATACGGATGCCTGCCGCTGGATAGCGATTGCTATATGCTGGGTAAATGCTGGACGGGATCATACTGCCGCTATTTCCGGGAGTCCGTCCTGCCCCTTGATCCGGCGCTGGAAGTGGCTCTTATGAGCGAGGGCCCAAGGCCAGATTTTAAGATATGCCCGGTATGCGGCGGGCCTGTTCCCCCGGACAGGCGGCAGGCGTACTGTTCGGCGGCCTGTGCAAAGAAAGCCCACCGCCGCCAGCAACGGGAATATATGCGGAAAAAGCGGGGTGCATCCGTTGACAATTAGGGCCTGCAAAATCCGCTTATAGCAAGGCTTTCCGGGGCCATTTCGTTGGCCTGCCGTATCATTCTACGGTATGGCCCCGTTGCCCCGATGCTGTCAACATCCATACAGCGGGACTTTGGGACAATTTGTCCCGAAGTACCCGCTTTCTGAGAGGAGGAATTATGCCGAAATATTACCCCATCAATGAGGAGGCCGCCCGGCGTGCCAAAAACGCCAACAGCTTTTCCGACTATGTTCCCGGCTCCGCCACCGCCGCTTACCGTGAAATGGTGGATCGGGCCTATACCCTCGGGAAACAGCAGAAAGGGCGTGTCGATCCCATGTACCACGAAAAGATTGACGGGCTCATAGACCGCTATGCCCGAAAGCTGGCGGAGAACATCAACCAGAGCAACCTCATAGATGCCCGTGTACCCTCCATCCTCATCGCCGGAGGCTCCAACTTCCCGGTGCGGAAAAAGGAAAAGCAGAACGCCGCCCGGGATAAGAACATGGGCGAATATATGCAGATCGAGGGCCTGCTGGATAAGGTGCGCTCAACGGGCAGGGGCGGGATCAGCGCAGACGATGACCGGGCTGTGGAAAAGCTGGAGGCAAAGCTGGCAGGGCTGGAGGCCATGCAGGAGGAAATGAAAACCGTCAATGCCTACTACCGCAAGCATAAAACGCTGGAGGGCTGTCCCGTTCTGTCCGCCGAGGAAATCGGAAAGCTCCAGTCCTCTATGGCATCCGACTGGCGCAAAAATCCCGTACCCTATCCGTCCTATCTGCTTACCAACAACAACGCCAACATCCGCCGCACACGCCAGCGCATTGAGGATTTGAAAAGCCAGTCGGAATATGCGGGCTGGGCCTTTCCCGGAGGGCGGGCGGAAATCAACGAAGGAGAAAACCGCTTGCAGCTCTTTTTTGAGGAAAAGCCCTCGGAGGAACAGCGGCGGGAACTGAAAAGCAACGGTTTCAAGTGGGCTCCCAGCCAGGGGGGCATGGCAGAGACAGCTTACGAAAAATGCCATCTATGCGGCGGGCCGGATGGAGTTTTTACGCCCGGAGGATGGGCAGAGCCCTTACCAGCTCCAGCCCTTTGCCCGGAAAACGGAAAAGGATATGACACGATGAAGGAGGTGTATTTGTGGACAAAAATCAAGGCTATTCCATTTTGAAGGCTGTGATGCTGGAAAATGGCAGGGGCTTTGCGCTGGGGCATCATCCCACAGCTCCATCCCCCTATGTCACATGGGCCTGTTACGATGATAAGAACGGCCAGCGGCAGTATGAATGGGGACATTACGGCAACGATCTGGCCGCTATGGAACAGGATTTTTCAGACCGGGTAAAGGACTATCAGCGGCTTTACCATGTGGGGATCGTGCAGACCGAGGCCCCCGGCCTTTACAAGTATTACTCTACCCAGCGGCCTGTGGACATCGGGACATTCCCCAAACCGCCCCACAATGCCCCGGATGAGATCGTCAACTATGACCGCCGCATCCCGGTGGAGGGCGGCGCATTTCTGGCATGGGGGCATCTGACTTATACAAGACCGCTGACCGAAAAGGAGGCGTCTGACTATGAGCTCCGTCCTGCCCCCGTCATTTCTGAATTATCCCGAAAAAACGATGACAGGCCCCTCTCGATTGCCCAGCAGATGAAAGAGGCCGGAGCTCTGGCCGAAGCCAGCCAGGGCGATCCCATCCATAAGAAAAACGGCCCCCGACCGGGGCGACCGATAGGAGGATTTGTATGGAAGAAAGATATAACCCGATGAAAAGTGCGGAGATCGCCACCGAGCACAATTACAATATGCTGGACGGTGTTCTCAATAACCAGGCCCCACCCCCGGAGGAAAAGGAGCTGGATAAGGTTAAGGAACCGCCCCACAAGCGCCGGAGCCGGGAACGGGAGGAACGATGACAAAGAAACGCCGCCGCCCGATCCATCTCCATGTGATGGTGTCCGAGGAGGAGCAGGCCCTTATTCAACAGCGCATGGCCGAGGCGGGCATCCGCAATATGGGGGCCTATATGCGGAAAATGGCCCTCAATGGCTATGTGCTCCATGTTGACCTCTCGCCCGTCCGGGAGTTGGTATCGCTCCAGCGGCGGTGCTCAAACAACCTCAATCAAGTGGCGATCCAGGCCAACACCTACGGCGGGATTTACCCCGAGGAGATCGCCGCTTTGCAACGGGACTATGCCGCCCTGTGGGGGCCGCTGTCCGATCTGCTGAAAAAGCTCTCCGCATTGGTGGAGCTCTGATCCTGCCGGGGAGTGGCGTATGCCGCTCCCCGGTTTTCACTACTTCGGGACAATTTGTCCCGAGGTGCTGAAAGCCGGAGGCATCCTTGTTGTCCCTCCCGGACAGAGGTATAATTATCATGTAAGGAACCATAAACCACACTTTTCAAGGAGGTATCAAGCGATGCGGATCATTCTGAAACTTTTAGCGGCCCCCTTTGTTCTGGCCCTCACGCTCCTTGTGGCAGTATTGAATTTTGCTTTTTCCTTTGCGTCATGGGTGTTCTGCGCCCTGTCCTTTCTCTGTCTGATCGGAGCTCTGTTTGCTTTATTCACGGGGGATCGCTGGGGCATACAGGGGCTTGTGATCGCCTTTGCTGTTTCGCCCTTTGGCCTGCCCGCTGTGGCGGAGTGGCTCATTGACAAGCTGGACAGTCTCAACTACTCGCTAAAGAGTTTTATCACAGGATAACGCTTTGGGACAATTTGTCCCGAAGTCCCCTGCGGCGGCTGGACGGACAGCCGCCGTTTTCTTTTGGAAGGAGGTGTACTCACGGCTACAACTTATATCCGGCCCTACAAGGTGGTGGCTGGGAAAGGCGCTGTCCAGACAATGGAGGAACGCTTTGACTATGGGCTTAATCCGAAAAAGCTGGGAGCCCTGTCCTCATACCTCTGCGATCCGGCCACGGCTCCCGCTGAGTTTCTGCTGGTAAAGAGCCAGTACCAGGCGGAAACAGGCCGGGCCGTAGAGCGTGGAGCCCTGTTTTTTCAAATCCGGCAGGCGTTCCCGCCCGGCGAAGTGACAGCGGAGGAGGCCAACCAGATCGGCTATGAAACAGCCATGCGCTGGACGAAGGGAAAGTATCAGTTTTTTGTCTGCACCCACACAGACAAGGGCCACCTCCACAATCACATTTATTTTAATTCAACGGCCTTTGACCGCTCTCGGAAATTCCATAATTTTATCGGCTCCAGCTTTGCCCTGCGGCGGCTCTCTGACCGGGTGTGCGTTGAGCATGACCTCTCTGTGATCCAAAATCCAAAACAGCACAGCAAGGGCCGGTATCTCCATTATGGCCAGTGGATTGGGGAAAAACCGCCCTCTGCAAAACAGCGGGTGCGGCTGGCCATCGTGGAGTCCCTGCAAAAACAGCCCGCCGATTTTCCGGCGTTTCTGAGGCTTATGGAGGAGTCCGGCTTTCTGGTAAAGCATGGCCGTGGCGGTGTGATCTCCTTCCTTGCTCCCGGGCAGGATAAGCCCACCCGCCTACGGGCATCCACCCTCGGGGATGGTTTTGATCCCGAGGACATCCGGGCTGTGATTGCCGGGGAGCGTCCGATCCCGGAGCTCCCGCAGGAGGCCCCGGCTCCTGCCCGTCATGTCAATTTGATTATAGACATTCAAGAGCGCATGGCACAGGGCAAGGGCCCGGCCTATGAACGGTGGGCCAAGGTTTACAATCTGAAACAGATGGCTGCTGCGCTCCAGTACCTGCGGGAAAATGATCTGATGGACTATGAGGCGCTGGCGGCCAGTACAGAAAAGGCAGTCGAGCGTTTTCACACGCTGTCCGAGGAATTACGGCAAACGGAGGCGGAGCTGGAAAAGACCACCGGGCTCATGGCGGCTACAGTAGACTACGCAAAAACCCGGCCTGTGTTTGACGGTTATAAGGCGGCCCGGTACAGTAAAAAGTATCTGTCGGAGCATGAGGCGGAGCTTGCCGCTTACCGGGCGGCCCGAGCCACTATGAATGAGCTTTTGGACGGTGCAAAGCTGCCAAAGATGGCGGATATGAAAAAAGCCCGCCAGGAATTGGCGGGAAAGAAAAAAGTCCTCTATGCGGAATACCGCAAGGCCCAGGCAGATATGCGGCAGGCTGTGGCGGTCAAGGCGAACATTGATCATCTGCTCGGCGTAACGGACGGGCGGGAAAATAAGGCCCAGGAGCGATAGCGACAGGCCGCAGACAACAGGCGCATAGCGCCGGGACTTTGGGACAATTTGTCCCGAAGTCCAGCGGGTTTGGGGAGCTCCCCAACAAGCATTTTTGCGGGCCTGCGGCCAGCAAAAATTTCGGAGTGTGGCCACACCCGAATTGCTTGCCATTTCGTGCGCTTCCGCTACATGGCGCAAAAAAACGAAGGTCACGCTTTCTTACGCATCCTCCGTTTCTCTGGCTTTTTGTAGTCCCTCTGCTGTGGCCTCCATGACCGTCAATTCCTTTTCGTCCATTGTATTGAGTAGCCTGTCAATATGCTGGCGGCAGTCGCTTTCGCCGTTCTGCCTGTCAGGATAAAAGAATTGGTCTACGGAAATGTCCAACAGGGTGACGATTTGGTAAAAGGTGTTCAGGCTCGGATGCTGGCCCCGGTTCTCAAAATACATGATGGAACGAGGGGTACGATCTACGAGCTGTGCAAGGTATTCCTGTGTCCAGCCTTTCGCCTCCCTCTTGCGCTTGATCTCCCGGCCTAATGCGTGGAAGTCAAGCCGTCTGGTGTCTTGGTACATTCTCATATCACCCCTATATCATTCTACATTTCAGGTGTGATTATGAGAACGAAATGCAATTTTACATTTTGGTAGTATTTTATTGTCCATTCACATACTTGCGGGGGTGCGAAGGAGAATATATAATTTTTCTTGAGAACTTCATATTGGCACAACATAGTGCTGGTATTCTATTCAAATATGGGAGGTGTTCTTAATGGCGAAAATTTTGATTGTTGAAGATAATCAAGGGACAAACAAGGCGATATGCGAATATATGAAAGAGGCAGGGCATACGCTCTTTTCCGCTTTTACTGGTAATGAGGCACTAAAAATATTCCGTGAAAAAGAACTGGATATAATTGTTCTGGATATTATGCTTCCCGAAATGTCGGGTATCGTTGTTCTGCATGAAATCAGGAAAATCAGCAATATTCCTGTAATAATGCTTACTGCACTTGACGATGAATATACACAATCCAACAGTTTTGATGAAATGGCAGACGATTATATAACAAAGCCCTTTTCTATGCTCATTTTAGGGAAACGGATTACTGCGTTACTTCGCAGAAGCCAGAACAAGCCTGCTGTTAATACGGTTAAATTTGGAGATATTACCGTTGATTTTTCTGGATATACAGCAAGTGATGAAAATGGCAAGATAGACATTACTCCAAAGGAGCTGGAAATCTTGAAAGTCTTAATCGACAATAAGGGGTTAGTTTTGTCTCGCAATCAAATCTTGGACGAGGTGTGGGGGTACGATTGTGATGTAATTGACCGTACAATAGATGCCTATATTCGCAATATCCGCAAAAAGCTCCGTTTGGATTGCATAACAACGGTTAAAGGAATAGGCTATAAGTTTGAGATGGGGCAAGCAATATGAAGAAGATAAAATTATTTCCAAAGATATTCTTATTTACATTTGCAATGATGCTTTTAATTTCCTTTATAGCGCACTTGTTGATTTTCCTAATTGCGCCTGCCCAAAATGTTCTTGTCACGAATATATTAGTGACAAATGCAGGGGCGAGCACTTTGTCAGAAGTAGATATGCCCCGGCTCATTACTCAAACCATGTTGAAAACATTTCCGATTTCTATACTTTGTTGCGCCGCTATATCGGCATTGTTTTCATACTTCTTTTCCAGAGGCATAACCACTCCGATTTTATCGCTCTCAAAATCTGCTAATCAAATGTTGAAATTGGAGCCAGACGCAAAAGCGATTGTATCGTCAAAGGATGAAATTGGAGCTTTAGCTACTGATATTAACAATTTATATCAATCCTTACTTTTGACTATCCGCAATCTGGAATTGGAAAAAGAGAAAGTCAGTCTTGCAGAAAAAGAGAAGATTGATTTTCTCCGAACAGCGTCCCATGAATTAAAAACACCTGTTACAGAGCTAAATGCGACATTGGAAAATATGATTTTAGGCATTGGGGAATACCGTGATTATGAAACCTATTTGCCCAAGTGCAAAGAAATTACTGAACAGCTTGGGGATATGATTAGAGATATACTTAATGCTTCACGCTTGCAAACACAAGGTAATAATGAGCCATGCAGCAACTTTTCATTGAGAGCTCCTTACAGAACTGTGTGAACCGTATCGCTTAATTGCAGAAGCCAAGGGAGTTAAGTTCAAAATAGAGCTTTCAAGTGACGCTTTCGTATATCTTCCAGAGGGCCAGTTGAAAAAAGCAATATCGAATATCCTTTCAAATGCGGTCAACTATACGGAGGCTGGACAATCAATATTGGTTGTATTTGATAAAAATAAACTATCAGTTTCTAACGAATGTAGCGTATTACCACCCGAACAGCTACAACACATATTTGAGCCATTTTATCGTCCAGATTTAGCCCATAGCCAAGCAACCGGGGGAAATGGGCTTGGTCTATACATTGTCCAGACGATCTTGGATAAATTGCGCTTGAAATATCAGTTTGTTCCCATGCCAAACGATAGAGGCATGAGTTTTACAATACAGTTTTGAAAGAAGTCTCTGCTTTTCGAGTTCCGCAGGAAAAGCAGAGATTTCTTTTGTTCAACACTGGCACAACATTGATTTTATAATCCTCCAACATACAGGGTGTACTATATCTGCGAAAGGAGGTAAAACGCCAACTACTAAAATGAAGGAGGTAAAATCTATGGCGAAAAAACTTGGAATTATTGTTCTGCTGTGCTTTTCTTTATGTGTCGGTGGTGTCTCGGCTTTCGCTGATGAAGGCCATGCCGAGGCAGATACCCAAGCACTTATCGAAACGCAGTCCCCGGTGTCCTCCGTACTTTTCAGGCAAAGCGGAGCGGATATTCAGCAGAGCGTAGACGAGGGGAAAACATGGGAAAGCTATTCTTACATCGAGGAAACCGAATATTTCACTTACGATGAGTTTTCCGCATGGCTTGAAACCGAAACGGAAAATATTCAGAAGTTGGTCGATGCCGGAGAATGGACAGAAGCAGAAGCGACAGAAGCACTTGAGTATTACGATGAAATCCTTAAATCTATTTTAGAGGGCAAAATGGTAGGAAAAAGAGCTTCTTCAAGTGACGATCAGTTGTTCTTTTCTATGCCCGATAACGCACAGCCTGAGCAGTATCAAACATTCGTCTTTGATGGGAATACCTACAAGAGTATAGGCCCATTTGATACGGAGGAAGAACTGTTCAATGCCCTTAAAGAATATACCGATACAGAAGTTGAAGCAGGAACAATGTCACAAGCAGAAGCAACGGCGCTTTTGGAAAAGTATCAGTAAAAATCTGCCGCACGACGGCAAAAGAAAAAAAGCCGTCGTATAGCAGATACATTTTCATGCGCCCAAGAAGCGGCGGCTCAATTTTCAGAGCCGCCGTTTCTCTTTGGATATTCAGTAACCCCACGGCGGCCCATAGGAGGGTGTCGCCGTGTCCATCTTACTTTCTCACAATTCCCATGATCTTCATCAGCTAAAAAAAGCATAGCTCCCCCCTCCGGGACAGTCTGGTTATGGATGTGAAACTGGACAGTACATAAATGAATATATAATTTCTTGCGTCCGTGTGGCTTCATGCCGCCCGGGCGCTTTTTTGTACTTCGAGACAAAGTGTCCCGAGGTGCGGGGCGGCTCCCCGGGATGCCGCTCTCCACCGAGCCCCGTTTCGGTCACTCATCCACCCAACACCGAAACGGAGGTTTATTTATGACTACAATCAATCTGAAGGATTTTTATTATTGGTACACACAGGATCAGTTTATCGAGGTTTCTGACGAGGTAGCCGAAGTGTTTGTGTCCGATGCCCGGCACGAAATGGCCTACCAGCGGCGGCTCTCCCGGCATAAGGCGCAGTATTCTCTGGACTGCGATGACGGGATCGAATATTCCGCCTGCCTGCATGAGCCAACGCCCCAGGAGCTTCTGGAGCGCATGGAGCTGTTCATCCGTCTGTGGAACGCACTCAACTCTTTGCCGGAGATCCAGGGCCGCAGGATTGATGCCCACATCATTCTTGGAAAGAGCATCAAGGAAATTGCCGAGGCTGAGGGCGTACATGAGGAGTCTGTCCGCCAGTCGATCAAGCGTGGCCTTGAACGTATGAAAAAAACTTTTTGATTTTTTCATTTTCCCCACTTGGAAATGATGAAAAAATGTCTCGGTTTATGAAAGCCTGCAAATAAAAAGTCAAGCCCCAAATGGGACTTGCTGCAAGGAAATTTGGCAGAAGGTGGGGAGAAAGAAGTGCAGCACAAATAAGCCACCACAAAGTGCCGGCTTAAAAAGAGAAAGGAAGTGATGTCAGAGGGTTGCTTTCAGGATGGTGGGAATGGGAGCTACTGGCTGGAGAGTGTCCAGCGAGGCAAAAAAATCTCGCAGCTTAGCATAGTAGCGTCGTAGAAACTTGTTGGCTGCTGCAAGCATATAAACATAGAATGGCTTGCCTTCCGCCCGTTTCCGGTTAAGGAACTGAAACACCGGTTCATCTTGGGGAGCACATTGCAGGTAAGTTCTAATGACATTAAAAAGGGTTTTGCGGAGGTAGGGAGAGCCTCGTTTAGAAGATTTGTTGCTTCTGACGTTTTTGTCTCCGGACTGGTTAGGCATGGGATCAATACCAGCAAAGGCAACGAGAGCCTGCTTCCGTTCAAAGCGGCGAACATCGCCGATTTCCGCCATAAGTTGCGGCCCGTAGGACTTTCCAACGCCGTACATCGCCATGACAACGGGGTATTCAGGCAGCATAGCAGCAAGCCGATCCATTTCCGCGCGATAGACTTCCACTGAGCGCGAAATACTGATGAGCTGATTTGCAGCTTCCTGCACAAGCACTTTCACGACCTTTGCCTTTGGGGTCAGGACAACAGCGCGTTTCGCAAGGGCATATACTTCTTCAGCGTTGCTCAGCTTAAAGAGATAGGCGTGGCGCTTGCACCATTTTCGGTAACGCTCACAAAAGGCAGCGAAGGGCTGCTTGCGCACACAGTCTACATGCCAGAAAGAATGCGCAAAGTCAACCCATTTCTGCGTTCCATCACTGCACGCACCGGGCTGTCAAAGCACTTTCGGATGCCGGGAAAGGATTGCTCCAGAAGTGCAATCAGATTATTAGCAGAGGCCGTCCGCTGCTTAGAGGCAAGCTGAAACTGGCGGTTGAGGGTTTTGAGATCGTAGCGAATTGCATCCATGGGGGTGAAATCGCGCAAATCAGCCCAATTATCAAGCGCGTAACGAGCAATTTTTACGGCATCAGCCTTATCAGTTTTTACGCGGCGCAGAGAATTAGCACCGTACTCCTTGATGAGAAGCGGATTAACAGCGCAGACAAAGAACCCTGCTTCGTGCAGCGCTTTTTTTGCAACCGCTTCATAGTAACGCCCCGTATGTTCCATCACGACGCGGGTTTCACCGTCAAGAGCCTTCAACTTCTCGACCAGTGAAGCAAGCCCTGCTATATCGTGAGTCACATCAAAAGGCAAGCAAACAACTTCCCCCAGAGGACGAAGCACCGCAACTGTGCTTTTCCTGCTGGAAACATCAATACCTACTGCGTTCATAGAATCACTCCTGTACTGAACTTGTAATGGACAAAGGCCATCTTTCCTGTTGCCGGTTCTATCTGTTTGATGACACGAACGCAGTGGCTCTACCTGCACAAATCGAACACTGCGAATAGGAGGATGGCTGACTGACTTTCATGCGGACGTAAAAGCCCTTGGAGATGAAGGTCAGACCATTACCTCTCTATTCTAACAGTTTAGGCAACGAGATGTCCCATGCCTATGGCTGGCTGCCATAAATCAAGGGGCAAATATATAGTAACAGGAGATATTCTTCTTTCCGCAGATAAGCAGCGGCGGCCCCGGGCATAGTCCGGGGAGCCGGGCGGCGGGTGCGCTGTGACTTTTTCTTTGGAAGAACGAGCGAACAACACCAACGCCGCAACTGGGCCGGGCCAACCCACGGCCACGATCCGGCATAGGACAGGCTGGCCGCCTGTCCCTCCGGGCCGCCCTCTTATCTGCGAGGGAACGCCGCTCTGAGCATGGTTGTCTTTGGACAGGGCAAGAAAATGGGAGCGGCGTTCTCTATTTTATACTTACATGGAGTGAGGCAAGAGGGCAGCATCGTTTGGGTGCTGCCCTCTTGCGTTTCCCCACGATATGCGGGAGGCGTATCCTATTTTTGATAAGGAGGTTTTACCGTGAGATTAACGGCAAAGGAACTGGAACAAATGAAAAGCGTTGACATCGGCGCAGTGGCTCCCGAGTCCCTGCCGGATGTGAGCGGTATGGCCTTTGACACCTCTCTCCCCCGAGAGGAGCGGATCGCTCTGTTTTTGCAGGCGGTAGAAAATCCATACTGTTTTTGCATCGGCGGGATCGGTGTGAAAATTGAATTTGCGGAAAGCGGGCCGTCCTTGCAGGACACACTGACGGACTTCCTGCTCCGGCAAAAAAGCGGGCTATAACTTCGGTTATGGCCCGTTTCTACTTCGAGACAAAGTGTCCCGAGGCGGAGGCATCCTTGTTGTCCCGCCCGGGCAGAGGTATAATATAGATGTAATGTGATAGGGAAGGAGGAACAATGGCACGAGCAAAAAATAGAGGATTGCAACAGAGTTTCTCTCCCTCTTATACCGTCCGCCGCTGGCGGCTGGGCGAATACATCCGGCTTTCCAAGGAGGACTTGAAAAAGGGAAAGGACGACAGCAACAGCGTCATCAACCAGCGTGATCTGCTCAATGACTTTTATCAGAAGCATATCGGAGAATTTGAAAGTGTTTCCGAATATGTAGACGATGGACACACAGGAACGGATGCCAACCGGGAGAATTTTCAGCGGCTCCTTTCCGATGTAATGAGCGGGAAAATAAACTGCGTGGTAGTAAAAGACCTCTCCCGTTTTGCAAGAAATTACAGTGATGCGGGAAGTCTGATTGATAACCTGTTTGTTCAGATGGGTGTCCGTTTTATCAGTCTTGCTGAAAATGTGGACAGCTATCTCAACCCGGACAGCGTTTCCAGTATTATCGTCCCGATTACAAATGTGATGAACGATCAATACTGCTACCAGACCTCAAAGAAGATCCGTCAGGTATTTGATTACAAGCGGCGCAACGGGCAGTATATCGGCGCATTTGCTCCGTATGGATATGTAAAGCACCCCAAGGACAAGCACCAGTTGATCATCGACCCCGATGCCGCTGAAATCGTCAAACTGATTTTCTCTTTGTTCCTAAAAGGGACATCGAAACGGGCCATCGCTTTGTATCTGAATGAACACGGCGTACCCAGCCCCTCGGCTTATAAACTGCAAAAGGGCATACCCGTTTCAACAAGAGGATATGACGATCCTATGTGGGGAGCCCGCATGATCCACTCCATTCTTGCGAACCCCACCTATACCGGGGATTTGGCACAGGGCCGCAGTCGGGTAAAAAGCTACAAGGTACACGAGGTTGAAAGCGTTCCCCGTGAAGAATGGGTGGAAGTAGCTGGTACGCATGAGGCAATTATTGATTATGAAACCTTTGATAAGGTACAGGCCCTTTTACAGCGTGATACCCGTACTTCTCCAAAAGGACGGGAAGTCCACCTGTTCAGCGGTTTTCTGAAATGTGCTGACTGCGGGCGGGCGATTACCAGGAGCGTAGGCAACAACAATAATGTGTACTATGCCTGCTCCACCTACAAAAACCGCTCCCGGACAGCCTGCACAATGCACTCAATCAAGCATAACCGTCTGGAGGCCGCTGTTCTCTTTGCGGTACAACAGCAAGTCCATCTGGCTGTTTCCTACTCGGAAATGATTGCCCGCATTAACACCGCCCCGGTCAAAAAGAGCCAGTCCATCCGTCTGGAAGAACTAATTGCTTCAAAGGAGCGGGAACTGGCGAAAATCAGCCGTTACAAGCAGTCCCTTTATCAAGACTGGAAAGACGGGGAAATTACCCAGCAGGACTACCGGGATATGAAAGCCGATTATGAACGGCAGACCATCGCTCTTACGGATGTGCTGGCCCGGCTGAACGCTGAACGGACGGAACTGGCAAACGGTGTAAAGAGTGAGCATCCCGCATTGGTGGCCTTTACAAAACATCAAAATATCGACCAACTTTCCCGGGAACTTCTCGTTGAGCTGATCGACCATATCAAGGTTTATGAGAATGGAAACATTAGTGTGAGATTTAAGTTTGTGGATGAATTTAGACGCATAGCAGAATACATTGAAATCAACACCACAAAACCCGCAGTAGCGGGCTAACCCCCGCTACATACCCCTTTGACAGTGTGTTTTCCTAATAGGAGCTAATCATACTATATTGATTTTGCAAAGGTATATGGAAATGTCGAAAAATTAAAAGTCGAAATAAACATCCTTAATTCTCTGATTTGCTCAAAAGATATAGAACACGACTTTGATAACCTTATTGCCAAATACCCGGATTGCCTTAAGGCGATTCCGATTTTGCTGGCAGTGCGTGAGAATGAAATCTACTGCCAAGACAAAAATGGTTCAGTTAATTACAAGTTTTCTCAAAAAGTGCAATCCGCAGAGCAGTACAAGTACTTCATGCGAGAAACCGGACTTTTCGATATGCTTCAAAAGCATATCATCAGCAATCTATACGATTATGTAACGGGTGTTGAAGTCGGTTTGGACTCCAATGGACGCAAAAATAGAGGCGGAGATCAGATGGAAAATCTGGTTGAACGCTATCTGCGAGAAGCCGGCGTTGCGTATTACAAGGAAATGTACTTAACAGAAATCGAACGAAAGTGGAATATGAACCTATCTGCAATATCAGCCAAGGGAAAGTCCACAAAGCGCTGGGATTTCGTAGTCAAAACCAGTAATTGTGTGTATGTGATTGAAACTAATTTCTACACCAGCGGTGGTTCTAAGCTGAACGAAACCGCAAGAAGCTATAAAATGATTGCAGAGGAAGCAAAAACGGTTGAGGGCTTTGAATTTGTGTGGATTACCGACGGCGGTGGCTGGACAAGTGCAAGAAGAAATCTGGAAGAGACATTCGATGTGATGGAGCATCTCTATAATATCGCCGACATGGAACAGAAGATTTTTACTTCCTTGTTTGTTTAATGGTCTCGTCTGTGACGAAACCCTGAAAATCCGGGGAAAGGGCTTGCTCTTTCCCTTTTTTCATGGCATAATGGAAAATGGCTGTTTGTCTGCGCGCCCAGTGCGGAAAGCAGTATAGAATAGTATTACCGTGTATTGCAGATTGTAAAATCTTCACATCTGCCGCGCCATGGCTTGACATCAATTCCCACCCATGTTAGACTGGAATCAGTTCATTGCAGGCGCAGCGCATTCGCGGGCATCCCCCGCTTGAAAAGGATGGACAACATGGACATTAACTGGTATCCCGGACATATGGCGAAAGCAAAGCGGCTGCTGGCGGATCAGCTCAGCCGCGTAGATGTGGTGGTGGAGCTGTGCGACGCGCGCCTGCCCTATTCCAGCCGAAATCCCGATTTGGACAAGCTGCTGGCGGGCAAAAAGCGCGTGCTGCTGCTCAACAAGGCGGATTTGGCTGATCCCGCGGCAACCAGCGCGTGGCTGAACTACTTCCGCGCACAGGGCATCGACGCCGCGCCGTACAGTGCCTCCACCGGCAAGGCGAAGGACGCACTGGCGGTCATTGACCGCGCGGCAAAGGAAGCCGTCGAACGCGCGGCGCAGAAGGGCATCCGCAAGACCGTCAAGGCAATGGTCGTCGGCGTGCCGAACGTGGGCAAAAGCACGTTCACCAACAAGCTCCACGGCGGCAATATCGCCAAAACCGGCGACCGCCCCGGCGTCACCCGCGCGAATCAGTGGGTGCGCATTACGCCCTACCTCGATTTGCTGGATACGCCCGGTCTGCTCTGGCCGCGGCTGGATGACCAGCTTGCCGCGCGCCGCCTGTGCTACATCGGCACAGTGAAAGACGACGTGGTGGATTTGGCAATGCTGACGATTCACCTGCTGCAGGACATGCTGAAGGTGCAGCCGCAGGCGGTGATGACGCGCTTCCGCTTCGACAACCCGGAATTGCGCGGCGAAGAACTGCTGGAAGCGGTCTGCAAGGGGCGCGGCTTCCTGATGAAAGGCGGCGTGTGCGATTACGACCGCTGCTGCGCGGTGGTGCTGGATGAATTCCGCGCGGGCAAGCTGGGCAGAATGACGCTGGAAATGCCCGTCAAGAAGGCTCGGCTGACCATTCCCGGCGCGAAGAAGGCAGACGAGAGCAAGCCACAGGAGGAAACCACCGATGGCGAAGATTGACCGCGCGGCGAAAGTGCAGCTGCTGGCGGATTTCGACACGCAGTACGCCGCCTTCGTTACGGCGGGCATGGACGAAGCCGGACGCGGCCCGCTGGTGGGCAATGTCGTCGCGGCGTGCGTCGTGATGCCCAAGGAGCCGCTGATTCTCTGGGTGGATGATAGCAAGAAGCTCTCCGAGAAGCGCCGCGAAAGCGTCTATGCCGAAATCATGGAGCGGGCGCTGTATGTCGGCATCGGTCAGGCGACGCCGGAGGAAATCGACCGCATGAACATCCTCGAAGCGACAAAGAAGGCGATGCGCGAGGCCGCCAGCCAGGTGCCCGCCGAGGTCTTCCTCATCGACGCGGTGAAGAATCTGGGGCTGAACGGGCGCGAAATCCCGATGGTGAAGGGCGACGCAACATCCTACGCCATTGCCGCGAGCAGCATCGTCGCGAAGGTGACGCGTGACCGGCAAATGCTGGAGCTGGACAAGCAATACCCGCAATACGGCTTTGCGCGCAACAAGGGCTACGGCACGCCGGAGCATATCGCCGCCTTGCAGAAATATGGCGCAACGCCGCTGCACCGCCGGACGTTCATCGGCCATTTTGTGCCGGTGGAGGAGAAATGAAGCGCTACGATGCCGGGATTCAGGGCGAACAGGAAGCGGAAAACGCGCTGACCCGGCAGGGCATGACGATGCGGACGCGACGGTATCGCGCGGAGGATGGCGAAATCGACCTCGTGATGCAGGACGGCGAAACGATTGTGTTCGTCGAGGTGAAAGCGCGCCCGCAGAGCCGCGCCGGGCAGGGGATGCTGGCGGTCACACCCGCGAAGCAGCGGCGAATCTGCCACGCGGCGATGCACTACCTGCTGGAAAACGACTGCATGGATGTTCCCGCGCGCTTCGACGTGGTGGAAATCACCCGCGACGGGCTGATTCATGTAAAAAATGCGTTTATGGCAAGCATGTAAAACAAAAACCCAATTCCGAACGTCCAATATCGGGGGTGACACGATGAAGAGAAACAGACTGGCTCGGCGGCCGCTGCTGCTTCTGCTGTCTCTGCTGATGCTGCTGGGGATATTCAGCACCGCCTCGGCGGAGGAAAGCACGAATCTGCTGCAAAATCCGGGCTTTGAGGAAATCGGCGCAGACGGGCTGCCCGTCGGCTGGAAAACGGATGCGTACCTGAACTTGGAGGGCGTGACCTTCTATACCGTATCCGACAACGCCATGTCGGGCGCGCACAGCGTTCAGATTGAGAATCTGGACTACAACGACGCGCGCTTCTGCCAGACAGTCGCGGTAGAGCCGAGCAGTTTCTACCGCCTGTCCGGCTATGTCAAAGCATGGGATACGCTCGATGAGGGTTTGGGCGGCAATCTGTCCATCAAAGACGTGTATGTCTTCTCCGAAAGCGTATACGATTCGCCGGACGAGTGGCAGTACGTTGAACTCTACGGCGTGACGGACACGGATCAGCACGAAGTGACCGTGTATGCGCGTCTTGGCGGGTACAGCGGCGAGAGCTTCGGCACAGCCATGTTCGATGATTTGTCGCTGGTGAAGGTCGATGCGCCGCCGGAGGGCATTGTAGCGAGCCGCTGGTATCAGCCGACAGCCGCGGTGCAGGCCGACCCATCCGACAACTTGGCGGATACTGCTGCTGCCTCCCCCGCGTGGCCGTGGATGACGGCAGTCGGCATTGCGTATGTGGCGCTGGGCGTGTATCTGCTGCGCTTCCTGCAAAAGAAGAACGCCGTTCCGCTGGATGCAAAGAAACGCGAAACCATGCCGCTCTTTGCCATCATCGGGCTTGTTGTCACGGCAGCGGCGCGGCTGATTGTCGCAAACAGCGTCAGCGGCTATCAGGTGGATGTAAACTGCTTCCTCGCGTGGGGCAACACGCTGCTCAGCGTCGGCCCGGCGAATTTCTACCAAACGACAAACTTCTGCGATTATCCGCCCGCGTATGTCTACATCATGGGCTTGAACGCGGCGCTGATGCGGGTTCTGCCCCTGTCCGCGGCGGCAGTGCATAAGCTCATCCCGATGGCGTGCGATTTGGTGGCGGCGGTACTTACCTACCGCATTGCGCGCAAGAAGAACGCAAGTGCCAATCAGGCGGGCATTTTGATGCTGCTGATGGCGTTCAACCCCGCCATTTTCCTCAACAGTGCGGGCTGGTGCCAGATTGACAGCGTGCTGAGCTTGCTGCTGATGCTGGTGGCGTATTTCGCCGTCTGCGGCAACTGGATGGCGGTTATGCCGATTTACATGCTCGCCGTGCTGGTGAAGCCGCAGGCGCTGATGCTGGGCTTCCTCGGTCTGGCGGCGATTGTGATGGCGCTCATCCGCGACCGCAAGTGCTGGAAACCGATGCTCATCGGCGTGGGATTGGCGGTTGTGACGGCGGTGATTGTCGTTCTACCGTTCAGCGTGAATCAAGGCGGCATCTCGTGGCTGATTGACAAGTACGCGCAGACGCTTTCGTCCTACCCGTACGCGACGGTCAACACCGCGAACTTCTACTATCTCTTCGGCTGCAACTGGACATCCATCGTCATGGAAGCGCCCCGCGCGATTCCGCTGCTGATGATGGTGCTGTCGCTCGTCTGGACGGGCTGGCTGATTTATCGTGCGCAGAAAAGCGGCTGGCAGCCCAACGTGCTGACGGGGCTGATGACGATTCTGCTGATTATCGGCGGCTTCGGGCTGGGCTGCTTCTTCGCGACGCAGAGCGGCTGGACGCGCACGATGATTTTCCATCTGGGCGGCAGCATGGTGCTTTCCCGCACAGCGCTGCTGGTCGTGGGACTGCTGGGGCTGGCGGGCGCAATTGCGCTTGGCGTGATGCTCTTTAAGTGCAAGAAGGCGGACTGGAATTCGGCGGAAATCGCCGCTGGGCTGACCTTCGCGCTGATTTTCCTCGGCTTGGCGACCTTCAATGCCAGCTTCACAATGGTGGGGCTTGTCGCCATGGCACTGCCGTTTGTGATGGTGCTGCCCATGTTCATCCGCAGCGGCAAACTGGAGAACCTCGCCCTGTGCGGCGGCGTGCTGTTTGTGCTGTTGTATGTGTTCGGCATCAAGATGCACGAGCGGTATCTATTCCCGGCGCTGTTCCTGCTGTGGATGGTGTACGCGGGCAAGCGCGACCGCCGGACGCTGGTGCTCCTGCTGGGTCTCAGCGCGACGGCATTCATCAACGAAGGCATTGTGCTGGATAACAGCCTGCGCCTCGGTTCGTCGCTGGGGCACTTGAACAATGATACGGTCGTGCTGGCGATGCTGCTGTCCGCGGCGAACGTGGCGCTGGCATTCCTCGGCGTGTGGACGTGCCGCGACGTGTGCCTGCCGGTATCCGCAGCGGACGAAACGCTGGAGCACCCGGCGTATCTGCCCGTGAAGCAGCTGGAGAAGAAGCCGGGCGACCCGCGCACCTTTAAGCAGGATGCCTCCCTGCACTGGCGCAAGCGTGACTGGCTGCTGATGCTGGGCGTGACGCTGGTGTACGCCGTCGTGGCGCTGACGAACCTCGGCTCCATGAAGGCGCCGCAGAACCCTTGGGTCTCCTCGACGCGGAATGAGCAGGTCATCATCGACCTCGGCGAACATCACGACGATGTGACGATGCTCTACTTCTGTCAGGTGAGCTACTCCAATTTCTCCGTCGCCGTATCCGAGGACGGAGAAAACTGGTCGGACGATTACATTGCGGATATGGCGGAAGGCGAGTGCTTCCAGTGGAAGTACCTCACCCCCAGCTATATGGGCAAAGATAAATACGGCAACGACAAGCGCTTCTTCTACTCGCAGCCCATCAAATTCTCTGCGCGGTATGTCCGCATCACGTCGCAGCAAATCGGGCTGAAGATGAATGAAGCCATCTTCCAGGACGCAAACGGCGACCGCATTCCGGCGACGGTCATTGCGCAGCTGAACGTGATGGAAGAATCCACCCTGTACAGCGACGCAAACAATATTCTCGACGAACAGGACACGCTGGAAGGTCTGCCGAGCTGGTGGAACAGCACCTATTTCGACGAGATTTACCACGCCCGCACGGCTTATGAGCACCTGCACGGCACTGCGCCGTATGAAACGAGCCATCCGCCGCTTGGCAAGGTCATCATGAGCCTTGGCATTGCGATTTTCGGCATGGTTCCGTTCGGCTGGCGCGTGATGGGCGCACTGGCGGGCATCCTGATGCTGCCGGCGATGTACCTGCTTAGCAAGCAGCTGACGAAAAAATCCAGCTTTGCATTCGCCGCCGCGCTGATGCTCGCGCTGGACTGCCAGCACTTCACGCAGACGCGCATTGCCACCATCGACTCCTACCCCCGTGCTGTTCATCCTCTTCAGCTGGCTGTTCATGCTCCGCTTCATGCAGCGCGACATTGTGCGCCTGCCGGTGAAGAAGCTCCTGCCGGATTTGGCGCTGTCCGGGCTGTTCATGGGGCTTGGCATTGCCAGCAAGTGGATTGGCGTGTACTCCGGTGCGGGGCTGGCAGTGGCGTTCTTCTGGACGATTTTCCGCCACATGCGCATGGCGGCAACCTCCGCGCATCTGCTCAAGACGGACAAGAGCCTGTCGGACGAGGACAGGAAAATCCTCACTCTGCGCGACCAGACAACCATGAAGCGCGTGCTGGTGATTTGCCTGTGGTGTCTGCTGTTCTTCGTTGCCATCCCGCTGGCGATTTACCTGCTGGCGTACATTCCGTACTTCGCCTATGCGCACTTTGACAACCTGAAGGATTACCTGACGGCGGTCTGGAATGCGCAGCTGAGCATGTTCAGCTACCATTCCAAGCCCGGTTTGGGCATGGATCACCCGTTCTACTCGCCGTGGTACGAGTGGATTTTCAACCAGCGCCCGATGTACTATGCTTCGCCGACGTATGTGAATACCCCCGGCTGGAGCTATGCAATCTGGTGCTTCGGCAACCCGGCGATTTGGTCGGCAGCACTTGTCGGCTTTGCGTATACGGTGTTCATGTGGGCAAAGCGCCACCGCTACACCCTGCGCAAGGATGGCGAAACGCTGCACTGGACAGCCGCCGACTGGGATGTGACGATGCCGTTCCTGCTCTTGAGCGCGCTTTCGCAGTTCCTGCCGTGGGTGCTTGTGCCGCGCGGAACGTACATTTACCACTACTTCGCCACAACGCCGTTCCTGATGCTGTCCATCACAGTGCTGTTCCGGGATATCACGCGCCGCTTCCCGAAAACGGGCAAATGGCTGCTGGGGATTTTCCTTGGCGTGTGCTTGGTGATGTTCGTGGCATACTTCCCGTATGCCAGCGGCACATTGACCCCGACGTGGTGGCTGGATTTCATGGAACAGTTCTTGCGGATTTACTACTAAGAAAAAGCGGCTGGCAGCCCTCGACATTGCGTCAGGCTGTCAGCCGTTGTTTTATGTGGATACGAGGGTTTCCTATGGATAAACACGCGGACACTGTATGCAAGTGCGCTCAACCCAATCGCGCGAAAGGGTCAAGGGACGAAGCCCCTTGCAGGGTGCAGGGACAGCGTCCCTGCTGGGGTCAAGGGGCAAAGCCCCTTGCGCCTCCCCTACCTTCGCACATTCTTTACCCCCTTCTGCCGCGCCTTGTCCGCGTACATGGCTTCGTCCGCGCGCTGCATGATGTCACGGATAGATAGTTCGCTCTGACTTGTGGCGTAAGCGCTGCCCAGCGCGGCATGAACCGCCCACCCGCAATCAAGGTGCCGGCTGCGCAGGTTGTCGCGCGCCGCCTGCATCTCCGCAATCATCACATCCTCATGCTGATTGACATAAATCGCGGTGAACTCGTCGCCGCCCGTGCGGTAGACCCCGTAGGCGCTCACCAGTTCCGCGCGCAGGACGCGCCCAATTAGCGCAATTGCTTCATCACCCGCCTGATGTCCGTGCGTGTCATTGATGCGCTTCAGGTCATTCAAGTCGCACGCCACCACGCCAATTGATCCGTTGCTGGAAAGCTGCCAGTTGTTCGCCAGATTCACCGCATCCTCCTGAAGCGCATTGTGGTTGCGCAGCCCGGTCGGCAGGTCAATCATGGCACGATCGTGGTATGTGCCAACGGGATTCTCGACGATGAAGTACATCATCAGCGTAATCACCGTCAGCTTCACCGCGGACAGCATCAGCTCCGGGAACGCCATCTGCAGGCACGTCATTGCCGCCATCAGCACCAGCACCGATGTCATCAGCACGCAGACCAGCCGATCCAGCTGAAACCGCGCGCGGAAAAGCAGCACTGCGCTTACCAGACACAGGGCGATGCCGATAAAGAAATACAGGTGCATGAACGCGCCGTCGGGGTAATTGATAACAAGCCCCTGTGTGAAGTGCATCGGAAACAGCGGTGCAGCAAACAGAAACAAGAACGGAATCAGGATTGTCACGATACGAACCACCTGCAGCGAGCGCCCCTGCAGCGGAGTGATGCTGGCAATGTACCAGCACATTTCGCCAAGGAAAGCGATCGCGGTTGCGCAGCAGAGCAGATGCAGCAGGCGGTTCACCAGCAGCGGCGTGGTATCCAGCAGATTGGCAGTAACTTCCGTAAGGATAGTCAGCACGACGTGACACAGCGCGTAAATGCACATCCTGCGGAAACGCCGGGACGCGCTGCTGGGGTTATACAGGTGGCTGAACACCAGCAGCAGCGCAATGGTAATCAAGCACACAATCCCGGAGCGCTGCCGAAGATAAATCTCCATAAGCACACATCCTTCGGGGGAATATGGGAAAATACGCAACCATTATACACGATTTTTCACCAAAAGAGAACCACCCTCAGGTTGATTTTTTGCAAAAAAAGCCAAATGGAATGAAAAAAACATCAGCAGAACAAAAAATCATACTATTGGGAGGATGAAAATTCGCAGGCGGCGCAGTTGAATCCGGAAATAGCATCAATAGCGGATTTTCGCTTGAACCTTTCCCCCGGATGTGCTATGATAAGCGCGGGAGTGTGAACAACATGGAACAGTTTTCCCGGACGATTTCGCTCGTCGGGCAGAGTGCCTTTGACCGCGTGCATCAGGCGCGCGTGGCGGTATTCGGCGTCGGCGGTGTCGGCGGATATGTGTGCGAAGCGCTGGTGCGCAGCGGCATTGCGGAAATCGACCTGTTCGACCGCGACGACGTGAGCATCAGCAACCTGAATCGGCAGATTATCGCCCTGCATTCGACCATCGGGCAAGATAAGGTGGACGCGATGGCAGCGCGCCTGAAGGACATCAACCCTGATGTGCGCGTGAACTGCCGCAAGATGTTCTATCTGCCGACAAATGCGGACGAAATTGATTTGTCTGTGTACGACTTTGTGGTAGATGCAGTGGATACCATTGCGGCCAAGCTGGAACTCGCGCGGCGCTGTGAGCAGGGCGGCATCCGCTTCATCAGCGCGATGGGCGCGGGCAACAAGCTCGACCCGTCCTGCCTGCGCATTGCCGACATTACGAAGACGAGTGTCTGCCCCTTGGCGCGGGCGATGCGCGTTTCGTGCAAGAAAAAAGGCATCCGGCACATGACCGTTGCCTATTCGCTCGAACCAATGCATCCGCCTGTCCAGCCGATTGCGGAAGAGAGCAGTCGCCGCAAGGATATTCCCGGCAGCACCGCGTTTGTGCCGGGAGCGATGGGGCTGCTGATTGCCTCCCACGTCGTGCGGACGCTTATGGCAGGGGATGAACCAGCACGTCCTGAAGGGTAATCCCCTCAAGATAGCTCTGAATCACGCGGTCAAGCCCCTCCCAGACGAATAGCGTCTGACATTCGTTGCAGCGCTCGCACTCATTCGGGTGACGATCCAGACACGCCACCGGCGCAAGCGACCCTTCCATCACGCGGATAATTTCCGCCACGGACAGCCTCTCCGGCGCAATTGCCAGCCGATAGCCGCCTTGATGCCCGCGCGCGCCGCGGAGAATGCCCGCCTGCGACAGCACGAGCGCAATCTGCTCCAGATACTTCTTGGAAATGCCCTGACGCTCCGCGATTTCCTTGAGCGTCACCGTTCCGCTGCTCTGATGCTGCGCCACATCAACCAGCATCCGCAGGGCATAGCGTCCCTTTGTCGAAATTTTCAACAGGAACACCTCCTCTGATAGCGCTATAATACCATAGATTTTGTATGATTACAAGCCCATTTTTCGGCGGCGCGGGAATTTGCATTCCTCCGCCGCCGTTTTTATACTATTTCCAGATAAGAATGCGCCAAGATGCGCCGCGAATTTTTCATTCTGGCTAACGTGAATGAAACGCAGCGTAGCAGCGCTACGCTAAGTGGAATGAGCGGACGCCAGAAGGGAAAAGGCGCAAGCAGATGGCGCAGGTGAATCTGGAAATAGTATTATCTCATTCCGCATTGCTCATTCCTAATTGCGCATTGATTACAAGATTGCCGCCAAGCCCAGCATCACCGCCAGAAACAGCACATTCACCCCTGTGAACACCGCGAAGTACCTGCCCTTCCGCGCGCTCGCCCGCCCCGTACAGCCGGAACGAAATCAGGCTCGCCAGCGACGCAATCAGCGTCCCCAGCCCGCCCAGATCAACGCCCAGCGCCAGCGCTTTCGCGTCCTGCGTGAACGGCGACAGCAGCAAGCACGCCGGCACGTTGCTGATGACCTGACTCGTCAGCAATGCCACCGCCATCGGGCTGCGCGCCATCATCGTCTCCAGCCACGCGCGCACCGGCACGCACGCCTTCACCGATGCCACAAAGACAAAGAAGCACACGAACGTCGCCAGCAGCGTGTAATCCACCTGCCGGATTGTCCCCCTGTCCAGCGCCAGGGTACCAAGGAACACCGCCGCCGCCAGCGCCCACGCGGGCAGCACCTTCGCAATCGCCAGCAGCGCCAGTGCGCTCAATGCCCCATACAGCGTAAGCATCTTCCTCGCCAGCGGCGCGCGCGCGGACGTATCCACCGCAACGCGCTCCTTCGGCAGCAGCAGGCACAGTGCCAGCAGCAGCGCAAGCGCGACGGCGGCATACGGCGCGAGCAGGGTCAGGAAATCCAGCGCCGTCAGCCGCCCGGACGTGTACAGGTACAGATTCTGCGGATTGCCAATCGGCGTGACCATGCTGCCCAAATTCGCCGCGACCGTCTCCAGCACGACTGTCCAGATGGTGCTTTTCTGCCCGCCAGCGCGGAAGAGCAGCAGCGTCAGCGGCACAAGCGTCAGCAGCAACGTCATTCGTCACCAGCATTGAGAGTACGAAGCACAGCGCCACCATCACCGCCGAAAGTCCGCGGAGCGTCGTCACACGCCGGGTGAGTTTCCGGCTGACGGCATCCAGTGCGCCCATGCGCCGGAATCCCGCAACAATCGTCATCAGCGAGAAGAGCATCAGCAGCGTCGTCGTGTCAATGCCCTGCAAGTGTATGACCGACGGCGGGGTCAGCAGGAAAGACAGCAGCGCGCAGATGAGTGCCGCGCTCAGCACCGTTTCCCGGCGGAAATACTGCAAAATTCGTTTCACCATGTGGTTTTGCTCCTTGTGGAAGATGCAAAAAGCCAGCGGCATTGCACCGCCGGTTCATTAGGGTAACACCTCATTTGTGCGGTGTTGCATAGAATACTTTTTAACTGAAGCGTTCCGCCGTCATCGACGCAAGATACCGAATTCTGCTCTGCGAATCCTCCAAGCATTCAATCAGCAGCGGATTGAACGCGCCGCATTCGCCATTGCGAATCATCTGCATTGCCTGTTCATGCGAAAAGCCTTCCTTATAGACGCGCGGCGAAATCAGCGCATCATATGCATCGGCAATGGAAACGACCTGCGCGGCAATCGGGATTTCCTCGCCCTTTAAGCCGTCGGGGTAGCCGCCGCCATCGTAGCGCTCGTGATGCCAGCGGCAAATCTGGTACGCCGTGCGCGCCAATTCCTCGTCTCGGTAGTGGTCCAAGCGCGCGAGCATGGATGCGCCAATCAGCGTATGCGACTTCATGACAATGTACTCTTCTTCGGTCAGCTGGCCGCTTTTGTTGAGGATTTTCTCGTCGATGCCCATTTTGCCGATATCGTGGAACGCCGATGCGGTCACGATGACCTTGCGTTCATGCGGCGTGAGGGTATAGCGCTTCGTTTTGCTGACGAGGGTATCCAGCAGCACCTCTGTCAAAAGGCAAAGGTGGCGCATGTGCGCGCCGCTTTCGCCGTTGCGGGCGCTGACGACTTCGCTGATGATTTCCAGCATCAGGCGGTTGCTGCGCTCCTTCTCGTGAATCTGGTCGCGCACCTGATTGCTTAAGCCCCGCTGGCGGGCATAGAGCTTGATGGTATTGCTGATCCGCTGGCTGACGACATCGGCGTCGAACGGACGGGTGATGTAGTCGCTCACGCCTAAATCGTAGGCGCGGTGGATGGTGTCCGCGTCGTTCTCGCTGGAAATCATGACGACGGGAATTTCCTCCAGCCACTGATTCGCCGCCATCAGCGAAAGCATATCAAATCCGCTAAGCGTCGGCATAAGCAAATCCAGCAGCACAAGAGCGATTTCCGTGCCGTAGCGCCAGAGCATATCCAAGCCCTCCAGCCCATCGGCGGCTTCCAACACGTCGTAGCGGTCGGGAATCAGCCCATTGAGAATGGCGCGGTTCGTCCGGGAGTCATCGACAATGAGGATTTTCATGCGCGGGCGGGTATCCTTGCGCGGCGCAATATCTTCCGCGGCGATTTCGGAATCCGTAACAACGGCATTGCGGCTCTTTTGCCTGCATCATCAGCTGATTGGCGCGTTCAACCGCGCAGTCAATCGGCTCGCCGCGGTTAATCAACCCGCCGATGCTGACGGACAGGCGGATGTCCTCCAGCCCCGGCAGCCGGGTTTCGCTGATTTGGCAGCAGATATCCTGCAATTTCTGCTGAAAGGTGGCTTCCTCAATGTGCGGCAGGAGCAGCAGAAACTCATCCCCGCCATAGCGGATGATGGTGTCCGAACGGCGAACGCAGTGGCGCATCACGCCAACGGCGGCTTCCAGCATCTTATCGCCCGCCTGATGCCCATACGTTTCGTTGCATGCCTTGAAGCCGTCCATGTCCAGGACGGCAACACCAGCTTCCATGCTGCGCTTCTTCAGGGCATCCTCATAATAGCGGCGATTATACAGCCCGGTCAGCGCGTCGCGGTAGAGCTTTTCGCCCATGCTGCCGGTCTGGGTGAGCATCTGTCGGCGCTGCACCACGGCTTCGGGGGTATCCTGCTGCAAGTCCTGTACGAGCTCCAGCACGCAGGGTTCGCCATCCACCTCGATATAGCGGGCGAATATTTGCTCTGCCCGCTGCGGGGTAACGTCGAGTGTAGTGAGCTGTCGCTTTTCGTGCAGCACGCGGCATTCAAGTTCGGTGCGCTTGGAATGCGCCTGCGGTGCGTGCAGAACGGCCTTTTCGTTCAGCAGGCGCACGCTGGAGAACGTCTGCCGGAAGCACGCCATTTGGACTTCCGCTTCTTTGCGCGTCATTTTGATTTGTGCTGTCATGGTTCTCCTTCTCCCGGTTATTCCTTCCGTCCTTCCATCCTACAAGGGGGCACTAAAAGTCTGAAATTGCCCCGTAAGCACCTTCAACGCGTTTCCTGCGGTCATTTCCCTGTTGCGCAAGGGAAACGGAATGCTTCAGCCCTTCCAGTACTTCCCGTCGAGTTCGCGGTATTGGATTGCCTCCGCAACGTGTGTCGTGCCGATGATATCCGCGCCGTCCATGTCGGCAATCGTCCGAGCGACCTTCACCACGCGGCCGTATGCGCGCATACTCATGCCCATGCGCTCCACTGCCATGTGCAGAAGCGCCGTTGCTTCCGGGGTCATTGGGCAGTATTTCTTGCTTAAGCCCGCGTCAAGCTGCGCATTGCAGTGGATGCCGTCCTGCGCATAGCGGGCTTGCTGCAATTCACGCACCTTCCGCACGCGCGCGCCAACTTCCGCTGAGGATTCCGCCGCGCCGCCTTCGCTGATTTCCTTCACCGGCACAGCGTCTACCTCCACCTGAATGTCGATGCGGTCAAGCAGCGGGCCGGAGATGCGGTCGAGGTAGCGGCGGATATCCTTCGCGGAGCAGCGGCATTTCTTCGTCTTGCTGCCATAAAATCCGCAAGGGCACGGGTTCATGCTGGCAACCATCATGAAGCTGGACTGGTACTGTGCCTGATTGTGGATGCGCGTCACACTGACGACGCCGTCCTCCAGCGGCTGACGCAGCGCTTCCAGCGTGTTGCGGCTGAACTCCGGCAGTTCATCCAAGAACAGCACGCCGTTGTGCGCCAGCGATACTTCACCCGGCTTTGCGTTCGACCCGCCGCCAATCATGCTCGCGACGGATGCGCTATGGTGCGGCGCGCAGAACGGGCGCTCCGCCATCAGCCCCGTACCCGGCGCAAGACGGCCGGCGATGGAGTGAATGCGCGTCGTCTCCAGCGATTCGGAGAAGGTCAGCGGCGGCAGAATGCCCGGCAGACAGCGCGCCAGCATCGTCTTGCCCGAACCGGGCGTGCCGACCATCAGCAGGTTATGTCCACCGCTGGCCGCCACTTCCAGCGCCCGGCGCGCGCCAACCTGCCCCTGCACCTGTGCCATATCCACCGCGCACTTGACCGCCGATACCACGTCACTGTATTGCCGCTGCTGCTGCACGGGGATGGGTTCGCGCCCCTTCAGGTGATTCACCACCTGCCGCAGGCTGCTCGCCGGATAGACCCGCAGCCCTTGAATGCACGCCACTTCCTCGGCGTTCCCTTCCGGCAGAATAATGTCCACAATCCCCTGCTCGCTCGCGCTGATGACCATCGACAGCGCGCCGCGCACGGGGTGCAGCGAACCATCCAGCGACAATTCGCCCAGCATCAGTGTCTGCGTCAAGTCCATGCCTTCCAATTGCCCCGACGCCATCAGGATGCTGATAGCAATCGGCAAATCGAACGCGGGGCCTTCCTTTCGCTGGTCGGCGGGCGCAAGATTCACCGTCAGGCGCGAAATAGGCATGGTAAATCCGCTGTTGACGATGGCGGCGCTCACGCGGTCGCGGCTCTCCTTGACAGACGCGTCCGGCAGCCCGATAATCTCCAGCGCCGGCATCCCCGTCGCCGCGTAGACCTCCACCTTCACTGCGAATCCGCTGACGCCGCTCAGGCCGTATCCCAGCGTTCGTGCAAGCATGAACGTTCAACCCCTTCACCATGGTATTCTGTTTCGATTGTACACCACATTGCGCACAATTACAAGAGAGCGCTTTCCATTTGGCGCGATTTTGTGTATAGCGGGGCGGAAAGGATGCAGCACCCGCGTGAATTGCGATTTGAGACGATGCGCCGCAGGATGCCGCCCATGCAGAAGCGCTGGCGATAGGGCGTATGATGCACTCAATCGCGCGAAAGGGAGGGACGCTCCCCTCGTTCTCCCTCTTTTGAAAATTATTCCATTATAAAATTTGCCCTCCCGGCGCATCCTGCTTGCGAATGGGAGGGCATCGGCATGAAGAAACATCCTTCACCCCTGCGCCGCGCGGTCGGGCTTGTCCTGACGCTTCTGCTGACGCTGGGGTATTTTTCGCCCACGCAGCAGGCGCTCCGGGCGCTTCCCGCGTCCCTGCGGCTGACGCAGGATGAGCCGATTTCGCTGCTGACGGGGATGCTGCGCGCGTCGGGCGAGGGCTTAGAGGTCAGCGCGTCGCAGGACGAGACGCTCAGCCAGTACGTCAGCGTAACCGGGCAGAAAAGCGGCACGTCGGAACTGCTGCTGAGCATCCTCGGCATCCCGCTTCGCCGCGTGGAGGTGGAAGTCAGCCCAGAGAAGCGGCTGATTCCCGGCGGGCAGGCGCTCGGCGTTGCCATGCGGACAGACGGCGTACTGATTGTCGGCTTGTCGGACGTAAAGAAGGGTGTCTGCCCCGCGCGGGACTGCGGACTGCAACCCGGCGACATCCTCCTGCGCATCGGCGGACACGCCATCGAGCGCGTTGCCGACGTCAGCGAAATTGCCCAGCAGAACGGCACGTCGCCCCTGCTCATCGAATACATGCGCGACGGTACGACCGCCCACGCAACCCTCACCCCCGTGCAGGATGACGCCACCGGGGTTGTCCGCCTCGGCGCGTGGGTGCGCGACAGCACCGCGGGCATTGGCACACTCTCCTTCTACGACCCGGATTCCGGGCAGTATGCCGCGCTCGGTCACGCGATTACCGACGGCGACACGGGCAGCATCTTGACCGTCCGGGAAGGGCGCGTGCTGAAGGCGAGCATCGTCGCGGTACAGAAGGGGCAGCGCGGCGTTCCGGGCGAACTGAAAGGCTCATTCCTGCAAAACGCCGCCGTGCTGGGCGACATTGCGCAGAACACGGCCCTCGGCATCAGCGGCACACTCACCACCGCCGTGACAAACCCGCTCTATCCCGACGGCTTGCCCATCGGCACGCGCTCGTCCGTCCATACGGGCGCGGCGACCATCCTCAGCACCATCGGCACTGGCGGCGTACAGGAATATACTGTCGAAGTCACCCACGTCAGCCAGCAGAACGCTCCCGCCGCCAAAAGCATGGTGCTGCGCGTGACCGATACGCGCCTGCTGGACGCGACCGGCGGCATCGTGCAGGGCATGAGCGGCAGCCCCATCATCCAGGACGGCAAGCTGATCGGCGCGGTGACGCACGTTTTCGTCAGCGACCCAACGCAGGGGTACGGGCTGTATGTGGACTGGATGCTCAGCACTCTTATTGGCAATTAGTTAAAACGGCAGGGAGTAAATCCCTGCCGTTCCTTTGAAATCCACTTTTGAAATTCACTTTAGGGCTGCTTAGAAACATTCATTCTTATAAGGCATCTTCTAATTCATCTTCCGTATATCCAAACATATAGTCCTCGTCTTTTCCATGCGACAACCATATCAATGCAGCGTCGTGCACACTCAAGCCACCATGTTCATCATACGCATCATATTCGTCATCTATTTCTTCACGGAGTTTTTCTGCTGCACAATCAGCACAGAGAATGCCGTGCTCATACATGTCAGCATCTGTAACTCTATTTGATACCAAAGATTCAAACTTGATTTTCTCATCTTCAGGAAAAAACTTTTTGTGGCAACATTCGCACTCTTCAGAGTAATTACCTCTTTCATACTCTTCGATGGCGCAGTTTCCACACAAGCAACGATTCAATCTGTAATAGTCAACAGAAAATGAAGCAACATCATTATCATCAAATATGCATTCTGCTTCATTTTCATCAAATTCGACACCACATTTTTCACAAATTGGCATATTGCATATCTCCTCAATTAACCCATTGGATTTAAGTCTCTAAGCAACTTTATGTAGTATATATGGAAAATTGCGATTTGTCAAGTACTTTTTATAGTTTCCTTGTTTTCCCTCAAAAACGTGATCGCTGTTTTATTACCGTTTGCAATGCGCTTCTGCATCAGAGTTTCCATGCCGCAGATGCAGGGGAATTGACAATCGACAAAGGCTCCTATTTTTCCGGCAGGAATCCCCGCCTGAAATGCAGAAAACCTCCACCGACATTTTCGTCAATGGAGGTTCTTTTCATGCAGCCGCGCTGTTTTCTGCTTCTGGCGGATAATCCGCTGACGCTTGCCCAGCTTCGGGCGGAAATTGAGGATTTGGGCGAGGAAACCCGCTGCCAAACCGCCCTGACCGCCGAGGAAGCGCTTTTCCGCCTGTCGCAGGAGTCGGTGGATGCGGTGCTGCTCCTCCCCTGCCCGGCGGCGGACTGCCTGACACAATCACTGCTTCGCCATCCGCCGCTTGCGCCGCCGTTCCTCTTGGGTGGTCTGGACGGCGAGCTGCCGGAAATTTCGCAGCTGCCGGCGTGGTTCTCCGTGCTTCGTCTGCCCGCGCTGGCGGCGGCGCACCTGCCGGAATGCACCGAACTGGCACGTCAGCTGCTGACGGCGCTGGGGATGCCGCGGACGCTCCGGGCATGGGCATTCCTGCCGGAAATGGCGGCGCTGACAGTCGTGCATCCGTCACTGTTGACAGACGTGACGCACGGCCTATACCCGCTGATGGCGCACCGCGCGCAGCTGACCCCATGCGCCGTCGAGCGTCGGTTGCGGCTCGCTATCGAATCGACATGGAATCGCGGCGACTACGATGCGATTGCGCGCTTCTTTGGCCAGTCGGTCGACCCCGAACGCGGCAAGCCCACGAATCGGGAGTTTTTGTGTCAATTGCAGGAGCGATTGACGCTCAGCGCGAGGCGGATGGAGAGGAGGGTGGGGTGAGGGCTTCCGCCCTTTCTTCGCGTGCTTCCTCCATCGTCAGCGCTGCCGAGAGACAGCCGTACAGTTCCTGAACCGTTTGAATGCGTTTCAGCGTCTCGTTTGTCTGTTGTTCCGCTTCGGACATGGCTATTTTCCTTCTTTCGGGTGATGGGGCGGGTCATTCCACTTCCACCAGCGTATATTGATACCCCTCTTCTTGCAGCCACGTTTCCATCGTCGACCCGCGTTCGACCAGCAGTACCGTGTCCGCATCAACAAATCCCGCATACATTGTCGTGACGCTGGCGGGGATGGTCAGCTGTTTCAGGGATGTGCAGTGCGCAAAAGCCCGCAGCTCAATGCGTTCCAAGGTGTTGGGCAGTCGTATATCCGACAGACTGGCGCATTCGCTGAACGCATCCCAGCCGATGCCGCGCAGTCCCTCCTGCAAATGCACCGTCTCCAGCTGGTCGCAGTGGTAAAACGCCATCCGCGCAATCTCCGCAATGCCCTTCGGGATGGTGATTTCGCGCATCCCGCAGTAGATGAACGCCGCTTCGCCGATTTTCTCCAAGCTCCCCGGCAGGGTGATTTCCGTCAGCTCCGGAATGCGCCCGAACGCACCGTCTGCAATCTCCTTGATGCCCTCCGGCACAATGCAGACCGCGCCCGTCGTCAGCCGCCGCAGCACGCGCTGATGCACATGGTCAATCAGCATCCCGTCCTGAACCGTCAGCAGCGGATGATTCGGCGAAAGCTCCACCGTCCGCAGCGCCTTGCAGTTCTTGAAGGGATTCCCCTCGATTTCCGTCACGCTGTCCGTGATGCAGATGCTTGCAAAACCGCAGCGCTCGAATGCGTTTCTGCCCAGAAACTGCACACCCTCCGGCAGGTCGATTTCCGTCAGGGCTTCGCAGAACGCAAACGCCGATGCTTCCAGCCGCTCCAGCTTTTCCGGCAGAACGACCTTCTCCAGCTCCGAGCATCCATAGAACATATCTATCGGTATCACGCGCAGGTTCTTCGGGAGCGTGACTTCCTGCAATTTCTCGTTTGACAAAAACGCGCCGTGTCCGACTTCTTCCAAACTTTCGGGCAGTTTCAGCGCGGTAAGCCCCGTACTTTCAAACGCATGACACCCGATGGTGCGCAGGCCCTCCGGCAGGGTGATTTCCGTCAGGCTTCTGCACCAGTCGAACGCGCTGTCGCCAATGCTTTGCAGGCTCTCCGGCAGACTGACCGACCGCAGCGCAAAGCAGCCGTTGAAGGCCTCTTTCTGGATGTTCGTCAGCCCTTCCGGCAGCGTCACGCGTTCCACCTGCGCGGAATAGAATGCGCCCCGCCCAATCGTCGTGATGCCCTCCGGCACAGTTACATCGCGCACATCCCGCGCGGCGCAAATCACCGTGTCGCCCGCCAGCAGCATTTGATTCTCGATGCGCAACACCGGGTTGTCCGGCGCAATCCGCAGGCTGTTCGCAAAGAAGTGCTGGGACAGCGGGATGGCAGGAATGGGGTTGCTGTCAATTTCCGTCAGGCTCGCCGGCAGCGTCAGCCCCCACAGTTCATCGCAGTCCGCAAACACCCCGTAGCCCATGCGGCGCAACGTGTTCGGCAGGGTGATGGTTTTCAAATTCCAGCAGCCGGCAAAGGCTCTTTCTCCCAGCGTTTCCACGCCCTCCGACAGCGTCACCTTTTCCAGCGCGCAGCCGATGAATGCCTCCTCCCCGATTTCCCGCAGGGTGGATGGCAGCGTGATTTCCTTCAGCGCCGATGCCGCCGCAAACGCTTCGCAGTCAATCACCGTCACGCCCTCCGGGATGACGACGCTCGTCAGCGCCGCATATTCAAAGGCATACGCGCCAATCGCCGTCACGGGCAAATCGTCTACCACGGACGGAATCACCAGCGCCGTTTCGTCGCCCAGATAGCCCGTAATGCCCGCCGTTCCGTCCTCCAAAACGACATAGAGGTACAGCCCGTCTTGGCTTTTAGTGGAGATTTCCGCCGCGTTGTCGTAGTCAACCGTGTCCAGCACCGCATCCGCCTGTGCCGATGCCGCGCAGAGCAGGAGCATCAACAGGACGCAGAGCATCCGCTTCATCAAAAAAATCGCCTCCTTGTGCCTTGATGATAGCACAGGAGGCAATTTCATGTCAATTTTTCCTTGGAATTGTTACAATCGCCGTTTTCTTCATCGCGACCGCCATGACCCCCGCCGTGATCGCCTCCGCCGCGCAGAACGCCAGCCACACGCCCGTCATGCCGAAGAGCGCCGCCATCACCAGCGCGCAAAGCACAATCGCAGCCACACCGCGCAGAATTGACGTAATCATCGCCCATTTCGCCGCGCCGACCGCGCTCAAATAGCCCGTTCCGGCGATATTGAACCCCGCAAACAAGTAGCCGAGGAAGTACAGCCGCATTCCCTGACATGCCAAATCCGCCATCACCGGGTCATGCTCGCTGTTGAACACCGCCACCAGCGGCTCGGCGAACACCTCGAAGCAGACAATCATCAGCACTGAAAGCGTCAGCGCCGTCAGGATGCTCATCATCAGCACCTGCCGCACTTGTCCCGTTTCACCGCGGCTGTACGCGTCACTGAGCAGCGGCTGCGAGCCCTGCGAGATGCCGGAGAAAATCGCCGTTGCGACGATGGCGACATTCGCCACCACGCCATACGCCGCGACGCCGATGCTGCCCGAAAGTCCCAGAATCAGGAAATTCAGTACCATCGTCGTCATGCCGCCCGCGATTTCCCCGATGAACCCGGAAACGCCCACCGCGCTGACGTGCGCCAGCAGTTTGAACGTCGGCTTGTGCCAGCGGAAGCGCAGCGTATTCGTCTTTTTGCGGAAGTGCAGGGCGTTAATCCCCATGCCGACAATGGGGGATGCCGCCGTTGCGAGCGCCGCGCCCGCCATGCCCATCCCCAGCGGGAACATCAGCACCCAATCCATGACGATATTGAACAGGCTGGATGCCATCGTCGCGGTCATGGCAAGCGACGGATCGCCGTCGTTGAGGACGAAGGAGCGCAGGATGTAGTTGCACATGAAGAAGGGCGTGAAGAGCAGGAAAATGCGTGTATACGGCGCGCCGACCGTCACGATGTCCGGTTCGCCGCCAAGCAGCCGCACGATGCCCTCCGCGCTGAAAATGCCCAGCAGGATGAACGGCACAGACAAAATTCCCGCCCATGTGAGGGCTTCCGCAAGATAGCCGTCGGCGTGTTTTCCTTCGTGACGCTCCAAGGCGAAGCGGGTCGCCGCGCCGGTCGCCAGCATCGCGCCCAAGGCAAAAATCAGCGAATAAACAGGCAGGACGAGGTTCAGGGCGGCGATGCCGTCCGCCCCCTGCGCCTGTGCGATAAAGAAGGTGTCGGCGAGGATGTAGGCAGAGACGCCAATCATGCCGAGGATGTTTTGAGAAACATAGCGGAAGAACTGCTTCCGCACGGTGGAATGCTTGTTCATAGCGGGCTTCTCCTTCTGCTTTGTTCAGGGCAGCATTCCTATTGTAAAGGGGAAAATCATCTTCGTCAAGGGAAAATTGCAAGAATCGTTCCTGTTGACTATCCAAATGACGAAAAATGCGGTATAATGGAGCGAATACCCATCATGCTGTTCCCGGATGCTTCATCGAAAATCCGCAACAGCATCAGGAGGAATCGTATGAAGCACTTGTACCCCTACCTCCGGCGCTTCCGCAAGGAGAGCATTCTCGCGCCCCTGTTCAAGATGCTGGAAGCCACATTCGACCTGCTTGTGCCGATGGTGGTGGCGGACATCATCAAGGTCGGTATTGCGGGCGGCGATACAACGTACATCTGGACGCGCTGCGGCCTGCTGGTGCTGATGGCGCTCATCGGACTGCTCTGCTCCTTCACCGCGCAGTATTTCGCGGCGCGCGCCGCCATCGGCACATCCACCGGACTGCGGCATGAGCTGATGTCGCACATCCAGTCGCTCTCCTTCTCCGAACTGGACACGCTGGGCGTTTCGACGCTGATTACGCGCATGACCAGCGATGTCAATCAGGTGCAGAATGGTCTGAACATGTTCCTGCGCCTGTTCCTGCGTTCACCGTTCATCGTCGCGGGCGCGATGATTGCCGCCTTCACCATTGATACACAGATTGCGCTGATTTTCCTCGCGGCGATTCCCGTGCTGGCGGTGATTGTCTTTGGCATCATGCGCATCACCTCGCCCATGTACAAAACCGTTCAGTCCCGGCTGGACGCGGTCACGGGCGCAACGCGCGAGAACCTCTCCGGTGTCCGCGTCGTGCGCGCGTTCGGGCGCGAGGACGCGGAGGAAGAAAACTTCGTCCAGCAGAATGGCAACCTGAACGCCATGCAGCTCAAAGTCGGCCGCATTGCCGCGCTGCTGAATCCGCTGACGTATGTCGTGGTCAACCTCGGCATCATCGGCATTCTGTACTTCGGCGCGAACAAGATTGGCAGCGGCGCGCTGCTCTCCGGCGACGTGGTGGCGCTGGTGAACTACATGAGCCAGATTCTGGTGGAACTGGTGAAGCTGGCGAACCTCGTCGTGCTGCTCACCCGCGCAATTGCCAGCATGGGCCGCGTGTCGCAGGTGCTGGATACGCCCTCGACGATGGCATTCCCGGAGAAGCCTGTTTCGGCGGATGCTGCTTCCGATGTGGCGGTGGCGTTCGACCATGTGTCCCTGCGCTATCAGGGCGCGGGTGCGGAAAGCCTGTCCGATGTGACCTTCACGGCAAAGAAGGGGCAGACCATCGGCGTTATCGGCGGCACGGGCAGCGGCAAAACGACGCTCGTCAGCCTGATTCCGCGCTTTTATGACGCAACGAAGGGGCAAGTCACCCTGCTCGGTCAGCCGATTACCGCCTATTCCAAGGCGGAGCTGAACCGCCACGTTGCGGTCGTCATGCAGAAGGCGCAGCTGTTCAAGGGCACGATTCGCTCGAATCTGCTCTGGGGCAACGAGAATGCCACGGACGAAGAATTGTGGCACGCGCTGTCCATTGCGCAGTCGGAGGATTTTGTCCGCCAGAAGCCGGGCAAGCTCGATGATCCGGTGGAGCAGGGCGGACGCAACCTGTCCGGCGGTCAGCGTCAGCGCCTGACAATCGCCCGCGCGCTGGTGGGACATCCTGACATTCTGATTCTGGACGACAGCGCCTCCGCGCTGGACTACGCCACGGATGCCGCGCTCCGCAAGGCCCTGCGCACCCTGCCCGCGGAAACGACGCTCTTCATCGTCTCCCAGCGCACCTCGTCCCTGCGCCACACCGACCAGATTATCGTGCTGGACGACGGGCATGTGGTGGGCATCGGCAAGCACGATACGCTGATGCAGACGTGCGAGGTCTACCGCGAAATCCACGAAAGCCAGTTCCGGAAGGGAAGTGACGTGCAGTGAAGACCAATAAGCTCAAGCAGCAGAAGGGCACGCTCCTGCGCGTCCTGCAATATGTGAAGCCGTATCGGGTGCTGGTGATTGTCAGCCTGCTTTGCGCGTGCGTGAGCGCGGCGGCGCAGCTGCTCATTCCGATTCTGACCGGCAAGGCGATTGACCAGATGCTCGGCGCGGGTCAGGTAAATCTGTCCGGCGTGCTGGTCTTTGCGGTGTGGATTGCCGTCGTTGCGGCGCTGTCCGCGGTTGCCCAGCAGTTTCTTGCCACCAGCAACAACAAGATTGCCTACAACATCAGCCGTGACCTGCGCAACGCGGCATTCCACAAGCTCCAGCGCCTGCCGCTGAGCTATCTGGACGCGCATCCCTCCGGCGACCTCGTCAGCCGCATGATTGCCGATGTGGACACCTTCTCCGACGGTCTGCTCATGGGCTTCACGCAGCTGTTCACCGGCGTTGTGCTGATTGTCGGCACGCTGACCATCATGCTCATCAAGAACTGGATGATTGCCCTGCTGGTCGTGGTGCTGACGCCGCTGTCGATGTTCGTCGCGTCCTTCATCGCCCGAAAGACGCACCACTACTTCACCGAGCAGGCGCGTGTGCGCGGGCAGCAGACGGCGCTCATCAACGAGCTGATTGAAGGGCAGAAGGTTGTGCAGTCCTTCGGGCACGAAGCCGCCTCGCTGAGCGATTTTGACTGCATCAACGATGAACTGGGGCGCGTCAGCCTGAACGCGACGTTCTTCTCCAGCCTCACGAACCCCTCCACCCGTCTGGTCAACAACATCATCTATGCGGCAGTCGCGCTCGTCGGCGCGCTGTCGGCGGTCGGCGGCGGCATCTCCGTGGGTGATTTGAGCGTTTTCCTCAGCTACGCCAGCCAGTACGCCAAGCCCTTCAACGAAATCTCCGGCGTTGTGACCGAACTGCAAAACGCCCTCGCCTGCGCCGCGCGCGTTTTCTCCCTGCTGGATGAGGATGACCGTGTGCCGGACAAGGAAAACGCCGCCGTGCTCTCCCCCAAGGGCACGGTTGACCTCAAAGACGTCTGCTTCCGCTATGTGCCTGATCGCCCGCTGATTGAGGGCTTCAACCTGCACGTCAAGCCCGGTCAGCGCATTGCCATCGTCGGCCCGACCGGCTGCGGCAAAACGACCATGATTAACCTGCTGATGCGTTTCTACGACGTAAACAGCGGCGCAATTCTCGTCGACGGCACGGACATTCGCGACGCGACACGCCACTCCCTGCGCAAGAGCTTCGGCATGGTCTTGCAGGACACTTGGCTGAAAGCCGGCACGATTCGCGACAACATCGCCTACGGCCGCCCCGACGCGTCGGAAGAGGACGTTATCGCCGCCGCGAAAGCCGCCCACGCGCACAGCTTCATCCGCCGCCTGCCCGACGGCTACGATACGGTTATCACCGAAAACGGCGGCAACATCTCGCAGGGACAGAAGCAGCTGCTCTGCATTGCCCGCGTGATGCTGGGCGGCGAAAACGGCGAACTGCCGCCGATGCTGATTCTTGACGAAGCAACGTCTTCCATCGACACGCGCACAGAAATCAAGATTCAGTCCGCCTTTGCGCGGCTGATGAATGGGCGCACGTCGTTCATCGTGGCGCATCGGCTTTCGACGATTCAGGAAGCGGATGTGATTCTGGTGATGAAAGATGGGCATATTATTGAACAGGGAACGCATGAGGAGCTGCTGAAGAAGCAGGGATTCTATGCGAATTTGTATCAGTCGCAGTTTGCGCTAAGCTAAGGAAATCGCCAAAAAGATAAACACGCGGAAGGAGCATGGAGGAGAGGCCAACTGAATCGCGCGGAGGGGTCAAGGGGGGATTCCCCCTTGCGGGGTCAAGGGGCGGAGCTCCCTTGTGGGGTTTGGGGCAACGCCCCAGCTGTTCTGCGGGCGACCAATCCCAAGGAAGTTGCCAACAAAGGCGCAGGCAGCGAAGCGTCCCTGCCAGTAACTTTGCGCATCCGCAGATGCGCCCAACTTGCTCTATCCACTACTTGCACATTGTCGCGCCAAATGGGCGCGACCGGATTGCTGGTCTTGCGACCATAGCTACTCTTCCCCGCAAGCAGAGGATTTCGCCTCTGCGGAGGCGACGAGGGGGCAATGGAAACGGACGAAGTCCGCGATCGCCCCCTTGACCCCTTCGGCACGGACACTCCCACGCAGCTTTGCGCCCTTTGGAAACCTTCGGCGCCATTTTTCCCCCAAAATCAAAAAAAGGCGACCTCTTTCCCGCTGAATCCATCAGCCGAAAGAGGTCGCTCTTTTTATTCCCTTTATTTTCCCGACGGGTGCATTTCCGTAAACGTCTGGTAGTGGTCGCTCGTGTAGTACACCAGCCCGTCCGACGAGTAGAGGATTCGCTCTGCGCCGCGCGGCCCGGTCGTGTAATTTGCATCCGCCTCGTACCACTTGCGCCCGGATGCATCCGGCAGCAACCCCTCGTAGTTGCCAAACTTGTCGCCGCCGATGGAATACCCCGGTGCAACGTCGCTGACGTAGTTCTGGCTGCTGTCCCAGCCCAGCTGCCGCGCCTCGTTCTTCGTCAGGAAGTTGTCCGGCAGCGTCCCGTGGGCGAAGATGTAGTCCGCAATGTCCTGCGGGGCAGTAATCGCCGTTTGCTGCGGCGCTTGCGTCGGGGCGCTGGTCGGACTGTCCGTCAACGCTGCGGCGATGGTTGCGGTCGGCAGGGAATCCGGCGCATCCGCCGTGTCGCCCAGCGGCAAAATTCCCTGCTGTCCCAGGAGGAACAGCAATAATGCCATCAGGATGGCAAAAATGCCGGATGTTGCCCGCTTCGGCGGCTGCTTCTGCTGATTTTTCTGCTCGCTCATTTATGATACCTCTCTCCTGCGCGGATTTTCATGGCACGATACAGCTGTTCCAGCAGCATCACGCGCGCCAGCTGATGCGGGAACGTCATTTTGCTCATCGACATTTCCTCGTTCGCGCGGCGGATGACGGCATCCCCCAGCCCCAGCGAACCGCCGATAACGAATACAATGCTGCTCTCGCCGCGCGTCAGCAGTTCATCCAAATGGCGCGACAAGCCGGGCGAATCGTGCATCTTGCCGGGAATCGTCAGCGCAATCACATAGTCCGACGGTTTCAGGCGGCTGAGCATCATTTCGCCCTCTTTGTCGCGAATCTGCCGCTCAATGGCTTCGGAGGTGTTCGCGGGTTCAGGCAAATCCGGCAGCTCAATCTCCTCAAACTTGCCGTAGCGCGACAGCCGCTTCAGGTATTCATCCGCCATCTGCCGATAGGGCTTCTCCTTCATGCGCCCCATCGCCATCACGCTGATGCTCATTTCTGCTTTCCTCCCGGCATGATTTTCTTCGTCCCGCTGACGACGAGCTTGAACAGGAAGCTGCCCACGCCGATGCCCAGCGCCATCATCAGGATGCCCGCCATCGTCAGGATGCCGGTCTGCGCGCCGAGGGCATACTGCTGATGCCCCAGCTGCTCCATGCAGCGGTACAGCCCCAGCCCCGGCACAAGCGCCACCACCGACAGCAGCAGGAAAATCGTCGCAATCATGCGCATTTTCCTTGCGCAGAACTGCGCCAGCAGCGACCCGAACAGCGCCGCGAGGAACATTGACGCGGCCTCATCGAGCGAAAGCTGCTTGAGCGACCAATAGAGCGTGTAAGTCATTGCGCCAATCAGGCTTGCGGGCAGCCACGCGCGTTTGGGCGCATGAAGCAGAATCGCGAAGCCGAGCGTACCGACGAACGACGTCAGGAAATACCACAGCCCTTGACCCAGCGGTTCGTAACTCATGCCGCACCTCCCGTCAGCAGGCGCAGGAACGCCGTGCCCGCCAGTGCGCCGACAGCAAGCAGCACCGCCGACATCGCCGCGCTGACCGCAGAGGAAATGCCCGATACCATATCGCCGCGCATGGTGTCCTGCACAGCGTTCGTCATCGCCAAGCCGGGCAGCATGGGCATCAGCGCGCCCGCGACGGCCGCTTCGACAACCAGCGCCCCGGTCAGGCGGTTGACCGCCATCGGGAGGAACGCCGCGAGGAAGCCGCCTGCCAGCGTCGCGACGAGCGTCTGCATATGGAATTTATCCATCAGCAGCGTCACCCACTCAATCAGCAGCCCAACGAAGAATGCTGTCACCATGTCCCACACGCCGCCGCCGAACATCAGTGACCATCCAGCGGTGGACATGGCTGCCGCGCCCGCCATTTGCAGCGGGGACAAGCGGGAAGGTCGGCGCTCGACAGCTTTGAGCTGGCTGAGCACCTCCTGACAGGACATCTTCTCCTGCTCCAAATGGCGGGAGATGGCGTTCACCTCGTCGATGCGGGTCAAGTCTATTCCCTTGCGGCGGATGCGCTTGACGGCAGTCTCGATGGTGCCGTCGCTCTTGCGGTAGCTGACGAACAGCCCGCTTGGCACGGCGAAACATTCCACCTCGCGGAAGCCGAACGCATGGCCCATGCGCAGCACGGTTTCTTCGACGCGGCAGGTTTCGCCGCCGTTTTCCATGATGAGCCGCCCCGCCAGATGGAGGGGTTCCATATAACAGCTGTCATCGAACATGAAGATGCCTCACTCGCTGTAAGTTTGGGGAATTTTGTTGATGGCTAACAAGCCGCTTCGGTCGCCACTACCGGCGTTAATTTTTCCGCAGCAGGGATATCGTGTGCCGATTTCGGAATTTCTTGCCATAAAATTCGGCTTTTGTTCCGAAATAAGCGTCAATTCCGCAGCGTAAATCGAAAGAGGTAGCGCCAGAGGATGCGCTTGTACTGGTCGTACAGACCGCGCGCGCGGTAAAAAAGCTGCTCGTAAGAACGGTAGACCGTCAGGCGTGCCTGAATGGAGACAATGGGGTGTCGGAAGCAGTTCACCAGCTGTCGAACAACCGCGCCGTTGGGGTTACGGAAGTAATCGTAGACCGGGGTGGTGATGTAGGACATGCGCTCGGCGTGCTCAAGGTACTGCATGACGAACACGAAGTCCTCACCCCAGTGCAAGCCGGAGGTGAAGCGCAGGTCATGCTGGCGGATGATGTCGCCGCGGAAAATTTTATTCCACAGCACGCCGTAATAAAAGCTGTTGCTCAGGCGCTCCAAGCGGCGCAGGAACTCGGCACTCTCCACGGTATCGGTGCATTTGCCCAAATCGCGGACGGTTCGGGTCGTGCCCAGCACCTCGGTATACGCCGCCAGCACCAAATCGCTCTGATTTTTCTCGGCGCAGCGAACGAGCTGTTCCAGCGAATCCGGCGGAAGCTGGTCGTCCACATCCACAAAGCGGTAATAATCACCGGACGCGTGGCGCATGGCGGTATTGCGGGCTTCGGACACGCCGGCGTTCTCCTGATGGAAAGGAATAATGCGCGCGTCCTGTTTCTTCCAGTGCATCAGCATATTCCACGTTGCATCGCGGCTGCCGTCATCAACAATGATGATCTCGAAGTGCTGCCAGCTTTGGCGCAGAATGCTGTTCAGGCAAGCATCCAAGTACCTTGCCCCGTTCCAGACGGGGATAATGACGCTGATAAAGGGGCGGTGTTCCATGGTGTTCACCTCCTATGGGGGAAGGTTCGGCAAAGCGCGCCGAACAGGGGCGCTTTCTTCTTTTGGGGGAAGGGTGCTTTTTCGGTAGTGAGCTTTTTTATTGCAGGGGTTTCGCCTCTGCGGAGGCGACCAGAGGGCTTTGCGATCGCCCTCTGGACTGCTTCGCATCCGCATCTAAGTTTGTTGATGGGATTTGTTACAGGGAGACACGCCGCGGGCGCAAGGAAAATCGCACCTTGTGTGCGAAATGATATGCAAAGAAAACGGATGAAATCCACAAGTGCGGTTTCTTCCATCAGAATTATAGCAAATCGCCGGGAAAGTGTCAAGGAAGCGTAACAGATTGACAAGTGCGCCGTCAGCATGTATAATATCCGTGACAAATGAACAGCCCACACAGGTGCGCAGCGATGCGCGGCGTCGGACACGGGCGTGTTCGGCGAACATGGGAAGCCGGTGCAAGACCGGCGCTGTCCCAGCAACCGTGAAGCAGACAAGGGAGCGTGTGCCGAGGAAAATCGGTGCAGCCACTGGCGAAAAAATCGCTGGGAAGGTGCTCCTGCGGAGGAAGCCAAGCCGGGAGACCTGCCTGTGAACGGGAAAACGCCTCCCCTGGGGATGGGAGGAAGCACACAGCGCGGCCATTGTCCGCGCCTGTTGAAGTGCCTGTTTTTCCCGGAAAGTGCGCGGAAAAACAGGCATTTTCGTTCCCCTCCGCTGCTTCATTTGATTTCATTTCAGGAGGGATACCCCTATGAAGTCCACTCGTTTCTTTGCCCTGCTGCTGGCGCTGGCGATGCTGCTGAGCATGTCCGCGCTCGCCGAATCCGTCACCCTGACGGACATGACCGGCCATGAAATCACGATTGATGAGCCCGTGACGCGCATCGTCGTCCTCCAGCCCTCTGACGCGGAAATCCTCTGCGCGCTGGGTGCGCAGGATACCATCGTCGGCCGCGGTACTTACGTCGATTACCCGGAAACCATTCTGGAAGTGCCGGTGGTTGCGTCCGGCTCGAACACGAACATCGAGGAAATTCTGGCGCTGAACCCGCAGGTGGTCGTCATGACAACGATGAGCCAGACCGAAGAGCAGATTGCCGCTTTGGAGCAGGCGGGCGTGAAGGTCGTCGTCAGCAGCGCGCAGGACATTGAGGGCGTTTACACCGCCATCACCCTGCTAGGCGAACTCGTTGACAAGAACGACGAAGCCGCTGCCCTGATTGCCGACATGAAGGCTGCTTTTGCGGATGTTGCGGAAAAGGCTGCCGCCGCGAACGTCTCCGGCAAGACGGTGTACTTTGAAATCAGCCCCCTGCCCTACGGCATCTGGTCTGCTGGTCAGGGTACGTTCATGGATGAACTGGCGACCCTGTGCGGCGTGACGAACGTGTTCCACGACCAGCAGCGCTGGTTCGGCGCGAGCGAAGAACAGGTGATTGCCGCGAACCCGGATTACATCATCACGACGACGAACTACATGGTCAACGACATGGACGGCGTGACGGAAATCTGCTCCCGCGCGGGCTGGGAAGACGTGACGGCGGTGAAGGAAGGCCATGTGGTGCTGGGTGATAATAACGCGATGACGCGCCCCGGCCCGCGTCTGGTAGAAGCCGCGCAGTTCCTGCTGAATCTGGTGACGGATGCGGCGGAGGAAGAGGTAACGCCTGCGGCGTAATGGTAGGCAAAACGCCCAAAGCGCAGCACGCGGAAGGAGTATGGTAGAGAAACCAACTCAATCGCGCGAAAGGGGTCAAGGGGAAAATTTCCCCTTGCGGGGTCAAGGGGCGGAGCTCCCTTGTGGGGTTTGGGGCAACGCCCCAACTGTTCCGCGGGCGACCAGTATGCCAAACGCGCTCAACAAAGGCGCAGGCAGCGAAGCGTCCCTGCCAGTAACTTTGCGCTCCCGCAGGAGCGCCCCCCAAGCTGCTCTTTTCACCTACTCAACATTGTCGCGCCAAATGGGCGCGACCGAATAGCTGGTCTTGCGACCATAGCCGCTCTTTCCCGAAAGCAGGGGATTTCGCGCCTGCGGGCGCGTCGCCCACCGCAAAAGCCGTCCGCATCTTCGCAGGTCGTGGATGCGGGCGGCTCTTTTCCTATCAGGAGTTATCATGAAAGAAACGACTTTTCACCTGCGGGATCACCTGCTGTTCGCGCTGCTGACCGTGCTGACGCTGATTCTGTGCATCGGCGTGGGCAGCGTCAGCGTCCCCTTCCGCGATACGGCGGAAATCATCTTCCGCGCCATCGCCGGTTGGGAGCAGCCCAGCGGATCAGCCGTCGCCATCATCCTGTATACCCGTCTGCCGCGCGTGCTGTGCGTGGCGCTGGTGGGGGCAATGCTGGCGCTGGGCGGCTGCGCCATGCAGGGGCTGCTGCGCAATCCGCTGGCAGATGGCTCAACGCTGGGCGTGAGTTCGGGCGCGTCGCTCGGCGCGGCACTTGCGATTCTCAGCGGCGTGTCCATCCCGTTCCTGCCCTTCGGCGGCACGGCGGGTGCGGCGATGCTCTCCGCGTTCCTCTCCCTCGTCGTCCTCCTTGCCCTCGCCTTCGCTCTTGACCACTCCCTCGCCACCAACACGCTGATTCTCCTCGGCGTTGTGTTCTCCATGTTCGTGTCGGCGCTGCTGTCGCTGCTGATAACGTTCTCCGGCGATAAGCTGCGCGCCATCACCTTCTGGACGATGGGCAACCTCTCTTCCGCCAGCTACCAAAATGCCTTGACACTGCTGGCAACGCTGCTGCTCTGCGGCGGCATCATTCTGACGCAGGCGCGGGCGCTCAACGCCATGAGCATGGGCGAAGAATACGCGCTGCATGTGGGCGTGTCCGTGCGGCGCGTGAAGCTGACCGTGATGATCTGCGTCAGCGCCATGATCGGCATGAGCGTCTCCGTCGGCGGCGGCATCGGCTTCGTCGGGCTGGTCACGCCGCATATGATTCGCCTGATTGTCGGCGCGAATCACCGCCGGACGCTGCCCGCCTGTCTCTACGGCGGCGCGATTTTCCTGCTCCTCGCCGACCTCATTTCCCGGACAATTCTCGCCCCGGCAGTGCTGCCCGTCGGCGTGGTCACGTCCATCATCGGCGCGGCGGCGTTTCTTGTCATCTTCCTGCGGACGAAAAGGAGGGAGCGCGCATGAACCTATCCGCCGAGCATGTTTCCGTCCTTCGCGGGCGCATTGAAATTGTGCATGACGTGTCCTTTTCCGTCTCCGACGGGCAATGGCTGATGATTTGCGGCCCGAACGGCGCGGGGAAATCCACCCTGCTGAGCGCCGTCAGCCAAGAACTGCCCTACACCGGGCTGGTAACGCTGGACGGCACCGACCTGCGCCGCATGAAGCCGCGCCCGCTTGCGCGCCGGATGGCAATGCTGCGCCAGCTGAGCGACCTTGCCTACGCCTACACGGTGGAAGAAGTCGTCTCAATGGGGCGATACGCGCACCGGGGGCTTTTGCAGGCGGACAACAGCGGCGCGGAAGCGGTGGAGCGCGCGCTCCAAGCCGTGCAATTGCAGAACAAGCGGCGTCAAAATATCCTGACGCTTTCCGGCGGCGAACGCCAGCGGATGCTGCTTGCGCAGGTGCTGTGTCAGGAGCCGGACGTGCTGCTGCTGGACGAACCCGGCAACCATTTGGATTTGCGCTTCCAGCAGGAGTTGTTTCTGCTCATCGACGCATGGCGGCGCGAACCGGGACACGCGGTGGTATCCGTCGTCCACGACCTGTCCCTTGCGCGGAAGTTCGGCACGCACGCGCTTCTGCTTTCGTCCGGGCGCGGCACTTACGGCGAAATTTCCGCCATCCTGACCCCCTCCGCGCTGGAATCCGCGTGGCAGATGGATGTTGTCGGCTGGCTGCGGTCGCTGGGGGATGTGTGGCAGTGACGCAAGGGAGTTCCTCCCTTGACCCTTTCGCGCGATTGGGTTGGTGACGACTGCATACAATGCCCGCGTGTTTATGCAGGAGTTCCGCCGCCACAGCGACAAATTTTCTGGATAACCGCACATCTCTATGCAAATAGCATCAATAAAAAGCGCCCACCACAGGCGCTTTTTATATTGGAAAACAACTATTCTTCCGCGTGCTGTCTCAACACGCACTATTCCGCATTCCGAATTCCGAATTCGTCTCACCCATTTCCATCCTGCGGACCCCACATCCCCGTCACTTTGCCGTCCTTGTCATCCACTTCCACTTCATAGGCATCATCCGCCACGTCGCGCTGGGGAATCGTGAAATCCACCTGCCAGCAGCCTTTGTCGGCGCGGTAACCGTATTCCACCACAGTGCGGCACAGCAAATCCGACGCGTCCACGCCGTACTCCGCAATCACGCCCTGCGCGGCGCTCGTCAGCACATCCACAACCGCCGTCTGCGTGCCGGCAATGTCCGCAAAAGTATCATAGCCCTTTTCCACCTTGTTGATGGCAAACGCGGTGTACGCCGTGCCGCTCAGGGTGATTTGGTAGCTTTCCAGCGTCGGAATCGGCTCGCGCTTCGGGGCGGCAGGCGCCGCATCGTTCTCCGTCAGCGTATCCGACGAAACCCAGCTTTCCGCGAATGTACCGTCCGCGCGGGCGTAGCGGATGCGGGTCAGCATGGTGATGCTCTCCAGCGGAATTACGTTTCTACCACGCAACCCCATGCTGTCCAGCGCAAGATACGCTGTGCCAGCCGCCAGTTCGCCGTCCGGCACCAGATATTTGCCGTCCACCAGCGCATACAGTGCCAGAGGGAATTGCGCAGTTGCCGTTGTTTCCTGCCAGTCGGACAGCTCCACGCGCTCGATGCCCGCTTCCGATGCGCGCCCGCTGTAATGCAGCGTGTAGCGTTCCAGTTCGCCGTACTGCTCGCGGATAGCGTCGCTTGCCGCGTCCGCCGGGAAGGAGGCAATGCCCGTCAGTTTCGTTTCGCCGTCCGCATCATCCGCCTGAACGGCGAAGAACGTCTGGGCAACATCCACGCCCTTTTCCGCCAAGTTGTCGCGCATGAGCAGGAGGATGTCCCGCTGGGTCTGCGCGGCGGTCGGGTGCAGATTAGCGTTTTCCACCGATGTGAACGCCATCATGTCCAACCGCATCGTGAAGCGATACGGTGTGCCGTCCAGCGTCACTTGCACCGTGACCGCGACGGCGTAATCCCCAAACGTTGTCACTTCCTCACGGGCATAATCCGCCACTTTCACAAAGCCGTTCAGGTCGGCAAAGCGCCGAATGTAGCTGGAAATCGCCTCGTCGAGGTTATCCGGCAGTGCGCCGTCATAGGTCAGGCTGGCATTGCCCAGCAGGTCGAAATCATACGCCTGCACGCGCCCCTGCTCATCCATCAGCAGCCAGACAAACGTGTTCCGCATGTACGCCGTCACATACCAGCCCTCTTCCGCGTGCATGGCAGACCAATCGACAGCTTCGGACTTCGCGGAAAAGTTCGTGACGAACAGCGGCAGATACAGCCACGCTTTCGCCTGTTCAATAGCGTCCTCGCTTGAGGAAATCGCGCCGCGCGCAAAGTCGCGGTACGGGCGATTGTTCGCCACGAGGGGCAGCACCGTCTCCGGCGCGTAGGGGGCAGACGTTTCCGCAACCGCCGCGGTCAGCAGCAGCATCACACTCAGCAGCATTGCAAGGATTTTCCGCATTCTTGTTCCCTCCATCCAGCAGGTTTACGCTTATAGAACGCTTCTGCGGCGGAAAATCTTCCCGGTGCCGGCAATCGAAATGCAAAAAATCCACCTTCCGGGGAACATTACGTCCTCACAGAAGGTGGATTTCTTATTACTTATCGAACAGTTCCTTCACCTTGTCGATGAAGGTCTTTCTCTGGTCGTACTGCTTGCCGTTGTCGTCGCCGTCGAACTGGCGGAGCAGCTCGCGCTGCTTTTCGGTCAGGCGGCGCGGAGTTTCCACGCGCACCTTGAAAATCAGATCGCCCTGTTGTTCGACCCAAGCTGCTGGATGCCCTTGCCGCGGATGCGGAACTCGGTGTCCGTCTGCGTGCCTTCGGGGATGGTGTACTTTACGCTGCCATCAAGCGTCGGGACGTCAATTTCCGCGCCGAGCGCCGCCTGCGTGAAGGAAATCGGCACTTCCAGGCGCAGGTTCGTGCCCTCGCGGCGGAAGAGCTTGTGCGGCTTGACAGTAATCTGGATGAGCAAATCACCATTCGGGCCGCCGTTCGCGCCGGGTTCGCCCTGTCCGCGCTTGCTCAGGACGATATTGTCATCCACACCGGCGGGAACATCGAGTTCCAGCGTCCGGCGCATCCGAACGCGCCCCGAACCGCCGCAGGACGAGCACTTGTCCTTGATGACCTTGCCGCTGCCGCCGCAAGCCGGGCAGGTACGCACGGTCGTCATCCAGCCGCCGCTCTGGCGGATTTGCCCCGTGCCTTTGCACATGGAGCAGGTCTGCGGCTGCGTGCCGGGCTTTGCGCCGCTGCCGCCGCAGGTTGCGCAGTTTTCATAGCGGTAAAATTCGACGGATTTATGGCAGCCCTTCGCCGCTTCCTCGAAGGTCAGGCGCAATTCATAGCGCACGTCGTTGCCCTGCCGAGGGGCATTCCGGCGCGCCTGTGCACTGCCGCCCATGCCGCCGTTGAACAGCTGGTCGAAGATATCGCCCATACCGCCCATGCCGCTGAAGTCCATGCCGCCGAACGGATTGCCGCCCGCACCGCCGCCCATATCCGGGCCATCAAAGCCAAACTGGTCGTAACGGGCGCGCTTATCCGGGTCGGACAGCACCTCATTGGCTTCGTTCAGTTCCTTGAAGCGGGCTTCCGCTTCCTTGTCGTTGGGGTGCAGGTCGGGGTGGCATTCCTTCGCCTTCTTGCGGTAGGCGCGTTTAATGTCCTCATCCGTCGCGTTTTTATCGATACCCAGCACTTCGTAATAATCGCGCTTGTTCGCCACGTTTGTTCACCTCTGATTGATAATCCGGCTTTTTGCATTGCTCATGCGGAGAAATTCGCTTCGATGAAGTGGATTTCTTTCGGAAGCAGGGGAATCGCGCCTGCGGGCGCGACAAGGGGGCAATGGAAACGGACGAAGTCCGCGGTCGCCCCCTTGACCCCTTCGGGTCGCCGCTACCGGAGTTGGTTTTTATCGAAACAAGGAAAACCGCATCCGCGTCGCCCCAAAACCCTGCATGGGCGATTGACCCAAATATACCGGGAGGCACGTTGGACGGCACTCCCGGCTCGGATATGACTTGCATCCGCAGAAACAGCCGGTGCTGCTTCTGCGGATGTTTCATTGCTTAGTGAACGTCGCCGTCCGCCTCATAGGTGCCGTCCGCGTTCTGCGTACCGGCCTGCGGCTGTTCGGGGTTCGCGCCCTGCTCGCCGCCCTGCTGCTGATACAGCTTGCCGAAGATGGCGTACACCTTCTGGGTGAAGGCATCCATCGCGTTCTTGATTTCCTCCGCGTTGTTGCCCTCGCGCACCTTCTTGAAGTTCGCGATTTCGCTCTCGACGGTCGCCTTGTCTTCCGCGGACAGCTTGTCGCCGTTCTCACGCAGCTGCTTCTCCATCTCGTAAATCATGGAGTCAGCATGGTTGAGGGTTTCGACTTCTTCCTTGCGCTTCTTGTCCTGCTCAGCGTACTGCTCAGCTTCCTTGACGCGCTGGTTGATTTCTTCCTCGGTCAGGTTGGAGGAAGCGGTGATGGTAATCTTCTGCTCGTTGCCGGTCGCCTTGTCCTTGGCGGAGACATTCACGATGCCGTTCGCGTCGATGGAGAAGGTAACTTCAATCTGCGGCACGCCACGGGGCGCGGGCGCAATGCCGGTCAGCTGGAAGCGGCCCAAGGACTTGTTGTCGTAAGCCATCTGACGTTCGCCCTGCAGGACGTTGATTTCAACCGTCGTCTGACCATCCGCCGCGGTGGAGAACACCTGCGACTTGCTGGTCGGGATAGTGGTGTTGCGGTCAATCAGGCGCGTGAAGATGTGACCTTCGGTTTCCAGACCCAGGGACAGCGGGGTGACGTCCAGCAGCAGCACGTCCTTCACTTCGCCGCCCAGCACGCCGCCCTGAATGGCAGCGCCGATAGCCACGCACTCATCCGGGTTGATGCCCTTGAAGGGTTCCTTGCCGGTCACGCGCTTCACAGCCGCCTGAACAGCCGGGATACGAGTAGAACCGCCAACCAGAATGATCTTGCTGATGTCATTGTAGGTCAGACCCGCGTCCTTCAAAGCCTTTTCCATAGGCGTGATGGTCGCCTGCACGAGGTCAGCGGTCAGTTCCTCAAACTTCGCACGGGTGATAGTCACATCGAGGTGCTTCGGGCCATTGGCATCCGCCGTGATGAACGGCAGGTTGATGTTCGCGCTGGTGGTGCCGGACAGGTCGATCTTCGCCTTTTCCGCTTCCTGCTTCAAGCGCTGGCTCGCGGCACGATCCTTGCGCAGGTCAATGCCGTTTTCCTTCTGGAACTGATCCGCCACATAGTCGATAATGCGCTGGTCGAAGTCGTCGCCGCCCAGGCGGGTGTTGCCGTTGGTGGCAAGCACTTCAAACACGCCATCGCCAATGTCGAGGATGGACACGTCGAACGTGCCGCCGCCAAGGTCGTACACCAGAATCTTCTGGTTGCCGTCCTTCTCAAGGCCGTACGCCAGAGAAGCAGCCGTCGGCTCGTTGATGATACGCAGCACTTCCAGACCCGCGATACGGCCAGCGTCCTTGGTCGCCTGACGCTGAGCGTCATTGAAGTACGCCGGGACGGTGATGACCGCCTGCGTGACCTTTTCGCCCAGATAGGCTTCGGCGGTTTCCTTCATCTTCGTCAGGATCATAGCAGAAATGTCCTGAGGGGTGTAGGCCTTGCCGTCGATGTTCACCTTGTAGTTCGTGCCCATCTCACGCTTGATGGAGATGACGGTACGGTCGGGGTTGGTCACGGCCTGACGCTTTGCGATCTGACCGACCATGCGCTCGCCGTCCTTGGAGAAAGCCACAACAGACGGCGTGGTGCGCGCGCCTTCCGCGTTCGGGATAACAACCGGCTGGCCGCCTTCCATGACCGCCACGCAGCTGTTCGTCGTACCAAGGTCAATACCAATAATCTTGCTCATAATCTTGTCCTCCAATATCTATGTCGAATGTTTAGGAAATTGTCTGATTTATGCAGTGGGCATTGCTGCCCGAACTGTCTGATTGAATGGGGCTTAGTCGGGCACGACCTTCACCATCGCGTGACGGAGAACGGTCTTGTCCATCATGTACCCCTTCTGGAGCACCATGCACACCGTGCCGGGTTCGCCGTCATCTGCCGTACCCTGCATGATGGCTTCCTCCAGATTCGGGTCAAACTTTTCGCCGAGGCGGTCAATGGGTGTCACGCCTAACTTTTCGTAGGCGGCAACCATCTGCTTGCGCGTCATCTCCACGCCGGTTTTGAGGGCGTCGGCATCCGCATTCTCTGCGGCAGCCAGCGCGCGTTCAAGGTTATCCAGCACGGGGAGCATCGCGGTCGCGACCTTGCGCTGACCCTCCGCGAAAGCATCCGCGCGGACGCCTTCGTTGCGGCGGCGGAAGTTGTCAAAATCCGCCTGCACGCGCTGGGCGAGCGCCAGATACTCATCCGCCTTGGCAGCGGCCTTCTTGAGTGCGTCCACGTCCGGAGCATCCGCCTGCGGGGCGGGTTCCTGCGGCGCTTCGGCAGCCGGCTGCTCCTGATCTGTCACGTCGGGGGTCATATCTTCCTCCGGCTGCTTCGGGGTTTTCTGCTGCTCATTCATCGGTCGCTTTCTGCCTTTCTTCCATTTCATTGCTATTTATCCAGCTTCTTATTTTTCTGTGGCGCCTGACTTCCGAACATCTCGGACAGCTGCTGACCCATCGTGTTCATGACGGACAGCACCCGGCTGTACCGCATTCGCGTCGGGCCAATCACGCCGATTGTCCCCTGCCGGCCGGAGCCGGTAGAGTACGTCGCGGTGACGATGGAGCAGTCCGCCATTTCCGGCACGCCCGTTTCCGGGCCGATGCGGACGGTGAACGCCATTTCGCCCTTCTGACTGATGATGTCCGCCAGACGGTCGCGCGTTTCCATCAGGCTGAGGAACGACCGCGCCTTTTCCATGTCGCTGTATTCGGGGTACGCGAGCATGTTGCTCGTGCCGCCGACTGCTACATGCGGGTGCGTCATTTCGTCCTGCTGTCCCAGCGCCTTGCCCAAGCCCTGCAGGAGACGCTCGTTCTCGTGCATTCCCTGCATCAGCTGCGGCATCTGCGCCACCGCCTCATGGAGCGTCAGCCCCTGAAGGCGTTCGGTCAGCGTCTTGCTGATGGCGTAGAGCGCGTCGCTGTCGAGATCGCTTGCCACCTGCACCACCTGATCGCGGACAATGCCCATATCCGTCACGATGACGACCAGCGCGGATGTATCCGACACCGGTACGAGCTGAATCGTGCGAATCTTCGGCATTTTCCCCGTCGGCGGCAGTACCACGGCGGTGTAGCTTGTCAGGGAGGAAAGCACCTGTGCGGCGTGGTCTATCACATCCTCCATTTGATGCATCCGCCCCAGAAAATGCCCCTTAACCGCCGCGTCGCTATCCGACGGAATGCGCCCCGTCTTCAGCAGCTGATCGACATAGAGCCGATACGCTTTTGCGGACGGGATGCGTCCTGCGGAGACATGCGGCTGATCGAGGTAGCCCAGTTCCTCCAGATCGCTCATCTCATTGCGGATGGTCGCGGAGGACAAGCCCATGTCGTATTTCTTCGAGATGGTTCTTGACCCCACCGGCACAGCGGTGAGGATGTAGTCGTCAATGATGGCTTGCAGGATTCTGAACTTCCGTTCATCCATCATCATGACCAATCCCTCCTCTCCGTGAACCATGCTGGTCTGTGTTGTTAGCACTCATCGTTGTCGAGTGCTAATCACATGACATAATATACCCCTGTCAAGTCACTTTGTCAAGGGGTTCGCGGGAATTTTTTTCATCTTTTCTGTAAACTCGGTTTGACAAATCTGTGAACTCGTGATTTTTGCACCGGAATCAGCGGTTTTGCGCACCAAAAAGCGGCTGCCCGGAATCGCTCCCAAGGCGGCCGCTCAAATTATCAATTTTTCTGCAGCTCGTGGAACTTCCGCGTTTCATCCTCCGAAAGCGTCTCATACGGCATGAAGAACCGCACATAGATGTAATGCGGGAGAAACAGCAGCAGCACAAACAGCAACCAGGCAGCAAACCACCCGATGGCATCATTCATGCTGTTACGGAAAAAAATGCACACCACGAAGATGACAAGCTCAATCGGCACGAGCACAGTAGCCGCTTTGAATCTGCTCGGTTTGCACAGCTTCCCGCAGTACGGACAGCGCATCCAGTTGTACCGCGCCATCACATCCCAATAGGTGTGCTGAAAATAGTGATATTCTGTGCATTTTCTCGCCATGGTTGTCCCTCATTTCCGCCCATTTTTCACGGCTCCATCGCCGCCGAATCCGGTTCGGGCGTCGGGGTCACAAAGACCTCCAAATGGCTATCCTGAAAGCCGTCGAAGGGGAAATAGCCGCTGATTTCGTCGCCGTCAGGGTCAGGGGTTGCAGTCGGGCCGGCATCGTTGTTCAGCAGCAGACCGCCGTCCACGCTTCCCGGCTGGGGGAAGATAATCGTCAGCTGCATCCAGTTCGCGTTGTCGTGGTACTGGTTCGGGTAGTATGCCCCATACAGGCGCGTCTGCGTCCCCTGCGAGAGAATCGGCTGTTCCTCGAAGGACTCGACCACGCCGTTGCCGTTGCTCTCCTGCACCTTGCGCACATACGCCTGCACCGCCGACACCGCCTCGTCCAGCGTGATGCTGTTCGGGCTGGTCTGCTGCACCAGTGCGCCGCCGATGAGGGCGAAGTTCGTCAGGTTGTCCATGCGCAGAACAAGGCTGGTGATACCCGTCGCGTTCATGTTCACGGTGATTTCGGCGTGTTGGGCGAATTCCGCGCCGTTCAAGCCAAGGCTGGCGAACGTCGGGTACAGCTCATAGCACGGATCAATTTTCCCCGCGCCGGAAGAAACAAGCGTCTCATTGACGCGCCGGATATAGTCTTTCAGCATCTCAACCGCCGCATTTCCGGACAAATTCTGCCCGGCGGCAGGCGTATCCCAGTCAATATCGCCAGATGCCCACGCGACTGCGCACACGAGCATCGTCATCAGCACCAGCAGCGCCGCGCGGCGCAGGGTTTTACTCATGCTCACTTCTTCGCTTCCAGCATTGCCTGCCGCAGTTCGACGAAGCGGGCGATGAGCTCCGCTGTGCCCTCCACGCCGAGCTTGCCCGTGTCCACGCACAGGTCGTAGTTGTTCACGTCGCCCCACGTTGCGGTAGCATAATAATTATAGTAGGAAGCGCGCTGCTTATCCGCCTTGCGGATGCGATCCTCCGCCTTCTGCGGGTCAACGCCATAGTATTTCACGGCGCGTTCCACCTTGCTCTGCATTTCCGCCTTCAGGAACACGCTGATGGTGTTCGGGCGGTCTTTGAGCACATAGTCAGCGCAGCGGCCGACGATGACGCACGGGCCCTTATCGGCAATCGAGCGGATGGCATCGAACTGCGCGAGGAAAATCTTATGGTTCAGCGGCATGTCCATATAGTACGAACCGGCGTCGCCATGCACCTGCATCCCAGTGACGAGATTGAAGAGCAGGGAGCGGGTCGGCTTTTCGTCGTGATCCTCAAAGATTTCTTCGCAGATGCCGCTCTGCTTGGCAGCTTCGGACAAAAGTTCCTTATCGTAGAACGGGATACCGAGCTTTTCCGCGAGCATCCGTCCGACATAGCGTCCGCCCGAGCCAAACTGTCTGCCGATGGTGATGACACAATTCGTCTTCATATGAAATACCTCACTTTCCTGAGGGTAAAGCGGCATAGCCTACCCACTTTATCCCCTTTCAGTATAGCACAAAATGCCCGTTTGGGCAATGGTGTTTTTGTTTTTCATGTGGTTTATGGTTGATTCCGCGTCAAAATGGTATTTGCGTCTGCAAACGCGGTTTTTCTGCCGCAAAACAATCCAACAAACTTAGATGCGAGCCGAAGGGATCAAGAGGGCGGTCGCCTCCCATGTTCCTTGAACTGTATTGGAAGGCTTTTTAGTTTGCAGAACGGAATAAATGATTATTCCTCAAACGGCATCGACGTCCTATCCGCCTTTTCCAGCTCCGCCTCCAAATCCACCGGCCTGCCATACTTCTCCTCATACGCCGCGTCCCGCTGCGTCATCTGCAGCCGCTTCGTATGCACATACGCCAAATTCGACGGAGACGCCTTCGCCGCCGTCATCGTCAGCCGCTTCTGCCCGTCCGATTCCAACCGCAGACGGACGCGAATCAGCATATTCCCATGCTGCGGGCACTTTGCAATGCTGATATACTTATCCGCCGCCTGCCGGACGTATGCGCCGTCCTCTAACTTCATCTTCTTCCCGCACACGGGGCAGCGCGGCACGCGGGCGAAATCGCTCGCGAACGCCTCGTTCACCGTGCCGAACGTCTCGCCGCCAGCGCGCTCACGTTTGTCAGTGTGGATGAGCGGACGCGGCTTCTGCGGGTACTTCAGCACATCCTCCGGCTGCGGCAGACGCGCGAACACCAGCGCCGTGTAGTACGCGTCGTGCAGGGCATTGTGGAAGTAGCGGGCAGCGTCCGGCTCAATGCCGAGCATCTCCATGGCGACCTTCAAGCCCTTTCGGTCACGACAGCCATTGACATCTGAGAACAGGCGCTGAATGTCGCAAATCGGCGGCATCGGCTCGGTACAGCCGAAAAAGTCCATGTTCTGCTTCCAGACGCTGATGTCGTCGCAGCCCCACGTCAACAGCGTGTATTCCTCGCCGCACCACGCCGTGAACTGCGCCATCGCGTCCAGGAACGTCGGCGCATCCGCCAGTTCTTCCGCGCCCAGCTGCGTCATCTTGCGAATGCGCGGATGAATCTTCACATAATACTGCGGACGAATCGGGATGGAAATGCTGTCCACCACCTGATATTTGTCGTCCACCTTCACCGCGCCGATTTGAATCATCTCGAACACGAGCCGATCCCCGACCTGCCGGAATACCGAACTGTCAAACGACATCGGCTGATTCCACTCAAGGTCTACCACGATATAATGCAATGGTCTCAATCTCCCCAGTATTTTTATATTGCTTCTATTTCTTCTTCGCCTGCGCTCTGACCCGCCAGCGCGCCTGTTGCCCATGCGATTTGCAAGTTGTAGCCGCCCGTGTGCGCGTCCACGTCAATCACTTCCCCGGCGAAATACAGCCCGCTGACTTTCCTGCTCTCCATCGTCGCCGGGTCGATTTCACGCACATTCACGCCGCCGCGGGTGACGATGGCTTCCTCGATGGGCGCTAATTTTTTCAGCGGAATCGGCAGCGCTTTGAGGGCGGACACCAGCTTCTCACGCTCTTCTTTCGTCACCTGCGCGCAGACCTTGCTCCCGTCCACGCCGCAAAGCTCCGGGAAAATCTCCGCAAAACTTGCTGGCAGCAGGTGCGGCAGTACGTTCCGCAGCTGACGGCGGCTGTCCTCCGCCAATTCGCGCTGAAGCCGCGTGTCCAGCTGCTGCGCCGTCAAGCCCGGCTTCAAATCCAGCGTCACGTTTGCCTCCGCCAGATTTTCCGGCAGGTGGCAGGACATCGTGAGCGTCAGCGGCCCGGAAATGCCGAAATGCGTGAACAGCATCTCGCCTAAATCCGAGTACAGCACCTTCTTGCCTTTTTTCAGCGTCAGCGCGACGTTTTTCAGCGCCAGCCCCTGCAAGCGCCCGCACCAGTCGCAATCCGTTTCGATTGCGGAGAGGACGCCCATGCGCGGGGTCGTCGTGTGCCCGACGCTCTCCGCCAGCCGATAGCCGTCGCCCGTCGAACCCGTCAGCGGGCACGATAACCCGCCCGTCGCCAGAATCACCCGCTCCGCCGGAAGCGCCGTGCCGTCCATCAGGCGAACGCCGGTTACATGCAGCGCGCCGTCCTCCGCCGTCTCCGTCATCAGCGCCTGCACCCGGCTGCCGTAGCGCACTTCAACGCCGCTTTGCTGCATCAGCCGCGCCAGCGTCCGCGTTACGTCGCTCGCCTTCTCCGTCGCCGGAAAAACGCGCCGACCGCGCTGCACCACCACCGGGCATCCCGCGTCTTCCAGCAGCTGCATCATGTCCTGCGGCGAAAAGAACGACAGCGCGCTGTACAGGAACCGCGGATTCCGCGCCACTTCGTGCAGGAACTCATCCAGCGTGCAGTCATTGGTGACGTTGCAGCGCCCTTTCCCGGTGATGTACACCTTCTTGCCCAGCTTTTCGCCGCGCTCCATCAGCGTCACGCGCGCGCCCGCTTTGCCCGCGAAGATGGATGCCATCATCCCCGCCGCGCCGCCGCCAACCACAATCACCCGGCGTTCAGGAACGGACATCCCCATGGCCTTCTTCCTCCAAATACACTTCGTACGTCTCCCAAATGGATTCCAGCTGCTTGAAATGTTGGCTCAGCGCCTGCTTGCGGTGCAGCCCCAGCGTCACCAGCAGGGCGTTAATCAGGCTCAGCGGTGCGGCGAGCGAATCCACAAACGACGCCATATCTGTCCGCGCCGTCAGCGACAAATCCGCAATTTCCGCCAGCGGCGACATCGGGCCGTCCGTAATCGCCACCACCTGCGCCCCGCAGCGCTTCGCGAACCGCATCGCCTCCAGCGTCCGCGTGGAGTAGCGCGGGAAGGAAATGCCAATCAGCACATCATTCTCCCGCAGCTTGATGATTTCCTCGAACACATCCGTCGCGCCGGAAGATACCAGATGCACATTATCAAAAATATAATTGAGATAATACCCCATGAACTGCGCCAGCGGGGCCGCTGACCGCAAGCCCATGACATACACGGCATTGGCGTTCAGCAGCCGCTGCACTACCTCGTCGAACACCTGCTGCTCAACCTGTTCCAAGGTGTTGCGCAGGTTCTGCATGTCGCTCTTCAGCACCGTCGTCAGCGCCGCCGACGGGTCAAGCTCCGTCGCCATCTCGAAGCGCTGATTCGCTGTCAAGCGATGGCTGACAAGCTCCTGCAGCGAGCGCTGGAGCTGCGGATAGCCCTCATACCCCATTGCCGCCGCAAAGCGCACGACGGTGGATTCGCTCACGCCCACGCTCTCCCCCAGGCGGCTGGCGGTCATGAACACCGCCTTATCATAATGCTCGACGATATACTGTGCGATCTTCCGATGACCCTTGCTCAGGCGTTTGCCCGACTGATTCAGGCGGTCGATCATATCCTGCATGTCCTGCATGACGATTCCCTTCTTCTCTGTTCATGCGGCGCGCCCGACCACGCCGATATAGTCCTGCTTCATTATACGGGAAAGGAGGGGGATTTGCAAGTGGAATCCGATAAAAATGCAAAAAAAACCGAATTTTGCCGACTTTATTTCTGGAAATGGGGCAAATATTGCAGGGGTGGAGGAAATGCGCAATGCGCAATGAGAAGCCGCACACGGATGAAGCAAGGAAAAGCGTTCATCGCAATTGTGTGTCCGCAGACGCATCCGCTTTCGACTTGTTCAGCATTGTCGCGCCAAGTGGGCGCGATCAAACTGTCCGACTGCCTGTTTCCACCACACGCACAGCCATGTAATCTCTTTCTGTATTTAGCGTCTCGCCATGTAACCTTTGTATCTCAGCTGTATTCAATTGTACTTTTTGTGTTTTTCTGCAAAAAAATCCGTGTTTTTTGACATTCATCACTTTTCTTTTTCTCGTATCCGTGATACAATAGAAGTGTGAATACTTCTTATTGTGCAGTCGGACGTCAGGCAGTAGCAATTTGAAAGTTCCGTCTCTCCTTGTGTTTGTTTGTCGAATTCTCATTTCCATTTTTTGCTGTCGACTTTGAAGGAGGTCCTTTCCCGTGGATGATGCGAAACACCCTGCGCCAGAAACCGTCAATTTCTCATCCTGCCGAGTTTTGAGCGTCCGCGCTGTACCCGCCGCAAGCCCGAACTTCGCGCCGGTGTACTGCCTGATGACGTCGGAGGTGGACGGGTTCCCTATACAGCAGGCAATTCCGCTCATTCCGCTTGGCGGAGCGGTGCAGGGCGCACAGACAGCGCAAGCCGTTCGACCCGCACAGCCCATGCCTTCCGTGTCGTCGTCCACTGCATCCGCCCGCCCGAAGCCGCCTCAGCTGCCCCTGCCGAAATCGCAAATCCCGACGCAGTGGGAGATTTCCAGTCTGCTGTCGTCTCTCGGCGTGCCTGCGCGTCTGTCCGGCTTCTACTATCTGGTGGATGCGATTCTGTATCTCCTGTGTCAGCCCATTGAGACGCGCTGCATGACGATGGAAGTCTACCCGACCGTTGCGCGGCGGTACAGCACGTCGCCGCTGGCAGTAGAACGCGCGATTCGCACGGCCATCAACCAATCGTGGCAGGAGCAGAACATTCCGCTTTACTGCGCCCTGTCGGGGCGGAATCCCGCGCCGCATGAACCGCGCCCCACGACGTGCGAGTTTGTGGCGAACGTGCTGATGTTCCTGCGGCTTCATCTGGCGGAGCTGAAGAAGTGAATATTTCTGGAGATTGAAAAAACCAGCGGTTTTGTGCCGCTGGTTTTTCTTGTATCTTTTGGGGTTGGGTATCCGTTTGGAGGGGGGAAGCAAGGGCGAGGTATGGTGGAGCGGCTATGTGGTCGCGCCCATTTGGCGCGACAATGTGCAAGTAGTGGGTAGAGCAGCTTGGGGGCGCTCCTGCGGGAGCGCAAAGTTACTGGCAGGGACGCTTCGCTGCCTGCGCCTTTGTTGGCGGCTTCCTTGGAATTGGTCGGACGAGGAACAGTTGGGGCGTTGCCCCAACCCCCACAAGGGGCGCTGCCCCTTGACCCCGCAAGGGAGTTCCTCCCTTGACCCTTTCGCGCGATTGAGTTGGTGACGACTGCATACAGTGCCCGCGTGTTTATCCTTTTGGCGCTGCGACTTAATCCTTTTCCCCTTCCCCTTTAATCCCATGAATCGTTAAGCAGCCCGCGGGCACAAAGCCGCGTGTCGTCTGTCCATCCACCGTCGTCTCAATATAATCCCACGCAGATTTATTGAAAAAGCTCGTCAAATATGTCACCTGTGTCCCCGCGCGCAGCTGTGCAATCGTCGTTTTCCGCATTGCCGGATCATCCGTCAGCGCCGTACCGGCATTCAGCGTGGCTGTTGTATAGGAGAACGTCAGCGACGTATCCATCGGCACGCCGCCGCGGATATCGTCCCCGCTGACGTAACCGACACGCACCGAGCCGCTGTTTGTTTCGTACATCACCAGCAGCCAGCCTTTTTCCCATCCAGCGCTGTAAATTGCGCCATTTGTGCCGACGGAAGCCTTGCCGTTCGCGCCGCGCCACGAATTGCGGCTGGGTGCGGAATACACCGGGAGGTTCTGCCCCGTGCGCAGCTGCACATAGTCAAATCCGCCGAGGGTATCGAATCCGCCGGAGAAATACGTCCACATGGATTCGCCGCTGTCACCGTTTTCAGCCTTGTAGCCGCGCACTTCCTTTATCAGCTCGTAGTTTGCCCATTCTGTCGCGTTAAGGTAGGGATAAACGGCGCGCTGATTGTTGGTATCACGGTTGGGCGTATACCACGGCTGGCAGGAGAAGTAATTGTCGTACTTTTCGCCGGGATGAAAGACGTAGCCGTGGCGGGCGAAAATCTCGTTGAACGCGTAGCCCAGCGTTTCGTAGTCCCAGCGGGCGACCTCATCCCATGTCAATTCGCGCGAATTGCTGTCCGGCAGAATGTAGTTCAACTCCGCCGAAGCAATGCCGATGCTCAGCAGCAGCGCCGCCAGCACCATCAGCATCCACCGTACCTGTTTCAAACTTCCCACTCCTTCCAATTTCTATCATATAGTATAATATTCGACCCGGCAATTGTCAAGCAGAATCCACCTCTTGCGAAAAGTTCGCGCAAATGGTACAATAGAAGCGAATCCACAGGAGGCGATTGACCGATGATGAACATCGTGCTGTTCAACCCGGAAATCCCGCAGAACACGGGCAATATCGCGCGCACCTGCGCCGCGACAGGCGCAACGCTGCATTTGATTGAGCCGCTGGGCTTTTCGCTGAGCGACAAATACCTGAAGCGCGCCGGGCTGGACTATTGGAATCTGATGACCTACCACACCTACCCGGACTTCGGCGAATTTCTCCGCCAGCATCCGGATGCAAGGATGCACTTTGCGAGCACAAAGGCGCCGCGCGGCTATCACGAGGCGACGTATCAAGATGGTGATTTTCTCATCTTTGGCTGCGAGACGCGCGGCCTGCCGGAAAACCTGCTGGAGCAGGTCTACGACCGCTGCATCCGCATCCCGATGCGCCCGGAAGCGCGAAGCCTGAATCTGTCAAACTCCGTCGCTATCGTTCTCTACGAAGCGCTGCGGCAGACGGATTTCCCCGGTCTGAGCAGTCAGGGGCACCTGACCGGGCGCGACGAAGAACCCGCGCCATGGCTGGATTACGTTTGATGATACGGTTTTCGGATTTACCTGTGCCGTGAATTTTCATCAGGAAATCGCAACCCATCCAATCATAGAACGCGGCATATGGATGTTTTTATCCCGCTGAATCGTTCTATGGTCGAAATTCTTCTCAACAGGAGGCCATCATGCCTGAACTCAAACGCCGTCGCCGCGCCGCGTCCGAGCCGGACGCTGATTCCGCGGATGCCACGCAGGAATATTCGCCCTATGTCCCAACGTTCCAGTCCGCGCGTCCCGAAGACCCGAATGCTCAGCCGACTTTCACCAACGAAAACGCATGGCAGCCGGACTACGCGGATGATGATGCGGATATTCCCGCCCCGACTGCTGAAGAGGTTTTCGCGGACGAAGCCCTCGAAGACCCGGATTTATACCTGACTGAAGAGGAACAGGCGGAACTGCGGCAGAATCACTGGCGCTTGTTATCCGGCCTCGGCGATTTCATCAGCATTATCGCGGGCTGCGCGGTGATTCTGGTGCTGATTACGATGCTGGTCAGCCTGCTGAATTGGCTTCATTCCGACATTCTGCAATCCATTTCGCTCTTCCAGACGATGATTTAAGAAGGTGAACACGCCATGCCCGACCTCTCTTGGGAACTCTTCGAGCGTCAAGTCTCGCAGTGCCAAATGTGCGGCCTGTGCCAGAACATCCACCACAAAGTCCCCGGACAGGGCGACCGCCATAGCCCGCTTATGCTCATCGGTGAAGGGCCGGGACAGGTCGAGGATGAGGAAGGGCTTGCGTTTGTCGGCCCAGCGGGGCAGCTGTTAACCAAAATGCTCGCTGCTATTTCGCTCCCGCGCGACCGCGTTTATATCTGCAACGTCGTCAAGTGCCGCCCGCCGCAGAACCGCGTCCCCACTGATGAGGAAGCCGCCGCCTGCAAGCTCCACCTTCGCATCCAAACCGCCCTCATCCGCCCGAAAGTCATCGTCCTGCTCGGCTCAACCGCCGCGAAAAACATTATTGGGGCGGACATCCGCATCACTCGCGACCGCGGCAAGTGGTTCGAGCGCAAAGGCATCTGGATGATGGCGACGTATCACCCGTCGGCGCTCCTGCGCGACCCGTCGAAGAAGCGCGACGCATGGGAGGACATGCAGTCCCTGCGCGATCGGCTGATGGATTTGGAACTGTACAACGACATTTATCAGGAGCAGACACCATGAGCGAAACCATCAAGCCCGGACGCTACCGTCACTTCAAGGGCAAAGAGTATGAAGTCCTCTATATCGCCACGCACAGCGAGACGCGCGAGAAAATGGTTGTCTACCGCGCGCTGTATGGTGAGCGCGGTGTGTGGGTGCGCCCTGCAAGCATGTGGAATGAGGTCATCGAGCGCGACGGAAAGACGTATCGACGCTTCACCTACATCGGCGAGGGCGACGCGTGACGCTTGACAAGCGCATCGAAATATGCTATGCTATTTTTGTTTCCATGAAGGAAGCCATCGGACGAGAATGCCCGGCTTTCTTCATGGTATTTTTCTTTTGGGAGGATTTTTCTCATGGCAATGAACCGAAAGAGCGGTTTGTACTCCCTGCTGGTAACAGCGATTCTGCTGGCTGTCGGCATTGTATTGCCTTTCCTGACGGGCAATGTGCAGGTGCTGGGGCAGGCCATCAGTCCGCTGCATATTCCGGTGCTGATTTGCGGCCTGACGTGCGGCTGGTGCTGGGGCATGGGGCTTGGCATTGTGCTGCCGCTGCTGCGGAGCGTGCTGTTCGGTATGCCGCCGCTGGTGCCGGTTGCCATTCCGATGGCATTCGAGATGGCAGCATACGGCGTGCTGTGCGGGCTGCTCTATCCGATGCTGTGCAAGAAGATGAGCAAGACCTGCTGGGCCATGCTGATTGCCATGGTGATTGCCATGCTTGCGGGTCGGCTTGTCGGCGGCGCGGCGAAGGCGGTCGTGATGGGCATTCAGGGGAATGCGTACACATTCCCAGCGTTCGTGACGGCGTATTTCGTGAATACGGCCGTCGGCGCGGTGATTCACCTGCTTGTTGTGCCGCTGGTGGTAACGGCGCTGGAGAAAGCGCGGCTATCGCCGTTGGGCTTGAAGGCAAAAGCGGCTGTGTGAGCCAAAATATAAACGGGTCAAGGGGCATCAAAAAACGTCCCTTGACCCGTTTTTGCGTAACTGCTGTGTGCAGATTATCTGCGTCATACTATTTCCAAATGAGAATGCGCCAAGATGCGAAGCGAATTTTTCGCGCTGGCTAACGCGAATGAAACGCAGCGTAGCAGCGCTACGCTAAGTGGAATGAGCGGACGCAAGCGCGGAAAGGCGCGAGCAGATGGCGCAGGTGAATTTGGAAATAGTATCAAAGCCCATTACAGCAGCTCATGATACTTGCGGATATACAGCTTCTTCATCAGCGTTGCCAAGACCATGTAGCCCAGCACAATCAGCGCCAGATAGGCGAAGTAGACAGGCGGCAGCGCACACAGCCCCAGCGGCGCGGCGAGGGGCGTGAATGGCAGCAGCGTCACGACGGCGATGCCGAGCATCGTCAGCAGCATCACCGGCAGGGACGCGTGGCTCTGGATGAACGGCAGCTTCTTCGTGCGAATCATGTGCATGACGAGCGTCTGCGTCCACATGGATTCGATGAACCAGCCGGTCTGGAACAGCGCAGCGAACTTGTCCTGCATCGCGGGGTTGGTCAGCTGCGCGAAGGTCATGCCTCCGCACGCCATCGGCGCAATCACGAAATACAGCAGCAGGTACGTCGCAATGTCGAACAGCGAACTGACCGGGCCCATCCAGAGCATGAAGCGGCTGATGCCCGACGCATCCCACGTCCGCGGCACTTTGAGGTACTCCGCGTCCACGTTGTCCCACGGAATTGCGGTGCAGGAAATATCGTAGATGAGGTTCAGCAGAATCAGGTGCAGGGACGCCATCGGCAGGAAGGGCAGGAACGCGCTGGCAGCAAGGACGGAGAACATGTTGCCGAAGTTCGACGCAGCCGTCATCTTGATGTACTTCATCATGTTCGCGTAGATTTTCCGACCCTCGATAACGCCCTTTTCCAGCACCATCAGGTCTTTTTCCAGCAGGACAACGGACGCGCTTTCCTGGCGATGTCCACCGCGGTATCTACGCTGATGCCCACGTCCGCCGCCTTCATCGCGGCTGCATCATTGATGCCGTCACCCATATAGCCCACGGAATGCCCCTTCTGGCGCAGGACGGTGACGACGCGCGCTTTCTGGGCGGGTGAGAGCTTCGCAAAGACGGTAATTTTCTCCGCCGCCTGCGCAAGCGCTTCATCATCCATCGCGTCAATGTCCGCGCCGAGCAGCACGCGTTCAGCATTCAGCCCAACCTGACGGCAAATGGCGCAGGTGACTTTCTCGTTGTCACCGGTGAGAATCTTCACACCGACGCCGTATTCCCGTAGGGCATGAATCGCGTCACGGGTCGTTTCCTTCGGCGGATCAAGGAAAGCAAGGAAGCCGATGAGCACCATGTCCTTCTCATCCGCCGTGGAGAACTGCCCTTCCGGCGCGGGATTTGTCTTTTGCGCAACGGCAATCACGCGCATACCGCCGCCGTTGAGCTCATCTGCCTTGCGCAGGACGTAGGCGCGCACCTTGTCCGTCAGAGGAACGATTTTTCCCTTGCTTTCCGCATGGGTGCAGCACGCCAGCATCTCCTCCACCGCGCCCTTGGTAACCAGCTGGGTCTTGCCCTTGCGGTCGCGCACAACGACGCTCATGCGGCGGCGCTCGAAGTCAAACGGGATTTCGTCCACCTTCTCGAAGCGGGCAATCAGCTCATCCGCGCCAAGCTGACGCTGTTTGTCGATGACGGCGATGTCAATCAGGTTCTTGAGGCCCGTCTGGAAGTAGCTGTTCAGGAACGCGTGGCGCAGCACGCGGTCGTCCGGCTCGCCGTCTACGTTCAGGTGATATTCCAGCACCACCTTGTCCTGCGTAAGCGTGCCGGTCTTGTCCGTGCAGAGGATGTCCATTGCGCCGAGGTTCTGAATCGCGTTCAAGTCCTTGATGATGACCTTCTCGCGGCTCATGGTCATGGCGCCCTTCGCCAGCGAGGTGGTCACAATCATCGGCAGCATTTCCGGCGTCAGACCGACGGCAATCGAAATGGCGAACAGCCCCGCCTGAATCCAGTCGCCGTCGCTCAGACCGTTGATGAGCAGCACAATCGGCACCATCAGCAGCATAAAGCGAATCAGCACCCACGAAACGCTGTTGACCCCCTTCTCGAAGGTGGTCTTCGGCGGCTTGACGTTCAGCGCCTTTGCCATTGCGCCGAGCATCGTGTCATGCCCGACGGCGAGGACGACCGCTGTTGCGCTGCCGCTGACGACCGTGCTGCCCATGAACGCCAGATTGCCGCATTCGGTCAGGCTGCCGACCGTCTGGCAGACCGCGCCGGACTTTTCCACCGGCTCACTTTCCCCAGTCAGGCTGGATTGGCTGAGGAACAGGTCCTTCGCGCGGAGAATGCGCACGTCCGCCGGGAGCATGTCGCCCGCAGACAGCGACACGATGTCGCCCACGACGATTTCTTCCAGCGGGATTTCCTTCTTCTCGCCCTCGCGCGTCACGCAGACTGTCGTGTGAATCATCTCGGAGAGCTTCGCCGCGACATTGCCGCTGCGGGTCTCCTGCACGAAGCGGAGGATGCCGGAAATCAGCACCATGATGGTGATGATAATGACCGTCGCCCAGCTTTCGTCGCCCGGATCGACCATCGCGACATTCGTCAGTGCGCTGAAAATCGCCAGCAGTACCAGCACGACGGTGAACGGATTGATGAACGCGGCGGCGAGACGCTTGTACAGCGGCGTGCGCTGGCTCGTCGGCAGCACATTGCGGCCGTAGCGGTCGCGGGCTTCTTCCGCCATTTCTTCCGTGAGGCCATTTTCCGGCACGTTCAGCGCCGTGCGGAGATTCATTTCGTCGGTTTGCGCCGCCCACGTCAGGCGGTCGGCGGTCGCGCGGTTGTTTTCCGCCAGCATCTGTGAGGCAGTCAGGGTAACTTTCTTCTTCAGGTTCAGCGTCATGGCGTTTTTCCTCCTGTTCATCGGTCAAAGGAGCACCATGAAAGCCGATACTTTACAGAATCTGGCTAATGTGGAGACGCATGGGTCGCCGCATTTCATGGCTGCTCCGGGAAAAGGCAAAGCATAATGGATAACCGCCCGCGTCCATGCGTCTCACATCCTTTCATCATCATCAAATCAAATTTTGCGCACGAAAAAACCACCGCCCTGCAAAAACACGCAAAACGGTGGAAAAAAGCGTACACAAACACACCTGCTGTGCTGTCAGCCGAAATTCACCCCTTTATTCATACAAAAGGGCACAAAAAACGGCGACCTGAAAACAGGCAATGTCAGTCCGCGAACGGCGAGTGTCCGCGGAGCATGGCGCAATCCAACGTTTTGCTGCGTCTACTGTGACTTATGTCCACGCACAATCGCCTTCCTTTCGCTGCAAATTCTTTCGGGGCGGCCGAATGGGCTTTTCCCGGTTCGCCGTCATTATAACAGACGTTTTTTACAGTGTCAACCCCTGAAAACAAAAAATTGTTGAAATCCAAGAGCATTTTTTGTGAAATCTAATACTATTTCCAAATGAGAATGCACCAAGATGCGCCGCGAATTTTTCGTTCTGGCTAACGGGAGTGAAATGCAGCGTAGCAGTACTACGCTAAATGGAACGACCGGACGCCAGAGCGGAAAAGGCGCAAGCAGATGGCGCAGGTGAATTTGGAAATAGTATAAAGTGCCCGAAATTCCCCGCTTTCAGGGCATTCGGGCACGGTGATATTTTGACCAAATCAGCGGATGCTGCACGTCGCTGTGTGCGTGCCGCTCGCCAGTATTTGGCTCGTGCCATCCGGCAATGTCAGTTCGCAGCGCGTGCCGACCGGGACGCATACCGTCACGGTGAAGGTGTTTTCCGCCGTTTCCCACTGCACACTCGCGTCGCCGTAAGGGGTGCGTACCTTCGCGAAGGCGCTCGTCAGCCCGCCGCCCAGAATCGGCTTGACCCGGAAAGTCTTGTAGCCGGCCTCCGTCGGCTCAATGCCCGCAATGCGGCGGTACAGGAAGTCGCCGACCGCGCCGGATGCGTAGTGGTTGTAGGAAATCATCTTGTCCGTGCCGTCATCGCCAATCGGGCAGACGCCGTTCTCGTCCAAGCCGTCCCAGCGTTCCCAAATCGTCGTCGCACCCGCCTTGACTTCGTAGAGCCACGAGGGGCATTTCGTGTTCAGCAGCATATGGTATGCGGCATCCACCTGCCCATTGTCGCACAGCGCGAAGAGGATGTACGGTGTGCCGGGGAAGCCCGTGCCGATGCACCAGTCGTTGCGCTTCGCCAGCGCGGCGAGATTCGCGGCGGCTTTTTCCCGAATCTGCTGCGTGGGGAACATATTCAGGTAGATGGGCAGGACGTAAGCGGTCTGGAACTCCTCCAGCAGCTTGCCGTTGCCGTCCGTAAGAATCGAGCAGTACGCATCCGCCGTCTTTTCGGACAATGCCCGGTAGTGCTCCGCGTCCTGCGTTTCGCCCAGAATATCCGCGATTTTTGCCAGCAGCGCGCTTGTGTTGCACAGCGACGCCGTGCCTGTCCACTTAATGCGTCCCTGCCACTGGCTCATTTGCGGCACGTCCGGCGCAACCCAGTCGCCGAAGCCCAGCGTGCCGGGCATTTCCCAGAGATAACGGTGCTTGCCGAAGCCGAAGCCGCACCAGAAGCGGCAGGCGTTGACGTACTTCTTCATCGTCGGATACATCCGGCGCAGCACGTCCACATCGCCCTGCGCCATATACTGCGCCCACGGCACGAGGACGCACGCATCCCCCCACCACGCGACTGCCATTTTCGGCATTGTCGCGGGGAAGCCGTAACCCTGCACGGGCACCGTGTTCGGCAAACCGCCTGTCGGCAGCTGCTCCGCCTGCACGTCCAGAAGCCACTTGTCCAAGAAGCGGTTCATATCGAAATTGAACGCCGCCGTCGGCGCGAACACGGCAATATCGCCCGTCCAGCCCATGCGCTCGTCGCGCTGCGGACAGTCGGTGGGGATATCCATGAAGTTTGACTTCGCACTGCGGACGATGTTCTCCTGCAGGCGGTTGAGCATCTCGTTCGAGCAGCGGAACGAACCCGTCTGCTGAATGTCGGAGTACAGCATGACGCCCGTCACCTGCACGTCTTCTTCCCGCACGCCCTCGACGCTGATGTAGCGGAAGCCCATGTACGTCAGCCGCGGCGACCACGTCTGCTTGCCGTCCTTGCAGATGTATGTCGCCGTCGCTTTCGCCGTGCGCAGGAACGCCGTGTTCAGCGTACCGTCAGGGTTCAGCACTTCGCTGTGGCGGATGGTAATCTTCTGCCCGCGTTTTCCCGTGACCGTCAGGCGCACCACACCTGCGAAATTCTGCCCGAAATCGTAAATCAGCGCATTGCCCAGCTGCTTGCAGGATACGGGAGCGAACGTCTCGTGTTCCTTCACGTCCGCGCCATAATCCGCCATCAGCTTCGGCTTCACGCGCAGACGCTCCTGCACGGCGCTCCGCCAAGCCGCCTTGTCCAGTTCTGCGGTTGCGTCATACGTTTCGCCGTCGTAGAAATCCGCCATGCGGACAGGGCCGTCCTCTGTCACCTGCCAGCTTTCGTCTGTGCCGATGACTTCCGTGCTGCCGTCGCGGTAGGTAATCCGCAGTTCCGCCAGCAGCGCCTGACGGTCTGCCGTCACGCGGTTGACGCGCGTGAACACGAACGACCCGACTGCCCAGCCGCCCGCGACCGTTGCGGTGATGCAGCTGCCTGAATGCAGCATGTCCGTCACGTCATACGTCTGGTACATCAGCTGATGCGCGTAGGACGTGAAACCGGGCGCGAAATACCGCTCGCCGACCTTCTGCCCGTCAATGTTCAGCTCGTAGATGCCCATTGCCGTGGCGTACAGCTTCGCCTGCGCGATTTCGCCCCGAAGCGGCAGCGCCTTGCGGAACACCATCGGCACGGGTGAAACCTTCTTTTCCCTGAACACATACGCGCCGTCGGTAATCCACTTGCCCTGCCACGGCGTATCCATGCGTCCCGTCTCGAAGGTCAGGCGGGCAGTATCTGTTTCGCCGCTGTCCGACGTAACGGTAAGCGTCGCGGTATACGTTGTGAAAGGCTTGAGCGGCTGCCCGGCATAGCGCGTTCCGCACTGGTCAGGATTGCGGATTGTCCAGCCGTTCGCCGTCAGTTCAGCGGACTGAACGGATGCGCCCGCGCGGTCGGATGAGACGAAATAGGCAAACGTCGGGGCGGCGCAGTCGGTCACCAGATGGTCGCGCAAGCCCTCGCAAGTAAATGATTGAATCTGAAACATGTTTACCACCTGCCGAATGAGATTGAAAACGGCGGTCAAGAGAATCGTCGAGATTCCCCTGACCGCCGCAAGTTCGATTACTTCTTCAGGGTGAAGAACGCGCTGACGATACCGGCGATGCTGGAAACGGCCAGCAGCACCAGATTCACAATCGCGCAGGTGGCGGAGGACATATTCGCCGCCGTCTGCACTTCAAGCAGCACATCCGCGTTGGAGAAGTAAATGAAGGCGAACCCTTCGACGCGGGCAGACACCAGATTGATGAAGGCAAGCGCCAGCAGCGCGGGAGCCGCAATCTGGCACAGACCCGTCAGCAGGTCTACAACCTTCTTCGCGCCCTTGACCATGCTCAAGACGACCGCAGCCGCCTCCAGCACAGCCGCGCCCACGACCATCAGCACAAGGTTCGACACCGTGGCATTCTGGAAGTAGCCGGCAGCGGACGTGTTAATCAGATACGCAACCAGCGCGGCAAGGCTCAGAACACAAGTGACGATGGAGAGCCAAGCGCCGGCAGAGAGTTTTTTCGTGGCGTTCATGTTTATTCCTCCTTGTCCTCAACGCTTGTTCTCAACGCGCACAACGACAGGCTTCTTTTCCGGCAGGAGCGTCAGCACAACCCACGCGAGGAAGAACAGGACAGCCAGAATGCTGCTGGCGTAGGTGGTGACGGTCAGCGCGGTATCCCACCAGGTGTTCACGCGCTGGGTGGAGATGTTCAGAATCGCGCTGTTGGCGAAGATGTAGAGCTGGTACTTCAGGTTTTCACGCGCCTGCTCGACGAGGTTCGAGTCCTTCGACACCGTTTCGAGGGAGATGTGCGGCCAAACCGCGTCCACGCCGCCTTCGCCAAGGTTGATGTGGCTGTTGTCCGCCGCGAAGTCAGCAACCTGCGTGATGCCTGCCATAACCATGGATTCGGCGTTGAAGTACAGGTAGTTGTTCATCATGTCGGTGGAAATCAGACCCTTGAAGCCCCATTCACCGCGGACAATCTTCTGAATCATGCCCACATGGTGGGAAGCGTTCGTTGCGCCGATGCGGTTGAAGGCAATCATGACGCCCATGCCGAACGCATCGCTCAGCGCGCCCTCGAAGCCGCGCAGGTCGGTTTCACGGAACTTCTGCTCGGTCATGTACGCGGAGATGCCGGCACGGTTGTGTTCCTGATCGTTGAAGCCCATGTGCTTCGGGCCGTTGATGATGCCCTTGTCGGAGCAGCCCTGAATCACTTCACGGCCGATGACGTTGGTCAGCATCGGGTCTTCGGAGATGTACTCGTAGTTGCGGCCGTTGTACGGCGTGCGGTTCAGCGTCAGACCGCTGCCCCACAGGTCGTAGCGTTCAACCCACAGGCAGGAGTTGCCCTCAACCAAGCCCCACTGATACGCCAGTTCCGGGTTGAAGGAGCAGCCCAGCAGCGTCTGGGAGTTGACATTGAACTTGTAGGTCTTGCCAGTCGCCTCGTCGGTGTAGCCAGCGCTGATGCCGGTCGGGCCTTCGTTCTGGATGACGACGGGGTTGTCGATGTTGGTCAGGGTATCGGAGCGGCTGCCGCCGTGGATAACTGCGCCGACCGCTTCGTCGATGGTGATGGCATGAACCAGCTTGTCCCAGTAGGGGTCATTGATGTTGTTCAGCTGTTCCGCGCCGATTTCGGATGCCGTGAATTTCGGACCGGGGACAGCTTCCGCCGCCGCGCCCGTGTCGGAGATGGTGTAGGTTTCGCCGCGCATTTCGGCAATCCACTGATCCTTCTTCGGGCTGTCAGCAATCTTGAGGTTCAGCTTGTTGTAGTTAATCGGGAAGGTGTTCCAGTCCTGACGGGTCAGGTAAGTGACCGTGCCGGGCAGCCAGTAGTTCAGGTCGGCATCGTCCGCCACGTTGGTAACGGTCGTGTTGTTGGCAATGGCAAAGGTGGTGTTGTCCAGCTGATCGAGCTTCCAGCTCACAACCGCGTTCTTGCCCGCCGCATCCATGCCGTCGGCCGTGGTTTTGCCCTGCGCCGCCAGAATGTTGTTGACCGCCTCATGCGCGCCGGCTGCTGCCGTGAAGTAGTAGTCGCCCGCATCGAGGATGTAGGTCTTGGCGTTGTTCGCGTCGTAGCTTGCCAGATACTTGGTGGGAATCGTAATGGTAACTTCCTTGCTCTTGCCGGCAGCGACGTCCACCTTGGCAGAGTTCAGGAACATGACCGCGGACTTTTCAACCAGATTCGTGCGGTCATAGTCGGTGTAGGGCTGCTGCACATACAGTTGGGTCAGGAATTTGCCGTCCTGATTGGAGTTGTTCTTCACTTCGACGACGGCGGTGATGTTGCCGTTCACGCTGCGGTCAACCGTCACGCTCTTGATGGTCTGGGTGTAATCAAGGTAGCTCAGGCCATGACCAAAGGTGTAGAGCATTTCGTCGCCGTAATTCCACGCGCTGCCCTGCGTTGCGCCGGCCGCGCTGTTGGCGTTGCCCTGACCCATGACGGCGTCAAAGTAACGGGTTTCGTAGTACTTGTAGCCGACGTAGATACCTTCCGCCTCGACGATGTACATGCCGCCGTTGTAGGTATCCGCACCGCCGAAGGAGCCCGTGCCGATATTGCCGATTTCCTTGCCGGGATAACGCGGGTCGTCATTACGGCAGACGATTTCGTAATCCGCGAAGTAGTCGCCGCCGACGTTCTGCACCGCCGGAATGGACTGGTGGTCACGCACGAAAGCGCTTGCCAGCGCGCCCGTCGCGTTGACCTTGCCGGTCAGCACGTTCGCGATGCCGATGGTCTGGTAGTCGTTCGGGCAGCCGATGTAGCAGATGCCGTCCACCTCGTGCGAGCCGCCCTCGGCGATGTCGGCAATCATCATGTTGTTGCCGGTGTTCAGCAGCACGATGACCTTGGAGCAGGTTTCCTTCGCCGCCTCGACAACCGCCAGTTCATCGGCAGAAAGCTTCAGCGGGTCTTCGCCGGTTGCTTCACCCGCGTAGTTGAGCGCAGAACCCGGCTTGTAGGTATTGCCCTCGCCGGCGCCGCGCGCAAACACGCAGATGCCGATGCTGTCCTTGGCGATAGCTTCCTTCCAGTTTGCCGGCACGCCCAGCGCCTCGAACTCCGCCGGCGGCACTTCCGCAATCTGGTAGGTCGTCCAGTCGCCCGGCGCGCTGACGTACATGTGGTCATACACCGTGGTGGGAACTTCCTTGCCCGTCCAGCGGTTGGCGCGCATCTCGGTGTGCATGTTGATGATGTTGGTCATGTAGTAGTCCTTCAGCGTCTCATTGACGTTGAGGCCTGCACCTGCCAGCGCATCCGCCAGCGATGCCGCGTCCGCGTTGCCGCCCTTCGGCCCATAGACATTATACGCCGCCAGACCGAACAAGGCAACGTTCGCGTTCGCGTTCAGCGGAAGAACGCCGTTGTCGTTCTTCATGACGACCGTACCTTCTTCGCCTTCACGGATGGCGATGTCGCGCGCCGCCGTCGCCATGTCCTCGATGGTCGCGTAGTCGGTCTTGAAGCGCGCCGCGCTGTCGTCATTGATGGTCACATAGCTTTCCGTACCCAAGGTATCGTCCAGTGCGCCGCGGTAGGTGTTCGCCACACCCGTGCCGACGATGGAGAGAACCATCAGGCAGGTCATGAGTGCCGCAAGGCCTCTCATTGCAGGGGTAAATTTCTTCGCCTTCATGTGTTTCCTTCCTTTCACCAAGGCTTGAGATTGATTTTAGTATAGCAGAAAATAATCACGCAGCACATTTTCGGCGCAAACTGTCTTTATTTTGGCGTGTGTGGATTTTATACAGTAATTCTCCCAGATTTCGCAGGCTGGTTTTGTGCATATCCACAATGTGCAAAACATTACAGGCATTTCGCATGCTTTTTCCGTGCGAAAAGGCTTCCTTTTGCGCAAGAGATTTGCTATACTATTGGAAACCAAGCTGTTTGCAAAGGAGGTCGGCCCGATGATTCGCGTAGCACTGGTTGAAGACGAGGAAAGCAGTCAGCGCACACTGACAGAATATCTGGAACGGTTTTCGCAGGAGATTAACGAGAAGATTCACGTCTCCATCTTTCCGGACGGCGCGGAAATCGTCGAGGACTACCGCGGCAATTACGATATCATCCTCATGGACATCCTGATGCGCTACATGGACGGCATGGAAGCTGCCAGCGAGATTCGCAAGGTGGACAAGGAGGTCGTTATCCTCTTTATTACCAGCACGCCGCAGTACGTCATGAAGGGCTACACGGTGGATGCGCTGGATTATGTGCTCAAGCCCGTGAGTTACTTCGCTTTTTCGCAGCGGATGCAGCGCGCCTTGGAGCGCATGAAGCACCGCACGCGCAAATTCATCTCCGTTCCCTTCCAAGGCGGAATGCGCAAGCTGGATATCTCCCAGATTCGCTATATCGAGGTCGTCAATCACAGTTTGATTTACCATCTGGACGGCGAAACGCTGGAGGCAAAGGGCGTTCTGTCCGAACTGGAGGAAGCGCTGACAGCATACCACTTTTTCCGCTGCAACAAGTGTTATCTGGTCAATCTGGAGCACGTCAACGGTGTGAACGAAAACTGCGCGGACGTGGACGGCGATCAGATTCAGGTCAGCCGCCCGAAGAAAAAGGCGTTTCTGGACACCCTGAACAACTACATCAACGAGGTAGGCAAATGATGCACGTCGATCTGTCGCATACGCCGGGTCTGCTCTATGCGCTGGCGTACTGGCTGAGCAGTACCTTCTACATTCAATTATATGGCAGCCCCTTCAGCAAGGGCAGGAAATTCGGCATCAGCGCTGGATTTCTTGCCCTGATTGCCGGTTTCATGACGCTGACGGACGGTGTTTCCGCGATTGGCTTTTTCCCCTGCATGGGCGTGACAGTCGCGCTGATTTTTTTCTATATTCGCATTGCAACGCACATGCCATGGGCGAACGCGGGCTACTATTGCGCCCGCGCATTCATCTTGGGCGAATTTTCCGCGTCGCTGGCGTGGTATCTGTTCTATTTCTTCGTGACGGTGCCGGGGCTGCCGCTCACGGTTTGGACAACGATACTCGTTTTTGCTGCTGTCCACGCCATCATCCTCTACACCATGTTCCTGCTGGAACGGAAATACCGCGACGGCTCAAAGCTCATCAAAATTACCGCGCGGGAACTGTTCACCGCTGCCGTCCTTGCCATTGCCGTCTTTTCCGTCAGCAACATCAGCTTTGCCTTCACCGGAACGCCCTTTTCCAGCCAGTTCACGGCGGAAGTCTTCATCATCCGCACCACCGTTGACCTCGGCGGCGTCGCGATGCTGTTCGCCTATCACGTCGTCATTCTGGAAATCAGCACAGAGCGTGAAATGGAGCATTTGCAGGCGCTGCTGCACATGCAGTACGAGAGCTACCGCATTTCAGAAGAATCCATTGCCTTTGTCAACCAAAAGTATCATGACCTGAAGCACCATATTCAGCTGCTGCGCGCCGCCTCCGCCGCCGAGCGCACGGAGTACCTCGACCAGATGGAGCAGCAGATTCGCACCTACGAGGCGCAGAACAAGACCGGCAATCGCGTGCTGGACACGATTCTGACCGCAAAGACCATCCAATGCCAGAGCGAAGGCATCAGCCTAACCTGCGTCGCCGACGGACAGGCGCTGGATTTCATGAACCCGATGGACATCAGCGCCCTGTTTGGCAATGCGCTGGACAACGCAATCGAAAGCGTGAAGAAACTCCCGAACCCGGAGCAGCGCCTGATTCACGTTTCCGCCATGCGCCAGAAGGACTTTCTGCGCATCCGCGTGGAGAACTGTTACAGCGGCGAGCTGCGCTTTGTGGACGGTATGCCGACGACAACCAAGCGAGACGCACGCTACCACGGCTATGGTCTGAAAAGCATCCAGAGCATTGCTAACAGCTACGGCGGGTCGGCGACAATTGATACGAAGGATGGATGGTTTGAATTGCGGCTGCTTCTCCCCGTGCCGAAGGAGAAAAAGGGGGAAGCGGCAGAAAAGCGTGATGAAAGAACAAAAGCATAAAAAGGAAGGAACCCTGCAGGACAAGCGCAGGAAGCATTGCTCCGCCCCTCTGCAGGGCGAAATTTCGCCGGGAAAGCCATTGACAAAGGGGCTGAAGTTTGTTACAATAACCGATAACCTACGGCAAACTGAGGCTGGAAGATTCCAGTTTCGGCAAAAAAAGACGCATTACGAGGAGGATTTTCGCCCATGCTGCAAAAGGTTGTTCGGGAAGGTCTTACGTTCGATGATGTGCTGCTGGTTCCGGCCCGCAGTGAAGTGCTGCCCAAGGAAGTCGATCTTTCGATTCAGCTCACCCCTGTGATTAAGCTGAACATTCCGCTGATGTCTGCCGCAATGGACACGGTAACGGATTCCCGCATGGCCATTGCAATGGCGCGCGAAGGCGGTTTGGGCATCATCCACAAGAACATGTCCATTGCAGAACAGGCAGCGCAGGTTGATAAGGTGAAGCGCTCTGAGCACGGCGTTATCACCGACCCCTTCTTCCTCTCTCCCGATCACCTGATTCAGGACGCGGAAAACCTGATGGCGCGCTATCGCATCAGCGGCGTGCCGATTACCCGCGACGGCAAACTTGTCGGCATCCTGACCAACCGCGACCTTCGCTTTGAAACGGATTACAGCCGCAAAATCAGCGAAGTCATGACCAGCGAAAACCTCATCACCGCGCCCGTCGGCACGTCGCTTGAGCAGGCGAAGCAGATTCTGGCGAAGCACCGCATCGAGAAGCTGCCGATTGTGGATGAAAACGGTATGCTGCGCGGTCTGATTACCATCAAGGACATTGAGAAGTCCACGAAGTACCCGAATTCCGCCAAGGATGCCAAGGGGCGTCTGCTCTGCGGCGCGGCGGTCGGCGTGACGCACGATGTGTTCGATCGCATCGAAGCGTTGCTGGACGCAAAGGTGGACGTGATTTCCATCGATACGGCGCACGGCCATTCCGTCGGCGTGCTGCGTCAGGTGGAAGCCATCCGCAAGCGCTTCCCGGATATTCAGCTGTTTGCGGGCAATGTGGCGACGGCGGCGGCAACCCACGACCTGATCTCCGCGGGCGTTGACTGCGTGAAGGTCGGCATTGGGCCGGGTTCTATCTGCACGACCCGTGTTGTGGCAGGCATCGGCGTGCCGCAGGTGACGGCGGTGGCGGACTGCGCGGAAGAGGCCGACAAGCACGGCATCCGCGTCATTGCTGACGGCGGCATCAAGTATTCCGGCGACATCGTGAAGGCACTGGCTGCGGGCGGCTCCTGCGTCATGCTCGGCAGTATGCTCGCGGGCACGGACGAAGCTCCCGGCGCGACCGAAATCTATCAGGGCCGTTCCTACAAGGTGTACCGCGGCATGGGTTCTCTGGGCGCAATGGAGCACGGCTCGAAAGACCGCTACTTCCAGGAGGACGCGAAGAAGCTCGTGCCCGAAGGTGTTGAAGGCCGCGTGCCGTATAAGGGAATTCTGGCGGACACCATCTTCCAGATGGTTGGCGGCATCCGCTCCGGCATGGGCTACTGCGGTGCGAAGAACATCGACGACCTGCGCAAGAACAGCGAGTTCATCAAGATTACCGGCGCGGGTCTGGCGGAAAGCCATCCGCACGACATCTCCATCACCAAGGAAGCCCCGAACTACTCCCGCAATTCTTAAGTCTCAGTATAACAAGCGCGGCATGGAGCAATTACGTTCCATGCCGCGTTTTTTTGTGGGGGTGATTAGCCGTTTTCCGCCGGGAACGCGTCGAACACAATGTCCTGAATGCGCATGATTTCCGCCGTGCCGTCCAGCGCTTCGTAGATGTACACCAGCGTGTAGGACACAGGCGCATCGGGCGTGACAACGGTGGTCTTGCAGAGCAGGCAGTAGTTCATACCGGAAACGACCTGCGTGCCGAGGATGGCAATCGGCTCATAGGTGTGGCCGACGAGCCCTTCCAGCGCCTTGTCGAACGCCGCTTTCACGTTCTCCGGGATATCCAGCGGGTCAGCCGCCCAGTTTACCCATGCACCGGGGAGAATCTCACCGTTCGCGTCGGTGGATTCCGCGACTTTCGGCGATGTTGCATCCGGCGCAAACACAATGTCTTGCTCATTCAGCAATTCCACGTCATCGTTCAGGCTGTAAAAAACATACACAAGCGTATAGCCAATCGTTTCGCCCGTCTCGTAGGAAATCTTTCGGCAGAGGAAGCAGTAGTTTGTTCCAGCGACAACCTGCGTGCCAAGGATGGCGATTGCTTCATAATTATAGGGTTCGCCGATGAGTTCATCCGTTGCGCGGTCGAAGATGTACTTCACGTCATCGGGGATTTCCAGCGGATTGCCTGTCCAGCTTTCCCATGCACCGACGAGGAAATCGGGGTCGATATCGGGGTCAAATGCCATATCGGGGTCTTGGGCATCCTCCGCCAGCGCGGGGATTGCAAGGATTGCCATCATCAGGGCGAGGAGCAGGGAAATCAGCTTCTTCATGGAGATGTACCTGCCTTTCAAAAGTCGTTCAGGAATTTATGCCTTCGCAATTGCGTTTTGTGTCGGGGGGTTTTTCCTCCCTGCATGATGAGAAACGATGAGGGGTGGGGTGTTGTTCCCATCGGGGGAAATTTTTTTGCAAGGGATTGCATCCATGCAGGGGATTTCGTGCCTGCGGGCGCGACAAGGGGGCAATGGAAACGAACGAAGTTCGCGGTCGCCCCCTTGACCCCTTCGCGCTTCGCACCACCATGCTGCTTGGCTTGTATTGCTGCTTTATTGCAAGCAAAATTGCGCTATCTTACAGAAATGTCACACAGAGCGGGCAAAATGTCACCCGATTCGATGGCAGGGCGGTCGGGCGCGTGGTAGAATAGACGTGTCAAAAGGAAATTCACCCGCGGAAATAGCGCGGCTTTTGAGGAGGAAGAATCATGGCATTGCTGGAAGCAAAGAATATTCGCAAGGTGTATGCGACGCGGTTCGGGGCAATCAGGTACAGGCGCTGACGGATGTGTCCTTCACGGTGGATGAGGGCGAGTATGTCGCCATTATGGGCGAATCGGGGTCGGGCAAAACGACGCTGCTGAACATACTGGCGGCGCTTGACCGCCCGACGAGCGGCACGGTGCTGCTGGATGGCAAGGACATCAGCGCGATTCGTGAAAATCAGCTGGCGGCGTTCCGGCGCGATCAGCTGGGGTTCGTGTTTCAGGACTTCAACCTGCTGGACACCTTCTCGCTCAAGGACAATATTCTCCTGCCGCTGGTGCTGCAAGGCATGAACTGGCGCGAGATGGAGGCGAATCTGCTGCCGATTGCCAATCAGCTGCGGATTGCGAACCTGCTGGAAAAGTACCCCTACGAAGTCTCCGGCGGGCAGAAACAGCGCGCCGCCGTGTGTCGGGCGCTGATTACGCATCCACGCCTGATTCTGGCGGACGAACCGACCGGTGCGCTGGATTCCCGCGCAACGGACGCGCTGCTGGACGTCTTCCAGCAAATCAACCAGACTGGGCAGACACTGCTGATGGTCACGCACTCGCTCAAGGCGGCAAGCCGCGCGGGGCGCATCCTCTTCATCCGTGACGGACAGGTGTATCACCAGCTTTACCGCGGCGAAATGACGAACGAACAGTTCTACGAGAAAATCAGCGACGCGCTGACCGTGATGACGCGCAAGGACGCAATGGACGGTGAAATGGCATGAAAAAACCGCTGCTTTATCCCAAGCTGGCATGGCAAGGCATCCGCAAAAACGCGGAAATGTATCTGCCATATCTGCTGATGGGCATCCTGATGGTGGGCGTGTCCTATATCATGAACTACCTGACACGGCCGGCGCTGATGGGCTCGCTCAGCATGGGCGGCACGACGCTGATGGTGCTGCAAATGGGCAAAATCGTCATCAGCGTGTTCTCGGTGATTTTCCTCTACTACTGCAATTCATTTCTGATTCGGCGGCGCATGAAGGAGTTCGGGCTGTACAATATCCTTGGCATGGGCAAAGGAAATATTGCCCGCGTGATGCTGTGGGAAACGCTGCTGACGGCGCTGCTGGTATTCGCTGGCGGTTTGCTGCTGGGGCTGAGCCTCTCTCGGCTGGTCGAAATGGCGCTGATTAACCTGCTGCACGCGGATTACACCGTGCCGATGGAGCTGTTCTATCCGGATGGCGTGACGTGGGTGCTGCTGCTGTTCGGCGGCATCTATGTGCTGATTCTGCTGGCGAACCTGTTGCGGATGCGCCTGAGCAACCCTGTGGCGCTGCTCAAGAGCGAAAACACAGGGGAAAAGCCGCCGAAAGCGAACTGGTTCTTTGGGCTGATTGGGCTGCTGATTCTCCTAAGCGCGTATTATGTGGCGGCAGTCAGCCAATCGCCTCTCGAAGCGCTGATATTCTTTTTCATCGCGGTGCTGATGGTGATTGTGGCGACATACCTGCTGCTTGTGTCCGGGTCGGTAACGCTGTGCCGAATGCTGCGCAGGAACAAACGCTACTATTATCAGACGCGCCACTTCATCAGCGTATCCGCCATGGCGTACCGCATGAAGCGCAACGGCGCGGGCATGGCGACCATCTGCATTCTCTGCACGATGGTGCTGGTCATTTTGACTTCGACGGTTTGCCTGTATGGTGGAACGGACAGCATGGTGGACGCCATCTGCCCGCAGGACATCAAACTGACGATAGGGTTGGAGGCGCGCGACGGCGAGGAGAACTGGAAACGACTGGACACTATGCAGCAGATGGCGCTGGACGTGACAGAGGAAATGGGCTTGACGCCGGAAAACATCACATCCCAGCGCGCACTGGTGGCAACGGAAAAGGTGCAAAACGGCGATTATGGCATTATCACGGATGCAGATTCGCTCAAGGCGAACGTTTTGGAATTGACGGTGTATCCGCTGTCTGTTTATGAGCAGGCGACGGGCGAAACGGTGACGCTGGCAGACAGGGAATTGCTGTACGCGTCGTTCAAGACCAACGAAACGTTTTCCAGCATGTCCTTACGGCTCTGCGCCGTACCGCATGATTCGTGCGGAAAAGGAGCTGCCGAAGCGGCTGCTCAGCGCGGATTACCGAAGCGCATGGGGCTGCCTGGTCGTTTTCGCCAACGATGCGGAGGCCTTCCGCAGCGAAATAATGGCGCTGGTCGGAGAGAAGAGCGGCGAGGCAATGATGATGGATCGTCTGGCGCTGCATTTCGACTTGGATTCGGAGGCGGACACGGACACGCAGGAGAAATTAGTCAAGACGCTCCGCAGCCGAATCTGGGAGGCCATGAAGTCGACGGGAAAAGACTTTTACGGCATGTCTTCCCTGAATGTGGATACGCGTGCGCTTTGCCGCAGGGACTACCTTTCTCTTCGGCGGGCTCTTCTTCCTTGGCATGGTTCTGGGGCCGCTGTTCTCCATTGCGGCAGTGCTGATTATGTACTACAAGCAGATTTGCGAGGGCTATGAGGATGCGGAGCGCTTTGCCGTGATGCGGAAAGTGGGCTTAACGGATGCGGAAATCCGCCGGAGCGTCAATTCGCAGGTACTGACGGTATTTTTCGCGCCGCTGCTGATGGCGGGGCTGCATATGATGTTTTCGATGCCGATGATTCGGCTGATTTTAGGGGCATTTGGATTGCATAATGACTCGCTGTTTTATGGAATCGGGATTGGATGCTATGTGGTGTTTGCGGTGATTTATGCACTGATGTATTTGCTGACATCGAGGCGGTATTATCGAATCGTGCGGTAAGGGAGGAAGTCGCAGCGCCAAAAGGATAAACACGCGGGCAAAGCATGGAGAAGAAGCCAACTCAATCGCGCGAAAGGGTCAAGGGAGGAACTCCCTTGCGGGGTCAAGGGGCAGCGCCCCTTGTGGGGTTTGGGGCAACGCCCCAACTGTTCCTCGTCCGACCAATTCCAAGGAAGCCGCCAACAAAAGCGCAGGCAGCGAAGCGTCCCTGCCAGTAACTTTGCGCTCCCGCAGGAGCGCCCCCAAGCGGCTCTGCCCACTACTTGCACATTGTCGCGCCAAATGGGCGCGACCACATAGCCGCTCCACCACACCTCGCCCTTGCTTCCCCCCCTCCAAACGGATACCCAACCCCAAAAGATACAAGAAAACCAGCGGCACAAAACCGCTGGCTTTTCAATCTCCAGAAATATTCACTTCTTCAGCTCCGCCAGATGAATCCGCAGGAACATCAGCACGTTCGCCACAAACTCGCACGTTGTGGGGCGCGGTTCATGCGGCGCGGGATTCCGCCCCGACAGGGCGCAGTAAAGCGGAATGTTCTGCTCCTGCCACGATTGGTTGATGGCCGTGCGAATCGCGCGTTCTACCGCCAGCGGCGACGTGCTGTACCGCCGCGCAACGGTCGGGTAGACTTCCATCGTCATGCAGCGCGTCTCAATGGGCTGACACAGGAGATACAGAATCGCATCCACCAGATAGTAGAAGCCGGACAGACGCGCAGGCACGCCGAGAGACGACAGCAGACTGGAAATCTCCCACTGCGTCGGGATTTGCGATTTCGGCAGGGGCAGCTGAGGCGGCTTCGGGCGGGCGGATGCAGTGGACGACGACACGGAAGGCATGGGCTGTGCGGGCTGAACGGCTTGCGCTGTCTGTGCGCCCTGCACCGCTCCGCCAAGCGGGATGAGCGGAATTGCCTGCTGTATGGGGAACCCGTCCACCTCCGACGTCATCAGGCAGTACACCGGCGCGAAGTTCGGGCTTGCGGCGGGTACAGCGCGGACGCTCACAACTCGGCAGGTTGAGAAATTGACGGTTTCTGGCGCAGGGCGTTTCGCATCATCCACGGGAAAGGACCTCCTTCAAAGTCGACGGCAAAAAATGGAAATGAGAATTCGACAAAACAAACACAAGGAGAGACGGAACTTTCAAATTGCTACTGCCTGACGTCCGACTGCACAATAAGAAGTATTCACACTTCTATTGTATCACGGATACGAGAAAAAGAAAAGTGATGAATGTAAAAAATAGGCTGTTTTCGGCTGGAAAATGCAAAAAAAACAGTTGAAGTACAGGTGTGTACAATTTGAATACAATTTGCGGAAGAGGTTACTTTGAACGTTGCGGAACATGAAGAAAAGGTTACATGGCTGTGTTTAGGGCAGACGAGGGTGTAAATAGCGCGGCTTAGGGGGCGCGTCTGCGGACGTGCGAAGTTCCCCTTTTGACCCCTCTGCGCGATGGAGACGGCTTCTTCTCCATCCCTTTTCCGCGTGTTTAGCCCCTTTGTGCCGCGCCTATTCTTTTTCTGTTTCTTCCCCTATCCAATACCACTGATACACCTGCAAGACCTTTGCGCCTTCCAAGTCCTTCGCATACGGGCAGCGCATCACCCGCTGGCGATTCTGCGCAAACGACAATTCATACGTCCGCACCGTATCCCCCTGAAATCCGCGCGGCGACGGATCAACCGCCACAAACCGCTTCCGCTCCGCATTATACCCCACAATCAGCAGCGCATGGCCCACACCGTTCGTCCGCTTCATATATATATATAGCGGCGAATATCGCTCATCGTTGAGATACTGCGCCATCATTTCATCAAATGTCGCTTCGGTCAATCCACGCCGCGCCAAACCATCCACCAGCGCCGTGATTTCGTCGTACGGCTCATTCAGCGTGCGCCGCTGGGCAAGGACGCTCATATCCACCGGGGTCATATCCACGCCAAGGTAGGACAGCGCCATCGAGTACACCGCACGCGTGCACATGGTGCCGATGTAGTAGGCGTAAGGCGCGCCGTAGCGGTTCTCCTTCGCAGTCAGGTCAAATTCGCCTTTTTCCTCGCCCGAACGCCAGTAATCAGCGCAGAACATGTCGTCGCGCCGCGTCTGGACAATCAGGCGGACTTGCCCGCTCACAACATTCAAGCGTTCGCCGGTATCAGACTGGATGAGCAGCGCGCTTGCCTCTTCAGCGGACTGCGCCTCGCGGATGGAGGCGGGCAGCATTTCCTCCGCCCATGCCGCGCCGATAAGCGCCCAAATCAGCGCCAGTATCAGCAGGCCGCGGATTCCATGTTTCTTCAAGCCGCTCCCCCCTTTCCGGCAGATTAACTTGTTCCATTATATCGCGTTTTTCGATGAATTTCAACATATTTCCGGGAATGTTGCATTTTCGCGCAGCAGGAAGCGGGTGCGCTCCGCTGATGGCAGGCACACCCGCCTCGTCATTTTTTCAAATGGTGATTCGCTTCGGAATCGGATTCGCGCTGACGGCATCCGCATTGCGCGGCAGAAATCAGCGTTTCCCCAGCATCTTCTTGAGGAACTGCCCCGTGTACGACTTTTCGCACGCGGCGACTTCCTCCGGCGTGCCTTCGCAGACGATTTCGCCGCCTTTGTCGCCGCCTTCCGGGCCGAGGTCAATCAGGTAGTCCGCCACCTTGATGACATCCAGATTGTGTTCGATCACCAGCACGCTGTTGCCCGTTTCGGTCAGGCGCTGCAAAACGCCGATGAGCTTGTCCACGTCTGCCATGTGCAGCCCGGTCGTCGGCTCGTCCAAGACATAAAGCGTCTTGCCTGTCGCGCGGCGGCTGAGCTCCGTCGCCAGCTTCACGCGCTGCGCCTCGCCGCCGGAAAGGGTCGTCGATGCCTGCCCCAGCTTCATGTATCCCAAGCCGACGTCGTAGAGCGTTTCGAGCTTGCGGCGGATGCTCTCGTGATTCTCGAAGAAGGTGATGGCTTCCTCGATGTTCATGTCCAGCACGTCGGAGATATTCTTGCCCTTGTAGGTCACTTCCAGCGTCTCGCGGTTGTAGCGTTTGCCCTTGCACACGTCGCACGGCACGAAAATATCCGGCAGGAAGTGCATTTCGATTTTCAGCATCCCGTCGCCGCAGCAGTTTTCGCACCGCCCGCCCTTGACGTTGAAGGAGAAGCGGTTTTCCTTGTAGCCGCGCGCCTTCGCTTCGGGGGAGGCGGCAAAGATCTTGCGAATCTGGTCAAACAGCCCGGTGTACGTCGCCGGATTCGACCGGGGCGTGCGCCCGATGGGGCTTTGGTCAATGCAGATGATTTTGTCCAGCTGCTCCACGCCCTCCATGCTGCCAAACGCGCCGGGACGGGTTTTCGCGCGGTTCAGCACCTTCGCCAAGTGCTTGTAAAGGATTTCGTTCACCAAGCTGGATTTGCCCGACCCCGACACGCCCGTCACGCAGCAAAGGCAGCCCAGCGGCACTTTCACGTCAATGTTCTTGAGATTATGCTCCTTCGCGCCGCGGATGGTCAGGAAGCCCTTCGGCTGACGGCGCACGTCGGGAATCTCGATGCGTTTTTTGCCCGACAAGTACTGCCCGGTGATGCTGTTCGGATTGCGCTTGATATCCTCCACCGTGCCTTCCGCGACGATGTTGCCGCCGTGGATGCCCGCGCCCGGCCCGACGTCCACAATCCAGTCCGCCGCGTACATCGTGTCCTCGTCGTGCTCGACGACAATCAGCGTGTTGCCCAAGTCGCGCATCTTCTTCAAGGTGTTAATGAGCTTCATGTTGTCACGCTGATGCAGGCCAATCGACGGCTCATCCAGAATATACAGCACGCCCATGAGCGCTGAGCCAATCTGCGTCGCCAGCCGGATTCGCTGCGCCTCGCCGCCGGACAGCGACCCTGCCGCGCGCGCCAATGTCAGGTACCCCAGCCCGACGTCCTCCAGAAAGCCCATGCGCGCGTTAATTTCCTTCAAAATCTGTGCGGCAATCATGCTTTCCTTCTCCGTCAGCGCCAGCGACTGAAAGAACGCCCGCGCGTCCGTGATGGACAGGCTGGACACCTCATACAAATTCTTGCCGCCGACCGTGACCGCCAGCGCTTCCGGCTTCAATCGCTTGCCGTGGCAGACCGGGCAGGGTTCTTCCGCCATGTACTCTTCATAGGCGGCTTTCATGGCCTCACTGCCTGTTTCCTCATAGCGGCGCTCCAAGGACGGAATCACGCCCTCGAACGTCGTGGAATACGTCCCCTTGCCGCTGGGCGTGTCGTAGGTCATGGTCAGCTTCTCGCTGCCCGTGCCGTAGAGCAGGGCATGGATGCCCGCTTCGGGAATCTCCTGAATCGGCGTATCCATCGTGAAGCCGTACTTGTCACATAAGGCTTGGAAGTACTGCGCCGTCACGCCGTCGCCATCCGCCGAACCGAAGCCCATCGCGTTCAGCCCGCCCTGCCGCAGAGACAGCGACTTATCCGGGAACAGAATGTCCGTGCTTACGACCATGCGGTAGCCCAGCCCGCTGCACGCCGGACACGCGCCATAGGGGCTGTTGAAGGAGAACATGCGCGGGCTGAGTTCCTCGATGGAGATGCCGCAGTCCGGGCAGGCGTAATTCATGGAGAAGAGCAGTTCGCCCTTGTCCATCATGTCCATGATGACCAAGCCGCCGGAGCGCTTCGTCGCCGTCTCGATGGAATCCGCCAGACGGCTCTGGAACTCCTTGCCGGGGCGGACAATCAGGCGGTCAACGACGATTTCAATCGAGTGCTTCTTCTTTTTGTCCAGCGCCGGCACTTCCTCCAGCCGGTACAGCTCGCCGTCCACCCGCACGCGCGCGAAACCGCTCTTGCGCGCCTCCTCGAACACTTTGACATGCTCGCCCTTTTTGCCGCGGATGACGGGCGACAGCACCATCAGCTTCGTGCCTTCGGGATAGGCGACGATTGCATCCACCATCTGGTCAACGGTCTGCTGGCGGATTTCCTTGCCGCACTTCGGGCAGTGCGGATGCCCCACGCGCGCATAAAGCAGGCGCAGATAATCGTGGATTTCCGTCACCGTGCCGACGGTCGAGCGCGGATTGCGGCTGGTGGTTTTCTGGTCAATGGAGATGGCGGGGGACAGGCCATCAATCTGGTCAACATCGGGCTTCTCCATCTGCCCCAGAAATTGCCGCGCATAGCTGGACAGGCTTTCCACATAGCGCCGCTGTCCCTCGGCATAAATGGTATCGAACGCCAGCGAGCTTTTGCCCGACCCGGACAGCCCCGTAAACACAACGAGCTTGTCGCGCGGGACGGTCAGGCTGACATTGCGCAGGTTATGTTCTCTTGCGCCGCGAATGATGATTTGGTCGTTCATCGTTGCAATCCTCCTTGGCTTAGGAACACAGTATAGCACATTTTGTCCGGCACATGCAAGGCGAACACGAACAAATATTTTCGTATCGTGGATATGCTGGGGGCTTTTTATGGAATCGCATTGACAAATGAAGGCTTGTTGTGTATGATAATGGTATAAAGGAGGTTGTTCTAATGGAAAAGAAGTGCTTCGTAGCTCTGCTGATGGTTGTTGTGATGATGTGTGCCTGCTGGACGGGTGCGGTGGCGGAGGATGAGCGCGACTACCAGTATGCGCTGCTGGATGATGGAACAGTGGAGATTACAGGGTACAATGGAAAAGCAGAAAAGCTCACCATTCCCAATATGCTCAATGGAAAAAAGGTTACTTCCATTGATAACAGAGCGTTTTATCTGTGTAATTCTCTAATCAGCATCATCATCCCAGATTCCGTTGAGAAAATTTCTGTTAATCCTTTTGCATACTGCCGCACACTAAAAAGTATTTTCGTTTCTTCTGAACATCCGTACTTTTTTGCCATTGATGGCGTTTTATTCCGTAAAGCAGATAGCTGTTTGATTTCTTATCCTAAAGGAAGGGAGTACACAACTTATAACATTCCTCAGGGGATTACCGCCATTGAAAGCAGCGCATTCTACGACTGCAAGTTTCTGACCCGTGTCACCATCCCCGATTCTGTTACCTCCATCGGTGACTGCGCGTTCTCCTTGTGCGATTCCCTGACGAGCATCACTATCCCCGATTCCGTTGAACAAATTGGTACGAATCCTTTTACAGTCTGTTCCGCACTAAAAAGCATTTCTGTTTCTCCTGAGCATCCGTATTTTGCCACCATTGATGGCGTTTTGTTCCGAAAAGCCGATAAAGCCTTGATTTCCTATCCTGCCGGCATCAGTTCTTCAACTTATACCATTCCGCAGGGAATTACCGCCATTGGCGACAGCGCGTTCTACTACTGCGACTCCCTGACCTCCGTCTCCATCCCCGATTCCGTTACCTCCATTGGTGACAACGCGTTCTACTTCTGCGAGTCCCTGACGAGCGTCACCATCCCCGATTCCGTTACCGCCATTGGCGACAGCGCATTCTCCTACTGTGACTCCCTGACCTCCGTCTCCATCCCCGATTCCGTTACCGCCATTGGCGACGAGGCGTTCTACTCCTGCTCTTCTCTGACCTCCGTCAACATCCCCGATTCCGTTACCTCCATTGGCGACCGCGCATTCTCCTACTGCGACTCCCTGACCTCCGTCTCCATCCCCGATTCCGTTACCGCCATTGGCAACCGCGCGTTCTACTACTGCGACTCCCTGACCTCCGTCTCCATCCCCAATTCCGTTACCTCCATTGGCGACTACGCGTTCGGTGACTGTTCCAACCTCACCCTCACCGTCCCTCGCAACTCCTACGCCTTAGAATACGCCAAAACCAACAACATCCCCTACACCTACCCCGACGCCAACGACTGGCTGAACAACTAACCCGCGACAAAATTTCTTTCCGCCTTGCTCCGCGCACCCGCCGGGGCAAGGCACTTTTTCTTTCCCCTTGCAGTCCTCCCGCGAAAGTGGTATGATAGAAGGCAGAACGCAAGGAGGCGGCGAAGATGGAGCGCATCCGCAAAATTCCTGACGACAGCGACCGCGTATCCCCCGATGAGGACGACGAGGACATGTCGCCCTATGAACCGACGTACCGCGACGGCAGCGCGAAAAACGAATGCTGGCGCGACGACGACGGCTGATTATCCCCCGAAAGGAGAAGACCCCCATGCTGACCATTGATTTTCTGACGGACTATGTGTGTCCGTTCTGCCTTGTCACGAAAGAAAACCTCCGCGCGGCGCTGAAAACGCTGCATCAAGAGGCGGAAATCATCGAGCATCCGTATGCGCTGACCCCCGAAGGCAGCGAACCGACCGACATCTGCGACGAGGAGCATCGGGCGTATTTCGCGCGGCTGAAAGAACCCGCGGAGACGGTCGGGCTGAACATGCAGCTTCCGCCGGAAATCCGCCCGCGCCCGATGACGTATCTCGCGTTTGAAGGGGCGGTGCTGGCGGAAAAATCGGGCAAGCACGAAGCGTGGAGCGACCGAGTTTACCGCGCGTATTGGGTCGAGGGGCGCGACATCGGGCAAATTGACGTGCTGTGCGTGCTGGCGGCGGACATCGGACTGAATGCGGACGAAATGCGTCAGGCGCTGGAAAACCGCGCCTACGCGGACGACGTGAAAGCCGCCATCCAGCACACGCTGGACACCTATCATCCGCGCGGCGTGCCGATTCTCTTCGTCAACGGGCAGCGCATCCGCTTGCGGGCGTACACGCTGCCGGAAATGACGGACGTGCTGCGCGGCGTGATTCCGGTGGAAGAAAATCAGGAGGAAACGGGCTGCTCCGCGGACGGATGCCGCCTGAATTGGTAAGCAATGCAAGCATTAACACATCGGGTGCAGTATTATGAAACCGACCGCATGGGCGTGACGCACCACTCGAATTATATCCGCTTCATGGAGGAAGCGCGCGTGGCGTATCTGGAGCAGCTCGGCTTCCCGTATGCGGAACTGGAGCGCCGCGGGGTGATTTCGCCCGTGACGGCGGTGAACTGCAAGTATCTGGCGACAACGACATTCGACGACCGCATCACGGTGGATGTGCGCGTGGAGGCGTTCAACGGCGTCGTGCTGACGATTGGCTACGACATGACGAAGCAGGACGGAACGCGTGTGTTCACCGGCACATCCGAACACTGCTTCCTGAATCCCGAAGGGCATTTCATTCGGCTGCGGCGCGATCAGAGGGAGTTTTACGAGATGCTGATGCGCGAGCTAAACGTCCATCATCCAGCAGAAGGAGAAACATCGCATGAATAACCAGACGACAATTGGCATTCTTGGTTCCGGCACATGGGGCATTGCGCTGGCGCGGCTGCTGCACCGCAACGGGCACGATGTGACCGTATGGTCAAAATTCCCGAAGGAAATCGAAAATCTGTCTGCTACGCGCACGCATCCCGCGCTGCCGGGGCTGGTCATCCCCGAAACGGTGCATTTCACCTGCGATTTGCAGACGGTGGCGAGCGGCAAGGATATTCTGCTTTTCGCCGTGCCGTCTATCGCCATTCGGCAGACGGCGGAAAGCGCGCGCCCGTTCATCCCGGACGGACAGATTATCGTGGATGTTGCCAAGGGCATTGAGCCGGACACACTCATGACCATGACCGAGGTCATCCGCGACGAATTGAGCAAGGACGGTCAGCATGACCATGTGAAGCTCGTTGCGCTGTCCGGCCCGACCCATGCGGAGGAAGTCGCGCTTGACATGCCGACTTCCATCGTATCCGCCTGCACGGACATGCAGGTGGCGGAAACGGTGCAGGATGTGTTCATGAACACCTGTATGCGCACCTACACGAACACGGACGTGCTCGGCGTGGAGCTGTGCGGCGCGATGAAGAACATCGAGGCGCTCGCCGTCGGCATTTCCAGCGGGCTGGGCAACGGCGACAACGCCCGCGCCGCCCTCATCACGCGCGGCATTGCCGAAATCAGCCGTCTGGGGCTGAAAATGGGCTGCGCGGAGTACACGTTCGGCGGACTGGCGGGCATCGGCGACCTCATCGTGACGGCGACATCCATGCACAGCCGCAACAACCGCTGCGGCATCCTCATCGGGCAGGGGGTTCCGCCGCAGGAAGCCGTTCGGCAGGTCGGCACGGTGGAGGGCATCAACGCGCTGCCCGCCGCCATGCAGCTGATGGAGCGCTATCAGGTGGAAATGCCGATTGCCAAGGCGGTGAACGCAGTCGTGAAGGGCGAAATCAGCGCGAAGGACATGGCGCTGGCGCTCATGACGCGCGACAAGACGAGCGAAGTGCGTCAGAGCGAATTGGCGGTTCGCTTCGAGAGCGCCCTCATGCGCCACATTTCCGGCGGCATCATGCGCCGCGTGATGGTCATCGGGGAATTTGCGGATTTGTCGCACGAGGCGATTGCGTTCCTGACCCGCGCGAAGGACGAGGGCGGACACCTGACGGTCGCGCTGACCGGATGTACGCAGGATATGCGGAAAAGTTCGCTGCTGGCGCTGCGGTGTGTTGACCGCGTGTTGGAATTGGAGACGGAGAAACTGACGCTGCCAGAGCTGATGCGCCTGTACCGCATTGAGGTGCTGGTGCTGGCGAAGGGGCAGGACGTGCCGGAGATGCTTCCGCCGACGGTGAAGGTGAAGTACCTCTAAGCAGCGGGTTCAACCCAATAAACACGCGGGCATTGTATGCAGTTGTCACCAACTGAATCGCGAAAAGGGAGTCCAGAGGGTCGAAGACCCTTTGGCGGGTGCAGGGCAGAGCCCTGCCGGAGTCCAGAGGCAGAGCCTCTGGCGCCTCCCCACGTCCTCCCATAAGAAAGGAAAAAAACGGATGCAAGCACAGGAAACCCTGCGGAAGTACTTTGGGCATGAGGCGTTCCGACCGGGGCAGGAGGTCATGGTGAATGCGCTGACGCACCATCGGGACGCACTGGGCGTCATGCCAACGGGCGCAGGGAAATCCATGTGCTATCAGGTGCCGGCGCTGATGATGCCTGGGGTCGCGATTGTTATTTCGCCGCTGATTTCGCTGATGGCGGATCAGGTAGCGGCGCTCAAAAGCGCGGGCGTTCCAGCTGCGTACCTCAACAGTTCGCTCACCCCGCGCCAGATGGAGCTCGCCATGCAGCGCGCGCGGCAGGGCGCGTACAAAATCATCTACGTCGCCCCGGAGCGCCTCGAAACGCCCTCGTTTCAGACGATGGCGCAATCCATGCCGATTTCTCTGCTTGCCGTGGATGAGGCACACTGTGTCTCCCAGTGGGGGCAGGATTTCCGCCCGGTGTATCTGCGCATCGCGGATTTCGTCGATTCGCTGCCCACCCGCCCGGTCATGGGCGCATTCACCGCGACCGCAACCGAGCGCGTCCGGCAGGACATCATCCGCCTATTGCGCCTGCAAAACCCGGAAACGGTCACGACCGGCTTCGACCGCCCGAACCTCTACTTCGAGGTCATCCGCCCAAAGAACCGTGATGCTGCCCTCATGGATATTCTCCGCCGGAAACGCGGCGAAAGCGGCATCGTCTACTGCGCGACGCGCAAAGCGGTCGAGCAGGTCTGCGACAAGCTGATTCGCGCGGGCATCGACGCGACGCGCTATCACGCGGGGTTGAGCGACGAGGAGCGCAAGGAGAATCAGGAAAAATTTCAGTACGACACCTGCCCGGTGATGGTCGCGACGAACGCGTTCGGCATGGGCATCGACAAATCCAACGTGCGGTTTGTCATCCACTACCAAATGCCGCGCTCGATGGAGGCGTACTATCAGGAGGCAGGGCGCGCCGGACGCGACGGCGAGGCAGCGGAGTGCATCCTGCTGTACAACGGGTCGGACATTTTCACCGCGAAGTGGATGATTGAGCACACCGAGCCAAACGAGAACATGACGGCGGCGGAGCAGTCGGCAGTGCGCTATCAGGACATGAACCGCCTGAACCGAATGGTGGATTACTGCACGAAGCCCGGCTGCCTGCGGGCGTTTATCCTGCGGTACTTCGGGGAGAACGCGGCGCAGGACTGCGGGCATTGCAGCGCCTGCTGCGGCGCTACGGCGAGGCGGAGGAAATCGCCCGGCAGCGGCGGCGAGGAGCGGACGGCGCACATCTGGGGCAGCAGGCGACGGCGGAGAAGGTCGGCAGCATCGGGAAAATCGAAGCCACGGCAGGCGGCGATTTGTTCGAGCAGCTGCGGCAGGTGCGGATGGCGCTCTCGAAGCTCTATCACGTTGCGCCGTTCATCATTTGCAGCGACGCAACCCTAACGTCCATGGTGCGGCGCAAGCCGGAAACGCTCGAAGGAATGCGGAGCGTCAGCGGCATGGGCGAAATCAAAACCGCGCGCTACGGCGAAGCTTTCCTTCAGGTGATTCGCCCGTATGTGGCGCAGGAGCGGAAGATGAAGGCGAATGTGAAGCTGCTGGCGGAGCGTGCGCAGTCCGCCGCGTTCAGCAACCCGGTGCGCACCGCCCCCAAACCGATGCCGCCGAAGCCCGTCTACACGCCCCCGCCCGCGCCGGTCATCCCGGACATCGACTGGGACAACCTGAGCGACCCGGAGGTACTGTCTGACGCGTACCTATCGGGTTTAACGATTCGCGAAATGTCGCAGAAATCCGGCCTATCCGAAAGCTGGCTTCGCGAAAAACTGCGGAGCATGGACTTGATATTCTGATGAGGAACGCCAGAGGCTCTGCCTCTGGACTCCGCAAGGGGCTTTGCCCCTTGACCCCAGCAGGGGCGCTGCCCCTGCACCCTGCAAGGGAGTTCCTCCCTTGACCCTTCCGCGCGATTGGGTTGAGTGCACTCTCATACTGTGCCCGCGTGTTTATCCACAGGTTACAAACACAATGTGCATTTTCCCCGTCAGCTGCATAGAAAAAGCTCGTCGAAGAGTACAGCAGTTCTTCGACGAGCTTTTTTTATTCACTTACGCATTCAGCACCGACCGCAAAAACGCCTTCGTGCGCTGATTCTGCGGGTCTTCAAACACTTGCGTCGGCGTGCCTTCCTCGATGATGTAGCCGTCCGCCATGAACAGCACGCGGTTGCATACTTCCTTCGCAAAGCCCATTTCGTGCGTCACGCACAGCATTGTCATGCCCTCGGACGCAAGGTCTTTCATGACGTTCAGCACCTCGCCAACCAGTTCCGGGTCAAGGGCGGAGGTCGGCTCGTCGAAGAGCATGATTTCCGGCTTCATCGCCAAGGCGCGCGCAATCGCCACGCGCTGCTGCTGTCCGCCGGAGAGGCGGTTCGGATATTCATCCGCTTTGCTCTTCAAGCCAACGCGGTCAAGCAGCGTCAGCGCCTCCTGACGTACCTGCTCCTTGTCCTCGTGCTTGACGATAATCGGCGACATCATCACGTTGTCCAGCACCGTCTTGTGCGGGAAGAGGTTGAAGCGCTGAAAGCACATGCCCATTTCCAGCAGAAGCTGCTGCTGCGTCTTCTTGTCGATGCGCTCGACCGTGTGGTCATGCTCGCGGTGCAGCAGCAGATGCCCCTTGATGAAGATTTTGCCGCCCGTAATCGTCTCCAGCTGGTTCAGCGAGCGCAGATAGGTGGATTTGCCCGCGCCGGACGGGCCAATCAGGCAGATGACTTCGCCCTTTTTGACCTGCAGGTTGATGTCCTTCAAGACTTCCAGCTTGCCGTAATGTTTGGAAACATGCTGCGTTTCCAGCATGAACGCTTCCTGATTTTCCATCGGGACACCTCCTTATTCGTACACCGAGAATTTCTTCTCGATTTTGTTGAAGATGAACGTGAACAGCGCGGTGATAATCAGATAGAGAATCAGCGCAGGGATGAAAACGAGGTTCGAGCCTTCGCTGGTGCGGATGTTGTTGGCAATCGTCGTGATGTCCTGCAAAGAAATCGCGAACACAATCGACGCATCTTTCAGAATCATGACGAACTCATTGCAGACAGGCGGAATCATCCGGCGAATCGACTGCGGGATAACGATGTGCGACATGGTCTGCCAGTAGGTCATGCCGAGGGCCTTCGCGGCTTCATGCTGTCCCTTGTCGATGGACTGAATCGCCGCGCGGACGATTTCCGCGCAGTACGCGCCGGAGTTCAGGCTGAACGTGATGCACGAGGCTAGGAACGAACCCATGTAGGTTGCGTCTGTGCCATAGACGCTGAACAGCCCCGTCCACGAGAAGTCGAAGAGCTTGGGCAGCGTGAAATAGACGACGAAGAGCTGAATCAGCAGCGGCGTGCCGCGGAAGAAGAAGATGTAACCGCTGCAAATCTTGCTGAGCGGCTTAAATTTGCTGATCTTGCCCAGCGACAGCAGGGTGCCCAGAATCAAGCCGAAGAACACGGTGATGGTCGTCAGCAGGATGGTCAGCTTTGCGCCGTACATCAGGTTGCGGCCGCCGCCAAGCATCCGGTAGGTGTAGTTAATCATCTGCCCAACGACCTGCATTGCGCCGTCGTTCGCCGGAATAATCTGGTTGCAGAAGCCAACGTAGCTTTCCGACACAACGTCACGCCCGCTGGACGAGACGGACAGATAGCTGACGCAGAACAGCGGGTTATAGGAAATGGTCAGGCGCTTGCGGGTGCTCTGCGCATCCTCCGCCAACCGCTGCTGCATGGCTTCCGAGGTGCTCGCCAGCATTTCCTCGCGCGTGGGCATCATGGTCGAGAGAATCCCAACGACGATGAGGACGAGCAGCACAATGCTGACGACGATTTTTGTTTTCCGCTGCCACCGATCGACCCGGAACAGCTTTGCGGGCATTTTTCCCTTCATATCCGATTCCTTTCCCGCCGCATGGTCAGCGGATTCCCTTCTCACACAAAAAACCGCGCCCTGTCGGATGGGATGTTTCCACCCGGCAGGTGCGGATTGTTTGCGGCTGTTGGCTGATTACTCCGCAGATTCCTCGGCGTCCGCGCCGAACCAGTACTCGTAGATTTCCTTCAGCGTGCCGTCTTCTTCCAGTTCCTGCATCGCCTGATTGATGGCAGCCTGCATGTCGGTGTCGTTCAGACCCATCGCGATGGCGAACTGCTCACCTTCGGTCATGTCCTGATAGACAATCTTGTACAGTTCCGGATTCTTCGCAACATAGCTTTCCGCAACGCCGCTGTCCACCACAACCGCCTGAATTTCGCCGTTGGTCAGCTGGGTGAAGCAGTTGCTCAGCTTGTCGTTCGCCACCACGGTCACGTTGATGGTCTTGGTGGATTCATAGTCGCCCATCAGGATGTCCGCGGTCGTGCCCTTCTGCACGCCGATGACATAGCCGTCCAAATCCATGAAGGAATTGATTTCCACGTCCTTGTCCGCCGGCACAACCACCGCCTGATAGTTGGTGATGTAGGGCAGGGAGAACAGCATGTTCTGCATACGGTCAGGGGTGATGGTCACGGCGGAGCAAACCACGTCGTAGTTCACACCGATGCCGTCGAAGATGCCGTCAAAGGAGGTCGTCACAACCTGCATCTGCAAGCCCAGCTTTTCCGCCACAGCCGCCATGATGTCCATGTCCAGACCGACAACGGATTCGCCGTCGTCCGCAACCATCTCGAAAGGCGGATAACCGGCTTCGCAGCCAACCGTCAGCACACCTGCGTACAGGGTCTTGACTTCCGCGGGCGCGGCTTCTTCCGTGAACACGAACGTCACCATCATCATCAGAGCAATAACCACACTCAGCAGCTTCTTCATTGTTACCATCCTCCTGAAAACAGGTTTTTCACGATTTTATTGTCCGCCGGAGCGCTTCCGGGGAACAGTGCATAGTATAGCGCAGAATCATCCGCTTGTCAATGCATATTCATACATTTTCCGTGAATTTTTTTTGATGATGCCGTCGTTTCGCTCAGCACCACCGCCGCGAAAATCACCAGAAAGCCCAGTCCCATTCGGATGGTCAGCTTTTCGCCCAGAAAAATCACGCCGGACAGCGCCCCGAACACGGATTCGAGGCTCATCAGCAGCGCCGCATGAGACGTCGGTGCGAGCTTCTGCGCGATATTCTGGCAGGACGATGCCAGCATGGTTGAGAACACCGCGACATACAAAATGCCGCCGATGGACTGCATGTTCCACTGTATCGGCATCCCCCTGCTCCGTCGCCAGCGACCAGCACAGCCGTCAGCGCCGCGAACGCAAACTCCAGCACAATCAGCGCATAAGTATCCATGCGTTCATTGCAGCGCCCGACGGAGATAATCTGCGCCGCATACAGCACGCCGCACACCAGCGTCAGCACGTCGCCGCGATTCAGTCCGCCGCTTTCGCCGTCCAGCGAGAGGATGCCGATGCCCAGCAGCATCAGCACCGCCGCGACATATCGCCGCGCGCCGAGCTTCTCATGGAACAGCACCGCACTGCCGAACGGCACCAGCAGGACGTAAATCGTCGTCAGAAACGCATTTTTCCCGGCGGTCGTGTCCTGCAATCCGATGGTCTGCACAATGTACGCCAGCCCGGTCAGTACGCCGACGAGCAGCCCCATCAGCACCTGTCCGCGCGTCAGCCCCCGCAGGTGTTTGCGGAGAATCACGCCGCTGATGAGCGCCGCAATGCCGAAGCGCAGCGCAATCATCATCGACGGCGGCACACTGTCCAGCGTATTTTTCACCACTGCGAACGCTGACCCCCAGATAATTGCCGCTGCCAGCAGCAATCCATCCGCAATCCATTGATTCTTCGTCATTCTGCATCCTCTTTTCGTTTTTTTCGCGCCGCAAGCGCTTGCAACTGGCCGTCCTGCGTGTTATACTGACAGTATCAAATTTGGAGGAGGGGGTTTCCCCATGAAAAAGTTCATCGAAGAGTTTAAGAAGTTCGCCCTGCGCGGCAACGTGATGGACATGGCGGTCGGCGTCATCATCGGCGGCGCGTTCACCGGCATTGTCACGGCGCTGACGACGAATTTCATCAATCCGCTGCTGTCGCTGATTTTCACCGGCGGCCCCGGCGACATTTCCGACGGTGTGGCATGGACGTTCGGCGCGGCGTTTGCGTCGTTCCTGACGACGGTGGTGAATTTCTTCATCACGGCGCTGGTGCTGTTTGTGCTGCTGAAGGGGATTAACGCGCTGATGAGCATCGGGAAGAAGCCCGCTGCGCCTGCCGCGCCGACGACGAAAAAGTGCCCCTATTGCCTGAGCGAGATTCCGATTAAGGCGACGCGCTGCCCGCACTGCACGTCTGAACTGGATAAAAAGTAAAAGAAAAGCCGCTGAAAAGTTCAATCAAGGAAGCGCGACCAAGCCGGGTCGCCAAAAAAGGGTCAAGGGGGAATCCCCCTTGCGGGGGCAAGGGGCGGAGCTCCCTTGTGGGGTTTGGGGCAACGCCCCAACTGTTCCTCGGGTGACCATTTCGCCAAACGCGCCCAACAAAGGTGCAGGCAGCGAAGCGTCCCTGCCAGTAACTTTGCGCATCCGCAGATGCGCCCCCAACTTGCTTTACCTACCACTCGCACATTGTCGCGCCAAATGGGCGCGACCGACCAGCATCGAGAGAAATGGTTCTCTTGCTGCTGGTCTTTTTTGTTGCATGGGTTTCGCCTCTACGGAGGCGACCAGAGGGCTTTGCGGTCGCCCTCTGGACTGCTTCGCATCCACATCTAAGCGGCTTGATTTTTCTTGTTGCAGGGATTTCGCGTCTGCGAGCGCGACAAGGGGGCTTTGCGGTCGCCCCCTTGACCCCTTCGCCCTTCGCCAACTATGTTACTGGAATTTATCGCGGTAAAACCGACCCCGTAATCCCAAAAGAGCGGCGCTCCCATTGCTGGAAACGCCGCTTTTGCTTGTTAAACCTGCTCCTGATGCTTAATCGCCGCACCGACGAAATCGCGGAACAGCGGATGCGGACGGTTCGGACGGCTCTTCAATTCCGGATGGAACTGCACCGCCACATACCACGGATGGTCGGGAATCTCAACAATCTCCACCAGATTGCGGTCAGGGTTCTTGCCCGCAATGGTCATTCCGCCCTCTTCAAAGCGGGTCAGATAATCATTGTTAAATTCATAGCGATGGCGATGGCGCTCCCAGATTTCCTCCTGCGCATACGCCTTGTAGCTGTTCGTGTCATGCTTGAGCGCACAGCGATACTTGCCCAGACGCATCGTATGGCCCAGCATGTCGAGGTTCTGATCAGCCATCAGGTCAATCACCGGATAGAGCGTGTTGGGGTCAAGCTCGGTGGAGCTCGCGCCGCGCAGGTTCAGCACGTTGCGGGCGTATTCGATAACCGCCATCTGCATCCCCAGGCAAATGCCAAGGAACGGAATCTTGTGTTCACGGGCGTACTGGATGGCAATCATCTTGCCCTCCAAGCCGCGCTGGCCAAATCCGCCCGGCACGAGGATGCCGTGGCAGCCTTCCAGCGCCTCCGCCACATTCTCCTGCGTCAAATCCGCCGACTGCACCCACTTGATGTGTACCTTCGCCTGATGCGCAATGCCGCCGTGCGTCAGCGCCTCGACAATGGACAGGTACGCATCCGGCAGCTCGACGTACTTGCCGACAAGGGCAATCGTCGTCTCGCGGATGGGGTTCAGCTGGCGCTCAACCATGGTCTCCCACTCGGTCAAGTCGCAGCTCAAGCCCGTCAGTCCCAGCAGCTGGCAGACTTTCTCGTCCAGCCCTTCCTTGTGCAGCATCAGCGGCACTTCATAGATGGAGCGGGCATTCAGGTTCTGGAACACGCGGTCCGCCGGCAAGTTGCAGAACAGGCCAATCTTCGCGCGTACTTCAGCGGGCACTTCGTGTTCACAGCGGCAAACAAGAATGTCCGGGCTGATGCCGATGCCGCCGAGTTCCTTGACGGAGTGCTGCGTGGGCTTCGTTTTCAGTTCACCCGCCGCCTTCAGGAAGGGGATGAGGGTAACGTGAATATACAGGCTGTTTTCAAAGCCAACTTCCGCGCGCATCTGGCGGATAGCTTCAAGGAACGGCTGGCTCTCAATGTCGCCGACCGTGCCGCCGATTTCGGTAATCACCACGTCCGGCGCGTTTTCCTGCTTGGAAACAAGGAGGATGTTGCGCTTGATTTCGTCGGTGATGTGCGGGATGACCTGAATCGTCGCACCGAGGTAGCCGCCCTGCCGCTCACGGTCGATAACAGTCTTGTAGACGCGGCCGGAGGTCACGTTTGCCGCCTGCGTCAGGGATTCGTCAATAAAGCGCTCGTAGTGACCAAGGTCGAGGTCAGTTTCCGCGCCGTCGTCCGTCACGAACACTTCGCCGTGCTGATACGGACTCATCGTACCGGGGTCAACGTTGATATACGGGTCAAATTTTTGGATGGAAACGCGCAGACCGCGGCATTTCAGCAGACGCCCCAGTGACGCCGCCGTGATGCCCTTGCCCAGCGAGGAAACAACGCCGCCAGTGACAAAAATAAACTTCGTGCTCATGTCCCTAACCCCTTTCGCTCCGTCAGAACACATTAAGACACTTTATTGTAGCTGTTTCGTGCGCTTTCGTCAAGAGACGTTTCGGGAAAATTTCAGAACAAAAATGCAAACCGCACGCCTAAAGCCTTGACATCCGCCCTTTTCGCCTTTACAATCTGCTGTAAGGAGGTCGTTTTCCGATGATGATTTCGATTACTGCCCCGTTTCTGCTCTTCCCGACGCGCCGCGATGCGCCTCTCTGCAAGCTGCATTTCTTGCTTGCCGGGCGGAAAGTTCAGGAGGCGGATGTTCGTCTCTGCGCGCCGGATGACGCTGATTTCGTCGGCTGCATGGATGCGTCCGCGTGGTTCCGCCAGACGCTGGAAGTTCTCTCCAGTGATGCGGATGATGCCCTGCTGTCCGGCATTTCTGTCTCCGACGAAGTCCCGGTGTATACGCGGGATGCGCGCCCGCTGCTGCACTTCACGCCCCCGTTCGGCTGGCACAACGACCCGAACGGTCTGATTCGCGTCGGCGAGGCATACCACCTGTTCTACCAGTGGAATCCGTTCGGGCTGAATTGGGGAAATATGCACTGGGGGCACGCCGTCAGCCGCGATTTGCTGCACTGGACGCACCGCCCCGTCGCTGCCGCGCCCGATGACACCGGCACGGTCTATTCGGGCAGCGCGTTCTGCGACGCGGAAAATGCGTCCGGGTTGGGAAAAAACACGCTGCTGTTCTACTACACCGCGGCGGGCGGGTCGAACGAATGGTCAAAGCAGGCGGGGAATCTGCACACGCAGCGCCTGATGATTTCCCGCGACGGCGGCGAAACGCTCACCCGCTCCGACGCGTTCCTTCTGCCGCACATCGCCGGGGGAAACCGCGACCCCAAGGTTTTCTATCACTCCGAATCCGCCGCGTACATCATGGTGCTGTACCTCGACGGCAGCGAATTTGCAATTTTCCGCTCCCCTGACCTGCTCCACTGGACGGAAGCCAGCCGCTTGAATGCCGACGGCATGTGGGAGTGTCCCGACCTGTTCCGCCTGTCCATCGACGGCGCTGACAAGTGGGTGTTCTGGTCTGCGGATGGTTACTACATGCTCGGTGCGTTTGACGGATTCCGCTTCACGCCCGAAACGCCTGTGCTGATGGCCTATGCGACCCGCCTCCCCTACGCTGCGCAGACCTACGCGAACGTGCCTGAGCGCGTCATCAGCGTCGCGTGGCTGCGGACGAAGGATGACACGCGCGGTTTCCACAGCATGATGGCAATTCCGGCGGAGCTTTTCCTGCGCCGCACGCCGGATGGCATCCGCCTTGCCTTCCAGCCCGTGCAGGAACTGGATGCTGTGCGCGGCGAGCCGCTCTTCCTGCCGCGCAGGAGCGATTCGGCAGAATTCCCGCTGGCGGACACGCCGTGTGAGCTGCTTTTCCGCTGCAAGCCGAATCAGCCGCTGACGCTGACCATCGGCGATACGGTGCTGACGGCGGAGAATTCGCGTCTGCACATTCAGCCTGTGCGGGGGCAGGATGCGGTAGACGCGCATTTGGACGTCAATGAGCCGATTCGCGTGATTCTCGATCGCGGTGTCATCGAGGTGTTCGCGAACGGCGGCACGTTCTGGGCGGCGCTGGAAGCGGAAGGGGATTTGCTGACGAAAACGGTCAGCATCGCTGGCGCAGAGGGGCTGAAGGTATATCCGCTACACTGATTTTATACTCTTTCTGTATGGATTGGCTGCATTGCGCAGGAAGTTAGTGTACCATTTTCAAAAAACAATGGCTGACAACCCCTGACCACAAAGTCAGAAGGCTGTCAGCCTTTTTGTGCTGCTCCGCCTAAAATCCAAAAAAGACCGCCCTCGACGAATCGAAAGCGGTCTTGATGAAGGTCAATTCATCAGAACTTCAGCGGGTTCACGCGGACAGACGGACCCATGGTGCTGCTGATGTACAGGCTGCGCACATAGACGCCCTTCGCCGCGGCGGGCTTCGCCTTGTTGATGGCTTCCATCAGGGCAGTCAGGTTCTCCTGAATCTTCTGCGCGCCGAAAGAGACCTTGCCAACGGGGCAGTGGATGATGGCCGTCTTGTCCAGACGATACTCCACCTTACCAGCCTTAATCTCGGTGATGGCCTTGGTCACATCCATGGTGACGGTGCCGGACTTCGGGTTCGGCATCAAGCCCTTCGGGCCGAGGACACGACCGATGCGGCCGACCAGACCCATCATATCAGGGGTAGCCACGCAGACATCGAAGTCGAACCAGTTTTCGGTCTGGATCTTGGTGATCATGTCCTGATCGCCGACGTAGTCAGCGCCAGCCGCGCGGGCTTCATCAGCCTTCGCGCCCTTAGCGATGACCAGCACGCGGATAGAGCGGCCAGTGCCATGGGGCAGAACGACCGCGCCGCGAACCTGCTGGTCAGCGTGACGGGGGTCAACGCCCAGACGGATGGAAACTTCCACCGTCTCGTCGAACTTGGCCTTGCCGGTGCTGACGACCAGCTGCGCGGCCTGATCGGGATCGTACTGGTTCAGGTGGTCAATCAGCTTCACGCTGTCCTGATACTTCTTGCCATGCTTCATTTCAATATTCCTCCCATGTGGTATTAACGGCACTTTCGTCCTCCCACATTGTTCACGGGGCACTTATGCCCCAGGCAAATTGCTGATGCGCCGAGTGATTACTCCTCGACGGTGACGCCCATGCTGCGCGCCGTGCCGGCGACCATGGACATAGCAGCCTCGATGCTGGCGGCGTTCAGGTCGGGCATCTTGGTCTCAGCAATCTTGCGGAGCTGTTCCTTGGTCAGCTGGCCAACCTTGTCGCGGTTGGGGCGGCCGGAAGCAGTTTCGATATTCAGCGCCTTCTTAATCAGCACCGGAACCGGCGGGGTCTTGGTGATGAAGGTGAAGGTACGGTCAGAATACACGGTGATGACGACAGGAATCACCAGACCCACTTCGTTCTTGGTGCGCTCGTTGAACTCCTTGCAGAAGCCGGGGATATTCACGCCATGCTGACCCAGAGCCGGGCCGATAGGCGGAGCAGGATTGGCCTTGCCGGCAGCAACCTGCAGCTTGATGAAAGCAGTAACCTTCTTGGCCATTGTAATGGCACCTCCTAAAAAATGTGGTCACGCGGAAGCATTTGCAACTTCCTCCCACGTCGCGTCCGTGCAAGCCGGACGCAAGGAAAGGCGGTTGAACCCGCCATGAAAAGCCGCTCAGTCACGCCGCAGCGGTGAGCAGGCGTTTCTTCTGTTTCATGCACCCATTTGTATCATGAGCGCGGAAAACCGTAAAAAAGCATAGGGGGAAAAACGAGCGGATGATTACTCCTCGTCCTCGTCTTTTCTGACGTCCTCCATGTTGAACCAAACCTCGCCGGTGCGGTTGGCGAACATTTGCACATTCACCAGCACCTTGCCCAGCATCTGGTCGATTTCCACCACGGTCCCCTTGAAGTTGGCATAGCTGCCGCTGACAATCTTGACGCTTTCGCCGATTGCCAAATCGCACGCCGTGCCGACGGACTGGGGATTGAGCATCATTTCCACCTCGCTGGGCGTCAGGGCGACAGGCTGACCGTCCGGGCCGACGAAGCCCGTCACACCGCGCGTGTTGCGCACGACATACCAGCTCTCGTTGGTCTTAATCATGTTGACGATCACATACCCCGGAAAGACCTTGCGCGTGGACTTCACACGCTTGCCCTTGCGGATTTCGGAGACTTCCTCAACAGGCACGCGGACATCAAAAATGTAATCCTGCATGTTGCTGCTCTTGATGGACTTCTCCAACGTATCCTTGACTTTGTTTTCATACCCGGAATAGGTATGAACGACGTACCAGCACGCCTCATTGCTCTTCTCGGACATAACTAACCCCCTGCGCAAGTAGTGGACGCCCCGCCTCCCCGCGCCTTTTCAAGCACGGAGAGGCACAGCGGGGCATCACATCATCAGCTTCACGAGCGCGGTCGCACCCATATCCAGCGCGCCGATCACAATGCTCATCACCAGCACGAACACAAGCACGGTCACCGAGCAGGCGATCCACTTCTTCTTGCTGGGCCAAGACACAAGGCGCAGTTCAGCCGCCATGTTCTTGAAGGACTTCGCGATGCGACCCGGGAGGTTCTTGAACCAACGACCAATGCGAACGAACACATTCGGCTTCTGGTCGGAAACCTTTTTCTCCTCTGCCATCGTTATCACATCCTTACGTTGTCGGTGCGCTTACTTCGTCTCGCGATGAACCGTATGCTTCTTGCAGAAGGGGCAATACTTCTTCAGCTCGATGCGATCCGGGGTGTTCTTCTTGTTCTTCATGTTGTTGTAGTTGCGCTGCTTGCACTCCGTGCAGGCCAGACACACCTTGGTACGGGCGGCATTTGCCACGTGGGACACCTCCTGCCATTGCAATATGCGGTTTTATCATCCTGAAGTTCAACTGACAGGATCACAAATCCGTGGGAAGGCGGCGCCGGTCGTCACAACCGGCGCTTCGCCTGAAAATGCGGATTACTCGATGACCTTGGCAACGACGCCGGAACCAACCGTGCGGCCACCTTCGCGGATAGCAAAGCGCAGGCCCTGCTCCAGAGCGATGGGGGTAATCAGGGTGATTTCCATGTCGATGTTGTCACCGGGCATGACCATCTCCGTGCCTTCGGGCAGCTTGATGTTGCCGTCACGTCGGTGGTACGGAAGTAGAACTGCGGACGATAGCCGTTGAAGAACGGGGTATGACGGCCGCCTTCTTCCTTCGTCAGGACGTAAACCTGACCGATGAAGTGCGTGTGCGGATGAATCGTGCCGGGCTTGGCCAGAACCTGACCACGCTCGATCTCGTTGCGCTGAATGCCGCGCAGCAGAGCGCCGATGTTGTCGCCCGCTTCCGCCTGGTCCAGCAGCTTGTGGAACATTTCCACGCCGGTAACGACGGTAGACTTCGGCTTGTCCATCAGGCCGACGATTTCAACCGTGTCGGACACCTTGACCGTGCCGCGTTCCACACGACCGGTGGCAACAGTGCCGCGGCCAGAGATGGAGAACACGTCTTCAACAGGCATCAGGAAGGGCTGGTCGGTCGCGCGCTTGGGTTCCGGAATGTAGTGGTCAACCGCGTCCATCAGCGCCCAGATGCACTGGCATTCGGGAGCATGGTCAACGTCGGTGCCGCCGTTCTGGACATATTCCAGCGCCTTCAGGGCAGAACCCTTGATGATCGGGATCTCGTCGCCCGGGAAATCGTAGCTGCTCAGCAGTTCGCGGATTTCCATTTCGACCAGTTCCAGCAGCTCTTCGTCGTCCATCATGTCGGTCTTGTTCATGAAGACCACGATGTACGGCACGCCAACCTGACGGGCGAGCAGGATGTGCTCACGGGTCTGGGGCATCGGGCCGTCGGGAGCAGACACAACCAGGATAGCGCCGTCCATCTGGGCAGCACCGGTGATCATGTTCTTAACATAGTCAGCGTGGCCGGGGCAGTCCACGTGAGCGTAGTGGCGGGTAGCCGTCTCGTACTCAACGTGAGCGGTGTTAATCGTGATGCCACGGGCCTTTTCTTCCGGCGCCTTGTCGATTTCGTCATAACGCATCGCCTGCGCTTCGCCCTTCTGGGACAGCGTCATGGTGATAGCGGCGGTCAAGGTCGTCTTGCCATGGTCAACGTGACCGATGGTGCCGATGTTAACGTGGGGCTTTTTGCGCTCGTAACGTTCCTTAGCCATTGGGAAATTCCCTCCAATTTATTCGTTTCGTACCCTGCGGCGCGGCGGAATCCGCTTGGGCGCCGCAGGGAAAATCCTGTTTCAAAAGGTGATAGGCGAAAAATTACTTCTTCGCGCGTTCGCCGATGACCTTTTCCGCCACGGACTTCGGCACTTCCTCGTAGTGGTCGAACTGCATGGTGAACATGCCGCGGCCCTGCGTACGGGAACGAAGGTCAGTGGTGTAGCCGAACATTTCGCTCAGCGGGACATAGGCGTGGATAATCTGGTCGGGGCCGCGGGATTCCATGCCGTCCACACGACCGCGGCGGCTGGACACGTTGCCCATGACGTCGCCCATGTACTGTTCCGGCACGATAATCTCGACCTTCATCATCGGCTCCATCAGCACGGGGTTCGCCTTCTCCAGTGCGGCCTTGAAAGCCATGGAGCCAGCGATTTCGTACGCCTGCGCGGAGGAGTCAACGTCGTGGTAAGAACCATCGACAACAGCCGCCTTGAAGTCAACAAGCTCGAAGCCTTCGTAGCCGCTCTTGGCCGCGCCCTGGATACCAGCGTCGATAGGCGCGATGAATTCCTTCGGAATCACGCCGCCGACGATGCGGGATTCAAATTCGTAGCCCTTGCCGGGTTCGTTCGGAGAAATCTCCACCCAGCAGTGACCATACTGGCCGTGACCACCGGTCTGACGGACGAAACGGCCTTCAGCCTTGACCGTCTTGCGGATGGTCGCCTTGTAGGTAACCTGGGGCTTGCCAACCGTCGCCTCGACCTTGAATTCGCGCAGCAGACGGTCAACGATGATTTCCAGATGCAGCTCGCCCATGCCGGCGATGATGGTCTGGCCCGTTTCCTGATTGGTGTAGGTCTTGAAGGTCGGGTCTTCTTCCGCCAGACGCAGCAGCGCCATGGTCATCTTGTCCTGACCAGCCTTGGTCTTGGGCTCGATGGCGACTTCAATAACCGGGTCAGGGAACTCCATGGACTCCAGAATAATCTGGTTGTTTTCATCGCACAGGGTGTCGCCGGTGGTGGTGTCCTTCAGACCCACAGCGCCGCCGATTTCGCCGGTGTAGATGCAGTCCACTTCTTCGCGGTGATTCGCGTGCATCATCATGATGCGGCTCATACGCTCGCGCTTCTGCTTGGTGGAGTTCATGACGTAGCTGCCAGCGGTCAGCGTGCCGGAGTAGACACGGAAGAACGCCAGCTTGCCGACGAACGGGTCAACCATGATCTTGAACGCCAGCGCGGAGAACGGCTCGCTGTCAGAGGGGTGACGAACCATTTCCTTTTCGGGGTCATGGGGGTCAGTACCCTTGATGGCGGGGATGTCCAGCGGGCTGGGCATGTACTCGACGATGTTGTCCAGCAGCGGCTGCACGCCCTTGTTGCGGTAAGAAGTGCCGCAGCAGACGGGGTTCATGGTGCAGTTGATGGTGGCCTTGCGGATGGCGTCCTTGATTTCTTCCTGGGTGAGTTCCTCGCCCTCGAAGAACTTTTCCATCAGCACTTCGTCGGTCTCGGCGACCTTCTCGACCATTTCGGCGTGATACTTCTCCGCCAGTTCCATCATGTCGGCAGGAATTTCTTCCTCGCGGACGTCCTTGCCTTCATCGTCGTAGTAGACCTCCGCCTTCATCTTCACAAGGTCGATGATGCCGCGGAAATCATTTTCAGCGCCGATGGGCAGCTGAATCGGAACTGCGTTGGAGTGCAGACGCTCCTTCATCATGTCCACCACGCGGAAGAAGTTCGCGCCGGTGATGTCCATCTTGTTCACATACGCCATGCGCGGAACATGATAGGTTTCGGCCTGCTTCCACACGGTTTCGGACTGGGGCTCAACGCCGCCCTTGGCGCAGAAGACGCACACAGCGCCGTCCAGCACGCGCAGGGAACGTTCAACCTCAACGGTGAAGTCAACGTGACCGGGGGTGTCGATAATGTTAATACGATAGGTGCGATCCTTGTTGTTGGGGTCGCGGGGTCGCGCCAGCGGCAGGTGGTGGCGGCGGAGGTGATGGTGATACCACGCTCCTGCTCCTGCACCATCCAGTCCATGGTGGCAGAGCCCTCATGGGTTTCACCGATGCGGTGCACACGACCGGTGTAGAACAGAATACGTTCCGTGGTGGTCGTCTTGCCGGCGTCGATGTGCGCCATGATACCAATGTTGCGCACCCGCTCAAGGGGATGACTGCGAGGCATATGGTTTGCTCCTTTCAGCAGCGCTGCGGCGGCATCGGGCGTATCAAGCGCTCATGCGGCAGCAGCAGGTTGGCGCATTACCAGCGATAGTGGGCGAAAGCCTTGTTCGCTTCGGCCATGCGGTGCATTTCTTCCTTGCGCTTCACAGCCGCGCCGGTGTTGTTGGCAGCGTCCATGATTTCAGCGGCAAGACGTTCCGCCATGGTCTTCTCGCCGCGCTTGCGGGAGAACATGACCAGCCAGCGCAGGGCCAGCGTCTGACGGCGTTCCGGACGGATCTCAATCGGGACCTGATAGGTCGCGCCGCCAACACGGCGAGCCTTGACCTCCAGAGAGGGCGCAACGTTGGCCAGAGCAGCCTGGAACACTTCGTTGGCATCCTTGCCGGTCTTTTCCTTGATGGTATCGAAGGCTTCGTAGCACACGTTCTGAGCGACGCCACGCTTGCCGTCGAGCATGATCTGATTGATGAGCTTGGTCACAACCGTGGTCCCGTGTACGGGATCCGGCAGCACCTCGCGCTTGGGTACAAAACCGCGACGGGGCATAGTAAATACCTCCAATTAGACGTGATAGTCAGTCGTAAAGTGTGGATTGCGGAAGCATCCCCGGATGTGGGTCATCCTCTCCCAGTCGGAATGCGCGTCAGCATCGCGCGTCATCGGCCACGATTCAGGCCGACCCAGCCGCATCCGGCTTCTGCGCGGGCGTCTTCCCTGTTCCACAGGCAGGCGCTGGTGCGTCAAAAGCGGTTCTCCGGCTGACCGAAGGCTGCAAAAAGGGATGTTGTGAAGCAGGCGGATGCTTACTTCTTCGGGCGCTTTGCGCCATAGAGGGAACGAGCCTGCATCCGCTTGGCCACACCGGCGGTATCCAGCGCGCCACGGATGATGTGATAACGAACGCCAGGCAGGTCACGAACGCGGCCGCCGCGGATCAGCACAACGCTATGCTCCTGCAGGTTGTGGCCGATGCCGGGGATGTAGCAGGTACCTTCGATGGAGTTCGTCAGACGAATACGGGCAATCTTACGAAGAGCGGAGTTCGGCTTCTTGGGCGTCATCGTCTTGACGCTCAGGCAAACGCCGCGCTTCTGAGGGCAGCCCTGAAGAATGGGCGCGGTAGACTTGTTCGTCGTCTTCTCGCGGCCCTTGCGAACCAGCTGATTGATCGTGGGCATGAGAGCACCTCCAAATTTATGTCCAAAAGTTCCGCAACCCTCGGAAACTGTTTGGCGAATGGAATAGAATGAGGCTTACTTGAGGATCGCCGCGGCCGCACAGGGAATGTCCAGCCCGCACGCCGCACCGAGCGTCTTCGTTTCATCCACGCGGCGAATCGGCACGCCCGCATCTTCGCAGGCGCGGGTCACCTTCTGGTAAAGGAAGGTGTCGATGTCGCGGGCGACGTACACCCGCTGGGCGGAACCGGCTTTCAGCGCACGCATGACCGCCTTGGTTCCAACTGCTTTCGAGACGGAATTTTTCAGGTCTTCCACGCTGAAATCCCTCCTGTTGCTGTTCTCGGCTGACCGCTCAATGCCGGCAGAAAAGCGCACCGAAAAGACACACTTTGCCGCAGCAAGCGCTCAACTCGTATATTGTAGCATTTTCACCTCGGCTTGTCAACTGGTTTTCGCGCCTCAAACCCTGTTTTTTGCAACGTTTTTTGCGATTTTAAGTTCCATATTCATGAACACGTTTTCGGGAGGGGACAAGCGCACAGCATCCGCTGATTTTTCTTTCCTCGGTTCACCATGAAAGCGCTTTCCTGTTCATTCCCCCAAACGAGCGGCACACGTTGACCTTCTCCCGCAGAACACGCTTCCCAAAGAAAAAAGGCAGCCTGCGCCGCCTTTTGGGAGAGTCGTTTTTCCGCCGACTCGGCTGATTCCGTCAAAAAATGCCGACTGTCTCGCCGAATCGCTTCCATTATAATATGCGTCAATATTTCACGTCCGACACAATGCGGTCGCACACCCACATCTCGCCGTCCGTCGTCAGGTGAATGAATCCCGGCACTGTCCAGACCGTATCAAGCGCCGTCCGCCGGATGTACTTCTTGCCTTCCGTCTCGCGCTGATTGCAGGTCACAATCGCCAGCTCCGGCGAAACCGCCGCGCGGTACTCCGGTGTCAGCGCCTGCAGGCCATGGTGCGGGTACTTCAGCACATCCGCCTTGAGCATCTCCGCGCCGACCTTCTCAATCAACCCGTTCTGCCCTTTCTGCTCCAAATCGGCGGAAAAGAGGATCTTCCGCTGCCCAAACGTCAGCATGATTTGCGCCGAGCGGTCGTTGAGGCGGGTGTACTCCGGCTTGTCCAGCATCCATACCTGCATCGTCGCTGTGCCGAGCGTCAGCGTGTCGCCGTCGCCGAACATCCGCATCGTCACACCCGCACGCTCCGCCGCCTTTATCGCGTTCGCGCAGTGCACCGTCTCCTCCGCCGGGAAGCAGAGCCACAGTTCGTCCACAGTAATTTCCTTAATTAATTCCGCGAATCCGCCGATGTGGTCGGCGTGCGGGTGGGTGTTGACGATTTTGTCCACATGGGTGATGCCCAGCTGCTTGAACATGTTCAGGATGCGCCGTGCCTGTCCAGATGTCGCGCAGTCGATGAGCATCGTCTCGCCGCCGCAGCGCAGAAAAGCCGCGTCGCAGTCCAGAATCTGCGGGAAGATGATTTCCAGCAGGTCAGCGTCCTCCGCAAAGGCAAAATCCGCCGATACATCCGGCGCGTTGATACGGTTGATGACCGTCTTGTCCGCACCCTCGCCCGCCGCCGTCCCCAGCAGCATCAGCACCGTCAGCAGAAGTGTCGCCGCACGCCTGCCGAATCGTTTCCACCACGCCATCATTTCATACCTCCAGTGTCGTATTTCCATACATTTCCAGCAAAAAAGAGTACACTACCCCCTTGACATTCCCGGATATGTATGTTAGAATTTTAAATTGCATCAGTATCTTTGCATACTGTTGATTTTTCCTGCGCTTGTATTGTACACGGAAACGCGGAAAAATGCAAGCAGGAATTTTCGACTGCCATACATTTTCGCGCTTTTTCGCCAAAATTCCTGCAAAGCGGCGAAAAAACGCACGTTTTCACCAAGCAGAGGATGCTGGTTTTGACTGATGAAGGGGTGATCATACATCATGGCGCATGAGGTTGCAATGGGTAAGCTCCGGAAACGCATGAGCTTCTCCCGCATCAACGAAGGTCTGGAAATGCCGGATCTGATCGAGGTGCAGAAGAGGTCGTATCAGCGGTTCCTCGAAACCGACCTGAAAGAGGTTCTGGCAGACGCCTCGCCCATCACCAACTACAACGGCAATCTGGAATTGACCTTCACGGATTATTCTCTGGGTGAGCCGAAGAACTCCGTGGAGCGCTGCCGCGAGCGGGATATGACCTACGCCGCGCCGCTGAACATTCACGTCCACCTGTACGACAGCGAGACTTCCGAAATCAAGGAAACCGATGTCTACATGGGCGATTTCCCCCTGATGACGGAAAACGGTACGTTCGTCATCAACGGTGCTGACCGTGTCATCGTCTCCCAGCTGGTTCGTTCGCCGGGCTGCTATTATACCCGCACGCTGGACAAAGCGGGTGTGCCGCTCTACTCCAGCCAGATTATCCCCAACCGCGGCGCGTGGCTGGAATATGAGACGGACTCCAATGACATCATCTGGGTTCGCCTTGACCGCGCCCGCAAGCTCTGCCTGACCACGCTCCTGCGCGCGCTGGGCTACGAAACGGACGACGACATCCGCAATCTGCTGGGCAACGACAAGCGGCTGGAAGCGACGATGGCAAAGGACACCACCGTGGCGGAAGCAAGCAAGGATCGCGGCGGCGCAGTGCGCACCCTGCGTGAACAGGCGCTGCTGATTATCTACAAGAAGCAGAAGCCGGACGAGCCCGAATCCGTCGAGAGCGCGACGAACATGTTCAAGTCGCTGTTCTACGATCCCAAGCGCTACGACGTCATGCGCGTAGGCCGCTACAAGTTCAATAAGAAGCTGTCCATTGCCACCCGCATCAACAAGCATATCATCGCAGAGGACATTATTGACCCCCGTACGGGCGAAGTGATGTTCCGCGCGGGTCAGGTGATTGACCTTGAAACCGCGCGCCGTGTGCAGAACGCCGGCGTTAACCGCGTTGTGGTGGACTGCGAAGGCGAAAAGCGCATCGTCATCGGCAACAACTTCGTGGATGCGGCGGAGTATCTGCCCTTTGACCCCAAGGAAGTCGGCATCCTCGAAATGGTGCACCTGCCCACTTTGAAGGCGATTATCGACGGCTTGGGCGAGGATGTGGAAGAAGAGCAGCTCAAGCAGGTGATTGCGGACAACGTGCAGCACCTTGTGCCCAAGCACATCACCGATGACGACATGGTGGCCTCCATCAGCTATCTGCTGGGTCTGCCCTACGGCATCGGCACGACGGACGACATTGACCACCTCGGCAACCGCCGCCTGCGCAGTGTCGGCGAACTGCTGCAGAATCAGTTCCGCACGGGACTGAGCCGCATGGAGCGCAACGTCCGCGAGCGCATGAGCGCGCAGGACGGCTCGACTGACTATCAGCCCGATTCCCTGATTTCCATCCGTCCCGTGACGGCGGCGATTAAGGAATTCTTCGGTTCCTCCCAGCTGTCGCAGTTCATGGACCAGAACAACCCGCTGGCTGAATTGACCCACAAGCGCCGTTTGTCCGCTCTGGGCCCCGGCGGTCTGAACCGTGATCGCGCCTCCTTCGAGGTTCGCGACGTACACTACTCCCACTATTCCCGTATCTGCCCGATTGAAACGCCTGAAGGCCCGAACATCGGTCTGATCGGCTCTCTGGCGACCTATGCCCGCATCAACGAGTACGGCTTTATTGAAGCGCCGTACCGCCGCGTGGACAAGGAGCATCGCCGTGTCACCAACGAGCACGTCTACATGACGGCTGATGAAGAAGACCTGTACCGCATTGCGACGGCAACCGAGCCGCTGGATGAGAACAACTGCTTCGTCAACGACATGATTACCGTCCGCGAAGTGACCGAATATGTGCAGGTTCCGGGCGATCAGGTTGACTTCATCGACGTGTCGCCGCGTCAGGTCGTTTCCATCGCGACGGGCATGATCCCCTTCCTGGAAAACGACGACGCAACCCGCGCCCTGATGGGCTCGAACATGCAGCGTCAGGCTGTGCCGCTGCTCGTTCCGGAAGCGCCGTATGTCGGCACGGGTCTGGAATTCAAAGCCGGTCACGACTCCGGCGTGGAAATTCTGGCGCGTGAAGACGGCGTGGTCGAGAAGGTGGACGGCAACACCATCGTCATCCGTGATGATTTGGGTGAGCGCCACGTCTACCACCTGACCAAGTTTGCCCGCACGAACCAGTCCAACTGCGCCAACCAGCGCCCGGTCGTTTCCGCGGGTCAGCGCATCTGCAAGGATGACCTGCTGGCGGATGGCCCGTCCACCGAAAAGGGCGAAATCGCGCTGGGCCGCAATGCCCTCATCGGCTTCATGAACTGGGAAGGCTACAACTACGAGGACGCCGTCCTGCTGTCCGAGAAGCTGGTTAAGGAAGACATTTACACCTCCATCCACATGGAGGAATTTGAATGCGAAGCCCGCGAAAGCAAGCTGGGGCCGGATGAAATCACCCGCGACATCCCGAACGTCGGCGAGGACGCGGTGAAGGATCTCGACGAGCGCGGCATCATCCGCATCGGTGCGGAAGTTCGTGCGGGCGACATTTTGGTCGGCAAGGTCACGCCCAAGGGTGAAACCGAGCTGACGAGCGAAGAGCGCCTGATGCGCGCCATCTTCGGCGAAAAAGCGCGCGAGGTGCGCGATACCTCCCTGCGCGTGCCGCACGGCGAATGGGGCGTTGTGGTCGATGTGAAGATTTTCGACCGTGCGCATTCCGATGAGCTGTCCCCGTCCGTGCAGCAGATGGTTCGCGTCTACATCGCCCAGAAGCGTAAGATTTCCGTCGGCGACAAGATGTCCGGCCGTCACGGCAACAAGGGTGTCGTTTCCCGCGTCCTGCGCGAGGAGGACATGCCCTTCCTGCCCGATGGCACGCCGCTGCAAATCGTGCTGAACCCGCTGGGTGTTCCGTCTCGTATGAACATCGGTCAGGTTCTGGAAGTGCACTTGGGTCTGGCTTGCCGCGCGCTGGGCTGGCACATTGCCACGCCGGTTTTCGACGGCGCAACCTACCCGGAAATCCGCGAATGCCTCGAAATGGCGGCCGACACGATGGCCAAGCCGGTGGACGAGAGCAACCCGCGGATGATGCAGAGCTACTTCCACAATGGTCGTCCGCTCCGCCTGAATCTGGATGAAGAAGGTCGCCGCCTGTTCCTGGACGGCAAGATTCGCCTGCGCGACGGCCGTACCGGCAACTGGTTCGAGAACCCCGTTACTGTCGGTGTCATGTACTTCCTGAAGCTGCACCACTTGGTTGACGACAAGATGCACGCCCGCTCCGTCGGTCCGTACTCCTTGGTCACCCAGCAGCCGCTGGGCGGCAAGGCGCAGTTCGGCGGTCAGCGCTTCGGCGAAATGGAAGTCTGGGCGCTGGAAGCCTACGGCGCGGCGAACACCCTGCAGGAAATTCTGACCGTGAAGTCCGACGATACCGTGGGCCGCGTCAAGACCTACGAAGCCATCATCAAGGGCGAGAACATCCCCGCGCCGGGCGTGCCGGAATCCTTCAAGGTGCTGATTAAGGAACTGCAGGCGCTGTGCCTGGATATCAAGGTGCTTGACCGCGACCGCAACGTGATTGAGATTCCCGAACTTGATCCGGAGGACATGGCGCCGCCGAGCAAGAACAATGCGTCCGAACAGGACAAACAGGAATCGCTCACGACGCTGCTGCCGGAGGACGAGGACGCCGATGCCATCAGCAACGACTTCCCGCTGAATGATTTGGATTCCGACAGCGAGGACGACGATTTGTCGATTCCGCTCTCCTTCGATGACGACGAGGAAAACGACGATCTGGACACCATGCGTCTGGACGATTTGGGCTTTGACGACATGAATCTGGATGACGACGATCAGTAATTGACACATGAGCCTATCAGCCGGACAGGAATCCCCTTCCGGCTGATGGCTTTCCCGTACAGGACATACACCGGTGTTACAATGAAGGGAGTGTGAACCCTTTTGTTTGAGCTGACCAATCTTGACGCCATCCAGATCGGCATGGCCTCTCCTGAGCAGATTCGGCAGTGGTCTCATGGTGAAGTCACCAAGCCCGAAACCATCAACTATCGTACCCTGAAGCCCGAAAAAGACGGCCTGTACTGCGAGCGCATCTTCGGCCCGACGAAGGACTGGGAGTGCGCCTGCGGCAAGCACAAGCGCATCCGTCCGAAGGACAAGAACCTCGTGTGCGACAAGTGCGGCGTGTCCGTCACGCGCGCCAAGGTTCGCCGCGAGCGCATGGGTCATATCGAACTTGCTGCGCCCGTGAGCCATATCTGGTACTACAAGGGAATCCCCAGCCGTATGGGTATGCTGCTGGAGCTGTCCCCCCGTGTGCTGGACAAGGTGCTGTATTTCGCGAATTTTATCGTCCTTGATCCCGGCAACACCGCCGTGACCAACGTCGCCCTGCATGACCTGATTAACGACGACCAGTACCGCGCCATCATGGAGAAGCCCGACCGCGGCAGCTTCAAGGCGATGATGGGCGCCGAAGCCGTGCAGACGATGCTGCGCGAGCTGGATTTGGACAAGCTGAGCGCTGAACTGAAGGCGGAAATCGAAACCCTGACGAGCAAGGAGCGCAACCGCGATACCGAAGGGCAGAAGCGTGCGCACGCCGTGAAGCGTCTGGAAGTTGTCGAATCATTCCGCGCCAGCGGCAACAAGCCCGAATGGATGGTGCTGACCGTCCTGCCGGTTATCCCGCCGGATCTGCGCCCGATGGTGCAGCTGGACGGCGGCCGCTTCGCCGCGTCTGACCTGAATGACCTCTACCGCCGCGTCATCAACCGCAACAACCGCCTGAAGCGCCTGCTGGAACTGGGCGCGCCGGAAATCATCGTCCGCAACGAGAAGCGTATGCTGCAGGAATCCGTGGACGCGCTGATTGACAACGGTCGCCGCGGTCGTGCGGTCACTGGCCCCGGCGGACGCGCGCTGCGCAGCCTGTCTCACACGCTGAGCGGCAAGCAGGGTCGTTTCCGTCAGAACCTGCTGGGCAAGCGCGTTGACTATTCCGGTCGTTCCGTTATCGTCGTCGGCCCGGAAATGAAGCTGCATCAGTGCGGTCTGCCCAAGGAAATGGCGCTGGAGCTGTTCAAGCCCTTCGTCATGCAGCAGCTGCAGCTGCGCAACAAGGGCATGAACGTCAAGAGCGCCAAGCGCGCCGTGGAAAAGATGAAGCCGGAGGTCTGGGACATCCTCGAAGATGTCATCAAGGATCACCCGGTGCTGCTCAACCGCGCGCCGACGCTGCACCGTCTGGGCATTCAGGCGTTCGAGCCGATTCTGGTTGACGGCAAGGCGATTAAGCTGCACCCGCTGGCTTGTACCGCTTTCAACGCCGACTTCGACGGCGACCAGATGGCTGTTCACGTCCCGCTGTCTCTGGAAGCACAGGCGGAAGCCCGTTTCCTGATGCTGGCGCACAACAACATCCTGAAGCCGCAGGACGGCAAGCCGGTTATTTCTCCTTCTCAGGACATGGTTATCGGCTGCTACTACCTGACGATTGAAAACCCCAACGGCAAGGGTGCCGGCCGCGTCTTCCGCAATCCGGACGAAGCGCATATGGCGTATGCCTTGGAGCAGATTACCCTGCAAAGCCCGATTAAAGTGCGCATTGAGCGCGAATTCAACGGCGAAAAGGGCAGCAAAATCATTGATACCACGCTTGGCCGCCTGATTTTCAACGATGCGCTGCCGCAGAACCTTGGCTTCAAGAAGCGTGAATGCCTTGATGACATGTTCGCGCTGGAAGTCGATCAGCTGGTCGGCAAGAAGCAGCTGTCCAACATCGTCGATATGTGCTTCCGCTCTCAGGGCGAGCACAAGTGCGCACTGGTGCTGGACGCGATTAAGGCGCTTGGCTACAAGTACGCTACCGTCGGTTCGCTGACCGTTTCCGTTGCGGACATTAAGATTCCGCCGATGAAGCAGCAGCTGCTCGACGAAACGGACAAGAAGGTCGCCCATGTGAACGAGATGTTCGCGGAAGGTCTGCTGAGCGAGGACGAGCGTTACAGCCGCGTCATCAATCTGTGGAACACCTGCACGAACACCCTGCGTGACCAGATTCTGCCGAACCTCGATCCTTTCAACCCGATTCGCATGTTCACCGACTCCGGCGCCCGCGGTTCTGCCGCGCAGGTGTCGCAGCTGGCTGGTATGCGCGGCCTGATGGCGTCTCCGACCGGCAAGACCGTGGAATTGCCCATTCGTGCAAACTTCCGCGAGGGTCTGAACGTGCAGGAGTTCTTCCTGTCTTCTCACGGTTCCCGTAAGGCTCTGTCCGACACGGCTATGAAAACCGCTGACTCTGGCTATCTGACCCGCCGTCTGGTCGATATTTCGCAGGAAGTTATCGTCCGTGAGGAAGACTGCTTCCTGCAGCGCGGTCTGCCGATTCGCGGCGTGCATGTTACCGAACTGCTCAGCGGCAAGCAGTCCATCGAATCGCTGGAGGAACGTCTGCGCGGCCGCACGGCTGCTGCCGACATCACCGACCCGGCGACCGGCGAAGTGCTTGTCCACCAGAATGAGTTGATTGACCACGCCAAGGCGAAGACAATTTGCGACGCGGGCATCAAGAGCGTGTTTGTGCGCTCCGTGCTGACCTGCTGCACGCGCAACGGCGTCTGCGCCCGCTGCTATGGCCAGAACATGGCGCACGGCGGCAAGGTGGATGTCGGCGAGGCGGTCGGCGTTATCGCGGCACAGGCCATCGGCGAACCCGGCACACAGCTGACCATGCGTACCTTCCATACGGGCGGTATCGCATCGGGCGAGGATATTACGCAGGGTCTTCCCCGCGTCGAAGAGCTGTTCGAGGCGCGCAAGCCCAAGCGTGAAGCGGTTCTGTCCGACATCAGCGGCACGGTGTCCATCCACCAGACCAACCGCAACAAGAACGAGCTGGTCATCACCGCCGACGCGGGCAACTACGCGCGTCACACCCACAAGGCTGCTTCCGGCACGGTTGCTGTGCAGGTCGGTCAGGTGGTGCGTCAGGGCGATGTGCTGATTTCCGGCGCGACGAAGGCGAAGGTCGCCAAGGACGGCACCAAGTCCACCAAGACCACGGACATCAAGTCCACGCTGGCGGGCACGGTCACGATGATCAACACCAAGGGCGTGGGCGTCGTCGAGGTCGAAGTCACCTCCAGCGTTGCGGAGTTCGAGCAGAAGACCTACCCCGTCACCTACGGCAGCCGCCTGCGCGTGCAGGAGGGCGACCATGTGGAAGCGGGCGACATCCTCATCGAAGGCTCCATCAACCCGCATGACCTGCTGCGCATTCTGGGTCAGAGCGCGGTGCAGGACTACCTGCTGAAGGAAGTTCTGTCCGTGTACCGTCTGCAAGGCGTGGCCGTGGCGGACAAGCACATCGAAATCATCGTCCGTCAGATGCTGCGCAAGGTGCGCGTCGAGGACAACGGCGACACCGAGCTGCTGCCCGGCTCGCTGGTTGACCGCAGCCACTTGGAGGAAGCCAACACGAAGGTGCTGGAATCCACCAAGCTGCGCGTGGAAGACGGCGGCGACACGGGGCTGGCGATTGGCAGCCTTGTCGAGGCGGACGAGCTGGAGGAAATCAACCAGCGCATCCGCGTTTCCGGCGGCTCTCCCGCGATTGCCCGCGACCTCAAGCCCGCGAGCGTCAAGCGTGTGCTGCTGGGCATCACCCGCGCTTCTCTGGCGACCGACTCCTTCCTGTCCGCCGCGTCCTTCCAGGAGACGAACCGCGTGCTGACCGAAGCCGCCATCAAGGGCAAGATTGACCCGCTGATTAGCCTCAAGGAGAACGTCATTCTGGGCAAGATGATTCCCGCCGGTACGGGGATGCACCGCTACAAGGATATCGACATTCGCGAAAACTACGGTTTCTGATGATTCATCAGCCGGGGTACGGGGTTCGCCCCTGCCCCGGCGTTTTTGTATCCATCGCCCCCGCAGAGACGATTCCCCTGCCCCGATAAAAACCAAGTATGGAAGTGTGCACTGCGAAGCAGTCCAGAGGGCGACCGCAAAGCCCTCTGGTCGCGCCCGCAGGCGCGAAATCCCCTGCATTCAGAAAAGAGCCGCTATGTCTGCAAGACCAACAATGCGGTCGCGCCCATCTGGCGCGACACAGCACAAGTGTTGGAAAGAGCAGCTTGGGGGGCGCTTCTGCGGAAGCGCAAAGTTACTGGCAGGGACGCTTCGCTGCCTGCGCCTTGTTGACTGTTCCCTTTAAGCAAGTCGGACGAGGAACAGTTGGGGCGTTGCCCCAACCCCCACCAGAGGCGCCGCCTCTGGACTCCGCAAGGGGGAATTTCCCCCTTGACCCCTTTCGCGCGATTGAGTTGACTTCTCTTCCATAATTCTTCCGCGTGTTGCTTTCTTCCTCCCTTTCCAGAAAGGAGTGTTCCCCCATGCGCAACATCGTCCTCATTGGTATGCCCGGCTGCGGCAAATCCACCGTCGGGGTCGTCCTCGCCAAGTCCCTCGGCATGGATTTCGTCGATTCCGACCTCGTCATCCAGTCCACCATGGGCGCAACCCTCGCCCAGCTCATCGAGCAGCACGGCGACGATGGCTTCCGCGACATCGAGAACCGCGTCAACGCCAGCATCGACGTGCAGAACAGCATCATCGCCACCGGCGGCAGCGTCGTCTACGGTGCGGAAGCCATGGCGCACCTGAAAGCCATCGGTACCGTCGTCTACCTCCGCCTGACGTGCGAGAACATCACCGAGCGGCTGGGCGACCTCCATGCCCGCGGCGTGACGATTAAGCCCGGCTGGACGCTCCGGGATTTGTACAACGAGCGCTGCCCGCTGTATGAGCAGTACGCCGACATTGTGCAGGACTGCGACGGACTGCGCCTGCGGGATGTTGTGGCGGAATTGCAGAAAAAGTTGAAGGGCTGACAAGACCGGCTGTCCCCCGACTTTTCCGGGGCTGACAGCCGATTTTTTGCGTGCAGAATCGCATGTTCCTTGCATTTTCAGGGAATGTATGGTATACTGTATGATGGTATGTTGCATGATGCGTATCCTGTGCCGTCCGGCAGAATACGCGGCGACTGCCTGATATGCGGACGGAACTTGTTCCGAAAATGAGGAGGTTTTTTTGTGTCCGGTGACCCATGGGCTGGCCCTTTGCTGCTTCAGCTGGTCCTGATTTTTCTGAGCGCCTGCTATGCCGCCGCTGAGGTGGCGCTGCTCTCGCTCAACTCGACAAAACTGCACCACGACGCGGAGGAAGGCGACCCCACAGCCGCCAAGCTGCTCCGCATCACGGATGCTCCTGCGCGCACTCTCTCCACCATTCAGGTCTGCATAACGCTGTTTGGTTTTCTGGGATCAGCGCTGGCGGCGACGCAGTTTGCACCGCGACTGGCTGGAGCGATTCTTTCTGCCGGGGCTGGCATCGACGCGGGCGTGCTGAACGTCCTCTGCGTCATCCTGATTACGTTCCTTCTTTCCTACCTGACGCTCTGTCTGGGAACACTCGTGCCCAAGCGCCTCGCGATGAAGAATCCCGAAGCGATTGCGCGCCGTTCGCTGCTCCTGCTGGAGGTCAGTACAGTGATTTTCCGCCCGTTCGTGATGCTGCTGAACGCCGCCACGCACGGCATCCTCCGCCTTTGCGGCATTGACCCCAACGCCACCGAGGACGAAGTGACCGAGGACGACATCCGCATGATGGTGGACATCGGCGGCGAAAACGGCGCGATTGAGGAAGCGGAAAAGGAAATGATCGAAAACATCTTCGAGTTCAACAATTCCACTGCCGAAGAGGTCATGACCCACCGCACCGACGTTACCAGCATCTGGGTGGATGATACAGAGGACGAAATTCTCCGCACCATCTGCGATTCCGGTCTGAGCCGTTTCCCCGTCTACAACGAAAACATGGACGACATCATCGGTATCCTCAACACGCGCGACTTCCTGCTCAATGCCCAGTCCGACAACCCGAAATCCCTGCGCGCGCTGCTGCGCGAGGCATACTTCGTGCCGGAAACAGTGCAGGCTGACCAGCTCTTCCGCAACATGCAGGTGAAAAAAATCCACATGGCGATCGTCGTGGATGAGTACGGCGGCATGAGCGGCATCGTCACGATGGAGGACTTGCTGGAAGAAATCGTCGGCAATATCTACGACGAGTTTGACAAGCAGACCGAAGCGGAAATCGTCCGTGCGGGCGACAACACTTGGCGCATCAGCGGCAGCACGCCGCTCAAAGACGTCAACGACGCGCTCGACCTCTCGCTCCCTGAGGACGAGGATTACGATACGCTGGGCGGCTTGATTTTCAGCCAGTTCACCACCATTCCGCAGGACGGCAGCACCCCCGATTTGGACTGCTTCGGTCTGCACATTCATGTGGAGAAGCTGGAGGATCACCGCGTGGAGACCGCGCTCGTCACGAAGCTGGCGACCGAGGACGACCACGCCGACGACCACCCGGAAACGCTGCTTGACCACCTGCGCAGCCGCGACGATAACGACGCGCAGACCGACAATGGGAAAGGAAACGAAGACAGGTAATTCATCATGGATACTGATTTGCAGGCCACAGACCCTTCTTTACAATTCATGACCAGCGGTGTGCTGGATACCACGTTTTATGCCACCTACAAGAAATGGCTGCTCTATCGCACCCAAGACCTCAACCTCTACGTTGCGATGCTCGTCATGGCAATCGCCGTCGCGCTGATTTCCATCTTCTCCCGCAGCTGGTACGTCATTCCCGCGGGCGTTGTGTTCATCGCCGTGCTATACATGATGATGATGCGCAACCGCACGCGGATGCTGAACGCCCTCAGCCGCGCGCTGGAAGAGCAGTACCCCGAAGGCATGGCGGAAATGTCCATCGCCTTTGGCAGCGACGGTCTTCATCAGCTGAACCAGACCACGGGCGACTTGACCGTTCTCCCCTACGACAACCTGACCGACGTGATTGAAGGCGAGGACTCAATGGCGCTGCTGACCCGCGCGAACGCCCTGATTCCGGTATTCACGAGTCAGCTGACCGAAAGCGAAAAGGAGCATCTGCTGGCTCTGCTGGCGGAAAAAGCCCCCAAGTGCAAGCATCATCGCGCCTAAAAAGCAAAATCACCGACCAGAACCGCGTGTACTGGTCGGTGATTTTTGTTGTGCGATTTTTTGATTTTTCTAATGGAAATGGACTGTTTTGCTGCAGTGGGAATCGCCTCCGCAACAAGAAAAATCAAGCAGCAGAGAATCCCCCGAAGCCGCAATGCAAACAAGCAACAGAAGTCAGCAGGAATCCGCTTATTCCTGCTCCCCCCGCGAACACGCCGCATAGTGCCCTTTGCGCACCTCGCGCAATCCGCAGCTCGCCGTTTTGCACGCCTCCGTCGCCCACGGACAACGCGTGTGGAATATGCACCCGCTCGGCGGGTCAATCGGCGAGGGCAAATCACCTTCCAGCAGAATGCGCTGGCGATTGTCACGCGGGTCAATCGACGGCACAGCAGACATCAGCGTCCGCGTGTACGGGTGCTGCGGATGGTCGAACACCTCGTCCGTGTCGCCCTCTTCCACCAAGTGACCCAGATACATCACGCCCACGCGGTCGGAAATGTACCGAATGACGCTCATGTCGTGCGCCACAAACAGGTACGTCAGCCCGCGCTTGCGCTGCAACTCCTTCAGCAGGTTGATAATCTGCGATTGAATCGACACATCCAGCGCCGACACCGGCTCGTCGCACACGACAATCTTTGGGTCAAGGATCAGCGCGCGCGCCAGCCCGATTCGCTGCCGCTGACCACCGGAGAACTCATGCGGATAGCGATAGAAATGCTCCGGCCGCAAGCCGACCTGCGCCATGATGTCCAGCGCCCGCGCCATCCGCTCGTTCTTGTCGCCGATATGGTGAATCGCCAGCACTTCCATCAGCATGTCACCAACGCGCTGCCGCGGGTTCAGCGACGTGTACGGGTCTTGGAACACAATCTGCACATCCCGGCGGAAGGGCAGCATTTCCTTCTTGCTCAGGTGGGTGATGTCCTGATCGAATAGCGTGATTTTCCCGCTCGTCGGCTCCAGCAGGCGGATGAGCGTGCGCCCCAGCGTGCTTTTGCCGCAACCGCTTTCACCCACCAGGCCGTACGTTTCGCCCTGCCGCAGCGCAAGGCTCACGCCGTCTACCGCCTTGACTTCCTTGACCGTCTGCCCCAGCGCCCCTTTGACCGGGAAGTAGGTGCGAACGTCCTCCGCTTTCAGGATGATTTTCCCCTCGCTCACTGCGCGGTCGCCTCCTTCTGCGCCAATTCCGCCGCCCGGAAGCAGCGGACGCTCTGCTTGTCACTGACGGGCGTCAATTGCGGCGTTTCCTGACGGCAGCGCTCCGTCGCGTACGCGCAGCGCGGCGCGAACCGGCAGCCCGTCGGAATCTGGCTGAGCAGCGGCACCGTGCCGGGAATCATGTACAGCGGTTTCGTGCGGTCGCCTTCCATGCGGGGAATGGAGCGCATCAGCCCCTCGGTGTAGGGGTGGCACGGATGGTCAAACAGCGTCAGCACATCCGCTTCCTCAACGATCTGCCCCAGATACATCACGATAACGCGGCTGCACGTCTGCGCAACGACAGCGAGGTCGTGCGTAATCAGCATCACGCCCATGTTCAGCTGCTCATTCAGGCGGACAATCAGCTCCATAATTTGCGCCTGAATCGTCACGTCCAGCGCGGTCGTAGGTTCATCGGCAATCAGCAGATGCGGACGGCACGCCAGTGCAATGGCAATCATCACGCGCTGCCGCATACCGCCGGACAGCTCGTGTGGGTACTGGTCGAGGCGCTTTTCCGGCGCGGGAATCCCCACCAGACGCAGCATCTCCAGCGCCTTCTCACGCGCCGCCTTCTTGGACAAATGCTGATGAATGCGCAGCGGCTCACTGATTTGGTCGCAGATGGTCAACACAGGGTTCAGGGAACTCAATGCGTCCTGAAAAATCATCGACACACGCGAACCGCGGATGTCCTGCATCTTGTGGAATGGAATGTCCAGCAGCGACTGCCCTTCCAGCTTGACCGTGCCGCTGTACCGTACCAGCCGCCGTTCGTCATACAGGCGCATGATGGACTGGCTCGTGACGCTCTTGCCGCAGCCGCTTTCGCCCACGATGCCCAGGATTTCGCCCTGATACACGTCAAAAGAAACGCCATCAATCGCCTGCTGCCAGCCGCGCTCGGTGTGGAAGCTGGTCGCCAGCTGACGGACTTCCAGAATCTTTTCGCTCATCTTTTTTCCCCTCATCGTCCGCTCAACGGGTCAATCAGGTCGCGCAGGCCGTCGCCGAACAGGTTGAAGCCCAGCACGGACAGCGCCGTAAAAATCGCCGGAAATACAATCATCCACCAGCCCATGTAGACATAGCCGCGCGCCTCGTTAAGCATCCCACCCCAGCTCGGATAGGGTGACGGAATGCCCGCGCCAAGGAAGCTCAGGGAGGCTTCAGAAATAATCGCCGTAGCGAAGGTGAACGTCATCTGCACGATGATGGGCGAAAGGATGTTGGGCAGAATGTGCCGCCAGAGGATGCGCGTGCGGCTTGCGCCCACCGCCGTCATCGCCTCGGCATACGTCTGCTCGCGCGCCAGCAGCGCCTGTGAACGGGCAATGCGCGCCACGCCGGGAATACTAACGATGGTCAAGGAAATGATGACATTCTTCATGTTCGCGCCCAAGACCGCCATCAGCGTAATCGCCAGCAGAATGTTCGGAATTGCCTTCAAGCCGTCGCACAGGCGCATCAGCACGTTGTCCAGCACCTTGTTGACGGAGGCGTACAGCCCCAGCGCCGTGCCAATCAGCGCGGACAGAAGCCCGACGGTAAAGCCGACCGTCATGGAAATCTGTGCGCCGTAAAGGACACGGGCGAAGATATCGCGCCCCAGATTGTCCGTGCCGAAGAGGTGCGCGGCAGACGGCGCCTGAAAGCGCTCCTGCATCGTCGCGGTGTACGGGTCAACGCCCAGCAAGCCCGTAATCAGCGGGGCGAAGACAGCACAAATCAGCATCAGCAGCACCAGCACCATGCCGACGACGGAGAGTTTGTTGCGGAAAAATTTGCGGATGGAAACAGCGCGCTGCTCACGGACGAGGCGGCGGCGAAGCTGGCGCAGGGATTCGCGATTCTGCGCGGAGATGGATTCGGTTTTCATCATGCAGTTCTCTCCTTTCGTCAGTCCAGCCGGATGCGCGGGTCAGCCAAGCCATAAATCAGGTCGATAATCAGGTTGATGAACACGTTGAGCATGGCTATCAGCAGCGTAATTGCCTGAATCACCTGATAGTCGCGCTTCTCGATGGAATCCACCATCAGCGACCCCATGCCGGGAATGTTGAACAGGCGCTCGACAACCGCCGCGCCCGCCAGCGCACTGATGAAGCCCTGCCCGACGACGGTGATGACGGTCAGCAGCGCGTTGCGGAAGGTGTGCTTCGTAACAATCTTCCATTCGCGGACGCCCTTGGATCGCGCCATCTTGATGTAATCGCTGCCCAAGACCTCCAGCATGGATGCCTTCGTCATGCGCATCATGTACCCCGCGTGGATGAAGCCCAGTGACACCGCCGGCAGCGTCATATAGCGCAGGAAGGGCAAAAATCCGTCCGTGAACGGGTTCTTATAGCCCGCCGCGGGCAGCACGCGAAGATTTACCGCGAAGAGCAGCACCATGCCCAGACCCATCAGGAAGCTCGGCAGCGAAATGCCCAACATCGACAGCACCGACACGAAATAGTCGGCAATCGTGCCGCGCTTCTTCGCCGCCAGCATCCCGCACGGAATCGCAATCAGGATAGTGATGAGCTGCGAATAGATGGCGAGCAGGATGGTCGGCTGGAAGTGGCTGGCAATCATTTCGCTGACAGGCTTATTGACGACGGCGGTTGACGTGCCGAAGTCGAGCCGCAGACAATTGCCCACCCAGCGGAAATACTGCACAACGAGCGGGTCATCCAGACCCAGCTGCGTATGGAGCGCCGCAATTTCCGCCGCCGTTGCGTCCTCGCCCAGCATAGCGGCCGCCGGGTCGCCGGGGGTGAGATGCACCAGCAGGAAAATGACCACCGACACAATGAAGATGGTCGGGATGAGCGACAGCAGTCGCTTGAGCACATACTTTTTCATGCTGTTCCTCCTCAGCAGGGATGGGGGGTTCGCCTCTGCGGAGGCGACCAAAGGGCAATGAAAACAGACGAAGTCTGCGATCGCTATTTGGAAACCTTCGGGCGCCGCTACTTTTGGGGTTATTTGCGGTTGATTTTGTCCGTTTCTTGGATAAACACGCGAAAGTTCTATGAGAGTGTCGCCAACTCAATCGCGCGAAAGGGAGTCCAGAGGGTCAACGACCCTTTGGCGGGGTCAAGGGGCAGCGCCCCTTGGGTTTCCCCAATAAACACGCGGAAGCAGTATGCAGTCGTCACCAACTCAATCGCGCGAAAGGGTCAAGGGAGGAACTCCCTTGCGGGGTCAAGGGGCAGCGCCCTTTGGGTTTCCCCAATAAACACGCGAAAGCAGTATGCAGTCGTCACCAACTCAATCGCGCGAAAGGGTCAAGGGAGGAACTCCCTTGCGGGGTCAAGGGGCAGCGCCCCTTGGGTTTCCCCTATCAATCACGAAAAGGCAGCCGTACTGAGAATACGGCTGCCTCAGCGGTTGGGATTACTTCGCGAGCTTCGCGTTCCAGAAATTCGTGGTCAGGAAAACGTTGTAACCGGTCAGGCGGTTCGTGCAGGCAGCCGCCTGATGGAAGTGACCCATCATCAGGATGGGGCAATAGTCGCTGTAGCAGTAATACTGGATTTCTTCCCAGGTTGCGAAAGCTGCTTCCTTCGTGGCGGCGGTGGTCATCTGGAGCATGAGTTCCTGCAGATGCTCATCGTCAGACCAGCCGGCATAATCCGCAGACAAGAAATTGCGCAGGGACGGCACCGCGACAGAAGAGAAGGTGGTGAAGTACGCATCGTAGAGCGTCTCGTCGTTGCGCATGGAGGTCATGGTCGTGCGGTCGGTCGCGGTGATTTCCAGCGTCACGCCAATCTTCGCGGCTTCCTGACGCAGCACTTCCAGCATAGCTTCCGCGCCGCCGCCGGTCGCCGTCAGGATGCGCAGGGGCTTGCTGGTGTCAAAAGACGACTGCGCCAGCAGTTCCTTCGCCTTTTCCGGGTCGTTCTGGCAGAAGAATTCTTCGCCCTTGGTGGTGTACCAGCCGGGCTGAGACTTTTCCATGAAGCAGGGGTCGTTGTCGTACAGAGAGCCGTAGTTCGCGGTGTTCAGGTCATCCGCATTCGCCAGCGCCTGGAACGCCAGACGGAGGTACTTGTCCGTGGAGTGCTTGTTCCAAACGAGGTTAATCATGCCAGTCTGCATAGAGTAGCAGGTGATATCGGGCATGGAGCGCAAGGTGCCAAGATAAGCGTCGGTCGCCTTGACAATGAAGTCATATTCGCCGGACATCAGGCCATTGAAACGGGTCGCCGCATCCTTAACAATCCAGTACTTCAGCGTCTTGGTGTACGCGTGCTTGTAGCCCCACAGGCCGTCAATGGGCTGATCCGGGTCGCCGTACGCCGCATAATCGTCGAAGCGCTCCAGCAGCACATACTGGTCAACCGCCCATTCCTTGAACATGTACGGGCCCGTGCCGATGATGTAGTCCGCCGGGACATAGCCCGTATCAGCATTAACCGCCTCGATGGATTCCACCGGGTAGATAACAGCCGCCTGCGCTGCGCCCGCGAGCATGTCCAGCAGCATGATGGCGGAATGGTCAAGCGTCAGAGAGACGGTGTAATCGTCTACCACCGTGAAGCGCGCGTCGCCAACCATCTTGCGCGCCGTGCCGAAGCACTCCAGCCAGCGGTTCAGGGACGCCACCACATCGGCGGAGGTCATTTCCTTGCCATTGTGGAACTTCACGCCCTTGCGGAGGTAGAAAGTGAACGCGGAGTTGTCGTCGCTCACGTCGTAGCTTTCGCACAGTTCCGGCGCAATGCTGCCGTCCGCCTTCAGGGTGACGAGCTGCTCCATCACCGTGCCGCGCAGCATGTTGCGGCCATTGACGGAGGTATCCTTGTGCAGGTCGTAGGACGCGCTCTGGTTGTCATCGGCAATGTTGATGATGTCCAGATAGTCCTCTGCGAAAGCTGCGGGCAGAGCCAGCGCCGCCAGCAAGGTCAGCGCCATGAGCAGGGAGAAGAGTTTCTTTGCCATTTTGCGTTTCTTCCTTCCTTTGTCCTTCCGGGTGTGAAGATACCCTGTCCCATCCATTCGCGCTTTTTGCCGCTGTCGGGCGCTGCGCGTTTTTAGCAGGGCAAAAGCAATTTTGCCACGATTTCATCTGTTTTTCAAGAGAATTTTACGTTTTTTGCGGAAAAATCATAACAAATTTGATTAAATAACGCAAAATGTTCGTCTTTTTCGCAAAACGGTTGATTGCTTGCCAGATACGCACGCTTTGGGTATAATATTTGTTATATATAACGAACGCATAGGAGATGTTTCTCCCCTTGCAACAAAAAACAAAGCCGTAAATAACCCCCCAAAAGTAGCGGCGCCAAACGTTTCCAAACAGTGATCGCAGACTTCGTCTGTTTTCATTGCCCTTTGGTCGCCTCCGCAGAGGCGATTCCCCATGCAACAAGAAAAGCAAAGCCGCAGATAGCCCCAAAAGTAGCGGCGCCGAAGGGGTCGAGGTGGGCGATCGGAAAGCCCCCTCGTCGCCTCCGCAGAGGAGAAATCCCTGCACAACAATACAGAAATAGGCTAAAACGAGCCGACAGCGCCTCTCCACGCTGCCGGCTCGTTATCAGCCGCTGATAAATTACTCTCCCACAACCTGCTTGCCGCCCACAAACACAGCCTTGGTGCGGCACTGAATGTCGCGCAGCGGGTTGCCTTCAAAGATGGCGATGTCCGCATCCTTGCCGACTTCCAGCGAACCCACGCGGTCAGCAATGCCCACGACGTGCGCCGGGTTGATGGTGATGGCGCGCCATGCAGATTCTTCCTTCATGCCCGCCTTAACCGCCAGACCCGCGCACAGCGGCAGATAGTACAGCGGAATCACCGGCGCGTCGGTGATAATGCAGACTTCCAGACCCGCGCGGTCAAGGATGCCTGCCGTCTCGAATGTCTTTTCGCGCAGCTCCGCCTTGCTCTTCGAGCCCAGCGACGGGCCGACCAGCACGGGCTTGCCCGCCTTCACCAGCTGATCCACAATCAGGTGACCTTCGGTGCAGTGGTCGAGCGTAATGTCCAAATCGAACTCACGGGCGATGCGCAGGGCGGTCAGAATGTCGTCCGCGCGGTGCGCGTGGGCCTTGAGCGGAATCTGCTTGCGAATGACGGGCAGCAGAGCCTCCAGCTGCATGTCAAACGGGCGGGTCTTGGTGGGGTCTTTTTCCGCCGCATCGATTTCAGCAGCATAGCGCTTCGCCTTGAAGAGCTGTTCGCGCAGGAGCGCCGCGACCGCCATGCGGGTGACGGGTTCCTTATGGCCGTTCTGACCATAGCAGCCCTTGGGGTTCTCGCCGAAAGCAATCTTCATAGCGACGGGGTACTTGACAATCATGTCGTCGATGCAGTTGCCATCGAGTTTGAGGGCAACAAACGTGCCGCCAAGGACATTCGCCGAGCCGGGGCCGGTGGTCGCGGTGGTCACACCGCCTTCGAGTGCGAGGTGGAACGCTTCGTCGCGGGGATTGATGCCGTCGATAGAGCGCATTTCAGGGGTCACAGGGCTGGAGTATTCGTTGCAGTCATTGCCCTCCCAGCGCATCCCCTCTTCGTCGATACCGATATGGCAGTGCGCGTCAATGAAGCCGGGAGTCACGAGGCAGCCCGTGGCGTCGATGACCTTGGTGTCCGCGGGTGCATCGACGGTCTTGCCGATGGCGGCGATTTTGCCGTCGTCGCCGATGAGCAGTTCGCCGTTTTCGATTTCCGCACCCGTGATAGGCTTGATTTGTCCACCCTTAATGAGAATCATAGGGGTCAACCTCCTTATGTTGAACAAGGGACTTGCGCCCTTGAACTTTTCGCTGATTATGCAGGGGTTTCGCCTCTGCGGAGGCGACCAAAGGGCACTGAAAACAGACAAAGTCTGCGATCGCCCTTTGGAAACCTTCGGCTCGCACCCATGCTACTGGTCTTTATCGCAACTAGAGTGTGTTTCTAAAATGAGACCGGTGCAGTTTCGAGCAGATTTTCTTGCAATTCAAGGATGAAAACCGAAGGTTTACTGGCGGTAAATCGAGGTTTGAAGACGCAGAAGTGCAAGAAAAGATGCCGAAAATGCTGCCGGGCGAATTTAGAAACACACTCTAATGCAGCGTGAACAGCGCGGCGCTTACTCTTCCTTCAAATACTTGTCCATCCACGCGGTGATTTCCTGCAAACGGCGGATACGGCCCTTGGGCTTGCCGCCGCGGCTCAGCTCGTGGTTCTCCCGTGGAACAGGCACAGGCGCGTCGGGACGCCGTGATGAATCAGCGTTGAATACATTTGCAGCGCCTCCACCATCCAGCAGCGGTAATCCTCCTCCGAATGGATGAACAGCGTCGGCGTGGTGCAGCGGTCGGCGTATTTCAGCGGCGACTGCTTCCACATCTTCTCCAGATTCGTGTGGGTTGTGGCGAGAATCTGGCGCTCAGCGAACAGTGTGCCGATGTCGCTCGTGCCTTCCATGCTGACGAAGTTCGCAATGCCGCGCTGGGATGCCGCCGCCGCGAAACGGTTCGTGTGGCCGATAATCCAGTTGGTCATGAAGCCGCCGTAGCTGCCGCCCGTCACGCCCATATGTTTCTCGTCCATGTCGGGATAGGCTTTCAGCGCCTCGTCACAGAACGCCATGATGTCGTCATAGTCAATCGTGCCGAAGCGGCCGCAGATGTAGCCGAATTCGTTGCCCCGGCTTTCGCCGCCGCGCGGGTTGCAGTAGATGACGTAGTAGCCGTGATTCGCCCAGTACTGCATCTCGTGGTAGTACACCGCGCCGTAGGTCAGGTGCGGGCCGCCGTGAATGTCAAGGATGACAGGCGTCTTCTTGCCCGGCACATGGTCGGTCGGCGTCATCACGAAGCCGTCAATCTGTACGCCGTCGCTGTTGATGAATTGCAGCGGCTGCGGGATAACGGGCGGCTTGGTGAGGAAGAAGTCGTCGTTCCAGCTGCTCAGGCGGGTCAGCTTGCCCTCCGCAAAGCGATACAGCTCCTGCAAGCGCATGTCGTACATCGCCACGCAGTACACTGCGCCGTTCTGCACATCGAAGCAGTCAATCGAGCCGTCCTTCTCCAGCAGCTTCTCCATCTTACCCGTGCGGTCAATGCGCCACAGGTGCGTCGCATCATATACGCCAGTCAGGAAGTACAGGTACTCCCCGTCCGCGCGCATCACATAGCCGCCGCCCATGCGGCAGTCGCTGCCGACGGGGTTGCCGACGTTGATTTCGTCGTCCGTGTCGCACAGGAGCGTGCGCGCGCCCGTTTCGAGGTTCAGCAGCAGCAGGTCGGGACACTGTGCGCAGCTGTACCGATCCATCTTCGACCCGCAGTAGGCAAGCGAATCGCCCCAGAACGTCATGCCTTCGATGTAATATTCATCCTCCGGCAGCAGGCAAGTGATTTTGCTCTTCTCCGCGTCGTAGCAGTAAACGCCGACAAGTTCCTTTTCAATCGGTTCCACCATGCAACCCGCGTAGGCAATCTTCATGCCCTCTACGCACACTTCCATCACGCGGAAGCGCGGCGGGGTGATGCGCTTGAGTTCTTTGCCGTCCCAGAGATACAGCGTCTTGCGGGTCTTGTTGATGACGCCCTTGCCGTTGAACCAGAAGGGATATTCATCGAACACGGTGCAGACCTCATTGCGTTCCTTCTCCGCCAGACGCGCCGCGAGCCGCTCATGCCCTGCCAGCCCTTCCAGCGCGGCTTCGGTCGTCAGGTTATCAACGCGGGAGAACACAATGCTTCCATCCGTCAGTACGCCTTCGAGCGACAAGGAGCCTTCGCCGCGGCATACTTCTTCCGCCGCACTGCCCGCATTCTGGCGGTACAGCACGGTCTGCCCATCCGGGAAAGCGTCATCCGCTTCGACCGGCACGGTATACAGCAGCGTTTCCGCGCCCTGCCAGCAGAAGCCCTTCACTCGTCCGGAGTTCGTCAGACAGGCATTTTCGCCGCTTTCCGCATCGATGCGGTAGAGGTTGGCGTTGTAGCCATTCTTTGCGAGATCAGGCGTCGTCGCGACATAGGCGACCTTCTTCCCGTCGGGGCTGATTTGCACCTGCGAGAGGAAATTATACATAAGAAAATCATCAAGTTGAAGCTGTTCCACGCTATTTCCTGCCTTTCAGGGCGCGGCGGTAGTCGCTGCGTCCGCAACAAAATGGGGAACTGGGTTCTTGTTGTTGGGAAGTTTCTTGCTCTTTTTTGGGGGGATGGGGAATGCAAAGAATGCCAGAGGGCATTCAGCTGCCCTCTGGTGTTCTCATTTCCATGCTGATGGGGTGTCGCAGGGGGAATCGCGCCTGCGGGCGCGACCAAAGGGCATGAAAACAAACAAAGTTTGCGATCGCCCTTTGGAAACCTTCGGCGCCGCCACTCTTTGGGTTTCATGTTTCTTGTGCGATGCCGAAAGTCATCTTTTCAGCATGAACCGAAGGTTCATTGAATAAACACGCGGACACTGTATAAACGTGTCACCAACTCAATCGCGCGGAAGGGGCAAGGGGGGGGACTTCGTCCCGTTTCATTCTCCCTTGCGGAGTCCAGAGGCAGAGCCTCTGGTGGGGTCTAAGGGGCGAAGCCCCTTGGGTTCCCCTCCCCTTACCCCTTGTGTGCCAAATCGACCTTGGAGGCGAGGTAAGCGAAAGCGAAGTAGCAGTCGTTTTCGTCGCCCGCCTTCACCACGCGCTCCATCAGGTCATATGCCTTGTCAGGCTGACCATTCTGAAGGAAATAGTTCGCGATGCCGAAGCCCATGGTGATGAGCTCCAGTGCCGTAACCTCCTCGGGGTCGGCGGACAGCAGCTCTTCCGGCTTCTTCAAGCCCTTGTACATCAGCAGACGCGCATAATAGGCGGTGTTCTCGCCCGGATTCATGTGGTCGGTGATGCGCGCAAGAATCTTCGCCGCTTCCTCGTCGTTGCCAAGGCGCTTGAGCGTCATGTAGTACCAGTCGGTCACGGCAATCAGCTCCGGATCGGCGTCTGTCAGCTCATAGCAGCGCGCATACGCCTTCGCCGCCTTCGCATAATCGCGCAGGAGGAAGTAGCTCAGACCCAGATGGTAGAACACATTCCAATCATTCGGATTCAGACGGGACGCAATCACGAAATCCGCCGCGGCGTCCTCAAAGCGCCAGCAGGACAGGAAGCGATGCGCACGATGACGGTAATATTCCCAGTTGAAGGGGTCGCAGGAAATCGCCATGGCGTAGCACTCTTCCGCCTCGCGCATCATGGACACCTTCGCCAGCGCATGACCCTTCTTCATCCAAGCGTCGCCGCTTTCGGGATTCGCAGCCACAGCCGCGCTCGCCGCCTGAATATCCGCCGTCTCCGGCACAACGCAGCGCACAGCTCGCCGATTCATATGCCTGATTCATTGTTCTCGCTCCTCCCTTCAAGCCTGACCGATGTTCTTCAGGTCAACACGCGCTGCCAGGCAGCCGAACGCCGCGTACCACTTGCTGTGTTCTGCCGTGTACACGACCTTCTTGAGCATTTCGACGCCCTTTTCTTCCTGGCCGTTCATGCGGTAGTAGTTCGCCACGCCGAAGCCTTGCGTGATAACGTCCAACCCCGCACCGTCGCCCGCGTTGGTGAAGAGCGTTTCCGGCGCGCGCAGCCCCTTGTAGACGCGCAGGCGCTGATAGTAAGAGTTCGCCACCTCATCGGACACAGGCATGTCCTCGGTAATTTCGTCCAGCAGCTTCGCCGCCTCTTCGTCCTTGCCCAGCCGCTTGAGCGTCATGTAATGCCAGTCCGTCACAGCGCAGATATCGTCAGCGGTCTTGTTCAGCGCGGCACAGCGCGTGTACGCCCAGTCCGCCTTGTCATACATGCCCAGCAGGAAGTAGCTCAAGCCCAGATGATACCACACGTTCCAGTCGTTCGGATTCAGGCGGGACGCGATGGTGAAGTCCGCCGCGCCATCAGCAAAGTACCCGCAGGACACGAAGCGGTGCGCACGATGGCGATAGTATTCCCAGTTAAAGGGATTGATGGCAATGGCGCGGGAGTAGCATTCCGCCGCCTCACGGTAGTAGCCCAGACCCGCCAGCAGCAGCCCGCGTTCCTTATGGAGTTCGGCATTCTCCGGATCCTTCGCAATCTTTTCGTCGATTGCGGTCAGTTCCGGGGTCGTCGGCAGTTCGTTCCGCTCCCAAGACGCGACCTGATATTCCTGCACCAGCGTGCTGGAGCGGGCAATGTCCAGACCGACCTTCTTCTTTTCGCTCATGGTTTGTCATCCACCTTTCTTTTTCGTGATGAATCAGGGTCTTTCCTGCCTGTGATTCATATTTATTGTACGACTTCAATCGTCCCAATGCTTCAGCTGATCAGCAGCGGCGTGTTCCGCAAAACCGCCCCACGTTTCGTCGCGGCCCGCAATGCGCGTCAGGATTTCCTTCGCCTTCTCGCGGTTGCCCAGCACATATTCCTCATACACCGCCAGACCATATGCGCCCGTTGCGTACATGTGGTCGTCCTTCGCCGCGGCTTCCGCCAGTACTTCATCGATATTCCGCGTGCCATTGTAGACCAGTACGCGATCGAAGTAGCCTTCGCTCATGCCGGGTTCCATGTCGGCATGGATGCGCGCCGCCGCCTTGCGCATGTCATCGATGCGCCCCATCTTCATCAGCGTCATGCAGTACCAGTCGGTCGTGCAGATGCGGTATTCATCCGTAGGCGACAGCGCATAGCAGGTTTCATAGGCTTTGAGCGCGCGCTCGTAGCTGCCCATCAGGTGGTAGCTCAGCCCCAGATGATACCAGCAGTCCCAGTTCTTCGGGTCGATGCGCAGCCCCATCTCGAAATCCGCCGCAGCTTCCTGATACTGTCCCAAATTCACATACGCATGACCGCGATGACGGTACAGCAGGGACATGAACGGGTCATAGGTCAGCCCGATGGAGTACGCCTCCAGCGCCTCGCGGAAAAACATCTGTCCGCGCAGCGCCAGCCCCAGCGCCATGTACTTCTCAGCGTTCGTCGGGTCAGCAGCAACGGCTTCCCGCGCCGCCTTGATTTTGTCGTTTTCTTCCACCGTGTCACGCGCGGCGAAGATTTGGTTTTCCTTCAAGCCCTTCTTGCTCATAGGAACAATACCTCCTCAATCCAGATTGACGATGAACTGCACTTCCAGCTGATTTTCGTCGCCCGACGGCTTCGCCTGCACAACGACGCCCGCCGGAGGATTTTCCGGGTCAATGAACACCTTGCGTGCGCCGAGGTAGTCGTTCACCTGCTCAATATCGCGCACATAGCCGTATTCCATGAGGATGTTTTCCTTCTTGTAGCCGAACTGCTCGAACAGCTCCGCGTAGCGCTTCATGACCGCCTCGCTCTGCGTCGCCAGCGTCTTGAATTCCGGACGTGCGCTGTGACCCGTGAACCATGCGATGCCGTTGTACTCCACCACGCGGCTCATGCCCGGCACAACGTCGCGGCGGGTAATCTGCGGGTTTTCACCCGTCGCCACGAACAGCGCCAGCTCAATTTCCAGCTTCGGGCCGAAGGGCGTATTCTGGCGCGGCGGCGCTTCGACAATCACGCCCGCCGGGGGATTCTCCCCGAAATAGGCATTGAACGGCTCGGCAATTTCGCCGTAGTGCGCCATATTCTTGATGAAGCCGTTCGCCGCGATGACGTTTTCCTTCTTCAAACCGAACTTCTCGAACAGCTCGTCATAGCGGTTGAGTACGCCCGCCACCTGCTCGCCCAGCGTATCCACCTTGGGATACACATGCCCGGTGAAATACGCCATGCCATCGTATTCCACCATGCGGCAGCCGCGGGTAACATCATAGCGCTTAATCGGGAGGCTGTCATTCGTCGCGACGATGAAGCTCAGCTCCATCAGGATGTTATCCCCCACAGGCGAATGCTGAATCGGCAGCCCCGTGACCGTCACGCCCGCCGGCGGATTCTTCGGATCAATCCACTGGAAGTAGATGTCGGCGAATTCGTCCTCATCATCGGCGTTCTTCATGAAGCACGTCGTATAGAGGATGTTGCTCTTTTTCAGGCCAAATTGCTTGAACAGCTCGTCATAGCGCTTGAGGATGCCCTCTGCCTGCTCTTTGAGCGTCTGATACTGCGGCGCGGCATGACCGGTGAAGAATGCCAGATTCTTCGAGAAGGTCACGCGCGAATAGCCGCCCTTCGATACATCCAGATGCTGAATTCCCATGATTTTTCTACCTTCCTTTCATATTACACAAGGGAGTTTCTCCCTTGACCCTTTTTCGCGATTGAGTTGCGCGCATTTTCATGCTGTGTGCGCGTGTTTATTGGGGCGCGTCCCTGCTTACACCTTGCAGCAGGCCACCCAGTGGTCATTGCCGACATTGATCAGCTTCGGCTTCTGCGCGGTGCATTCCTTGCAGCAGCCGTGGCAGCGCGTGTGGAAGCAGCAGCCTTTCGGCGGGTTGATGGGGCTCGGCACATCACCTTCCAGCATGTCCTGCATCGCGGGGATGTCCGGGTCGGGAATCGGAATCGCCCCCAGCAGCGCCTTCGTGTACGGATGCAGCGGGTTGTCGAACAGTTCCTTCTTCGGCGCAATTTCGACGATGTTGCCCAGATACATCACAGCAATGCGGTCGCAGATGTGTTTGACGACGCTCAGGTTGTGCGAAATGAAGATGTACGTCAGCTGATATTTCCGCTGCAATTCGCGCATCAGATTCAGAATCTGCGCCTGAATCGACACGTCCAGCGCGCTGACCGGCTCGTCGCAGACAACCAGCTTCGGGTCAAGCGCCAATGCGCGCGCAACGCCGATGCGCTGCCGCTGCCCGCCGGAAAACTCGTGCGGATAGCGCGTGTAGACCTCTTCGCGCAGGCCGACGTCGTGCATGAGCTGCAGCACGCGGGCGCGGCGCTCCGCCTTGTTGCCCATGTGGTGGACAATCAGCGGCTCCTCGATGCAGCGCCCGACCGTGAAGCGCGGGTCAAGGGAGGAATACGGGTCTTGGTAGATAATCTGAATTTTCTGGGTCAAATCCATGTTCTGCTGACGGTTCATCTTCGCGAACAGGTCATGCCCCTCGAAGGTGACGCTGCCCGCCGTAGGCTTGTTCAGCCGGACGACCGTGCGCCCCGTTGTGGATTTGCCGCAGCCGCTTTCGCCGACCAGACCGAACGTCTCGTTCTCGTACACGTCGAACGTCACGCCGTCTACCGCCTTGACGTACGCGGGTTTGCCCTCCGCGTCGCGCTTGCCCTTGATGGGATAATAGATTTTCAGGTCCTTGATTTCCAGCAGCTTCTTCTTTTCGTTCTCGCTCATCCCTCAACGCCTCCTTCGTACAGGAAGCACCGCACCTTGCGCCCATCTTCGAGCGTCACCAAGTCCGGCATTTCCTTCTTGCAGCGTGCGCCGCACTTCTCGCACCGTGGCGCGAACCGGCAGCCCTGCAGCTTCTCACTGGGCGACGGCACCATGCCGGGAATGCTGGGCAGTTCCTCCATGTCGTCATCCGTCAGCTTCGGAATCGAGCGCAGCAGACCCGCCGTGTAGGGGTGCAGCGGATTCTTGTAGATGGAGCGCACATCGCTGTACTCCACCGCCTGTCCGCAGTACATGACCATGACGTGCTTGGCGATCTGCGCCACAATGCCGAGGTCATGCGTGATAAGAATGATGGATGTGCCCATCTTCTCCTGCAATTGCTTCAGCAGGCGCATAATCTGTGCCTGAATCGTCACGTCCAGCGCGGTCGTTGGTTCGTCCGCAATCAGGATTTTCGGGTTGCACGCCAGCGCCATGGCAATCATAACGCGCTGGCGCATACCGCCGGAGAGCTGGTTTGGATAATCGTTGATGACGTGTTCCGGCTCCGGGATGCCGACAAGCCGCAGCATTTCGATGGACTTTTTGAGCATTTCCGCCTTGCCCATCTGCTGATGGAAGCGGAACGATTCGCCAATCTGCTGTCCGACGGTAAAGACGGGGTTCAGGCTGGTCATTGGCTCTTGGAAAATCATCGAGATGTCATTGCCGCGGATGCTGCGCATTTCGCGCTCCGACTTTTTCACCAAGTCCTGACCGTGGTAGATGATTTCGCCGTCAATAATTTTGCCGGGCGGCGAGGGAATCAGGCGCAGGATGGACAGCTAGGTCACAGACTTGCCGCAGCCGCTTTCGCCGACGATGGCAAACGTTTCGCCCGGCTCAACCTCGAAATCCAGTCCGTCCACTGCGGGGACGACGCCCTCTTCGGTATAATAGTAGGTTTTCAGACCTTTGACCTGCAATACGGGTTCCGACATCAGGATGACCTCCTCATCATACTATTTCTAAATGAGAATGGAAAAGGCGCAAGCAGCTGGCGCAGGCGAATTTAGAAATAGTATTAGTTATTCTTGAGTTTCGGGTCAAGCGCGTCGCGCAGACCATCGCCCACCAGCGAGAAGCTCATGACCACCAGCGTAATGGCAATACCGGGGACAAGCACGCCCGTGGGGTAAGTGCGGATGACTTCGCGCATCTGCGACAGCATTGCGCCCCATTCGGCTTCCGGCGGCGTCACGCCCAAGCCGAGGAACGACAGGGACGAAGCCGTCAGAATCGCCGTGCCAAGGCTCAGCGTCACATTGACGATAATCTGGGACATGGAGTTCGGGATGACGTGGGTGAAGATGATGCGCAGATTGCTTTCGCCCATCGTCTTGCACGCCTCGACATATTCCGAGCTTTTCAGGCTCAGCACGACACTTCGCACCATGCGTGTCAAGCCCGGTATGGTAAATATCGTAATGGCAATGACGGTGTTGACCGAACCCGGTCCCAGCACCGCGACGATGGTGATGGCAAGCAGCAGGCCGGGGAAGGCGAGCAAAATGTCGATGAACCGGCTGATAATCGCATCGACCCATCCGCCGAAATAGCCGGCGCTCACGCCGAGGAGCACACCAATCAGCGCGCCGGACAGCACGCCCGCGAAGCTGATGGCCAGCGACACACGCGCGCCGTAAATCATGCGCGCCAGCGTATCGCGGCCCAGATTGTCCGTGCCGAGCGGATGTTGCACCGTCATCGGGCCATACTTCTTCATGACGCTCTGTTTGAGCGGATCAACCTGCCACACCAGCGGGCCGAGAATCGCAATCAGCACGAACAGGATGAGGACAGCGGCGGCAACCACGGAAACCTTTCTGCGCATGAACCGGCGCAGCACAGGATGCTTGTTCTTCATATCTGCCGTGTTCCTCCTTAATCGTACTTCACGCGCGGGTCAACCGCCGCATACAGCAGGTCAACCAGCGTATTGACCAGCACAAACGTCACCGCCAGCACCAGCACAGCCCCCTGAATCGCGGGATAATCGCGGTTGCTGACCGAATCGACGACGAAACGCCCGATGCCGGGAATCGAGAACACCGTTTCCACCAGCGTTGCGCCGGCGAGCAGTCCGCCAAAGCGCAGGCCGATGGTCGTCAGGACGGGAATCAGCGCGTTCTTGAACGCATGGCGATAGGTAATCACGCGCTCCGGCACGCCGCGGGAACGAGACGTGCGGATATAATCCTGATGGATAACGTCCAGCATCGCGCTGCGCGTGGTGCGCGCAATGCTGCCGATTGCTTGCAAGCCAAGGGTGGCAATCGGGAGAATAGCTCCCTGCCATGTATCCATGCCGATACTTGGCAGCCACCTTAAATTCAAACAGAATATAAGCATCAATATGAGCGCGAGGAAGAACGACGGCGTAGAAACCGTCAGGAGCGACAAAACCATGATGAGGTTATCCGCGAATTTATTGCGGTGGATGGCCGCAATGATGCCCAGCAGCACGCCCACAGCAGCGCCAAACAGCGTGCCGCCGACAGCGAGCGTCAGCGTCTTGGGGAAGCGCTTCGCCAGTTCCTCCACGACGGGCTTGCCGGAGAAAATCGACGTGCCCAAATCGCCGTGCAGCGCATTGCCCACGAAGCGGAAATACTGGATATACAGCGGGTCGTTCAGACCCAGACGTTCACGTTCATATTCCTTGGTGTCCTTCGGAATATCCATGCCCAGCATCATGTCCACCGGGTCGCCCGGAATCAGCCGCACCATCATGAACACAATCAGCGACAAAATGAACAACATGGGTATCACTTGCAGAATCCGCTTAACAATGTATTTCCCCACGGGACATCCCCCCTGTTACTATACTACATAAAGCCTTGGTTTCTACTGTTTGGATGGATGATACCTTTTTGCTTGATTTTGCTTGTTGCGCTGTACCGAAGGTCTTTTAGGATGTTTTCTTTTTGGGAGACGCGGCGGAAGGTCGGGAAACCCTCCGCCGCGCCTGCTTCAATACCTGTTGGGATTACTCACGGCAGCGCACGTGAGCCAGATCCATGGTGTTGGAGGAGTTCACAGCAAAGCCCTCAATCTTGTCGGACAGCGCGTACACATTCTTGCGCAGGTTCATGTAAGCGCCGAAGGGATCTTCATACATGGTAATCTGCGCGATGCGCGCGTAGATGGCGTTGCGCTCAGTTTCGTCCATGGTCACAGCGCCCTTTTCCAGCAGCTCGTCCACTTCCGCATTGTTATAGAAGCCGTAGTTGTTGACGTTGGTGTCGGCGGAGTGCATGATGCGCTTGAGCAGCGTGTCCGCGTCGGAGTCGCCGCCGGAGCCCATGATGAACATATCCCAGCCGAACTTCTCGTTGAACTCTTCAGGCGTGAAGTTCGCCCACGCGGAGGTGAACACCGCGCGCTCGACAACTTCCAGCTTGGCGTTGATGCCGATTTCCTTCAGTTCCTCCGCGATGATTTCCGCCATTTCCACAGCGCGGTTGTACATTGCGCTGGTCATGATGGTCAGGTCAAAGCCGTCCGGATAACCGGCTTCCGCCAGCAGCTGCTTCGCCTTTTCCGGGTCGTAGGGCACAACGCCGACAGAGGAGTAACCCGCCACAGAGGGTGCCATGATGCTGTCAATCGGGATTTCGCCCAAGCCACTGTAGAGGTATTCGCAGATGGCGTTGCGGTCGATGGCATAGCAGATAGCCTGACGGACAGCAGGAATGCTCATCGGCGCATGGGTAGAAGCGCAGTTGAACTGGAACAGGTGGCAGCCGTTGCCATCGGTCTTGCTGACGGTCACACCGTCCAGCGCGTCCAGACGAACCGCGTCATCCGGGGAAACACCGTCGGCGATGTCCGCCTGAGCAGTTTCGACGGCAATCGCGCGGCTGGTCTGTTCAGGAACAATCTTCATGACGATTTCATGGGTGAGGGGTGCGCCTTCGTAGTAGTTCTCAAAGGCTTCAAACTTCATGACCTCGCCCTTGTCCCACTGGGTGCACTTGAAGGGGCCCGTGCCGTCAACGCTCTCCGCGGTCTTGCCGAGGTCAGCGCCGTACTTTTCGATGTATTCCGGATTCAGCACGAATGCCCACTGCTTCGCAATCGCCTGCAGGAAGAACGCCTTGGGCTCCTTCAGGGTGATGACGAAGGTGTAGTCGTCCGTCGCAACCGCCGTATCAATGAAGGAAGAAGCGTTCGAGGTGTAACGCTGCGGATTTTCGGTATTCAGCAGGCTGTCAAACGTCGCCTCGAAGTCGTGGGCGGTGCAGTGACGGCCGGAGTGGAAGTACACGTCCTGACGCAGATGGAACGTCCACGTCATCTTGTCCTCGGACGCTTCATAGCTTTCCGCCATCTTGCAAACGACGTTGCCATCGTTGTCGTAGCCCAGCAGACCGTTATAGTACTGCGGCATAACCTTGCTGTTGGAAACATTGTTCTGCGGATCGAGAATATCCTGATCGTTGCCAATGACCCAGGTGATGGAGTCCTTGTAGCCATCTTCCGCGGACGCGGCGGTCGCAAAGACCATCGTGAACGCCATGGCGAGCGCGAGCAGGACAGTAAGCAGCTTCTTCATGTTGAGTTCCTTCCCTTCTACTATTCTACTTGGAAGCACTGCTTCTTGAAAGCAGCGTTTCCATTTATATTCAACCTGCGTTTTGCAGGCGGAATATCATGCCTTTGCGGGAACAGTGTAGCTGACGCCCATCGCGTCCAAATCCTGCATGGACTGCTTGACAGCGAACAGCGCGCGGTTGTCTGGCGATTCCGCCAATTCTTTCAGCAGCGGGATTGCTTCCGCATCGCGCCCCTGATAGTGCAGGTAATTCGCCAGACCGTAGGTGAGCATCAGGTGGTAAATGCGCGGACGTTCGGGATTCTTGCAGTTCTTCTCGCATTCCTCCACGAAGTTTTCCGGCTTCAGCACACCCTTATAGAGCAGTACGCGGCAGAGGTAGTCGCCATCCTCGGTGGGCATATCGGGCGTGATGTCCTCCAGCGCCTTCGCGGCTTCCTCCGGCTGACCAAGCTTCATGCAGATCATCCAGTACCAGTCCGTCGTTGCGGGCAGCGCGTTCACGCCGTACTTCTTCATCAGCGTCTTGCTGTTTGCATGAGCGACTTTCGCCTCTTCATACATGCCGCCGAGGTAGCACGCCACGCCCAGGTAGTACCAGCATTCCCAGTCTTCCGGGTTTTCCAGCGCCGCCAGTTTCAGGTCGGACGCCGACTGCGTGTATTCCTCGCGCCCAATCAGCTTGCGGCCGCGCCAGAAACGCATCAGGCTGTCAAAGGGGGCATACACCAGTCCCTTGGAGAAGCACTCCACCGCTTCGTTGGTCTTTCCCGCGTCCAGCAGTTCCAGCCCCTTCTTCTTCAGCAGGTTCGGGTTGCATTCCTCATTCCGGAGAATTTCGCTCGTCATGGCTCTCGACCATCCTTTCTTTTCTTGCAGGGGACTCTGCATAAAAAAACATGAAAAGTACAATGTCCCCTGATACGGAAAATGGAACGACGAATCCGTCGTTCCACTTTGAACGTAGTGCTATTCTACACGATTTCTTTTCGCTTGTCAAATGCAATTTTCGGACTTTTCGGCCGTTTTCGTGCATAAAACGTCATAGTTTTTGCATCTTTATCGGACACTTTTTGCAATCCCACGATTCTTGTAGGGTCTGCAATGTCCCGAATCACCGTACTAAAGCGATGTATTCTGTATACAATCAAGCGTTCTGAAATCAGTCATTTTTTGCAGCACAGCTTGACAATTCTTGAGGTTTTGGCTATACTTTTTCCAACCTCAGATTCCACCTCGTCAGGGTGGGAGAATGAGGGCGGTATTTTTCAAGGATTGCAGTCAGGAGGTGTTTGGTAATGCCCGATAAGGAATGGCTCTACCCCAATCTGCACGAGAACGGCTATACATACAGTGTGCTGGAGAACCTGCACTACATTCCGCATGTTCATGGCGGTCTCGAATGCGTCTATGTGCTGGACGGCGAACTTTGCGCCACCATCGACGAAAAGAACTACACGCTGAAGAAAGGCGACATCTGCCTGATTTTCCCGCAAGTGCGCCACAGCTATCGAACGCCCAATCACAGCAACATCTTCTGCTTCGCCTTGCTCCATGATACCATGCCCGACGATCTGCGCTCGCTCTTCGTCGATGGCTATGCACTCCCCAACCCGATTTACCGTGCAGGGAGCTATTCGCCACTCATCCCCGAAATTATTGACCACATGCTGATGCCGGAAGAGCGCAAAGCGAACCGGCTGGTGCATACCGGGCGGCTGCTGATGCTGCTCGGCCTGCTGTTCGACGCGCGCGCCCCCATCTCGGCGCAAAAGCTCGCCATGTCCAAGGAAGCAGAGGTGCTGGAATACCTGCACGAGAATTTCCACGACCCCATCACGCTCACGCAGGCAGCGGAGCATCTGGGGTTGTCGCAATTCCAGCTTTCCCGCATTTGCAACCACCAAATCGGCATGGGCTTCAACGCCTACCTGAAAAGCCTGCGCGTAACCGCCGCCATGCGGCGATTGGCGTTCACAAACAAGGGAATGCAGGAGATTGCCCTCGGCTGCGGCTTTGAGAGTGTCCGCACGTTCAACCGCGCATTCAGCGAGGAAACGGGCATATCGCCCAGCGAATACCGCCGCGCTCATCAGCAATGCACGGCGCTGAATCTCGACGTGAACCCAGCGCCCGCGAAAAAATCCGAATAAACAGACGAATCCCCCATGTAGCCGTTTTTTGCACTGCATGGGGGATTGTTCTACTGCCGATTATTTATTCTCCGCTGGTTCGTCATCATAGTGAACTGCGCCCTCGACGTACACATACACGCTTCCGCTGGCGTTTTCTCCGCTGATGGTCACGGTGTACTTGCCCGGCGTCTTCGGCACGATGCTGAAGCTGCTCGTCGGCAAGCGCTTGCCGGTGTAAATCGGCTCACCGTCCTCCGGGGTGATGGTCACGTCGATGCGCCCGCCGTCACACTGGATGTCCGCCATGATTTCCTTGCCTTCCGGCACAATCAGCGTGGACGTGTAGGTAGTATTCAGCGCTGTAAAATCAAGGTTGAATACCACGTCGGACGTTGCGATGACCCCATCGAAGGGCGCTTGCGGCTGCTGGGCACAGCCAGTCAGCAGCAGTGTCAGCACCAGCAGACCGAGCAGCTTGCAGAAAGTCATTCCTTTGTGACGCATGATGATTCCTCCTTGTTGTCTCAGGTAATCGCAGCTATGTTGGAAAGACCAGCTGCTCGGTCGCGCCCATTTGGCGCGGCAATGTGCAAGGGGTGGGGAAAGCAAGTTGGGGATGCTCCTGCGGGAGCGCAAAGTTACTGGCAGGGACGCTTCGCTGCCTGCGCCTTTGTGGACTTTTCTCTTTGAATTGGTCGCCCGTGGAACAGTTGGGGCGTTGCCCCAAACCCCACAAGGGAGCTCCGCCCCTTGACCCCGCAAGGGACATTGTCCCTTGACCCTTTTTGGGCTGCCCAGCTTGGTCGCATTACCCAGACAGGTTTTTTAACCTGCTTTTTTCTCCTTCTGACCCTCTTTATGGGTCATCCGGATGATACCCACTACCGCCGCGAACAGCACACCCGCAACAGGCCAGACAATCCACGTCCGATCCCATGCCATCGTGATAAAGCTCCACGCCAGATACGCCGCCGTCACCAGGCACCAGTAAATCGGCACAATCGGCGAACGTGCCGCGCGCTTGCCTTCCCGCGTGTAGTCGCCTTCTTCCAGCAGCCGCTGGAACGACCCCTGCACCATCCCGACGCGGACAAACAGGTACACTGCCACGGCGACCATCGCCAGCAGCAGCGACACGCACGGCAGCATGATGCGCTCCGGGGCTGCGACGCTGTCCGCTGCCAGCGTGCCGAGCAGCACGGGTATCGCCGACAGAATGCACAGCACAACGCCGACGATGATGCCGCGCGTGCAGGTTTCGCGGTACGCCGCCTGCTTCTCCTTCACCATGCCCGACACGCCGTAAGCCGTCTCAATGTCCTCCTGCTCCAGATATTCGTATTCCTTGCTTTCCATGCCCTGCCGCAGGAAGATGACAACCGCTGCCACAACCAGCAGCAGCAGAATCACCACGCCGATGATGCTGCCCACGCCCGCCGCAGGTCCTTCGCCCGTGCGGGAGAGAATCATCAGCAGCGGAATCGGCGACAGCACGCACAGGCTGACCGCCAAGGCGCGTGTGGGCGCCTGCTTCCGGCAGAGGGCGAGGAAGGCGCTCGCTTCCTCCATGCTGACGCGGCGAACGCTGCTGTCCGGCGCTGTCCTCCATTGTCGCAGGTGTCGGCGCTTCGTTCTCGTCGCGCAGGAGGTAATCCGTCGTCACTGAGAAGAGGTCTGCCATCGCCAGCACGCGCCCCAAATCGGGAATCGCTTGTGCGCTTTCCCACTTGCTGACCGCCTGACGCGACACGCCGAGCTTCTCCGCCAGTTCTTCCTGACTCCATCCATTCTTCTTCCGCAGGTCGATGATTTTGTCTGCTAAAATCATGGTTGTTTCTCCTTTCCGTTCCCTCTTGGGATGGCTTTATCCTATCAATTTTCCCGGTTGCGCACCACCAAGCGGCGCTGGAAATCTGTCAACCCGCGGTTGCATTTCATCAATTGGTCGTATTTGAACCCATTTTCGCCATTCCGTTCTCGATTTTCCTGTGCTATCATCGAGGATGAGGTGAATCCCATGACCCATGAACAAAACGAACGTTTGCTGACGCTGCTCAGCGAATATCTCTGCTTTCAGCCGGATGCCATCGCCCCGGCGGATGTTGCCACATTCTCTGCGGACACGCACCTGCCGCAGGAGGACGCGTATCGGATGCTGCTGAGCGCGAAATTAGGCTTGACCCCGACCGTGCGGAGGATTGGCTGCTCATTCGCGACGCGCTGCCGAAAATCATTCGCCACTGCGACCCTGCCGATTACGCGCAGGACGAATATCTCCGCCGCATTGCCCCCATCAGCGGGCAGCACGGCCACGCGACGCTGACGCAGGACGTGATTCTGCCGATGGAGCTGTTCGTCCGGGATGATTTTCTGCCGCTGGATGACGGAACGTGTCTCCCTCAATTAGGATGGTTCGACACATCTTTCCGTTTTCCTGCCGTAAAGGAAAATAACCTCGTCTGGATGACCATCACGCCCAACGAAATCAACACCATTCAGCCCTGCGTCCGCCAGTCGCACGGCAAGGTGCTCACGTTCGGTTTAGGGCTGGGCTACTACGCCTTCCACTGTCTTTTGAAGCCGGATGTGCGCCGCGTGACCGTCGTCGAGCGCGACCCGGACATCATTTCGTTGTTCCGCACGCTGCTCCTGCCGCACTTTCCGCGCCCGGATGCGCTGGAAATCATTCAGGCGGATGCGTTTGACTTCGCGCAGAAGCACCTGCCGGCGTACGACGTCGTGTTCACCGATCTCTGGCACGATGTGTCGGACGGGCTGCCGCTCTATCAGCGAATGAAAGCGTTGGAAGTCCCCGGCGTGAAGTATCTGTACTGGATTGAACAGACGCTGCGCTGCTATCTGCGCTGATTACGGCTGGCTTCTCCGCCTACGCGTCCGGCAGCGGATAGTGAGGGTCATGCCGCCGTCCTCCTGCGCCTCATTGAGCTGCACGGGCAATCCAGCTTCGTTCATTTGTGCGACAACCTCCCGCAGCGCATTCAGGTATGGACGGGCATCCCGTACCGCACTGACGACTTTGCCTGAATGCTTCGCCCCCGGCAGCCGCCGATTCGCCGCTTCCACAAACAGCTCCACTTCGCGAATGTCCAGCCGCTCTTTTGCCGTGCGCAGCGCAATCCGCTGGCGGCTTTCCGCGTCCACCACGCGGGTCAGCGCTTCCGCGACGCGCTCCGGCAGCCGCTCCTGCCGCAGGATATCCCGCGTCCTGTCATCCAGCGTGGCGATTCGCTGTAGGGACAGTACATGCGCGGCGCTGTCGCCCGTTTGCTGGGCAATGGCAGCGCGCGGCACGCCAAAATCAGCAGTCAGGCGATTCGTCGCTTCCGCCCGGTCGAGGTATCCCATCGGGCGGGCGCGCAGGGCAGCGAAGATTTCGCCCGCGCTGGTCATGTCCGATACGTCCTTGGGCTGCACCCGCGCCGGAATCTCCCGCCACCCCAGCATCCGGCACGCCATCAGCCGCCGATTGCCCTCCACGATCATATATCCCTGCGCCGCCGCGCGCACCAGAATCGGCTCGCGCAGCCCTTCGCGTGCCATTGACGCGGCAAGTGTCTCCAGCGGCATATGCGAAAGCGACTTCTGCTGCACGCTCGGTCTGAGCGCAATCTGTTCTGTCGGGAGCAGCATGATTTCCGTCTGCGCCCACTGTGCCTGATCCATACTGGGTTTCCACCCCTTTCCCGCTGCAATGTTCGTTGATTGGTATTGTGGTTCGTGGGATGCTATTCCACATAGCAAAGTATGTTTCGCCTCCGCAGAGGCAAAATCCCCTGCGAAACAGCACAAAACCGTCAGAAAAACAGCATTCACTGAATACAAAAACAGTATAAAACAAAGGCCCTTTGCGAAGCAAGCAGAATCGTTCGACACGATTTTGAGCCCGCAGAGGGTCTTTTTGTCATCGGATAGATGCGCCTGTCACGCCTTGTCGGTTTGACCGAGCGGCGACTTGCCCGGCGTGCCGGCTTTTCGCGGATACTGTCGTGCGGTTTTTGTCTGCTTGGCAATCGGCAGAAGCAGATGCTGCCATTCCTGCCCCGGAATGGCGACTGGAATCGGTTCTGCCAGCTTTCCGCCCAGCAGAAACGCCGCCTTTTTCCCCGCGCCGAGTTCATCCTGCACAGCAGGGCCCTTCCAGCAGACGGCTTTCCCGCCTACCTTCACATATGGCAGCAGATATTCCGCCAGCACCGGCAGCGGCGCAACCGCCCGCGCAACCGCCACATCGTAGCACTCGCGGTGCTCCTTCATGCGCGCGCCGTCCTCCGCGCGGGCGTGAACGAGCGTCACATTCTGCACATTCAGCGCATCCAGCACCGCTTGCAGAAAGTTCAGGCGCTTCTGCTGCGCATCCATCAGCGTCACGCGCAAATCTGCCCTTGCCAGCGCCAGCGGCAGCCCCGGAAATCCCGCGCCCGTGCCGACGTCAATCAGCGACGCGCCCTGCGGAATCAGCTCCGGAATCGTCAGCGCCATCAAGCTGTCGACATAGTGGCGGTCAATCATGTCCGCCTCTTCCGTCACAGCGGTCAGATCCATCTTTGCGTTCCATTCCAGCAGCAGTTCATGGTATTTCAGCAGCTTTCCCGGCAGGTCGGGCGAAAAGGGAATCCCGCATTCCGTCAGGCGCTGTTCCAGCATTTCTTCCGTCATTTCCTTCACTCCAGCGGCAGGTGAGTATACTTCACCGCCCAGTATTTGCACCACGCCAGCGCCTCCCGACAGTGGTTTTTAAGCCAGAAACGCAAGCCCAGCTTCGTCGGCGCGCCGATGCCGTAGGCGGTCAGCCCGTTGTCCTCGGCAATCGCGATTGCGCGCGGCAGGTGATAATCACTCGTGATGATCATCACCTTGGTGACATTGCGCCCACCGAGCAGCTGCATGGCGTTTTTGATATTCGAATGCGTACTGGCGGATGTGGTGTCCATAAGAATCATATCCTCATCCACGCCCAGCCCCACCAGCACATCGCGCATGACGATGGCTTCCGGCGCGGGTTCATTGCCGCCCTGCCCGCCGCAGACAACAACCGGCACTTTCTTCTGGCGGTACGTTTCCGCCGCCTTTTCGAGCCGCCACTGCAATTGCAGCGACGGCGCACCGTCGGGTTTGACCTGCGCGCCCAGCACGAGCATGGCTTCGTAGTCCTTGCCCGGCGCGGCGACGTGCGTTTCCTTCCAGCAGACCATCAGCACGATGCTGACGTAGGCAATTGCGCCCAGCAGAATCAGCACCAGCAGGATTTTCAGCAGTCGTTTTACTCCTCTTGCCATAGCATTCCTTTCCACCAGAGGCGCTGCCTCTGGACTCCGGCAGGGGCATTGCCCCTGCACCCATTCGCGCGATTGGGTTGAGCACTCTTTCATACTATTTTTGCGTGTTGATGCAGGGATTTCGCGCCTGCGGGCGCGACCAAAGGGCAATGAAAACAGACGAAGTCTGCGCTCGCCCTTTGGAAACCTTCGGGGTGCACTTCCCTGTTTCTTGGGTGGTATCAGAAGGTCTTTTAGTTAGTGCACGGGCGCTTTGGTATCACGCTTCCACTCCCTATAACGAATTAACCTTCCTTTTTCATCCCGGAATATTGGCACAGTTCCTCAAATTGCGGCACAATCTGGTCGCCCAAGCGCCGTACCTCGCCCATCACCCGGGTGCGTCCGGCTTGCGTCAAGTACCAATCGTCCTGATTCACGCCTTCCTCCCGCGCGGGGCAGACCAGAAAGCGCGTTTCCGGCATGGCCGTCTGATAATACAGCAGCGCCCGCCGCGCATGAAACGGGCGGCAGCAGAGAATCGCCGTGCGCGCGGAAATTCCCTGCGCTTTCAGCACGGCCGCGGATTTGCGCGCGTTATCCCATGTAAACGTTGCTTCGTCCTCGCGCAGAATCGCGCTGTCCGGGACGCCGTGCTTAATCAGCACATCACGCAAAAACGCCCACTCCGTCGGATAATCATCCGGATACGCAGCACGGTCTTCCGGCATCACGCCGATGAACTTGTCCACCGCCGCGCCGTGCCGCCCCGACGGCAGCACATACGGCGCATAGCCCGCGCGGTACAATTCCGCCGCACGAATCGCGTTTGCCGGATGGCGCGAACCGGGAATCAGGATAACGTCAGCTTTCTCCGGCGCGTCCGACACGAACACGAAGTCCGTCACCGCCCGGATGAACGGGAACGCGCCCGTCTGCTTATTTTCCATACTGCTCCCACGCGGCGATTGCCTCTGCGCGCTCCGGGTCCGTCATCGGCGTGAACGCCTGCACATAAATCGCCCGAAGCTGCGCCGTTGTCAGCGCCTCCGGATGATTGCCGAGCCGCTCCGGGTTCACCGATGCCGCCAGCATGTCCAGCGTTGCGTCATCCGGCATCGGGATTTTGTCCAGTTCCAGCACCGCCAGCAGCCCTTTGAGCAGGATTGCGCCATCCATCGGCTTCTCGCCGCCGAGGAGGCGCGACAATTCCGTCAGCATCGGCTGATATTCCGCCTGCGCCGCCAGATGCGCCCACAGGTGCGGCAGCGTCAGCATACACGCATGGCCATGCGCCGCGCCGAGCTTCTTCGTGATTTGGTAGCTCATCGCGTGCGCCGCCGTCGTCCGCGTCGTCAGAATCGCCACGCCGGATTCATACGCCGCGTGCAGCATCTCGTCCTGCGCCTTGCGGTCGCCCTGCAAATACGCCGTCAGGTTGTCCAGCACGCCGCGAATCGCGCGCTCCGCGTGAATCCGGCTGCCCGGCGTCGCCTTCTTCGCCCACCACGATTCAATCCCCTGCGCCAGCGCATCCATCGCGCAGGACTTCCGGTGATACTCCGGCAGCGTGTCCAGCAGTGACCCGTCCAGCAGTACCCCGTCCGGCAGCAGCGCCGGATGATCCACCGACAGCTTCTGCCCGTTCTCATACAGCACCGCGACCGCCGTCGTTTCCGCGCCCGTGCCTGCCGTTCCCGGAATCGCCAGATGCGACACTTTCCCCTCTGGCGGCAGCTGATTCGCCCGCACATGGGCAATATCGGTCATCAGCAGCGCCTTAATGCCCTTGGCGGTATCCATCGCCGACCCGCCGCCGACGGAAATCAGCCCGTCACATTCCTTTTCCTGATACAGCGCCGCCCCCGCGACGCAATCCTGCAAATCCGGATTGGGATGAAACGCATCGAACACGGGCAGACGCATTCCGGTTCGCGCGAAAAAGACGTTTTTGGTTCTTTCGCCCGCGACGAGAAGGGGCTTGGTGATGCCCATTTCGCGCAGGAGTAAGGATACGTTCGCGCCGCAGAGTGAACCGCGGCCTTCCTTCAGCCAGCTTGGCATGATTGATTCTCCACCTTTCCGCGCTCTATTGTAGCAAATTCGGACATTTTGCGCAAGGGGGGAGAAAATCAATTAGGAATGAGCAATAAGAGCTGCACGCGGAAGAAGTAGGAAAGAGAAGTCAACTCAATCGCGCGAAAGGGGTCAAGGGGGGGACTTCGTCCCTTTTCGTCTGCCCCTTGCGGAGTCCAGAGGCGGCGCCTCTGGTGGGGTTTGGGGCAACGCCCCAATTGTTCCTCGTCAAATCAATTCAAAGGGAACAGCCAACAAAGGGCGCAGGCAGCGAAGCGTCCCTGCCAGTAACTTTGCGCGTCCTCAGACGCGCCCCCAAGCTGCACATTCGACCACTCGCACATTGTCGCGCCAAATGGGCGCGACCGACCACCTGCCCCTCCAATCCGACCACCTGTCGCTTTTCGCTTGCCGAAATCCGCTTCCTGCGCTATGATATCCTCATCAGAAAGGAAGTGACCCCGCATGGATGACCTCAAATCGGACGCCCTTCGCGACATGGACGTTGAAATCCGCTTGGATGCCACCCGCCGGAAGCCCCGCTTCATCATCGAAACCGCCGAAATGACCCCGGAATTGACCCGTCTGATTCAGCAGCTGACCGCGCGCGCCGCCGTCCCCATCATCGGCTACCAGCAGGACAAGGCGTTTCCGCTCCAGCAGGATTCCCTCGTCCGTGTCTGGGCGGCGAACGGGCATGTCTACGCCGCGACGGAAACGGACGAGTTTCTCCTCCGCCAGCGGCTCTGGGAACTCGAAGAACGCCTCGATTCGCACCACTTCATCCGTATCAGCAACAGCGAAATCATCAACCTCCGCCGCGTGATCGCCTTTGATCTCTCACTAACCGGCACCATTTGCGTCAGCCTGCAGGGCGGACAAATCAGCTACGTCTCCCGGCGCTATGTCCGCACGATTCGGCAGGCGCTCGGATTGTAAGAAAGGAGCATCCCCATGAAAAAGCAAGTTTTCCTGCGTTCCCTGCTCGGCGCATTCGTCGGCTGCTTCATCGGCGTCGTCATTATCATCTGCATTTCGCTCGCCATCGGCGGCGGGGACATGCATGTCGCCACCCCTGCACTGCTGGCACAGGTCGGCAGCGAAGTCGGCGCATTCAGCCTGCAAATGGCAGCCGCCATGCTCATTGGCGCTATTTGGTCGGGCGCGTCCGTCATTTGGGAAGTGGAGCGGTGGAGCCTGCTCCGGCAGACGCTGACGCACTTTCTCCTGTGCAGCGTCGTCTGCCTGCCGATTGCGTGGGCAATGGGCTGGATGGCAGATCAGCCCGGCTGGTATCTCTTCGGCTTCGTCGCAATGTACACCGGCATTTGGCTGATTAACTACTTGCAAATCCGGCGGCGCGTGCGGGAAATCAACGAGCGGCTGAAGCAGGTATAAGACAGTTTCTTCGTTATCCCCAGTCAATGCACAGCCTGTTCACAAACTTATCCCCAAGGTTATCCCCGTTCTGTGGATAACTGTAATACTATTTCCGGATGAAAATGAGCCAAGATGCGCCGTGAATTTTTCGTTCTGGCTAACGCGAATGAAACGCAGCGTAGCAGCGCTACGCTAAGTGGAATGAGCGGACGCCAGAGCGGAAAAGGCGCAAGCAGATGGCTCAGGTGAATCCGGAAAGAGTATAACCCCTGCGGCAATCGGAAGCACTTCCGCCGCAGGGGCTTCTTCTTATTATCCAAACACTCTGACGCGAATCACGCCCGCAATCGAGGAAATGACGTTCAGCGCCATCTTCGACGGGCGGTCGGACAGCTCCATCACCGTCACCGCAACGTCCTTGCGGGACTTGTTGACGAGGTTGTCGATGTTGATCTGCTCCGCCGAAACGCAGGTCGTAATCGTCGCGACCATGTTCGGGACGTTCTCGTGGATGACCAGCACGCGGACGCCTTCGGGCGCGCCCAGCGGCACGTCCGGCAGGTTGACGCTGTTGCGAATCGAGCCGACTTCGAGATAGTCGCGCAGCTCCGCCGCCGCCATCCGAGCGCAGTTGTCCTCGCTTTCAGGGGTCGATGCGCCCAGATGCGGAATACACGTCACCTTCTCCACGCCGAGCAGCTCCTCGCACGGGAAGTCGGTCACATAGCCGCCGAGCTGCCCGGACGCCAGCGCCGCCTTCACGTCCGCGGTATTCGCCAGTTCGCCGCGGGAGAAGTTCAGCAGAATCGCGCCCTTCTTCATCTTCGCAATTGTCGCTGCGTTGATGCTGCCGCGCGTTTTATCATTCAGCGGGACGTGGAAGGTGATGTAATCCACCTGTGCGAATACGTCCTCATTCGTCGCAGCGCGGTGGACGCTGCTGCTCAATGCCCATGCGCTTTCGACCGAAATAAACGGGTCGCAGCCGACGACCTTCATGCCGAATCCAGCGCTGGCGGCGTTCGCGACGAGCCGCCCAATTGCGCCCAGACCAATCACGCCGAGCGTTTTTCCGCGCAGCTCCGGCCCGACGAACTGTCCCTTGCCCTTCTCAACGAGCTTCGGCACGTTCTCCTGCCCCTTGAGCGTATCCGCCCAGCGGATGCCCGCGGCAACGTTGCGGCTGCCCAGCACGAGCGCGCCCAGCACGAGTTCCGCCACGGCATTGGCGTTCGCGCCGGGGGTATTGAACACGGCGATGCCCTGTTTGGTGCACTTTTCGAGCGGGATATTATTGACGCCCGCCCCGGCACGCGCGATGCCCAGCAGTTCCGGGTTCAGCGGCGCGTCGTGCATGACCGCCGAGCGCACGAGAATGCCCTCCGGCACAGGTTCTTCCGGGCTGATGACGTACTGTTCCGCGGACAATTCCTCGTGGATGACATCGGAAATCGCATTCAGCGTCTTGATTTTGAACATGGTTCTTCTCCTTCACAATCGGGGTTCTGCGAAATCATCAGCCCCATTGTACCAAATTAATACTATTTCCAGATAAGAATGCGCCAAGATGCGCCGCGAATTTTTCATTCTGGCTAACGTGAATGAAACGCAGCGTAGCAGCGCTACGCTAAGTGGAATGAGCGGACGCCAGAAGGGAAAAGGCGCAAGCAGATGGCGCAGGTGAATCTGGAAATAGTATAAATAGCTTGCGGAAAAAGTCAAGAAACATGGGCGTGCGCTGCGAAGGGGTATCGGGGGCGACCGCAGACATTCGTCTGTTTTCATTGCCCCCGATTCGCCTCCGCAGAGGCGAAATCCCCTGCTTGCGGGAAAAAGCAGCTATGACTGAAAGACCTGCTACTCGGTCGCGCCCATCTGGCGCGACAATATGCGAGTGGTAGATAGAGCAGCTTGGGGGCGCATCTGCGGATGCGCAAAGTTACTGGCAGGGACGCTTCGCTGCCTGCGCCTTTGTTGAGCGCGTTTGGCGAAATGGTCGCCCGTGGAACAGTTGGGGCGTTGCCCCAAACCCCACCAGAGGCGCCGCCTCTGGACTCCGCAAGGGGCATCGCCCCTTGACCCTTCCGCGCGATTGAGTTGGCTTCTCTTCCATACGCTGCCCGCGTGTTTATCCTCTTTTTTCCCTACCTTAAGCGTTTGCCCTCTCGAATTCCTTCATGAACTCCACCAATTTTTTGACCCCTTCCATGGGCATAGCGTTATAAATCGACGCTCTCATACCGCCCACCGTCCGATGGCCCTTCAAATTCACCAATTCCTGTGCCGCCGCCGCCTTCACAAACGCCGCGTCCTTCTCCGCGTCGCCCGTCACGAACGTCACGTTCATCAAGCTGCGATACTTCTTCTGCGCCGTCGCCTTGAACAGCTTGCTGTTATCAAGGAAGTCATACAGCAGCTTTGCCTTCTCCTGATTCACCTGATAAATCGCCTCCACGCCGCCGATGGACAGCAGCCAGTCGAACGTCAGCCCGGCGAGATAGATGCCCCAAGTGTTCGGCGTGTTGTACATGCTGCCCTTGTCGGCTTCGACCTTCCAGTCCATCAGCTTCGGGCAGATGGGCTTCGCGTGGCCGAGCAAGTCCTTGCGCACAATCACGACGCACAGCCCGGACGGGCCGATGTTCTTCTGCGCCCCGGCGTAAATCACCCCGTAGCGGTTCACATCCATCGGTTCGGAGAGAATCATGGAGCTTGCGTCGGCAACAAGGGGCGCTTTGACATCCGGCAGTTCCACAAACCGCGTGCCGTAGATGGTATTGTTCTGGGTGATGTGAACGTAATCCGCGTCGGGGTCGAACTTCGCCGCCGCCATGTCGGGAACGTAGGTGTAGTTGTCCGCGCGGCTGGTCGCAGCGATATTGACTTCGCCGTAGCGCTTTGCTTCTTCTGCGGCGAGGTGCGCGAAATTGCCTGAATCGACATAATCCGCCTTGCCCTTGACCATCAGATTCAGGGGAATCGCGGAAAATTGCAGCGTCGCGCCGCCTTGCAGCAGCAGCACCTCGTAATCATCCCCGATGTGCATCAGTGTGCGCAAGTCCGCGACCGTCTTGTCGAAGATATCGGTATACATCTTGCTGCGGTGGGACATCTCCATCACGGACATGCCCGTGTTTCCGTAGACCATCAAGTCCTTCTGCGCCTTCTCCAGCACCGGCTGTGCCAGCATCGACGGACCGGGGGAAAAATTATACACACGCTCCATTGCGTTTCGCCTCCTGCATCATTTAGTGGGTCATTTATCGCCCACCGGGTGAATTTCGTTCCATGTGCATATCATACGCGCTTTCCGCCCGAATTGCAACCCCTTTTGCAGGGAAAAACAGGAGAAATACAAAAACGCCCGCTGATGATGATCGTCAGCGGGTGATAGGCTTGCTCATTCTTCGTCCGAATCTTCCTCATAATCCGGATATTGCTGAATTTCGCCTTTTGACTTGATGACGCAGGGCTTCTTTTTGCGCGGGATCTGCTTGATTTCCATCACGCGAATCGGGAACATCCAGTCGTCGCCAAAGTCGTAATGCAGGGTGAACTTCTGCCCTTTCTGCAAGCCGATTTTGTCCAGTGCAATGTCTGTCGAAGGTCTTTCTGTGTCCCACTCTTCCGCCGACGGATTATACTGATAGCAGTGTTCGCTGAACATTTTATTGTCCATGCAGAACTCATACAGATGCTCATGGAAAAAGTCAAACGCCTCCATAATCGCATCACACAGCTGGTCAAGCGTGCTGTCCCCGCAGATTTCCAGCGTTCTGTACACCTCTCGTCCCAGTCCCAGCGGATACACCTTCAGCACATACTGATTCACCATCGTTTTATTCTCCTTGTCCTTTGAAAATCTCTACCCCCGCAGCCCTAACAGCGCCAGCACCGCCGTTTCCAGCGCGCCGTCCTCGTTGTACTGCCCTGCCTTCACCTTGTATTCCGTGTCAAGGCAGATTTCCACGCCGCGCCGCACCTGCGCGCCGGTGTAGCCCTGCGCCTGCCGCATCGTGCGCTCCGCCGCAAACGGCGCAATGCCCAGATTCTTCACCAGCTCCTGCCGGCTCAGTTTCTCGTACTGCATGATTTTCACATGCTGCATCAGCCGGTACTGCCGCAGCAGCATTGCCAGAATGCCCAGCCGCTCCTGCCCGGCGGTCAGCATATCGCGCAGGAGCATCAGCGCCCGCGCGCGCTGCCCCGCGACGACGGCGTCCACCATCTCGAACACCGTGCACTCAATGGAGCGCGTCGCCACAGCGTGAACGTCATTCTCCGTGATGGTGTCGCGGTCGCCCGCCAGCGCCGTCAGCTTCTCGATTTCCGCGCGCAGCAGCGCCGTGTCATTGCCGACCGTGAAGGACAAAAGGCTCGCCACGTCCGGCGCGCACTTCTTCCCATTCTGCTGGAACACGCGGACAATCCACCCGTTCAGTTCCGCATCCCCCAGCGGCTCGAACGACACGATGCCGCCCTTCTTCTTCACCGCCGAATAGAGCTTCTTGCGCCCGTCCGCCTTGCCGCGCACATAAATGACCAGTACGCACGAATCCGGCACTTTCGGGATGTAGCTGACGAGCCTCTCTTCCGCCTCGCTCCGCCCGGTCGTGCCATTCAGCTCCCGCACAACGACCAGCCGCTTGTCCGACGCGAACGGCAGCGTTTCGCACGCCGCGATAACCTCCCCTGCCGACGGATTCTCCATGATGCTCTCATTCAGCTCCGCCAGTCCGTCCGCCAGCACCGCCTTGCGCAGCGCGGCCAGCGTCACGCTCTTGATATTCTCCTCCACGCCCTCAAACAGGTACGCGCCGCTGACCTTCCCGGCTTTCAGTGCCTGCACAAATTCATTGTGATTCATTGCATTCCCTCAAATTCTTCGATGGTAAAGCAGCTGTCCGCCATACGGATGATGATGGCTCCGCTTTCCAGCGTACTGTACACATCCGCGTCAGTAATGCTGCGCAGATAATCCGCCGCATTCTCACGCTTGGTGGACACCAGCACAGCGGACGGTGCGCTTTCATCCAGAAACGCCTGCGTCGTGCCGTTCTTCGACCCGTGATGCGCCGCTTTCACCACGTCGGCGGATACGGCTGCGTACTGCCCGTACCGCGCGCTCAAATCGCCTGTCAGCAGCAGCTTCACGCCCTCCGCCTCCACCAGCAGCGCCATCGAGCCGTCATTGGCGTTCGACGCTGAAAATCCTTCCGGCGGAAAGAGCACCGTCAGCTTTCCTTCCGCCCACTGGAGAATATCGCCGCGGCGGACTGTCTCGATAACCGTGCCGTTTGCCTCCATCCGCGCCAGCAGCGGGAGTACCTCTTCGTCGAAATCCGCCTCCAGTGCGCCGGACGGCATCACGCACCGGCGAATTGGTATGCCCTCATCCAGCAGTTCCCGCACGCCGCCCGCGTGGTCGCTGTGCAAATGCGTCAGCACGAGCAAATCCACCGGCAGATGCTCCGCGCGCAGGTATGATGCCAAATCGCCGCCGTATTCGCCCGCATCCACCACCAGCACATGTTTCTCCTGCCGCAGCACAGCAGCGTCGGCGTCGCCTATGTCAAGCTGCATATATTCCGTCCCGGAAAACGGCGCGGGCAGCAAAATCGTCGCCATCAACGCCGCCCCTGCCGCAAGCATCGGCAGCCGCTTTTTGCGGTTCTTCCAGCGGTTCCGGCTCTTCCCGAACGGCAGCAGCGCCGCAAACACCAGCAGCCAACCGAGTACCACCCACGCATCCGGCTGACGTGTCCACAGCGTCGGCGCGAACCGCCCCAGCGCGTTCACCAGGCGCAGGAATCCCTCACTGACTGCGCGCGTCGCCGCCCCCGGAAGCGCCGCCAGCCACGGAATCGGTGTCAGCAGCAGTGTCACCCAATCCAGCAGGAGCAGCACATTCATCCCCGCCACCAGCAGCACATTCACCGCAATGCCCAGCAGCGGCACGCGCCCGAACCAGTACAGCTCCGGCAGCAGCACGCCGAACTGCGCCGCCGCGGAGACGGACAGCAGGGACAGTATTTTTCCCTTCCAACCGCGCTTTTTCTGCGCGTTCGGGGCGGTCTGCGCCGTTATCCCGCAAATCGCCGCCATCACGCCGTACGTCATTTGGAACGACGCGCTGAACAGCTGTGCGGGCGCAAACATCAGCTGAATCATTGCCGATGCGCACAGCACATGCGGCATCAGCACCCGCTTGTGGCGAATCCGACCCCAGCAGACGAGCGCCCAGAGCAGCACGGCGCGGACGGCGGGCGCATTTCCGCCTGTCAGGAACGCGTAAGCCAGCAGCATCGGCAATGTCAGCGCCATCCGAAGCCGCCGATGTTTCACCGGCATTATCAGCAGCGCCAGCAAGGCAACCAGCACGCCCACATGGAAGCCCGAAACGGACAGAATATGCGCAATGCCGAGCCGCCGGAACTGTTCCTGTTCCTCGTCCGGCACTTCGTCGCGCATTCCCAGCAGCACCGCACTCGCCAGCTGTCCAGCTTTCTCGCCGCAAACGTCTCTCAATGTCTGCGCCATGCGGTGATTGAACCGTGCCGCCAGCCCATAAAGAGAAAGCCCGTCCGGCAGCGCTTGCAGTTTCGCCGCACCATACAGGCCTATCAGGATATTCTTCTGCCGCAGAGCCTGTCGAAAGTCGTACCCATGCGGATTTCGCTGTCCCTGCGGATGATAGACTTCGGCGGTCATGCTGATTCTTGCCCCCGGCGTCAGGAAGTCCGGGATATTTTCATCCGCCTTAAGGTAGAACGTCCAGTATGCACCGGATGCAATGCGCTCGCCATTCAGCGTCACGTCCCGCAGGATAACGCGTACCTGCCCCTTCTCCGCGCGGAAGTCCACCTCGCCTGCAACAACGCCCGTCACCTGCGCGTCCCCTTCCGGCGGAAGCGTCGGATTCGCCATGCGGATGCCCAGCGCCGCGCCAAGCAGGAACGTCAGCAGCAAGCAGCCCGCCGCGCGCGTTCTTCGCCGCCCCAGCAGGAGCAATCCCGCCAGCGCCGCCGACACGCAGAGCATCGGCATTGCACTTGTCGGTGCTTGGAAGCCGAGGGCGATGCCCGCCATCATCAGCAGTGCCGCGCAGGGCAGGAGGGCGGTTTGCAGCAATGTACGCCATGTTCGCGCGTCAGACACGATACGTTGCGCCGATATGCGCCAGCTCCGCGTCCGTGCGAATCGCCCGCGCCTGTTTGAGCAGCGTTTCCGGGTCGATGTTCGGGTTCAGGTGGGTGATAACGAGCTTCTTCACGCGAGCATCGCGCGCCAGTTCCGCCGTCTGCGCCGCGGAGAGGTGCGGCAGACCCTCCTGCCACATTTCCGTCGGGAACAGCCCATCCGCCAGCAGCAGATCCGCGTCCTGCGCGAAGTCCGTCAGCCCCTCCACGGTATTGGTGTCGCCGGTGTAGCACAGCGTCTTTTCGCCGTCCGTCACGCGGTACATACCCCCCGGCACAGGGTGACGCGCGGCAAAAACGCGCACGGAAAATTCACCAAGCTGCACCTCGTCGTCCTTTTGCACGTCATGCAGGCAGAAAGCGCCGCTTTGCTGCACCACCTTGCGCACCATCGACGATTCATCCACCGGCGCGTAGACATCCAGCGGTTTTGCCGCGCACGCCTGCAAGCGGAACAAGAGCGGCAGCACGTCGCTGCAATGATCGAAGTGCCAGTGCGAGAGCAGCAGCGCATCCAGCTTCTCCGGCGGCATCAGCGCCGTCAGCCTTCCAAGCGTGCCGCTGCCCATATCCATCACCACGCGCGTCTTTTCCCCGCGCACCAAATATCCCGACGTTGCGCCATTCGCCGCCGGAAACGGTCCATTCATCCCCAGCACAGTCAATTCCATTCGTATTCTCCTTACCTTCGGGGAGGCGCAAGGGGCTTTGCCCCTTGACCCCACAAGGGAGTTCCTCCCTTGACCCTTCCGCGCGATTGAGTTGGTGACTTCTTCACACAGTGTCCGCGTGTTGATTAAGGAAACGCAAGGGGCTTTGCCCCTTGACCCCAGCAGGGCGCTGCCCTGCACCTGCGAAGGGTCTTCGACCCTCTCGACACCCTTTTCGCGATTCAGTTGGGCGCGCTTTCATGCTATGCCCGCGTGTTTAGCAGGGGTTTCGCGCCTGCGGGCGCGACCAGAGGGCATGAAAACAGACGAAGTCTGCGGTCGTCCTCTGGACTGCTTCGCATCCCATCTAAGTGGCTTGAGCTTTTTTGTTGCTTGTTTTTTATTGCTTGCCTAAATGATTTCGGATTACCCGACCGCCTCGTTGACCGTTTCTTCCTGCATCGCGTCCCACAGCTCCGTCTGTTCCTGCACGAAGTCCTCATCCGGCATCAGCGGCGTCGCGGTGTCCTGATCGTAGGAAACCGTCATCTGCACCAGCACGGCAGCATAACCCAGCCCATCGACATTGACTTTCTTGTTCAGCCCGACCTTCTTGCCGTCAAAGCGCCGCGTACCCAGCGTCTGCGCGGAGAGGGCGGATTTCGCCACATACACCGCCGCGCGGTCAATCGTACCTTCCACCGTCAGTTCCGCCGATACGCTCAATTGACCGTTGCGCACCGTGAACGTCACGCAGCCAAGCTGCACATCGCCGGAGACCATCGGCACGACCATCGGCAGTTGATTATTCAGCGCGCTCAAATCCAGCAAAATCGCCTTTTTAGGTGACGAAACGCCGCTAATATCCGACAGCGGCAGTCCCGCCGTCGTGACGTTGGAATCCGTCAATCTTGGCGCAACGCGAACGACCGTGAAGCTGCTTTCACCGCTGTCCGTGGACAGGGTGACGCGATACGTCGTCTGTGCGCCAATCTGCGGCAGATACACTTCCTCTGACGCGAACATTCCGCTGCACACGCCGTAATCGCGCTGATAGACCGTCGATCCCCACTCGTCGCGGATGGTCATTGTAACGCGGCTGTCCGTATCCAGCGGACATGACACGGACAGATACCCCTTGTCGCTCGTCACACTGCCGCCCTGCGACGCATCCGCATAGTACACATCTTCCGCCAGCGCCGGAAAAGCCGCCAGCAGCATGAGCAGCAGCGCCAGAAATACGCCCTTTTTCATCAGGGGATTCACCTCTATGAGATATTACGCAGACCTTCCCGCCTGCACTGATTCAACGATTTTCCGATGGTTTTTCATCCCGCGCAAAAGGGCTTTTCTCAGTCCACCATCAATGTAACCACCGCCGGCACAATCACCTCGCGGAAGCGCAAATCTGCGCGCTCCGCCAGCACGCCGGGGGTAATGCACTGGTCGATTTTCGCAAATTCCGGCACATTGATTGTCTCGGAGGACGTTGTCGTCAGCGTATGCACGTCGTTTTTGAAGGTATCGCCGCGCTGCGGGCGGATGACCACCAGCCCCAAGCGTTTCATGGCGTATTCCAGCCGTGTCAGCTGACTGAGCATTACCGCGCGCAGTTCCAACAGGGGCTTGGCTTCCTCGGCGCTCATTTCCGGCTTCATTAGCTTCGCAATCGCCTGATCCACCGCGTCGCCGAGTTTCGTCGCCATGCCGACGTAGCACTGCCCCAGCATCCGCGTATCCGCCTGATAAATCGCCGTCTGCCACTGCTGCATCCGGGCGTTCTGCTCCTCCTGCATCCGCGCGAAATCCTGCCGCAGTTTGTCGTACTGCATCCCCGCGTCGTCAAACAGCTGCGCCGCCCAGCGCGCTTCATCCTCCATCCGCTCGCGAACCGCCTTCTGTTGCTGTCCAAACGCCTCTTGGAATTTGGCGCGCCCTGCCTGTGCAAACTGGGCTTCCTGCGCCTTCAGTTTTTCTTCAAATTCCGCCAGCAGCTTTTCCTTTATCGGCTTGATTTCTTCCTCTGCCCTGCCGGTACGGGCTTCCTCTGCCTTCCTATTCGCTTCCTCCACCTGCCGGGCAGCGTTCTCCAGCGATTCATCCTGCATCTTCGCCATCAGCTGATACTCCTGCAGGCGCGCACGAAGCGCATCTTCCTCCGGTGCGGCACTCCGCCCGTCCCGGCGCGCCTGATAAAGCAGGCGGCTGACCGACCGCAGCACACGCACGCGGGTTGTAAACGATGCGCGCACAGGCAGTTCCGGGTCTGCCGAATAAGACGCCAGCAGCTCCCACGTCATCGGCTCACGCTCGGCAGTGAACACATCCGGCACAGCGTTCGCGGCATCCGCCATCGGCGCATCCAGTACCAGCATCTGATAGCACTGCGTCACCGCGCTGTACACCAGCATAGCGCATTTGCCCTGATGCTTCTGCGTCAGCTGTGCATCCAGCTGATCCAGCAGCATGGACGCCCCCAAGTCGCGCAGCTCAATATACAGCCGGGAAAGCAGCTTCTGATAATAATCCCGGCGATTCTGTCGGCTGCCACCCGCCAGCTGCTCCACCGAATCCTGCTGAAACAGCGCCAGTGCGGACAGCGTTTCACGGCGGCTTTCGTACTCATCATCATACGCCGCCTGCTGCTGTTCCGCCCGCTGATAGCGGTCATCCTCCGCCTTTTCGCGCGCTTTTTCCTGCTGCTGGTCTACCGTCTGCTCCTGTTCCGCCATGGTATTGCTCCTTCCGCGCGTTGTGCGCTTGCTGTCGCTTTTTGCTGTTTCTTAGTATACCATCACCTTGCGCGAATTGCAACCCTGCTTGACCGCGGCGGATTTCCGTTGTATAATTCCCACCAGCGCTCTATATTTTACGGGGAGGTCATTTTCCATGCAGCCTGTTTCTTCCGATGCGCCTGCATATCCAGACGAATCATCGGCAAAAATACCCAAGACGCCGTGCGGCACGGTCAAGTGCGCGTTTCGGGCGGCTTTTCCCACACGCTGCCGATTCTGGCGGGCTTTCTCTTCCTTGGCTTCGCGTATGGTCTGCTGATGCGCACCAAGGGCTTTTCGTTCCTCTACCCGATGTGCATGGCGATGACAATTTTCGGCGGTTCGCTGGAATATGTCACCGTGTCGATGCTGCTTTCAGCCTTTGCGCCGCTGGAGACGTTTCTGATGGCGCTGCTGATTCAGGCGCGCCACCTGTTCTATGGGCTGTCTCTGCTGGGCAAGTATGCCGGGGCTGGCTGGAAGAAGCCGCTGCTCATCTTTGGCCTGTGCGACGAAACCTTCTCCATCACCTGCTCCGCTGATGTGCCGCCGGAGGTTGACCGCGGCTGGTTCTACCTGTGGGTAACGGTGCTGGACTGGTGCTACTGGGTTGCGGGTGCGGCGCTGGGCGGTCTGCTCGGCGGACTTTTTCCGTTCGACACCAAGGGACTTGATTTCGTCATGACCGCTATGTTCGTGGTCATCTTCGTGGACAACCTTTTGAAGGAGAAGCAGCACTGGTCGAGCCTGATTGGCATTGCCGGCGGCACGATTGTGTATATGCTGCTGGTGCAGATGATGTAATCGCTGTCACAAGCAAAGCACACTATTTTCTTTACCGAATCCACTAATTGCATTGGTCAAAACTCATATCAACCCCACCGGAGGACATGCTCATGAAACAGCTTCCGCTCCCTGCGCATCCCGTATTCCCTTCCCGGCTGGACAGCATAGCAGCGCTGCCGGAACTCCTGCGCAGCCGCCAAATCGGCTGCGTTCTCGTCATCGGCGATGCCCATGCCGTCGATTGCGAATCGCTCCTGCTCCCCGTGCTGGAGGACAGCCAAATCATGTACGCAGTCCACGCTGCCGTGTCACTGTCGGACAGCAAGGACGGCGCGCTGACCCGCACGGACGTTGATACTGCCCTGCAGGCCTTCACCGACAAACAGGCGCAGGCAATTCTTGCCGTCGGCGGCAATGACGCAATGGCGCTGGGACAGGCGCTGCTGGCGCGTCTGCACACAAAAGGACATGCGGAAACATTCGAGCAGTGGCGCGCGATTCCGCTGATTCTCCTGCCGGCAGCGGCGGATGCATCCGCCGTATTCGCAGAAACAGGTGACGTGTTCGACCCGGTGCACGGAAAATCACGCCGCTTTTCGCTCCGTGCGCATACCAGCCGCTATGTGCTGATGGATGACGCGATGCTGGCGCTTCAATCGCGCGAATCGCTGCTCCGCACAGGGATTTGGACAATTGCGCACGCCATCTGCGCGGGCATGAGCCGCCTTCTGCCGCGCGAAGAGCGTCAAAAGGCGGAAAACGCCCTTCGTGCGCTGACCGGACAGCTGATTGCCGTCAGCGACGATGCTGCCGTGCCGGAAAACGAACGCTTCTCCTCCGATTTGGCGAGCCGCCGCGCGCTGTACACCGCGTCGCTGAATGCCGCGGAAGCCTTCGCCGTGTCGCATGATGCGGTGCTGCCCGCACTGCTGAATGCCCTGTCCACAGTAAAGCAGCTTTCGCCGGACGAGACGCTCCCACCCCTGCTTGCGCCGATGATTGCGCAGTCCGAAGGTGCGCGGCGAAAGGCGCTGTCCGACATGGCAATCGGCGCGGGACTGTGCGGCATGAATGCGGACGGCGCGGCGGCGCTGGCGGCATGGGTGCGCGACCTCGTGTTCCATGCGGGGTATGGCTTGACCCTCCCGACGCTGTATCATCGGGATATTCCCGCCGTCGCACGGATTGCCGCGCAGGACACGCTGCTGAACCGCTTCGCCTTGGAGGACATTCTCCGCGCCGTCATGACGCCCGATGCGCCCCACGCGGATATTGCCGCGTTGTTCGCCGCGCAGAAAGCCTGCTTTGCGTCCGGCATAACGCGCCCCGTGCCGCATCGGCTTGACCAGCTTTGCCGCCTGCGCCGCGCGATTCTGGCACACGAGCAGGATATTGAAGCTGCCCTGCAAAGCGACCTCGGCAAGTGCAGGACGGAAACGTACATGTGTGAAATCGGCATGGTGCTGTCGGAATTGGGCTACCTGCTCCGCCGGACGCGCCGCTACTGCCGCGATACGCACGTTCTCACGCCGCTGGCACAGTTCCCGGCGCGCAGTTTCATCCGCCATGACCCGATGGGCGTCGTGCTCATCATGTCCCCGTGGAATTACCCATTCCTGCTGACCATCGAACCGCTGCTTGGCGCACTGGCGGGCGGCAACTGCTGCATCCTGAAGCCGTCGAAGGATGCACCCGCGACTTCCGCTATTATCCGGCAAATCTGCGCCGAATGCTTCCCGCTGGAGGAAGTTGCCATTGTCGAGGGCGGGCGCACGGAAAATCAAGCGCTGCTTGACCAGCCGTTCGACAAGATTTTCTTCACCGGAAGCAGTCACGTCGGGCAGGAGGTGCTTCGCCGCGCAGCGGAGCATTTGAACCCCGTAACGCTGGAACTGGGCGGCAAAAGCCCGGTGATTGTCGCGAAGGATGCTGACCTGACGCTCGCCGCGCGGCGGATTGCGTTCGGCAAGCTGCTCAACGCCGGGCAGACGTGCGTCGCGCCGGATTATGTGCTGGTGGCGCGCGAAGTCGAGGACGCTTTCGTTTCGGCGCTGCAAAAGCAGTTCGACCAGCTCTGCCCTGACCCGCTGCACAGCGCGGAGTACGTCCACATCGTCAACCAGAAGCACTTCGACCGCCTGACCGGGCTGATGGCATCGGGGCAAATCGTCTACGGCGGCAGTATTGACCCCGCCGCCCTGCGCATTGCGCCGACCATCCTCCGCAATGTTTCGCCGGACAGCCCCGTCATGCAGGAGGAAATTTTCGGCCCGATTCTGCCGATTCTGCCCGTCAGCGGCATCGACGAAGCGATTGCCTTCGCCGCCGCACGGCCGCATCCGCTGGCGTGCTACCTGTTCACGAAAGACCGTGCCGTGCAGCGCCGCGTGCTGGACACGCTGCCTTTCGGCGGCGGGTGTATCAACGACACCATCATCCACTTGGCGACGAGCCGGATGCCCTTCGGCGGCGTTGGACACAGCGGCATGGGCGGCTACCACGGGCGCGACAGCTTCCGCTGCTTCACGCATGAAAAGAGCATCGTCAAAAAGGCGCTGTGGCTGGATTTGCCGATGCGCTACACGCCGTACAGCAAGAAGAAAGAAACGCTGATTCGCTTCTTCCTGAAATAATGCGATTCCCAGAAGAAAACGTGCCGCATAAATGAATCCCCAAATAGGATAGTCCGAATGGCAAGCCGCTGTATGGATGCAATCGCGAAAGGGATACCCGCTGCAAAAGTGGGCATCCCTTTTTCGTATTTTCTCTGTTTCGGGAAAAGACCGGATTGATTTATGCCCCAAAACGTGATAGAATTAGTTTGTCATAACAAACCGATGGGGAGAAATCCCCCCATGCTGCTGCCGAAAGGCAGTTTTTTCAGCGCGGTATGTTAGCGAAAACTAACGAAAATCAAGGAGTGCAGCGTATGGAAAGTGAGCAGCGGAAAAACGCCATTCGCGGGGCGTATCATCTGACCGGATCGAACAATTTTTACGACAGCATGATTACCTGTTCGACCTTCTCCGGCAAGGCGGTCTGCCGCATGGTGTGGGCGATGAACCGGCAGGAGTGCGAGGACTACCTGTCCAAGGCGCTGTCCGGCATCCCGGAGGATTTCGCGGGCAAGATGCTGGAAGTTCCCGTCGGCACGGGCATCCTGACCATGCCGGTCTACCAGACGCTGCCGAAAGCAGACGTGACGTGTCTGGACTATTCGCCGGACATGATGGGTCAGGCAAAGGAAAAGGCGGAAAAGCTGAACCTGACGAATGTAAAGTTCCAGCAGGGGGATGTCGGCGCGCTGCCATTCGCGGACGGCGAATTTAATTTGGTGCTGTCGCTCAACGGCTTCCATGCGTTCCCGGATAAAGAAGCGGCGTACCGCGAGACATTCCGCGTGCTGAAACCCGGCGGAACATTCTGCGGCTGCTTCTATGTATCAGGCGAACACAAGCGCACGGACTGGATGATTCGCCACGTTTACGAGCCGACAAAGTTCTTCACGCCGCCCTACGAGACGGTGGACAGCCTGCGGAAACGCTTGCAGAGCATGTACGCGCAGGTGGACGTCGGCAGCTTGAAGAGCATTGCGTGGTTTATCTGCCGCAAGGCGGATTGATAGGGACAGGAGATGCAGGAAGAATGCGTGAAACCAGCAGCAAAGTCACCCTTTCCGGGGTTCCGGAAACCATGCTGCAAACCGTCTACGCCCGCGCGAAGGAAACCCAAAGCCGCGGGGCAGTTCGCGACGAGAAAGCCGTCGAAATCATCCGCCGGCTCGACTACGATTTCTCCTTGGCGGATAAGGACAGTGCCATGTCCAGCGGCGTCATTGCCCGCACCATCGTGCTGGATAAGCTCGTAAAGACCTATCTGTCGGCACATCCGGGCGCGGTGGCGATCAATATCGCCTGCGGGCTGGATACGCGCTGCTATCGGATGCAGGGCTATCAGCACTGGTATAACCTCGATTTGCCGGAAACCATCGCCGTGCGCGAAAAGCTGCTGCCGGAAAACGGCAAAATCTCGCAAATCGCCATGTCCGCAATGGACGACTGGGGCGGTATGATTCGCGAATCAGGCGACGCGCTGGTCATCATCGAGGGTCTGACGATGTACCTGAGCGAAGCGGACGTGCAGCGCATTTTCGATGTAATCGCCCGGCGCTTTCCGCGCGTCACTGTGCTGGTGGAAGTGATGAACCCGCTGGTCGTGCGCAATTTCAAGGAAAAATCAATTGAGGGCAGCCACGCGAAGTTCACATGGGGCGTTCGCGATGGGCAGGCACTGGCGGCGCTGCTGCCGGGCTTCCAGCTGGTGGAAGAGCACAGCCTGACCGAAGGCATGGCGGAGTTCCTGCCGATGTACAAGGTGCTGGGCAAGATTCCTCTGGTGCGCAATATCTCAAACCGCATCGTCGTGCTGCAAAAGTAAGGGGGATGCAATCATGGTCTGGACGATTGTCGCGCTGGAAGCCGTCAGCTTTACGGCGCTGATTGTGTCGCTGGTAAAGTAAGGAGGACTCTATATGGCGTTTTTCGAGAACACCCGCAAGCCGACGGGGTTCGGCGGCCGCCTCATGGTCACTATGATGAACATTGGTCATCGTGCGCTTGCGGACTGGGGGCTTCGCTTCCTGCCGCTGGCGGAGAATGCGGATGTGCTGGACTGTGGGTGCGGCGGCGGCGCGAATCTGCGTCTGATGCTGAAAAAGTGCCCGACGGGAAAAGTGTGCGGTATCGACTATTCTCCCGTCAGTGTAGAGAAGTCGCGGAAGCTCAACCAAACTGCCGTAAGCGCGGGGCGCTGCGAAGTGCTGCAGGCAAGCGTGCAGGCATTGCCGTTTGATGACGCGCAGTTCGACGTGGCAACAGCATTCGAGACGGTGTATTTCTGGGTGGATTTGCCCGCGTGCTTCCGTGAAGTTGGGCGCGTGCTGAAGCCCGGCGGGACGTTCCTCCTCTGCAACGAGTCCGATGGCGATCATGCGCAGGACGAGAAGTGGACGGAGAAGATTCCCGGCATGACGATTTACAAGGACACACAGCTCAAAGCCATGCTGGAACAGGTGGGTTTCCGCCAAGTGGAGACGCACAAGAACGGCAAAGGCTGGCTGTGCGTGACGGCACGAAAATAATGGAAAGGACAAAGCAACCATGAAAATCCTCGTTTTCGGTGCGGGTGTTCTCGGCTGTAATCTGGCACGCAATCTCTGCCGCGCGGGGAAAGACGTGACCCTGCTGGCGCGCGGCAAATGGGCGGAGGAAATCAAGCAGAACGGGCTGCGCATCAAGAATCAGCTGCTGCCGTTTCCGTCGGTGACACACATCCCGGTAGTGACGGAGCTTTCGCCCGACGCGGCATATGACGTGATTTTCGTCGTCGTGCGCTACACCCAGCTGGAAAACCTCCTTGAACCTTTGCGGAAGAGCAGGGCGGAGAACATCGTGTTCGTCGGCAATAACCTGCGCACGGATGCGCTGGTGGCACAGCTGCCGGAGAAAAACGTCATGTTCGCGTTTTCCCTGTCCGCCGGGCATCGGGAAAGCAGCCGCGTCGTGTCGATTGACCTGAAGAAAATCACGATTGGTCAGCTGCGCACATCGCCGTCCAACAAGGCGCTGATTGACGAGATTTTCGCCGGAACGAGGTACAAGGTCGTCTATCAGCCGAACATGGGCGACTATCTGCTCTGTCATGCCGCGTTCGTCACCCCGGCGGCGTTTGCGTGCTACAAAACAGACGGCAACTTGAAGAAGCTCAAGGGGAATACGGCGTACCTGTGCAAGATGGTGGACGCAAACATCGAAGCGTACCGCGCCATCCGCGACGCCGGGCACGAGATTCTGCCGGATGCCGACAAGGCGTTCGAGAGCGACAAGTACCGCAAGGTATGCCTGCGTTTCTTCAAGCTGATGGCGGCGACGAGCCTCGGCAAAGTCTGCGCATCCGACCACGCGATGAGCGCCACGGATGAAATGAGTGCGCTCAACCGGGACTTGAAGCAATTTTTTGATGCAAACGGCGCGGATTATCCCGTCTGGCGCGCGTTGGAGAAGGAATGCGGAAAGTACCTAAAATGATTGGGCAGGCGCGCTTTCTTCGAGTTCGGCAGCATCGAGGAGCACATGAAGTACCGTTCGGCGGTCATGCAGGCGTATCCGGCGGCGAATTTCCCGATTTTTGCGGACTTCAACCACATACAATACCAGATTCGCGACCCGAAAGGCTTTGCGGACATGCTGATAAGCATCATGGACGCGGGCAAACTGCCTGAGCTGCCGTTTATCAAGGCATAGGAGGAACGCCATGTTCTGGGACAACATCGCATGGATCTACGATATTTTCGCGGATGGCATCAACCGCAAAGCGAATCGCAAGCTGTGCAAGGTGGTTGCGGGGCTGATTTCGCCGACGGACGACGTGCTGGAATGCGCGTGCGGCACAGGGCTGCTCAGCGGTGTGATTGCAAAGCGCTGCAAATCCCTGACGGCAACGGACTTCTCCGCGAAGATGCTTGCGCGCGCCCGGAAGAAGTACGGGCAATATCCGCATGTGCGGTTTGAGCAGGCGGATATCCTGCATCTTCCCTACTCCGATGCGCGCTTTGATGCCGTTGTCGCCGCGAACGTGATTCACCTGCTGGATAATCCGCATCAGGCGCTGCGGGAGCTTGACCGCGTGTGCAAGCCGGGTGGAAAACTTATCATCCCCACCTACATGAATCGAACGGGCAAGGGCAAAACGAACCGCGTTTCCGGCGTCATCGGCAAGGCGGGCGCGGACTTCAAGCGCGAATTTACGCTGGAAACGTACCGGCAGTTTTTCGCCGACGCGGGCTATACAGATGTACAATATACGATGTGCGAAGGGCGGATTCCCTGCGCGGTGGCGCTGATTCGCATGGGCGCATCTGCGGACGCAAGGAGAAAATCATCATGACGATTGTGATTCAGTTGGTTCTGTACTGCTTTCTGCTGTGGCTGATTGTGAAAGTCGTGGTCGGGAATAACGCCATCAATGGGCTGTACTTCTACCCGAAGGCATTTCAGGAGTGCGCGATTTCACGGGGGCTGATTGACCGCGCAACGGTGCAGAAGAAGCGCCGGAACTGCATGATTGCGCTGTATGTGCTGCTGCTTGTCGCGCCCGTGCTGATGATTGGCGTGTGGAATCGCGTCACGGACTTCTGGACGGCATACGGACAGGGCGTGCTGTTTCTGGAGGTCATGAACTGGTTTGACGGGCTGGTGATTGACATGCTCTGGGTCGGTCACAGCAAGTTCTGGGCGATTCCGAAGATGGAGGACATGCGGTATACGCAGACGTGGGGGCAGATGCTCAAAAAGCGCCTGACGCTGACGGTGATTTGGCTCGTCGGTGCGTTCATCATTGCGGGGCTGGTCATGCTGATGCCGCACTGATTCTGTTTTCAGACGGTACGGATGAATTTGAAAACAATATACAAGGAGAAAACTGACATGCGTCTAACAACCCTCGATGAAGCATCCATTCAAGCCATCGGCCATGCCTTTGGCTACTACGATTACGGCAAGGAAACCGGAATGGGGGCGGCATGTTCTTCTCCTGACAAAACAGCACTGTATATCTGCGGTTTTGTCCGCGCGATGCTCGCCACCGGACTGCTCTACACCACCAGTGAACGCGGCGAAGCGTTCATTGCCTATCGCCTGCCGGGCGAAAAGGTGAAGCTGACAGCGTTTTTCCCACTGCTCAAAGGCGTGTTTCAGGCGATGACCTTCCGGGAACTGTGCCGATTCGCGCGGCTGATGAAGCGCGCCGGGGCAAGCCTGAATGATCGCTACGACAAGGAGAAAAAGCCGCACATCTACGTCGGGCTGGTGTGCGTGACGGAGAAGTATCAGGGGCAGGGGTACATGCGGAAGGTGCTGGAGATGGCGTTCGCGGACGGCAACCGCCTGCAAGTGCCGGTTATTCTGGAAACGGACGCAAAGTCGAAATGCGACAAGTATGTGCATTTAGGGATGGAACTGGCTGGCACACGCGACGCGGGCGAACTCGGCACACTCTACGACCTCATCAAGTATCCGGATAAATAAAATTCGCCGCAGACACGGGCTGAAAGCAGCGCGTCTGCGGCGTTTTTCGTATGATACTGTCAATGTCACCCTTCCGGCGAAATAGACGTCCAGAACCGCTCGAACGTGTACTTTTCCGCTTCCTCCGCCGTCAGCCGATGCACATACGCCGCGCGCTGACCTTGGCTGCCCGCGCCGGTGGATGCGAACTCCGCGTAGTAGCCCGTCGCGGGGAAGCAGGGCTTGTTCCAGTCGTGCCACCCCTCCGGACGGATATGCGCACCCAGTTCGCAGTGCAGCAGGACGGTTTTCGCGAACTCGCGCCACGGTCTGCCGAGGTAAATTGCGCCGTCCGGGACGCCCTCGCCCTGAAAGCGGCATTTCATGAACACATAGCCGAATTCCTGCCCTTCCGGGGTGGATGCCGCCGTGCAGAAGCCGAGCGCGGGTTCTTTTTTATCGCCGTGGTCGCGTAGACCGTCGATGCTCACGATGTCGCAGTCCTCGAACCACGCCGCCGCGCCGCCGAAGATGAAGTCGACATCGCCCTCAATGCGGCAATGGCGGTAGACCTGCCTTTGCGGGATGCGCGGCAGGAACTGCGTCGGGCCAATGAAGCCGTCCTTCTGGATTTCGCGTGGCGGCAAGGGCGCGGTGAACAGCGTATCCTGGCAGGATTTAAGCGTGCAGTCCTCGCAGCAGAAGCCGTCGCCGTCCACATAGAGGGCAAGTGCCTGACCGACCTGCTCGCGCGGATATGCGCTGTTCTCCACTGTCACGTTGCGGAGTGCGCAGTCGCGGGCATTGACGAGCAGCGTTGCCGTGCGGAACGTGCCGCGTTTTTTGCCGTCGGGGAGGATTTCCGCTGCGCCGTCGTGCCAAGTGATGCGGGTCGTTTCGGCGCTTTCGCCCTCAATGCGGGTGTGCGGGCGGCGAAGCGCGATTTTTTCCTCGTACACGCCGGGCGCAAGATGAATCGTCACAGGCTGGTCGTCCGCCGGAAGCGCATCAATCACCGTTTGCAGGGATTGCCCTGGTGCCACCTGAATCAGCATCATTTATTCCTCCTGTTTTGCCGCGTGGATGGGCGCGCCGTGCCCCGCCATCGCCTGATGCTCGCGCGTCAGCTCCTCATACAGCTGGGCGGGCGTCCATGCGAGGTTCGTTTCGGTCATAACGCCCTTGAGCCGCACCGGGGGGACGCGCATTTGCTTCATCGTCGTCAGGAAGCGTTCCACCAGCGGCAGTTCCGAGAACGCGAAGTAGAGCATTTCGCTGCCGACGGCATTCTCCGGCGCGGCTGCATCCGCTTGACGCTCCGCCTTTCCGCACAGTGCCCAGCGTCTGCCCGCAGTCCGCCAGCGGCACGTCCATCACGCGCATCCCCATTTTCATCGCGCAGAACCGGATTTTCCCCAGTTTCTGCGGTGCCACATGAAACGCCAAAATCAACTTACTTTCCATATCAAAAGACCTCCCCAGAGGCGCTGCCTCTGGACTCCGGCAGGGACTTTGTCCCTGCACCCTTTCGCGCGATTGAGTTGGTGACACTTTCATGCTGTTTTCGCGTGTTGATTGGGGGAGACCCAAGGGGACGTTGCCCCTTGACCCTTTCGCGCGATTGAGTCGGTGACACGCTCATACAACGCCCGCGTGTTGATTGGGGAACGTTAGACTTTCTTCGCAAAGATCATCCGTCCGGCATTGGTTTGCAGGACGCTGCTCACCTGCACATGCAGCACCTGCCCCACCGCATCGCGCCCGCCTTCAACAACGACCATCGTCCCATCCGGCGTATACCCGACGCCCTGCGTGGCTTCACGCCCCGCCTTGACGATGCGCACATCCAGCAAGTCGCCCATTTGCACCGTAGGGCGAAGCGCGCAGGCAAGGTCATTCAGGTTCAGCGCCGCCACGCCCGCCTTTTCCGCCGCCCGGCTCATTGCCGCGTCGCATGTCACAATCACCATATGGTGCTTCTTCGCGTCCGCCAGCAGCACCTGCGCGAGTTCGCCACCCGCCGCGCTGTCTACGCGCTTGACGCGCCCCAATGCTTCGAGCTGCGAAAGCGTTTCTCGGCCCTTTTCGCCGCGGATTCGGCACGTCTCCTCCTCCGATGCGCTCAGGCGCTGCAATTCCTTCTCCACCGAGCGCGAAATCAGCAGCGTCCCCTCCAGAAATCCCGCGCGGCAGACGGCAGCAATGCGCCCGTCAATCAGCACGGTTTCGTCCAGCAGTTTCGGTTTTGCCGTTTTGATTTTCCTGTGCGACAAAGCGACCTTCTTGCTCCCTTTGGGGCTGAAGCGCTGGAACATCCGCTTGAAATCCGCCGCGCGGCGAATCCCCAGCGTCACACCCAGAACGCCGAATACCACGAACAGAATCGCGCACATCGCCACGGTGAACATGCTCGCGCCCATGAGCATCACCAACTGTGACAGCAGCGCGGCGATAACGAAACCGCCGACAAGCCCGCTGATGCTGCCTGCCTGCTGCTCGAACGTCATTTTGTCCATGCAGCGCTCGACCAGCGCGATGAGGCGGGTAATGCTGTCAATCGTGCGCGGCGCAATCAGGTATCCGCCCAGCCCCAGCAGCAGCGCGAACGCCGCATACAGCGCCAGCAGCGCGCCGATGCTCATTGCGGGATTGCCCGCCATCGCGTTCAGCTGCACGATGACGAACGCCAGCACCGACCCCAGCCCGATGCCCAGCGCCGTCACCAGCGCCCGCAGCAGTTTCTTCACAAGATCCGATTTCATAGCTGTTGCAAAACTCCTTACAATAGAACAACACCATTAGGGTAACACCGCGCAAATGAGGTGGTCGGCTGGCGAATGGATTTTTCGTCAGATGCAAATGCAAATTTCGAAGGTTTACTGGATGTAAATCGAGAAATTTGCATGCCGCAGATGGCGGAAAAGACATCGCCAGACGCGCCGCCGAATTGTGCGGTGGTGCCTTAGAATAAAACGCTGATTGCCTGCATTACCGTATCGACGCCCACCAGCTTCATGCCTTCCGGCGCTTTCAGCCGCCGCATATTCTCCTTCGGCAGCAGGATGGTCGTAAATCCCAGCCGCTGGCATTCGGAGATGCGTCGGTCGCACTGCGGAATCGCGCGGACTTCGCCCGCCAAGCCGACTTCGCCCATCACAGCGACTTCCGCGCCAATCGCGGCATCCTTCAGCGACGACACGACCGCCATACACAGCGCCAAATCCGCCGCCGGCTCGGACAGCTCCAATCCGCCCGCGACGTTGATATACACATCCTGATTATATGTTTTCTGATTCGCACGCTTCTCCAGCACCGCCAGCAGCAGCGCCACGCGCCCGGTATCCGCACCGCCGACCGTCCGCCGCGGCGTGCCGAAATAGGAGGTGCTCGCCAGCGCCTGCACGTCGCACAGCAGCGGGCGTGAGCCTTCCAGTCCGCAGAACACGACCGAGCCGCTTGCGCCCTTCGCGCGATGGCTCAGCAGCTGCTCCGACGGGTTCGGCACAATCTGCATTCCGGCTTCCGTCATCTGGAAAACGCCCAGCTCATTGACCGACCCGAAGCGGTTTTTGACCGCGCGCAGCAGCCGATATTCCTGCTGACGGTCGCCCTCGAAGTACAGCACGACGTCCACCATGTGTTCCAGCATTCGAGGCCCGGCAATCGCGCCGTCCTTCGTCACATGCCCGACAAGGAAAATCGCCGTGCCGCTCTCCTTGCACAGGCGCATGATTTGGCTCGTGCATTCGCGAATCTGGCTGACTGAACCCGGCGCGGACGCCATATCAGGGCGATACATTGTCTGAATGGAGTCGATGACGGCGACGTCCGGCGATAAGCCGCGCAGTTTTTCTTCCACATTGTCCAGCGCGTTTTCCGCCAGCACATAAAGCGTCTCCGACGTGATGCCGAGGCGGTTCGCGCGGAGTTTCAGCTGCTTGGCGGATTCCTCGCCGCTGACATACAGCACGCGCTTGCCCGTTTTGCACAAATTCGCGCACACCTGCAGCAGCAGCGTGGATTTGCCGATGCCGGGGTCGCCGCCGATGAGCATCAGCGCCCCTTCGACAATGCCGCCGCCTAACACACGGTCAAGCTCGCTGATGCCCGTGGACGAGCGAACCGCCACATCTTCCGGGATTTCGCGGAGGAGCATGGCTGAAGCGCCTGTGCCCGGCCGCTGTTTCGGGGCTTTCGCGGGCGCACCCGTCACAATAGGCGCGGACTCCACCATCGTGTTCCACGCGCCGCACCCCGGACAGCGCCCCACCCAGCGGGATGTTTCATACCCGCACGCGGTGCAGGCAAACAGGGTCTTTTCCTTCGCCATAAGCGACCTCCGAAAATCATATGTGTCTCCATTATAGCACATCTTTTCGCGGCATGGAAGCACCTTTCGCGGGGATTACCAATCTGCAAGCCACTCCGGAAGCGGTGTCGCCGTGGGTTCTTCAGCGCGCGTCATCAGTATGTTCAGCGTCCCGCCGGACAAGGAGATACTCAGCGTCAAGTCGCCGCGCGCAAGCAAAACGCCGCTGGCGATATCCTCCGCCGTCCCCATCAGGCGCGTGAACCCCTTGTCCAGCAGGGCAGTCAGGTACGCTTCCGCCGCCTCCGCTGATACGCCCTCCCATACAATCTGGTAATGCCCCGATGCGGAATAATCGCGGATGTACAAAAGGCGGCCGTCGATTTCCTCCGGCAGCTCCGCCGTGAACGCATTGTCGGGCAGCGTGTCCACCATTTCCGGCTCGGCGGAGGACAGCCACGCATCCTGCCGGTGCAGCACCACCGGGCGCGGCGTTTGCCAAATCCGCCATACCGCTATGCCCACCATTATCAGCAAAACTGCCAGCAGCACCCATTTGCAGCGCCGATGCATTCCTTTGCGTTTCATGCTTTGCCTCCTTATGGTATTACAAAAAAAGCCGACTCCATGCGGAATCGGCAAGCGCTCCCCAGGTAGGGCTCGAACCTACAACAACTCGGTTAACAGCCGAGTGCTCTGCCATTGAGCTACTGAGGATTATGGAATCCGGCAGTGACTTATCCTCCCGGGCCGTGTCCAGCCAAGTACTTTCAGCACTGGAGAGCTTAACTGCTGTGTTCGGGATGGGAACAGGTGGAGCCTCTCCGTCATAACCACCGGAAAAAGGTTGGTTTTCACCAACGACTGCATTCTATCACGATTCTATTGTGCTGTCAAGAGGGGATGAATGTATTTTTGCTGCATCTCCGCGGAAAGTGAATTCCAAAAACAACTGCCACAGTAACAGTAAGCGCTGGTTTGCTGCTGACGGCTATCGACCGAATTTGGGGAAACTGCTATCGTCGTGCTCGACGTTATTCCCTCGTTTCCGGGATGACTGCTGAGAAGTCTATTCCTCTGAGCCGCATCTCCAGAATGATTTCCAGAACAGCTTGGCGTTGTTCCCTTTCGGCGAAGGCCTTCCAAGATTCTTCATCGGAATAATCCTTTTGAGCATCAGACCGCACAGCCAGAAGAGCACGTCTGAGATGCGTAATATTCATCATCAGATCAGTTCCCTCCATATCATCTTGATGGACTGTAAACCATGCTTTATAAAAAGCCTCTGGATAGTATATCTTAAACCAGGCAAGCTGCAGACTTGCTGTCACATAGGCAGCCGCATGTGCCCGCGGGAAAAGATACTTGATTTTTCGGCATGCTTCGATATACCATTCAGGAATTCCATGCTTTCTCATGGTGTCTGCCGTTTCTTGGCTCAGTCCTCTCCCACGCCGCACCGATTCCATGATCCTGTATGCTGCTTCTCGTTCCATACCGGCGTGTATGAGATCCTTCATAATGTCATCACGCAGCGCCGGAACATCTGCACAGACTGCGGTTTTTGAAGCGATCAACTCCCGGGCGTTGCCAATCCAGATATCCATCCCATGGGAAAGCCCCGAAATACGAATCAGTTCTTCCACCGTGGAGGGACGCAGCTCAATCAGCATGTGACGAACAAAAGCGGCTGAAAACTCCGGAATTCCGTAACTTCCTGTTTCTGAAAGGATCTGCTGCGCTGTCACGCCTAATGTCCCCGGAGAAGTGAAAAGGCTGATCACCCGCGCATCATTCAGTGGTATGTCTGACAGTTTAACGCCTGTGGATTCAGTCAGCAGATGCAGCAATGTAGGCGAATCATGTCCTAACAAATCCATTTTAAGGAGAGTACCATGCATCTGAAAGAAATCATAATGCGTAGTGGCAAAAGGGGCAGAAAAATCATTTGCGGGAAAATTGAACAGGGGTGAACTCATTGATGTCCCTGTTTTCCGGCACGATGACCAACCCGGCCGTGTGTTGACCGGTCGTGGTTTTCACAGCGTAAGAGAGTTTCTCTTTGACGCTTTCTGCCTCACCGGATTCCGGACCAAGATGGTGATCCAGGAAATACTGACAGGTGTACTTTTCCGCATTCCGTTCTGATAACATACCGATGGTTCCAGCACGAAAAACATGATCGTCGCCAAACTTTTCTCGAACGAATTCATGCGCCTTCCATTGTTCTTCACTTGAGAAGTTCAGATCAATGTCCGGCTCTTTTTCACCGTTCAAACCAAAGAAGGTTTCAAACGGGATTGCAAATCCGTCTTTGTCCATGATCCTTCCACAGATCGGGCAACTCCTTGCAGGCAAGTCGGCACCAATACGATACTGGGCTGCATTGACAGCAAAGTCGGCGTACCGGCAGGCTGTACAGCGATAATGAGGGGGCAATGGATTGATCTCGGAAATGCCTGTCAACCAGGCAACGAGTGAAGAGCCAACTGCCCCGCGGGTACCAACTGGATACCCATCTCTTCGGGATTGCTCTACAGTAAGCCTGGCTATCTCGAAGATTGTCCATGATTCCTGTCGGTCTATTATCGCCAGTTCATCTCTCAGGCGCTCCTCAACCTGCGGCGGAAGAGAATCCCCATAAAACGAATGCGCTTGTATCATGGCTTCCCCAGAGATGTGTTCTTCCGCGCCCGGTAAAACAGGATAGGATTTGCCTTCAGCCGGAAATAATGCCAGATGATTGTCAACAAGATTCGCAATCCGCCTTGGCGCATCAATCACAATTTCCTTAGCGACGTCTTTGCCAAGGAAGCGGAAAGCTTCGAGCATTTCAGCCGTTGTTCTAAAATGGTATAACGGCTGAGGTTCTGTGTCCAGAATGCCGGTATTGTATCTGATCACGGCCCTGCAAACAGCATCCTCCGGATCAAGGTAGCGGGCATTGCTGACAGCAACGACCGGGATTCCGGTCTCATTTCCGAGCAGTATGGTGTCCGATACTTCTTGGCGGAGTTGAATTTGTTCCACCGGATCATCTGTCACATTTTCAACAGGTTCAATCTCCAGATAATCGTAAAAGGCAGCAATGCGCGTGAGCGCTTCATCAGAAACGCCCTCATAAATGCTTCGGGCGATTTCGCCCCCATCACATGCACTGCCAATTAGCAGTCCCTCACGATGTGTCTGGATCCACTTTCTCGGAATGCAGGGGAATCCTTTATAGCAGTATATATGACTGAGTGATATCAGTTGATTCAAGTGGATAATGCCGATCCTGTTCGTCGCCAGAAGCATGACAGGATACCCATCTTCCACCGGGCTATCTTCTGAGGGGAGCATAAAGCCTTCGCAGCCGGGGAGAAGTTTGATCTGCTTCTTGGCTGCTTCCTGAAATGCAGCCGGGATGGACTGAACAACGCCAAAATCCGTAACAGCGATAGCCGTATGCCCCCATTCAGCCGCCCGGCTGATGTATTGAGCTGCCGAAGCAACGCCATCAGCCGGTGACATTCCGGTTCTTAAATGCAACTCAATTCGCTTTTCTAACTCCGAATCCTGTCTTCCCATAATCCTTTTCTCTTCCCGCATCAATACCGCCTCCGTATTATCTTCGGGCGATTCCATCTGTGTTCTCCTCGCATAACCAGCAGCGGATAGAAGCTCATCCAAGGAAACGCCCAGAATATCTGCCAGGCGGCAGCAAGTTGCAATCCTCGGCTTTGCGTTGCCGTTTTCCCATTTGGAGACAGCCTTGTCAGAAACGCCGATCAGCTTACCGAGTTGAAACTGCGAAAAGCCCAGTTCTGTCCTCAGTTTTATAACCAGATTTCCAAACGCATAATCCCGCATTGCCTCACCTCCTGACGTGAAAAGCATATCATAAGAAAAAGGTAAAAACCAGTAGGCAAGTATCGAAGGAAAGTAGATCTTCAACCTTCGGACGCACAGTACGGGCAGACAGGGCTCACCCTGTCTGGATTCACACGCATCGGAACAATATTCTTATATTGGAAAAGGCTATCGTGCCGGAAGAAGCTGCTTTCATCATTTGAGTTTTTTCCATCAAGCTCATTGCACATTTTTTGTCGAGTCTCAGCTGACAGTCCATAGCTGAGATATTTATAGGATGAACCGCCTTTTGAACAGATAGTGTTGATTACCTGCGCCAGCTTAGCCTGTATCGTTCCAGCTTCAATCCACATGACTTTTCTTTCAATTCCCACATTGTTCTTGATCACAATTCCCGCTCCTTTGAGCGCCAGCGTGTAATTGTACATTGATAACAACATATTATAGCATAATACAGCGTGAATTACCAGTCTATATTGAGTTTTTATATACCAGACAAACAAAAAATCCTGCAAGCCGGCTCCGTAGAACCACCCTGCAAGCCCGTTACATGATTCAAATGCTGCCACGGGCGGCGTTCGCCGGTACCATCCCCAGTGCAGCAAAAACCGCTCATGCTGGAATCGTCCTTCCACGCATGAGCGGCTTTCTTGCGGTTGTAGATTTTCTTGCTCTCGACTTTCTTCGTCACCGGGGAAAACGCCCATGTTGTGCGCTTCTTGGCGTCCAGTTCTTTGCGGGCTTTCTTGCTGAGCTTGGTGCGGGGGATAAATCGTGTCATAGCAGTTCGTCCTTTCGTTGCATTTTATTAGAATCGTCTTATCTAAAAATGTCAAAAACAATACTAACAGCTTCTTTAATTGTAAAGACCTTTCCCAGAAAACTCACAGTTCCGCCGAGCACCGCCCATATGCCGCTACCAAATATAAGGCGCAGCAGCAAAATTGGCGACAGTACAAGAAGAATTATTACCACTATAACGAATATCAGGCACCCATGCCCTTTCCGTTTCCCACCGTTGCCATTATCGTTGCCGCTGTAATAATTATTATTATTGCAGCGTTCCTCTGCCTTTGTTCTATAATGAACTGTGCGACCGCAGCATGGACATGTTGCAGTTCGCGAAGCTGGATCTTTTTCCATCGTCGTGTTACATTTTTTACATTTCATTTGTTTATCCCCTACGCATCAGCATGGCATATATCAGAAAATTCTTTTATTTTCTGCGCTGTGATAGGTAATGATAACTTTTGCGTCCGGCGGGTACTTTTTCCCTGACTCCATAGACTTACCGCCAATTGTTATTTGTTCCACCATATCTTGGTTTTGCATATTACCAGAATTTTTCAGGTCATACAGCGGTAAAGATTCAATATTGCTAAAGCCTGCCGCGCGTAAAGCCGTTTCAACTGTAGCATATGATGTTTTTTTAATTTTTTTCAAAGATGGCGCTGCCATCCAGCCATAGTCAGGCTGTCTTACAAAGATTAGCACCAGTGATATGATAAACAAGAGAACATTTGTGAAAAAAGCAACTGCCGCAGCATTGCTATCCATATGCTTATTATTTACCACAAACGGCAAGATTATTGCAACAATCCATAGAATTGTTCCACAGACGATGCGGACTTTCTTTGTTCCTTCAACAAAGCCAATCTGTCTTGCTTCATTTTCCATCTTCTTAAGCAAGATTTGTTCCTCTATTCCCGACTGTCCATTTAGAAGACTATCGGGAACTACCGCCACTGCATCATGATGCGCATTCAGCCGCTCACCGCAGTTAGAGCAAAAAGTCGGTTCATTACCTCCTTCAAAGGTCATCGTTTTCCCGCATTTCGGACAATTACGGCTTTGCATTTTCTTTTTCCTCTCTTCTGGCGTTCGTCAGTAAACATGCATCAAAAGTATTCCTTGTGATTTCAAAAAATCCCCGACCTTTGCAGATCGAGGATTGCGTGGTCTGTACTGGACTCGAACCAGTGACCCCATCGATGTGAACGATGTGCTCTACCAACTGAGCCAACAGACCACATGCACCAGACGATTCATCCGGCGACAGGAGATAGTATACCATACCTTTGCCCCACTGTCAAGGGGTGTTGGGCAAGTTTTTGATTTTTTCCGCGGCGCAATGTCTGTTTTCGCCACGGGAAAGCGCGCGGCTGGAGGCCCGGACGGCGCGTGCTGCTGGTAGAGGACAATCAGCTCAATGCCGAAATTGCCGCAGAACTGCTGAAAATGAGCGGGCTGACGGTCGATTGCGCGTGGGACGGCATTGAGGCGGTGGATTGTCTGGCTAACTGCCCCGACGGATATTACGACATGGTGTTCATGGACATTCAGATGCCGCGGATGAACGGCTACGACGCGACCCGCGCCATCCGCAGCAGCGCGCGCGATTACTGCAAGCGTGTGCCGATTGTCGCCATGACCGCCAACGCCTTTACCGAGGATGTACAGGCCGCCAAGACGGTCGGCATGAATGAGCACATCGCCAAGCCGCTGGAGCTGGCGACGCTGGCTGCTGTCCTCAGGCGGTATCTGGGCGGCGGCGATGCCTGATGCCTTTCCCGCACTTGCTCTCCATTGCCTGGTCGGCGCTGACGGCGGTGTGAGCGATACGGAAGGATACAGCGGCGCTGGCAGAAGGGGGAAGGGATGCCCTTTCCCGAATCCAGTCTGCATTCCATACGTCTGTTTCTCACACGCATGGATGTATTTGTTTCAGGGGGCTCGCGTCTGCAGACGCGACAAGGGGGCTTTCCAATCGTCACCTTGACCCCTTCGGCATCGCCATCCCTTCCACACATTTCAAAAGCATAATTGTAAATTCACCCAACCATCACGCAAAAGAATGCGCGAACGATTGACATTTTCCGCCCAAATCGGTACAATGAAGCTGGGGAGTTCTGCCCCGGCTTTTTTGATGGACAAACGCAATTTGCAACCGAAATACATGCCGGAAATAGTCTTACTTTCAGGAGGAACGGGCTCATGACCAAATCTACCACACGCCGATTCCTGTGCTGCCTGCTGGCGCTCTGCTGTCTGCTGGGCAGCCTGACCGCCTTCTCGCTGGCGGCGGGGACAAGCTATCCTTACAGCGCGTCCGTGAATGCGGATACCAACCTGCGCCGCAGCCCCTCGTCGACGGAGAGCAACATCATCGCCCGTATCCCGAAGGGAACGATTCTGACCGTCACGGGCGCAAGCGGCAATTTCCTCTGCGTCACCTATGACGGGCAGGTCGGCTATATCTTCAAGCAATACGCCGAGCAGGTGACGACGAACACGTCCGAATCCGGCAGCGTCGCGTATGGCTTCCCGTACTACACGACAACGAAATCCTCCGTCAATCTGCGCACGACCCGCTCCACCACCAGCGCGCGCGTGACCACCATCCCCAAGGGCGCGACCGTCATCATCCACGGCGTCAGCGGCGACTGGGCGCAGGTGACGTATCAGGAGAAAACGGGCTACTGCATGACGGCGTATTTGAAGCTGCTGACGGTGGTGGAACCGACCGCCGCCCCGACGGCTGTGCCGACCAGCGCGCCTATTTTAGAAGACAGCACCTACAAAGTGCTGCAAAACGGCTCGACAGGCAATCAGGTGCTTGCACTCCAGCAAGCGCTGGCGGAACTGGGCTACCTGACCAGCACGCCCGACGGCACTTACAGTACCACCACCACGCAGGCGATTATCGCTTTGCAGAAGATGAACGGTCTGCCCATGAACGGCATTGCGGACGCGAACCTGCAAGCGCTGATTTTCCACGGTCAGCCCAAGAATTCCTCCGGCACGAAGGTTTCCATCAAGACGCTTCCCGCCCTCTCCGGCATCACCATCCGCCTGCATGACCAGGGCGTGCTCGTCTCTACCGTGCAGACGCGGCTGACCCAGTTGGGCTACTATGACGGCGAAATCAGCGGCGTGTACGATGTAGCGACGCAAGCTGCGGTCAAGGCATTCCAGAAAGCAAACGGCTTAAAGGCCGACGGTGCGTGCGGCACGGCGACGCAGGAAAAGCTGATGAGCGCTGCCGCCGCCCCCGGTACGCTGCCGACCATGGAAGTGACTGTGACCGCAACCCCTGCGCCGACCGACCTGCCCCCGCTGACCACCCCTGCCGCGACCGTCCGCAAGGGTTCAACCGGCAATGACGCGCGCCTTGTGCAGCAGCGGCTGATTGATTTAGGCTATCTCTCCGGCGTCGCGGACAGCATTTTCGGCACGGCGAGCGTGAACGCGCTGAAGGAGTTCCAAGCCAAGAACGGTTTGAGCGCCGATGGCATTGCAGGTGCAAGCACTTATCAGGTGCTGTTCAGCTATCTGGCGATTTCGGCGGATTACATCGTTACCCCCGCGCCAACCGCCACCCCGCTGGCGACAGCGACTCCGACCCCCGCGCCCATCACGAAGGACAACGTCGTTACCATCCGCCAAGGCACGAGCGGCGACGCGGTGCTGCGTTTGCAGGAGCGGCTGACGGCGCTGGGCTACTACAATTCCCGCCGCGACGGGGTCTGCATGGCGGACGACGCAGCGGCTATCCGCACCTTCCAGCGCATGAACGGGCTGTCGGTGGACGGCGTCGCGGGCTATGACACGCAGGTGCTGCTCTACTCCGCAACCGCAATCGGCAGCGACGGCATCATGGCGGGCGCATCGGTGGATGTGAGCGTCACCCTCCGCCGCGGCATGACGGGCGAAACCGTCCGCGCGCTCCAGCAGCGGCTGATTACCCTCGGCTACCTCTCCGACACGGCAGACGGCATTTACGGCACAGCGACCGCCGAAGCCGTCTACAACTTCCAGAAGCGAAACGGACTCACCCGTGACGGCGTGGCGGGCAACAAAACGCTGATTGCCCTCTACTCCGCCTCTGCCGCCACCCCGACCCCCGCGCCGACGATTGCGCCTATGAATACGCCCTCCGCCGCATCGGTGATTGCCAGCGCCTCCGCGCTCCACCGGGGCGACAACGGCACGGCGGTCAAGGCAATGCAGCAGCGGCTGATTGACCTCGGCTACCTCACGTCGGGTTCTGCGGACGGCATCTTCGGCGTCAAAACGTATCAGGCGCTGCGTGACTTCCAGCTGGCGAACGCCCTGTATGTGGACGGCGTTGCGGGCAAGAACACAATTGCGTCGCTCAACAGCAGCAGCGCCACTGGCAAGAACACCGCGCGCCCGAACACCACCGCAACCCCCACCCCGAACATCTCTAACGACATTGGCACAACCACGAAGGTCAGCGCGGAGAACGTCGTCTACGAATACTGGTACTCGACGGTGCGCAGCGCCTGCCGCCAGTACCCCTACGCGACGGTCTACGACTACTCCACGGGCATCTCGTGGCAGGTTCACATGTTCTCCTACGGCAAGCACGCCGAAGCCGAACCGCTGACCGCGGCAGACACGGCGAAGCTGGAGCAGGCATTCGGCGGCAACACATGGACGCCCAAAGCAGTCTGGGTCATCTTCGCCGACGGCACGGTTCGTATGGCAACGACCCACTCCATGCCGCACGAGGTGCAGCACATCACAGACAACAACTTCCCCGGCCACCTGTGCATCCACTTCCCGCGCACGCAGGCGCAGGTAACGGCGATCGGCCCCTACGCCATGAGCCACCAGCAGACGGTGGAAAAGGGCTGGGCGGAAACGCAGGCGATGATTGCGAACTAATTTGGATATATAAAATGCCGCCGGGAGGATGGGGAATGTCCTTCCGGCGGCGAAATTTTGCGTTATACTATTTCCAGATAAGAATGCGCCAAGATGCGCCGCGAATTTTTCATTCTGGCTAACGTGAATGAAACGCAGCGTAGCAGCGCTACGCTAAGTGGAATGAGCGGACGCCAGAAGGGAAAAGGCGCAAGCAGATGGCGCAGGTGAATCTGGAAATAGTATTATACCGCGTTTTTTCTTGACACCACCCATGACACCAGCTATAATAAAAGCGGAAGGGATGATTTGATGTCGGAGTGGGAAAAACTATTGCAACGAATCTTGTCCTTATCAAAGGACTGTGATTCGATGAACTGCGTAAAGTATTAGAGGACTACGGCTACCAAATGTTTTCCCCTCGCAGCGGCAGTAGTCACTATACCTTCCGCAAGCCCGGCTGCCAGCCAATCACCATTCCTAAGCATGAGCCCATTAAGAAAGTATATGTCGAAATGGTTCGCAATATTGTTGAAAGTGAGGCGAATCGTCATGAAAACGCTTGAACAGTATATGGCCTTGCCCTATCCTTTGGAAATCATCCCTGATTCTGATGAAGGCGGCTTTGTTGGCAGCTACCCTGACTTGCCGGGATGCCTGACCTGCGGCGAAACGATGGAGGATGTCGTTCGGAACGCAGAGGATGCGAAGCGCGCATGGTTGACGGCAGCATTGGAAGAGGGGCTTGTTATCCATGAGCCGAATCTGCCAACCGCTTACTCTGGTCAATTCAAGCTCCGCATTCCCAAATCGCTGCACCGTTCTTTGGCAGAGCACTCTCGCAGTGAAGGAATTAGCATGAATCAATACTGCTTGTACCTGTTAGCAAAAAACGATGCGCTGTATGGCGCATAATGCACATCACCCACATAGAATCGCCGCCGGAAGGACATTTTCGCTCCTCCCGGCGGCGACTTTCTATGCTATTCCGCTTCCTCCGCGCCCCACATCTCCGGCACTTTCGGACACCCCTGCCGTTTCTTCGCGGCGCGCGCTTCGACGTAGCAGCCGCAGAGCGCGCATGTTCCGCTGTGCAGGTTGTCGCAGGTGCGGCAGATGTTCAGGCGCGCGGCGTAGGTCGCTTCGTCGGTCTTCTCGTCCGTCGAGAGCGAATCCACATAGTCCCGCACGAGCTTCGCCATGTCCGCCTGACCGCTTTCCAGCAGCGTGCAGCGGCAGGGCTTTCGCGCATCAGCCACGAATCGTGACCTCCACCACTGAGCAGGCAGGCAGCGTCATCTTGAGACCCGTTTCCGTCACGCGGACGGCGTCGAACGGCTTCACCGTCACCTTTTCCGCGTCCTCGAACGTGTTCTTGTCACGCATATCGCCCGTCAGGATGCGCGCTGTCACGTTCTTCGCAGACGCGCCGGAGAGATGCACCACCACGTCCAGCGCATCGGTGCAGGATGTGTTCGTCGCCGTCAGGGTGATGACACCGTCCTTCTCCGAGGCGGTCGCAGTCAGCTGCTTCACGCCGCCGCACTCGCCGCAGGTGATGGCGGACGGCAGATAGTTCGCATCGTGATGCGCCTTGTAGAGGTCGAAGACGTGATACGTCGGCGTGCAGATCATCTTCGCGCCGTCGGTCAGGATAACTGCCTGCAGGACGTTGACCATCTGCGCGATATTCGCCATGACCACGCGGTCGCAGTGGCTGCCCAAGATATCCAGTGTCAGCGCCGCTACCATCGCGTCGCGCATGGTGTTCTGCTGATAGAGGAAGCCCGGATTCGTGCCGGGTTCGCAGTCGAACCACGTTCCCCATTCGTCGACAATCAGCCCGACGCGGTGCTCGTGGTCGTACTTGTCCATAATCGCCAGATGGCCGCGAATCAGCGTGTCCATGTAGGCGGCATTGCGCAGGGTAAGGTAGTATTCGTCCGCATCGAAATCAGTTGCGCTGCCTTTCTTGTCCCATGCATACGGCACGGTGTAGTGGTGCAGGGTAATGGCGTCGAGGTAACGCCCGGCACGCTCCATCAGCTTGTCCGTCCAGTTCCAGTCGCCGGAGCTTGGCCCGCAGGCGATGCGGTAGAGCTTATTGTCGCCATAGTTGCGGCAGAACGTCTGGTAGCGGCGGTATTCGTCGGCATAGTATTCCGGGCGCATGTTGCCGCCGCAGCCCCAGTTTTCATTGCCCACGCCGAGGTATTTGAGGTTGAACGGCTCCTTGTGCCCGTTCGCCCAGCGCTTCTGCACAACGGTGGAATCGCCCGTGGAATTCATGTACTCCACCCATTCCGCCATTTCGCGCACCGTGCCGGATCCGACGTTCGCGTTGACGTAGGGTTCGCAGCCGATTTGGCGGCACAGTTCCATGAACTCGTGCGTGCCGAAGGAGTTGTCCTCCACTACGCCGCCCCAGTTCGTGTTCACCATGCGCTTGCGGGTTTCTTTCGGGCCGATGCCGTCCTCCCAGTGGTATTCATCCGCAAAACAGCCGCCCGGCCAGCGCAGCACCGGCACGCCGATTTTCTTCAGCGCCTGCACCACGTCCGTGCGCATGCCATTGACGTTGGGGATGTCGGAGTTTTCGCCCACATAGACGCCGCCGTAAATGCAGCGTCCGAGGTGCTCCGAGAAATGGCCGTAGATGTTCTTGTTGATTTTCTTGCCGGATTGCCCAGCCGCGTTGATGGAAAGGATTGCCGCCATCTGCTTGTCCTCCGTCTCTTTTTTGTGCTGGTTGCGCTCATTGCGCGCATTCATAAAGTAGATATTCGCCCAATCTATCAGGATTCCTGCCGCATTTTTTCTTTTTTTACGAAATGTTTTTCGACAGTGTGATGGTCGTCACCGCGGGCGAGTTGAACAGGCGGAAGCTCATCCACCACGGGTAAATCAGCCCTTTGCCCAGTCCGGGACTAACATACTGCCAAATTCCGCCAAAGAAATTTATCCCCTGCACCTGACTGTCCTCCGGAAACCAGCCCAGTTCCGGCACATACAGCGCACCCATGCCTGGAATGCGCCACTGCCCGCCGCAGTAGCCGCCCGCGACAATCAAGTCCACATTGTTCATCGCGCAGACGGCTTTCGGGTCGGCGTTCTGCTTTGCGGTGGTGATGTACTCCTGCGTCAGCGGCATTCCGCTCACACAGACCTGCATGTCCTTGTTCGTCATTTCCGCCATGGCCGCCTCGATGCGGTCAAGCCTGTCCAGCTGATAGACCGCCAGCCGCTGGAGCGCCGCCTGATCAGCCGTCAGCGTCGGCAGGGCATTCAAGCCGTCCAGCTGCTTCTGGTATGCCTTGCGCGCGCTGGGGATATTGAGTGTATACAAATCCTCCGGTACAAACCAAATGGTGGATTTTTCCCGCGTGAATGACACGGGGATATCCAGCATCGTCACGCCCGCGTCAATGAGCGCCTGCGCCCAATCCGCATAAGGCGAAAGGGAGGCGTGCGCCGTCGTCGCGTAGGGGGACGGGTCGCCGCTGCCGGGCAGGAACAGCACCTTCGACCCCGCCGGAAGCTGCTCCAGGAGTGCCAGCGCCGGCGCCGCGTCGCCGTTCTCGCCAATCATATTGCCCGTCATGATGACGCAGGAAACTGCGCGCGTACCAACCGCTTTGCCAATCGACGCCTGATTCAGCCCGCGGTACTCCCCGTTCAAATCCGTCAGCAGGAGAATCGACCACTGATCCAGCGAATTGGGCAAATCGGGAATGGTGACCGTTTGCCGCAGCGTCTTGACGGTATTGCTGATGGCAAAGTTCGCCACCGCACCCGCGCCAAACGTCAATAGCAGCACGACCAGCAGCGTCACGCCGATTTTGCGCCCCAGATGGGATTTTTCCTCAAAAATGTTCTCATTCCGTCTGGACAAGGGCGTTCCTCTCCTTTCTGACTTTCTTGGGAAATGCGGTTACTCCGCGTCTTCCCCCGGCACATACGGCATCAGGAAACAGTTCACATAGTACGCATATTTTCCCGACGTCGAGTTGCTCGGTTTTGCCGTCACGACCGTGTAATCCACGCAGTCACTCGCCGGAATCTCGCGCTCGTCCTCCGGCACTTCGGACAGGTTTGTCGAGGTCTTTTTGTTCGTGTTCACCTCGGCGTTCATGTCGTAGTCGTGGATGTACATCTTGACGCGGCTTGCCATATTTCCCTCCAGCGTCGTGATGCGGTACTTGCCGTCGCCCAAGTCCTTCACGTCGTACACCAGCGCAACGTGAATCGTCTTGTTGAACGAGCAGCCGTACACCAGCAGGAAGCCCGGCTGCGGCACGTTCGTCGTGCGGTTCATCAGCTGATAGCCGCGCAGCAGCTTGCCGACGCTGGCCTCCTTAACGTGATGGACGCCCTCCACCTGCACGAACACGCCGTCCTCGGATTCCTTCGCGGCCTTCTTGACCGCTTCCAGTTCCTCCATCTCGACGTTCGCCTGCATCATGCACCAGGTGATATAGCCGCCGCACCAGCCGAAGCCGATGCCCTTGCCGCGCCACTCGGTGTACTTATTGACGTTTTTGAGCGTCTTGCCGTCCAGCTCTTTCCATTCGTTATAGGCAATATCCAGCACCTGCTGAATCTGCTCCGGCGGCTGCACGGGCGCTTCAGTGGAAATCGCGACCGGCGGGGGCGTCGGGGTGGCTTTGGCGGCGAGCGCCGTTGGCAGGAGCAAGGTCATCAGCAAGAGGGCACACAGCCCGCGAAGCAAGCGTTTCATCAGTGAATCCTTCCTTTCGGAGATTTCTTCAATATTAAGCATACCACGTTTTAGGATGTTTGGAAAGGGGCAAGTGAAGTTTTTACAAATGAAAGCCGCCATTCGACTTTTGATAGCGGTCGAATGGCGGCTGATGTTCTATTCTTCTCACGGATAAACACGCGGACACTGTATGCAGTCGTCACCAACTGAATCGCGCGGAAGGGTCAAGGGAGGAACTCCCTTGCAGGGTGCAGGGGCAGCGCCCCTGCCGGAGTCCAGAGGCAGAGCTCTGGTGGGGTCAAGGGGCAAAGCCCCTTGGGTCACTCCTTCGTTTCCTTCGCCATGCGGACGGCGCGCTCCTTCGCGTAAATCGCCATTGCGCATTCAAGGCGCTTCCGCTCCATCTGGCACTCCATGTCGTAGGGCTGGGAGATGTCGCCATGGAAGGCTTCGGCATTCGCAGCGCAGCCGCCGGAGCAGAAGAAACGCGCCCAGCAGTCCCGGCACTTCTCCTTGTTCAGCACCGTGTTGTGCGCGAACTTCGCCTGAATGTCGCGGTCGAACGTGCCGTCCAGCACGCTGCCCATGCGGTAGCCGTCGCGGCCGACAAACTGGTGGCAGGGGTAAATATCGCCGTCGGGCGTTACCGCAACATACTCGTTGCCCGCGCCGCAGCCGGTCAGACGCTTGCGCAGGCACGGGCCGCCCTCCAAGTCCACCATGAAGTGGAAGAAGTTGAACCACTTGCCGTTCGCACGGCGATCCATATAAATCTGCGCCAAGCGCTCGTATTCCTCGCGGATTTCGGGCAAATCCTCCTCGCGCAGGGCGTATTCGCACTTTGGATCGGTTACAACCGGCTCAACGCTGATCTGGTCAAAGCCCTGATCCGCCAAATGAAGCACGTCGTTGCCGAAATCCTTGTTAAAGCCGGTAAACGTGCCGCGGACGTAATATTCCTTGTCGCAGGCATTGCGGCGGCGGACGAACTCCTGCGCCTTGTTCATGATGATGTCATAGCTGCCCTTGCCGTTGATGGTCGGGCGCATCCGGTCATGCACTTCGCGGCGGCCGTCGATGGAGATGACGACGTTGCTCATTTCCTTGTTCAGAAAGTCCATGATTTCGTCGTTCATCAGCACACAGTTCGTCGTCATTGTGAACTTGAAGTGCTTGTTCTTTTCCTTCTCGATGGAGCGGCCGTATTCCACCAGCCGCTTGACGACGGGGAAGTTCATCAGCGGTTCGCCGCCGAAGAAGTCCAGTTCCAGATTGACACGCTTGCCGGAGTGCGCCACCAGCCAGTCAATCGCCGCCTTGCCGACCTCGAAAGGCAGCAGCTTGCGCTCGCCCATGCAGAAGTCGCCCGTCGCCGCGAAGCAGTACTTGCAGCGCAGGTTGCAGTCATGCGCCGCGTGCAGGCACATGGATTTCACCACGCCCGGCTCGGTCACCTGCTTCACGTCATCATAATTATCCGGGGCGTTGAGCGCGCCGAGTTCTTCGAGCTGCTTCAGTTCACCGATAACTTCGTCCAGCTCCTGCGCCGTGTACTTCTCTTTCAGCGCATCCCGAATCTCTTCCGGCGTGTGGTCATTCCACATTTCCAGCACGTCAAACGCCATGTCGTCGATGGCGTGAACAGCGCCGCTGCCTACGTCCAGCAGCATCGGCTGACCAACCGCCTTGAAGGTATGAATCATTGCTATTATTCCTCCTGAGTTAGATAAACCGCAAGGATACTTTTTTCACCCTTGCACCCGAAAAAAGCGAAGGCGCATGATGCCGCCTCCGCCTTTGTCTGTTGCAAACCGGATACGATTGCCAGACGAATCTGGAAAGCGTATCATTACTTCCGGTTGTACAGACGGTTGAGCTTGCCCTCGTTGCCCGCGAGCACGTCGCTGTTTTCCTTGTTGGCGCAGGACTGGTTGGCGACAGTGCAGCTGGTCTTGCAAGCGGACTGGCAGGATGCCTGGCATTCGCCGCAGCCGCCGTGGGCCAGAGAGTTCTTCAGGCAGGGCTTCTGGATGGTTTCGATATGCTTCATAGTTGTAATCCTCCATTTCTTAAAAAGGGGTATATGGGCATTATACACGATTCGGGTTCTAATTGCAATCACTTTCCGGAAATATTCGACACAATCGCGCCGATTATCCCGCCGGTCGCCGTTCCCATAGCAAGATCAGCCAAATATGCCGTCCATGGCGCGCCTGACCGCTCAGCAGCGCATATGCCGCCACGCCCAGCGCCATGTACAGCAGCCCAATCAGCGAACCGCGCAGCAGTCCGCCTTCCTGACCGCGCCCGACGGCGATGTACGTCCCGATAGCGACGGAAACGACCTTCAGCAGCTGGTTGAAGATACGCACGGTGTCCTCCGTCGGCTTCACCCACTGCATCAGCAGCGCAAAAACCGCCACGACAATGATGGTCGTCAGCATCGCCGCACCCAGCCCGCGCAGCAGCTGCATCGAGCCGCCACGGCGTGCGCGCGTTGTCGTCCGGCGCACAGTCTGTGTTCCTGTCATAGGGCAATTCCCCTCCTTCCGATTCGGTAAGGAGGATATGCCCCGCGTCCGGGCGTTATTCCTCTATCCGCTCCACGCGGAAGATGTTCAGCGTATCCGCATCCGGGCAGGAGAACACCGCTGTGCCGTCCGGCTGACCGGGGATGCTGCCGCCATAGCGGAGGATATCCGCATACAGGAACGCAACGTGCATCGCCATCGGGCAGAGTTGACCGCGCTCGGTGTCAAAATCCCACGAATCGCCGATTTTATGCCCATGATGGCAGGGGCAGCTGCCCTTGCGGTCAATCAGCGTGATGCGCAGGCGCGGGCGCTTCATTCGTCCAGCACCTCCAAGCACGTTTCAATCGGGATGCCGAGGTACTTGTCCTCCTTGTCGCGGTTGCGGTCAATCATCGTGCGCACGGCATCCATTGCGCGGTGCGTCGATTCCTGAAGCGGCACGCCGTCCACCAGCCGCCCCAGCATCACTGCGGCAAAAATATCGCCCGTGCCGACGAAGCGCACCGGAATGAGGTCGAACGGGATGCGGAAGAATTCGCCCTCCGTGCCATCATAGCCGACGACGCAGTTCTCGCCGTCCACCTTCGCGCTCGTCACGACGACGGATTTCGCGCCCATTTCGTGCAGGCGAATCGTCAGCGCGCGCGCTTCTTCCTCGGTCATGTCCTCGTGATAGGGCACATCCGCCAGATACGCCGCCTCGGTGTAGTTCGGCACGATGCAGTCCGCCACGGCGACCATCTTGCGCATATGGGCGATGGTTTCCTCCCCTACGCCGTTGTACAGCTTGCCCTCGTCGCCCATGATGGGGTCAACAAAGACCAGCGCGCCTTTCTTCGCGGACTGCTCACAGAAATCGGACACCAGCGCCGCTTGTTCTGCTGACAGAATCATCCCTGTTGACACCACATCGAACGAGAATCCCAATTCCGCCCAGACTTTCAGCGACTGGCGCATGTATTCCGTTGTTTCCTGAATGTAGAATTTCCCGTAATCCAGCGTGTTGCTCACCAGTGCCGTCGGCAGCGTGTACAGGTGATGTCCCATATGCGACAGCACCGGCATCATTGCGCTCAGCGACACCTTCCCATAGCCCGCCAGATCATGCACCAGCAGTATATGCTTACTCATCTATCTTCTCCTTATTTTGGGGGGAACGCCAAAGGCTCTGCCTCTGGACTCCGGCAGGGGCGCTGCCCCTGCACCCTGCAAGGGACTTCGTCCCTTGACCCTTTCGCGCGATTGGATTGGTAACACTCTCATGCAGTTTTCGCGTGGTTATCCGTAGAAAGTAGCGGAACAACTCAAAGAGCAAATCCCCTGTGATATTCTTGTCCGCTTACACCGTTTTCTCTGCCATAAACTCTCGAATATAGTCAGTGTCCGAAAGCTCTGGATTCTCTCGAATCACCGCAGACAGAAAAATCCGTGCGAGTTCGCGATTCAGTTCATACAAGTAGCCCATATTCCCATTACCAGCCTTATCAAATGGACTGTACTTCGCTTTGCAGTATCGCAAAATATCGCTAAGGAAATCCGACGTTTTAATCGGCATTGCAAAACGGGTATATCTGAGGTCTACGCGGCGACCCTGGTTATTCCATGCGTTCTCAAAAGCCCGTTCTGCCGGCCTATCGCAGTCATAGCAGTCCGAAACGGCACTGCTCACCGCTACAACGCGCCCGTTGCATCCGTGAAGCACAATGTCGCCTGTTTTAACATGCGCCATGTTTTCCCAGTGAAAAATTTTGCTTCCGTTTTGGCTATGCTGCGGTGCCCAAATAAAGCCGCCGCGATACTCAATATCGAAAGTTTCACCTTGAAAAACATAAAACGTCATAGGCTTACCGGGAATCCGCTCAGATTTTTCCTGTATAGGTTCGCTTTCTGCAATTTCAGGGACAGCTGCTGCCATTTTTACTGCATTACGTTGCTGATCTGCAAGACGTGTCTCTTCGACTTCATGAACCACGGCATTGTGAAGATCTTCATCCACCAATGTCAAGAATTTCCCAAATGTGTCCGGATTGGTATACACAAAGTTGCTCGTTTTTGAAGCAAATGCTACCGTGATGTACTTGTCATCCTGCGCAACAATTGTTCCTCTCCCCAACATTTTGTGCTTTACCAATTGATTCTTAAGGTCCATGTCGTTTCTCCTTCTTGCCTCCGCAGCGGTGAAATCCCCTGCTCCACAGCAGTCAGCTGCCCCAAAGGCACTTACCCCTTGACGGCAATCGCCTCAATCTCCACCTTCGCATCCCGCGGCAGTTTCGCCACCTGCACACACGCACGCGCCGGCGGATTCTGCAGGAAGAACTTCCCATAAGCCTCGTTCACCGCGGCAAAGTCGTTCAAATCCTTCAGGGAAATCGTCGTTTTCACGATGTCCGCCAACGTGCAGTCCGCTTCCGCCAGAATCGCGGCAATGTTCTTCATGCACTGTTCAGTCATCTCGCCAATCGTGCCTTCCAGCAGTTCGCCCGTTTCCGGCACAAAATACAGCTGTCCGGACACATACACCGTATTGCCCGCCTGAACGCCCTGCGAATACGGGCCAATCGCGGCGGGTGCGTTTTTCGTCGAAAGAATCTTGTTCATGGAAGAGAATCCCCCTTCATCTTAGTGCGTCAGAAACGCTGTCTGCATTATACCATGATTATGCGTCGAAAACAACACCGGAGGTAGAGAAAACCGCCCCCGATTTCTCGAAGGCGGTTCGTATTAAATCCCGTAGTAATAGAAGATGAGGCACACGCCGGCCAGCAGGATGAACGCCAGCCCAACCAGCAGCGGCGCATGCGTGGCCTTGCCGCGGTTGGCTTCCTTCGCCATCTTGTAGTCGTAGTAGTGCTGATGCTTATGCTTTCCGGGCGCGAAAAGCACCAGTAGGTTTCGGAAACCGTAGGTAATGATGTCCAGCACACCTTCGCGCGCCGTGAACGTCAGCAGACCCACACAGGTCAGCAGCGCGCCCGGCACAAAAAGCGCGTCGCACAAACCGCTCAGGATTTCTTCCCGCTCGCTCAGCGTCCAGATACTGCGCATCGACGCAACGCCAACAAATATCAGCGCGCCGATGGCGATGCAAATCCAGTAGGGCATCGCCCGCTTTGATTTTTTCAAAGCCCAAGCTCCTTCTTATACCGTTCAAACTCTTCGTCGTTGCAGTTGATGAAGTGTCCGGGTTTGATTTCCCGCAGGGACGGCTTGTTCACCGAGTAGTCATGCTCCTTCAGGGGCTTGTACTCAATGCGCTGACGATGCTTCTCGTGATGCGGATCCGGGTACGGAATCGCGGACAGCAGCGACTTGGTGTACGGATGCAGCGGATGCTCGAACAGCTCGTCGGAATCCGCCAGCTCCACCAGCTTGCCGTAGTACATGACACCGATGCGGTCGGAGAAGTACTTGACGACGGACAGGTTATGCGCAATAAACATGATGGTCAAGCCCATCTTGTTGCGCAGGTCGTTCAGCAGATTGATAACCTGTGCCTGAATCGACACGTCCAGCGCGGAAATGGGTTCGTCGGCGATGATGAGGTCGGGCTCCAGCACGATGGCGCGGGCAATGCCGATACGCTGGCGCTGGCCGCCGGAGAATTCATGCGGATAGCGGTCGGCATGCTCGCGCACCAGACCAACCAGATCCAGCACCTCGTAGACCTTTTCGTCGATATACTTTTCGTCCCTGATGCCGCGGATTTTCAGGCCTTCTGCGATAATCTCACGCACAGTCATGCGCGGGTTAATCGAGGCAATCGGGTCTTGGAAAATCATCTGCATCTTGGTCATGATGTTGTCCTTCGCGGCAACCTTCATGTCCTGCTCGTAGCGCGCCTTCCGTTCCTCCAGCGCCTGACCGGACAGCGTCTTGCTGTCTGCCTCAAACGCCGCGGTTAGCTCAGCCTTGCGCTTCTCGCGGTACTTCTCGACGCACTTGCTCTTTTCCACAGAAGATTCCAATGCGTTCGTGCGGGCCTGACGGATTTTCTCCTTCAGTTCCTTGCGCATTTCCTTAATCTTCTGGTCGTATTCCGCCTTCAGCGCCGCCGCCTGCGCCGGATTCTTCTCCGTTTTCTCCTTCAGCGCGGCCTTCATCTGGCGCTGCTTTTCCTCGAAGTCGTTTTTCAGGCTGCGAATCAGCACCGGCAGACCGTTCTGCGTGGACGAAATGCGCAGGCCCTGGAAGTACACGTCACCCTCGGTCGGGTCGTACAGGTTGATGATGGTGCGGCCCGTCGTGGTCTTGCCGCAGCCAGACTCGCCCACCAGACCAAAGACTTCGCCCTTCTTGATGTAGAAGCTGACGTCATCAACGGCCTTGTTGATATAGTCGCCGCTGCGGAAATACTGCTTCAGGTGATTGACACGCAGGAGGACGTCGCTTTCTTCCTCAATGCCCGCGTGCTCCAGACGAGCCAGCGTCACCTTGTCCGTGATGGCGTTCATCACACGCGCGATTATCAGCAGCACGATGCCAACCAGCCACAGCCACACCCAGCGCGCCGCCAGCCACCACAGCGCAATCACCAGCGAAATGGCGTTGCTGTCATCAGACTTCTTGACGGTCGTTTCTGCCAGAGACTTCAGCGCCGTCTGGTAGGTCGGCGCTGCCGCCACGGACACCTGAACCGCCTTCAGCAGGCTGCTGAGCGAGCCGTCAAAATCTTCGCTCTGCATCCGCTCCAACAGCGTCGTCGCGAACACATCCAGCGTGCCGAGGTTTTCGCTCGGATAGCGTGCCTGAAGCGCCTCGTACTTGCTCTGCACGAACGCTTCCAAGTCAATCGCTTCGCCCTGCTTCTTCTGCTCCACCAGCGCGGCAAACTCGTCGCGGATATCCTCCGTGTCGACGCGCTCCAGCGTGCGCTGCTCCGCCAGTGCAGCGGCGTAGTCCTCAAAGCTCAGTGCATTCAGATATTTCTTCATGGAAGCCGGCTTGTTGCCTGCATCCACCGACGCACGAACCATCGTCGTCAGCGTTTCCACGAATTCCAGATAGCTGCCAGCTTCTTCGCCGTGCTCCTGCGCAAACGTTTCGTAGAACGCTGCAACATCCGGTTCGGTATTGGCGGTGGCAATCTTAATCGGCTTGCCCTTGGGCGCCGCCGGCGTCATGACTTCGTTGAGGTAGTCAAACGATTCCGCCAGCAGGCGGCTGTCGCTGCCGCTTTCCTGCTGCTCATAGAGCGTCAGATACGCATCCACGTCGAAATTCTGATCGAAATCAGCGCAGAAAGTATCCAGCTTCTGCTTGGACAGCGCGTCCTGCCCCGCTGCCAGTTCATTCACCCACGTCGTATAGAACGTCAGCGCGCGATTCTGGCGCACGTCCCCGCCCAGCGTCTTGGTGGACGCGGCATCAATCATGGCGGAGAAATACTGCTTGTCGAACCAAGCGCGCGTAACCACGGAAGCGTTCTGCTGATAAGAGCGCAGCGCCCCCGATAGCGTAGACCATCCCGCACCGTCATTCGCCACAACATAGATGCTCATTACGATGGCGATGGCCATAACCACCAGCCCAATCGTTTTCAGCACCGAGGCGATTCCCTTTGCGATTTTCATGCTTCGGCGGCTCCTTTCTTCGCGTTCTGCAAGGCTTCTGCTGCCTCTCGTTCGGCCTGCTCCTTCTTCATGCGTTCAATGCGTTCCACCACAATCGCCGGCGGATTTACCTTCGGCGCATTCGGATGCAGCAGCCACGTCGCCGCCATATGCGTCTCGCTGACATGGAACATCGGCGGCTGTTCCTCAAAGTCGATTTCCATTGCGTACTTGTTGCGCGCGGCGAAAGCATCGCCCTTCGGCGGCAGAATCATATCCGGCGGCGTACCGGGGATAGCTTCCAGTTTCTCGCGCGTCTCCAAGTCCGGCATGGAGGACAGCAGCGCCCATGTATACGGGTGGCGCGGGTCGTAGAACACATCATCCGCCGTGCCATACTCGACAATCTTGCCGGCGTACATGATGGCAATGCGGTCCGCCATGTTCGCCACAACGCCAAGGTCGTGCGTGATGAAGATGACCGACAGGCGGCGTTCCTTCTTCAGGCGGTTAATCAGTTCCAGAATCTGCGCCTGAATGGTCACGTCCAATGCGGTTGTCGGTTCATCGCAGATGAGGATATCCGGGTTCGCGGACAGCGCAATAGCGATAACAATGCGCTGACGCATACCGCCGGAGAACTCAAAGGGATACTGATAGAAGCGCTTGTGCGGCTCCGGAATACCAACTTCCTTCATCAATTCGATGGCGCGGTGGCGTGCCATGCCCTTGGTGAGCTTGAAGGCGTAATCCTGCGCGCGCGCCTTCATGTAGTCTACCATTTCCACCGCCAGCACGTCAAAGTCCTTCGTCTCGCTCGCCGCGATGAGTTCCTCAAAGTGCTTCAGCAGGCTCCGGGTCATTTCGCAGAGGTTGTGCTGCGCCATATCCGCGTCAATCAGGTTCTTCGGGATGACGGACGGCGGATTCTTGCCCTTCGCCTTCTGCGCCTCAAACTTCTTCTGCTCGCGGGCGTAGCGCTTTTTTCTTCCTTCGGATTGTGCGTCTTGGAGCGGGCATAGCGGTCGATGTAGGACTGTGCACCCGAACGGTAGACGTACGCCTGATTGTCCTTATCCAGCTGCAGCTTGTCGATGGCTGCTTCAACCGCCGCAGCCGATTTGTGCAGCGCTTCCTTGCATTCGCCCTCGTTCAGCGGCTTTTGCTGATAGACCTTCAGGGCGCTGCGGAGCGTATCCACCGCCGCCTGCTGCGATTTCGCCGCCTGCTGGCTGGAGTACTGGAGCGCGTGAGCAATGTCCTGCAAGAAGTCAATCATGAACTCACGGTCGAGCGTTTCGCGCGCCATCTGGTTCAGCTCGGTGATGGACTGCTTTTTCGGGTCGGGCGTTTTGCCGCTCGCCGCCAGATAGCCGATGCAGAAGAAGTTCGGCTCCTGCGCATTCACCATCGCGCCCAGCTTAGCGGTCATGTCCGCCATCAGCGCACGCATTTCGCTTTCGCGGCGGCGCGTGTAGTTCTTCTGGAAGCCTTCCAGCGCCGTATGCCACTTCGCGATTTCCGGGTCATTCTCATCGAAGGTGTACGGGTCGAAGATATGCTTCAGGGACTTGCGGATGCGGCCGCAGATTTCGCGGACTTCCTTGTCCTTGCTCGTCAGAATGGCATTGTCGATTTCGTCCAAGCCGTCCATGCACTCGACGATGGATTCCATTGCTTCCTTATAGGTATATTCCATCTTCAGCCCGACGGAAGCAAAGTGGTCGAACTGCTTCGTTTTGGCGTGGATGGCTTCGCGTGCCTGTGCGCCCTGTCCGCGCGCTTCGGCATCCGCCACCATCGTCTTTTCGAGCTGCGCCAGCAGGCTGTTGAAGCGTTCCTTGCCATCGCGGCGGCGTTCCTTGTTGTTCAGCAGCATGGCTTCCGTCAGCTGCTTGCCGATGCGCATGATAGGGTTCAGGGCACTCAGCGGGTCTTGGAACACCATGGCCAGCTTGTGGCCGCGCAGGGTGTGGAACTCTTCTTCCGGAATTTTCAGCAAATCCTTGCCGTCGTAGATGATTTCGCCCGCATCCACCATGGCGTTGCCCGCCAGAATGCCCATGATAGCACGGGTGGTGACGGACTTGCCGGAACCGGATTCACCGGCGATGGCGAGCGTTTCGCCTTCCTCCAGATTGAAGGAAATATCGCGCACTGCGCGAACCGCACCGTTGTTTGTGCGGAAGGAGATGGTCAAGTTTCGGACTTCCAGCTTTGCCATATCAGTCGTCCGCTCCTCTCAACGAAGGATTCAGCGCGTCGCGCAGGCCATTACCAAACAGGTTGAAGGCAATTTCCAAAATGGCGATGAAGATTGCCGGGAACATGATGATGTGGGGGGATAGGTGCTCAAGTACGCCTGACCGCCGGAAAGCAGCGTGCCGATGGAGGTCAGCGACGACGTTTCCAGATTGATGATGTGCAGGTAGCTGAGCATGGATTCGGAGAAAATGACGCCGGGGATGGTCATGACCGCGCCGGTCACGATGGTGCCCAGGCTGTTCGGGAAGATGTGCTTGAAAATCAGGCGAGCGTCGGATGCGCCCAGCGTGCGCGCCGCCAAGACGTATTCCTGACCCTTGAAGCGGTAGAACTGCGTACGCACGCGCGCCGCCGTACCAACCCAGCCGGTCAAGACGAAAGCGAACAGCAGGGATGGCAGCACGCCCACCTTTTCCGCCAAGTGCAGCTGGAACAGGGTTGCGACGACCATGAACGGCACGCTGTTCAGCACGTCGGAGATACGCTCCATCACCATGTCGACCGCGCCGCCGTAGTAGCCCTCGATGGAGCCGTACAGGACGCCGAGGATGAAGTTGATGCTCGCCACGACGATGGACAGCAGGAAGCTCAGGCGCGCGCCGACTGCCAAGCAGGTGAAAATATCCTGCCCGTAGTTGTTCGTGCCGAAAATGAACGTGGGTTCATAGCCGTTGATATAGCGGAAGTACTCCAGATAGTGCACACGCACACGGTAGCCCCGTCTGGTTCTTCTGGGCGTAGGTGTACCACTGCCCATCCGCGCCGTCGCCGGCAATGCGCTTGCTGTTGTAGTTCGCCTTGTTCGGGTTGTCGGACGTGAGGTAGTTCGGAATCAGGCTGCCGTTTTCATCCAGCGCCGGATCGCCATTGGTGTTCACGCTCTCGTCCTTGAGCTGGTACCAGAAGTTCGCGCCGCCGTTGCCCATCATGTACTGCGAATTGTGGGTCTTCTGCAGCGGGTAGATGACCTGAATGTCATTCTCGTTCTGATATGCCATCAGGTTGTTGTATTCCGTTTCGCTCAGGTTGACATACGCGAAGCCGACCAGCGCGTAGGAATCCACGCGCAGGTTGTAGTACGTCACGCCATTGGCATCGGTGTAGTGGTCGTATTCCTTCTTCACGACCGGCACGCCCGTTTCCTGACCGATGGCGTTATAGTAATGGTAGCCGATTTCGCTGACCTTTTCCTTGCGCGCGCCATCCCAGAAGCCCGCGTTTTCAAACAGCGTGTTCTTCGGCAGCACCGACTTGTAGTAGCCGTCGCGGAACTGCACCGTGTACGGCGAGACAAACGGCGTGATGATGGCAAACAGCAGCAGGAACACAATCAGGCAGAACGCCACAACGGAGGACTTGTTCTTGCGGAAGCGCAGCCACGCGTCGCCCAGATAGCTGATGGACTTGGTCTGCAGCTTTTCGTCATGGATGCGCTCATCCTTGTGAATAAACGCAAACTTCTCCTGCGGGATTTCCGGATACAGATTTTTTTCCATCATTTCTTCGACCCCATTCTGATGCGCGGGTCAATAAACCCGTAGCTGATGTCAATGACAATGCCCGAAACCAGGCCGATTGCCGTATAGAACACGTTCAGCGCCATGAAGAAATTATAATCGCGGACATTGATGGAGTTGATGTACAGGTTGCCGATGCCGGGAATGCCGAAGATGTTTTCGATAATCATCGAGCCGCCCAGAATACCGATGAATTCACCAATAATCATCGGCAGGATGACGACCATTGCGTTGCGCAGCGCGTGACGGGAAATTGCCTGTGCCTTGGTCAGACCTTTCGTGCGCGCCAGCAGCATGTAGTCACCGGTCAGCACCTCGCTCAGCTCCGCACGGGTGTAGCGCGTCAAGCCTGCCACAACGCCGAAGCCCAGCGACAGCACTGCCGGAATCAGCGATACGAACATCGTCCAGCTGAACAGTGACCCGCCTGCCTGTGACAAACTTGCCGCCTGCAAGGGGAACCAGCCGAGCTTGAAGCACAGGAAGTACTGCACCAGGAAGGCGTACACATAGCTTGGCACCGAGATGAAGACCATGACCATGGTGGAAATGAAGTTGTCCTGCCACTTGTTCTTCTTCAGCGCCGCATAGATGCCGAAAGCAAGACCCAGCGGAATCGCAATCAGGATAGAATACAGGTTGACCAGCACCGTATAGGGCAGCTTCTGCATCATGACGTCCCAAACGCCCATGCCTTCATACATCTGCTCGCCGACGCCCCAGTCCCATTCGGTCAGGATGCTCTTCAGGTACAGGAAGTACTGCACCATGATCGGCTTGTTGTAGCCCATCTTTTCGCGCTTGGCGAGCACGAGGTTGATGTCGCGGCCCATTTCGCGGACGGCGGGCAGCGGCAGCAGCTTAATCAGGATAAAGCACATGGTCATGATGATGAACAGCACCAGGAACATGTACAGGACACGCTTGATGATGTATCGTGTCATACCATTTTTGGACATTCCACGTTACCTCCGTTTTTCATATTGAGCGGAAGGGGCGGGAAACCCTGCTGCCCCCCTGCTTCCGGCCGTCAGAGTGCGTCGCCCCGCCCGTGACGGGGTCGCGGAGGATGCGGCTGGAGATGCGCATCACCGCGGACTGGGCTTGCCTGACTGGATTGAATCCCTATTGGGCATTTCTTAAGGAATCACTATTCTGTACTTTTCTCTTTGGAATCATAGCGTCCCCTTAAGAAACGCCCGAAAATCAACCGTTTTTTAACATGCACATCGGGCATGGGGGTCAAAAGGCCCCCATGCCCGTGCCGAGTTTCAGAGAATCACGGCAAATGTGCGCCTTGAATTAGTATTCCAGGGTGTTGTTGGCAATGTAGTCCGCCCACTCAGCGTCATCGTAGTTGTACGTCATGTACTGGATGCCGCCGAAGCCGATCAGCGTGACGTAGGTATCAACAACGGTGTTCACCTTCTGGGAGTTCATGCTCGCGCTGTTGCGGTAGTAGATGGAGGAGCAGGGATACCAGTTCATGAACGCGCCTTCGACAGCGGTCGCAAACTGCAGACGAGTGTCGTAGGTGTAATCAGCGAACTTGCCCAGCTTTTCCTCGATGGACGGAACTTTCTGGCTGTTGCACCAGTTCGCCCAGTTCTGCAGGGTGTCGGTGATTTCGCCAACGCCTTCCACATTGTAAACAATGTCGATGGTGGTGGTGTCATAGCCGTATTCGTTCTGGTTGCCCTTGCCGTACGCATCGTCGGTGTAGCAGTTGCCGAACACGCCGAAGGGAGCCATCGTCGCGCCGCCCCAAGTGGTGAAGATCATGTCCGCGTTGCCGGACTGCATGGTTTCGTAGTAGTCGGTGTCCACGGTCATGGTCATTTCGACCTTGCCTTCAAACGGCGTGCCAACGCAAGCGTTCTTCAGCGCGGCGTTCAGGTAGTTGAACATGTTGACGTAGATAGCGTCGCTCTGGTACACGCGCAGGTCAATCTTGATGTCGCTGGTGCCATCGTAGATGCCGGCAGCGACAGCCTTGTCATACGCAACCGCCATCAGCGCGCGCGCCTTTTCGACCTCGTAGCCGGTCATGGCTTCGTACGCTTCGTCGAGGGTGTCGTAGTCGCCGCCCTCGCCCCAGGTCAGGTCGAACAGACGGCAGAGGACTGCCTTCGCGGGTTCGCTGTCACGATACAGCGCGCCGGTGAAGGGGTCATAGCAGTACAGTTCGTTGATCAGGCCAAAGCCAGCCGTGCCAGCCGCGGTGAAGGAGGAAGCAAATTCCTTACGGTCATAGGAGTAAGAAATCGCCTGACGGAATTCCGGGATCACCAGAACCTGACTATTGGTGCCGTGAGACAGCAGCTTCTCATAGTCGGTGTTCATGGTCAGCTTGGTGGTGTAGCCGTTGTTCGGGCCGTACTTGATGTACTTGCTGTTGCCGTACTTCTTCAGGTCGTCCGCCTGCAGAGCGATGTCATCAATCTCGCCCTTTTCGAACGCCAGCACCTGGGTCGCGTGGTCAGCAATGCAGGTCACCTTGTAGATGTCCGTCTGATACTGGCCGACGTGGTTGCCGTCATGATAGCCATACCAGTTGTCATTGCGGGTCAGGGTGTATTCCTTGTCCAGTTCGAAGGAAGACAGCTTGTACGGGCCGTAGGAAACCGTGTTCTCCACGGAACGGCCGTACTTGGTCTTCACTTCGTCCGCTTCTTCCTCGGTGGCAACTTCCTTGCCGTCCTTGTAGAAGGTCTTGCAGGCTTCGTAAACGGGCTTGTAGACCAGGTAGGAGGAAGACAGGTTGTAGGGCACATAGAAGTTCGCTTCGTTCACGGGGTTGGCCAGGATGAAGTCAACGGTGTAATCGTCAACCTTCTTGAAGCCAACTTCGTCCCACGTTGCGGCATCCGCAACGCTGGCCGTGTACAGGTAGTCAGCCTGCATGGACTCATACTGCTGACCCGCGGCGAAGTAGTTGTCAAACAGGTACTTCGCGGAGACCCACGCTTCGGCAGCGGTTTCGTCTTCAACAGAAGCATCGCGGTACATCGTGTCGTCCGCAATGTTCACATACTGCGGCGCGGGATTGCCCTCCGCGTCCAGCGCGCCGACCATGCCCCAAGCGCTCATGTCGAGGTACACATCGGTGCCGGCGGCAATGAGGTTCTCGGCAGTGTCTGCAATCAGGTCATAGGTCGTCTTGCCCGCGTAGAGGTAGTTCTTCGCGTTGTAGATGACGAACTCGCCAGCATAGTAGCTGTCAGCGCGGCGATTCAGCATCTTCGGGTTGAGCAGCTGCTGCATAGAGTACACATAGTCATCAGCGGTGATGGGGGTGCCATCTTCCCACTTGGCGAGCTTGTTCAGCGCGATACGCCAAGCCTTGGCGGTCTCGCCTTCCTTCACGCCGTACTGACCGACATACTCAGCAGTCACGTCCACCGGCATTTCAGCAGCCAGTTCGGGCATGACGGAGTAGCCATTCTTTTCGGAATTCAGAACGAAGGTGTAGAAACCAGAGCTGACATTGTTCAAAATATCAGTGTCTTCGTTCGTTTCCCAGGAGAGCGGGTCCCAGTTCAGAGAAGAGTTAATGCCGGGGGTGTAGCTGTTGTAGGTGTACACCTTTTCATCGGTGTAGTCCTTGCCAGCTTCGCCGACATACTGATCGGTAGAAACCGTCTGCGCGCTCCCCTCGCTCTTTTCCAGCGTGACAGTGCCCGCGTTGTACACGCGCTCACCGACATCGTAGGAATCAGCAGGCGTGAACGTGCCTTCTGCCAGCGCAGCCGCACTCAGCATCATGCACGCAGACAGGACCAGAGAGAGAATCTTCTTCATGGTCTAACCCCTCCAATTCATTTCGTACCAGATGACACGATGCAAATGATACGTTGATATTCATTATAGAGGAATTGACGCAGGGTTGTCAAGGGCTTGCCGCTTGCAATTTTTGACCAATCTTCCTGCAAAATTCCCCACTTTCACAGCAACCCCTTGATTTAACGATGTGAAATCGTTTTCGCGCCAAAATTGTTTTTTTTGTGTTTTTTCGTTCTTTGCCTTGATTTCTCTGCCTTTGCGCCATACTTGACGTTTCCCGTTTTTTCACCTATACTATCCTGTGCAGTGAAAGGAGAATTCCTTTATTATGAATGTTGACTTGACCCATGGTTCGATTTTCCGCGGATTGCTCCGTTTTTCTCTGCCGCTGATGGCGGGCAATCTGCTCCAGCAGCTTTATAACCTTGTGGACACCTTCGTCGTCGGGCGATACTGCGGTGAAATCGCCCTTGCCGCCGTCGGCAGTGCGTTTTCCGTCATGATTCTGCTCACGAGCATCGTCACCGGGCTGTGCATGGGCAGCGGCGTGGTTGTCAGCCAGCTTTTCGGGCAGAAAGACGATGCCGGCGTGCGCAAAGCGGTCGGCAATGCGTTTGTGCTGATTGCGGGCGTATCAGCGCTGCTGACCATCCTTTCCTACGCGCTCCTGCCCGTCATGATGACGCTCCTGCGCATTCCGCCTGAAGCGCAGGGCGTTCTCTCCCGCTACCTCTTGATTGTGTTCATCGGTATCATCCCGACGTTCCTGTATAACTTCGGAGCGTGTATGCTCCGCGCCGTTGGCAATTCAACCGCGCCGCTGGTTTTCCTGCTGATTTCGTCGCTGACGAACGTCGCGCTGGACTTTCTGTTCGTGGCGGTGCTGCCGTGGGGCGTGGCGGGCGCTGCCGTCGCGACGCTTATTTCGCAAGTACTGTCCGGTTTCCTGTGCTTAGGTTATGTGCTCTTCCGCGTTCCGGCGCTGACGCCCTCGCAGCACGACCTGCACCCCGACCGTGCGCTGTTCAGGCGCATCTTCTCCGTCTCTGCCATGACCAGCATTCAGCAGTCCATCATGAATTTCGGCATCCTGTGTGTGCAGAGTCTCGTGAACAGCTTCGGTCTGGCAGCGATGGCGGCATTCACTGCCGGCGTGAAGATTGACTCGCTGGCGTACAGCCCCGCGCAGGACTTCGGCAACGGCTTCGCGACCTTCGTCGCCCAGAATCAGGGGGTGAATCAGCCGCAGCGCCTCCGTCACGGCATCCGCACAGCGTTCCTGCTTTCCGGCGGCTTCTGCCTGATTGTTTCCACGCTCGTGGCGATTTTCGCTGAGCCGCTGCTGCTCGTGTTCCTCAAAAATGCATCGGCGGAGTCTCTTTCCATCGGCGTAACGTACCTGCGCACCGAGGGGCTGTGCTACATCGGCATCGGCTTCCTGTTCCTGCTTTATGCCATTTTCCGCGGTTTGGAGCAGGCGGGCATGAGCATCGTCCTGACGGTGCTTTCGCTTGGGCTGCGCGTTGTGCTGTCCTACGCCTTCGCGCCGCATTTCGGCATGATGGCGATTTGGCTGGCAATTCCGGCGGGCTGGCTGATTGCGGATATTGTCGGTTTCGTTGCCATGGGGCGGCGCGGACTAATGCGTTCCGCTTCCAATAAAACGGGCAAAAGTGCCTGCTGACATCGGGATGGATTCGCCGCTTTGTGACAAGTTTGTAACACCTGCGCGCGCGCCCCTTGACGAATCCGACTCGGCGTTGTATGATGGGGATACTCAATAACGAAAGGATTGTGCGGAACGGGTATGAAGAAGGAAACGAATCCCAAGGCGAAGCGGAATGGCCTGTGGTGCAATGTGCTGATTGTGGCAGCGCTGCTGCTGATTGTGGCGGTGCTGATGGTTGTGCTGCGGAGGAACGCGCCCGCGAATGTAGACGCCAATGCGCCTTTGCTGCCCCTGACCGCAACAGATGCGCCGACCGAAGCGCCGACAGAGGCGCCGACAGAGCTTGCGACCAGCACACCGGAGGCAGCGGCGACCCCCGAAATCACCGCAGCACCGGAAGCGGCTGCCGCGCCGGAAGTCACGGACGCCCCCGAAGCCACCGCCACCCCCGACCTGTCGCAGGTGAAAGCATTCCTCGTCGTCACCGTCGGTGACAAAACGTATCAGCCGATTCCGCTGACCGAAGAGGGCTATTATCGCCTCCGCCACGGCGACTGCATCAACATCGTCCATGTCACCCCGACAAGCATCGACATGCACGAGGCGAACTGCGACAATCAGGATTGCGTGGAGCAGGGTGAAGTGACGCTGGAAAACAAGGACACACGCATTTTGGGCAACAGGATTATCTGTCTGCCGAATCAGGTGACGCTCCAGCTGTACAGCCGCGACGAATTGATGGACTGGCTGACGACCGTGCAGGAGGACGCAGCAAATGAATAAGCAGCGAATCACCACAAAACAGCTTGCGCTGTGCAGTGTGCTGCTGACGCTGATGCTGGTGCTGGGCTGGGTAGAGAGCCTGTTTCCGCCGCTGATGGGCGTGCCGGGCATCAAGCTGGGTTTAAGCAACGGCGTGCTGATTTTCGCGGTCTACATGCTGTCCCTGCCGACGGCGTGGGTGCTGATGCTGCTGAAGGTGGTGCTGTCCTCGCTGTTTTTTGGCGGCGTAGCGGCGCTGCCGTACGCACTGGCCGGCGGCGTGCTGTCGCTGGCAAGCATGTGCCTTCTTTCGCGCATGAAGTGGATGCACCCGGTCACGGTCAGCATTGTCGGCGGCGTAATGCACAACGTCGGGCAAATCGTGATGGCGATGATTATCCTCCACACGTCGCAATTGGCGTACTACATGGCTGTCCTGATGCTCAGCGGCATTCTCTTCGGCGCGCTGACCGGCGTGAGCGCCACGCTGGTGATGAAGCACATGAAGCACATCAAGTGGGGAAAATAGCGAAGGGGGGCAAGGGGCAACCGCAGACTTCATCTGTTTTCATGCCTTCTTGTCGCCTCCACAGAGGTGAAGCCCTCTGCACGACAAAAATCAACTAACACAGAAAACAAAAAGCAGGACTACCTCCACGCCGGAGACAGCCCTGCTTTTTGTTGTGCGAAAGAAGCCATCAGAAGAAGGAAACGCTTCTTCTGATACGGCTCGCTTGACATGCCCTTGAAATCATAGCCCGTCGCGGCAATCGCAGCTTTCACCTGCGCTTCGTCCAGCGGATCTTCGGAAATGACCACCGTTTCACCCTTGCCATGGGAGGAAGTCACCTTCTTGACCGCCGGGAAAGCCTTGCGGATTGCGTCATTGACATGGCTCTCGCACATGCCGCACATCATGCCATCAATTTTCAGCGTCGTTTTTGTCATCAGCCCTCATCCTTTCGATGAATGCAATATACCCCATCGGGGTATCTGAATGATAGCACCAGCGCGGCGGATTGTCAAGCGGTTTCGTTCGATGTGACTAACTTTTTTAAGGTAACACCGCACAAATGAGGTGGTGCCTTAGCGGATGCCCGACCAGAGCGCGTCATTTTCCGCTTGAAACGCTTCCCTCAGCGCATTTTCATCTTCAGTAGATACATCCTGCTCAAAAATCAGGATGCCGTCCATATCCGGATCATGTTCCCAGACCTGCAGGGTCAGCACATCATTGTAGTGCCGGACGGTATAACCATCCGCGTCGAACGTCCAGTCCTCTTTCTCCTCGCCAACCGCCCAGCGCAGCAGTACCGCCTCCGTCCCCTCAAAACGGTACAGCGTTTCTCTGTGAATGCCGCCCGCCAAGCCGCCGTTCACAGAACTCCTTACAATTTTGTGTTCCGCATCAAGGTCGTAATTCGTGAACGTCAGCGGACAGAGAACATACTGTTCGCCATCAAAAATGAAAAACTGGTAGACGAAATTGCTCGCGCCGCGCTGTGTCAGTATCACCACATCGTTGATGCCGTCGAAGTTGACATCCGCATAGGAAAGGTACGGGTCTTTCTCGCCGGACACGAAGCAGAGTTCCTGCCCGTTGTCCGCAATCAGGCGGTGGATGTACTCGTTCTCCGTCGTCTGCCCGATAATTTCCGCGCGGACAGGGGCGATGGTCATCAGGAGAAGCAAGGCAAGCAGGCAGAAACGGGAAATACAGTTCTTCATAAAGAATACTCCTTTCGCATGGGTGTGCTAATGAAAGAACGAATACGGGGCGGCAATTCATCCGCAGAAAAAAAGGAAATTTCTTCATCGTCTGAAATGGAAATGCTTGCAAATTACTGATGTTTGCGTTATAATGAAAATGGTAATTTATGATTCATACTATTTCCAGATAAGAATGCGCCAAGATGCGCGGCGAATTTTTCATTCTGGCTAACGTGAATGGAACGCAGCGTAGCAGCGCTACGCTAAGTGGAATGAGCGGACGCCAGAAGGGAAAAGGCGCAAGCAGATGGCGCAGATGAATCTGGAAATAGTATCAAGGTTTCTTGCTGGGGAAGCGGGAAAGGGGTGTTTGCCACGGCGCACGAAGGAGCAGCGCAATACTGCCGCAAAGTGAACAAGCGTGAAATTCCGGTCTGTCCGATTTTAGGGGTCAATATTGCTGTCATCAACATGAATTGGCTGCTGAAATATTTGGCGCAGAATATTCATCAATTGCAGGGAGATTACATCTGCGTATCGAATGTACATACAACCGTCGTCAGTTACGAGGATGCGGACTACCGTGCCGTGCAGAACGGCGGTTTGATGGCGATTCCGGATGGCAATCCGCTGGCGCAGGAGGCGCGGCGGCGCGGGTATCCGCAGATTCAGCGGACAACCGGGCCTGACCTGATGATGGAGGTCTTTCGGCAGTCCACGGCACACGGCTGGCGGCATTATTTCTACGGCAGCACGCAGGAAGTGCAGGAGAAAATGATTGCGCGCCTGCAGAAGGAGTATCCGGGGCTGATAATTGCGGGCACAGACGTGCCGCCCTTCCGCGAACTGACACCGGAGGAAGATGCGCTTGCCGTGGCGCGCATCAATCAGGCGCAGCCGGATTTTGTGTGGGTCGGGCTGGGAGCGCCGAAGCAGGAGCGCTGGATGGCGGCACACCAAGGGCGTGTGCATGGGCTGATGATTGGCGTCGGCGCGGGCTTTGATTTCTTTTCGGGCAACGTGAGGCGCGCCCCGTTATGGATGCAGAAGCACAGCCTGGAATGGCTCTATCGCCTGATGCAAGACCCGAAGCGACTATTCCAGCGCTACTGGAGCACGAATCTGAAATTCATCTGGAACGCGACCTTCAGGAGAAAGTAAATGCAGCAAGCGACAAAACAGCCCGCTGTACTGCTGGTACACGACTATTATCAGGTTCCCGGCGGCGAGGATGTCGTTGTGGCGAACGAGAAGCACCTGCTGGAAACGCACGGTCACGCTGCGGCGCTGTATGTGCGGCGGAACGAGGAGATTTCGCGCATGGGAGCGCTGGAGAAAATCCGCAGTGCGCTGGGGATGTTTTTCAGCATCCGTACATGCCGCGAGGTTCGACGGAGCATCCGCGAAAACCGGATTTCGCTGGTGCATGTGCACAACACGCTGCCGCTGATTGGCCCGGCAGTGTATTACGCGGCATTGCGCGAGGGCGTTCCCGTGGTGCAGACGGTGCACAACTTCCGCCTGCTCTGCCCGAACGCGCTTTTCTACCGCGACGGCCATATCTGCGAGGACTGCACGAAAAAGGGGCTGCACTGCGCGGTGAAGCACCGCTGCTACCGCGGCAGCCGCCTGCAGACGGTGCTCTGCGTGCTCAGCACACGTTTGCACCGCGCCCTCAAAACGTACAGCCGCCTGCATTATATCACCCTGACGGACTTCAACCGGCAGAAGCTGCTGGCGCTTAAGCAAATTCCGCCGGAAAACGTGTCCGTAAAGCCGAACTTTGTGGAACCGCCGGAGACGATTGTGCCATATTCAGCGCGCGAAAATCAGGTGGTGTACATCGGTCGGCTGGATGCGCTCAAGGGCATTCGGCTGCTGCTGGAAGCGTGGGCGCGCTACGAGCGTTCAGGCGGGGGCATGAAGCTAATCATCTGCGGTACAGGGCCGGAGGAAGCATGGTGCCGCGAATATCTGACGCGGGAAAAGCTGAAGCAGGTGGAACTGCGCGGCTTTGTGCCAAATTCGGCGGCACGGGCGCTGATGGGGCAGTCCAAGGCGCTGATTCTGCCGACACAGTGGTACGAAGGCTTCCCGATGACAATTGTGGAAGCCTTCAGCGCCGCTACGCCGGTGATTTGCTCGGATTTAGGCAACGCGGGTTCCCTGATTTCGGACGGCGTGACAGGCTTCAAGTTTCCGGCGGACTCGGTGGAGCAGCTGGCGCAGACGCTCAACCAGCTGCAGCACGCGGAATCCGTCAGCGAAGGCGCGCTGAAAACGTATCAGGAGAATTTCACGGCGGAAGCAAATTATCGTCAGCTGATGGCGATTTACAGCAAGGCGATGCAGAAAAGCGGCGAAAGGAGCGAACCATCATGCGGCTGATTGTGGCAGATGTACGGAGCACCAGCACGGACGGCATTGCCGCTGGGCATTATTTCACCGTCGCGCAGAATTATCTTGACCTGTTCGGCGCGGAGATGGATGTGCGCATTGCGGGCGGGCCGGTGTACGGCGACCGCTTCGGGAATAAGCTGATTCGTCTGCCGCATGATTACATCGTGGGCAGTTCGGCGGTGCGCAACAAACGCGCCGTGTTCCAGAACGTGCGCGCGCTGCTGCGGGAAGCGCAGGATGACGTGATTGTCCTCCAGTGCAGCGCCGTCGCAACAGCGTATCTGGGGCTTGCGCTGTTCAAGAAGAAAGAAACGCGGGTCTACACCATCCAGTACAGCGCCGACGGCGTCAATTCGGTGCTGAAGCGGGGGCTGTATGCGCTGTGCAGGCGGAAAATCAGCGGCGTTATCTGCCCCAATGCAGCCATTGGCGCGGCGTACGGGCGGCCGATGTGCGTCGTGTCCGATTACATCAGCACAGGAACGATGCAGCCGCCTGTGCCGTATGCGCAGAAGCGCTATGATTTCGGCATGGTCGGGCTGATTACGTCGGACAAGGGCGTCGTTGAGGCGGCAAAGCAGCTGCGAAACACGCCATATCGGGTGCTGATTGCGGGTCGGGTGCAGGAAGCGCCGCTGGAAACGGAACTGCGGGCAGTCTGCGCGGGCGCAAAGAACATCGAGCTGCGGCTGGAATACCTGTCCGAAGCGGCGTATGACGAGGCGATTCGCCAATGCCGCTACTGCATCCTAAATTATTCGGAGAATTACTCCCTGCACAGCAGCGGCGTTGTATTCGATATTCTCTTCCGGGGCGTGCCGATTGTGGGCAGCCGCTGTGGGACGCTGCAAATGGTGGAAGCAAACGAATTGGGCAAAACGGTATCCAGCATGGCGGATTTTGCGCCGGAAAGGCTGCTGGATGAAGCCGAGCATGACCGCTATGTGCGCAACATTGCGCGCTACTGCCAATCGCAGGCGCAGGAGCGGGAAAAGCTGCGGGATTTTCTGACGCGGGGCGCAGCGGAATAACCATGCCGCACAGCGCAAAGTGAAAGGAGGGGCTGAAGCGTGAAGGTCATGTGGATGGGGAATATTATCCTCCCTGCCATTGCGGAAAAAGAATCGCTTCCCCCGGTGTATATCGTGGGCTGGCTGGTTGGGCTGTCGCGGCGGCTGACGCAGCTGCCGGATGTGGCGCTGACGTATGTGTTTGACGCGCCGAAAGCGCTGACGGGCGAAGTGGACGGCTACCGCTATTACGGGCTTGTCAACCCCATACGCCCTACGCAGCGGTGCGGCGAAGCCTACACCCGGCAGCTGGAGGAAATCCTGCGCAAAGAGCAGCCGGATGTCATTCACCTCTGGGGCACGGAAAATCAGCACACGCTGGCCATGGTTGATGCGGCGGAACACATGGGGATGCGCGAGCGGATTGTAATTTCCATTCAGGGGCTTCTGTCCATATACGCGGAGCATTATCGCGCTTATCTGCCGGAACACGTCTGCCACGGGCACACGCTGAAGGACTTGGTGAAGGGCAATATCGTCCGGCAGGAAGCAATCTACCGCCGCGTCGGGCAGTATGAACAGGAAGCCCTGCGCAGGGTGCAGCACGTTATCGGGCGCACCGACTGGGATGCTGCCTGCATGGCGGAGCTTGCCCCGCAGGCGGCCTATCATTTCAACAACGAAACGCTGCGGGACGAGTTCTACACCGGCGAATGGTCGCTGGACAGCTGCGAGCCGCACAGCCTCTTCTGCAGTCAGGCGCATGTGCCGCTCAAGGGGCTGCATCTGCTATTGCAGGCGCTGGCGATTGTCCGCAAGCGCTATCCCGATGTCAAGCTCTATGTGGGGCGCAAGGACTATGGGCGCATTCCGCTGCCTGCGCGCAATGCCTATGAACGGTACATCCACCGTCTGCTGCGCGAAAACGACCTCTACGACCATGTTGTTTTTACCGGCAGCCTGAATGCACAGCAAATGAAGGAGCGGTATCTAAAAAGTCAGGTGTTTGTGCTGCCGTCGAGCATTGAAAACTCCCCCAATTCGCTGGGCGAGGCGATGCTGCTTGGCGTACCGTGCATTGCGTCGGATGTCGGCGGCGTGCGCTGTTTGATGACGCACGGCGTGGAAGGGCTGATATATCCGGCAGACGACCCGCATTTGCTGGCATATGATATCTGCGAGATGTTCGCGCATCCGGAAAAAGCGGCGCAGATGGCGCGCGCCGGGCAAGAACACGCTGGAAAAACGCATGATGCGCAGAAGAATCTGGAGATACTGCATCAGATTTATACGGAGATTGCACGATGAAAATCCGAATCACAAAGAACCATGTGGATGCACTCTGTGTGCTGATTGGCGTGCTGGGCATGGGTTCGCTGTATTTTCAGGTGTTGCGGATGCCGCTGATGGCAGCCATGCTGATTGCGTCGATTCTGCTGCTGGCGCGGGCGCATCATCCGAAAATCAGCGCCCAGAATGTACGCCTGACGCTGCTGCTGACGGCGGCGCTGCTGCTGACGAGCTTCGTCAACCCGCAGAACGGCATCCACATCAACGATATTGTCATTTGGCTTTGCAACATCGGCTATGTGCTGGTTCTGCAAAGCTGCATCGGGTATCGGACGTATATGCGGCTGTATACCAAAGTCATGCTGGCAGAGGCGGCCATCAGCCTGATTTCCTTCGTCATCGGCGATTTGCTGTCGCTGCCGCTGCCGCTGCTGCACTACGAAGTTTCCAGCGTCAACGGATTTTACTTGACGCCTTATTTCACCTTAGGCTGGCTGAACATCCCGGTTTTCCACCGCAACGCGGGTATGTTCAACGAGCCGGGCAGCCACCAGATTTTCCTGAACTTCGCGCTGCTGTTCCTGATGAGCGACGAAACGCGCATGGGCATGAGCAAGAAGAAATACTGCTGGGCAATTGCGCTGCTGATCGTCACCATCCTCAGCACGCTGTCCACAACAGGCTTTATTTGTCTGGGCGTTGTGCTGCTGACGGTGGCATTCCGCAAAAAGGGCGGGAAAATGGCGCGCAGCATCAAGATGGCGGCGTTCATTGGGCTGATTTTGCTGTTTGTCATCGAGTCCGTCACGGGCGTGGTGGAACGCAAGATTGTCGGACGAAATTCCGGCGGTTCGTTCTACACGCGGTGGAACGACACCTTCAGCGGCTTTGAAATCGGGCTGGAATCCCCCATTGCGGGACAGGGCGTTTTCTCGGAGCGAAAGGCGGAAATCCTGCTGGAACACAGGGTGCAGAACATTTCCAATGGCTTTGCCGCCTTCGTCATGGATACAGGGTTGATTCTCCCGGCAGTTTGGCTGTGGCTGACGTACCGCGGTATCCGCACCAAATTTGCCAAGGCGCGGCTGCTGTATGTGCTGGGCGTTTTCCTGCTGTATTTCCTGTGCATCAACACGGAGGGCGTTTTCCTGAACATACTGTTTTTGGGGCTGCTGGGCAAGTGGCAGCCGGACGCGGAGGAAGCGCCTGATCAGCAGGCAAATGCGCGCAGCCAGAAGAAGCGCAGGTGGCGATGCACTGTGCCGCCGGAAAAACTGCGCCTGACGTTTAACCCGCAGCCGGAGGACGCGGCGCAGGAGCAGACGGGCGAAACAGGCGGAGAGGAATCATGAACACAGCATCAAGGAGCGAAAACACAGCGCGCAACATCGGTGTAGGCGCAGTACGGCAGGTGGTTACGCTGCTGCTGGCTTTTGCCGTGCGAACGGTGTTTGTGCGCCGGCTGGGCGCGGATTATACGGGTGTCAACGGGCTGTACAGCAACATTCTGGCCATGCTGTCACTGGCGGAACTGGGCGTGGGCAACGTGCTGGTGTACAGCCTGTACGTACCGCTGCACCGGGGCGACACGGGCGAAATCCAGCACCTGCTGGGCTATTATCGTCGCATTTACCGCCTGATTGCGCTGGCGGTAGCGCTGCTGGGCGCGGTGGTAATTCCCTTCCTGCCGCTCATCATCAGCAGTGAGCTGCCGATGGCGCAGCTGATCGTCTACTATGTGCTGTACCTGGCGAACTCCGTGGCATCCTATCTGGTCATCTACAAAACGACGCTGATTCAGGCTGACCAGAAGGCATATTTGCAAAACATGGTTTCCGCCGCGGCGCTGGTGTTGCAGTATGCGGCGCAGATCGCGTGCCTGCTGATTTGGGGCAGCTATCTTGGCTATTTGCTGATTCAGATCGCCTGCACCCTCCTGCAGAACGCGGTGCTGAGCCATTTAGCGGACAAGATGTACCCCTTCCTGCGGAAAAAGCAGAAACGTGCGCCGATGCACCGCAAGCAGGAACTGAACGACAACATCCGCTCCATGTTTCTCTACAAGCTGGCGGCAATACTCATCAACAACACGGACAACATCCTGATTTCCGTCATGCTGGGCACGGTGTTCGTCGGCTACTACTCCAACTACGCGTCGCTGACGACGTATGTGACGACGTTCGTTTCCATCGTAATTACCGGCATTTCCGCCAGCTTGGGAAATCTGAATGCCGAGAAGAATTCGGAAAAGTCGTACGCCATGTTCCGCAACCTGATTGTCCTCTTCGGGGCGATTACGGGCTTCTGCGTCGCCGCATACGGCGCGATTGTACAGGACTTCATCCCCATCTGGGTGGGCGAAGAATACCTGATGGACACAGGGACAGTGGCGGCGGTGCTGTTCACGTTCTACCTGAGCACCATCGTCGCGCCCGTGTGGATGTACCGCGAAACGCTGGGGCTTTTTCGGCAAATGAAGTATGTTATGTTTATGACGGCGCTGGTCAACATCCTGCTGTCCATCCTGCTGGGGCACTTCTTCGGCGTAGCGGGCATCATCGGCGCAACCGGGCTGGCACGGCTCTGCACCATCTTCTGGTATGAGCCGAAAGTGCTGTTCCATCGCACCTTCGGGCGCAGCGCTGCCGCGTATTTCAAGGCGCAGGGAGGCTTGCTGCTGCTCAACGGCGCGGTGATGGCGCTGTCGCTGCTGCTGTGCGCGCGGATGGGGCATACGCTGATATGGATTATCATCAAGGGCATCACCTGCGCGGCGGTGACGGCGCTCCTGTACACGCTGGCGCTGGGGCGGACGGCAGAATATCGCTGGATGCTTGAAAAAGGGCGGAGTTTCTTGCGCAAATGGAGGAAGAAGGCATGATCGATCAGGAAATGCAGCACTGCCGCAAAATTGTGCGTTTCGACCCTACCATCTCAACAGCGAATCAGGGAGATTTCATCATCCGCAACGCCTGTGAGCATGTGCTGCACGACTGCTTTCCTGTGCAGTTGTCCGTCGCCGTGCCGGTTCGGGACAGGCTGTCGAAAGTGTCGATGAAGCACATCGGCAGTGCGGATTACGCATTTGTCTGCGGGACGAATCTGCTTTCCTCGGACATGCGCCGCCAAAGGATGTGGAATATCCGCCTGCGGGACGCGGTGATGATGCGCTGCGGCGATTTGCACAAGCGGGAGCTGCTGAATTTCCGCCTGATTCGTGAGAAATTTCAGCGCACGCATGTCATTTTGCTGGGTGCGGGGTGGTATCAATACCAGGACGAGCCGACAGGATACACGAAGCGGATTCTAAAAACGCTGCTGGATGGGCAGTACCTGCACGCGGTGCGCGACGAATACACGCGCCAGCGCCTGCTGAAGCTGGGCATCACGAACGTGCTGAACACGGCGTGTCCGACAATGTGGGGGTTGACAGACGACAAATGCGCGCAGATCCCGACGCACAAGGCGGAGCGCGTCGTGACAACGCTGACGGACTACCGCAGCAGCCCGGAGCAGGATGCGCAGATGCTGACCATGCTGCAAAAGCACTATCGCGAGGTGTATGTGTGGCTGCAGGCAGTTGAGGACTACGCCTGCCTGCGCCAAATGGATGCGCGTGTGACGCAGAATTTGCACCTGATTCAGCCGAATCTGCGAGATTACACAGCGCTTTTGGCATCAGGCGGGATTGACTACGTTGGCACGCGGCTGCACGGCGGCATCCACGCAATGAATATGGGCTGCCGAAGCCTGATTCTGGCGGTAGACAACCGCGCAAGCGAAATCGCGAAGGACACGAATCTGCCCGTCCTGCCCCGCGGCGGGAATTTGGATGTGCTGGAGGAGCGAATCTGTTCCGCATGGGAGACGCAAATTGATTTGCCGACCACGGCAATTCGGCAATGGAAAAATCAGTTCCGCGAGACAGATGCAGAGAAAGTGCCTTGATTTTCGTATAAAATGCGGCTTTCTGCGCGGTAAGTATTGACAGCCGACTTGTAATTTGTTACAATATAGCTGGAATTGGGAAAGAGATTGCTATATCCACCGGGAGCACTGCGGCTCGCCGCGAAAAGAAAGATGGAAAGCAGCAATCGCTTGCCATTGGCACAACCATACGTCGTGCCGGAAGATTGCACAGAACAAGGAGTGAGGACGATGAAGGACAAAAAGTGGATGCGAAAGGCATTGTCTTTCCTGCTGGCTGTATTCATGGTAACGGGCAGTATGGGAACAGTGCTGACGGCGGCTGCAGAAGAGCCGGAAACTCCGCCGACGGAAACGGTTGAGGTCGTGCCGACGGAAGCACCGGAAGCAACGGATGTTCCTGAGGTAACGGAAATCCCCGAAGTGACGGATGTTCCCCAAGCAACGGAAGCGCCCGAAGCGACGGATGTTCCCGAAGCAACGGGAACCCCCGAAGTGACGGATGTTCCCCAAGCAACGGAAGCGCCCGAAGCGACGGATGTTCCCGAAGCAACGGAAATCCCCGAAACAACGGAAGCGCCCGAAATCGTGGACGAAGCAGCCGTAGATTACAGCCGCTCCGTGCTGGATAACGAGTTCTTTGACTCCGGCTTTGCCGCGACGTTCAGCAGCGCACAGCTGTACCTGAATCCGACGGGCGATGAGCTGGTTGGTCGTGTAACCGGCGTAGTGTATGTGACGCATCGTCCGCAGAAGGGTCAGCTGAATGAACGGATTTCCGTCTGCGTGTATGACCAGACGGCTGGCGTTGCATATGGCTATCTGGCGGCGGATGCAGTGCATCCCGTGCCGGAAGAGGGCATTGAGAATCAGCGTCACACCGGTGTTTTCGCGAGCGGCGTGGAAATGCCCAGTGCCCTGCTGGTGCTTGCGGCTGCGACGGAAGAACCTGTGCCGACCCCTGCACCCACGCCCGTGCCGACGGAAGAGCCCGTTGTCGTGCCGACCGAAGAACCTGTTGTCGTGCCGACCGAAGAGCCCGCTGTTGAGCCGACCGAGGAACCCGTTGTTGAGCCGACGGAAGAGCCCGCTGTTGAGCCGACCGAAGAGCCCGCTGTCGTGCCGACCGAGGAACCCGTTGTTGTGCCGACCGAAGAACCCGTTGTTGAGCCGACCGAGGAACCCGCTGTCGTGCCGACCGAGGAACCTGCAGTCGTGCCGACCGAGGAACCCGCTGTTGAGCCGACCGAAGAGCCTGTTGTCGTGCCGACCGAGGAACCCGCGTCGACCCCCGCGCCTACGGACGTGCCGGATGACCTCGAAAACATCGACCGCGCGGATGTGATTATTCCGGGCAAACCGACGTTCGAAATGGACAAGGCGACGGCGGAGTTGGGCGAGAATATCACCTTCACCATCCACACAAAGAACGCCACCAAAATTTTGATGTACATTGACGGCAGCGTCAACCGCTACATCTACGACGTGCCCACCGACACGTCGACGCTTACCATGTCCTTCTCCTCGATGGGGAGCAAGGGGGGCAAGCGCACCATCGCGTTCCAAGCCTACAACGGCAATACGCCCGGCGAAAAGTCCGCTGAACAAACGATTACGCTGACAAAGCCGTCTGTCAAGCCGCAGGTAACGGTAAAGAATATCGACAAGACGACCGTGGGTCTGGGCGAGAACATCACCTTCACCCTGCGCATCAAGAACGCCACGAAGGTGCTGATGTACATCGACGGCAGTGTCAACCGCCGCTTCGAGGACATCACCCCCGACATGACGGAATACACCTTCACCATGTCCTTCTCTTCGCTGGGGAACAACGGGGGCAAGCGCGCCATTGCGTTCCAAGCCTATAACGGCACGACGGCGGGTGAAAAGACCTCCGAACGTGTTGTGACTGTCGCAAACGAAAGCCCGAACAAACCGACCGTGACCAGCTGGAGTTTGAACAAATCCACGGTTGATTTAAACGAAACCATCACCTTCACCATCAACACCAAGAACGCGACGAAGATGCGTGTCTACATTGATGGCAAGCTGAACCGCTACATCTACGACGTGAAGGACGGCGCGACGACGTTCCAGATGTCCTTCTCGACGCTCGGTTCAAACGGCGGCGTGCGCACGGTGGCGTTCCAGCCCTACAACGGCAACACGCCCGGCGCTATGTCCGACACCAAGACGATTACCATCAGCGTGGCGAACAAGCCGCGGGTTGAGCTGCTGAAAATCAGCAATCCGAACGCGACGCTGGGCGAAAATATCACCTTCACCCTGCGCATCAAGAACGCCACGAAGGTGCTGATGTACATCGACGGCAGTGTCAACCGCCGCTTCGAGAACATCACCCCTGATATGACGGAATACACCTTCACCATGGCGTTCTCTTCGCTGGGGAACAACGGGGGCAAGCGTACCATTGCGTTCCAAGCCTACAACGGCGCAGTCGGCGGCGACAAGACCACCGCAACCACCATTTCCCTGACGAGCGGTTCGTCTGCTGCCCCCGTGATTGCGAATGTCAAGATTGACAAGACGACCGCGGTGCTGGGCGAGCAGATTAAATTCACTGTTTATCTGGACAACGCGACGAAGCTGCTGATGTATGTCGATGGGCAGGTGAACCGCCGCTTTGAGGACGTAACGACCAGCATGTCGAAGTACGAGTTCACGATGTCGTTCTCGTCGCTGGGGAATAATGGCGGCGTCCGTACGATTCAGTTCCAGCCTTACAACGGCACGACGGCGGGCGAAAAGTTTAAGGCGTACACGATTACACTGACGACGACCGTGGTCAACAAGCCGGAAGTCGTCAACTTCACCATGAATCCCAGCCGCGTGAAGCTGAATGTGCCGGTGACGTTCACGGTCAACACCAAGAACGCGACGAAGGTCGTCCTGTATGTGGACGGCAAGGCAAATACCAGCTATCCGACGACTGGCGATGTGACGGTTATCGAGCGTGCTTTCGCCTCTCTGGGCAGCGGCAACGGTGTCCGCACGATTCAGTTCAAGCCCTACTACGGAACGACCGCTGGCGAACTTTCCCCGGCGCAGTCCCTGACGCTGTATGTGACTGACGATCCGCTGACTGTGACCGTTCCTGCCGCGAAGCAGGGCGAGGACCTGACGGTGACGTGGACGGCTGCTGGCGGCGCAACGAAGTATCAGCTGCTGCTGACCACGTCCGACGGCACGGCTGCGCTGCTGGGCGAAACGGCGGCGCTGAACTACACGGTGCCGGGTCTGAAGCTGCTGCAGCCGGGCGACTACACCATCACGATTAAGGCGCTGTCCGGCAATACGGAGTTGGAATCTGTCAACAAGGCATTCACGGTGACAGGCGACTTCGTGTTCGCGGTTCGTGACGACTCGACGAGCATTGTGGTCGTCAAGTACAACGGCACGGCATCGACGCTGACCGTTCCGAGCACGGTGGCGGGTCTGCCGGTGGTGGAAATCGGCGCGCAGGCGTTCGAGGGCAACACGAAGCTCAAGAGCGTAACCCTGCCCGCGACGATTGAAATCATTGGCCGCCGCGCGTTTGCGGAATGCAAGAACCTGCTGGAAGTCAAGTAAGGGTTCATTGGGATTACGAAAGCCGGGGATTGCTGGAAAGGCAGTCCCCGGCTGTTTTGCTGCGAAAAAAACATACTTGCGATTGACGTTTCCCTGCCTATCTGCTATCATAAGATAAGCGCCCGCTATATGCCGCACACAAAAGGAGGTATGCCCTATGGAGCAGCTTGAAGTTCTGACCGAAGTGCAGGATTTGCGGAAGGTTTGGCCGCATGAAGCACTGGATTTTACGCCGTGGCTGGCGAAGGATGAGAACATCGCGATTCTGGGCAATGAAATCGGCATGGAAATTGCAGTCGACGGAACAGAATCTGCTGTGGGCGATTTCAGCGTGGATATTATCGCGACCGATATTGCAACGGGGCAGAAGGTTATCATCGAAAACCAGCTGGAAGATACCAACCACGACCATCTGGGCAAACTTATCACCTACGCTGCCGGGAAAGATGCGCAGACGATTATCTGGGTGGTAAAGCACGCACGCGAGGAACACCGCGCGGCGATTGAGTGGCTGAATAACCACACGGATGATGACATTGGCTTTTTCCTGTGCGAAATCCACCTGTATAAAGTCGGCAGCTCCAATCCTGCGGTGAAGTTCAGCGTGATTGAGAAGCCGAATGACTGGATTAAGAGCGTCAAGAAAAATCAGCAGCAGACAGAAAGCCAGCAGTTCCGCTTGGATTACTGGACAGCCTTCAATGAATATGCGTATGCAAACGCGCAGTTCGCAAGGCAATTTGGCAAGCGAAAAGCATCAAACAAAATGTGGATGAACCTGAGCATTGGCTCATCTGTTTATGATATTTGCTTACGCGCGGTTAAAACAGAAAATCTGCTTGTTGTTGAACTGTATATTCGCGGCGACAAGGACCTTTATCATCAGTTATTTGAAAAACAGAATGCCATTGAGCAGGAATTGGGCGTTGCGCTTGACTGGCGGGAACTGCCGGAAAAGAAAGCAAGCCGCATTATGCTGACACGACAGGTCGATTTTGACAATCGCAGCGCGTGGAATGCACAGTTTGACTGGATGATGGAGATGTCACTGAAATTCAAGAAAGTATTCAAGAAGTACCTATAATATGAAAATGCCCCCTGAAGCCATGCCTCCGGGGGCATTTTTCAATTTTCCTGCGTTATCTGCTTGCCCTTTTTCCCTTCTCCATTTTCCACAATTCTTCCACCGAAAACTCCGCATGGCAGTTCGGGCAGGCAAAATACGGATTGCGGAAGTCAACTGTGCCAATCATCCTGCCGTCTTCCGTGGAAAAATCGTAGTTCTTCGCTTCTTCGGAACGGGAGTTCACCAAATGATGCGCCGTTTCCACTGTGAGTGCTGCCTTGCAGTGCGGGCAGAAATGCTTCTTCATGAACACAAAGATAGGATGCGTGACGGTGTACTTGATATTTTTCATCAGGACAGTCTCCTTCCCCCTTGATTGTAGCAAAAGCAGCAGATTTTCGCAAGCCTCTCTATTCCCCCTGAAATAATAACGCCAAAATCCCCCGGAAGCCCATACTTCCGGGGGACAAACTATCTTATTCCGCCTTTGCGCTCTCTCTTGTATAATTCAGCAGTCCGCCATAGAGGATGCAGCCCTGCTGGCGCGCGGTCAGGGGCATCAGGACAACATAGTCCTCATCCTTCGTGTCATTATGCAGCACAAACGTGTCGCTGCCGCTTTCCACCGTCTCGCGGACGTGCGGCAGGCTCAGCGTGTCGCCCTGCGCGATGCGGTCGTAATCCGCCTCATTCTGGAACGTCAGCGGAAGAATGCCATTGTTGACAAGGTTCGCCTGATGAATACGGGCGAACGACTTCGCGACGACGGCGCGGATGCCCAGATACAGCGGGACAAGCGCGGCGTGTTCGCGGCTCGACCCTTGCCCGTAGTTCATGCCCGCAACGAGGATGCCGCCGCCTTCCTTCTTCGCGCGCGCCGGGAACGTCGCGTCCACAGGGGTCAGGCAGAAGTCCGACAGGTACGGCACATTCGAGCGGAACGGCAGAAGCTTCGCGTCCGACGGCGCAATGTGGTCGGTGGTGATGTTGTCCTCCATCTTCAGCAGCACCTTGCCGGAAATGGCATCTGCCAGCGGCTTGCCCAGCGGGAAGGGCTGAATGTTCGGGCCGCGGACGACCTCCACCGTGTCCTCTTCGCCCGGCGCGACCGGAGGGATGACCAGATTGTCGTTGACGGTGTACGTCTCCGGCTTCGGGATGTCGAGGTCAATGTCAAGGCAGCGCGGATCCGTCAGCACGCCAGTCAGCGCCGTGACAGCCGCCGTCTCGCAGGAGACCAGGTAAATACCGGCGGATTTGGTGCCGCTGCGGCCGTAGAAATTGCGGTTGTTCGTGCGAACGGAGACAGCGTTCGTGCGCGGCGACTGCCCCATGCCGATGCACGGCCCGCAGGCGGATTCCAGAATGCGCGCGCCCGCCGCAATCATGTCCGCCAAAGCGCCGTTGCGTGCCAGCATCGTCAGCACCTGCTTCGATCCGGGGCCGATGACAAGGCTCACGTCCGGGTGCACAGTCTTGCCCTTCAAAATGCGGGCAACACGCATCATGTCGGTATAGGAAGAGTTCGTGCAGGAACCGATAAACACCTGATCGACCTTAATCGGGCCGCACTGCTTGACGGTTTCCACGATGTCAGGCATATGGGGCTTCGCGACGAGCGGTTCAAGCGCGGTCAAATCAATGTCGAGGATTTCGTCATACGCCGCATCCGGGTCTGCGGACAGCGGCACGAAGTCCTGCTCGCGCTGCTGCGCTTTGAGGAACGCATGGGTCACTTCATCCGACGGGAAGATGGAGGTCGTCGCGCCGAGTTCCGCGCCCATGTTCGTAATCGTTGCGCGCTCCGGGACACTCAACGTTTTCACGCCGTCGCCGATGTACTCCATCACCTTGCCGACGCCGCCCTTGACAGTCAGCCGGCGCAGGACTTCCAGAATAATGTCCTTCGCCGCAACGCCGTAGGACAGCTTGCCATGCAGGCGCACGCCGACGACACGCGGGCACGCCAGATAATACGCGCCGCCGCCCATCGCGACCGCAACGTCCAATCCGCCCGCGCCGATGGCAAGCATCCCGATGCCGCCGCCCGTGGGCGTATGGCTGTCCGAGCCGAGCAGCGTGTAGCCCGGCACGCCGAAGCGCTCCAGCTGTACCTGATGGCAGATACCGTTACCGGGCTTAGAGCAGTAAATGCCATGCTTTTTCGTCACCGTTTGGATGTAATAGTGGTCATCCGCGTTTTCAAAGCCAGTTTGCAGCGTGTTATGGTCAATGTACGCCACGGACTTCTTTGTCTTGACGCGCTTGACGCCCATCGCCTCGAATTGCAGGTACGCCATCGTACCGGTGGAATCCTGCGTCAGCGTCTGGTCAATGCGGATGGAGATTTCCGAGCCGGGAATCAGCTCGCCGCTGAGCAGGTGCGCGGACAGGATTTTCTGGGTCAGATTCATCGCCATGAGGAAAGGACTCCTTTCATAATATGCACAATGCCCAAACGGGCAGAAACAGCCGAATGAACAGCTTCATGATACAGGATTCGGCGCGGTGCGTCAATGCTTTCGGGCGGAAAGAACACAAAAAGCGCAGGCTATGAAAAACTCTCCGGATGTTTTAGACATACAGCCTCTTGACAACAAAGCTCCTATATGGTATTATTTGAAGCAAACTACTATATAGGAGTATTTGCATGAAAATGAACGGCGGATTTCTTGTTACCAAAATAAAACAGCTTGGAGACCGAATCTTTGAGAAGATTCTCAGCGAAGAATATTGATGCGTTCAATGGAGCCCAGGGGCGCATTCTTTATGTGCTGTGGCAGGAGGATGGAATCTCGATCAGGTCGCTCTCGATGAAATGCGGATTAGCGATAACATCTCTTACGACGATGCTGGAAAGAATGGAACATCAAGGGCTGATAAGCCGTGTTCAGTCTGAAACGGACAAAAGGAAAACACTCCTGTTTCTGACTGAGAAAGCACATGCCTTAAAGGGCGAGTACGATTCTGTATCTGATGAGATGGGCAGTATTTACTACAAGGGTTTTTCAGAGGAAGAAATTACCCGGTTTGAGGAATGCCTCGACCGCATCAGAAAGAATCTTGAGGAGTGGCAGAAGTCATGAGTATTTGTATCAAAGATCAGATTCAGAACATGAATCTCGTCATCGGCTGCACAGTGGGGTGTGCATATTGCTATGCCCGCAACAATGTGAAGCGCTGGCATATGATCGATGACTTTGCTGATCCTGAGTTCTTTCCGGGTAAGCTCAGGATGATGGAAAAGAAGCGTCCGCAGAACTTTCTTCTTACCGGCATGAGCGATCTCTCCGGATGGAAGCCGGAATGGAGAGACGAGGTATTTGCAAAGATCCGTGAAAATCCACAGCATCAGTTTCTGTTCCTGACCAAGCGACCCGATCTGCTGGATTTTGATACCGTTCTGGAAAACGCATGGTTTGGCGTTACGGTGACGAGGAAAGCCGAACTGTGGCGTATCGACGCCCTTCGGAAAAACATCAGAGCAAAGCATTACCATGTTACCTTTGAGCCGTTATTCGACGATCCCGGCACAGTTGACCTTTCCGGAATCAACTGGATTGTTGTCGGCACTATGACCGGGGCTCAGAGCAGGAAGATTCATACGGAGCCGGAATGGGCATGGTCTCTGACAGATCAGGCACACGCACTCGACATTCCGGTGTTTATGAAGGAAGACCTTGTCCCTATCATAGGGGATGACAATATGATTCAGGAAATGCCGGAGGAATTCAATAAAGTGTTGGAGGTGCAGAGATCATGGCAGAAGTAATCGATGGAATCCTTATTCGTGATGTGGAAACAAAGAATATCATGACCAAGTCCAGTCTGCCGGTAGGCGGTTACTCGGTCAATCCTTATGTAGGCTGTACACATGCCTGCAAGTATTGCTATGCTTCTTTTATGAAGCGCTTTACCGGACACACGGAGGAATGGGGTACTTTCCTTGATGTGAAGCAGTGGCCGGAAATTAAAAATCCGAAGAAATATGCCGGACAGCGGGTGGTCATTGGTTCTGTGACGGACGGCTACAATCCACAGGAGGAGCAATTCGGGAATACCAGAAAACTTCTGGAGCAGTTGATTGGCAGTGACGCAGATATTCTGATCTGCACAAAGTCTGATCTTGTGGTAAGGGATATTGATCTGCTGAAGAAGCTTGGACGAGTAACCGTTTCATGGTCGATCAACACACTGGATGAAAATTTCAAGAACGATATGGACTCTGCTTCGAGCATTGAGCGGCGCATCGCTGTTATGAAGCAGGTATATGACGCAGGTATCCGTACAGTCTGTTTCGTATCTCCGGTATTCCCCGGCATCACGGATTTTGAAGCCATCTTTGAGCGGGTAAAGGATCAGTGTGATCTGTTCTGGCTCGAAAACCTCAATCTTCGGGGCGGTTTCAAAAAGACGATCATGGATTATATCGCCGGAAAATATCCTGACCTTGTACCGCTTTACGATGAGATCTATAACAAGCATAACCGCAGCTACTTTGAAGCACTTGAAGCAAAAGCTGAGGAAATGGCTGAGAAGTATGATTGTCCCTTTGCGGATAATGAAATGCCTTATGGAAGAGTCCCGCAGGGACATCCGGTGATCGTGGATTATTTCTATCATGAGGAAATCCGAGGGACAGAGAATACCGGAAAAAGAAATCGTTAAACAGTAATTTTGCGGAGGGGCACAGAATGGACACAACGCTACAAGATACTCTTTTTTTCTTTGACCGGCATCAAGCTGTCTATCCGCTGTATGAGTGCTTTCAGGAAAAGCTGCTTGCCAGATTCCCTGAAAGCCGAATCAAAGTGCAAAAATCCCAAATTTCATACTGCAATCGCCACCTTTATGCCTGTGTGTCCTTCTTGAAGGTAAAAAAGAAATCAGAACTGCCCGAAGACTATTTTGTGCTGACGCTGAGGCTGTCCGCACCGCTGGAATCTGACCGGGTGGCGGCAAAAACCGAGCCGTATCCGGGACGGTGGACAACACATTTTGTCATCAGCAGTCCATCCGATTTGGACGAGAAATTATTTGATTGGATCGAACTGGCATACAGTTTTGCTCAGGAAAAATGATGCAGTACAATTCTAAGGCAATACCGCACAAATGAGTTGGTGCGATGGCGAATGCATTTTTTGTCAGATGCGATTGCAGAAATCGAAGGTTTACTGGAGGTAAATCGAGATTTCTGCAAGAAGCAGATGGCAGAAAAGGCATCGCCAGCGCTGCCGACGAATTGTGCGGTAGTGCCCTAAGGTAACACCTCACAAATGAGGTGGTCGGCTAACGTATGGATTTTTCGTCAGATGCAAATGCAAATTTCGAAGGTTTACTGGCGGTACATCGAGGAATTTGCATGCCGCAGATGGCGGAAAAGACATCGCCAGACGCGCCGCCGAATTGCACGGTGGCGCCTTTATCAAACTGCCGTTTGTGTCAGGTTTTTTTACACCGGCCGCGGTTTGTTTATTGTATTCCGGGGAAAATCGGGGTATCATACAGGCACGAAGCGAGATGAAGAGCGCTTCGGATGAACAATAATTTTTCTCCACTGCGTCTGATTGAAGGAGGACGAACTTATGTATTATTCCAGCGGTAACTATGAAGCCTTTGCCCATCCCAAGAAGCCGGAAGGCGTTGACCACAAGAGCGCCTATATTGTCGGCGCAGGTCTGGCATCCCTGACGGCGGCATGCTATCTGGTGCGCGACGGTCAGATGAAGGGCGAGCACATCCACATTTTCGAGAAAGACCCGGTGTCCGGTGGCGCGTGCGACGGCCGGAAGTATGATGTCGGCTACATGATGCGCGGCGGCCGCGAAATGGACAACCACTTCGAGGTCATGTGGGATTTGCTCCGCTCCATCCCGTCCATTGAGACCGAAGGCGCAAGCGTGCTGGACGAGTATTACTGGCTGAACAAGGAAGACCCGAACTTCTCCCTGTGCCGCGCGACCGAAAAGCAGGGGCAGGATGCCCACACGGACGGCAAGTTCGCCATCTCCGACAAGGGCGCGATGGAAATCATGCACCTTTTCTTCACGCCGGATGAGCAGCTGTATGACAAGCGTATCACCGATGTTTTCGACGACGAGGTGTTTTCCTCCAACTTCTGGATGTACTGGCGCACGATGTTCGCCTTCGAGAACTGGCACAGTGCGCTGGAAATGAAGCTCTACATCAAACGCTTCATCCACCACATCGGCGGTCTGCCGGACTTCAAGGCATTGCGCTTCACCCGCTATAACCAGTATGAATCCATCATCCTGCCGATGGAGAAGTACTTGAAGGAGCATGGCGTGCAGTTCCACTACGCCACCAAGGTGACCGACGTCCGCTTTGACGTTACCGCGACGCGCAAGCAGGCCTCCTCCATCACCGTGGAGCATGACGGGCAGACCGACGTGATCGACCTGACCGAAAACGACCTGCTGTTCATCACCAACGGCGGCTGCGTCGAAAGCAGCACCTACGGCAGCCAGAACACTCCCGCGCCCTTTGACCCGGAACTGAAGCCCGGCAACGGCTGGGATTTGTGGAAGAAGATTGCCGCACAGGACGCTTCGTTCGGCCGTCCGGAAAAGTTCTGCTACGATCCGGAGCAGAGCAACTGGATGAGCGCGACCGTCACCACGCTGGACGACAAGATTCCGCAGTATATCCAGAAAATCTGCAAGCGCGACCCCTTCTCCGGCCATACCGTCACCGGCGGCATCGTGACCGTGAAAGACTCCAGCTGGCTGATGTCCTGGACGCTGAACCGTCAGCAGCAGTTCCGCGATCAGCCGAAGAATCAGCTGTGCGTGTGGGTGTACGGTCTGTTCTCCGATAAGCCCGGCGACTATGTGAAGAAGCCCATGCGTGACTGCACCGGCAAGGAAATCTGCATGGAGTGGCTGTACCACATGGGCGTGCCGGAAAGCGAAATCGAGGAGCTGGCGGAGCACAGTGCGAATACGGTGCCTGTCATGATGCCTACATCACGGCGTTCTTCATGCCGCGTACAGCGGGCGACCGTCCGGACGTTGTGCCGGAGGGGGCTGTGAACTTCGCGTTCCTCGGTCAGTTCGCGGAGGTGCCGCGTGACACCATTTTCACCACGGAGTACTCCATGCGTACCGCGATGGTTGCCGTGTACACGCTGCTGAACGTTGACCGCGGCGTTCCGGAGGTCTGGGGCAGCACCTACGACATCCGCGACCTGCTGAACGCGACGGTGCAGCTGCGCGACGGCAAGAAGATTACCGACTTGGATCTGCCGCTGATGGAGCGCTTGGCGCTGAAGGAAGTGCTGAAGAAGATTTCCGGCACGGACATCGAGAAGCTGCTCAAGGAATATCACTGCATCTAAGGGATTTGCCCCTGCTGTCTGGATTGGCAGCGGGGGATTTTTTTTCGTGTTTCGCGTGATTTCCACATAAACATTGCTTTGTCATGCAGAGAGTTTCGCGTCTGCGGACGCGACAAGGGGGCAATGAAAACAGACGAATGTCTGCGGTCGCCCCCTTGACCCCTTCGCCCGCCACCCATGTTACTTGTTTTTTATCGAAACTATCATTTGTGTAGTTAGCTTACCTTTCGTCTTTTCAAGCTACGGCATAATTCAACCGCAAATAACCCCAAAAGTGGCGGCGCCGAAGGTTTCCAAAGGGCGATCGGAAAGCCCTTTGGTCGCCTCCGCAGAGGCGAAACCCCTGCATGATAAGCACAAATCTATGCGAAAATCAGATTCCCGAAAAAATCCGCAAAAAAATAAATTTTTTTTGAAAAGCAAGCAGGAAAATTGCAAAATACGTCGAATATAAATATTGTCAGAGTTTTTGACGCTGACCAAATGCGGGAATGGCGGAATTGGCAGACGCGCTAGATTCAGGTTCTAGTGAGGGCTAACTTCATGCAGGTTCAAGTCCTGTTTCCCGCACCATGGAACCCTTGAGAAATCAAGGGCTCCGATTTTTTTATGCGCGGAAATACCCAAACCGTACCCAAACGATACCCAATCATCACATGTTTTCAATGAAGGCCTGCATCCTGTTTGCCGATTCGCGGCGCATGGTGTCCGTCACGTGACCGTAGCGATCCAGCGTGAACGCCGCGGAATAGTGTCCCATGTTTTCCTGCAGGTTCTTGATGTCGTCCCCTGCCCGAAGGCTGTTCACCGCGAAGGTGTGGCGCAGATCGTGCACCCGATGGTGCTCCAGGCCTGCAGCCGCCAGAATGTCCTGGAATTCTTTCCAGATGGTAGGCTGCGAGTAATGACTGCCGTCTTTGTGGGTAAAAACCAGATTGGGAAACTCCCCCGGATTCCAAAGGTCGCCCATCAGGAGCCGCTGCTCCGCCTGAGCGATTTTGTGCTTTTTGAGCACCTGCATGATGTAGGGAGCGGGAGCAATGACGCGGGTCTTGCCGTTTTTGAGGGTGCCGAAGCGATACTTCTGTCCCTTCTTGCGGGTCTGCACCAGCTGCTTTTCCACATAAATCACTTCGTTCTCGAAGTCCACGCAGTCCCAGGTCAGGCCGATCAGCTCGCCGATCCGCATCCCGGTGAAGGTGGCCGTCAGAAACAGCGTCTCAAAGGGGTTGCCTTTCAGCGCTTCGAACAGCTTTTTCTGTTCAGGTGCGTCCAGGGGCACCACCGGCTTCTCCACCACCTTGGGACGGATGGTGTAGGTGGACGGGTTCTTCGTCAGATACTCCACCCGCATGGCCATGTCCAGCGCCCGGTGCAGGATGCCGTGGATGTTCTTGATGTACTTGGGGCTCACTCCATCGTCCCGCATCTTGTTGTAGAATTTCTGGATCATGGGTGTCCGCAGATCCTTGAGCAGTACGTCTCCGAAGGCAGGCTTCAGATGCAGCCGCACCACGGATTCGTACTGGAGCGCCGTATTGGGCTTTACATCTGCCAGGTACTCCTTCAGCCAGGTGTCCAGCCATTGCCCCACGGTGATGACATCCTCCGGCCGGGGCTTGGGTGGCTCCTTGGGAGCGGCAGGTGGGGTAGCCGCCTGCCCTCCGTCGATGCCCAGCAGCGCTTTCATCTTCTCCCAGCACTCCTTCTGAGTGCGGGCGTAGACGCTCTTGCTGATCAGCTTGCCCGTCTTGGAATCGGTGCCCAGGGTGACCCGGGCCTCCCAGGTGCCATTGCTTCTTTTTCTCAGATTTCCTTCGCCGTGAGCACGCTTCAGCGCCATAGTTTTCTCCTTTCTTCAACCAATCCATCAGGGACTGCCGCGATATCAGGATCTTTTTCCCCACCTTCACGGACCGTACCTTCCCGGTGCGGACAACTTCGTACATGGAGGGTTTGCTGATCGATCAGCTCGGCGGCCTCGGAGACTGTCAGCGTGACTTTGTTTTCAGGCGAAGATTGTTGCGGTATATCGTTGTTAAGGTGCGCAGGCTCTGGACCGGGAGCAGCCTCATCGAATTGCAGAAGCAGCTGATCCACGATCTGATGTACCTGTTCATTAGTATAGAATCTCATATTCATATCGTCAATATCCTTTCACGCTTTAAAGCGATAAAAAGTTGTAAACTTTCTTTTTTTGTCTGCTCCTGCCGTTTTGTTACCGGTTAGAACCCCATTTTTGAGGGAGACGATATATTTATCGTCTGCCTTCAAAATCGCCCTTTTTCGTGCCCGGAAGCCCTTGAAAAATAAGGTTTTTTTCTTTCCCAAAGCGTTTCAACAGGTAACAAGACTTGTTTGATTTCTGTGAAAACCCATAATGCACAGAAGCGCTTTTTCCCCGTTTTGATGCGTCCATGCGTCCGGTGATGTTACACAGAGTTGGTTTTTCTCCCCTTGGCGTCCGGACGTATGGACGCTTTGTTTGGGGCAAAAATCGCTTTATGCATCTTTGAACGGGTTGTCGTCAGGAGCGACCTTCTGCCATCCGCCTTGCATGTAACCCGACAGGCTGATGATAGATCCAATCCCCCCTGAAGCCTCTCACCTCGCGGCCTGCGCTGTTGGTGAGATGGGTGGTGTAGTGAATGCCGAGCTTCTCCTCATTGGCGCTCAGATATTCCACAAACGTCTTTCGCTTCATGGGCGGGTAGGCGTTTTCATCGCACCAGGTACAGTACACGGCGTACAGATCCTTAGAGCTGATGGAACGTTCCGGATCGCGGACAATGTATCCCTTCGACTCTAGGAACAGCTCGATGTTGTTGGCGTCCTTCTTCACCATCTCCCGGTTCAGCTTGGCCCGACTGCTCTCTGTGAATTGGAAGTTGTTCTTCACCAGCCGCAGCAATCCCGCCATCGCCCAGAGAAAGATGCCCTCCATTTCTTCACAGAGCTTTTCCGAAAGGTTGGGAGCATCGATTCTATCCGGCGGCTTTCGCTTTGTTGTCAGGATCAGCTGCCGGCGGAAGAAGCCGTCGCTGCGATCATACAGGGAAACCAGATCGCCGTTGGAGAAGGCCAGGATGCGGGCGTACATGAATCCCTGATAGCTCTGCTTGCCCTTACGCTCCAAATCCATTTTCCCCTTCGCCGTGACAATCGCTTTGATGTAGTTCGTCTGCTTCAGCGCTTCCAGCCGCATATCGTCGTCGATCATCAGGTGAATGTGTTCCAGGTCGGCACGGGCGAAAGGGTTTTCAGAAATCTTTCCGACGCTTCCGTCCTTCGCGTTGGGGCTGAACATCCGGGACAGCACATGGCCGATCTGGCTCTTGCCTTCGCCGCCGCTGCCCTTGATCACCATCATCTTCTGTCCGGCGTTGCTGGGAATCAGGCAGTACCCGATGAATTCCTGCAGTGTGGGAATGTCCTCCGGCCAGAAAAGCTCTGACAGAAATTTCAGCCAGCGTTCCGGCTTGTTCACTTTCGGATTGAACCGAACAGGGAACCGGCTGCGGACAATTTCATTTTTCGCTTCGATGAAGCTGCCGTCCAGAAACACCGTGCCATTCTGCACGTGAACCCGGTCTGTCTGCGGCAGCAAACCCGTCACCTGGGCTTTGATGCGAAGATCCTTCATGATGTCATCCACCTTTTTGCTCATCCCAGTGACGATGAAAGGCTCCAGCTGCTGATAAATGGTTTGCCGCATGGCGTCCTCGTTGGTGACCCTGCCTTCCGTGGTGAAGAAGGAATTCTCGGTGTAGGCCAGCTTGTGACGCTCCAGAAATTCCCGACAGAATATGGGCTCATTGATTGTTTTGCCTGTGAACCATTCGGGCCAGGAATCAAGCCGCTCGATCTTTTTCTGGGCCACTGTTCTTCACCTCCTGACATCCTTCGTTGAGGATCTCTTCAATTTTTGCAACAGCATCCGTGCTCCTGATGGAATCCATGATTGCTTTCCGCTCGTCCGGGTCGGATGAAAAGAGACGATCAATGGCATCGCTCAGTGGCGGCAGGTGATGAACAGCATGCACGAATCGGTCATCAATATTTTCATCCGTGGGATCAGAGGGAGCATACTCTTCCTTCCATTTCTCCAGGAGCCGCTCGTATTCGATCAGGATTTTGAGTACGCGCTGTTCCTCTTTTCTTTCGATCACGGCAGCGGGCAGCTTCGGGATCGGCGCGCTTTGACCCGGCGGCAGCGGCTGAATGTTGAAATCATTTGCTAGCTTTTTCGTCGCGTCATACAGCGGAAGGCTGAACAGCCTGGCCGTGAAATCGATCACATCGCCAGTGGTGTGGCAGCCAAAGCAGTAAAACCGCTCGTCGATTTTCATGGAAGGATGACGATCATCATGGAATGGACAGCAGGCCATGCCGCTGTGATTCACCTGTACGCCGTAACGTTCTGCTGCTTGACGTGTTGTGACTTGAGATTTGACTTGGGTAAAAAGTAAACTCATTATTTCCTCCTGTTGCTGATGTTTCTGTTGTGCTTTCTGCTGTATGTCCGATCACACAGCAGGAGGACATCCCGCCGTCCTGCGTTCGGATCATGCTTCGCGACGGCATGACGCAGGACGGCTTTATGTCAACGCACAGGATAGCTTTTCCTGTACGGGAAGTCGTGGGGATAAAGCCTTAACCTTCGGCTTTCACAGCCACCATATCACATGGCCTTCAAAATCGTTTTCACGTTTTGAAAACTTCGGAAAGCGTTGCGGCGTAAGGCTTTGTTGGCATTTTTGTGTCTTTCCGATTTCTTAAAATAACGGTTTTACTGGGGTTTCTGGGCCAAAAGTTTTCACGAAATGAAATTTCTTTTTTTCGGGAACACGGTTCCCTGTTCTCCCGAAACCAGCCCCGGAGCATAGTAGCAAGCAGGGCAAAGGTAGCACCTTTTGCACTTTGCTTGTTGGATGGCCTGGCCCCCAAGCCCCTTTTACCAGCGCAAGCGCTGTGGTTTTTATGCGAATCAGCGGGATTCGTCATCGTGGTCGGCACCGTGTTCATCGTAGTGGTGATCTTTTGGTATGACATGTTGGTGACTATTTGGTGCACTGTCCCGTTCCAGAATTTCGTAGTTATACCGGATATGCTTCAGGTCTGTGAGCTTCGGTTTCAGCTCGTCCAGTGCTGCCTGATCGTTTTCTTTCCGTTCCTTCAGCCCGTCGTACTCTGCTGTCAGTTCTTTCAGCGTCGGTATCTTTCCATCGAGAGATGAGTAGACCGCCTGGGCGTTTCTGTGATCTTCGATCTCCTGCCGATGCTCCTGATAGAATTTCACCGACCAGCCGGATTCCCGATACTGGGTGTAAACTTCTTTTGTTCGACTGTAATCCCGGATCGTTTGCCGCTGTCGGTTGATCTCCTTCATTCGGTTTTGTTTTTCCCGGAGAGCTGCTTTCAACTCTTTTTGCTGATTGGTCAGCTCCTGAATCTGATCGTTCAACTCTTCCAGCGAATCGATCTGATGCTCTTTCAGGAAAATGACCATCTGCGCTTTTGCGTCGATGTTGTTTCGCTCAGCCCAGACTTGATAACCTTTTCCTTTGCCGGCGTGAAGCTTTGTTTCAATGTCGATCAATCGCTTGACCTGACTTCCGTTGAAATCGCCCCGTGGGATTTTCGGAATGTGCACATGATCATGTGCCAGCGTCCAGCGCAAGGATGTCTCATCGTATTCCGATCCAAGGGTATCGAGCCGGATATATCGCTTTCCCTCCGGCGGCTTGATGCTGATTTGCGCGCCGCGCTTGATGCGGCAACCGGCATCTTCCAGCAACTGCATCAGCGCATCAAAGCCGTCAGGCTGCATCCGCAGCGCGGTATCAATGATCATTCTTAGCTCGTCCCGATGGGTGAAACGCCGCTGATTGCCCTGCCATTTGTCGTAAGTAACGGTCTTATCCTGCGGATTCTGAATCACCGACAGGCCGTGTTCCCGGCAGAGTGAATCGCTGATCTCCGCCAGATCCTTTGCCGATTGCTTCACATCCCGATATTTGTGCTGCCCCTCCAGGTCGGTGGAACAAATGATGATGTGATTGTGGCATGTATGATGTAAAGGAAGATTTTAACCATCTTCCACTGCACACGCCCCCATGGGAACTGTACACAAAAAGCAGTTATGGAGGAAGGAAAAATCTTCGTGTCCATAACTGCCTGCTAAAATTTGAAAGGAGCGACCTGTATGAAATTGACGTACCACCGCAGCGGCGACTATCTGCTTCCCAATCTGGCTGTTCCAGATGCACCCATTTCACTTGGAAAGTACGGCCGGATGCGTGCAGTCTATCTGAAAGAACATAAACCCATTCTGTATAACAACCTGCTGCTTTCCGGCAAGCTGACTAAACATCTTGCTGAAGTGGATTCGGCCTGTCAGGAATATCTTGAAACGCTCTTGCCACAAATGATGCAGCAAGAGGGCGTTGATGAAGCACTCAAGGCATGTGATCAGCTTGAATGGTTGCGCAGGATGAACAGCATTCAGAACCGTGCGGAAGAACTGCTGCTGGACGAACTGGTTTACACTTAAAACGCATGGAGGGAGAAAGTGGTCATGCAGCCACTTTCTTGCCTCCATGCGCAGTCAGGTTCTCTCGGATATGGCGCAAGGCTTCCTTTTCAATGTGTTTTGCCCGGCTGATGCTTAAGCCGTAATCTCTCGCCGCTGCTGCCAGCGCACAGGGTTCACCATCGAAGCCAAAGCGATGGCGAACCCATGCGACATCGCGCAGCGATACAAGCTGCATGGCGTTGCGAAGAGCCATCATCCGTTCTTTGTCCAGATAGAGCTGTTCTGGTGTTTTCAGGTACATGGCCCAACTGGGGACGCAATAAGCAAACAATGCTTTTTCAACCGTCTGCTGGTTTTCTTCCAGTGAAATCGTGCTGACTTCCGGGTGGACTTGTCGGAGGGCATCAAGCATCGCAGTCCGCAGAATAATGGCGGCATACGTCTGAAATTTGCCTTTTTCTGGGCAGTAACGTTTCGCCGCATCCAGCAGGGCAATTCGCCCTTCCTGCTCATAGTCGTCACAGCTCAGGATGGTATTGCTATGGTGCTTCGCAAACTGCGTCGCTACAGCGCGAATAAGTGTTGTATTTTGCTCAATCAACTGGGAATACGCCTCAGGTTTTCCCTGCTGGATCATCAGGCACAGCGCTTCATTTGTGATGGGCGATCATCTCCATCTGAATCGCGTAAGTGGCGCTCATGTAGTTCCAGATAGCCTGTTTAAGCTGATCGGCTGCGCCGCTTAATTGCGCCTGATATTTCGCCGGAACCGTGATCTGGTCCAGTGAAGCTGAAAGCATCCCCATGACGCCTTCGGGATTGAGTTGCAGCCCGTTTCCCTGCCGCGGATATTCCTTCGTAATTTCATTCATCTTCTGTTTCGTCAGCGCTGCGGTCTGCTTTACACGTTCCGGCCCGTCCTGTTTCATCTCTGCAAGTATCTGGCGAAAGTTTCGCGTGATATGATCGGTTTCATCCGCATAGATAGGACGCTTGAGCGCCTGTACCTCTTGGACAGCTTCTCGAACGGCAGGCATATCCTCCGGATTCGTCTGCCCGTGTTCCAGCATCAGACTGCTCATAGAATTGTACATCTGGTTCTGCGCAGCAACGCCGGAAGCGAGAACTCCCTCCTGATAGAGTGCGATTTGGCGCGTCAGTTCTGCAAATTTCTGATTTTCCAGAAGCTGACAGACCACGGAACGATTTACTTTCCCCTGATAAAGATTGGCAGCTGCTTCCACAGATAATCCCAGTTGCTCAATATCATGGTTGTTACGGGAAGGAATATCCGTCAATCCCAGCAGAAAATCCGTAGAGACCTCAAAGTAGTTGGCAATAGCAACAAGATTCTGGCTGGACAGCTTGCTTGTCTTTTCAGACATGACACGACTCAGTGTGCTTCTGTCCATGCCAATCGCCTGCGCCAGCTCAACCTGCGTGATGTTTCGACGCTTGCACATGTCACGGATTCTATCCATTGTATTTCCGGGGAGCCATTTTTCCTGCATCTGTTTTATCCTCCTGAGTTTTCTTGTGTCGTATCATAGCAGACGCTATGATCTAAGTCAAATTTGTTGCACATTTGCATCAGCAAAGCAGCCTAAAGTGAATTTGTTGAAAAAGTGCCACTTTTTAGCCGATTCTCCATTTCTCCTCGTATAAGTAAGTAGTGCGTAAAAATCTTCTTTTGCACCATTGAAGCCTAAAAAAGCTGAAGAAGGAGGGATTTTATTGAAAAGTAATTTGATTACGGCGCTGTATGAGCGTCTATCCCGGGATGATGATCTTGATGGAGAAAGCAACTCCATTATCAATCAAAAGCGCTATCTGCAAAACTACGCTGATGAGCATGGCTTCACCAACTGCAAACACTATACAGATGACGGATGGAGTGGCGGCAACTTTGACCGTCCCGGATGGAAAAGCCTGATTGCAGATGTAGAGGCCGGGAAAGTCGGGGTGATTCTGGCAAAAGATATGAGCCGCATTGGGCGCAATTACCTTGAAACAGGTTTTTACACGGAGGTCGTGTTCCGCAAGCACAATGTTCGCTTTATCGCCATTGCTAACGGCGTGGACAACGATCAACCTGAAACAGGTGAATTTGTGCCATTCCTGAATATCATGAATGAATGGTATCTGAAGGATCAGTCCAAGAAAATTACGGCGGCTTATCAGCTGCGCGGCAAATCCGGCCTGCCAACGAATAATAACTGCTTATACGGTTATCGAAAAGACCCGAATGTCAAACACCACTGGCTGGTTGACGAGGAAGCGGCGGCGATTGTACGCCGAATCTATCAAATGGCCTGCGAAGGACATGGCCCATATGAGATTGCCCGTATCCTCACCAAAGAAAAGGTGGACAGTCCCGGCTATTACTTTACGAAGCACGCCTACGGCTTACGCCGAGACTATATGAAAGAAAACACATGCCCATGACTGGAACGGAGAAACGGTCTCCAGAATCTTAGATCATCAGGGGGAATATATGGGACATACAGTCAACTTTCGTTCCAGTAAACGATATTACAAGGATACACGACACGCTAACCCGCCGGAAAAGCTGCTGATTTTTGAAAACACCCATGAACCCATTGTGACAAAAGAAACATGGGAGCTTGCCCAATGCGCGCTGAAAAGCAAAAAGCGCACCGATACACTGGGCGTAGCAAACCCCTTGACCGGACTCCTCTATTGTGCAGACTGCGGGCAGCGGTTATATAATCACCGCCGCGGGCCGCAAAATGCACAAGGCGTTTTTCAAAGCGATTCCTATAATTGTTCAACCTATATGCTTTCCAGAAAAAGGGAAACTATGGAATGTTCGTCTCATCACGTCTCGACAAAGGCGTTAAGAACCTTGATCTTGAAAACGATTCAGACGGTCAGCCGTTATGCACTCTCCAATGAAATGGAGTTTACGCGCAAGGTTCGAGAAGCCTCTGCCTTGCAGCAGGCACAAGAAGTAAAAGAAGCAAAAGCCAGAATCCGCAAGGCACAGAAGCGCTGCAAAGAGCTGGATGTGCTGATTCAGAAGCTGTATGAATCGTATGCGCTCAACAAAATTACGGAAAAGCGTTTTGATGATTTTCTTGCAGCGTATGAGAAAGAACAGGCTGAACTGAAAGCCGTTTTGGAAACGGATACGGAGGAACTTCGGGCGTATGAAGTCGATTCCGATCACATCGCTTCTTTTCTCAAACTTGCCAGAAAATACAGGGAAGCCGATGAACTGACCACGCCCATGATCTATGCGTTTGTTGAAAAAATCATTGTCCATGCGCCGGAAAAAATCAATGGAGAGCGGCACATGCAGCTGGATATTTACCTGAAATTCATCGGCAATTTTCAAGTGCCGCAGGCCGCCCCAACAGCAGAGGAAATCGTTGCAGAAGAAAAGCGTCGACAGCAGCGCGCAAAGAATCGGGAGAAGGTTGCCCGCTGCATGGAAAAGAAGAAGCTGAAAGCTGCACAGGAACAGGAGGATGCCAGACATGAAAATGACAGCGCTGTATGAGCGTATATCCCGCGAGGACAGCAGTACAGAAGCCTCCCTTTCGATTCTTCGGCAGAAGGAATACCTTGAAGCCTATGCCGCTGCAAACAGCTTTGAAAACTGTCAGCATTATACGGATGATGGATTTAGCGGACGAAACTTTGAACGCCCCGGCTGGCAGCAGCTTATCGCGGATATTGACAGCGGGAAAATCGGAACGGTGCTGGTCAAAGACATGAGCCGCGTCGGGCGCGATTACCTGCAAACGGGTTTTATACCGAAATTTATTTCAAAGAGAAAGATGTGCGGTTTATCGCCATTGATAGTCATGTAGACAACAGCCGTTCAGACAGCTTCGAGTTTGCTCCCATGCTGAACGTTTTGAATGAAATGTATCTGCACGATCTATCCAAAAAGATCAGCATTGGATTTCATGCCAAGGGAATGTCAGGACGACCGCTGGCCTCGACACCGCCATTTGGCTATGCGCGAGACCCAAACAATAAAGGCCATTGGATTATTGAGCCTGAAACAGCAGCCATTGTGCAGAGAATTTTTGAGCTGGCAGCAGCAGGCGTCAATCCACATCGCATTGCCAAAACGCTGCAAGCCGAGCAGCGTATTACGCCAGCTACATATTTTCGCCGCATAGGCATGGGCAACCGATGCCATGCCAGAAAGGAAGGAACGGGAGACTGTGACTGGCAGCGGGCAACGGTTATCAGCCTTTTGAACAGGCGCGAGTATCTGGGGATGATGGTCAATTTCAAAACGTATCTGCCCTCTTATAAAGCCAAAAGGATCAGTAATCCAATTGAGAAGCAGGTGATTTTTGAAAATACACATGCGGCGCTTGTGGATATGCAGACATGGGAAAAAGCTCAGAAAGTGTTTGCAAAGCCTCAAAGAAGAAGAACCGAAAATGCCGACAGCTGTTTTAAGAACTTTGTATTCTGCGCCCGATGCGGTGCACCTATGCACAATCTCCACTATGCACAGCGCTTGAAAACTGGGAATATTTGTTACTATGACTATTTTGTGTGCTCGACCTATCAAAAGTCTGATCATTTAGCGCAGCGGCAATGTATCCAGAACATGTTTAGCGCAAAGGTGCTTCGCTCCCTGCTGAAAGAAACAATTCGAACGGTTAGCTGGTATGCGCTGACTAATCAAGAGGAGTTTCTGGCACGGCTGCAAGGCGAAATACTGGTAGAGCAGCCGGAACGGGCAAAACAGCTTAAGAAAGGGATGGCGGCAAAGCATAAAAGGATCACAGAACTGAACCGACTTTTGAAAAAGCTCTATGAAAACTATGCGCTTGAAAGAATCCCGGAAGCACGGTTTGATACGCTGTCTGCCCAGTATGAAAAGGAGCAGACGCAGCTGGATGAAGCAGTTTTAGAGGAACAGCGTCAGCTGGATGAAATGCATTCTGGCAAAGCTAAGGTTGAACGGTTTATGGCGCTTGTTGAGCGCTACCGCGACTGCACGGAATATTCCGATGAAGTGCTGCGTCAATTCGTGGAAAAGGTCGTTGTTCATGAGACAACAAAGGACGAGGACGGCGAACGTTCCCGTGAGATTGAAGTGTATTTGAATTTCATTGGGAAGTTTGACGTTCCCGTGCAGCCCATCGAGCTTTCACTGGAAGAGCAAAAACATCAGGAGGCGTTGAAAAAGCGAAGAATCCATGCAAGAAATAAACGTGCGCAAAAACGTCAGGAAAAGCTGAGCGCACAGCTTAAAAACGAATCCCAAATCTAAGGCAATACCGCATAGAAAAAGCAAACGCAGCCAAATATGATATAATGGACGTATGGATAAACAGCTGACGATTTCCGCATTCAGCGATGAGCTGGCGCAGGTGCGGACAAAGAAAAAAGAATTTCTAGCCCAGATCGAACGGATCGTCCCGTGGAAGGAATGGATTACGCTGATCCAGCCGTGCTATTACAAAGGAGAGCGCGGCAACAAGCCCTATCCACTGGAGACCATGCTGCGGTTGTATCTGCTGCAAAATCTGTATGACCTGAGTGATGAAGCAACAGCGGCGGAGGCAATCGACAGCCGGGCATTTTCGGAGTTCTGCGGCGTTGATTCCAGCAATCAGGTGCCGAACGGAGATACCATTGGCCGCTTTCGGAACCTGCTGGTGAAGAATGGACTGCAGGAGAAACTGTTTGCACAAGTTGTTACCGCGCTCACTGAACAGGGCCTTATCCTGAAAAAGGGAACGATCGTAGATTCCACCATTATTTCCGCGCCGTCTTCCACCAAGAACAAGGAGAAAAAGCGGGATCCGGATGCACATCAGGTCAAGAAGGGCAACACATGGCACTTTGGCTATAAAGCGCATATCGGCGTGGATAAGGACAGCGGACTGGTACACACAGTGGAGGCGACACCAGCCAATGTCCATGATGTGACGCAGACTTCATCCCTGCTGACCGGTGAGGAAGATGTCGTTTACGGCGACAGTGGCTATCTTGGAGCCGGGAACCGTGAGGACGCGATCGTTCGGAACAAATCCGGCCGCAAGATCAAATACAAAATTAACCGACGTCCATCTCAACTAAAGAAAGCTGAGCAAGAGCGGCCAGTATGCCGCAAAGAAAGCAGAACACGCAAAGTCCTCTGTTCGTGCGAAAGTGGAGCACGTATTCGGTGTCGTCAAGAAACAGCTGCAATTTCCGAAAAACGCGATACCGAGGGCTCGAAAAGCAGCGAGCCAAATTCAATATCATGTTCGCATTAGCGAATCTGCTTCTGGCTGACAGGCCCTGCCTGGCGGCTTGAATCAGTGCGCCCCTGCGAGCAAATACATAGGGCATCCTGTTGATTTTCACAAAATGCATGTCCGCCTATGTGAATCCTGCCATTTATGCGGTGTTGCCCTAAGACAATACCGCACAATTCGTTGGCAGCGTAGGCGATGCCTTTTCCGCCATCTGCTGCTTGCAGATTTTTTTTCGATTTACCTCCAGTAAACCTTCAAAATCTGCCATTGCATCTGACGAAAAATTCATTCGCCTCCGCACCAACTCATTTGTGCGGTATTGCCCTAAATCAGAAAACTGAACAGGTGTAAAAGCGATGCTCCGCTATGATGCTGGTTGCATCGCTTTTTGCATTGACTGGAAAGGAACTCCTATGACTGAAAATCGTATGCCTACGTTTACCTTTACCCAGCGGATTGGCAATACAAACTTTACTGTTCATGCATACTGCAACGATGATATTGCTGTTACCTATGAGGACAAGCTGCTGGAACTGATTCGCGGCGGTGCGTTGCAGATGAACGCTTCTGCAATGCAGGAAGAACCGCCCGCCGAACATGCAGCGTGAACCGAAAAAAAGCAAAACGACACGATTCTATTTTATTCTGAGGAGGAATGATTCATGGCATCTGGACGAATTGAAAAATTGCTTGCAGCGCAGCAAAAGGCCGAAGCGCAAAAACGGAAAGCGGAGCAGCAGCTCAAAGCGGCAAAACATAAAATCTCCATGCAGCGCAACAAAGAGCGGACACACCGTCTGTGTGAACGCGGCGGGCATTTGGAGCATTATCTGCCCAATCCCGAACTGCTGACGGATGAAGATGTGTTCCTGCTGATCGACTACTTCTTTTCGTCTCCCCGTGTACGTTTGTTGGTGGAACAGATGACCGCCAGCCGACGCGGGGAAATCTCGCAAAGCCCGAAGGAGCTGATCGAAGCGGCTGTCCAACGGATGCCGAAACCGTCCCTACAAAGCGCGAGTCGCCCTAGCGCAGACGAGGAGAACGCGGAGAGCAGCACAAGCAACGCCACCCCGTGAGGGCGCACTTATACGCATCTTCGATGCGCCGTGCGTTCTCCGAAGGCCCCTGCGGGGAGCTCGATGCCTTCGGCATCAACAGGGGCAAGCCCCTGCGCCGATTGCATCGGCTACCCCACAGTGGCGCTTTGCGCCAAGAAATGGAGGTGAACCGATGCCCTGTTCAACGGGGAGCTTTAAGATCATCAGCCGCGGAAAAGGTCAATCCTGCATGGCTTCCTGCGCATATTACTCTGGCGAAAAGAAGTATTCCGAATACGAGTGCTGCTGGAAATATCCGCACAGCAGTTCATCGCGTGTGAAGTTGGTTGAAGTCATGCTGCCATCCAACGCGCCGAGAGCGTATGCTGATTCGCAGACGCTCTGGAACGCGGTGGATGCCGCGGAAACAAGCGTTAATGCACAGACAGCGCGTTCAATGCTCTTTGCTTTGCCGCGTGAATTAACCTATGAGCAGAACCTCGCCCTCGTCCGCGATTTCTGTCAAAAGGAATTTGTGGACAAGGGCATGGTTTGCAATTTCTTTTATCACGACAAGGGCGACGGCAACCCGCATGTTCACATCATGCTGACGCTTCGCGCAATGGACGAAAACGGAAAGTGGCTGCCCAAATCAAAGAATGTTTACGCACTCGACGAAAACGGGAATCACATCCGTGCACCAAATGGAGGTTGGAAACGTATCAAGGTCAATACCGTTGACTGGAACGAACAAAAGTACGGCGAAATCTGGCGGCAGGATTGGGCGGCTGCACAAAACGCGGCGCTCGAAGCAGCCGGACGAATGGAACGTGTTGATATGCGTTCCCTTGAACGGCAGGGAATTGAAAATCGTCTACCGCAGAAGCATCTTGGTCCAACCGCTTCTGCGCTGGAACGTAAAGGCATTTCCAGCAAACACGGCGATGAAAATCGGAAGATCATCAGCCTGAATGCGCTGCTGGCTTCGTTGCAGAAAACCGTTCATGCTATCGGCGCATGGCTGGATAACCTGCGTAATGCAATCAGCCGTCAGCAAATCATAGAAAATCCTGATGAATATCCGTTGAGCAATGTGCTTATCGCTTATTTGGATATGCGAAAAAATGAGCGCGAATGGTGGGGCCGCTACGCGCAGGAAAAAGGCGCTGTCCATGACATTAAAGACGGATTCCAAGCGGTTTCTTTCCTCTCAAGTCACGAGATTTATACAGTCGGTCAGTTGGGGCAACGCATCCATGCAACGCAGCAAGCATTTTTAAAAATCAAAGGAGAAGCATCAGCAAAGGCGCGCAGGATCCGCGACATTGATGCACTGGTTACGGCAATACAGACAATCAAGGAATTAAAGCCGCTCCAGCAGGAATATGAAAGCATCCATTGGCACGGCAAGCGTGAAAAATTTAAGGCTGAACACGGCGAAGCATTGAGCCGCCTGCAAAAAGCTGTTTGGCTGCGCGAAAAGCTTGTAAAGTCGCTGGGGCTTACTTCCCCTATCGGCAAGGAGCAGCGCATAGCGCTGAAAGATGAACGCGCACAGCTTGAATCGGAGCGTGAAGTCCTTCTTTTCAAACTTAAAGAAGTCAAAAGCGAAGTGGCGGAGCTGAACCGCATCCGATATTGGACGCGCAAGGTCATTCCCGATGCATTGCCGAGCGTTTCGGAGGGGCGGGTTTCGGTTGAGGATGCGATGGAAACGGCAGTTAATCGGAAGGCGCTAGAGCAGGTCGAGGAGCAAGCCGCACAGATGGCTGTGCGCCAACCACAGGAACAGGAACAAAGGCAGGAAAAGCAGAAAATGAAGCAGCAGGGACAAATCGTTCCTCTATAAAGGAATACATGCAAAAGCTGAATATCGTCACAATTGATATGTACCCAGTTTTCTGGACACCAGCTTAAAATTAAGAATTAGGTTATCGCCATGGATGCTTCTCTGAACTTAGTGGGAGGCATCCATTTTGTTTTTTAGCTTGGATTCTGCTGTTATTGTAATAGTCGATATAATCGGTAATGGTCTTGGAGAAAGCTTCAAAGGAAGGATAGTTCTTCTCAAATCCATAGAACATTTCATTTTTCAGCCTGCCAAAGAAGGTCTCCATCATGCAATTGTCATAGCAGTTGCCCTTTCGGGACATAGATTGAATGATTCCGTGCTTCTGAAGCTCCTACGGTAGAATGCGTGCTGGTACTGCCAGCCCTGATCCGAGTGCATAATCAGTCCTTGCACAGACGGAAAACGCTTGAAGGCTTTCTGCAGCATATCCTTTATCTGCTCCATGTTTGGGCTGAGCGAAAGGTTGTAAGAAATGATCTCGTTCGTGTTCATATCCAGAATTGGAGAAATATAACATTTCCCCCAAGACAGTTTGAACTGCGACACATCGGTCGTCCATTTTTGCAAGGGGTTCTCGGCGCTAAAATCGCGCTTAATAATGTTGTCCGCAACTTTGCCAACATCGCCTTTGTAAGAGTGGTACTTCTCTTTCGGACGCTTACCAGCCAATGCAAGCTGGTTCATAATTCGTTGAACACGCTTGTGATTTACGCAAAAACCCACGGTTCAGAAGCTCATGGTGTACTCGCCTCACGCCGTATCTTTTTCTATTCTCGTTGAAGATAGCAACAATTTCAGACGATAAATTGGCATTTCGTTCCTTGACTTTATCCGTCTTGCTGAGTTCGTAATAGTATGTTGAACGAGACAATCCGATTGCATCCAGCAAATCATTTAGTCTGTATCTTTCTTCACGCAGTTCTTGGACGAGCGCAGCTTTTCGCCTTGAGTTGCGCTGCGCATCGCTCTTCTCTCAAGGCAATCTCTTTTTTTACGACGGCAATCTCCGCTCTCAACCGTTCGTTCTCAGCTCTGAGTAGAATCATCTCTTCTCGCTCAGAAGGAGTCAGTTCTGCCGGTGCTATTTTCCTCTTCATGTCAGGCTCCTTGGGCGGCCGTCCTTTTCGCTGTGAGGCTAATCCCTGATACCCTTTCATTTTATAGCATCTGACCCACTGATACAAGAGCCCTGTGCTGATTCCTGCAGAAATCGCCGTTTCCATCTTCGACGCCCCAGCCAGTACTTTAGCAACCAACTCATATTTCTCTTCTGCTGTCCATACCTTATTTTGATTTTTATGCTGCAGTGCTTCTAATCCGCAAGTCTTTTCTAGTCGATTCCATTCAACAACTGCATGATGAAACCGATCTGGGCTTACTCCCTCTGGTGTTTCTGGCCATTTTCCTTGGCGGTACAATTCCACACACTTTTTCTTGTACTCATAACTATATCGCATAAAAATACCCCCAATACTGGGTGTCCAGCATTGGGGGGTACATATCAAATACGCTGACGATATTCAGGGCAACACCGCACAATGCCATAAAAGAAAAAAGCGGAGAGCAACCAACCCGTAAACAGCTGGAAGCGCTCCTGAATTTGTTCGCAAGGCAACAGCAAATCAAGCCGTCAGACCGGGTCTGTCAGCGAGGATCAGATTTGCCAATGCGAGCAGGATATTCATTTTTGCTGTTTGCTTTTGCAAGCCTCGGTATCGTGTCTTTCGGTATCGAAGCTGGAGCTTCAAAACCGCAAAAACATGTTCGACTTTGGCACGAACCGAAGATTTCTCATGCTCGCGCCGCTTGATCTGTGCCTGAGAACGGCAGAGTTATTTTTACTTTGACTGGGACGACGATTGATTTTGTACCGGATTTTCTTTCCGGCCGTATTTTTCTTTCTGGCTTCGGGACGCTTTTCTGCTCCAAGATACCCGCTGTCACCGTAGACTTGTTCTTCTTCACCGGTGAGAAGGTCGGCAGTAACACAGACATCATGCACATTGGCAGCAGTTACCTGTACTGTGTGGACAAGTCCGCTTTCAGAATCTACACCGATGTGTGCTTTATACCCAAAATACCAGACATTTCCCTTCTTCGCAGAATGTGCTTCCGGATCACGCTCTTTCTTCTGATTCTTCGTTGAAGAGGAGGCCTCAATGAATGTAGAATCTACGATCGTTCCACGTTTCAAGATCAGACCACGCTGCGTAAGGAATTCCACGACCTGTGCAAACAGTTCCTGTTGAATGCCGTTTTTCAGAAGGATATTCCGAAATCTGCCCAGCGTATCTCCATCCGGCACCTGATTACTGGACTCTACCCCGCAGAAATCCGAAAAAGCCCGGCTGTCAATTACTTCGGCTACCGTTGCCATATCCGACAGGTTGTACAGATTCTGCACCAGATAGATCCGAAGCATCCGTTCCAGATCGTAGGGCTTATTTCCGCGCTCTCCTTTGTAGTAGTACGGTCGGATCAGGCTGATCCATTCTCCCCACGGTACGATTCGGTCGATCTCTGCTAAAAATTCTCGTTTCTTTGTCCGCACCTGTGACAGCTCATCGCTCAGGGCTGACAGACTCATTTGTTTGTTCATGGCTCTATTATAGCACGTTTGCCACGGGTTTGCATTATGCGGTAGTGCCTCAGCTTTTTTCTTTTTGGGCTAAAGAACGCCGCAGTATCTTTCAAAAATCAGAAAGTGTTGAATGTAAGAGCTTAAAAATTGCGCATTTGGGAAATATTCAGAATACTGAATGGAAAATTTGGGAAAAAATCCGAGAAAAGTCTTGGATAATGCTGGTAGTCATGATATACTGGCATTGAATAAATCCATCCACCAAAGCAACGAAAAAGCTTTTGGGGGCATGAATCATGAAACGTTTCATTGCATCTATCCTTTCGGCAGTCCTGATGTTTAACAGCCTTATGCCTGCCTATGCGGCGGCAGAGCAGGACGGCAAGGAATCCGCAACCATTAAACACTTCACCCTTACGGCTGACGTGATTCCTGGAAAGCTGGAGGAACTGGAGCGATATGACGTTTCCATGATTGACCATGGGGATGTACTGGAAAATGAAGAAGGCGTCGTCGTCTCCGAAATCCAGGGGACATATTATCGAAACCAGAAGCTCACACAATCCTCACTTTCAGGAACGAGTTTTGCGTTTGCGCCGATCATGCTGGACAAATATTTCCCGCTGCCGCAAGAAACGCCGGAACCCAGCGAGACACCCGAACCAACCGTTACTACCTGAGCCAACTGTGATGCCGGATGAAGTATCGATACACCTGAAGCGTCGGTCATGCCGGATGCATCGGTTTCTCCCGATGTATCAGCTACGCCGGAAGTGTCGGATACAACAAGTCCTTTGCCCGAGGTTTCAGACACGCCTGCGTCTAGTGATGATTCAGCAGGCAATGAAACGCCATCTCCAACCGAAGGAAACACAGAGCAGCCTATTATTGAACCTACGGTAGAGCCAACGGAAGAACCAGTAGAAAAACCAACCGGAGCACCTGTAACAGAACCCCACGCAGACTCCGGAAGCACCCTCCCGTGAGCAGCCCACTGAAGAGCCTACGGTTGCACCTGAAGAAAAGACGGAGCAGGAAGCAACGGCGGAACCTGCCCAATCACCGGAGGAGACTTCAAAAGAATCATTTGACATTCCTGAAGATCAAACAGTCACAGAAGAAAACAAGTCTGAACCAAACGCATCTTTTTGGAGGTGGCTTGTTTCTACTGCCTATGCAGACGAAAGCGCACCGTCCAGCATTCGAGGGAAACGGCAATCGTATTCCCGAAGCGCAGGCTGCGAATGGATTACCTATCCCGGACTGTTTGACGCTGTGACGGACGTTGAGCTTTCCATGACCTCTACGGGCATTAAGGAAAATATTATTGTTCATCAGTACACGGGCAACCATGTCTATGCGTATCAGATGACGACGGAAGGATTGACCGCCGTTCAAAGCGGGAAGGAGATTCTGCTCTATAACACAAACGGCGATATGATGGCAAAGGTCGAAGCGCCGCATATGTCAGACGCGGAAGGACGCTACAGCACGGATATTGCCGTTTCCCTGGAGGGTGGTGGTGGAACCTATCGCGTTACCTATCGTCCCAATGACGAATGGATGCAGAGCGCCGCTTATCCTGTAACCATCGACCCGACGGGCAACTATTTCAACGATCTCGCCACGGGAATCGGCGACGTGTTTGTGTCCAGCGATAACCCGTCTCACCATTATGACCATACGGTTCCCAGAGGCTCAGCCCAACACGATCACAACCGTGAGGGAACAAATCTTTATGCCGGCAATGGCAATATTGCCTATATTATCCCTGCGCTGACGGGCTTTGCCGGGAGTGATGGAAAGGTATCGGAATTTCCGACAACCAGCGGCCTCATGATCTTGGACGCAACCTGGAAGGTCTATGTTCACGAGGGCGGCGGCACGTTTGAGGTGGCGCTTGTCACCGGAGATTGGAATACCAGCACGGTAACCTACAATTCGCGCCCGAGTCTCAGCGCGGATATTCGTCAGACGATTACGCTTCGTACTGGATGGAATAACGTTGATCTGACGAAAATATTTTCCGCATGGTTTAATACATCGGATCAGAAAAGAAATTACGGATTTGCAGTAACCAGTACCAGCTCATGGGCAAGAATTTGTTCAGCAGATGTTTTGCCCAGAGCGGATCGTATGTCGTTTTCTGCTTCCTATACGGACGATTTGCCAGCGCCTACGGTAACGGCAATAGGCTATGGAAACGGTATCAATTCACAGAGCGGCTATATTGACGTATCGTGGAATAGCGTTCCGCTAGCCAGCAGATACCGTCTGGGCATATCAAACGGCAGCACGTTCCAGTATATCGATGTAGGCAATGTCACCTCGTATTCGACGCGCGGCAAAAAGATCTGGCCGACTGACGCTGAAATGGCAGCAGGAAACTATAACCTGCACTGGGACGGAACCGGTCAGGAACTGCCCAATATTCCACGCAAGGATAAGACAGACCTGAATTATTATTTCGTGGTTTTGCCTGCCAACGATTACGGACAGACAGGTTCGCAGTATGGTCAGGCACAGGCTTCGCTGCCGGATACCACGCCGCCTAACCAGCCGTCTACGGTCAGCGTATCTCCGGCAGAGTGGAGCAGCGCAGATACCCGAACGGTCACATGGGCAGGCGTAACAGATATGCCGCTAAACAGTGCTACGCTGGGCGACAACGGGCATGTTCAGTTTGTCCTTGATCCTGCAAGCGGAACGGACGCGAACGCATGGGCGTGGCAGAATACGGCTTCCAATGCCGCAAATGGTTCCCAGACGTTCTCAACTGCGGGATTGGAAGACGGCGTTCATGCAGTCTATGTGCGAGGCGTAGACAACTACGGCAACTATGGCGCACCCAAAGGTGCGGAACTCAAGCTGGACAGAACGCCGCCAACGCAGCCAGACGTAACTATACTGCCTGATGCTTGGACAAAGGAAAATACCGCATCGATCTCTTGGACGGATATTGCCGATTTGAACGATTTGAATCGCGTGGAGTTTTCGTGGGACGGCGGCGCATATCAGGCAACCGGGCTTTCTGAAAAAACTTATGCAGGATATGAAGCGGACATTTCTTCTTTTGCGGACGGGCTGCATACCCTGAGCATCCGGGGTGTGGACATTGCCGGGAACGTCGGGAAAGCCGGAACTGCTTCAATTCAGATTGACCGCAGCGCGCCGACGCTGACCCAATCTTCCGTTGAACCCGCAGCATGGACGGCGGCAGACAGCGTTATGCTGACGTGGGAAGGTGCTGCGGACGCATACAGCGGCCTTGCCCGGATGGAGTATGCCGTTGACGGCGGCGCTTGGGAAGCGCTTGCTGTGCGTGAAAACGGAAGTCAGGAAATTGAAGTCAGTGAACTGGCGGACGGCGAACATCGAATTACGCTGCGTCTGACGGATGCGCTTGAAAACGCTGCGGCATGGGAACATACGATCTATCTGGATCACACTCCGCCTGTTGTCGAGCTGCTTACGCCGCAGAACGGCGCGGTTGTGACGGGCGTTCTGGATATTTGGGGCGTTGTCTCGGATATTTCGCTGACGGACTGGACGCTGACGGCGAAAGGCTCGTCCGGCAAAGAAGTGACCGTTCACGCCGATTCGACCGAAAGGCTGTCCGAACAGCTCGGCGTGTTGGACACGGGTGAATTTGCAGATGGAGAAACCATTGAAATCATTCTGACTGCGCATGACGCTGCCGCACATGAAAGCACGATTCAGGGCGTATATGTCAAGGCTGACCACAGCGCAAAGTCCATTTCGGCAGACGTAACGATTACCGCGCCGCAGCAGGGCGAACGCCTGACTACTGCCTATAAGCAGGGCGAATATACCGCCGATTACAGCGGCTCGGAGAGCAGCGGCGTTTTCGTGCTGGACGGACAGCTGGGCGGGGCAACGACTCATTTGAAATTCCCGATATACCCGATTCTCTACCCGGAAAACAGCGTTCATGCCCTCTCCGTGCTTTCGCTTGACCGTCAGGGCGCGCTGCATTATTCGCAGGGCATGGCCGGATCGCTGATTTTGAGCGATATCTGGAAAGACGAAAATAAAGTTGAATCTGCCGACGGACTTGCGTTGTCGGATATGGGCGCGGAAGTGACGGCGGATTCCGGCACACTGGTATCAAAAACCTTTACAGCCGCGCAGCCTGTGCTGGCTGTGCGGCTGCATACCATTGAACATCTGGCGGCGGGCGGCGCTATCTCCTATGAGGTATCAACCGACCACGGTGCAACATGGACGGCAATTCAAGAAAATCTTGACGTAAAATTTGATACGCCACAGCATCAGGTAGCAGTTCGTGTCCATTTAAAAGGGACGGGAACGGTACTTCAGGGTCTGGATATTGTGGGCGTATACGAATCAACCCCCGTCCATTTCAGCGTCCGACTGCTTCGGTCTGTGACGGCGTTTAACCTGACGCACGAAGAAGAACATACAGAAGCCATGCCGGCCCTCTCGACGGACTGCACAGCGCAGCTGACGGTTCAGCGCCTGTATATGGACGGGCAGTGGAACAGCAACAGCTTTACGGCTAATATGCTTCCCTTCGAGGACGGAACGACCCATCAGGCTGCGGCGCTGGGTCTGGACGCGGACGGCGCGCTTTACGGAAGCGGCGCGGCTGCGTCGATCCTCATGCGAACCGCGTTGAATGCGACAGACACATGGCAATCCCCGGCGCTGGAGCTTGCAGACGAAACGTATGCCATTCGTCTGGAAACGCTCTGCATCGACGCGGCGGGAAAAACGGTGGAAAACGGGACGTATGCGTATTCGTATGATGGAACGACGTGGACGGATTTCACGACGGGCGGCTATACCTTCCTGAGCAAAGGCACGAAAAAGCTGTATATCCGGGCAACCATGCCCTCCGGCGTGACGCTCAGAGCCATTCATCTGGAAGGCGTGACGGCCAAGACGCGGGCGCTGAAAACGACGTTGGTGAAAGCGCCTTATAACGTGCAGGCGACGGACTACGGCGACTACTACGAAAACGAAAAACTTCGTCGCTACGAACTCACATGGACGGACGCGAACCGCGACGACGGCACATGCGGAAACGAGCTCTGGTTTGACATTTACCACAACGGGCGGAAGATTGCATCGACGCAGAAAACTCGGTATGCCGACTATGATTACGAGGCTGATGCAGTCTACCATGTTCTGGCGCGCAGAGCATACGATGATCCGAGCGACGGGCTTTCTTCGATGCTCACCCGAACGAGCGGACGGGTGAAGGCTGCCATGACGCATCTGGCGGCGGAGAAACGCATGGAAGGCGTACAGCACAACGTTGAAAACTTCACGCAGTCGGAGTATCTCAACGACCTGTACGGCGGCAACTATACCTTCTCTAATACGCCTAACCCGCCGAGCCTGAGCTTTGCGCTGGATCAAAGCCTGCTGGGGCCGCATCGCTTCTGCTCGCTCGGCTTTGAACCGATTAACTTCAATACGGGCAATTTCTATTTGCAGACGCGGGATTACGCGCTGGCAGATTTGGGAACGTCTGGCTTTGATGTAGTCAGAACGTATAACGCGCAGAGCAATGAAACGGACGGGCCGTTTGGCGCAAAGTGGGCGACAGAATACAGCCAGCATCTCCGCCTGTTTAACGATGGCAGCATCGGCTATCGCAGAACAGACGGCAGCGAAGTGATCTTCTATGTGCAGGCAGACGGGACATTTGAAAGCAACTCAACGGAGTATGAATCCCTCTCCTACGACGCGGCGCACACCGAATATCGAATCAGCCTGACGGACGGGACGGTTTATGCGTTTGCGTCCGGCGGTCTGCTCAAACGCATTGAAAAGGACAGCGGACAGCATATTACGGAAATCGTCCGGGACGAGGACGGCCTGATGACGAAGATCATCTCGCCCAGTCAGGAAGAACTGCTGGTCGAAATGGATCAGGCCGGACATATCGTCGGCATCACCACGCCGGGCGATGTGACGCTGCGCTATACCTATTCTGGGAACAAACTCCGTTCCTTTACAGATGCCGAAGGCAAAACAACGAAGTACACCTACGACAAAAAGGGCCGCATGACCGAATGGTATGACGGCAACGGTCAGCGTCAGGTGCTGAACAAATACGACGAACAGGATCGCGTCATCGAGCAGCAGGATGGCAACCACGGTCGCTATCGGATGCAGTACGGCGACGGGCAGACGATAACAACGGATGCTGAAGGGAATGTCGTTACCTATTTCTTCGATGAGCAGAAGCGTACCACCCGGATTGTGGACGCATTGGGCGGTGAAACCAGCTTTACCTACGGCGAGCAGGGCGAAATCGTCAGCAAGACGGACGCGCTGGGGCATGTGACTACCTATGCCTATAACGATGCGGGCGATATTGTCACAACCGTGCTGGAAAACGGCGGCACGATTCACAGGGAGTACAACGATCATCACCAGATTACAAAGCTGACCGATTTGAACGGCTCGGTGACGCTGTATGAATACGATGCGGATGGCAATCTGGTTCGGGAGACTGCGCCGAATGGCGGCGTGACAACCTACGCATACGACCATAAAGGCCGTCTGACGCAAAAAACAGATGCGCTGGGCAATCAGACGAGCTATGCGTATGTCAATGGCCTGCTGGCCAAGACCGTGGATGCGCTGGGCAACGAAACGGCATACAGCTATGATGCGAACGGCAATCTGGCGAGCAAAACGGACGCGCTGGGCAACGTGACGCAGTATGAATACGATGCAAGCGGGAATCTGCTGACCATTATTTTTGCAGACAGGACCAGCGTCAGCTATACCTATGATGCGCTTGGCAGGCAGATCAGCGCGACTGATCCGCTAGGCAATGTGACGCGGTATAAATATGACGCGCTGGGCAATGTGCTGGAAACGACGCTGCCGGATAAGACGACCCAGACGGCGACCTACACGCACAACAGCCAACTGGCGACAGTCAAGGACGCGCTGCTGAATCAGACGAAGTACACCTATGACGGCAATGGAAACCGCCTGACAGAAACGGACGCGCTCGGTCATACGACGACCAGCGAGTATGACGCGGCGGGCCATCTGATTTCCGAAACCAATGCGGCGGGCGGTGTAACGACCTATCGCTACGACGCGCAGGGCTTCCCGATCTCTGTGACGGATGCGGCGGGCGCAACGCAGACCTATCGCTACGACGTAATGGGCAACATGGTCGAGCGGACGCTGCCCAACGGCGCAACCATTCGAATGGATTACGACGAAAGCGGAAACGTCATTCGCAAAGTTAATGAGCTTGGCGGCGAAACGACCGTTGAATATGACCTGCTGGGCAGAATCATCACGATTACTGACCCGCTGGGCGCGACGACGGCGTACAGCTATGACGCAAACGGCAATCTGCTCTCCGTGACGGATGCGCTGGGCAATGTGACGGCGTATGAATACGATGCGCTGAACCGCGTGACGGCGGAAATTGCGCCCAATGGCGGCAAAATTGTCTATGCGTATGACTGCGTGGGCAATCTCATCGAAACCACCGATGCGCTGGGCCATACGACGACATACAGCTATGACGCGGCAGGCAACCTCATCGGCATGACGGATGCGCTCGGACAGGCCGTCGGGCTGGAATACGACAAGAACGGGCGCGCGACGACGGCTATTCAGAAGAACGGCGGCGTGCTGGCGACGGCCTACGATAAAGCAGGACGCGTTATTTCCGAAACGGACGCCAACAAGCACACGACGAGATACCGTTACGGCAAGACAGGGCTGGTCAGCGAAATTATCGATGCACTGGGACAGAAAGCGCTGTTTGAATATGACGCTCTGGGCAACGTGACCAAGATCACAGCGCCGGGCAACGCCGTTACGCAGTATGCCTACGATATTTCCGGCAGACTGACGACGCAGACGGACGCAACCGGGCTTGTGACCGAATACGGCTATGACGAAAACAGCCAGTTGATCTCTGTTGTGACCAACGGAAACGAGAGCCTGTACGAGTATGACGCGATGGGCAACGTTTCTTCGGTTACGGATGCGGAAGGCCGCTGCATACAGCTGGCGTACGACCTGAACGGCAATCTGACGGAGATCATCTACCCGGATGGAACGAAGGACGTAACCGAATATGACGCACTGGGCCGTGTGGTTCAATCTACGCCGCGCACAGGGCTGGCGACAGCATACGCGTATGACGAAAGCGGAAACGTCGTTCGCATACGCAGGGCGAACAGACGACGGCCTACGAATACGACCTGCTCGGACGCATGGTCAGGCAGATTGCGGCGGACGGGACGGAAACCGCGTATGCCTATGACGCGCTGGGCAACCTTGTCGGTCAGACGGATGAACTGGGCAACCAGACGACGTTCAGCTACACGGCGGAGAGCCTGCTGGAGCAGGTGACGTATGCCAACGGCGCAAGTCAGAGTCTGAGCTATGACCTTGCAGGCAACATTATCGGCGAAACGGATGCCGAGGGCAACGCCAAGCAGTATCAATATGACAAGGCGAATCGGCTGATTGCCGTTATCGATGAGATGGGTGGAAAAACCGCGTATGCCAACGACGCAATGGATCATATTGTGCAGGTGACGGACGCGCTGCGCCATGCGACGAAGTACACCTACGACAAGGACGGAAACCTGACGAGCGAAACCGACGCGCTGGGCCACAAGGTGCAGTATGCCTACACGCCGGAGGGCTGGCTGAGCAGCGTCACCAAGGCGGACGGCGCGGTGATGACGTTTGAATACGACAAAACGGGCGCATTGACCCGTCAGAACGTCGGGGACGGGCAGAGCGTCACGAGCAGCTACAACGAAATCGGAAAGCTCACAGAGGTATCCAGCGAAGCCGGAACGATTCGCTATCAGTACAATGAGCAGGGATTCCTGATTTCCGTGGAGAATGTCAATGGAGACGTGGTTTCGTATACCTACGACGCATACGGCAACAAAACGTCCATGACCTATCCTGACAGCAGGACGGTCAGCTATACCTATGACGCGATGAACCGAATGGCCGGCGTTGTGGGGCTGGATGGCGAAACGACGAGCTACGTCTACGACGCGGCGGGCAGAAGAATCCAGACGGTTTCCGGGAACATGACCACGCGCTATGCGTATGACAGCGTGGGCAACCTGACGGAGCAGGCGACCAGCGGCGCAAGTGACATTGCGTTCCGCTACAGCTATAACAGAAACGGATACATCACGGGCGAAAAGCGCACGGAAAACGGAACGACAACGGAAACCAGCTATGCGTATAACGCGCTTGGAGCGTTGACCAGCTTCCTGCAAAGCACGGACTACGGCGAAAGCTACGCCTATGACAAGGCCGGAAACATGCTGGAAAAGGCGATTACCGGGACGGACGGCCAGAATGTGACGCTGAAAATGGCGTATAATGCGGCGAATCAGCTCACGGGCACGACCAACGGTCAAAACAAGCTTGCGTACAGCTATGATAAGAACGGCAGTCTGACGCAGAAAACGCTGACCAGCAAGACCTATGGCAAGCTGACGGATCGCTATGCGTATGACACGCTCGACCAGCTCACCTCCTATGTTGGGTATGACGGGTATCAGCAGCAGTTTACCTACGATGCGAACGGTATGCGCCTGAGCAAAAAGGAAACGGGCGACGAATCCCGCTCCACGCTTGAAGAACTGCTTCGCGGGAATATTGCCGGACTGCCGGAAATCGTTGTCCGCAGGCGCAGGACGACGCGGCGGACGTGCCGGAAGAACTGGCGTGGGCGACGACGGATTATCTGTACGATATCACGCAGGAATACTATCAGGTGATCTCCGAAACCCGGACGGAAACGAACGGTCATACGGCGACAACCGCTTATGCCTACGGCTTGGAACGCATTGCGGCGTATACGGCGGACGGCAAGACCAGCTATGTCTATGATGGGCGCGGCTCGGTTGCACAAACGGTGACTGCGCCTGTTGCGGGAGAAAAGGTATCCTCCGTCCTGCCGGATGTTGCTGTGAAAGTGCAGTCTTTCTCGTATACCGCTTTCGGCGAGCAGATGGGTGCGCAGAAGGTGAGCGGCTTTGCCTATAATGCCGAGGCCTACGATGCGGCGACGGGCATGCTGAACCTGCGGGCAAGGCAGTATGAGCCTACTATGAATCGGTTTAGTCAGAAGGATATTGTGCGGGGAAATGCCTTTTTCCCACTATCACTAAAGTGGTATGTTTTCGCGATGAATTCACCTCTGACTTATCACGACCCTGATGGAATGAAAGCTAAAGTAAGAGTTACGGATAGATTACGGAAAGGAACTGCCCTGTCCAATGGAAAAATCAACATTACTGGAAGCTATAAGTTGACGGTTGGAGAATATACTATAAGTATTAATGGAGAGAAACTTTCCCCAGCCTTAAGTTTAAAGTCGGCAAGAGTACAAGCAAAACAAGAAGCAAAAGAACAGATGATCAAACTTATTTCAACGATGGCTATGTCACGTATCAGATTAGTTGAAAAAGCAAATGATTTTTCGGAAGCACGAGCTAGAGCTAATGAGGCAGTTGAGTTTATGAATAAATATAAGGACTACTTATCTGCTGATTTGGTGGCACGTCTAAAAAAATTAAAAGGGAAAGAGCGAGGCGTAAAGGGGTCAAAAAGCATACGAAAAGAAGGAGTTTCTATTGCTCGTATAACAATGTGTATACAAGTATTGTATGACGATGGCGTTATAAAGACAGCCGATGAAGCAATAGAAACCTATTCACGACTTACTAAAGATTCTGTTCTCACCAAGACTCCTGACGAATTTTTGGCTTCAGCTGCACGACTTGAAGGAAAAGCATACAGTGAAGTTGACTGCGCAGGTTTGATTTCTAAGGCATTGGCAAAATATGCGAGTTCCACAGGAATGACTAAAATGTACCAAAATGATCAGGTGGTAGGTGGTACTATCACTTCGATCGAACAGCTCAAAGCCTTACCAGTCGGAACAATTGTAGGTCAACTTGCAGGTACTGCCGGTTCACAAACGGCTACTTTGGAAAAAGGTGCGATAGTTAATCATGGTGGCATTATCGTAATGCATGACTTTGGCGACGGAAATGAAAAAGCCATATTTCAGTCAAGAGGCCCAATAGCTGGAGGACCTGCATACACAAGAATTCTTGATTTAGGCTTGTGGAATATTTGGTTTTGGCATGATGGTGTGACAAATTGAAAGGAGTTTTTGTACATGAAAAAGTGCATTATTATCAGTTGCATTACACTACTGTTTCTTTTTACGTTCTCTGGAGCTTTGGCAGAAAAAACAACAGATTGCACTTACAAAAAAGAACTACAAGCTCTTGTCAATGAAACTGGAAAGTTTGATGAGTTTACCATATTGACAGCGGATGAAGATACTCTCGCTGGTCATCCGACAGGAATTTCGATATTTGTTTTAGAAACAAAAGACTATTGTGTTCTTTTCGTTGCTAAAGAAATGGAAAACAAATGGAACCTCATCGGTTACACTCGGAAAAAGTTTATATCCTGAAAAAGCAAAATAGAGCGTTACAAATTCAAAAGATTGATTCGGAACGTTTTAAAATGAGTTGGTCGGGCGAAAGTTATTACTATTATGCTGGGGGTACGGAAAATTTCAAAAGATTATATCGAGCAGAGTTTGATAGTAACGGACAACATTGTGTTGTTACCGGAGAAAAGGATGATGCTGGATTACTGTTTAGTTCTGAGAATACGTCCGCTTATTGGAAGTTAAATACATATAATCGAATTACATGGATGAGCTGTAATCCTTTACTGTTTCCCAAAAAATATCGAAGCTGTTACGAAAAAATAATATTATATTTAATGTTCTAAATGAAAATCACTTTGGACAAGACCACATTCGAGTTGGTTTGATGAAAAAAAACGTAAAGGTTTATGCTGCGCCAAATAGTGGGATTACTGTTGATACTTTTGCTCTCTTTCAGAATGAAACATTTTCTTTTTATGGAAATGTTGACGGATGGTATTTCATAGGCTATCAAGATGATATGAAGCGAGCATATTTTGGCTACACTACAAGCAAAGCTTTTTTTCGCTTACAAAAAAGAGAACTGCAAATTAGTACATGTCTTTTTGACTCTGTCGCGTTAATTGCAAGCACAGATACATTTTTAACAGATGATCCGGTCTTTTCACAGGAGCATTATAAGAAGATTCCTTCCGGCACGCCGATGGTAGGTTTAAGCGGATTTGATGGGTGTTATGCTTATGTCGAAGTAACAATTGACGGAGAAATCATTCGCGGCTTTGTACCAATGAAAGATCTACAGATATAAACAGGACTGCTAAATTAAACAAACAGGAAGAAATTCTGTAGTGCATTACTTATTACGAATTAAAGCACAAAACATTGCTTAAAGGAATGCCGAAGGAAATGAGCAAGTGAGCACTATTTAGAGTATTACATCACGTTGCGGTGGATAATGGAACGTTGATACTGTTACGATGACCATTGCATTTACAAGCATGTGCAAATAGTCGTAAACAGCTAACGTTCTACCAGCATAAATTCCGCGACCCTACTATGACATGCCTTGGAAATAAACGTCCCAAATTCGATGCTTGTACTTTACCTAGATATAATATAGTCATCATATCCGTCTGGCTCAATATGCTGGACGGTTTCTCTTTTTATTTTACTTCGGCCAAGGCTAAGTCGTATTTACACCATAATTTCCAATTTCCTATTGACGTATTTTCTTGGTTAACCATAATTAAGGCAATACCGCACAAATGAGTTGGTGCGGAGGCGAATGAATTTTTCGTCAGATGCAATGGCAGATTTTGAAGGTTTACTGGAGGTAAATCGAAAAATCTGCAAGCAGCAGATGGCGGAAAAGGCATCGCCTACGCTGCCAACGAATTGTGCGGTATTGCCTTAAACTTGATACGCCAGTATTATATTGGGTAGAAATGATAAAATAATCCTTGACAAAGGTCTTTCTGAATATGGTGTTTGTCGATGTGTGTCGCAACGACGTAGGCGAATTGATCGTCGGTCATCCGGGACGCCAGCTCATTTCCGATCTCGTTTGCTACGTCCGGCGTGATCTCCTCCGGCTTGAAAGCCTGCCGGACATGATAGCCGATCACTTCGTTTTCCTGCGTGCGTCCTGTGTTCGTCTGGTACTCCTGGCGGAAAAGCATGAACTCATCCGCCGCCGTCTCGGGCGAGCAAGCGTAAGTCAAAACCAGAATTCCGCCGTCCGTCTTTTTCGGATTCATGATGTAATCCAAACGGGCAGCAATGCTCTGCCGGGCAGTTTTCCCTTTGTTGATGTGAATAGACATGATGCAAGTGGCTGCCATGAGTGCTCCTTTCAATGTTGAATTTGATCCAGCCTGTGAAGAATGCTGCTCAGTATTGTCCGTAGTTCTTTCTGCCGATCTGTTATGTCATCGATTTCCGTTTCAAAGATGGAACCGTGTTCGTTTAACCGTCTGGCGATTTGATTGACATTGTTGCTCAGGCTGCCCATGAGGCGAACCGCATCATGCAGCTCCGGCAGATCCAGCTTCAGCACATATCCGTTCAAGGCCATGGCGCGGATAAATGCCGATTGGTTTTTGATTCCGAAGGTTTTCATCTTTCTCTGAATGATGGCGTCCTCTTCCGGCGTTGCTTTGAAGCTGTAGTGAATTGTGCGGTTTTTCTTTTCTGTCACTGTGCTCCCTCCAGTCTTTGAAATCTGTCTGTTGTGTCGGCTTTCAGCCGGCATTCATTTCATTGCTGTTGGTTCGGGCTTAATTATCACTGCTGCCTCTGGCAAGAAACCTTGTTTGGCTCACTGCCGGTCCTTTCGGCGCTCCCTTCCGAAGAGGAAGATCTTCGCGGTTTGGGCAGATCTGGAAACGTGGCCCTGGTTGTCAAGGTGCGCTTCGCTGGCGATGCCAGCGAATGATGAGGGGAAACTCATCGCCTATAAATGGCGAAAATCAGCGATTTTGGAAACACCTGAGCAAATTTTTTTTGCCGGGGCGAAACTCACGCTGCACATTTAGCCAGACACCCCCTCACCCCTACATGGGAAAAATTGGGCAAATTGACACCGCCTCCGGGAAATTTTTTCAGCACGTGATTCATCATCTAATCTCCAAAATCGGGCCTTTTGGAAACCTCTTTCGAAAAATTTTTTCAAATTGCTTCGCACGAGTATCAACAGTCATCGATCACCCATGCGAATCATGCCAGCATCATCTCCTGTTAGCGGCTCCATATTGCCCGCTTCCCTTCTATGTGAAAATCGGAGCAAGTGACACCATCTCCAGTAAGTTTCTAACAGGCTGATTTCTGCCGCGTAACATAGCCTTTCGAAGGCGTCATCAGCGGGGAACATCCTTACTGTTTTCTCCCCTCAAATCTACATGGCGAAAATCAGCGATTTTGGAAACACTTACAGATGACTTTTGAAAATTTTCTTCTTCAGCATGTTGTTAAGGCTTGAAATCTGTCTTATTTCGCAAAAAGAAAACCCTGGCTATATTGCCAAGGCGCATGATTGGACAAAACACGTAAATTATACGAAAGAAGCTATTGATTCGTGTAGCAAAATCAATTATAATGAAACTGAGATTTTATAAGAGCGGAGGGAATACCATGCCGCGCGCAAAAAAAGACCATGCATGTCTGAATATCAAGATTGATGCAGCGCTTTACCGCAAACTGATGGAAGTCAGCGAAGAAGCCGGCCAGACTAAAACAATGGTTGTAGAGCGGGCGCTTCAGGGCGATTTTAATGATTATGACGCGAAACAACGGATTCTGCGCCAGGCAGAGGCCGGGCAGCTTGTTCCTGTGGGAGAGGTAGGCAGAAATGAGCAAACACAATAAATGGCCTAACTCTGCAATATACTTCAGCTAATGTTGATGGATAGACCAACTGCAAAAAAGAAAGGAGTAGCACAATGAAACAGGGCGATCTTTCACAGTGGAATAATATAGAGGCTTGCAAAAATCTTCTCTTTTTCGCACAGCTTGTTAATGAGTTGCTGTTTGACTATTCAATTCCATCCAATAGAATATCTACTTTAAACAGTCACTTTCTCTGCTTAGATGCTATTAATGTGATAAATGGGATTGAAAGATCTGGAGTGAATGAAGGCTCTCTAAAGCCTATTATAGAGGAGCTTTATACTACTTTGGAGAAGGATATTACATTTATCAAGCATGGAGAAAACCCGCTTGACTATTTTATGAAAATGCAACCGAATGGAAGCTATCGAAGAATATCAAAGGCAGAAGAATTAAACCTTCAAGATGCAAAAAATGCAGTTTATGCAATACAGAATAAATACTTCCGTTCTTCATGGTATTCAGATATGTTAGTTGAGGATATATGTGCGTTAGTAAAAAGTAATGATCCGCAAGATCAATTAGACTTGTTTCGCCAAACAAAATCTTTTCTTACTGAATTGGTTAATCAAGGTTACAGTTCCAGATACATTACTTATCAAGCAAATCAGTTTTTCTATCGAAGCAGGGTGTCAATTATTTCACCTGACGTCATTTCGGATTTCCTTTCTATATTTTCGCATCAGAAAAATACATATGAAATCATTCTAGTTGCAGACAAAGGATCACTGCAGTTTTTTAAGACACTCAATAATATAACGATGTTAGACGAATATGCAATGAAAGGTCATACGCATAATGAGGCCATTTTCTTTAAGGCAAAAAAACCAAAGAAGTATATTGTTTTTCACAAAAAATCGAAAGATCCATTTTCAGCGGTTGATTCGATAAAAGATTTGATCATTGATAATGTTTCAATATACAGAATGTTCGATCATAATTACAAGTTTGATTTAGAGAAAATACAATTTGGTGTATACGATGAGTCGCAGAAATTCTTTATTATAAACGAAGAAGTAAGCCCTGTTCAGCGGGCAAAAACGCCAAATAGGCAAACGATAGAAAAGAAAACAGAAGAAGTTGCTCAAGCTTTTGAAAGCATTGTAAAGAGTCAGTCTATTTCTGACTTTAATGCTTTATTCAATGCTATTAGGGCACATGATCTTTCCCTTGACAGCAAAAATGACAAAAATCAATTATTAGATTTATGGTCAATTTTTGAGGTTATACTAGACATAAGCAATAAACATACCAACGATAGGATTCAACAAATATGTGTGCGCTTAGTTCCTATACTAAAACGCAAGTATTTATATAGCCTGTTCCTGCAATTAGAAAGTGATATAAAAAACTATTCAGAAACTAAGTACACAGAAATCATAGGAACTGAACAAGATGAAGGAAAGAGAGTTCAAAAAATATGTGAGTTCTGCCTGCTCGACGAGTATTCTCAGCAACGACAAGAATTTTTAGATTGTTGTACAGCCTTTCCTCTGCTTAAGGAAAGAATTGAATACTATAATAAAGCCTTGAAAACACCATTATCCATATATCAGTTTGTTGAAAAGCACTCTAAAAGAGTGATATGGCAAGTGATGAGAATATATAGAAACAGGAATATGATTGTTCACAATGGCGAGTCTATGCCCTATATGAAGTTGCTAATTGAAAATCTGCATTCATATGTGGATGATTTCTTAGCCTATGTTATACAGGCAAGGAGGCAGGGATTCAATCAAATAACTATGACTCATGAGTTGTATGTAAAAGAATGTGTTTGGCAGACGCATTTTCAAAGTCGTTCTGCTACTCTAACAAGAACTTATAACTGAAATGTTGAGTATGTAGGCCATGTTAGAATTGATAAACGAGAGTTATTAGAAGGTGTGCATGATATGAATCCACTATACAATCAGTTGTTCAATCCCCAATATGCTAATCAGGATTATCTTCAGCATCTTCATTGGCAGCAGCACGACACTGAGCAACGCCAGGAGATCATGAATGCAGTGAAAGCGATCCACGATTATTTCGACTCTGCCCGCAAAATCGCTCCAGAATACCAGCAAATGGCTTTTGATGCCTGCATCACGGCTGTCGTAACAGAAATGAACAACGGGAACAGATAACTCTGCCGCTTAGTAACACCCTGTATCGAAAACGAATACTGTAATAAAAGAAGGGATGCTGTATGCTTAAACCTGGCCTCTATGAACAGATCATCAGCCAATCCTTATCCCGGGAGCTGGCGTCTGTTTCGGATGCCTGCAAGCATGTGGAGAAGCTGGACGCAGCGGAAGCGCCGCAGGCATTGGCCGGGTATGTGGCAGAAGCAGTGCGGGCAGCATTGGAAGCGATGCCCGCCGGGACGGAGGAGCAATCGGTCCAGCGGATCGCGCTGGTGAACAAGGTGCTGGATGTGCTGTCTCAACAGCGGGAGGATCTGAGCGAAAAGTCCGTGGATGATCGGGCAGAAAAGCTGCTGCAAATTCTGCAGGAGAACGATCCGAGCCGCATCACCGGCATGACCGCTGCCAAGATGCCCCGGCCTGAAACGCCCATGGCGGTTAGCAGCTTATTCACCGGGGCGGCCCATGAACCGAAAATGTTCACCGAGCTGCAAAAGGAGATTGCCAGCGCCGACCGGATCGACATGCTGGTGTCCTTCGTGAAATGGAGCGGCCTGCGGCTGATCATCGATGCCCTCCAGGCGTTTACTGCCCGGGGCGGGCTGCTGCGGGTCATCACCACTTCTTATATGGGCGCAACGGAAGTGAAGGCCATCGACGAGCTGGCTGCGCTGCCCAATACGGAAATCAAAGTCAGCTACGATACCGCCCGCACCCGGCTTCACGCCAAGACCTATGTGTTATCGGGATACCGGCTTTACCACCGCCTATGTGGGCTCCTCCAACCTGTCCAACGCCGCCATGAGCAATGGCCTGGAATGGAACCTGAAGCTGACGGCCATGGACCAGCCGGATACCCTGCGGAAGATCAACGCCACCTTCGACAGCTATTGGAACTCGGATGAATTTGAAATCTACACTACCGACGCCCATCCCCGGCTGGCAGAAGCGCTGAAAGGCGAAAAATGGAAGGGTGAGAAGCAGGCGTTCCTGTTTGACATCCGCCCCTATCCCTATCAGCAGGCCATCCTGGATCAGCTGCGGGCGGAGCGGGAAGTGCGCGGGTATTACCGCAATCTGGTGGTAGCGGCCACCGGTACGGGCAAAACGGTGATCGCGGCGTTGGACTATCGCGGCTGGCGTAAAGCCCATCCCCAGGCGCGCAATCGGCTGCTGTTCATCGCCCACCGGGAAGAAATCTTAAAGCAAAGCCTGGCCACCTATCAGGGCGTATTGAAGGACGCCAACTTTGGCGAACTGTGGGTAGGCAGCCATCAGGCGGAAAACCTGGATTATCTCTTTATCTCCGTGCAAACGCTGAACTCTCAGGCGCTGTGGAAGCGGCTACCTGCGGATTATTATGATTATATCGTTATCGACGAAACCCACCACGCTGCAGCGGATTCTTATGCGGAAGCGCTGGAAGCCTTCAAGCCCCAGGTGCTGCTGGGCCTGACCGCTACCCCGGAGCGCATGGACGGCAAGTCCATCCTGCGCTTCTTCGATTACCGCATTGCGGCGGAAATCCGCCTGCCGGAAGCCATCGACCGGAAGCTGCTTTGCCCCTTCCAGTATTTCGGCGTGTCCGACACCATCGACCTGAACGAGCTAAAATGGGTGCGGGGTGGATATGACCGGACGGAACTCAGCAACGTTTATACTCTGTCCGGCGCAGCAGCCCAGCGCCGCGCGGATCACGTGATCCAAAGTCTGGTGCGCTATGCCGCCGACATGGACGAGGTGAAGGCCCTGGGGTTTTGCGTATCGGTGCAGCATGCCCATTTCATGGCGGATCATTTCAATGCTGCCGGCATCCCCGCCATGGCGCTGGATAGTCATTCCAGCGATGAGGAGCGCCGCACTGCCCGGGATAAGCTGATCAGCGGCGATGTGCGGGTAATCTTCGCGGTGGATCTGTATAACGAAGGCGTGGACATTCCGGAGGTCAACACAGTACTGTTTCTGCGGCCCACGGAATCACTGACCATTTTCCTGCAGCAGCTGGGCCGCGGCCTGCGCCTCAGCGAAGGCAAGGATTGCCTGACGGTGCTGGACTTCATCGGCGCTGCCAACCGGCGTTACAATTTCGAGGAGAAGTTTGCCGCGCTGCTGGGCGATGACCACCACAGCGTCAAGGAAGAAATCGAGCGCGGCTTTACCGGCGCACCCAAGGGCTGCTACATTCAGTTGGAAAAGAAGGCTGCCCACGCGGTCCTGGAGAACATCAGCCGCAGCTTCCGGGGCCACGGCGAACTGGTCAGTCGCATCCGCTCCTTCGCGGAAGACAGCGGAAAGGAACTGACCTTCTCACGCTTCCTGGACTGGTATCATCTGACGCCAGGAGATATCTACAGCAAGGGCGTCACCTTTGCCCGCCTGTGCGTGGAAGCCGGTGTGCGGAAGGACTTCACGGAAGAGATCGAAGCGACTCTCAGCAAGGTGCTCTATCGCTTTTCGGCCTTTGATTCCCGCCGGTGGATTCAGTTCCTGCTGAACATTCTGCCCCGGCTGGACGATGTGGATTTCGCGAAGCTGCCGCCGCTGGGGCAGCGAATGCTGCAAATGTTCTATATGACGGTGTGGGACAGCTATGCCGAGGATTGGAACAATGACGAGGTGCTGGAAAAGCTGTACAGCCTGGCGGACAGCTCAGTGATGCTGGGCGAACTGCAGGAGCTGCTACGGTATCAGTACAACAACATCGACTTTATTGATTCCACCACCGACCTGGGCTTTGAATGTCCACTGGATGTGCATTGCACCTATACCCAACGGCAGTTGTTGGCCGCGCTGGATTATAAGAATTTCAGCGCCATGCGTCAGGGTGTGCTGTATCTGCCGGAGAAGAAAATCGACGTGTTCCTGATCACCCTCAACAAGAGCGACAAGGATTATTCGCCCACCACCATGTATGAGGACTACGCCATCAGTCCCTCCCTGTTCCATTGGCAGAGCCAGTCCACCACCGCGGCCGATTCGCCTACCGGCCGCCGGTACATCCATCACGCCGCGCAAGGCGGAAGGATCCTGCTGTTCGTCCGCGAGTTCAAGCAGGACGCCCTGGGCACCTCGCCCTATACCTTCCTGGGCAAAGCCACCTATGTCAGCCATACCGGCAGCAAGCCCATGAATATCGTCTGGAAACTGGAAAAACCCATCCCAGCGAAGTATCTGCGTACACCGCTGAGCAAAATCACCTCGACCGGCGAAATTGAGCAGCGGTTCCGCTTGAATTGAGCAATGGGACCGCCCGGATTGAGCAGCCCCACCGCTCAGGTTGAATATGGACAGAACAAATCAGTCAAGGTATCATAAATATAGTCGGAGTCAGATGTCCTGCAAACCCTTCCGCTTGCGCATGGATTCCTTGCCTCCAATGACCACGGTGTAAGCATCGTGGACGATTCGGTCGCAGATGGCATCAGCCAGCAGTGGGTCAGACAACTTTTCCGGCCAGCCCGGAATGTCAAACTGGGAGCAGAAGATCGTGGAGTTTCGCTTGTACCGGGACTCCACGATTTCCAATAAGTCCCTGGCTTCCGTTTCTTTCAAAGGGTACAGAAGCCATTCGTCAATTATGAGCAATGCGTACTTCTTGTACTGGGCCATGAGCTTGCGAATCGTACCGTTGCCCCTGGCAATCTGGAATTCTACCAGAAGATCCGGGAGCCGGATGTACTTCACCGCATAAAACCGTCTTGCGGCAGCCATGCCCAGAGCGCAGGCGAGATAGGTTTTGCCGCTGCCGGTAGCTCCCAGCAGGATGATGTTGTGGTGCTCCTGAATGTAGTTGCAGGTGCTGAACCGCAGCAGTTCCTCCTGCTTCAGTCCTCTGTCGGGCAGATACTCCACATTTTCCAGACAAGCTCCCGGATCCGAGAAGGTTGCCTGCCGGATCAGCTTGTTCAGATGGTTATTCTTTCGGGCATTCCATTCCGCATCCACCAAAAGACCGAGCCGGTCCTCAAAGGTCATGTTTTGGAACTGCGGATCGGCAAGCTGGTCCTTCAGGGCATTGGCCATAACACTCAGCCGCATTTCACGCAGCTTGGATACCGTTGTTTCAGTCAGCATCACTTATTCCCCCTTCCGTAGTAGTCAGCCCCACGGGTGAAACCGTACTGGGAAGAGGACGCAGTAGCCGTACTCTGCTCAGGGATGGCTTTATCCTGGCCGGATGCCAGAATAGCCTGAATATTCTTGAGAGAAGGGCGGGGTGTGTATTCCAATGCCCGTTTGCAAGCATTCTCCAGCCGTTCCGGAGTGTACTTGTCTGCCAGCTTCAGCAGACCCATGCAGGACTTGTAGCCCTGCTGTTCTACTTTGTAGCTGCCGAGAATAGCCCGAACAACGACCTGCGTGTTGCTGCCGACCTTACCGGCCCAGTGAATGAACCGTTCACCGTTCCACTGGACATACTTCTGGTGCTCTGGCGGCATATGCGCCTGGATCGTGCTGTATTGGTTAAACCGTCCGTACAGCCTGGGATGGGAACAGATTCGGTTTCCACCGTAGAAAACCTCTACCGTGGATCTGGTGAGCCGGACATCTACTTTCTGCTTGATGTACTCAAAGGGAACAGAATAGTTCATGCGCTCCACGGAAATGTGGTAATTTGGTCCCACCGTTGCCCCACTTTCCAGATGGCCAATTCAGCCAGTATGAAGGTAGAGATGATACCGACAGTACCCTCAACAGCAGCTTTATCCTTGGGAGCGCGGACTCTGGCAGGCAGAATTGCCGTGCCATAATGCTCTGCCAGCTCCTGGTACGATTTATTGAGAACAACCTCATCCTTCCCATGCTTTTGCACGCCGGTTTTCAGATTGTCGCACTGGATGATCCGTGTAACGCCGCCAAAGTATTTGTAGGCATTCACATGGGCAGTGGTCCATGAGTCCTGGTTCATGGAGAAAAAGGCTTCTACGTAGCTGTAGCCACTGTAGGGCAGGGTTGCCACGAACACATAGGCCGGGATAATTTCACCGGTGTCTGTGTCAATAACAGCGGCAGTATCGCCGGCCCAGTCCACCTGCATAACCTCGCCGGGCTTGTGGTTCAGGTGCATGGTGGCGTTTACCTTGTCAGATAGTCCGTATAGTACTTGTTGAACTGGGTGGACTGGTATGGAATCTCACCCGCCGCCCGACACTGGTCGCAGTATTCCAGCCACAGCAGATTCAGGGTGATACCGCTGCGCTGGAGTTCCTTGTGGACATAGACGTAGTCCGGCATCTTGTAGACAGGCTTCGAGGGGCTGGTCGGAAACAGACGCTCTGAGAGCTGCTTATCCGACATTTCCTCCGGCAGTGGCCATTGCAGGCCGCAGTTTGCTGCCCGTTGCAGGGTTGCTGCCACAGTGTTCCGAGCGCACTGGCAGCTTGACGCGATCTCGGTCTTGTTGAGTCCCAGACTATGGAGTCTGAGAATCTCACGGTAATTGGTCATACAGGTGACCTCCTTGTAGATATTTATACTATTTCCAGATTCACCTGCGCCATCTGCTTGCGCCTTTTCCCTTCTGGCGTCCGCTCATTCCACTTAGCGTAGCGCTGCTACGCTGCGTTTCATTCACGTTAGCCAGAATGAAAAATTCGCGGCGCATCTTGGCGCATTCTTATCTGGAAATAGTATTACACCGCAAAATGCGATGCATATCTACATTTTACCGCAGTGCTCAACGACGGCGGCAAGCGTGCTCAATTCCGCCGGAATGGATGCTCAATTTGAGCGGTCGTGCTGCGCAATCTCGCGCGGAATACTCAGTATCTGAGACGGGTGCAGCAGGTGATGGGGTAATTGCATTGGATAATCCTGTAATAGGGAAAGCTCATAGCTAGCATATTATTAGGATCCTGCTGAGTATCAGATGCTGGTGAGATCCATATTTTTCCCATAGGCAACTGCGTAGAAGCATCATTCTACTTCAAGTATTATCGAGTATTCTTTGGACAGCATATGGCTTGGCGTACTTTATATATGCATCACTTACGAAAACAGTGTTGGATGCATGAGGTTCAACCCACATCGCTGGATAGATAACAATCTTCTTTTTTTTGCTTCTGTGGCCAATTGCGGTAATCTCACTATCAGTGAAAATCTCACAGCCTGATTGTTTAAGGATACTTGTCAAAGGTTTAATCATGCTAATCTGCTTCTCGGGATTGATAGGAGATGCTTTTATTCCTTCAATCCCCCATTCAAGAAGCTGAAGCGCTGCAAAGCGGTCAAGCATACCGTGTACATACTGATTCCTGTAGTGCTTCAGGCATTTTGAGCATGCAGATCCACAATCACAGGAGCTCAACAGTTCCTTCATGTCGGATAGCAGTTCATCAATTACATCAGCTACACTGACAGCATAACCAGCTCCGCTTGACAGACTATCATAAAGATAGATATCAACATAAGATGCTTCAGCTCCCTTTCTGAGTCGATAGCCAGTGACAAGTTCGGTGAACTCAACATCGAGCTTTTTGCTCGCTACCAATCGCAGTGCTTCGGCTAAAGATTGGGCTGCACGGCTAAGCCATGGATTGTCATACCGCCGCGCATCAATGATTTTGTCGTCAATCGTGAATTCAAGTACCAGCATATCCGTAATGAAGTCATAGCCAAGATTCACGTTAAATGAATTACCATGGCGGCATCTGTTTCGTGCGAACTTGGACTTATATGGCCTGTTAATATCGTTCAGAACCGAAATGTTATCACCAGGCATAGAAGCTCCGCAGTCCTTGCATACCATGAAGCCTTTATCATCTGAACCTTTGTTAAGCATAATAATGCGTTGATTGGTACGAGAAGCAATACGAATGTTCTTACAGCCCGGAGCAAGTTTCATCTCTTCGGCATCCGGAAGCGTTGAATACAGAGGCTGCTGCACGGCGGTATACTCTTCTGACAACTGAACATCTGGTATTGCTTCGGCATTTCTGGGAGCAAAACCCCAAGGGCGCATCATTTCTCTCGAGATTCTTAGATCCTTGTTTCCACAGAATGGACAATGCTTTGTTTTTTCTTCCATCAATCCAAACCATCCACACTCTGCGCAAGAAATGACCTGCTTCACATAATTCGGGTCTTCGGTATAGGCACGAGCTGGCGTTAAGGCTTGCCCGTGACGGCGTTCACTTCCGGGGTAATAGAATCCGCCAATCTGATATGTTTGTTTATCCACAACGATTGCCCTGCCAGGCGCATATTCTCCAATAGCAACATCAAGCCCACGGTCAACCTCATAGAGGATTTTCCCATACATATCTGGTATGTAAGTACCTACAACATTCTTTGGGAACGAATATGTCGGGATGATGCCTTCTTCATAAAGAGCATCCAGGAGGACCTTTGCCTCGCCTTCCTTGGCGCCTTCATCCACCCCAAATAGCTCAGGATGAGCCTGACATTTTTCTTTCAGAGTTTCAAAAGCTTCTTTGAGTTCTTTTTCAAATGTTGAATAATGGAAAGCAGCCCCAATAGGCACCAGAAGCTTATCACTATCAGGATTATAAGAAGATAAGTAGTTCTTGAAATCATCAAGATAATCTTGGAGGAAAGCAGCGGCAGGAATCGCATCAAGGCTCATATTTTGCTTAGCCAGGAACCCCTGGAGGATAACCATAGCTAAATGGCGTTGGATAAGCTTTTCGCTTCGAATATCAATCCACGGTTTGCGGGGATCGCCTCGGAACATAGGAACAGGATCATTGAAGTACAATGTATCATGTGGCCCGTCCTCGCAGAAAGTGACAATTGTAGACAAGCTGGATCCACGCCGGCCAGCACGACCTGCTCGCTGTTGATAGTTTTCACGCATTGGCGGAATATTCCGCAATCCAACCGCAACCAAGGAGCCAATATCAATACCGACTTCCATGGTAGTTGTGCTGCTGAGGATATCAACAGGGGTTTCACCTTCCTGAATCAAGTCTTGGAAGCGCAGTTCATATTGTTCGGTTTTGCTCCAAAGATCATCCCGTTGATCTTTATGCGATAGCTGAGCAGTATGCTCTTCTGTATCAATCACATGGATTGGCTCACCCTGAATTGCGTCCTCAACCGGTTTTCTCCAGAAACTGAGCGCTTCGTATTCTTCAGGTTCCATCTTATGGATGCGAGTTGAACCGCAGCTCGGGCATTTGTGTTTCAGAACGAAAGGTGTTAGTTCTGAACACTGTTCACATTTATACCATGCATGCATAGTATCGAAACGCGTCTTAATTCTGGAAAGATCAACGTATAGTTTCCCATTGTCGGGTTGTGCAGCATCGAGGAAGGCTTCTTTCAGCACACGTTTCCACGCCATCTCAGCTTCATTTCCGTCACTCCAACCCATGATTTCACGGATCACCTTGGAAAACTCCCAGTTTTTTTCAAGGCCGTAACCACCATAATTTGGGCGAACCTTCAATCGAACCGTGTCGCTGATGGTATGCCCCAGGGCAGTATACATATCACAAATAGACAGCATCCAAGCATTAAAAACATCGATAAACTCTTTCTCGGTTACCTTTATGTGATTTTCATCAAGAGCATCGACCGCATCGAACAGCGCTTGATCAGTAGGCTCGATCCAGCTTGTGGCAGAGTCATATAAAGTATTATAGCCGCCTGCAAACAATCTAAGGAGGTATTCTTGCATCTGTACAGGTGCATTCGCAATAGTGAATCGTGGAGTATATTCTCTCCCTCGTTTTACACATCGACTGTAATTATTCAACGCAGAAGTACAGTCTTCAGCGAATTTTATGCGTTCATCAGAATGGAACATTTGTACATGGTGCTGACCGGCAGCAAGGCAAAAGAAATCATATAGGGAATTCATGGGTTGCTCAACTGTTTGCTCTTCCATTGTTTTGATTGCAATAGCAAACAACTGTCTTGCTGCAGAAATATCTGAAGCATCAGACATGTCCCTGGCTAATTTCGCTGCGCGCTGGCGACTATCAGAGAACAGCAGCACTTTCCGTCCCTCGTTAGGGAAACGGTCAGGATCTTCGTTTTTCCCTGGCACAGCAGGCTGCAGCTGAAACTGTGATTTTATCAAATTGAAGAAAGATTGATTACCGCGTGTGCTAAATGAGGTTAGTTGTGATGTGGAAAGCTGATGTCTGCAATGCGGACAAGTCGGGAATGTTATAATCTGCGGCCTTCCTTTCGCAGAGTAATTGCAGTAGTACAGTTTTCTAACCCATGGTTTTCCGGCTGAGGAGTCGTCTGTAAAGTTAATAAACCCACTTTTAACGTCAAGATAACACGGTTTGATGGCGTTTTTCCCTTGCTTTACGGGCAGCTCAAAATCTTCAGTCGGAATAAATAGATGCACCTCTTTCATTCGGTGATCCATCAGTTGGCCAGGATAACGCCATAGGTAAACATTGCCATGTAATTCTGCATCATCTTCAAGTACATAGCCCTTGAAAAACAGAGCGCCACAGCGTCTGTCATTGTATAGTTCGTAGACAACACTGCCGCAGTGTGGGCAAATCAAATTACCATCCGACAAATATATTTCTCCGAGAGTGAGGCCTCCTTCTGTATGAGAGCAATTACAATCTGCATTAGCACAGGCATAAACGCCGGAAATTCCTTTAAAAAAAGCATATATGCATGTGAGGCGCGCTGGAAAAAAGAACAGATCCTTTGGCATTCTTTGCAAGTGGAGCAATTGCCAAAAGAACGCTAACCGCTTTAAGTGCGTTTTCTTGATCGAGATCTGGGAAAATACCAGTGGCCAGCTCACCTAGGGACACAGCATTCCCTCGGCAATACTTGATGAGTTCATGGAATGGACGGTAATAAACCAGATTGCCATACATCCAATTACAAACAGCTTCCAAGGAGTTAAGGGTACGATCAAAACCATCTAACTGACGCCAGAACGATAAAAGAGCAGACAGTTTCAATTCATCCTTGTCCTCAAATTCACCTGGATCTGCATTCAAGAGAAGCTCGGATGGTATGTCATACTTAAGCTGTCCATCAATAACTTCTCTTTCACCTGTAAGATAGCGGAACTGCGTTTCTGTGTCGGAAGCTGTGAGCTCATTCGCAAACTTCATTACTGAATCATAATCTTGCTGATTCTTATTGGGCATGCTTGCGGTGGTGAGTATGAACTGTACACGATCACGGCTAATGCCAAGTTTATGAAAGAGCCTGCGAATCAATAAAGCAACCTCACCGCCCGATGAGCCACGATACATGTGTGCTTCATCGATTACAAACAACAGTTTATTCTCTTTACACGATGCAAGCCACTCACGGGTATCATCCCAGATTTTCCGCTCTCTGGGTCGCAGTAGCATGTATTCGAGCATGGAATAGTTTGTGATGAGAATATCCGGACAAAACTGCTGCATTTCAAAGCGGGTTATTAATTCTGCATCCTCATCGTTTGGAATGTGCCTGCTCTCGTGAAGTCCCTGAAGGAATTGATTCATATCTGCTTTCGCCGGAATCTTTCCCTCTTTGAGAAGCTGATTGAAAAACTCTTTTTCAGAATCACTTTGGGGAAATGACATTCTCGCTAAAGTTTTTTCAAGTTTTCTGTCTTGTTCTGTAGAAGGCTGAGCTCCAGGATATGGCGTTCTGCCGGTATACATACCAAACTGGGGCCGTCGAACACTATCGCCACAGGTGCTTCGGAAAATTCTGATAAACTTCTTATCGGGGTCTCCAATCATCCTTCTGAGTCTGCTGACCTGATCGGAAACCAGGGCATTCATAGGATACATTATGATTGTGCGAATGCCTCGTTTTGCCCATGATTCCTTTGAGTTCCTAGCTTCGGTGGCCATTTTTGCGAGAAGAGGCCACATAAAACACTCGGTTTTACCGGAACCAGTACCTGTTGATACAAATAGGTTTTCGCCTTTTGTTGCCGCTTCGAGCGCAGAAATCTGATGAGCAAATGGAGATGGAAAGACCCCGATACCAGCCTGCGCCAGCTGTAAGAAGTATTCTTTCATCCAGGGCTCTATAGAAGCTGTATTAATGCCGTTGGGTACAGTGACATATGCAGGAGATGACTCAATAAACGGTTTTTGATATAGTAAACCTTCATCGTCAATGTGATTGCTTAGGGCTGAAAGAAGAAGAGGGGATTTACCAAAATACTGAGACTTAATGTAATCTTCCAGTTCTGTTCGTAACAGTTTATGAACTGAATTTGCTCCGTTTTGCATCAGATCATCTCTCCTTTAAACTCATATCCCTGATCAGACAAAACCGTTTTCATAGCGGAAAATACTTCTGTTGAGAGCTTTCGCTTGAAATCGCACGGAAGCGATGTACATACCTCAGGCCAGCTATAAAGCTTCACAAATTCGAGTTCATGTGGTGGTAGCAGATAATTCATCCGTATATGAACTAATGCGCCATCTTTGACATATTCTATCGGCGGTAACGCCCCATAACTATGGAGGCAGGCACATGCAAGAGACCTATAATGATAGTTTTCGACCTGCCACTGCGGGAGAGGACTAATCTCCATTGCATTGTCAGAATATCGATAAAGATAGTACAACTGTGAACCTTTTATTCCGGTTCGAAGTATCGAAACCAAGCCCGTAGTATCCGGTTTATTTTCCCAGTAACCCCGAGAAAAAGGAGGCTTTAGACGAAGATACTCAGTATTTTGTTCAAGTGACGGGGCTGCTTTCCAGGAAGCAGTGGTCAATGTTGAATTCCACAAGTCCCACAAAGTCTGTTGTTCCAAGCCAAACATTGTTTTAATCCCGTCTGGGTTTGATATACATTCCAGCTTTGAATAGAATCCAATGCCGGACACGCAAGAGATACTATTCAGGCCAATACCTCTTTGAAAAACAATATTGCAATGTGATTCTTCGTGTTTCATGGATGGGGCTATTCGGTTGGGACGGTGATAAACCATTCCAGTGCTTAAGAATTGGCCGGCAATTTCATCTTCAAGCTCTGCAGAAATATACGGTAAGCTGTTGGAGAGCTCTGGATACATCGATTTATAACTTGACAGCATGCTACGGACTTTTCTTTTTAAGTGCACAATGGAAACGGGTTCATCCTCCGTCTCGTCCCAAAGTGATGCATAAGCCATCATTCCGCAGACACTATAAATCAATCGTGTCTTCCAATCGTTTTCAGCTTCTTGCAAGGCTCTGCGGATGTTATACTTTTGTGCCACTGCTGAAAGCAATCCATTATACTTGTTCATCAGAGTTCTCCTAAGATAAACCGCAGATCACGCTTAAGGCTTGCGGATAGTTCAATACCTTTTTGCGGGTCTGCAATCATCTCCGTGAGGTCATTTAGTTCAAGTGTTGCATATGCAATTGGAAGAATAGCGAATATAAACTCCTCATCCGCTGTTGTGGAAGAGTGGATGCCATGCATGGTAGAAATAACACTATTAATCCGATTTTTCACCAATGTGCTCAACGAAAGTCTTGGCAGGATTCTCAATTCTTTGCTTGATGCTGGTTGAGCTGCGTATGGTTTAAAGTCATCTGCAAAGTATCCGCCATAGTACTTACCAGATGCTTTATTGTCTACAAAAAACTCTGTGAACAGTGGCAGTATAAAACCATACAGGCTTTTAGGCTCAACTTGAATATCCTCTGCGTAGGGATGGGTAGCAATATAGAATATATCTTTATTTGAAAGAATCTCAGGGAGTCGATTCATCCACCCGCTTGAAAAAAGATTGTTGATAATTACGATGTCCTCGCCATCATGCCCCAATTCTTGGAGCACATGGCTGCTATAACCACCCTCACAAGAGAGCATTCCATACTTATGTCCGGCTATTGCTGCGCAGAGCGCTTTCGCAATATCGATTGAATTCGGTCCGACAAGAAGAATAGGTTGTCTTTCAATGTAGGCAGCGCATAAGAAAGCCGCAAGACCATTTCTGTATTTATCTGCAACGCCTGCTTCGCCTAACTCAAACGAAGCTGTGTTAATGACTTCATTCCATGAGCGATGGACTTCGAGATCATCAAGTTCTTCCACTGCCGAATAGGCGTGATATGGAGAAACTACAGGCTGGGCCATGGTTTCAACTTCCTTAGGCGTTTGTTTTGCTGCAGCCTCATTCGGATGTCTGTCAACGAATGCCATGTTGGCAATGAAACCTGCTGCATTTTTACGTGCCATTTCGATTCTATCAGCAACTGCTGCTTCAACATCCTCAGCCAGCTTTTCCTTTTCAGCTATTACGTTTGAAAGTTTTTCTTCTTCCAGCTTGGTTTTACTAAAGGCTTCCTGAGCCTCAGTCAAACTGGTATTGACAGATTCCAGCTTGGCATTGAGCAAATCAAGCTCCCTTTGGGCATCAGTCAGTAAGTCTTTGTGCTCCGCTTCCCAATCCAAACGAATAAGAGCTTTCGTTCTTTCCTGCAGCTCAGAGCTTGCGGAAATAGCCGAGAGGATCACATCATCTTCCAGGCTGTCACCATCAACATATTTCCAGACTATACTCAGGAACTCATTCAAAAGTTCTTTTGCCACAGAATCAGAACAGCGGCATTCAGCTTCTATTCTCTGTACTATATTTTCTACCGGAATCGCACCGAGAAAATCTTTAAAACTTCTATACTCAGCACGAGTATATCCTCTTGTTTTATAGGTTGCCCAAGAAATGGATGAGAAAACAATATTCTTTACAATATCGAGTGGGCTTTTTAACTGATAAAGTTTATTCGGAAGACCGGCAAACGCATTTCTATAAAAAGATAGGCCGTTTTCTAAACGCAATATATTGTCACTGTTGAATTCGTAAACTGGTACTTCGATGCAATCTTCAGCAAAGGAGACCTTTCCATTGGTAACATTGAGTTCCTTTATGCTGCACAGAATGCCCATGTATTGCCCTTTGGATGCGTATAAAGAAAACATGATTCTTCTACTATGTGGCTGGTATACAAACCCGTCTTTTAACAGGTGAATCAATTCTTCAAGAGAGGAGGCTTCTGGAATAGTAGCTATTTCAATGGCATCAAGATTAACATTGTATTTTGATATAATATAATCCTTGGAAGGATCCTTTTCGTTTGGAATTGCAGACCACGACCAGATTCCATAAAAGCCGTCAGTGGAAGGGCCGTCCTTATAGAAGATTTTATCCCTATTTGAAAAGTAGGGTGGGAGTTCTTCATTTCTATGGAACATGTGATAGTGTCCATTGTGGCTCAAATCAGCAAAACGTATAAGCCATTTCTGTCCGCTGTAGTCAGAAATCACATTGCACAATGAAATGGTTTCTTCGCTGCCAACCGGGGGCAGAGAAGAAATATCGGTATCGTCGTATTGCGAAAGGTGGCTGCTCTCATCACTTTTGGCAACGGTTAGAGATGTTTGCAATTCTGAAATTTTCTCTTGTGCCGCAGCCAAAGAAGACTCTAAATCCTTCTTATCTTGTTCTATCTCTTGAATCCTTTGCTCGTATTCGGTCTTTAGCAGACTGGCACTTTGATGGCAATCTTCTATTTGACCGAGTAAACGTTGTTTCTCTTCCTCTAATGCTTTAACGCGATCGGCATCCTTTTCTTCCTTAGCACGGTCAGATTCAATGCGCTCCATTGTTGTACGAAGTTCAGTTCGGGAGACTTCATCCATTGTAATTCCTGCGAGCTTGAGGTACAAATCAACATCATGTGAAAAGAAGAAATCCAGCATCGTTGTTGCCAGGGCAATATCATGCGCAGAACCTTCACCTTCAAGTTTTGTTATATTTTCCTGTATTTCATCAAGCCAAATCTGTACCCTTGCGTTGACCCATGATGCAATAAAGGGCTTGTCCACATTGGCAATAGCAATTGATAACGCAAGCTCTTCAGTTAAAGATTTGGCCCTGAATCCTTTTCGTATTTTTTGAAATTCTCGTTCGTTGTGTTTGAATAGTTCTTTGAAATCTCTTCCCCCCATGATTCCGCAGAGGTTTACCTTTTCTTCCTGAGTGAGGAGTTCAATGTAATTCATAGCGATTCTCCTTATCCGTTCGTAGTCATGCGGCGATAGGCCTCTTGCAATCTGCGGTATGCCTGCTCATCTATAACATCATTCTTTATACACATTCGTATCCATCGGCATATTGTTGGATAGGAGCGCATGCCTGCTAATATATTGCGCAAAGAATGCGGGGCTGGGATTGTTACTCCGGATACGCTGGTTATATGCTTTAGCATTTCAACGTCTTCATTGATCCTGACTGACCGTTGTTTCTTGAAGTTAATCTGCCAAACGACATCAAAGCCGATCATAATTTGAATGCTAATACCAAAGGCCAACCCGTCCAGTTCCGTGTATTTATCAGCTGTTATTTTTCGCTTATCCACAAGATGGCTTTTGTTGGAAATAATAAGTTCTCCGTCAAATGATGATTTGATACGCAGCGTTTTACTGTGGGGTAAGACATCCGTTTCACCAGAAGCAACGTCAGCGCCTGTAAGGTCAGTAACCGATACTTTTGGCACTATACCCATCTGATCAAGCGGCTCTCTCCAAAGGTATGTGTATTGTAATGCCCGTGTTCGACCGGCAGAAATTAACTGCTGCCTTCCGGCACACGATACCTCGTACAGTCTGGTTTGCGATGAATTATGACTCAACTGACGCAAAGCTACAGAAGGGAAGGTTTTGACCGCTGACACGTTGCCTTCGACCAGCATGTACATATTGTGATTGTGTTTAATTACATAATTTCCTTCGATGAATAGCGGCCATACCGGGTGCAGTGAAACAGGATGCTCAGTCAAGCGGCAATGAAAGTCAAGATAGAACCGAGCAGCGGCTTCGTTAAATTCTGCCGCATAAATCTCATATAGGCTCCATGTTTCCCACCCGGTTCGCTTCTGCAGGATTTCTCGTATGGTTATGCCGTTATATGCTTTCACATACAGGTGGCCGCGTTTTAATAGATAGTATTCGTTCCCGATCTCAACATCAGCATCATATGAAAGCTTTTGCCCAGAGCTTTTTTCAAATAATGCTCCTTCCGGATCTATACCATTGATTTCCGCCGGCCAGAATTCACGAATTTGATCATTGCCGTTTTTGAAATTGAGCGCATACTTTTCAAACGGTCTATCACCGATCGGAAGATAGGTTATACTATCAGAATTCAGCCGTTCTTTGGCGAAATCAAAGGATACGTCAGAGGCCCCCTTTGGTTTGATTTCAATGCGAAAGTCTTTGCTAAGAGAACTTATTGGGGCACGAATCAAACCAAGCTCAAACCTGTAAGAAGATGATGATATACTTGTTATGCGGATTGGCAAATCGTGCTCTTGCGAGCTATAAGAGGGAGTGTATCCGGACCCAAATGTACGTTCAGGACAATCTTTACTTTTTTCATACGCACTATGTTTGAAATAGCGTACATTAATGTCGCCATCAGTAAGCGTAACGTATTGTCCGCAGAGTTCGCACATAAAAAGCCCGCTGCGAGCAGATACAGTTCCGCCTGGATGTAACCTGGCTGCCTGCTCTGCTGTAATCCGTTTCCAGCCATGATCGGACCACATACAGACATGTGTTAATGATGCCATGTGCGTTACTCCTTAATACTTTCTGCTTCAATATCCAACGAATTACCACAGTGTTCACAATACATCTGATTATTGTAGTTTTAAATTTCCCCATTCATTACAGGCGGTTTCTTTCAATCGCCTTTATCATGTATCATATCGGCGTATGTTTTCAATGTCGCATTCCCTAACTGCTTTGCTTTTTCGATACATCCCTTTGTAAATCCAGACTTCGAGAAGAGAAAGAAATGCTTTTTCTGATAAGCGAAAAGGTTGCTGCGCTCTATCAGCGTTTCCAGCACGCCGAGATCAACTTTTTCGTTGGTCCATTTGCATTCGGCAAAGAGGGCGGTATTTTTGTTCTGCTCGCCCATAATGTCAATTTCTGCCTGTCGTTTATGGACAGGATCGTTGCCCCACCAGCGGCCCAGGGAAGTGAATTCCACCGGGGACTTTCCGCTCAGCAGCAGCTTCCAAAGGTATTGCTTGCAGATTTCCTCAAACACCTTGCCCATGTAGTCGGAAAGGTACGGTTCGATGCGTTGATATACCAGGTCTGCTGCGCCGCGGGAGATCAGGGAAGCATTCTCCGGCACAAACCGGTACCAGAAGCGGAACATGTTGTCGTCGATGAAATAGATCGCCTTTTTTGACGCTTTCTCTCCGTAAGGCAGCTCCTTGCACGATGCCCAGCGTGATCAGGTTTTTCAGGTAGGTGGAGCAGACGTTGGTGTCTTCGCCAACTTTGCCTGAGATCTCCGACATGCGGGATGATCCGGTGGCAATGGCGGTAATGATGGCTGTATAGATGGCCGGCTCCCGGACCTCCTGTTTCAGCAGATTTATGGGCTCCTCATAGATCGAGGAAGTGGCGTCCAGGAAGGTGTTTTTGATATTCTCCTCGATGCTGAGCTTGTCGCTCATCTGTAGAAGGTATTGCGGAGTGCCACCCATGATCCCGTAAGCCAGGGCTTTGTCCTCAGCGGAGAAGTTCTTAAAGTAACCGCAGGTCTCCGCAAAATTAAAGGGCAGCAGCTTGATCTGCGCCGTTCTCCTGCCGTACAAAGGTGCTTTGTAAGCCAGTACATGATCTTCCATATAGGACATGGACGAGCCACACAGGATCAGCATCAATTTGGAATGCTCCTTATATTTGTCGATCAGCAGCTGCAAAGTGGAAGCGAGGCTCTTGGAAGCGCGGGCCACATAGGGGTATTCGTCGATGGCCAGGATCAGGCGCTCCTTCTCGGATAGCCTGAATACCATTTCCAGGGCAGCCTGAAAAGAGAGGAAAGACATATCCCCCTCATATCCGCTGGCATACTCCATGATGCTTTTGCTGAAATTCTCCAGGTTCTGCTTGGCGTTGCTCTCGACGCCCATGAAATAAATCGCGGGCTTGCCGTCGATAAAATGGTTGATCAGTGCGGTTTTTCCCACACGGCGGCGGCCGTAAAGAACCACAAACTCAAACTTGCCGGAATTGTATAATCTGTTCAGGGAAGCAAGTTCCCGCTCTCTGCCGATAAACATGGACAGCACCTCCAATTAAGGCTGTCTCTAATATATCACTCTGACGCAAATTAGTCAAGTGCGATTTGGCAAATCGTGAATAACTATTTTTTCTTTTCCACCCATTATCAAGAGATTTCTAGCACAACAAAGTCATTTTTCTAATGGGCAGTTGAGCAGTTGAGGAGAACTTATCAGTGAGTATCGGCTATTCATTAGAAATTGCCGATGTGTATTGATTGTGTGAATCAGAAGCGATATAATGTATTATGGCTATATTGATATGAAATTGCCGAAATGCAGAATGGAGGTGAGTAATCGTGCAATGGTATGAGGCGACCTCTAAAAAACTCGAAGCCGGGCATCGCTATTCCCATCAGGAATTAATCAAGCTGCTGAAAAACAACTACCCACAAAAATGCGCGACAGCTCCTATCATTGGGCTGTCTGCGGAATGCTTAAAAGTGGGAACCTAACAAAGGTTGCACGCAATGTATATGTGGTTCAAAACGAGCGGGAAAAAGCCAATGTATCGTCCGGCCTATTCTGATCTGGCAGCAAAACTGATATCGCAAGTATCAGATAAGTATCCATCGGTTCGCTTTACGGTGTTTGAGACAGCATTGATGAATGATTTTCTGAATCATTTGGTTGCACTAAACACAGTTTTTATTCAAGCGGAAAAGGACGTCAGCATTTTTGTTTTCCGTCACCTTCGGGAACTTGGTTATGCGCATTTGCTGTACAAGCCGAAAAAAGCAGACTATGCCCTGTACTGGGAAAAGGATTGCATTGTTGTGACAGATATGATTTCCGAAGCACCGTTATCTGCATCTGCGCCGCACGAAATCTGTCTGGAGAAAATGCTGGTGGATATGTATTGCGATAAACTGATCTCATCGGCATACAGTAAATCAGAATACCCTGAAGTGCTGAAACAAGCAATGGAGACATATCACATTGAACCCTCAAAGATGATGCGCTATGCTCGGCGGCGCGGCAGAGAAGACGAGATGAAGGAGATTCTGGAGGAAATCGAGAATGCTGAAGCATGAGAATTACACAAGCGAACATATTATGAATCAATAATCCAATGCAAGCAATGGTGATTGAACTGATTATTGATTTATTGACCCGATAAATGCATTTCTTTATGACAATATTGTGTGAAGAGATCATGCTGGCGATCAGATAAACAGAAATAAAAAAGCCGCCTCCGAAGAGACGGCGATCCGGATTCAGGCAAAGACCAGTTCATCCAGTATGATTTCCTCAGCACTTTGATGAATACTGTTGATCCGGGAAACCCAGCCCAGCTGATCCGATGCTTTCAGCTGTTCGTTGATTCCTTCAGCTTTGGCCATCCGGGTGATTATCTGTTCCATACGATCCCGGCAGACTTGATCTGTTTCCGCCAGATGGTCATACAACTTACCGGAAAGAAGAAGCCGTTCATACAGTCCGGGACGATGCTCTTCCAGATAGGCTTTCCGCATCCGGCCATAGCGGCCGATAGTCTGCCGAGGAGAATCCGGGAGATCGAGATCCGGAAAGTAGTAGTCGCCATGCAGGGTGTAATGAATACCATTTTCAGTCATTTCTTTCGGGAAACGGGTCATGCTGATGTCCTCCTTTTTTGTGTTTTAGCCGCCTTTTTCACTTTCGTCGGCTAAAATCTGGTTTGGGTAAATTTGCCGATATACCGCAAAATCGTCGTCTGATCGTACCCAAACCGTGAGAACACACGGTTTACTATCGTTGGTCGATACCACAAGATATTGATTATTCTTCTTTCATTGTTCTACATCATGTGGTAGAATTGATCGAGGATGTATAATCCGGTCGAATTCAAGTCCTGTTTCCCGCACGAAAGAAAGACATCCGGGCTGGTTGCTCCATAGGCGGGCAAACGGCTCGGATGTTTTTTTGTAATCGGATGTAACGTTTGGCGTTTTCGTGCGACTAACTTCATGAAGGGAGGTGCTGGAGATGCTTGACGCAGAAGAAGCATATCAGCAGTACCGAGACATGGTGTACGGCTACCTGATCCGCCTGTGCCGCGATCGTGACCTTGCGGAGGAGCTCACGCAGGAAACGTTTTATCAAGCGATGAAAAATTGGAAGCGGTACGAAGGAAAAAGTTCGGTCGGCACATGGCTCTGCGCGATTGCACGGAATCAGTTTCTGCGCATCATGCGGAAGCAGTCGCCGCTGCCATTGGACAACGTCCCGGAGGCGTCCGTCCCGGATTTCACGGAGATGGTCGCGGAGCATAGTCTTGCCCTGAGTGCGCATCAAGCTCTCCACCGTCTGCCGGAACCGTATCGCGAGGTGTTCACCCTGAAAACCTTCTGCGAATTGTCCAGTAAGGAGATTGCGGCGCTGTTCGGGAAATCCGAAAGCTGGGCGCGCGTAACGGCGTACCGGGCGAAGCTGATGCTACTGGACGCGATGAAAGGAGAATGCAAGGAATGAAGCAGGAATGTGAAATCGTCCGCGACCTGATGCCGCTGGTGCTGGATGATGTCGCCAGCGACGGGAGCAAGCACATGGTGTCGGCGCATGTGCAGACGTGCGCGGAATGTGTGCCGCATACATGAATCAGCTCAAAGCTGACCTGCCCGCCGGACAAAAAGGCGCGGTGGATTCGCACGCCGCGTTCGACGCCGCCGCCCAGACGCTGCGGAAGCAGAAGCGCCGCCGCACCCTCCGCAATATCCTGCTGGGTGCGTTGATTGTGTGCATCCTTGGGCTGGCAAATCTATACTGCTTCGATTGGCTGATGAACGAAACGCGCCCGATTCCGACGAGCGAATACGGGATTCAGCTGTCCAAGCTGGCGGACGGCAGACTTGTCGCTTCGTTCGACTATCACGAAAGCATGACCCCACTCTACGTCAAGCGGCAGCAGGTGACGGAGACGGCAGCTGACGGAAGCCGCGTCGAAATCCTCTATCTCTGCGCCGAAAAGCATATCGTGCCGCAGACGGCAAGCACGCCTATGCAAAACGACGGCTTCACGCTTGACACCAACTGGCAGACGGCGAATGCGGAAATCCGGCAGGGAACGCCGGAGGAGTATCAGGTTCTGTGGCGACAGGAGGATGAGGATGCGGCGATTCCGGCAGCGTCGCCGGAGATGGAAGCATATTACGCATGGGAAGCGGTGCTGACACAGCTTTGGTCGCAGCACTCGGAAAGCGCGGACGGAAAAGCGGGCTTCCCCGGCGTGAATGGAGAACGCTACACCTTGGCAATCCACCATGCGGACGCGCTGGCGGCGTGCGTCCCGGAGTGGCAGCCGCGGGTCACGCCGCAGTATCTGCTGCTGGATGATGAGACGATTCAGTGGATTTTAGCGGGTGTAACAGATGCGGTCGAATCAAATGACCCGTGAGCAGTTACTTTCCCAATATACCGGGGAATGGTCGCCATCCGACGGGCATTTGTTTTGCTTGGATTTTGGCTGGCACGGGCAGGAATATCGTTTTCAGACGGATTCGATGTATCACCCGACAAATACAGTATTGCCTGATGGGCGTGAAGCGCGATTCGGCGTATGCGCTGATTGGCGAATATGCCACGCCGCAGGAAGCGCTGGCGCAGTGCCGCATTTAGGAATGCCTTTGGGCGACATTCTCGAAGATGAATCGACAGAATTGCTTGGGCAGGACTAAAGTGGAAAATGATAGCAGCTTTCCTGAAAGGGGAAGCTGTTTTTTACAGCAGATAAATGCCTATTATACTATTTCCAGATAAGAATGCGCCAAGATGCGCCGCGAATTTTTCATTCTGGCTAACGTGAATGGAACGCAGCGTAGCAGCGCTACGCTAAGTGGAATGAGCGGACGCCAGAAGGGAAAAGGCGCAAGCAGATGGCGCAGGTGAATCTGGAAATAGTATTAAATGGAAAAGATGAATCTCTTTCGCGCATTGCAAAACCCGCGCATCTGTGCTATCATGTCGATACAGGCTGAAAATCAGCCAGCAAGGAGGAAAAGTGCAATGTATACGCATCAGGGTGACAAGGTCGTGGGGTTGACCGTAGCTTATATCGGCGGCGGCTCGCGCGGATGGGCATGGGGTTTCATGCGCGATATTATTTCCGACGGGCAAATCAGCGGCACGGTACGGCTGTACGACATTGACCGCGAGGCGGCGGAGCGCAATCAGAAAATCGGCACGATGCTGGCGGCGCATCCCGACGCGGCATCCAAGTGGGCGTTTGAAGTCAGCAGTTCCTTGCAGGAGGCGCTCACGGGCGCGGATTTCGTCGTCATCAGCATTCTGCCGGGAACGTTTGCGCACATGCGCGGCGATGTGCACCTGCCGGAGCGGGTCGGCGTATATCAGTCCGTGGGTGACACGGTGGGCGCGGGCGGCTTCATGCGGGCAATGCGCACGATTCCGATGTTCGTTGAGATTGCCGAAGCGATTCGCGACTTCGCGCCGAACGCATTTGTCATCAACTATACGAACCCTATGACGCTTTGCGTGCGGACGCTGTACGAGGTATTCCCGCAGGTAAAGGCGTTCGGCTGCTGCCACGAGGTGTTCGGCACGCAGAAGGTGCTATGCGCGATGCTGGATGAGCAGGAGCACATTCCCGGCGTGAAGCGGCAGGACTTGTACACCACTGTCACCGGCATTAACCACTTCACTTGGATTACCTCTGCCAGCTATCAGGGCATGGATTTGATGCCGCTGTACGCCCGCTTTGTGGAGGAGCATCCCGAAGGCATTCAGCTGGGGTCGGACAACTGGATGAACAGCCATTTCGCGTGCGCGCACAAGGTCAAGTTCGACCTGTTCCAGCGCTACGGGGCGATTGCAGCAGCGGGCGACCGCCATCTGGTGGAATTCCTGCCGCAGTGGTATCTGCACAGCCCGGAGACGGCGCACCAGTGGAAATTCGACCTGACGCCCGTGTCATGGCGCGAGGACGACCTGAAGAAGCGGATGCAGCGCTCGGACGACCTGCTCAGCGGAAAAGAGCCGCTTGACCTCACGCCGTCGGGTGAGGAAGGGCATTTGCTGCTCAAGGCGCTGCTGGGGCTGGGGAACATGGTCAGCAACGTGAACGTGCCGAATCAGGGGCAGATTCCGAACCTGCCGATTGGCGCGGTGGTGGAGACAAACGCGCTGTTCTCGCGCGGGCGCATCGACCCGATCTGCGCGGGCGACATGCCGTCGAACATCCTGCCGCTGGTGGCGCGCCACGTCTACAATCAGGAAAACACCTTGCAGGCTGCGCTGCACTGCGACCGCAAGCTGGGTTTCTCCACGTTCATGAACGACCCGCAATTGGGCGGCGTGACGCTGGAGGACGGGCAGAAGCTCTTCGACGACATGCTGCTGCATCAGCGGGATGTGCTGCCGAAGGGATGGTTTGAATAAATGAAAATCAAGCGCTGGCATGTTGTTGTACTGGCACTTTTCGTGCTGCTCTGCGGCGCGCTCTTCTACCATTTCTACACGGAACGCATCTCGAACGAGGCACTTCAAGCGGTTGATTTCCAAGCGCTGCGGGCGCACACCGCCGAACTGTTGGAAAACGGCTTTCGGGCGAATGACCAGCTGTTTTCGTCGGATTATTACGATGTGCGCCCGGACAGCACCTGCTACATTTGGCTGAATGGATCAGAGAATGATGCGGATACCCCCGTATCTGTGGCGACGGGCTATCTCAATATCCGCAAATCAAGTCCGGATGCGGAAAATAAATGGATGCTGCGGGTTGATCTCTGGCAGGAGGGCGGCGCGCGGGTGCGCATGGATGTGGATGCCAAAACGAGATGGGAGTGCGTCAAGCTGATGAATCAGCGTATTGTGACGCTGTTTACAGAATTCCGCATTCCGTAAACGGAGGATTTGCATGAAACTCGGGCGAATGTTGGCACTCACACTGGTGCTGATGACGCTGATGACCGCGGCGCTGGCGGCGGATGACCCCGGTCTGTACTATATCGGGGACGATGCCACCCCGGAGAACCTGACGGGTCTCACACGCATTTACAACGCGGTGGATGCCGCGCCGGGCTGGCGCTACGGTTTCGTGCATACTTGACGGACGGCACGCGCGTGTACAGCGACGTTTGCGCCGAAGATGAGGGCGCTGTGTCCTTCGATATTCCGGAGGAAACGCAGTATCTGTACTTCGTCGTGCTGGGCGCGCCGGAAAGCTATCAGGTGCACGTTTGGGACAGCGATGAAGCGACAGATGCGCAGATGCCGTTTGAGATTCGGGTGGAATGGGGAAAGTGAAAATAGTATAGCATACGAGAACCCGCTGCCCATCCCTGCATTGGGGGTGAACAGCGGGTCTTTACGTTATATCCCTTACAGAACCGTCAAATCTTCCTTCTCGCAAGCGGCAATCGCGCCGTCATGCCCGATGACGCACACGCCGCCGTCCTTTGCCATCTGGTCAAGCACGCCGCACCACGTCAGCAGCGCGTCCTTGGTGGTGGAGAGCATTTCCGCGCGCTCACGGCAGAGATCCTCCGGCGTGATGCCGCACAGCAGGTTTTCGTCGCTGACAAGAATCTGATTCTCCGACCCCAGCGGCGGTTCGCTTTCGCCGACGGTGGAAATGATGTACTTGTCAATCCGTTCGTCGCCCGCCACGAAGTCACGCAGACCCTTCGACATGCTGCGGTTGATGCCCAGCGTACGCGCCGGGGAGGGGTCGCGGTAGGAGTAAGTGACCATGCGCCCCGTCTCGCTGGTGTTCAGCCCTGCGCCGTATGCACCGCCCTGCACGCGGACTTCGTTCCACAGGTAGCTTAGGGACAGGATGTTGCTCATCACGCGCGCAATACCGCTGTACACCTTGCCCGCACGACGGTAATCATAGCCCAGCGACGCAAAGCTGATCTGCGACGGGATGCGGTAAGCGCACTTGGCAGGCAGGTCGCTGACATACGGCGCGGCATCCGGGATGGGCATGCCGACCGGGTAGGCGGAGAGAATCGCGGCAGGGTCAAGCGCCTTATTCGTGGACAGGCTGAACGTGACGCGGGACTGCACCGCGCTGTCCTTGCTGAACCGCTCGCAGAGGGCAAGGAAATCCGGGTACTGCGCGTCGAAATTCTCCGCCAGCGCCTTCTGCACCATGCAGGCACTCAGACCGTTCAAGGCTTCCCGCGCTGCCGAGGCCGCGCTCATCGTCGCCGATGCGGCGTACATTGCCATCCTGTGGCCGTCGCTGATGACCTTTTGCTTCGCCATCTCGCTCAACTGGAGAATCAGCGTCTGCACACGCGCCCTGTCGTCAAAGCACGTTTCGGTCAGAATTTCCCGCACGAGCGCGGCTGCCTTGTCCACGTTCGCATCCAGCACGGAGCAGCTCACGTCCAGCACGGGCGTCGCCATTTCCGCACAGCGGGACATGACGCGCAGCTGGAACGTCAGCTTGCCGATATCGCGCTTGATGGCTTGGAAGAGGGATAGCGAATCGTGACGCTTCGTCGGCAGCTTGCCCAGCAGTTCGGGCAGTATCGACAGGCGCTTGAGTTCATCCAGGGTGAAATCGGTCAAGGAGATATACCAGTGCATGATGGTAACGCCGTTCATGGGCAAATCATGCGTGATAACCTTTGCCGCGCCGCACTGCGCTTCCGCCGCGGGAATCAGCAGCGGGTCTGCGCTGATTTCGCTCAAGGACAGCACGGGCAGCGTTGCCAGCTGCTCGGCGGTGTCGGGGGTCTGCTGCCACGCGGTCAGCTTCTCGTTCTGCACGCGCAGCGCTTCCTTGTCCGCGTCCGTCCACGCGGCCTGAATCGCCTGCAGGCGCTCCGTTTCCTCCGCGCGGAGTTCGTCGCCTTGCGTGTGGGACGGCACGGTGCGGATGATGCTCATCGTGCTTTCATCCAGCAGAAGTTCTGCCATCAGGCGGTCAAAGTCGTCGCCCGCCGCCATTTCCCGCAGCTTTTGATAACGCTCTTCGGACAGGAGCGGCTGCATCGGGTCGCCGCCATAAAGCCACGCGTCAAGCGCATGGATGCAGCGGAGCAGCCCCGACGGCTCGCCCGGCTGGCGGGCGGAAAACTCGCTGCTGTTGATGGAGGCAGTCAGCGCGTCCTTGTCCAGCCCGGTTTTGACCAGCTGCTGCACGGTGTCGCGGATCATCTGGCGTAGTTCCTGCTCACTGCCATCGGCAATGTTGCGCAGGGTCAGCATCATGTACGGCTGCGCCATCGCGTTGTCCAGAGACATGCCTACATCCTGACACTTGCCCGTCGCCAACAGCGCCTTCTTCAGCGGCGCGTCGTTGCTGCCCGTCAGCACATCAAAGAGGATTTCCGTCGCCGTGACGCGCACCGTATCCGACCACGGCGCAACAATCTTCGCCAGCGTCAGCATGGTCTTGTCGGCAGTATCCTCCTCGGCGCCGATTTCATACGCCTGTTCCGCTTCAGCGGCGAAGGGCTTCTGCATGGGGATTTCGTGCTTCTCGTCCAGCCGGTCAAAGCAGCTCAGGTACTCCTCCGCCAGCGTCAGCACCTTGTCCAGCGGCACAGCGCCATCAAGGAAAATGCGCGCGTTCGACGGATGATAATAGCGGCGGTACATGCGCAGGAACTGCTCGTAGGTCAGGTCGGGGATGTGCTTCGGGTCGCCGCCGGAATTCCAGCCGTAGCAGTTGTCCGGGAAGAGGACATCCAGCGTCTTCTGGTAAATCTGCTCGTCCACATCGCTCATAGCGCCCTTCATCTCGTTGAACACAACGCCCTTGTACAGCGGCGCGCCGTTTTCGTCCAGCTCGATGTGCCAGCCTTCCTGATAGAAGATGTTCGGGTCTTGCAGGATGCGCGGCGCGAACACAGCATCCAGATACACTTCCGCCAAGTTCAGGAAGTCCTGCTCGTTGCGGCTGGAGACGGGGTAAATCGTCTTGTCGGGGAAAGTCATCGCGTTCAGGAACGTCGCCATGCTGCTCTTCATCAGCTCGACGAACGGTTCACGAACGGGATACTTGGCGCTGCCGCAGAGGACAGAATGCTCCAGAATATGGAATACGCCGGTCGAATCCTCCGGCAGGGTCTTAAACGCGACGCAGAACGTCTTGTTCACCTCGCCGTTATCCACCCAAACCAGCTGTGCGCCGGTCTTTTTGTGGTGCATTTCCACCATCTTTCCGTGCAGCTCTTCGCTTTCACGCACACGGTCAACGCAAAAGCCGTGACGCGCCGCAGTTTCGTTCAGATTCATCATGGGGAACTCCTTTCCCTGTGACCCCAGGCGGGTCATTCATTTCCTTTATCATAGCACAACGGGCAGTTGAGTACAAGCGCGAATTGGCTGATTTTTGTCAAACGGTTATCGAATGCGCAGAAGTTCCGAAACATCCTTGCGCTTGGGGGCGGCAGGAGATTCCGCAGGCACGCCAATCGGAATCAGCGCCGACACACTCTCCGTTTCCGGCAGATTCAGCACTTCCTTGACCTTCGCTTCATCATAGATGCCGAGGATGACCGTGCCAAGCCCCGCATCATGCGCGGCGACGCAGAAGGCTTCCGCCGCCAGCCCCGCATCGAAGGACTGCCAGTGCGTCCCTTTGCTGGTGCTAAACGAGCCGTCGCGTTCGTAGCCGCTGCGGTCGTTCACGGTCGTGAGGACAACCAGCGCGGGCGCACCGTGCAGGGTATCGATGTTCTTTTGAAAGCCCATCGTGCATTCGTCCGCTACACGGTCAATTTCCTCGCGCTTGGTCAGCAGGGTGTAGCGGGTGGTCTGGGAATTCTTCCAGCTGGGCGCATACGCGGCGACGGCGACGATAGCGCGGATGGTGTCGGGCGAAACGGGGGTAGGAAGGAATTTGCGGATGGAACGGCGGGTGGTGAGGGGATTGGGCATAGCGTTGTCCTCCTTTATATCATAGGATGAATGTACAGGCGATTTTGCCGTGTTCTCCATGCTGATTATACCACATCCGCCGCACGCTGCATAGAATGGCGACAGGAAAAGAACAGCGGAACACATCCAGCTATCAAAAACGCGCCTCCCGAAGTTTCCGGGAAGCGCGCTTTTGTCTGACAAGTTTTGAGAAAAATCAGTGGCAGCCCTTGCATTTGCCGCAGTCGCCGCCGCAGCTACAAGCAGAATTGCCGCTTTTCTTGTCCTTGATCATCTTCCAAATGACTGCGCCAACAATCACCAGAAGTACACCGCCAACAATCCACGTTGCCATGATTCGTTCCTTTCTGCGCCTGTGCGGATGGAGGAAAACCGCTTTTGCGCGATAGAACATATGCCGGAGGGGAAGCGCGGATGATGCAGAACCCGCGCCAGCCCTCCGGCGTTCACAAGAGGGGTTTCAGAAAGCACCGGATGCAGCGGTGCTTTCCTCGGTTAAGCCCGATGGAAAATCAGGCGGAAACCTTCTGCGTGAGGTGGTTGTCGTTGTAAGGATTCTTACGAACGACCAGATACACCAGACCAGCCAACAGCAGGATGGCAATCGCCGTCGCAACGGTGAAGCCAGCGCCGCTGAAGAGCAGGCCAAGCTGATAGACAATCAGGGCGACGACGTAAGCGAACGCGCACTGATAGCCAACCGCAGCCAGCGTCCACTTGGCATTGTTGAACTCACGCTTCATCGCGCCGATGGCCGCGAAGCAGGGAGCGCACAGGAGGTTGAAAATCATGAAGGCATACGCCGCCAGACGGCCGTGACCGTTCGAGGACTCGTTGAACGCCGTCGCAATCGGGCTGAGGGCTTCCGCCTTCTCTTCCTCGGTCATGTCCTCGTCGTCAACAACGTCCGCCGCGTCATCCGCGCCATACAGCACGCCCAGAACGCCAACGACTTCTTCCTTCGCAACCAGACCCATGACCGTAGCGACCGTGGACGGCATATTGCCGAAGCCCAGCGGCTTGAACACCACGCTGACCGGGTTGCCGATCTTGCCAAGGATGGAGTTGTCCATATCCGCCACAGCGCCCCAAGAGCCAGCCGCGCGATCCATTTCGGGCGCAAGTTGCGGTTCTTCCTCGTCTTCTTCCAGCGTTCCAGCTTCCGCCTTCGCGTTGTAATCAGCCAGTTCCGTCTGGTAGGTCTGCTGCGCTTCGAGCTGCACGTCCGCCGCGGGCGCCCAGCCGTAGGTCTTCGCAAACCAAATCACGATAGAGGACAGGAGGATGACCGTGCCAGCGCGCTTGATGAAGCTCCAGCCGCGCTCCCACACGCTGTGGAACACGTTGCGGCCAGACGGGAAGTGATACGCCGGCAGCTCCATGACGAAGGAGCCGGGTCGCCCGCGAACATCTTCGTCTTCTTCAGCATGATGCCGGAGATAACAATCGCCGCCACGCCGATGAAGTACGCAGAGGTCGCGACCCACGCGCTGCCGCCGAACACAGCCGCGGCAATCAGGCCGATAATCGGCATCTTCGCGCCGCAGGGGATGAAGGTCGTGGTCATGATGGTCATCTTGCGGTCACGGTCGCTCTCGATGGTACGAGAAGCCATGATGCCGGGAACGCCGCAGCCAGAACCAATCAGCATCGGGATGAAGCTCTTGCCGGACAGACCGAACTTGCGGAAGATACGGTCCATGATGAAGGCGATACGAGCCATGTAGCCGACGTCTTCAAGGATAGCAAGCAGGAGGAACAGCACCAGCATCTGCGGCACGAAGCCCAGCACCGCGCCGCAGCCGCCGACGATACCATCAACAATCAGACCGCTCAGCCAGCCCGCGCAGCCAACGCCGTCCAGCCAAGTCTGAAGGTTGCCCTGCACGATTTCCGCAACGAACACATCATTCGTCCAGTCCGTCAGCAGGGTACCAATCGTCGTCACGGAAATGTAATACACGAGGAACATGATGAGCGCGAAAATCGGCAGCGCCAGCACGCGGTTGGTCACCACGCGGTCAATCTTGTCCGAAACGCTCAGGCTGCCCTTTGCCTTGCCCTTCTTCACCGCGTTCTGCATCAAGGTGTTGATGTAGGCGTAACGCTGATTGGTGATGATGGACTCGGCGTCGTCATCCATTTCCTTTTCGCAGGAGGAGACAGCTTCTTCGATGCCCTTCTTGACATCTTCGGACAGCTTCAGTTCCGCAACAACCTTCTCGTCGCGCTCGAACAGCTTCACGGCGTACCAGCGCAGGAAGCGAGGTTCAACCTTGCCGCCGATGAGGTCTTCAATGTGCGCCAGCGCGTGTTCCACCGAGCCGGTGAAAACGTGCGGATGTTCGCCCATCGTGCGGTTCTTGGCAGCAGCGGCAGCCTTTTCAGCTGCCTTCACGCTGCCTTCGCCCTTCAGCGCGGAAGTCTCGACGATTTCCACACCCAGCGCTGCGCTCAGCTTCTTCATGTCGATTTTGTCGCCGTTCTTGCGGGACACGTCGATCATGTTCATCGCGATGACCATCGGCGTGCCGAGTTCGAGCAGCTGCGTGGTCAGGTAAAGGTTGCGTTCGATGGAGGTGGAGTCCACAATATTCAGGATGGCATCAGGCTTGTCGTTCACCAGGTAGTTGCGGGCGACGACTTCCTCCAGCGTGTAGGGAGACAGGGAGTAAATGCCGGGCAAGTCCTGAATGACCACATCGTCATTGCCCTTGAGCTTGCCTTCCTTCTTTTCAACCGTAACACCCGGCCAGTTGCCGACGAACTGACGAGAACCCGTCAGCGCGTTGAACATGGTCGTTTTGCCGCAGTTCGGGTTGCCTGCGAGCGCAATCGTAATCGCCATTTTCGGCGCCTCCTTATGCGAATTTGTCTTAACTAACCCCGCCAGAGGCTCCGCCTCTGGACTCCGCAAGGGACTCTGTCCCTTGACCCTTTCGCGCGATTGCGTTGATGACTTCTTCATACCTATATGCGCGTGCTGATGCAGGGTTTCGCGTCTGCGGACGCGACCAGAGGGCTTTCCGATCGCCCTCTGGACTGCTTCGGTTGCACCTATGTTAGTAGGTTTGAAACGTATAAGGTAGGAAAAAGCCTGCGCGAAATCAGGTTTTATCGTAAGGGAAACAGAATTACTGAACCTCGATCATTTCCGCATCCGCCTTGCGCACGCTCAGCTCATAGCCGCGCACGGTCAGCTCCATCGGATCGCCCAGCGGCGCAACCTTGCGCACATGGACTTCCGTCCCGCGGGTCAGTCCCATGTCCATGATGCGGCGCTTGACGGCACCTTCACCATGCAGGCGGACAACCACCGCGGTTTCCCCGACCTTGACATCCTTCAGGGTTTTCATGCCTTCTGCCTCCTTTTCAGTTCACCAGCACACGCATAGCCATGGATTGGCTCAACGCAACGCGGCTATCCTTGACAGCGCAAATCAGATTGCCGCCCATTTTGCTGACGACCGTCACTCTTTCGCCCATCACGAAGCCCAGCTCCGCCAGATGCTGACGCACCTCATCCTGTCCGGTGATTTTGCCAATCACGCCAGACTCGCCAATTTCCACCATGCCCAACGGCATCATGTTCCATGACCTCCTTGTGTCAGTCCTTTTGCGGATAGTTTATTCCAACTAATCCGGCGATTCGCAAGCGTTAGTTTAGCATAACTAATAGGCTATGTCAAGCGTTTTTCGCGTGTTTTTTTGGTTTTTGTCCACCTTTTTTCTGGTCTTTGCATCGTTTGCCCAATTCGGGGGAATGCTGACCAGCAAAAACAAAGGGCAGCTCTGCTTTGCAGGGAAATCAGATACTTTTCCGAACAAAATCGAACCACCCCCTATCAAAAACTTCTGATTATCACCACTATGGCTTAAAGTGCCGAAGGGAGCAAGCAGAAAGCCCCTTTGTCACCTCCACAGAGGCGAAATTCCCTGCATGATCATGCGATTCTATCAGAAAATGAAAACCGCAAAAGAGGTGCGAGAATGAAGGAATGGGCGGTCTGGATGGCGAACAAGATGGAGGAGCAATTGCTGCGGATGGAGCAGCTGCGGCTCAGTGAATTTGTTGCATATGAAAAGAACTGGAAGAAGCGTCTTCTGATGCAGTTTGTAGGCGGGATTGCAAGAGGATTAGGGACAGCGGTTGGGTTTACGCTTCTGGGTGCGCTGGTGGTGTGGCTGCTGCAAGGACTGGTGCAAAGGAATCTGCCGATTATCGGGGATTTCCTGACCCAGCTGCTGAACCTCGTGGAAGGCAAGGGCAGCGGCAGCTAAAGCGTCCCTGCCCGTAACTTCGCGCTTCCGCAGAAGCGCCCCAAGCTGCTCTATCCGCCATTTCCTCATTGTCGCGTCAATAGGCGCGACCTGATTCCGCCGCTTCCCAAATCATCATCACCAGAAAGGGCTATCATCACCATGCGCAAACCCGTTTCCCAAAGGCTGCTGCCTCTCCTGCTCATCCTCCTGACCCTCGCGCTTGACCGCTTCACCAAAGCCCTCGCCGTCGCGCTGCCGGATGAGCGCACCCTCATCCCCGGCATTCTTCGTTGGATTTATGTTGAAAATACGGGCATGGCGTTCAGCCTGTTCAGCGGGCGCTCGTGGATGCTGGGCGTGGTGTCCGTCATCGCGGTTATCGCCGGATGGCTCGTCCTCCGCCGCTATCAGCTCAGCGGATGGAGCAGAACCGCGGCGGCGCTGATGATTGGCGGCGCGCTTGGCAACGCCTACGACCGCTTGGCGCTGGGCTATGTCGTCGATATGCTGGATATCACCCTGTTCCCCTTCGCAGTGTTCAATATTGCGGACGCGGTGCTCGTCGTCGGCACGGTGCTGATGGCGTACTGCATCGTGTTCCGCACGGAAGATTGGAGGAAAATCAATCATGACGCAAATGATGCCTGACGCGCTCGAATCGCGCACTATCTCCATCCCCGGCGACGGGCGTCGGCTGGATGTTGCCCTGTCCGAAGCCGCTGGGCTGACTCGCTCGCGGGTGGCGGCGCTGATGGCGGACGGAAACGTCACGGTGGACGGGAAAGTCGAGACGAAATCCGGCGCAAAAGCAAAGCAGGGTCAGATTGTTATCCTGACGATTCCCGCGCCGAAGCCCGCTGTGCCCGTCGCGCAGGAAATTCCGCTCACGATTCTCTATCAGGATGACGACCTCGCCGTCGTCCTGAAGCCCTGCGGCATGGTCGTTCACCCCGCCGCCGGCAATGAGGACGGCACGCTCGTCAACGCGCTCCTGCACCACCTTGACCACTTGAGCGGCATCGGCGGCGAACTGCGCCCCGGCATCGTCCACCGGCTGGACAAGGACACCAGCGGTCTGCTGCTCGTGGCAAAGAACGACCAGAGCCAACTCGCCCTCAGCCGCCAATTGCAGGAGCGGCAGATGGAGAAGCACTACCGCGCGCTGGTTGAAGGGAATTTGCGCGAGGACAGCGGGCGCATCGACCAGCCCATCGCGCGGAGCAAGAAAGACCGCAAGAAAATGGCAATTGACCCCGAAGGCCGCCCGTCGATTACGGACTGGACGGTGCTTGCGCGCGGGCGGAACGTGACGCTGCTGGACGTCCACATTCTGACCGGGCGGACGCACCAAATCCGCGTGCACATGAAGTCCATCGGGCATCCGGTCTGCGGCGACCCGATTTACGGGTCAGGAAGAGGCGCGAAAGTCCCCCGCTTGATGCTCCACGCGTACACGCTTTCGTTCACGCACCCACGGACGGGGGAGCGGATGACGTTCACCGCGCCGCTGCCGGAGGAGTTTGTGCAGGGGCTGCGGGGGAACGGGGGTGGAATGGGAGAAATAACGTTTCCTCACGGAAAGCCGGGGACGTTACAGCGTGTGATAATACTATTTCCATCATGAGAATGCGCCAGAATGGAAAAGCACGGACAGATGGCACGGATGAATTTGGAAATAGCACAACCGTACAATTGCATAGAAAAGCGCCCTGCTCCGGAGATGTTCCAGAGTAGGGCGCGGTTTTTTGATTCATCACGAAAATCCGGGGAGCGTAATACTATTTCCAAATAAGAATGCGCCAAGATGTGAAGCGAATTTTTTATTCTGGCGAACGGGCGTGAAACGCGGCGCAACAGCACGCTCAGTAGAACGACCGAAAGTCAGAAGGGAAAAGGCGCAAGCAGCTGGCGCAGGTGCATTTGGAAAGCGTATTATTCCACAACCTTCGCGCCGGCAGCGATCGCGTCTTCCTTGGTTCTGAAGAACTGCCAAGTGCTTTCCACGGTGGGGGTGATTTCCTTCTGGTCGCGGATGTACTGCGCCAGAATGTTACGCACCTGACCGTTATCGTTGCCCAGCGTATCGCCAGTGTACATATCCGTGAGGCTGTAATCCTCAGGAGTCAAACCAGCCGCCTGCATGAAGCCGGCGCCGCCGGTGAAGCGGTAGTTGTTCATCACCACGGAGAACACCTGATCAGGCGCCACGGGCTGACCCTGATACTGCATGTTCTGGATGCGCTTTCCTTCAGGCGCATAGTAGTGGATTTCGTAGTACAAACCGTAGATTTCATCGGTGTAGTAGCCACCGCCAAGGTAATCGGGGTCCCACGCACTGGTGTAGTTGGTGGTAGCATGCTCCAGCCACAGCCGCAGCTGTTCGCCGGTCATGTTCACGCGATAGAGCCAGTTTTCAAACACGTACAGCTGATACAGCAAACGCATCGGAACGTCGCCCGCAGGAATCAGGTCGCGAACCTCGGCGCCGCTGGTCAGAGGCGCGCAGATGGACAGCTGCGCAGGAACCGCAGACAGCTGCGCCTTGTTCAGCAGATCCATCAGCGCGGTGGGCTGCAGGGAGATGTTCTTATTGGAGAAAGCGCCGGTAGCAGTGCCCAGAGGCTGATCCAGATAAGCCTGCAGCTCCTCGTTGTAGGGAGCCAGCGCCGTGGCAACCTTCTGATTTTCCACCAGGCCTTCCTGATCCGCCAGGAAACGGTAGCCGTTTTCAGCCGTCACAGGGGTCACGGTCTTGGTCGCCGGGTCGTAGGCGAGCTTCATGAAGCCCAGGCCTTCACCGCCGCCACCTGCCAGCACGGGCACAACCTTGCCCTCGGCATTGAGGATGTCTTCACGGTAGTCGGTGTTATGGAAGTGACCATACACAACCGCGTCAATCCCGGTAGTCAGGTTAATCATTGCGCGAACCTGGTTTTCGTAGTCCGCGGGGTTGTTGCCATCGGTAGAAACAGCGTCTTCCACGCCGGAGTGTGCCACGACAATCACCACGTCGCAGCCCTCCTGCTCGCGCAGGATCGGCACGAAGTGCTCAACCGTGGGAACCAGATTGCGGAAGTCGATGCCCTCATAGTGGGACTCAACCTCCCAAGCGGGGATGTTGGGCGTATCCATGCCGATGACGCCGACCTTCACGCCCTCAAATTCCTTGACGATGTAAGGGACGCCCATCCAGGAATCCCACTCGGTGCCCTTCGCCACAAAGTTGGCGGCGGACATGGGCACGGAATGCTCCTCGCCGTTGTCGGGGCTCATCACATACTCAATCTGACGCTTGAGAATCGGCAGATCGTTGTTGAACTCGTGATTGCCCAAGCACCACATGTCGTAGTCCATCAGGCGCAGCGCCTTCATCATGGGATCGTCCTTTTCAGGAGCGAAGTAGGAGTAGTAATAGGTCATGGCAGAGCCCTGCACGGTATCGCCGCCATCCACCAGAACGACGTTCTTTTCGTAGCACGAACCTGCTCGATCATGGAAGCGATCATGGACAGACCCACGTTCGGAGAAGGTTCGCCAGTGGCGTAGTTGATGGGCAGCACTTTGCCGTGCACGTCGCTGGTCGCGATGACGGTAATCATGATGGGATCCGCATTCTCTGCGAGCGCCGCGCAGCCCACCAGGGGGAGAATCATGGTCAGCGCCAACAGAAGGGATAGGAGCTTCTTCATGATGGGCACCTCTTTTCCTTATTTCCCGCTCGAAGCAGGATTAAAATAATTATATTCCATATTCTTTCGTTTGTAAACAGTGCCGTCAGATGCAGACTTCGCCGCGCCAAGGAGTTGGTTTGTCGGAAAATGAATTTTGCGTCGAATTCAGTTGCAAATACGGCAGATGAGCCAATTGAAAGTCAAGTTTTTTGCAAGCCGCAAACAGTACGAACGTCATTGTAGGCAGCGAGGCAAATTACGCCGGTGTGGTGACAATAATATATTTTGTATTCTGTAATTTATAGGTGGCAGGCAGAAATCAAGGGTTGTCTCGGTATCTTCTTCTGCAAAATAAAGGGGCGGCGGGGAAACGCGATGGAAGCATCATTCACATATAAAAAACACCGGTGCATTTGACTTTGTTGCGCCGTTGTTTTCTGTTCTTACAGGAATCAATAAGCAAAAACGCCCACCCAAAACAAAAAACCAATAATCAATGAAATAACCGTCAGTGTGGTGAAAAACACACAACATTTCTTTATCGTTCGCAACTGTTGCAGCATACCATAGAAAGTATACTCTATCCTCTCGTTTTCAGTAAGTCCGGCATCATAAATTCTGAAGAATTCGCCCGTTACAAACCCGTTCACATCTTGATATTCTCGAACACCTTCTGGAAGTGCTTCGCCATTTTTCTTCATTTGCCGAAACTGTTTGTTCTCTTCCTTTGAGCAAGCAATATCCTGTAAAAAATTCATGTCGAGCCAGATATTCCGCAAGTTTTTCTTCATATCTATCGGTTTTTTTGCCATAATCCTTGTTACTCCTTTGTTTTGTGTAAAAAAACAGTCCTGCCCTTCTTGAACCAGAAAGGCAGGACTGCGGGACTTGAATTACTTCAGTTCCGCGAAGTACTTGATGGTGCGGACCATCTGAGAGGTGTAGGAGTTCTCGTTGTCGTACCAAGACACGACCTGCACCTGATAGGTGTCGTCGTCGATCTTCGCGACCATGGTCTGGGTAGCGTCGAACAGGGAGCCATAGCGCATGCCGATGACGTCGGAAGACACGATCGGCTCGGTGTTGTAGCCGAAGGACTCGGAGGACTGCGCCTTCATGGCGGCGTTCACGGAGTCAACGGTCACGTCGCTGCCCTTGACGACAGCAACCAGAATGGTGGTGGAGCCGGTGCAGACCGGGACGCGCTGCGCGGAGCCGATCAGCTTCTTGTTCAGTTCCGGGATAACCAGGCCGATCGCCTTCGCAGCGCCGGTGGAGTTCGGAACGATGTTCTGCGCACCAGCGCGGGCACGACGCAGGTCGCCCTTGCGATGCGGGCCGTCCAGAATCATCTGGTCGCCGGTATACGCATGAACGGTGGTCATGATGCCGGACACGATCGGATACTTGTCGTTCAGAGCCTTCGCCATGGGCGCGAGGCAGTTGGTGGTGCAGGAAGCAGCAGAGATGATCTGGTCTTCCGCGGTCAGGGTGTCGTTGTTGACGTTGTAGACGATGGTCTTCAGGTCATTGCCAGCGGGGGCAGAGATGACGACCTTCTTCGCGCCAGCCGCGATGTGCGCCATGGACTTTTCCTTGGAGCAGTAGAAGCCGGTGCACTCCAGCACGACATCCACGCCCAGCTTGCCCCACGGAGCATCCGCCGCGTTCTTTTCGGCATAGATCTTGATTTCCTTGCCGTCCACGATGATGGAATCTTCGGTCGCTTCCACGGTGTGCAGGTTTTCACCGATCTTGCCGCAGTAGGAACCCTGAGCGGTGTCATACTTGAGCAGGTGAGCCAGCATCGCGGGAGAGGTCAGGTCGTTAATCGCGACCACCTCGTAGCCCTCAGCGCCGAACATCTGACGGAACGCCAGACGGCCAATACGGCCAAAGCCATTGATAGCAACTTTCACTGCCATTGGAATATACCTCCTTTAGTCGTTCAAACGGGGTTATACTATTTCCAGATAAGAATGTGCCAAGATGCGCCGCGAATTTTTCACTCTGGCTAACGGGAGTGCAACGCAGCGTAGCAGCGCTACGCTAAGTGGAACGACCGGACGCCAGAGGGGAAAAGACGCAAGCAACTGGCACAGGCGAATCTGGAAAGAGTATCATTTCCCACCTCATATTCTACCCAATTTGCCGCCATTTTGCAAGAGGTTGCGCAGGATTTCCATCACTTTTGACACTTTTTTGACGCTTTTTTTTTGAGAATTTCTCATCCGTTCCCCTCTTCTTCCCAATATGCGCCCCAATTCAGCTCGTTCGTCACATTGAGTTCCTTCAAAATCAGCTTGCCGTTCTCGTCCGTGATGATGCCGCCGCCTTCGCCATATACCCCATAGGAGACATACCCCGTGCCGCCCTCGCAGGTGATGAGGCTCATGCTGCGGCAATAGTCACCCTCTGTTACCTCGTAATCAGCGGATTCCGACACGCCGACGCCGTAGCGGTACACTGTGCCGTTGACACAGCGGAAGACGATTGTCGGAATGTCGCCCCTCCAGTAGAGGTTGCTGTCCGCGGGTGTCTGCACAACGCTCCATGTGCCGTGATACGGCTGCGCGCCGTCGCAGTCCGAGCCGTAAAATTTCCCGTCCGCGTCCAGCCGGAGATAATTGTCCCAGAACTCGCCGCCCGCCTCCATCTGCCAGCTGCCGACTAACTTCGCCTCTTCATCTGGCAATTCCACATCATCAAACACCACGTCACGCTGTGGCACGAAGCCGCGGGTGATTTTGCCGTCTACCGTCGCTTCGACGTACACATACGCCCACTGGTTATCCGGATGGGACAGTGCCGTCAGCTTCGTCCCGGCAGGCAGTTCCACCTGATGATATTCGCTGACGTTCGGGTCGTCGGTCAGATAAGTGTCAAACGCTGTCAGCATCGGCACATGCACGATTTCGTTCGTCGTCTCATCGCCATGATTGCCCAACTGCGCCCAGCCGAATCGGCTCGTCCGCAGGCTGACGCGGTACTCAATCAGCGACCAGTCGCCCACGGTGAGGTACAGCTTATAATCGTCGCCCGTGCTGACGGATGCTTTCCCCTTCGCCGCGCGGTAAGAGGACGTGTCCGGCGCGGAATACACGGCATAGGACTTCTTGCCGCTCTTCTGGCCTGAAACCACCTCCGGATACAAACAGGCAAAGTATTGCAGTCCTTCGCTCGCTTCGTTGATTCGGCGCACGTCGTCCGGCCCGCGTTTCGGCATGTTGTGGATGTTGAAGTCTTCCAGCGTGATTTTGGTCATCCACATGGCGCTGTCCTCGCCCAGCGCCACCCGATAGCCGTAAGATGCTATCCGCTCCACCTTCACATCGCCCATCTGCGCTTCCATCAGCGTGTAAAAGGTTCTCCCCTCATTGTTGTGCGACAGCTCAAAATAGTACCGTTCATCAATATCCGGGTACGCCAATTCAAAGCCGTTCTTCGTGCGTGTGATTTCGGGATAGCCCGTTTCTTCCAATTCCGACGGCTGATAGACGGCAGTCGTCGAGAAGACGGCGTCCTTCCAGCCGTCTTTCACCTCATCCACCGCGATCAGCTGATTGTGATAGCGACTGGTCAGAATCGTGTGGGTCGTGGCGGCTTTTCTGTTGTAATCGCTCACCAAGCCGGTATACTCGTCGTAGTCATGTGTCTGCTCCACCATCGCCAGCAATTGCCCGTTCAGATTCCAGCTGTTTGCAGATGCGGCGGGCAGTGTCACAGCCAGCGTCAAGCACAAAATCAGCAGTCTCCGCAGTTTCTTCATATTCTCCACATCTCCTTTTGCTCAATATCCCAAAATACTAAAGAACAGCCGAGCAAACCAGCCGATAATATCATCGGTATACACCCAATCGCCGTCTGCTCCATCCGGCACATAACTCCTGCCTGTTTCGTTGGTCGAAAGGCTCAAATAAATGCTCCAAGCGCCCGGCATGATTTTCTCTTTCTCCACCTGAATCCCATAGCGGGACACCGTGCCGTCCGTTCCGCGCAGGACGATGGTGGGAATGTCGCCCCGCCAGTAGAGATTGCTCCCCACCGGGGTCTGCACGATAGACCAAGTGCCGCTGCACGTCCTCTCGCCATCATCATCCGCGGCGGAAAAATTTCCATCTGCATCCAGCTGGAAATCATCGTACCAGCCGCCGCCGCCTTTGGCGCGCCAATGCCCGACAAACTCCGCCATCAATTCCGGCTGCTCCACGTCGTCGAATATCACATCCCGCTGCGGCACAAACCCGTACAGCGTTTCGCCGTCCACTTCCGCTTCGACGTACACATACGCCCAGCCGCAGTAACCCAGCGCCGTCAGTTTCGTTCCGGCGGGCAGTTCCTCCTGATGCGCTTCGCTGACATGCGGGTCATCCGTGAGATAGGTGCCGCACACCGTCTGAATCGGCACATGCCGCCATTCTTGACGGATTTCCTTGACACCGTCCTTCCGCACATTTGCAAAGCGCTGCAAGCCGCAAGCCATTTCGTTCATCCGCCGAACATCCGCTGTGCCGCGGGGCATTTGGTGGATATTGAAGTCCGCCAGCGTGACCATTTTCGACCAGACCGCGCCGTCTTCGCCCTGCGTCACCAGATAGCCGAAATTCTCCCGCTTTGTGACCACTATGTCACCCATTTTCGCAAAGACAAGCGTGTAGATTGGATGATTCGTGCTGTCATGGCGCAACGCAAAGCGGTAGACTTCCCCCGCTTCCGGATACGCCAGCTCAAAGCCGTCTTCCGTCCGCGTGAGCGTCGGCACGCCATACCCCTCCGACGGCTGATAGACGGCGTTTGTCGAGACGCCGGCACTTTCCCAGCCGTTTTCCTGTTTTGCCGCTGCAATCAGCTGATAATGTGCTCCGCTGGCTATGATGATACGGGCATCTTCGGCATCCGCGCGGCAGTCATCAGCCAGAACGGCGTCATCCGGCGAATTCAGCACGAGGGACAGCACGTTGCCGAGCAATTCGCTCGCGGACGCGGCGGGCAGCATCAGCGCAACCAGCAGGGGAAAAATCAATAAAGTCCACCGTTTCTTCATCGCTCTCAGCTCCTTTGCATTATTGAATCGGCAGCGTCATTTGGCGCACGCTTCCGTCCGCCGTTGCCACCCAATTGCCGTATCTGTCCACCGCGCCATAGGGGACGTAGGTGCATCCGCCCTCCCCGTAGGCGAGATTCACCAGCGGCAGGGTCAACCCTTCGCCGTCCTCCTCTGTCGTGGACACGATATAGTCCACGCCGAAGCGCATCGTCATGCTGTCGCTGTAATTCAGCACAAGGATGCTTTCCGCCGAAATCCAGAAGTTGTCCTCCCCAGCCATCGGATTCTGCACCACGCACCATGTGCCGCCGTAGGGCTGCGCGCCGTCGGTGTCTGAGCAGTAGAAGCGCCCGTCCGCGTCCAGCCGAAGGTACAGATAGCCGATTTCACTGCCGGAATACAGATACCAGCTGCCGACATATTTCGCTGCTTCGTCCGGCAGTTCCACTTCGTCAATCACCACGTCGCGCCGCGGCACAAACCCGCACATCGGCTTGCCGTCCACCGTCGCTTCTACGTAGGCATATGCCCAGTCGTCGTTCACGCCCAGCAGATACCACATCGTCAGCTTCGTCCCGGCGGGCAGTTCCGCCTGATGGTACTCGCTGACGTGCGGATCGTCGGTCAGGTAGGTGTCATACGCCGTCAGCATCGGGATATGCAGGCGCTGGCTCTGGGTCGGCTGACCAATCTTTACCCAGCCAAAGCGGCTTGTCCGCAGGCTGACGCGGTATTCAATCAGCGACCAGTCTCCTTCGGTGCAATACAGGCGATACTCATCCCCCGTGCTGAACGACGCTTTCCCCTTCGCCGCGCGGGACGCCTCCGTACTCGGCGCGGCATAGACCGGGTACGACTGCTTGCCGCTTTTCTTCCCCGGAACATTCTGCGCGCCAATCCAGCCCACAGCGTCGTAATTCTCGTACAGCGCCATGCTGCTGTATACATCGCGCATCCGCCGCACGTCGCCCACGCCGCGGCGGGGCATATTGTGGATGTTGAAGTTTTCCAGTGTGACTTCCGTCACCCACATTGCGCTGTCTTCGCCCTGCGTTACCAGATAGCGGTAGGATTCCTGCCGCTCCACCTCCACGCCGCCCATCTTCGCATACGTCAGCGTATACGCCGTTTCGCCCCGGTCATTGCTGATGCGCTCAAAGCGATACAGTTCTTTCACCTTCGGATACGCCAACTCAAAGCCGTTATTGATGCGCGCGAGCTTCGGCTTCCCGGATGTGCTCTGCTCCGACGGCTGATAGACGGCAGTCGTCGAGACAATAACACTCTTCCAGCCGTCCGCGCCCTTTTCCGCCGCAATCAGCTGATTGTGATAGCGGCTCTGCATGATGATGCGCGCGCTATTCTCCTTCCGCGCATAATCATCCGCCAAATGATAATAGTCGTCATAATCATTCGTGTTCGACACAAGCGGCACCAAGGCCTCGGGCAAGCCCCAGCCGTTCGCGGAGGCAACAGGCATTACCATCATCATCAAGGGCAAAATCAGCAGAATCCACCGTTTCTTCATCGCTCTCAGCTCCTTTAGAGGTATTTCCCTACCTAAATAAACGCATCAAGGCGCAATTTCCCTGCGAAGTGCCAAAAATCTTGAAAAATGTTCTGCCAGTTCATTCTGAATCCATCTTTCTATGGTATGATGGCGGACGCAAACAGAAAAGGAGGGATTGAAACCCATGCTACGGATTTTGAAACACCTCAGGTGGAAAGAGTGGCTGCTCGTCGCCGCCTGTGTAGTGCTGATTGTGGGGCAGGTGCAGCTTGACTTAGCCCTGCCTGATTATATGTCGGAAATCACCCGTCTGGTGCAGACGGAAGGCAGCCAGATGAGCGATATCCTGCTCGCAGGGGGCAAGATGCTGCTGTGCGCGCTGGGGTCAATGCTGCTGACGGTCTGCACGACATTCTTTACCGCACAGATTGCATCACGCTTCTCCGCTCGGCTGCGCGGCGAAATGTACCGCAAGGTGGTCGGCTTCTCAAACGAGGAAATCAACCGTTTCTCCACCGCCAGCCTGATTACCCGCACAACCAACGACATTTCGCAATTGCAGATGTTCTTTTCCTTCGGGATGCAGTCGCTGATTAAAGCGCCGATTATGGCGTTCATTGCCGTGGGCAAAATCAGCACGAAGAGCTGGGAATGGTCGCTGCTGACAGGCGGCGTGATTGCGTTCGTGTGTGTGCTGCTGGTGTTCATCATGCTCTACGCCGTGCCGCGCATGAAGAAAATGCAGGCGCTGACGGACAACCTAAACCGCATCACGCGTGAGAACCTGACGGGCTTGCAGGTCGTCCGCGCCTACAACGCGGAAAACTATCAGGAGGGCAAATTCGCCAAAGCAAACGAGGAAATGACCCGCAACAGCCAGCAGGCGAATATCGCCATGTCCGTCATGAATCCGGGCATGAATCTGGCGATGAACGGCTTGACGCTGGGCATCTACTGGATCGGTGCGGCGCTCATCAGTGCGATTGCGGTCACGTCGCCCGCCGCGATGATGGAGCGCATCGGGCTGTTCTCGGACATGGTGGTCTTTATGCAGTACGCGATGCAGGTCATCATGGCGTTCCTGATGCTGGTGATGATTTTCGTCATGCTGCCGCGCGTGACTGTTTCCGCGAGCCGCGTCAATGAGGTGCTGGACACGAAGGCACGCATTGTGGACGGCAAGGAAACGCAGGGCAAGCCCGGAATGAAGGGCGAAATCGAGTTCCGCGACGTCTCCTTCCGCTATCCCGATGCCGACGGCGACGCCATCCACCACATCTCCTTCACCGCGCATCACGGCCAGACAGTTGCCCTCATCGGCGCGACGGGCTGCGGCAAGAGCAGCATCATCAACCTGATTCCGCGCTTGTATGACGCGACGAGCGGGCAGGTGCTGGTAGACGGCGTGGACGTGCGTGACTACACGCAGGACGCCCTGCGCAGCAAGATTGGCTTTGTGCCGCAGAAGGCGTTCCTGTTCTCCGGCACGGTCAGCAGCAACGTCGGCTACGGCGAGGGCAATGCGTCGGGCGCTGCCATCCGCAAGGCGGTTGCTATCGCGCAGGCGGCGGAATTTGTCGAATCCCCGGAGGTCGGGTATTCCGGCACAGTCGCGCAGGGCGGCTCGAACTTCTCCGGCGGACAGAAGCAGCGTTTGTCTATTGCCCGCGCAGTGGCGCGCGACCCGGAAATCCTCGTCTTTGACGACTCCTTCTCCGCGCTGGACTACAAGACCGACCGTGCATTGCGTCAGGCGCTTCGCCAGCAGACCGGCGGCACGACGAACATCATCGTCGCCCAGCGCATCGGCACGATTCGCGACGCGGACTGCATCCTCGTCATCGAGGACGGCGCGATTGTCGGCAAGGGCACGCACCGCGAGCTGATGGAAAGCTGCAAGGTCTATCAGGAAATCGCGTATTCTCAGCTGTCAAAGGAGGAACTTGCGTCATGAGTGAAACGAAACGCCGTCCGGGCGGTCATCCCGGAATGCGCGGGCCGGGCGTACCGGGCGAAAAGGCGAAGGACTTCCGCGGTTCGCTGGGGAAGCTCATCCGCCACTGCAAGCCCTTCTATCCGGTCATTTGCATCGCGATTCTGGGCGACTTGGCGGGCGTCATTATCCGCCTGATCGGCCCGAACAAAATCAGCGAAATCACCAACCTGATTACCGCCGGACTGCGCGGCGAGATTGACATGCCCGCCATCCAGAAAATCTGCATCACGCTGATAATTCTCTATGTCGTCGGCGCGCTGCTGAGCTTCATAACCGGGCTGGTCATGACCGTGGTGACGCAGCGGGTCAACCGGGGCCTTCGCGACGGCATTTCCCACAAAATCAACCGCCTGCCGGTCAGCTACTTCCAGTCCACCTCCACCGGCGACGTGCTCTCCCGCGTCACCAATGACGTGGACACCATCGGGCAGACGCTGCAGAACAGCCTGACCAGCCTTGTCTCCGCCGTGACGATGTTCATCGGCAGTGTCGTGATGATGCTCTCAACGAACTGGGTAATGGCGCTGACGGCGATTGTGTCGTCGATGCTGGGCTTCGGGCTGATGCTTGGCATCATGAGCCGCTCGCAGAAGTACTTCGTCGCGCGCCAGCGGTGGCTGGGCGATCTGAACGGCCATATTGAAGAAATCTACACAGGGCACAATGTCGTCCGCCTCTTCGGCGCGGAGCAGCGCGAACAGCAGGCGTTCGACCGCATCAACGGCAAGATGCAGGAGACGGACTGGAAGAGCCAGTTCATGTCCGGCCTGATGATGCCGCTGATGGGCTTCATCGGCAATTTCGCGTATGTGGCGGTGTGCGTCGTCGGCGCGGTGCTGGCGATGAACGGCTCGATTACCTTCGGCGTGATTGTCGCCTTCATGATGTATGTGCGCCTGTTCACCTCGCCCCTGAGCCAGTTAGCACAGGCGGCGACGAACCTGCAATCCGCGGCGGCGGCGGCAGAGCGCGTCTTTGAATTCCTTGAAGCGAAGGAAATGCCCGACGAATCCCACCTGCCCGCACAGACCACAGCCGTTCGCGGCGAGGTGACGTTCGACCACGTCCGCTTCGGCTACACGCCGGACAAAATCATCATTCACGACTTCTCCGAGCATGTGCAGCCGGGTCAGAAGGTCGCCATCGTCGGCCCGACCGGCGCGGGCAAAACCACGATGGTCAATCTGCTGATGAAGTTCTATCCGCTGGGCGGCGGCGAAATCCGCATTGACGGCGTACCGCTGTCGCAGATGACGCGCGAGCATGTCCACGACCTCTTCGGCATGGTCTTGCAGGACACTTGGCTCTTCGAGGGCAGCATCCGCGACAACCTCTGCTACGGCAAGGAGGGCATCACGGATGAGCAGCTTGACCAAGTGACCCGCGCGACGGGGCTGTACCACCTTATCCACACCCTGCCAGAGGGTTACGATACCCTGCTTTCCGACAAACTGAACCTCTCCGCCGGACAGAAGCAGCTGATGACGATTGCCCGCGCCATGATTGAAAACGCGCCGATGCTGATTCTCGACGAAGCGACCTCCTCCGTCGATACACGCACAGAAATGCTGATTCAGCAGGCGATGGACACGCTGACAAAGGGGCGTACCTCGTTCGTCATTGCGCACCGTCTTTCCACCATCAAGAATGCGGACAAGATTCTGGTCATGCGCCACGGCGACATCATCGAATCCGGCACGCACGAGGATCTGCTGCAAAAGGGCGGCTTCTACGCCGAGCTGTACAACTCGCAGTTCGAGCAGGCGTAACACATTTTCCAACTGCATAACAACCCCGGCAGCACACAAGGACGATTGTCCAGCGGCTGCCGGGGCTTTTCTATTGCGGTAGGATACGCTCTCCGTTTTTCCCCTGCAATGAAAAAGACCAGCATCGAGAGAAAACCTTCTCCCATGCTGGTCGGTCTCGCCCATTTGGCGCGACAATGTTGAGTTGATGGAAAGAGCAGCTTGGGGGCGCTCCTGCGGGAGCGCGAAGTTACTGGCAGGGACGCTTCGCTGCCTGCACCTTTGTTGAGCGCGTTGGGCATACTGGTCGCCCGTGAAACAATTGGGGCGTTGCCCCAAACCCCACAGAGGCGCTGCCTCTGGACTCCGCAAGGGGAAATTTTCCCCTTGACCCCTTTCGCGCGATTGAGTTGGTCGCTTTTCCTTACTTCTTCCGCGTGTTAATCCGATTATTTTGCTTCCTGCTCCATGTTTTTCCGTGCGGCGGAAAGCATCAGCTTCACGCGATTGAGCTGATTTACCTCACTCGCGCCGGGGTCAAAGTCCACCGCGCAGATATTCGCCTGCGGATACTTCTTCCTTAACTGCTTGATGACCCCCTTGCCCACCACATGGTTCGGCAAGCACGCAAACGGCTGAATGCACACGATATTTGGCACGCCCGTCAGCAGCAGTTCCGCCATTTCACCCGTCAGGAACCACCCTTCGCCGTACTGGTTGCCCTGCGAAAGGAACGGGTCGGATAGCTCAGCAATCTGCTCAATATGCATCGGCGGTTCAAAGCGCTTGGACTTTTCCAGCGCCTTGAGTGCGGGACGCCGCAGCGCGCGAATGCCCTTCACGCCCAGTACCGCGCTCGCCTCGCTTGTCCAGCCCTTGCCCAGATACTCGTGCTTGAACTTGCCGTTGTAAACGGAGTAGTTCATGAAGTCCATCAGGTCGGGCACAACGGCTTCCGCGCCCTCTTCTTCCAGCAAATCGACCAGATGGTTATTCGCCACGGGCATATACTTCACCAGAATTTCGCCCACGATGCCCACGCGCGGCTTCCTCATGTCCTCGTGAATCGGCAGATGGTCAAAGTCGTCCACAAGCTGCTGGCAGAGGTCGCCGTAGCGGCCCGTGCCGTTCACCAGATGGTCAATGATCTTCTGCGACCATGTCCCCGCCAGCCGGTTGGCGCTGCCCGCCTCGATTTCGTAGGGGCGCACCCGATACAGGCAGCGCATCAGCAAATCGCCGAAAACAATCGCCTGCGCCGCGCCGATGAGCATCGGCAGGGTGAAGTGGAAGCCCTCGTTCGTTTCCATGCCGTTGGCGTTAATGGAGATAACCGGGATATGCCCCAGACCGGCTTTCGCCAACGCGCGGCGGATGAAACCGACGTAGTTGCTTGCGCGGCAGCAGCCGCCCGTCTGCGTCATGGCGAGGGCAAGGCGGTCGGTGTCGTACTTGCCGGACAGCACGGCTTCCATCATCTGCCCGACGGTGATGATAGACGGATAGCAGGCGTCGTTGTTGACGAATTTGAGGCCCGTATCAATCGCGGAGCGGGTATCGTTTTCCAGCATGACGATGTGATACCCGTGCTTCTCCAGCACCGGCTGAAGCAGACGGAAATGAATCGGTGACATGTTCGGCGCAAGAATGGTGTAGCCCTTCTTCTGCATGTCGCGGGTATATTCCACGCGATGATACGTCGCGGGCACAGGATGCGCCACGATGCCGCGCTTTTCGCGCTGCGCCATCGCCGCCAGCAGCGACCGCACGCGGATGCGCGCCGCGCCCAGCGAGTTCACCTCGTCAATTTTGATGAGCGTATACAGCTTGCCGCAGCGTTCCAGAATTTCCGCCACCTGATCGGTCGTCACGGCGTCCAGCCCGCAGCCGAAGGAGTTGAGCTGAATCAGCTCTAAATCATCCCGCTGGCTGACAAACTGCGCCGCCACATACAGGCGGGAATGGTACACCCACTGGTCGCTCACGCGCAGGGGATGCTCACCGTGGAAGGACGCGGGGATGCTGTCCTCGGTCAGCACCGCCAGCCCATAGGAGGCAATCAGCTCCGGCATTCCGTGGTTGATTTCCGGGTCAACGTGGTACGGCCGTCCCGCCAGCACGATGCCCTTCTTGTGGTTCTCCTCCATCCATTGCAGCACCTTCAGACCCTCGGCGCGCACGTCGGTCTTGGCACACTGCTGCTCGTCCCAGCCCGCGTGAACCGCGTCGCGAACCTCCTGCTCCGGGATATTGAAGGTCTTGCGGAAGAAGCGCACGAGCGCATCCGCCGCCGTTTTTTCGCTGGTCAGCGCGAGGAACGGTTTAAGCATCCGCACGCGCCCCTCGGTCACATCCTCGACGTTGTTGGCGATATTCTCCGGATTCGCCACGACCATCGGGCAGTTGAAGTGGTTTTGGGTCTTCATATCCTCCTGCCGCTCGTAGAACACGCTCGGATAGAAGATTGTCCCGACGCCCTGATCAATCAGCCACTGCACATGCCCATGCGCCATTTTCGCCGGATAGCACTCGCTTTCCGACGGAATGGACTCCATGCCCTTTTCGTAGATTGCGCGGCTGGACGCAGGGGACAGCACCACCCGGAAGCCCAGCTTCGTCAGCAGCGTCATCCAGAACGGGAAGTTCTCATACATGTTCAGCACGCGGGGAATGCCCAGTTCGCCGCGTGTGGCTTGTTCGGCGGTCAGCGGCTGATAGTCGAACATCCGCTTGAGCTTGTACGCCATCACGTTCGGGCCTTTTTCGCCCGCTGCGGTTTTGCCCAGCCCCTTTTCGCAGCGGTTGCCCGTGATGTGCCGCCGTCCGCCGGGGAAGAGGCTGACCGTCAGCATACAGTGGTTCGTGCAGCCCTGACAGCGCGCCGTCCGCGTCTGCCACTGCAAGCCCAGAATGTCCTGAATCGGCAGGGTAGAGGAGGGTGTATCGCTGCCCGACGCCCGGTCGCGCGCAATCAGCGCCGCACCGAACGCGCCCATCATGCCGGAAATATCCGGGCAGACGGCCTCCACGCCCGCAAGCTGCTCGAACGCGCGCAGCACCGCCTTGTTGTGGAACGTGCCGCCCTGCACGACGATATGCTGCCCCAGTTCCTTCGGGTCAGCGAGCTTGATGACCTTGAACAGCGCATTCTTGATGACCGAACACGCCAGACCCGCGCTGATGTCCTGAATCGTCGCGCCCTGCTTCTGCGCCTGCTTGACGTTGGAGTTCATGAACACGGTGCAGCGCGTTCCCAAATCAACCGGGGCGGGCGCAAAGAGGGCTTCCGCTGCGAATCCTTCCGCTGTGTAGCCCATCGAGTTTGCGAAGTTCTCCAAGAAGCTGCCACAGCCGGACGAACACGCTTCATTCAGCAGAATCGTGTCCACCGAGCCGTTTTTCAGCTTGATGCACTTCATGTCCTGCCCGCCGATATCCAGCACACAGTCCACTTTCGGGTCAAAGAACGCCGCCGCGGTGCAGTGCGCAATCGTCTCCACCTCGCCGTCATCAAGCCGGAACGCCGATTTCAGCAGGCTTTCGCCGTAGCCGGTAGAGCAGGAGCGCGCAATCACCGCCGTGTCGGGCATCTTCTCCATCAGCTCGCGCATCGCCGTGCGCGCCGTCTCAATCGGGCTGCCGGAATTGCCCGCGTAGTAGCTGTACAGCAATTCACCCTTTTCGCCGATCAGCGCGACTTTCGTCGTCGTCGAACCCGCGTCAATGCCCAGATAGCACTTGCCGGAATACGTTGCCAAATCGCCGCGCTGCACCTTCGCCTGTGCGTGGCGGCGGTTGAACGCCGCATATTCCTCCTGATTGCGGAACAGCGGCGGCAGGTGCTTCAAGCCGAAGGTCAGCATGACGCCGTGTTCGAGGCGTTCGAGCAGGCTATCCATCGGCACGGCTTCGTCCTCGCCGTCCGAAAGCGCCGCCATCGCCGCGCCCGTCGCCGCAAAAAGGTGCGAATTGTCCGGCACAATCGCGGTTTCCTCTGTCAGGTGCAGGGTGCGGACAAACGCCTGCCGCAGTTCGGACAGGAAGTGCAGCGGCCCACCCAAGAACGCCACATGCCCGCGAATCGGCTTGCCGCACGCCAGCCCGGAAATCGTCTGGTTCACAACCGCCTGAAAAATCGACGCCGCCAGATCCTCACGCGCCGCGCCCTCGTTAATCAGCGGCTGAATGTCGCTCTTGGCAAACACGCCGCAGCGCGCCGCAATGGGGTACAGCTCATGATAGTGCTTTGCCAGTTCGTTCAAGCCGGGCGCATCGGTTTTCAGCAGCGCCGCCATCTGGTCGATAAAAGACCCCGTGCCGCCCGCGCACACGCCGTTCATGCGCTCTTCCAATCCGCCGGTGAAATAGATAATTTTCGCGTCCTCGCCGCCCAATTCGATGGCGACGTCGGTCTGCGGCGCGGCCTTCTGCAGCGCTTCCGCCACCGCAACGACCTCCTGTACGAACCCGACGCGCAGCGCTTCCGCCAGCGAAATTGCGCCCGATCCGGTCATGCGCACCTTCACGCGGCACGCGCCGAGTTTCTTCCGCGCTTCCCGCATCATCTCCGCCAGCGTCTCCTGCGTATGCGCGCAGTGGCGGCGATATTCGCCCCAGACCATTTCTCCCGCTTCGTTCAGCAGCACCAGCTTGACGGTGGTAGAACCGATGTCAATGCCCGCATAATAATAGGTGTTTGTTTCCATTCCAGTACCTCGTCCGTCGGGCTTTCCGCCGCCACCACCAGCGAAAGCGCCCGGAAAATGATTGGTTTTTCGTTCTGCACACTCTGCCGTTTTTCCCACAGCGAGGTGCAGTCCGAATCGTTTTAATTCGCCATCAACCGCGAAAAATCCTCTTGCTTTTGCAGGAAAAGTCGTGGGTTTTTGTTCAATCGGATGCGATTGCTTAAAAACATGATTTTTGGTAACACCGCACAAATGAGGTGATCGGCTGACGAATGAATTTTTCGTCAGATGCAAATGCAAATTTCGAAGGTTTACTGGAGGTAAATCGAGGAATTTGCATGCCGCAGATGGCGGAAAAGACATCGTCAGACGCGCCGCCGAATTGTGCGGTGGTGCCTTTATACTATTCCCAGTGCGGAAAAGGCATCGCCCGACGCACCGCCGAGTTGTGCGGTGTTGCTTATAAGTAAAAGAATCCCCGTCAGCCCACGAATCGGGTAGACGGGGAAGCATGGAAGAGAGAAATCTACGGCGTTGTGCAGGAGCCGCATAAGGCGTATTGCTGTATGCTTTTGTATTTCAGGCATCTGCCTTCGGCCGTTGCGTGCAAGGCATTGCGCCCTGCACGTCCTTCATCATACCGCGCCTTTCCCATAAAATCAACCCGGTTTGCACACACCAAAATGTGTACTTCCATATTTCTCCCTTGAAATCCACAAAAAATACACTTTGTGCTGATTATTCGCCATTCTCCAGCTCTGCCAGAATTGTCGGAACTTTCGCGGCTTCCGCCGGATCAAGCGGCGGATAATCCGGGTTCACATCCATCAGCACATCCAGCAGAATTTCGCTCATCAGGTAGCGCGTGAACCACTTGTCATCCGCCGGAAGGACGTACCATGGGGATTCCTTCGTCGCGGTCGCATTGATGGCATCCTCGAACGCTTCGTCATACTGCTTCCACAGGCGGCGTTCGCGCATGTCATCCACCGAGAGCTTCCAGTGCTTATCTTCGCGTTCCAGCCTGTCAAGGAAGCGGCGCTTCTGCTCGTCACGGCTGACGTTCAGGTACACCTTGACGACGCGGTATCCGTTCTCGTAAAGGTACTGTTCCCAATTGCAAATCTGCCGATAACGCTTAGGGTAGAAATTCGAATCATCCGTCACGCGCGGCGGCATGGCATAGCCCTTCTCCATGTGGTGCACGCGCGTCACGAGAACGTCCTCGTAGTGGCTGCGATTCATCACGCCGATTTTCCCGCGCGGCGGAACGGTGCGGATGATACGCCAGAGATAATCATGGCTGAGTTCTTCCTTACTGGGCGCTTTGAATGCCGCGACTTCCAGCGCCGCCGGGTTCAGCTGCCCAAACACCTTTTTGATGAGGCTGTCCTTGCCCGCCGCGTCACGCGCCTGAATGGCAATCAGGATGCCCTCACGCCCCTGCGCATAGAGTTTATCCTGCAGTGCCGCCGCTTCCGCAAGGTTCTCCATCGTTTGCGCCTTGAGCGTCTTTTTATCCACGAACTCCGGCGCGCCCGTCTCCGCGTCCTTCAATTCGAGCTTCTTGCTGCCATCCCAGCGGTAGTCTTTCAGCGACACAATGCCCATGATGCTTTCTCCTTACAAGGGAGGTTCTCCCTTGACCTTTTCGCGCGATTGAGTTGGTAACTTTTTTATACTGCATTCGTGTGTTTACACAGGGATTTCGCCTCCGCGGAGGCGACAGGGGGGCAATGAAAACAGACGAATGTCTGCGGTCGCCCCCTTGACCCCTTCGCCTCCGGATGTTACTATATGGTAGTTTTTATTGGGAAAACGAAAAGCGCACTAACTAAAAACTTTCGGTTAAAACCAATAAACAGGAGTGTGCGCACCGAAGGTTTCCAAAGGGCGATCGGAAAGCCCTTTGGTCGCCTCCGCAGAGGCGATTCCCCCTGCGACATGACCATAATGTCACAAAAGCGTACACCGCGAAGCCATTCAAGAGAGCAATCGCCACGTCCCTCTTAAGGTAACACCGCACAAATGAGGTGGTCGGCTGGCGAATGGATTTTTCGTCAGATGCAAATGCAAATTTCGAAGGTTTACTGGAGGTAAATCGAGAAATTTGCATGCCGCAGATGGCGGAAAAGGCATCGCCAGACGCGCCGCCGAATTGTGCGGTGGTGCCTTAAATCTGCATCGAGGGGAACACGCTCGTGTGTTCCACCAATTCCGCACGGAACCGCTGCACCAAGCGCACCTGCGGCTCGCTGTCGCTCATCACCCGCATCGTCAAATCCGTCACGCCCGTGCTCGCCAGCGCCTGTTTCGTCTGCTGGAGCAAACGCGTGCCCAAGCCCTTGCGCTGGAACTCCGGCACGATATACAGCCCCATAACCTCCGCCGACGTGTACTGCCCCGCGGCGACGCACGCACCAACCAGATTCGACCCATACAGGATGCCCAGCGCGGCGAAATTCTGCCGATTCATCTGCTGAAGCAGGAAGCCGTGGTCAAAGTAGCTGAACCCGGCGCCGCGCATCCGCGACACCAAATCCATCTGCTCCTGCACGGTGTTGAGCGGAAGCGTGATGCACGAGCAGTTGAACAGCTGCGGCACTTCGTCAGGGTCGTTCAGGCGCACCAAATCCTCGGTGTAATCCATCTTGAAGCCGTTGTGCTCATAAAACGCCAATTGGCGCTCGTCCTGCACATCCACGGCTGTGTACAGCCGTGCCGCCGCACCGGGCGCTTGATTGCGCAGCTGCCGCGCGCGCGCCGCAAGCGACCCCAGCAGCCAGTATTCGCCTTCCGGCTTGCTGGTCATGCTGAAGTAGATGTTGACCGGGCGCGAAGGGAAAATCGTCGGCTGATACTGATAAATCAGGAATCCCTCGCCGACGGGGTTGTTCTGGTCGTCCTTGACGAAGAATACGTCCTCTTTCGGCAGACCCTTGTAAAATTCGTTCGGTTGCGTCACCTGCATGGCTTATTTCCTTTCTTCGGCGGTCTGAATGCGGCCGTCATCCAGCAGCACGGCGATGAACATCGGCACAAGTGCGAGCATCATCACCCCATAAAGTATTCCGTTGTTGATGGCAGACTTGTCCAGCGCAAATTCCACGGCGATGCACACGCCCGCGCCAAGCATCAGCATCACGATGCGCGTAATGCTGATTCTTTTCAGCCCATCCCGGCGGATGCAGCGGGTCAGGCGTGATGCCAGCAGCACCGCCAGCGTCAGCGCCGCCATGAGCATATTCAGGCGGACAAAGCCGAAGCGGATAAGCTCATCCGCGCGCCACGAATCGAGCAGCACCTGCATCACGCTGATGATGGTCAGCCCGGTTTCCAGCGTCCGCCCGGCGATTTTCTGCCTGCGCCCTTGCACCAGCACAATCACGAGTGCGACTGCCGCAACGATGGCTTCATATGCCCAAACCAGCATCTGACCGTCCTCATTCTGGAAAGGCAGGAAGTACCAGCAGATATCGTCCATCTGTTTGCTGAAGCCCTGCCCCGTGAAACCCTCGGCAAGGCGCAGGCCGCACAGCGCCAGCAGCGCGCCGGGCGTCACCGCATCCAGCAGAGGCAGCGCCTTCTGCTTCGTCAGTTTCGCATACAGCGCAATCGCGCCCATGCCGCCGAGGATGCCGCCATAGAGCGTATAACCGCCCTGCCAGAACTGCCAGAAGAACGAGCTGCCGCCCAAATCAACCATGATGTACGAATACCGGGCAAGCATATACAGCACGCGCGCGCCCACCAGCGCGCCAAAGCCGCCAACCGTGCAAATCGCCGCGCGGGTGTCCAGCGGGAGGCGCTTGCGCGAGCACAGCAGCGTCAGCACCAAACCGCACAGAACGCTGATAGCAGCGGTCAAGCCGTATTTCGTCAGAAAGAAGATGTCGGGATTCCAATAATCAATCTCTTCTGACTCCATCAGCGGCTGCACCACGTCCACAATCCGCGCGGAAGGCGACGGCACAAGCAGCAGCACTGCAATGGGCAAGGCAATCAGCAGCAGGGCGCACCAAATCGCTGCATTTTGTTTTTTCATTTTTTCTGGGTACTCCTTCAATTCCGCCGAAGCCGACGGGTTTCTTTTTTTGCTGATGCGGAGAATTTCGCAGAACTCCGCAGAATATATTATACTTGCTTTTTCCCCGGTTGACAAGCTGTAATCCGGATTCTTTCAGCTATCCATCACAAATTTTCTGTTACAAATTTCCGCCCGCGCTCAGCACCAGCAGCGCAATTCCCAGCGCCAATATCCCCGAAATCACGCCGTGCAGCGCCTGCCACGCCAGCTGTTCACCCAGCCGCATCAATCCTTGCGGGTACAGCGCGCGGTTCTGCATGATGACCGCGCAGCCGCCGAAACCCGTCGCTGCGGACAGGAGAGCAATCCGCAACGGCAGAGGTGCCGGCAGGTTCGCGATTGTCACCGCGCCCGTCGTAACTTCCAGCAGCGTCGTCAGCGGGAGACGCATCGCATCAGGCAGAAAGTCCGTCAGCGTCGCAAAGACGCGAAGCATCGTCATCGTGCCGCAGACAAGGAGCATGGTTCGGGCGCTTTCCTCCACCGCGCGGGCGAAGGAGACAGGGGACAGTGCTGCTTCTGGCACTTTTTCAGCGGATGTAACCCTCGTCCACCGTTTTGCCAATCGCCCCGCGCAGCAGCCGCCCGCCAGCACGCTCAGCAGCACAATTGCCCCCGCGATTCGGCTGTTCAGCCAGCTTCCGATTGTCCCCAGCAGGAACATCGGGCTCATCGTCGCGCAGGAGACCGCCAGTTCCTTCTGTTCCCAGTGCGGACGGCTGCCCTGCATCGCCAGCAGCCGCGCACCCGTCGGCGAACCGCCGCACCAGCCCAGCAGCATCAGCAGTCCGGGCTGCATGTCGCGTCCGCATCGGCTCACCAGCAACTGCGACAGCGTCAAGTACGGGAACAGCCCCGGCATCACGCTGCGCACGAACAGCGCACACGCCGCTTCCGCCGCCGCCATCGTCTCCGGCGCGCGCAGGAGCAGCAGCGCCATCATCCCTGCCAGCAAAATCCGCATTTTCGTCCCTGCCTTTCTGGGGAAAGGATATGCGGCGGTTGACAAGTTTCATTCGGGAAGGTACAATTGAAGGAGATAGGAGGAGAATCCCCATGAAAGACACCTTCCTCATGATTGACGGCAACAGCCTGCTGCACCGGGCTTTCCACGCCCTCCCGCTGATGGACGCGGGCGGCGTTTACACCAATGCGATTTACGGCTTTCTGACCATGATGCTCAAAGCGATTTCAGACGAAAACGCCCGCTATCTCGCGGTCTGCTTCGATGAGCACGCGCCGACGTTCCGTCACACGGCATATCCCGACTACAAAGCGGGACGCGCCGCGACGCCGGATGAACTGCGCCAGCAGTTCGCCACCATTCGGACGCTGCTGCCGGAAATGGGCATCCAGGTTTTCTCCCTGCAAGGCTGGGAGGCGGACGATCTGCTCGGCACGCTGTCCAAACTGGGTGAGGACGCCGGGGTCAGCCCCGTCATTCTGACCGGCGACCGCGACGCGCTCCAACTGGTGTCCGATACGACGCAGGTGCTGTTCACCCGCAAGGGCATCAGCGAAACGACGCACTTTACACCCGCCATGGTGTACGAAGTGTATGGCTTCTCGCCGGAGCAGGTGGTGGACTGGAAGGGGCTGGCGGGAGACAGCAGCGACAACATCCCCGGCATCCCCGGCGTCGGCGACAAAACCGCCGTGCGTCTGCTGCACCAGTATGGGACGCTGGACAATATCCTCGCACATGCGGGCGAAGTGAAGGGCAAACTTGGCGAAAAGCTCGTCACATGGGCGGAACAGGCGAAAATGTGCCGCGAACTGGCGACGATTCGCCGCGACGCGCCGATTGCGTTTTCCCTCAAGGCGTGCGCCATGCCAGACTTCCGGCATGGGATTCCCGCGCTGGAAAAGCTGAAGCTGAACAGCATCATCCGCCGCCTGCAAGCGTCTGACGACGCGCCCGCGCCGGATACCGCCGCAGACGAAACGCCCCTGACGCTCCTGCCGTTTGCGGACGCTGCCCCGATTTCCTCCGGCGCTGATCTGACCGCGTGGCTCACCGCCCTGCCGGACAGCGCCCGCCCGATTGCCATCGCGCTGGATGACACGGTGCTGACATGCGCGGCGCAGGATTTGTCCTGCTGTCAGGCGGCACTCGGCGGCGATCTGCTCACTCCCGGCGCTGACCCGGAGGATCTGCTCCGCGCCCTCGCACCCGACCTCGCCGCGCACCCCGCCGTCATCCACGACGGCAAAACGCTGTGGCACCGGCTGAACCGCGCGAAGCTCCCCATGCCGGAGCGCTATGCGTGGGACGTGCAGTTGGGCGCGTACCTGCTTGACCCGCAGCGCAAGAGTTACAGTCTGGACGCGCTGTGCGGTGATTTGCCCACTGACGCGCGCGGAATGCTCTCGCTGTGCCGGTGGCAGCAGGCGAATATTGACCGCATGGGCATGAGTCACCTCATGCGCGACGTGGAAATGCCGCTTTCCGGCGTGCTGTACCGCATGGAGGACATCGGCTTCACCGTCGATACGGCGTTCCTGCGGCAATTGGGCGAGCGCTACACGCAGGAAATTGAGCAGAGCAAGCAGCAGGTGTTCGCCGCCTGCGGAACAACCTTCAACCTCAACAGCACCCAGCAGCTTGGCGACGTGCTATTCGATAAATTGCAGCTGCCGCACGGCAAGAAGACAGCGCGCGGCTACTCCACCTCCGCCGAAGTGCTGGAAGGTTTGCAGGACATCGCGCCGGAGGTCATTACGCCGCTATTACGCTATCGGCAGCTGACGAAGCTCAATTCGACCTACGTCGAGGGTCTGCTGCGCCTGACGGACGCGACCGGGCGCGTACACTCCACCTTCGACCAAGTCGCCACCGCCACCGGGCGCATTTCGTCCAGCGAGCCGAATTTGCAGAACATCCCCGTCCGCACGGAGGAGGGCAAGGAAATCCGTCAGGCGTTCCTGCCGCGCGCGGGCTGGGTACTGCTGGACGCGGATTACAGCCAGATTGAGCTTCGCCTGATGGCGCACTTCTCCGGCGACCACGCACTGGTGGAAGCCTTCCGCACGGGGCAGGACGTTCACGCGCGCACTGCCAGCGAAATCTTCGACGTGCCACTGGATGAGGTGGATTCTACGCTCCGTTCCCGCGCAAAAGCGGTCAATTTCGGCTTGATTTACGGCATCAGCGGATTTGGTCTTGCGAAAAACACGGGCGTGAGCCGTCAGGAGGCGCAGGAGTTCATCAACCGCTATTTCGCGAAATATCCGGGCGTGAAGCGCTTCATGGACAGCGCCGCCGAGGACGGGCAGCACAACGGCTACGCGCTGACGCTGATGGGGCGTCGGCGGTATCTGCCGGAGCTGAAGAGCGACAAGGCGGTTGTGCGCGAGTTCGGCAAGCGCGCCGCCATGAATACGCCCGTGCAGGGGACGGCGGCGGATATTATCAAGCTGGCGATGGTACGGGTGGATGAAGCCTTGCGCCGGGAGGGACTGAAGAGTCGGCTGATTTTGCAGGTGCATGACGAACTGCTGCTGGAATGCCCGCCGGAGGAAGTGGAAAAAGCGGGGAAGCTGCTGAAGGATGCGATGGAGCATGTGATTGAGCTGCGCGTGCCGCTGCTGGCAGAGGTGCATCAGGGGACAAACTGGGCGGAAGCAAAATAAGGATAGGGGAAAAATAGGATAAACACGCGGAAGGAGTAAGGAAGAGAAATCAACTCAATCGCGAAAAGGGGTCAAGGGGCAATGCCCCTTGCGGAGTCCAGAGGCAGCGCCTCTGGTGGGGTTTGGGGCAACGCCCCAACTGTTCCTCGTCAAATCAATTCAAAGAGAAAAGTCAACAAAAGGCGCAGGCAGCGAAGCGTCCCTGCCAGTAACTTTGCGCATCCGCAGATGCGCCCCCAAGCTGCTTTACCCACCACTTGCATATTGTCGCGCCAGATGGGCGCGACTGAGTAGTTGGTCTTGCAACCATAGCTGCTTTTGCCCACAAGCAGGGGATTTCGCCTCTGCAACCGTAATCATCCCATCATAAAAATCCCCCGTCAGCCGGACATCATCATCCGCTGGCGGGGGATTCGTATCCCTATCAGTACTCGTAAATCGTAATCAGCCCGCCCATGTTGTCCAGCGACATGGTGTAGTTGCTGGTCTTGCGGCTGATGCTGACGGAGAAGGTGCTGCTGTCGTCGCCCACCTGCTGGCGGACGATTTCGTACTTCAGCTGACCGTCCTCAAACACGGCGATGTGCGGGTGCGCCATCAGGTACTCGATGTACTCTTCCAAGCACATGTCCAGATGGTGCATCACCGTCGCGTTCGGAATGCCCACGAAGCGGAACAGATTCATCTCCACGTTCACGCCCGTCTTGTAGGCGCGGCTGACGGTGCCCTTCGTCGGGAAGTCCTGCAGCGGGAAGCGGAACACAAGCCCGTACTTCCAGCTGTTTTCGTACATCCACTTGCCCTGCTCACTCTCGGAGAAGACCATCTTGTTCAATTCGTCATTGCCGTTCTCATAGAGGTACAGCGTGAAGGCCAAGCCGGAGTTATATTCGCTCGTGCCGGGCAGGTTGATGCTCTTCTTTGTGGCGGCAATCAGCTCATCGTCCGTCCACGCGCTGTGGCGGCCTTTCAAGCGGTTGTATTCCGCGTCCCAGAGCGTCTGCTGGTCGGAAATGCTGCGGTACGCCTCGCGGACGACATAGCCCTCCAACCCCGCTTCTTTTGCGGCATTGAGCGCATCCAGCAGGGCATTCGCCGCCACCGGGAACAGCCGCTGGTCGGAATTGCGCCAAATGCTCTTCGTCACGCCCATGCTCCGCGCGTAGGTCATGATGGACACCAGCGATGATTCGTCAAAATCCGACGGGCGGGAATGCCACTCGTTGACCAGCAGCAGACCGCCCAGCATCACGTCCTGACGCAACACCGTGACCGTGCCGGGGTTATCCAGCGGATAATTCGTCAGGTCGACAATAGAGATGCCTTCCTGCGTGTCCGGCGTAGGCCAGTCGGCACTGATGTTGTTGTTCGCCGTCAGACGGTCTTGCAGTTCCTGCACTTCCTGCCGATACGCTTCGTAGCGCTCCGTGTTGCGCTTCTCCACCTCGGCGCGCTGCTCATTGACGTTGCGCACACGCATGGCGTAGAGCAGATTGCTGCCGAACAGGCACAGCACCGCCACCGCCGCCAGCACCGCCGTCGTCGCAATCAGGAACGTCAGCGAACTGACGCGCTTCTTCCCGGATGACTTCTTCATATACGAAAAACACCTGCCTTTTCGGGTGAAACCCTTTCATCAGGATGCCCGCGCGGCGGAAAATCAGTCAGCACAGGCATATTCTCTATCTCTATTCGCCGCGCAAGGGCAATTTTCCTGCTTGCGGAAAAAATCTGCATCAAAAAGCGTGTTGATTGAATGACTTTTCCTGCGCGGGACACAATAACAACGTCGCAGGGAGCGATTTCCCTGCAATCTGGAAGATTGAAAGGGGATTTTTTAATGCAAACCAGCCGAAAAATGAAAAAACGTCTGCTGACGATGCTGACGCTGTGTTCCTGCGCCGTTCTGCTTGCGTCCTGCCGCGCCAGCGCCGACACGCGCGCGGGTCAGGCGGATGGCTACGGCGGCATCCTGCGCGTGCAGGTGATGATGGAGGACGGCGCCATCAGCGCCGTGAACATTCTGGAGCAGCATGAGACGGATGGCATCGGCAGCCGCGCGCTGGATATTCTGCCGGACGAGATGATTCGCATGAACACATGGGATGTGGATGTCGTGACGGGCGCGACGACGACGAGCAATGCCCTGCGTGAAGCCGTCCGCGTCGCCCTGAACGCATCGGACACAATGGACGAGGCAACGGGCAATCCGGCAAACCGCGCGGGTCAGGCGATTCGCGAGGGCATCGGCATGGCGGCGACCGGGCGCGTCGGGCCGGGCAAGGATGACGAGGACGGGCAGGTTTACTCCTTCAACGTCGTGTTTGCGCACGGGACATTCGACGAGGACGGGCGCATCGTGTCGATGGCGGTTGACCAGCTCGAAGTGGCAACGCCGAATTACAGCGGCGCGTCCATGCCGCAGTTCAGCGGCTTTCCGGGACAGGGCGGCTATTCGCTCTGGGATGACAATACCGGGAAGGTCGTCGGCTACACCGAGGACAGCGAGGACAACTACATGCAGGAAATTGCCGCATGGACGAGCAAGCGCGCCCGCGGGGAGGATTACCAGCTGACGAGCGGTTCATGGCGCGAGCAGATGGACGCCTATCAGAACATGATGGTCGGCATGACGGTGGACGAGGTAGAGACGTGGTTTGGGCGGTACTTTTCCGCCGAGAACGGCCGTCCGTTGACGGAAAATTCTTCTTCCGACGCTGATCGCGCCCGCTGGGAAGCCTTCTCCGACGACGACCGCGCCCGCGCCGCCGACATTGTCTCCGGCGCCACCATGTCCCTGCGCGACGCCCACGGCGACATCCTCACCGCCATCCGCCGCGCGTGGGAGGATGCACAAAAGGGGGAGTGACCCAAGGGGCGTTGCCCCTTGACCCCACCAGAGGCTTTGCCTCTGGACTCCACAAGGGAGAATGAAACGGGACGAAGTCCCCTCCCTTGACCCTTTCGCGCGATTCAGTTGGTGACACTTTCATGCAGTGCCCGCGTGTTTATCCGATGAACCTTCGGTTCAAGCCAACAAACATGAAACCCTAAAAGTTGCAGCGCCGAAGGTTTCCAAAGGGCGATCGCAGGTTTCACCTGTTTTCATGCCCTTTGGTCGCCGCCGCAGCGGTGAAACCCTGCCGCACGAATCAGCTTTCGATTCGTGCGGCTTTTTCTTCGATGGCCTTCATCAAAGCATCAAGCTCCGGCATTTTCTCTCGCACTGGCGCAAGCGTGTTCCGCACAACCTCTGCTTCCCGCGCTTCATGTGTCACCAGCATCGCCACCGCATAGGCAGGAAGCGCATAGTCCACCATGCGAAACATCACCTGCCGTATGGCTGCGCCGGCTTTTCCACGATAGAGCGCCGTAAATTCACCCGGTTCACCTGCCAGAAGTTCCGCAACCACCCCATCGCTCAGCAGAAGTTTCCATGCGGTATATGACAGCCGCGCCTCGCTTTCCAGCACCTGTTTCATCAGCCCATACGCCTTCTGTGCATCACACTGAACCATCAGCGCAATCTGCGCTCGCTGAAAGACGCAGATTGCATCCTGACATGTCTTCACTGTTGCAGGCTGCGGAATGTTTTCAATCGAAACATCTGTCACCTTCACCCCGCCATTCGCCTTCATACGCGCGAAATACAGCCACTCCGCCAATTGTTCCGGATCTCGAAGCATCCGTGCGATTGCCATCGGCGATGCGATAAACCGCTCATCCATCGGCAGAATGCACATCATCACCAGCACCACGCCGCCCATCGCCAGTTCGCACAGCACCAGCGACACCGGCTGCCCCAGCGTCAGCAGGGTCAGCACGCCAAACACCACCGCCAGCGCCCCGCCATACAGCAGGGGACAGAGCGTGTACAGCGTCACGTCGTGCCGAGGGGCATCCTCCGGCGGAAGCAGATACGGCTGATAGCGCAGACGACTTTGCGCCGGTACTGGGACACGCACGAACGCCCCTGTGCCGTCCGCCTGATAGACCCGCCCGAACGCCTCATAGCGCACGAGCTTCCAGCCAAAGTGCCTGCCGACCAGCATTTTCGGCACATCTTGCAGCAGATACGTCACGACCGCCGTCAGTGCCAGCCCCAGATACGTCGCCAGATTCCGCTCTTCATTCGTCCCGACAGTCAGCTGTGCGTTCACGCCGATTAGTGCCGCGCAGAACAGTACCGCCGCCAGCAGGATGCTGCCCATCCGCAGGAACGGAAACAGGCGCTGAAATGTCCGATTCTTCATTCTTGCGCTTCCTTTGCCTTTTTTGATTCGTAGATTGCCTTTTCCTGCGCCATCCGTTCTATCGTCCACTGATAGCAGCGCGGCGTGGTCGTATGGCGGATGCGGCGCAGGAACTGCTTGCGGCACTGCTCCGCCTTCTGCTCGTTGCCGTCGCGCAGCAGATGCACCGCATACGCCGTGCTCCAGACAAGCGGCTGCTTTTCATGCTTGCGCAATTCCTTCTGCATGTACAGCGTGTCATACTCTTTCAGGAAGTATCCCGGCTTGTCCAGCGCCAGTTCGCACAGAACGCCGCGCGGAATCAGCTGCCACCAAATGCGCTTCGTCTGCTCCCGATGCTCCTGCGCCAGCATGGTCAGGATGTCCAGTGCCTCTTCGTAGCGGTTCTGCATCACCAGCCACGCGGAACGGTTAATCATGAGCGCCGCATCATTCTGATTCTGAATTTTGTCCGGCGGCGTGAAGTACTCCTCCGGCATTTCCGTGAGCAGGCGATCCGTCAGGTTCTCCGCCAGCAGGCACTGCATCTGCCACATTTTGCGCCGTTTTTCGGGCTGGAATACTTTCCGAATTTCGCTTGGCGGCATGATGATGCTGAGAAACGCATAACCCCACGCCAGCACAAGGCAGGCAATGGCGGATGCTGTCCCATACAAATTGACTGCCAGCGCATAGAACAGTATTGCCAGTACGCTCTGCACATAGTACAGGACAATCTGCGCCCGCTGCTGCAAGTCGCCGGTTTCCTGCTCCCACGGAACAGCCGCCAGCAGTATGCCCACCTTGCGCTCCGCCGCCGGAAGGTACTGCACGCGCCAGCCGACGGTTTTCCTGCGGATATGAAGAAAGTACAAAGCCACCAGCTGTATTCTGCAGCCGTACAGCACCAGAAGCAGCGTATACAGCAGCATATGCAGTGCCAATGCTATGAACAATCCGCAGATAAGCGGCGGCACAGCAAACACCATCAGCAGCAGCGCATCATCCGTTATCTCGATGAGCGGCAGAAGCAGGCATAAAAGCGATACAATACCCATGATGAATATTCCCAGTGCCAAGTATCCCCGTAGTTTCTGCATCATTCTTCTCCTTTTCGCGGTCATCCGCGGAAATTTCCGCTTCCAGTATACGCCTTTGGCAGGATTGCGTCAAGGGAAGGGAAAACTTCCGGCATCATTCACGGGTTCATCATGTGTTCGTCACTTGACGGGGAGATAATAGCCATGGAAAGGAGTGAAGCTCCATGAAACGGCATTTTGCAAACATGGTGTTTGCTTTGATTTTGGCGGCATACACGGTTTATACGGCGCTGGACACGTTCGTGATTGTCCGTGTGCTGACGCCGGACACGCTGCCGACGGCAACCGCTGAAGCCTCCACCGCGCCGACGGAAGCTCCGACCGCCGCGCCGACTGCGACGGAATCCCCCGCGGAACAGGCGACCACCGCGCCCATTTCCACCGACACGGAATACCACGATGACCAAATCGACATTGTGCTGACAACGATGCGCGTAGAGAACACGACGGTGTACGTCGCGGACGTGCAGATTGCGGATATTTCCCTGCTCAAAACGGCGCTGGCGGGGAACACCTACGCCCGCAACCTGACCGAGACGACCTCTGTGCAGGCGGCAAACGCGGGTGCAATTCTCGCCATCAACGGCGACTATTACGGCGCACAGGAGCGCGGGTATGTGCTGCGCAACGGCATGCTGTACCGCGCATCGGCGCAAAGCGGCACGGACGCACTGGTCATCGGTGCGGACGGCAATTTCCGCATCATCACCGAGGGCGAAACGAGTGCCGACACGCTGGTGCGTGAAGGCGCGTGGCAGGTGCTGACGTTCGGCCCGGCGCTGGTCAAGGACGGACAAGTGACCGTCAGGAGCAGCGACGAGGTCGGGCGCGCCATGACCTCCAACCCGCGCACCGCCATCGGGCAAATCAGCGAAGGGCATTACCTGCTGGTCGTCTCCGACGGGCGGACGAAGGAGAGCACCGGGCTTTCCTTGCGGCAATTGGCAGAGCTGATGCAGTCGCTGGGCGCACAAATCGCCTACAACCTCGATGGCGGCGGCTCTTCGACGATGGTATTTCAGGGGCGCGTCGTCAACAACCCGACCACGAACGGGCGCAGCATCCGCGAAAGGAGCGTGAGCGACATTGTCTATATCGGCTATTGACCGCAAATGCGTGAAACTTGCGTTCTATCATCTGCTTTTTGCCGCCGTGACCGCGCTGGGCGGATTCGTGTATGAGCAGTTCAGCCACGGGGTCTACTCGGACTTCATGGTGTATGCGTTCCTGCCGCCGCTGGTGCTGGGATCGTGTCCGCTGCTGATTCGCGCCCTGCGCGGGAAAGCGCTGCCGGGGCGCTGGTGCGTGCGGCTGTACCACTGGGGCATCATTGCGCTGACAGTCGGCTGTCTGTTTCAAGGAGCGCTGGAGATTTACGGCACGACGAGTCGCCTCGTAATGGGGTACTGGATTGCGGGCGGCGCGTGCTTTGCAGGAAGCCTTGTGGCGGGCGGGAAAAAATGATGATACACCCCTTTGACAAATCCGCTCCGATGCGGTAAAATAGCGATACAGAGTGCTGCCTTTGCTGCGTAAGTCCATCTGTCGGACGCGCAGCAGGGGCAGTCTTTTTTTGCCTTGATACTGCGCTCCAATCAACGAAAAGGAGTGCTTTTTTTATGCAGACAGAATCCGAAACCTCCATAGCGCAGAACGCGCGCCCGCTGGCAACACAGCCGCTGGGGCGCCTCATGCGGCGCTACGCCGTGCCGTGCATGACCTCTCTGGTCGTGGCGGCGCTGTACAACATGGTCGATCAGGTGTTCATTGCGAACGCGCCCGACTTGGGCAGCGTCGGGAACGCAGCAACGACGGTCGTCTTTCCGCTGACGGTCGCGGCGCTGGCGATTGCGGTCATGCTCGGCGACGGCTGCTGCGCGTTTGTCAGCCTGATGCTTGGCGCAGGGAAGCAGGAGGATGCCCACCGCGCCGTCGGCGGAACGGTAACGGTCAGCGTCGTCACGGGGCTTGTCCTGATGGCGGCATACCTGCTGTTCCCGGACACGCTGCTGACGTGGTTCGGCGGGCGCGTCAATGCCGGGACATTCGAGAAGGCGCAGGAATATTTCTTCTGGATTGCCTTGGGCGTGCCGTTGTACGTCTTTGGGCAGGCAATGAACCCGGTCATCCGCTCTGACGGCAGCCCGACATTCGCGATGGTTGCCACGCTGGCGGGCGGCGGCAAACCTCGTGCTTGACCCGCTGCTGATTTTCGTCTGGCACTTTGGTATGGCGGGCGCGGCGATTGCAACGGTTGCCGGGCAGGCGCTGACCGCTGGACTGTCCATCTGGTATCTAACGCGGATGAAGCAGATTCGCCTGCAAAAGGACAGCTTCCGTCCGCGCGCGTATTTACTGGGGAAATGCACCAAACTCGGCATGACGTCCTTCCTGGCGCAAATCAGCCTGGTCGCGGCAATGGCGGCGACGAACACGATGCTGCGCATTTGCAGCGCGCAGGACGCTGTTTTCTCGCAGGAGGAATTTTCCGCGATTCCGATGGCGGTTTTCGGCATTGTCATGAAGGTGTTCCAAATCGTCATCAGCTGTGCGATTGGGCTGGCGGCGGGATGCATTCCCGTGGCGGGGTACAACATGGGCGCAGGACGGTACGACCGTGTGAAAGGGCTTTTGACGCGGCTGCTGGCGGCGGAGGCGGTTGTCGGGCTGATTGCGCTGCTTGTGGTGGAGCTGCTGCCCGATCAGGTGATGCTGCTCTTCGGCGCGCAGAACGAGTCCATCCACTACACGCTCTTTGCCCGGCGCTGCTTCCGGGTATACCTGAGCATGATTGTGCTGGCGTGCATCAACAAAGGGACGTTCATCTTCCTGCAATCGCTGGGGAAAGCGGCTGCCTCGACGCTTTTGTCGATGGCACGGGAGATTGTGTTCGGCGTGGGGCTGGTGCTGCTCCTGCCGCAGTTTTTCCAGCTGGATGGGGTGATCTATTCCATGCCTGCCGCAGATGTATTGACGGCAATTCTCTCGGCGGTCGTGCTGGTGCGGACATACCGTTCACTGGGAATGGAGAAGTAAGAGATATAGAAAAGCCGGGGCGAATCCTCCGAAACAGGGGGGATTCGACCCGGCTTTGTTTTTGATATGCCATTACTCCTGCGGATTTTCGGGGTGCTGCTCCCGCTCCTGCATCAGCTTCCGAATCGCGGTAAACGATTCCTCGGAAATATCATGCTCAATTTTGCAGGCGTCCTCGCGGGCAACATCGGAATCAACGCCCAAACTCTCCAGAAAGCTCGACAGCGTCTTGTGGCGGTCATAAATGCTTCTCGCAATTTCCATCCCGGCGGGCGTGAGCGTAATCAAGTTGTCAGCATCCATCGTCAGATAGCCGTTTTCGCGCAGGCGCTTCATCGCCACGCTGACAGACGGCTTCGTGACCCCCAGCAGCAGAGAAATATCCACAGAGCGTGCATAGCCTTTTGCTTCTTTCAGGCGGAGGATTGCTTCCAAATAGTCCTCAGCGGATTCGTGAATGTTCATTCGATACTCCTTTCCGGATATAATGCGTTTCCTTTTCTTCTTATTTTACCATGCGCGGCGAAAAAATGCAACCTTCATTTTTCTGCCTGTGCCAAGCGGAAATACTCCGCTGCGCCATCTGCAATCGCTTCGCCCAGCTTCTCCTGATAGGCAGGCGAGAGCAGCAGCGCTTCCTCCGTCGAATTGGAAATGAAGCCGCATTCCACCAGCACCGACGGCGTATCCAGTTGGAGAATGAAGTAGTCGCCCGGCATGGCGGCGCGCTCCTTTTGGGGCGAAAGGGCGGTAATGAGCGCTTCCTGCATCGTTCCGGCGAGCAGACGCCCCGCGCCGCTGCCCGCGCGGTAGAACACTTGCGGCCCGGATTCCGACCGCACGCGGTATTCGTTCATGTGGATGGACAGCACCATGTCCGCCTGCCCTTGAACCGCCATATCCACGCGGCACTGCATGTCCTGCCGCTTCTTCGTCACGTTCGCCGTGCGGGTTGTGTCGTCGCAGAGATCGGTGTCTGTCCGGCGGGTCATCAGCACCGTCGCGCCGCGCTGCGTCAGGCTCTTTTCCACCGCCAGCGCCACGGCGAGGTTGACTTCCTTCTCCCACACGCCGGAATCTCGGCAGCGCGCGCCGCCGTCATAGCCGCCGTGGCCGGGGTCAACGAGGATCGTCCGCCCAGTCAGGCTGCCCGCGGCGATATATGATGTTTCCGGCGCGGGAGACGGGGGTGCTGCGTCCGTCGGTCTTTGGGGAATTCGGGTCAGCGCAACACCCACCAGCGCCGTACCGACAAGCAGCGTTGCAAAAGTCAGCACCGGCAGGATGTGCGATGCGAAATTGCGGAAAAAGGGCGATTTTTCTGCCAAGAAACCCACCTCCTCTCTCCAGTCTATGTCGGATACGGTATGGGCATGTCCGAAGCACACCAAATTGACGCATGATTATGCTTTTGTTGATGTATTCAAGTCTGCTATCCATCCGCTGTATATGTATCCCGTCCTTCAAATCGTTTCAAATTGGGCGAAAGCATCCACAGTTTCCACAGGATTATCCACAGTGTTTTTTGCCGATTTTGCCTTGACAAACCGCGTATGACCGCAAATTATCCACATTGTCCACAGGGTTATCCACAGAAGTTGTCCACCCCCTGCGCGGCTTGTGGATTCTTTTGCAGATAACCAGAAAATGGTGTCGGATGTTCGCATTTTGCGGATAATTATTCATTTCTGTGCATAAACGTTCTTTGGTGCTTGTCCCAAATGGCATGAGCGCTCCCCGCGGAGGACAATGTGACGAAACGTGCCTTTTCACCGCTTTTTTCGTCGGACGGGGCTGGGGATAAAGCGGTGTATCTGTGAATGATTTGGGGATGAAAAGTGGATAAATTGGGGATAACTCCAATGGCAGTGGGGTTGTCCCCCATGAAGCCCCTTCACGCTGCACCTATGCGGCTTGACTTTTTCGCTGCAGGGGGAATCACCTCTGCGAAGGCGAAACCCCTGCGCCGCACGCGAACACTGCACAAAAGTGTCGTACCATCGCGCAGAAAGGTCAATCAAAAAGCTGCTTGAAACTTTTTTTGCCGTTTGCTGAGAAATCGGAAAAAATAGCACCATGAACGCCATGAAGGCGCGGAAAATGGCTTGACAAGGCACGTTCTTGGCGGTAAAATATCTTTTCGGACATTCTTGTCTTTTTCGTGCATTTTGCACGTTTTGAGTTGGAAGAAATATCCACTTTCAAGGAGCGACAGACACTTTACGAGGAGGACGATTCATGCTGCCAGCCCACGACACGCCGGCTTTCCGGGAGCTGCTCCACCAGCAGGTGGAAAAACGGCGAACCTTTGCCATTATCTCGCACCCGGACGCGGGCAAAACCACGCTGACCGAAAAGCTGCTGCTGTACGGCGGCGCAATCCGCTCGGCGGGCAGCGTCAAGGCACGCAAAAGCGATAAGCACGCCACGTCCGACTGGATGGACATCGAGAAGCAGCGCGGCATCTCGGTCACATCCTCCGCAATGCAGTTTGAGTTTGACGGCTTCCGCATCAACATTCTGGACACACCGGGCCATCAGGACTTCTCTGAGGACACCTACCGCGTGCTGGTTGCGGCGGACGCAGCCGTCATGCTGATTGACGCGGCGAAGGGCGTTGAGGCGCAGACCATCAAGCTGTTCAAGGTCTGCCGGATGCGCAACATCCCGATTTTCACGTTCGTGAACAAAATGGACCGCGCGGCGAAAGACCCCTTCGCGCTGATGGAGGAGCTGGAACAGGTGCTTGGCATCCGCTCCTGCCCCATCAACTGGCCGATCGGCACGGACGGCGATTTTCAAGGCGTTTACCACCGCGACACAAAGATGGTCGAGCTGTACACGGGCGGCGACCACGGCAAATCGATGGTGCAGAAGACTGACATCGCCATTGACGACCCCGCGCTGGAGCATGTGCTGGCAAAGCACTACCGCGAGCGGCTGGCGGAGGAAATCGACCTGCTGGACGAAGCGGGCGACGCTTTCGACCTCGACAAGGTGCGCCGCGGTGAGCTGACGCCGATGTTCTTCGGTTCCGCCGTCACCAACTTCGGCGTTGAGCCGTTCCTTGAGCGCTTCCTGCAATACACGCCACCGCCCCTGCCCCGCAAGAGCGACATCGGTGACATTCAGCCCGAAGAGCCGTACTTCTCCGGTTTCATCTTCAAGATTCAGGCGAACATGAACCCCGCGCACCGCGACCGGCTGGCATTCATGCGCATCGTCTCCGGCGCGTTCGAGAAGGGCATGGAGGTCTGGCACTCCGGGACGAACAAGACCGTCGCGCTCAAACAGCCCCAGCAGTTCATGGCGGACGAACGCGAAGCCGTGGAGGAAGCATGGGCGGGCGACATCATCGGTCTGTTCGACCCCGGCATCTATCAGCTTGGCGATACGCTCTCCGGCGGCCCGAAGCTGCACTACGAGAACATCCCGGTCTTTGCGCCGGAATTCTTCTCCCGCGTGCGTCCGGCGGATTCCATGAAGCGCAAGCAGTTCCAGAAGGGCATCACCCAGCTGGCGGAAGAGGGCGCCATTCAGACCTTCATCCGCACAGAGACGGGGCGCGAAGAATTCATGGTCGGCGTCGTTGGCGTGCTGCAGTTTGAAGTGCTGGAGCACCGCCTGAAAACCGAGTATCAGGTGGACATTGTGATGGAGTCCATGCCCTTCCGCTTCGTGCGGTGGGTGGTGAGCACGCCCAAGCCCATCGACCAGCTGAAGCTGACATCCACGTCCGGGCGCGCAAAGGACAGCCGCGACCGCGATGTGCTGCTGTTTGAGAACGAGTGGAGCATCCGCCTTGCCTGCGAGAACAACGCAGGGCTGGAACTGGCGGAAACCGCCAATCGCAAGTAAGCCGCGCAGAACTTAACACGCGCATACAGTATGCAGTTGCGCTCAACTCAATCGCGAAAAGGGGAGTCCAGAGGGTCGAAGACCCTTTGGCGGGGTCAAGGGGCAGCGCCCCTTGGTTTCCCCAATAAACACGCGGAAGAAGTAAGGAGAAGTCACCTGCTCAATCGCGAAAAAGGGAGTCCAGAGGGTCGAAGACCCTTTGGCGGAGTCAAGGGGCAGCGCCCCTTGGTTTCCCCCAATAAACACGCGAAAGAAGTAAGGAGAAGTCACCTGCTCAATCGCGAAAAAGGGAGTCCAGAGGGTCGAAGACCCTTTGGCGGGGTCAAGGGGCAGCGCCCCTTGCGGAGTCCAGAGGCAGCGCCTCTGGTGCCTCTCGATTATCATAGAAGGAGAGAACACGTTATGGTTCGTGAAGATATTCGTAACATTGCAATTATCGCCCACGTTGACCACGGCAAGACGACGCTGGTTGACCAGATGCTCAAGCAGGGCGGCGTTTACCATGAGAATCAGCAGACGGTTGACCGCGTGATGGACTCCGGCGCCATCGAGCGCGAGCGCGGCATCACGATTCTGGCGAAGAACACCGCCGTGCATTACGGCAAGACGAAAATCAACATCGTCGATACCCCCGGTCACGCGGACTTCGGCGGCGAAGTGGAACGCGTGCTGAAAATGGTGGACGGCGTGCTGCTGCTGGTGGACAGCTTTGAAGGCCCGATGCCCCAAACCCGCTTCGTGCTGAAAAAGGCACTGGAGCTGAAGCTGAAGGTGCTGATTGTCATCAACAAGATTGACCGCCCCGACGCGCGCTGCGAAGAGGTGGTGGGCGAAATCCTCGACCTGCTGATTGACCTGGAAGCCGACGAAAGCACCATCGAAAACCCGATTCTCTACGTTTCCGCCCGCAAGGGTACGGCGACGCTGGATCTGGACACCCCCGGCACGGATCTGCGCCCGCTGTTCGATGCCATCCTGAAGTACATTCCCGCGCCTGAAGGCGATCCCGACGGCCCGGCGCAGGTGCTGATTTCCACCATCGACTACTCCGAGTATGTCGGGCGCATCGGCGTCGGCCGCATCACCCGCGGCGTGTTCAAGGCAGGCATGAACGTCGTCCACACGAATGTACAGACCGGTGTGACGAGCCAGCCATGGCGTCTGGGCAACCTGTATCAGTACGACGGCTTGAAGCGTGTGGACGCGGAAGAAGTCCGCATGGGCGACATCGTGGCGCTGTCCGGCGCGGCGGATTTGTCCATCGGCGACACCGTCTGCGCGCCGGAGTGCATCGAGGGTCTGCCGTTCGTCAAAATCAGCGAGCCGACCGTCACGATGACGTTCCAAGTCAACGATTCCCCCTTCGCGGGCCGTGAGGGCACTTATGTCACGAGCCGTCACCTGCGCGCGCGCCTGATGCGCGAATTGCAGACGGACGTTTCTCTGCGCGTCAGCGACACCGACAGCACGGATGCGTTCGAGGTCTGCGGACGCGGCGAACTGCATCTGTCTATCCTGATTGAAAACATGCGACGTCAGGGCTACGAATTCGCCGTCTCCAAGCCGCGCGTTATTTACCGCGAAATCGACGGCGTGAAGTGCGAACCGATTGAACGCCTTGTCGTGGACACGCCGCAGGCTTCCGCAGGCGCGGTCATCGAGAAAATCGGCCGCCGCCGCGGTACGCTGGAGCACATGTCTGGTCAGGATCGCGTTCGTCTGGAGTTCCTTGTGCCGTCGCGCGGGCTGTTCGGCTATCGCAGTGAGTTCATGACTGACACGCGCGGCGAAGGCATCATGTCCGCCGTGTTCGAGCGCTACGAGCCGGTCAAGGGCGATATTCCGCACCGCAGCGTCGGCGCGCTGGTGGCGCACGAAAGCGGCGTTTCCACCCCCTATGCTCTGTTCTACGCGCAGGAACGCGGCACGCTGTTCATCGGCGCGCAGCAGAACGTCTACGAGGGCATGATCGTCGGTCAGAACTCCCGCCCGGATGACCTTGTTGTCAACGTCTGCAAACAGAAGCACGTCACCAACATGCGCAACGCTTCCGCTTCCGAAGACGCAATGCGCCTGATTTCCGTCCATCCGATGACGCTGGAAGAGTGCCTCGAGTTCATCGACGATGACGAGCTGCTGGAAATCACCCCGAAGAACCTGCGTATGCGCAAGCGCATCCTGAACGCGGGCGACCGCGCGCGCCAGTGGCGGTACAAGCAGGACTAATTGAGTTCTCTGCATTCGCATTTTTGAGCATATAGAATCCCCCGGCAGGTCTGATGAAGACTGCCGGGGGATTTTTGTGCGTGCGCCTCCGGGCGCACGCAAAAACAGCACCGAGAGAAACGTTTCTCCCGATGCTGTCTGGCCGCGCCCATCCCCAGCGCCGTCGCAACCGTCTCAAACACCCGCAGGCTGACCGCATCCCCCTGCGCCACGCCGTCCAGCAGCGCGCGGTAATCTACCTTTCTCGCATTCGCCAAGGCACTTTCCGCAAACCTATCCTCCTGACGGGCAATCTCATCCAGCGCCCAAGTTCCCGCCCATGCTTCCAAGCAGCCCGTCGCGCCGCAGGTGCAGCGGCGGGGGTGCAGCATTTCAATCGCCATGTGACCGCCGAGCATCCCCATTGTGCCGTGCCGACCTGTCAGAATGCGCCTGTCCTGGGCAGCGGCACTGCCGATGCCTGTACCAATCATGAGGCTGGCGGCGGCGTCCGTGTCTTTCGCCGCACCGCAGCGCATTTCGCCCAGCAGTGCAGCAGCAGCATCGTTCATCAGGAAAACGGGCGCGCCGAATGTCTTCTGTGACCAGCGCATCCAGTCAAAACCGACTGCATCCGTGTATTTTCCGTTGCAGGCGATGACCGTTCCACGGCAGACCACGCAGGGCAGTGCAATCGACACGGCATCGGGCTGTCCCCATGCGGCGGCATGCTGCGCGACGAGCGAGAGCGTCTGCGCAAGCGGCGCACGCGAATCCACCTCGAACACGTCCGGCTGCGGGTGACTGTCCGCCGTCATCAGCGCCAGTTTCACCCGCGAGCCGCCTAAATCAACGCACAGCGTCTTCATACCGTTTCCCCCTTGTGCCGACGAACGAAATCCATATAGAACAGCCAGTCCTGACGGCTCAGATAGTGCAGCCCGCCGCGCAGATGGTACGCGACATGCCCCTCCGGGTACGCCGCACCGACCGCGGCGGGTGATTCTGTACCAACAAAGCCGCGCAGTCCGTGCAGCTTCCACGCGGGCGACGCGGCGGCACAGCAAAGCTGCTGCGAATATGGGTCAGCCCAGCGGTCAAGCGACGCGCTGCTGACGGCGGCGAAGCGTGGGGCGATGGCACCGAGCAGAAAGTGCTGATCATAGGGGCGCTCCTCCGGATGGTCGATGTAGCGGCTGCGATTGCCGCAGAACCAGTACGGGAAGCTGCGCGCCATCGCCGCGTAATCCTCCGCGCCGGGGTGCTTGGTCTGTTCCAGCGCGTCGCCGCCGCATCCGGCATCGTTGGCGCAGGTAAAGGTGCGACACGTTCGTAACTGAAAAGGTTACGCACAAGTCAGCTAACAATAGAATCGGGAACTGGAAAGGAGTCCCTGAAAAGACTTGGAGAACTAATATTCTGATAGGTGGAATGATGGGGTAACGCCCTGAAACGCCTACCTTATAAACTGCGATATGCGGCAGTCCTCTGTAACAAGGATTGCGGTATAACGCTCGCTAAAGTCGGCGGAAATGCACCCAAACGGATTATGCCGTGGAAAGTGTCCCAGAGGTGGGATATGTGCATGATACGCCGGAGGTCTATAAACTGCCTATGGTCAGAATGTCATGGATGACTGACGAAATCCCGAATGTACGGGTCTAAAAGGCGCAGGAGCAGAAATGCTCCTTTCCGATTACGGAAGTATGTGAGGATGAGTAAGAATTTTTACTATGAAAGTCCTTGCGGTGTTACAGGCACCGCCCAGTATACAGGCTCAGAGGGACACCTAAGGGCAGATATGTACAGATAGGAATATTGGAACGTGGAAAGGCTGGAACACGGAGCCAGTTACAGGCTATGAGGTGTTGGATTGGAAAGCGCATTGCGTATTAACAATCCTTTATCCAGCTGAGACAGATGGCACAGTACCGTTGAAGCCGTGGAAACACGGTGGAGGGATGGCCATTAGTCGTCAGCAATCAATAAATTGAAAACTATACAGACACAAAGGTTCGAGTATGACTAAGAAAAGCGAAATCCCCCATACAAGGAGGAAAGTACCTGACTTTGGCAAACAAGAAGAAACCCTTGAAGAAACAAAAAAATCCGCAATTCCGAATACTACGATATGCAGCTCGCTCTTGACGAATTGTATGCCGCAAGTGTCAAGGGGCAACGGTTCTGCAATCTGGTGGAACTAATAAAACGCCCCGAAAACATCAAGCTGGCCTACAGAAATATCCGAAAAGAACAGCGGCAGTCGAACGGCGGGTGTGGATAATAAGACAATAAGCGATTTGAACAAATGGAACGAAAATGCTCTGGTCGCCCATGTTCAGCGCAAGCTGGACTGGTATGTTCCCTAATGCTGTCCGCAGAGTTGAGATACCAAAGGATAACGGGAAAACCCGTCCCCTCGGAATACCCACGATTATGGACAGGCTCATTCAGCAATGTATTCTGCAAGTATTAGAACCTATCTGTGAAGCAAAATTCTTCAAACGAAGCAATGGTTTCAGACCAAACCACAGTGCAGAAAATGCCATTGCCCAAGCGGAGAGAATGATACAGAACGTCGGTTGCCACTATGTCATTGATATAGATATCAAGTCTTTCTTTGACAATGTGAACCACGGAAAACTGCTGAAGCAGATGTGGACACTCGGAATTAGGGATAAAAAGCTGCTGTCTATCATTTCTGCCATGCTAAAGGCAGAAGTGGCTGGAATCGGTTTTCCCGAAAAGGGTACGCCACAGGGCGGTATCATTTCCCCACTGTTGTCAAACATCGTCCTGAATGAACTGGATTGGTGGATTGTCAGCCAGTGGGAGGAAATGCCCACCCAAAGGAACTATGTACACAGAATCTATGCGAATGGAACTCCCGACAAAAAGCAGTACCATCCGAACCCTGCGCAACTACACGAATCTGAAAGAGTGCTATGTTGTCCGCTATGCAGATGATTTCAAAATCTTCTGTAAAAAGCGGTCAGATGCAGTCAAGCTGTTCGAGGCTACGAAACAATGGCTTTTAGATCGTCTGGGACTGGAAATCAGCCCAGAGAAATCAAAGATCGTAAATCTGAAACGCCATTACTCTGAATTTCTTGGCTTTAAGCTGAAAGTTCGAACAAAAAAGGAAAGAAGCCAGATGGACAACCAAGGTATGTAGTAGAAGCGCATATCAAGGATAAAGCATTGCAGAAAATCCGGGAGAAAAGCAAGGAAATTATTGGGCAGATACGGCAGACCTATGACCCAGGAATGGAATATCGTCTGATACAGAAATACAACTCCTATGTCATGGGCGTTCATAACTATTACAGCATTGCAACCCATGTGAATATTGACTTTCACAAAATCGCTTTCGATGTCAAAAAAGAGCCTTTACAAACAGATTGAAGCACAGACTGCAAAAAAGAAAGGTCAAATCACAAACAGGTATATCAAGGAGAAATACGGCACAAGCCGGGAGGTGCGTTATCTGAATGGTCATGCCATCGTCCCGATTGCCTATGTTCAGCATAGAGTACCTATGGATAAGAAAAGTCGGGTAAACAAGTACACGCCAGAAGGACGGGTTGAGATTCATAAGAATCTTGCTGGTATCAATATGGCAGTACTCTATCATCTGATGAACAATCCATGCGGTAAGCAAAGTGTGGAATACAACGATAACCGCATTGCGCTCTATGTTGCACAGAAAGGAAAATGTGCCGTCTCCGGTGTGGAACTGGAAGCAAAGCAAGTGGACTGTCACCACAAAAAGCCATTGGTGCTTGGGGGCAATGACAGCTACCAAAACCCTGATTATTGTCTCCGCTGTGGTTCACATTCTCATTCATTCCAGTAATGAGCGCACCATCCGAAAATATCTGAAAGTGCTAAACCTGGATAAAAAGCAGTTGGCAAAGCTCAATAAACTTCGTGTGATGGCAGAAATGCAGGAACTCGTTTTCTAAAGGGCAAATCTGTTTGATGTATAGATTGTCATAAAAAGTGCTGACGATGGAAAGCCGTGTGATGGGAAACTGTCACGCACGGTTTGGAGCGGGGGAAAATCTGGAGGAACGGATATGCAGCCTGCGGCTGCATATCCTGCCCAAAGGATTACCTATCGCTATCGCACACGGGCATCCTGCGCGCCGCAGAGCAGCGCCGCTTTGCCCAGCCGCGAATGCCCAATCACGGCGATATTCCGCGCGTCCACCTCCGGGCGAAGCGTCAGCACATCCAGCGCGCGGCTGGCAGCGTATGCCCAGAAAACGAGCTTGCCGGGGTCAGTTTCAGGATGCTTCCGCGGATAATGCCCGCATAGCCCGCTGCCCCAGTCGCTATCGTCCGCCGTAATGTCTGTATAGCACACGACCGCCAGTGCAAAGCCGTTGTCGAGGATTTCCTCCGCCGGACAGTAGATGTCCGGAATGAGCGGACGGAAATTCAGCAGCAAAAACAGCGGATGCGCCTGACCGTCCGCCGGATAGAGAAACCGCAGCGGGAAAGCGAATTCTCCTGCTGGGGTATCAAAGCGGACTTCGAGCGTCTCCTGCAAGGCGTGTCCGGCGCAGGCGGGCATTGGCGGCGCCATTACCCGCGCGGATGCGGTGGACGGCGGCAGAAACGTGCCGTACTGCTCCCGCGCGAGGATGTTCAGCAGTTCCCCCCGGCGCGCCTCCCACTGCGCGGATGACGTGACGGGCGTGCCGTCGGTCATGGTGAGCAAATCGGGCGTGTACATGCGGGTGTCCTCCCCGTTATAATTGTGGTACGATGGCATCCAAGAGCGTTTCCAGCAGCTGCTTCTGATTCCGGCTTTCCGCCGTGCAGGTGATGACTGCCTCCTGCGCCGGCAGAATGACGCTGTACTGCCCATACAGCCCGTCCGCGCGGTACGAATCGTACTTTCCGCGCCAGAACAGGTAGCCGTAGCCGTCTTCCTCGTTTTCGACCTGCTTGCTGCCGCTTTCGCGCACCCAATTTGGGTCAAGCAGCTGTTTTCCCTGCCATTGCCCGCCCTGCTGATAGAGCAGTCCCAGCTTGTGCAGCTCTGGCAGCGCCAGCAGCAGCCCCGCTGCGCCGAACGTCCGCCCCAGCGGGTCAACCTCCCAGACCGTGCGCTGAATCCCCAGCGGCGCAAACAGCCGCGGCATCAGGTAATCCACAAGGTCGCACCCGGCGCGCTTCTGCACCGCCAGCCCCGCCAGATACGGCCCGACGTTGCTGTACACAAAGTGCGTCCCCGGCGCTTCGTCAAACGGCAGCGCCAGCACTGCTTTCGCCCAGTCTTCTTCCGCCATGCCGACGCGCTGTGCACCCATCAAGTACCCGCTCGACTGCCCGATGCACATCGTCAGCGCATCACGAATCGTGGCGCGGCAAAGGTTCTCCGAGGGATTTTCCGGCGCTTCGTTCGGGAACAGTTCAATCAGGCGGTCGTCAAGGCGCAATAACCCCTCCTGAACCGCGAAACCGACTGCTGCCCCGGTGAAGCTCTTGCTGGCAGAGAACAGCAGTCGGCGGCACGGGCTGTCCCAATTGTGCTGATAGAGCGTTTCGCCGCGCTGGGCGACAATCAGCCCCAGTAGCCGCAGGTTTTCGGCATTCTGTTCGATGTTCATCAGGTTCATGAGATGTGACCTCCCTGTTCTGTTTCTGTCTGCACCAGCACCATCGGCAGGTGCAGCGTGACGCGCGTTCCGCCCTCCGGGGACAGACGATGTCCAGCCCGTAGTTCGCGCCGTAGAGATTGCGCAGGCGGTTGTGGATGTTCACCAGCGCCAGACTGTTCCCCGCCGGGACGTTCAGCACGTTCTGCATACTCTTGTCGGACAGCTTCCGGTGAATTTCCGCCAGCCGCTCCGGGGGAATCCCCACGCCATCGTCCGTTACGCACAGCGCGCAGTCTCCCGTCTCCGTCGTGTGGCAGGAAATCGTCAGCGTCCCTTTCTCCAAGCGCGATTCCAGCCCGTGATAAATCGCGTTTTCCACCACGGGCTGGAGGATGAAACGCGGAATCGCGAGATCTTCGAGCGCCGGATCTACGTCAAAAACGTAGTTAAAGCGGTTCGGGAAGCGGATGCGGATGATGTCCAGATAGTAGTTGACAATGGTCATTTCCTTGCGCAACGCGACGATGTCCGCGCCCTTGATGCAGTAGCGCATGATGGAGGATAGGGCGTTGGTAATCGACACGATTTCGCTGCTGTTCAGCATGTACCCGTACCCGCGGATGCAGTCCAGCGTGTTGTAGAGGAAATGCGGGTTAATCTGGCTTTGCAGGGCGGACAGCTCCGCGCGCTTCTTCGCCAGATTCAGCTCATAGAGCCGCGTCTGATCTTGCAGCCGCTCCGCCGTCATTTCCGACACCTTGTCCAGCAGCGTGTTAATTTCCTGACAGAACAGCTCCATTTCGCTGCTGGTGCTGATGTGGATGCGGTTCTGCAGCTTGTCGTCCAAGTCATTTTCGATGAAGGCTGTCAGCTGTTTCACCGGCGCCATGATGCTGCGCTGGATGTGCAGGTTCCACACACCGATGCAAATGGCGAACACGACGCATATCAGCATTCCCAGCCAGAGCAGCGGCATCAGGTCTGCCGCGATTTCGTCCTCCGGCACGAGGCTGACCAGCCGCCAGCCCATTGATGAGAGCAGCAGCGAATCCGTCAGGTATGTCGTCTTGTTGAGCGTCAGACTGTGCTGCAAGCCATCCGCCATATCGCTGCAGAACGATTCGGGCAGCAGGGACAGCGTGTTCCCGTCTGCGTCGCAACAGAGGATAATCTGCTCGTCCTGCTCGATGAGCATCAGCGCTGCACCGGGCGTCGGCAGGGCGCTGCGCAGCGTGGATTGCAGCAGGTCAAGGCGGGCGAAGATGACGCAGGTGCCTAACTTCTGCCGGAAGCGCGCGCCCTGCCGGGTGTTGTAGACCGGCTGAACGTATGCGAAAAGTTCCTGTTCGTGAAGGTATCGAATGCTGGCCCGTAAAAACCGGAAGACAGATTGTCGCTTTTAAACAGGTGATACTTGGAATCCAGCGTGTCCAGCGCAATGATGTTCCGCTCCGTCGGGCTGAGGATACTCTGGTCGTTGTTGACGATGACGATGTGGCTGACCGTGGTGCTGTGGTTGAGCAGGCTGGAAGTAAAATCAATGAAACTTTTGCCGTACTGCATTCGTTGTATCGCTGTCGGCGCGTGATAATACTGCTGCAAGACCTCGTTGGAATGGAGGGCGTTGCCCAAGTAGGACATTTCGTTGCCGATGCGGTCAAGGCTGTCGCCCAGCTGCACGAGCATCGAATGCACGAACGTCGCCGCTTTCTTCTCAGACATCCGCTGGGCGCTGCTGTAAAACACCGTCGCCAGAATCACCACCGCCAGCACCGTGCCGGTCGTCAGCAGCGTCACCTGGCTGCGCAGAGAACTGAAATGCTTGCGCATATGTCAGCGCACACTCCCTTCCTGATGCGCTGTGCGGTACGCGCCCGGCGTCTGCCCGAAATACGTCTTGAAAGTGGCGGAAAAGTGGTTATAGTTGCTGTACCCCGTCTGCCGCGCGATTTCGGAGATGCTCATGGGTGTCGTGATAATCAGCGTCCGCGCACGCTCCATGCGGTGGCTGGATAGGTACTTAGTGAACGTCGCGCCCGTGATGGCGCGGAACAGTTCACTACAATAGGTGTAGTTCAGGTGGAACTGCGCTGAAAGCCTTTGGAGGGACAAGTCGTCACTCAAATGCTCATCGACGTAGTTCAGCATATCGAAAAACGTCGGACTGCAGTCGTTGACGTAGATGGATACCGGCGCCTGACCAGGCTGCACCTCCGCCATCGTCTGCCGAAGCAGCTGCAATTGCCGAACGGGATTGAGGATGTCCTGCGATACAGGCACAGTGTAGCACACACGCACGTCAGGCGACTTCGGCAGGGTAGATAACAGCGACTGTTCTGTCATTGGCGTGAACAGCAGGACTTCGTTCGCGTCCGCCCAGAAGGACAGAGACGCCTGAAACCCGTTCAGCAGCGGCGGAAGCGTCTCTGGCTTCTCCGCGGACAACAGCACCATGGACAGCATCCCTTCCGGCACGGGCAGTCCGCGCTGCGTAAAAAGCGGTTTGAGCGGCGCCGTGCTGCTCAGCGTCGCCAGAAACGCCGGGTCGCTCCCCACACGAATGTCGTGGATGCGGCCCGACAAGCGTTCCAGTGCAGTCTGCGCCGCGTCGGGCAGAATTGGCTTCAGGCAGTAGTCGAATGCGGACAGCCGCAGCGCTGTCTGCACATAGCTGAAATCGGAATACCCGCTTAGGACGATGAACACCGTCTGCAAGCCTGCTTCCCCGGACAGGCGAATCAGGTCAATGCCTGTCATCTGCGGCATCCGAATGTCCACAATTGCGGCGTCGAAGCGTTCCGTGCGCAGCTTGTCCAGCGCGGCGGGCGCTTCCGTCATCAGCACGGGCGGATCAAAGCCCCAGTCCGCCCACGGAAAGGCGTGCGCGGTGGAATACAGCGCCATCGGCTCGTCATCAGCAATCAGAATGCGGTACAATTTTCGTCCTCCTTTCTCCCGAACGGCTTCATCGGGAGTACGTCCAGAAACTTATGAAAGCAATCCTATTTAGCAGGAAGGTGTTCTTATTATAGCAGGGATGATTTCGCTTGTCCACTGCTAAGGATGTAGAATCCGGTCTAAATACAGCCAAACCGAAAATATTGAGGGTGCAAACCGAAAACAGTGCATTCCTTTTCGGGCAAAAAGCGATAAAATAAAGCCATGAACAAAAACGAGAAAGCGGGTGGCTGATGGCATGGCGAAAGAACATGCGATGATTGAATCAGGGCGTCGGCAGTCCCTGGGCAAGCGGATCTGGAAGAACCGCTGGATGTATCTCTTCCTGCTGCCGGGCATTGCGTTCGTCCTGCTGTTCTGCTACGGCCCGATGTATGGTCTGGTGGTCGCCTTCAAGGACTACAAGATCAGCAAGGGCATTTTGGGCAGTCCGTGGGCGAATCCGTGGTATAATAACTTCGCGATGATGTTCAAGGACAAGAAGTTCAACGCGGCGTTCTTCAACACCATCCGCATGGGACTGGCGTACATCATTACCGGCTTCCCCGGCCCGATCATTCTGGCGCTGCTGCTCAACGAACTGCGGAGTCGGCACTACAAGAATACCTTGCAGGTGATTTACACCTTCCCGAACTTCCTAAGCTGGGTTATCGTCGGTGGCTTGATGACGACGATTTTCGCAGGCGAGGGCGTCATCAACAGCCTGATTCGCGCATCCGGAGGACAGACATACGGCTTCTTGACGGACAAGAGTTTGATTCGTCCCCTGCTGTATGCGACAAGTATCTGGAAGGGAACTGGCTGGTCAGCCATCCTGTATCTGGCGGGCATCGCGGGCATCAGCCCGGAACTCTACGAAGCTGCCGAGGTGGACGGCGCAAACCGCTTCCACAAGATGTGGTACATCACATGGCCGGAAATCCGCTCGACGGCGGTGATTCTGCTCATTCTGGCGTTCGGCGGCATCATGAGCAAGGGCTATGACCAAATCCTGAACATGACCAATGCGGTTGTGCGCGACGCGGCGGAGACGATTGACACCTACATCTACCGCATCACCTTCCAGGAAAAACCGAAATACGGCTTCTCCACCGCGATCGGCTTGTCGAAATCCGTCATCAACTTTGCTTTCCTGCTGCTGGCAAACAAGCTGGCGAAAGCACTTGGGGAAGGAGGCATCATGTAATGACAGCAATTTCCTCGAATAGAGCCGATAAAAAGGCAGAAAAGCTGCTTGAACGGGAAATCGCGCGGAAGAAACGCAAGCTCCAAAAAACGACGGCGTTCGATGTCTTCAACATCATCTTCCTGCTGATTCTGGCGTTCATCGTCATCGTCCCCTTCTACTACACCATCGTCCGTTCCTTCCTCACACAGCAGGAATTCATCATGAATGGCACGACGCTCTGGCCGCAGAGCCCGACTACAGGCAACTACCGCGACATCTTCGTCGGCACGGGCCTGCTGCGCTCGTTCTTCAACTCCGTGCTGTACACGGTGACAGGTACGATTTTCAGCATGTTCCTCGCCACAACCTTGGCGTATGGGCTGAGCAAGAAGAACTACCCCGGACGCGCGCTGTTCCAGAACATGATTGTCTTCACCATGTACTTCGGCGGCGGCGTTGTCCCCTTCTTCCTGCTGGTTAAGGACTTGGGGCTGTACGGCAACCGCTTCGCCGTGGTCATTGCGCTGGCGTTCAATGCGTTCAACATGATTATCCTGCGCAACTTCTTCGAGTCTCTGCCGCCGGATTTGGAAGAAGCGGCAATGCTCGACGGTGCAAGCCCTTTCCGCATCTTCTGGCAGATTGACCTGCCGCTGATGAAGCCCGCACTGGCGACGGTGACGCTGTACTTCATCGTTGACCGCTGGAACGAATGGTTCTGGAGCAACCTGCTGTTCCTCGACAGCAAGATGTGGCCGATGCAGCTGGAACTGCGGCAGATTCTGTGGACGAGCAGTGCGCTGGCGGCGGATGTCCCGGCGGAGCTGGGGCGCCGCACATACGCCGACGGCATGAAGGCGGCGGCGGTGATTGTGACGATGCTGCCCATCATGTGCGTGTATCCTTTCCTGCAAAAGTATTTTGCAAAGGGCGTTATGATTGGGGCGATTAAGTCTTAAGGCTTAGCTTCTCTTTCCGTTGATTTCTATTCATCCGGCAAGGATGATAGGACATAAAAAGGAGGTATTCCTACATGAAACGGTTTCTATCTCTGGTTCTGTCTCTGGCAATGATTCTCCCCATCATGCTGGCTGCAACGCCCGCATTGGCGGAAGAGAATCCCTACGCCGAACACCTGACCTTCAAGGTCTTCACCATCGACGGCTCGGACGACATGTTCAACTGGCCGCTAGTGAAGCAGGCGATGGAGAAGTTCAACTTCGACTTTGAAATCCAGCTTGTCGCGTGGGATTCTTGGGATGAATCCACCCGCACGCTGGCATACACCCAGAGTCTGCCGGAAGTCATCGCGTGGTACAACCTGAACAAGGATGAGTACCTCGAATGGGTGGAAGAGGGCGTGTTCAAGGCGCTGCCGGACGACATGTCTGCGTACCCGAATCTGGAAAAGCTCATCAACAGCTACACCTGCTTCGACCAGTTCCGCGTCGATGGCAAGCTGTACACCTTCCCCAAGATTAAGAACAGCAACCCCGTCAACCTCTACACCACCTACATGTTCGCGTATCGCCGCGACTGGGCGAAGGCGATGGGCTATGACTGGGCGCCTGTTCAGACCTTGACCTACGACGAATTCGTGGCATACCTGCGCGACGTGAAGGAAAAGGATCCGGGCCACATGGGCGATAAGCTCGTTCCGCTTGATCTGGACAACGGCGGCAAGCACTGGGCGATGCTGGCGCAGCTGTGGAATCAGCGCATCGGCTCCTTCGACATCGTGGATGGCCAGTATCGCTGGAGCGCGGAAGACCCCTCCTCTCTGGAAGCCATCAAGCAGATTAAAACCCTCTACGACGACGGTCTGCTGGCGATGGACAGCTACAACGACTCCAACAACGCGGGTCGTGAACGCTTCCTCGCGGGCCGCTCTGCTGTCCTGTACGGCAACCTCGGCGCGACCATCCTGCAGACGACTGCCCGTACCCTCGCGACCAACGTCGAAGGCTTCACCGAAGAAGACCTCGGCATCATCTGCCTCGAAGCGCCCGACGGCACGTTCCATGTCAGCCAGATCGACGAGTGGTGGGCTGCGTTCGCCTTCTCCGCGAACTGCCGCGACGAAGTCATGGATCGCTGGCTGGCGGTCGGCAACTGGCTGCTCGAACAGGAACAGATTGAAACCTACGCTTACGGCGTGAAGGGTGAAGACTGGGACTACGACGCGGACGGCAACGTCGTTCTGAACTACACCGATGCAGACATCGCCGCCACCGGCAGCAAGTACTACATCGTGCAGGAGCGCGCCTTCCAGAAGTACTTCGTCCTCGAAGGCTTGGACGTCTACCTCCCCGGCAACCCCGCATACTCTTCCTACATCATCAATGACCTGTTCACCACGAACATGAAGACGTGGGAATCCAACGCAACATTCGCTCCGACGGACTATAACCTGACCAACACCAAGAACGAGGCGTATTACTCCTTCCGTTCTGCCGTCATCAACAATATCCGCGATATCATCATTCAGGCGGTCATCTCCGACAATCCGGAAACGGTTTGGAACGACTTCGTGAATGAACATCGCGAAGAAGGCGACAAGCTGGCTGCGGAACTGACGGAAGAATTCCTGAAGTAATCCATCCACGGGTCAGTGCTTGACCCGCAATCACCCGTCTGCATTTTCAGGCAGCAGGGAGCTTTCTGAGAATGGAAGCTCCCTGCTTTTCGATTTCGGCGCAAGAATCCTTCGTAATGTACGCCAAATCTAAAAGGCACAACAAAAACCAGCTGCTTATTTCCCGCAAATACCGCACACTTTCCCCGAATGCTTCCGTCCAGCACCGGATGTTCCTTCCGACGCTGCACCGAGACATTCCCAACCCCATCAACAGGAGGCAAAACACATGATTCACCCCCTCGCCATCACCATGTGGGATTTTTCATGGATTGAACGCCGCTGGGACGGCGCAGGCTTTGAGGACTGGAACGCTGCCCTCGACGGCGTCAAGGAACGCGGCTATGATGCCGTCCGCATCGACGCATTCCCCCACCTGCTGTCCCAAGCCCCTGAAAAAGAATGGCTGCTCCTGCCTGTCTGGTATTCCAATGACTGGGGCAGCCCCTATAAAGTCCGCGTTCGGCTCTTTCCTGCACTCATCGACTTCCTGAAAGCCTGCCGCGCGCGCCGCATCAAGGTCGCCCTCAGCAGCTGGTTCCGCGAAGACGCCGATAACGTCCGCATGGCGCTCAGCACCCCGCAGGCGATGGCGAAATGCTGGATTGATACCCTTCGCCTGATTGCGAACGCCGGGCTAATGGACACCATCCTCTATGTTGACCTCTGCAATGAGTTTCCCGGCGACTTCTGGTCACCGTACTTCCGCAATGACCCGCCGTGGATGACGTGGAGCTGCTGGCATACCGACGCCGCGATGGACTATATGCGCACGGCGATTGCGCTCGTCCGCCAAGAATACCCTGATTTGCCGTACTGCTTCTCCTTCGACGGCGAGAATACGCACTTCTACCGCGAACGCGACCTCTCTTTCTTCGATTTGGCGGAGCACCATATCTGGATGACGAAGCTGAACAAGCAGCAGTTCTATCACGAGGTCGGTCAGGCGAAGGACGGGCGATTCACCGAGGAAGCGTATCACCTGCTGGCTGACCATGCGCTGGATGTGTACCACAACAAGGAAGATTATTGGAAGCAGCTGCTTGTGGACGGCATTCAGACGCTCGCGGCGGACGCGAAAGCTGCAGGGCTTCCGCTGGCGACGACCGAGTGCTGGGGCATCACGGACTACAAGGATTTCCCGATGCTCCCGTGGGACTGGGTGAAAGACCTGTGCGCGCGGGGCGTAGAGACGGCGTGTCAGACAGGACAGTGGGCGCTGATGGCGACAAGCAACTTCGCCGCGCCGCAGTTCTGCGGCATGTGGCGGGATGTTGCGTGGCATCAGCGTCTGACGACGATGATTCACGAAGCGCCCCTGCCGCCGGAAGCGGAAAAGACCGCGCTTGGGCGCACGATGCGGTGGAAATGAAATATCACTTCCAAATAAGTCGAGCTGCGGTATGAGCAGATATTTCTGGCGTTAACCGATGGGGGAAACCCTAAAAGTGGCGGCGCCTCCGCAGAGGCGAAATCTCTGTGTATCAATTCTGGATAATCAGGCAAGACGGGAAAAAGGAGAACGAACACATGCGTGAGCAGATTTCCCTAAACGGCACTTGGCAGCTCAAAGGCACAGCATCCTATGTGCCGCTGCGCGATAAGAGCATGGAAACCGGCAAGCCGCTGGAAGGCGTAACCGGCTGGATGGACGCGCAGGTTCCCGGCGGCGTGGCGCGCGCGCTGTATCAGGCAGGCTATATCGACCACCCCTATGTGGACATGAACAGCTTGAAGTGCGAGTGGATAGAAAACCGCTGGTGGATTTACCGCCGCGAGTTCGACCGCCGGGATATCCCCGCACACCGCAAGACCCTCCTGCACTTCGAGGGCGTCGATTATGCCTGCATGGTCTACCTGAACGGGCATCTGCTGGGCGAACACGAGGGCATGTATGAGGATTTCGCCTTTGACGTGACCGACCTTCTGCAGACGGCGGAGCATTTCGTGCTGGATGTGCTGATTCTCCATGCGCCGGACGAAATGGGGCAGATTGGGCGCACAAGCCAGACTTCGACGCAGAAGAGCCGCTTCGGGTATAAGTGGGATTTCAGCACCCGGCTGGTCAATCTGGGCATCTGGCAGGATGTGTCGCTGATTTTGGAGGACGAAGCCGCGTTGGACGACCTTTATGTGCATTCAGACGCAGCGAACGGCACGGGGCTGCTGCATATTTCCGGCACAACCCGTGCGGATGGCAATCTGCCGCTGGCGGTGACGGTACGCTGCGCAAAAGACGGCGCGGAGAAAGCCGCTGCGACACTGCCCGTGCAGGACGGCGCATTCGCTGGAACGCTGACCATCCCGTCGCCGGAACTGTGGTATCCCAACGGGCTGGGCGCACAGCCGCTCTATGACGTGACGCTGACGCTCCGAAACGGCGAAACCGTGCTGGACGAGCGGACGATGCGCCAAGGCATCCGCCACTTCGAGATGATTCAGAATGAGGACGCCCCGGCGGGTGCGCTCCCCTATACCATTATCATGAACGGCGAGCGCGTCTATATGAAGGGCGTCAATATCACGCCGATGGATCATATCTACGGCGATATTCCGGCGGAACAGGTCGCATATCAACTGCATCAAGCGAAGCGGCTGAATGTGAACATCGTGCGCGTCTGGGGCGGGGGCGTGATTGAGACGGAAACGTTCTACCGCCTCTGCGATGAGCTGGGTCTGCTGGTCTGGCAGGAATTCATTCAGTCCTCCTCCGGCGTGGACAACATTCCGTCGGAACTGCCGCATTTCCTCACACTCCTGCGGCAGTCAGCGGTTCACGCGCTGAAAGTCAAGCGCAATCATACATCGCTGGTCATTTGGAGCGGCGGCAATGAGCTGATGGACGAGAACCGCAAGCCCGTGACGCTGGAAAACAAGAACATCTCGATGTTGGCAGACTTGGTTAGGATGCTTGATCCGGCGCGGATGTTCGTGCCGACGTCGCCCTCCGGCCCGGAAGCGCACATTTCTCGCACACCGGGCATGAGCCATGATGTGCACGGCTGGTGGCAGTATCAGGGCAACGGGCGGCAGTACAGCTATTTCGGGGATACGGACAGTCTGCTGCACAGCGAATTCGGCTGCGACGGCATGAGCAGTATGCAAACCGTTGCGCGGACGCTGTCAAAATGCCCGACGAAGCCGGAGCGCATGAAGGGCAACGACCTCTGGCGCTTCCACGGCGACTGGTGGTGCACCTACGACCGCGAGGAAGCCATGTTCGGGCATGTGGAGGACATCCGGCGCTATATCTGCCTCAGCCAGTGGATGCAGGCGGAGGGGCTGCGCTTCATTCTGGAGAGCAACCAGCGCCGCAAGTGGCATAACAGCGGCAGCATCATCTGGCAGCTCAGCGAGCCGTGGCCGAATCTCTCCTGCACGTCCATTGTCGATTATTACGGGCATGAGAAACAGGCGTATTACTGGACGAAGGACGCCTTTGCGCCCCTGCATCCGACGCTGGATTACCGCCGCTTGGACTACGCAGCAGGAACGGCGGTGGAGCTTCCCCTGACAGTGCTGACGGACAGCGGCATTGCGGGCGACGCGGAAGTCGCGTGGTCTGTGCGTGGTCTGGACGGCGCGACCTATGCCGAAGAAACCCGCACAGCGCACTTGGCGGCTGCTGTGGTCAACCGCGTGGGCGACGTCGCGTTCGTCATGCCGCAGACGGCGGATGAACTGGTGCTGGTGCGCCTGACAGTGCGGTTGGGCGAAAGAACCGCCGTCAATGAATACTACTTCTCCTGCGAGAACAATCGCCCCTACCGCGCGGCGGCATCCCTGCATGGCGGACACCTGACCGCGCGGGCGCTGGAAACATCCCCGGACAGCGCCGTCATTGAGGTGCGCAACACGGGCGACACGGCCGTGCTGTTTGCAGACATCACGGATGCGTCGGACGAATGGAATCTGGTGCGCGACGACAACTTCCGCACGCTCCTCCCCGGCGAGCGCTGGCAGACGCAGGTACAGTGGTCTCGCCGCTTCCGCATCGGCTTCGACGACTTCACCGCGCACACGACCGAGCGCCCGATTTTGACCGTGGACGGCATTGGGCTGGATGCGCCGGTGACGATTTAAATCACCAAACAGTTATTTTGTTCTGGAAAAAACAACTCCAGTAGTGGCGACCCGAAGGGGTCAAGGGGGCGATTGCAAACTTCGTTTGTTTTTATTGCCCCCTTGTCGCTTCCGCAGAGGCGAAATCCTCTGCTCCAAAAGCGCAATACTATGCAGAAACAGTACAAACAAAGGAGAAAAAGCTCACCATGAACGGAACGATGGTTGACCTGCTCAGTGGCTACCTGATCGGTGACAATATCAGCGAATCCAAACGGACACTCGGCGACCTCAAAAACGTATTTCAGAACGAAGCCGTCCGCGCCCAAATGAACCCTGCGACCATCGTCTATGAAGTTCAGAGCCATATGGCGGTCAAAGACGGCACGCCCGGCGGTCTGTTCTTCGGCACGAGCAACGTCATGCCCGGTCAGGTCGGCGGCGAATACTTCATGACCAAGGGACATTATCACGCGCGGCGGGAATGCGGCGAATATTACTGGTGCATTCAGGGCACGGGCGCGCTCATCCTCATGGATGAAAGCGGCAAGTGCTGGTTCGAGCCGATGCAGCCCGGCAGCCTCCACTATATCCCCGGCTACATCGCGCACCGCCTCGCCAATACGGGCGATACGCCCCTGCGCGTCGGCGCGTGCTGGCCGTCCGACGCGGGACATGACTATGCGTCCATCGCCGAACATGGCTTCACCGCGCGGCTGATGAACGTCGGCGGCGTCCCGACGCTGGTTCAGGAGGGGCAGGCATGAGAAAGAGCAATTACGATAAGCGTCCTGTTCTCCATGTGCGGACAAAGGGTGTCAGCGCATGGCAGGGCTGGGAAGCTATCGGCGCACAGCTGCGCAAAGCCATTGTGGGCAAGCCTGACGCCGTCGTTTGCGTGGACTGCTATCACGGCGTGTGGGAATCGGACGTGCTGAGCGCGCTGACAGAGCGGCTGAACCCGTCGCGCGTCTTCTGCACGGCACAGGCGACGCTCCCCAAAGAGCAGGTCAATGCCATGCTGAAAGACCACCTGACCGATGACCGTGTGTTCGGCATCATGGCGCACTACCGCATCGAGCAGTTCTTCGACATGGAACGGGTAGCGGTGCTTCAGCAGGAAATCGCATTGGTGCACGGTGTCCGGCTGGTGTTCGGCGTCGGCGCGGCGCTGCTGTGCGAGCATCCCGATGTACTGGTGTATGCGGACATGGCGCGCTGGGAAATCCAGCTGCGCTTCCGCTCCGGCAAACTGGCAAACTGGCTCAATGACAACTATGGCGAAGACCCGCTGCGCAAATATAAGCGCGGCTACTTCATCGAATGGCGCGTCCTCGACCGCCACAAGCGGACGCTGCATTCGCATATTGACTACCTGCTGGACACCAACGACGCCGAGACGCCCCGCATGATGACCGGCGACTGCTACCGCGATGCGCTCAAACAGGCGGTCACGCAGCCCTTCCGCGTTGCGCCGTATTTCGACCCCGGCGTCTGGGGCGGGCAGTGGATGAAGTCCGTCTGCGGGCTTGACCCGGAAAAGCCCAATTACGCATGGAGCTTCGATGGTGTGCCGGAGGAAAACAGCCTCCTGCTGGATGTGGACGGCATCGTCGTGGAAACGCCCGCCATCAATCTGGTACATGAGGAAGCTAAAGCGCTCTTGGGTGACAAGGTTCACGCGCGCTTCGGCACGGAATTCCCGATTCGCTTTGACTTTCTGGACACCATCGGCGGCGGAAATCTGAGCTTGCAGGTGCATCCGCTGACCGAGTACATTCAGGACACGTTCGGGATGCACTACACGCAGGACGAAAGCTACTACATCCTCGACGCGGCGGAAAACGCCGATACGCATGTCTATCTGGGCTGCAAGACGGGCATTCAGCCGGAAGAATTCCAGAAAGCGCTGGAAGACAGTCAGCAGACCGGGCAGTTCGACGCGGAACGCTTCGTCAACGTTATTCCGGCGAAAAAGCACGACCACTTCCTGATTCCCGCCGGAACAATACACTGCTCCGGCAGGGACTGCATGGTACTGGAAATCAGCGCGACGCCCTATATCTTCACCTTCAAGCTCTGGGATTGGGGGCGCCTTGGGCTGGATGGACGCCCGCGCCCGATTCACCTTGCGCATGGCATGAAGAACATTCAGTTCGACCGCGATACAGACTGGGTGCAGAAAAATCTTGTCAACCGCGTGGAGGTGATTCACGAGGGAGAGGGCATCCGCGAGGAACGCACCGGGCTGCACGAGTGGGAGTTCATTGAGACGCGGCGGCACTGGTTTGACCGGAAGGTGGAACATGAGACGGGCGGAAGCGTGAATGTGCTGAATCTGGTGGAAGGTGAAGAAGCGGTGGTAGAGAGTCCGGAAGGGAAATTTGCGCCGTTTGTGGTGCACTATGCGGAAGACGTTTATTGTTCCGGCGGCGGTGGGAAGGTATACGGTTGCACCGCATGGGAAGAGCGTTGGGAAGCGTCTGGCGACGGTAAAGGCGTTTGTGCGAGTATAGAAAAGGGGTTTAGGCGAAGCGCCAAAAGGCTAAACACGCGGAAGAATTATGGTAGTGAAGTCAACTCAATCGCGCGAAAGGGGTCAAGGGGGAAAGGTAGATTGTCAAGCAAGTGCAACACCGAAAAAGACCTCAAAAGGGGTGCGCCAGCCTAATCTTTTGCGGGGTCTGTGATTCAGTAAGTCGATAACGGCGGCGAAATACTCCGGAGAGACGGCAAGAAAATCACAGCCCTTAGGGAAAAAGAAGCGAAGAAGGCCATTGCCATTTTCGTTGCAGCCGCGCTGCCAAGGCTTGTGCGGTTCCGCGAAGAAAATGGGAGCTTCGAGCGCTTCTTCCAACTGGCGAAACTCAGCGAACTCAGAACCGTTGTCTAAAGAAAGAGAGCAAACAGGCAGTCCTTCCAAGGCATCGAGAATGGCTTGCCGAGTTTCAGCGGCCGAGCGTGTGGCAACAAGGTGGCCCGTGATGAACCCCGAACAGCGGTCAACAAGCGTGACAGCCGCGCCTTTGCCCTTCGCTCCGACGATGGAATCGCCTTCCCAATCTCCGATGCGTAACCTGTTCTTAATTTCATCAGGCCAGTCAGGGATAATGCGGTCAGGATGAATGGTGTTGAAGTTGGCATTGCGGTTGACTTTCCGCTTGCCACGGCGGCGAAGATGGGTCTTCGGTTCAATTCCGGGAAGCAGTTTTCGCTTAATGTGGCGGTAAATGGTGGCGAAACTGACCGGGCGGTCAGGATGAGCAAGCGACCAGCGTCCCGCAATTTCCTCAGGAGTCCAAAAAATGGTTGAGACCATCAATGACATACGCTCTCAGTTCAAGGTCAGTCTGGAGAGAAGAGTTGCGGAGATCTGCGCCGTGCCTTCGCCTTTTTGTGGGCAGGGAAAGGATGCCACGTTCCTTTCTCACTGCGATTCCGCCGCAATTCACGAGAAACAGAGGAAGGAGCTCTTCCCAGCGCATCAGCAATCTTTCGAATGCTGAGGTTTTTCCTGTGAAGTTCCCATAGACATTTCCGCTCATCTGATGTAAACTGGTGGTAAGACATTGTCTGCGCCTCCTGTTAGTTGGTGTGTGGTAGCTTCATTCTAACACAAAGCGCACGCAATGTCTTTCCTTTTTTGGCGCGGTGTTGCACTTGATATGATAATCTAAGAAATTCCCCCTTGCGGAGTCCAGAGGCAGCGCCTCTGGTAGGTTTGGGGCAACGCCCCAACTGTTCCTCGTCAAACCTACTCAAAGGGAACAGTCAACAAAGGCGCAGGCAGCGAAGCGTCCCTGCCAGTAACTTTGCGCGTCCTCAGACGCGCCCCCCAAGCTGCTTTTCCAGCATCTATGCTGTGTCGCGCCAGATGGGCGCGACCGAACTGCTGGTCTTGCGACCATAGCTGCTTTTTCCCGAACGCAGGGGTTTCGCCTCTGCGGAGGCGACCAAAGGGCAATGGAAACAGACGAAGTCTGCGATCGTCCTTTGGAAACCTTCGGCGCGGTCGCTCCCATGTTTCTTGATTTTTTCCGCGGCTGAAAAAGCCCTTTTATTACTTGACTTTTCATGCAGCAACCATTTTGTTTAATCTGAACGGTATTTTGAGAAGAGGAAAAACACCATGAAATTTGATTTTGACCCCGGATTCGATATTACGCCGCTGTCGGTGGATGAGGGCTTCCGGCTGGGGGCGGACTGCTTCGATAAAGGCACGGAGTTCCGCAAGCTCGACAGCGTCCGCAAGAGCCTTCGCGACCCGAATTGCGATGGGCCGGAAAACGTCTATGCCATCATGATGGACGTCGGGCGCAAGACGGACTTGCCCGCCATGCAGCAGCGGATGCTCCTCTATGGCGTCGTGACGTATGCCGCCGGGCAGTTGGGCGATGAACCCATCCGCAGTCAGGGGCATATCCATAAGGTTTCCGCACATTGCGGGTGGTCTACGCCTGAGGTCTATGAGATTTGGACGGGCAAAGCTGTGATTTATATGCAGGAATCGGGGCAGGATGACCCCGGACGGTGCTTCGCGGTTGAGGCAGGCGCGGGCGATGTGGTGATTGTGCCGCCGGGGTGGGTTCATGCCACCATCAGCGCTGACCCCAAGCAGCCGCTGACTTTCGGCGCATGGTGCGACCGCGATTATGGCTTTGAGTACGCCGACGTCCGCCGTCATGGGGGCATTGCGTGGTTTCCGCTGCTGACGGCGAAGGGCAAACTTCGCTGGACACCCAATCCCGCTTATCATACCAGTCAGTTGACCATCAAGCCTCCGCGCGATTACAGCGATTTGGGGCTGGAAAAGGGCAAGTCGATTTACCGCCAGTTCGAGGAAGACCCGGATCGGTTCCTGTTTGTGTCCGACCCGGCGCGCGCGGCGAATATCTGGAAGAATTACATCCCGTAAGGGAGAAAGGGCAAAGTATGCAGTTTCCGAAAGACTTCCTGTGGGGAACAGCAACGTCCTCCTATCAGATTGAGGGCGCAGCGAATGAAGACGGCAAGGGCAAATCCATCTGGGACGTATTCACGCACGTACCAGGCACGGTGAAAGACCGCTCGAACGGCGATATGGCGATTGACCACTACCATCGCTTCCGCGAGGACATCCGCCTGATGGCAAAGATGGGGATTCGCAACTACCGCTTCTCCATTTCGTGGGGGAGAATCCTCCCCGACGGCACGGGCGCGGTCAACGAAAAGGGACTTGCGTTCTATTCCGAGCTGGTGGACTGCCTGCTGGAAAACGGCATCCGCCCCTTCTGCACGCTCTATCACTGGGATTTACCCTATGCGCTGCACCTGCGCGGCGGATGGCTGAGTCCTGATATGCCGGAATGGTTCGCAAACTATACGACCATCGTCGCGGATGCGCTGGGCGACCGCGTGAAAGATTTCATCACCATCAATGAGCCGCAGTGCATCATTGGTTCAGGGTACGCGCTGGGCGTTCACGCGCCGGGGCTGAAATGCTGCGCGGCGGACATCGTTCGCGCGGCGCATCACCTGATGCTGGCGCACGGGCGCGCGGTTCAGGTGCTTCGGGCGCACGTTCCCGGCGTTCGCGTCGGCTATGCCCCCTGCGGCGACCCGTGCGTGCCGTATACGAATTCGCCGGAGGACATCGCCGCCGCCCGCAAGGAGTATTTCACCGTCCATATTGACGAGAAAGTCGGGCCTGCGTGGAATATTGCGTGGTTCTCTGACCCGGTGATGCTGGGGCAGTACCCGGCGGATGGGCTGGTCGGCTACGAGCAGTACCTTCCTGACGGCTGGCAGGAGGACTTGAAGACCATCCATCAGCCGCTGGACTTCTACGGGCAGAACATCTATCAGGGGCAATGGTGGCGCAGGGGAGCGGACGGCGAGCCGGAGCATGTGCGCTACCCGGCGGGTCATCCGCATAACGCCTTGGAATGGCCCATCAATGAAGACGGGCTGTACTGGGGGCCGCGCTTCCTCTATGAGCGCTATCATACGCCGATTCTGATTACCGAAAATGGCATGGATGCCCACGACGCGGTCAGTCTGGACGGCAAAGTGCATGACCCGAATCGGCAGGACTACATGCACCGCTATCTGCGTGCGCTGGGTCAGGCGGTAGCGGACGGTGTGCCGGTGCTGGGCTACTTCTATTGGAGCTTCTTCGATAATTTCGAGTGGGCGCATGGGTATCAGGAGCGCTTCGGGCTGGTTTATGTGAATTATCAGACGCAGGAGCGCATTTTGAAGGACAGCGCATACTGGTATCAGCAGGTTATGGCAACGAACGGAGAAAATTTGTAAAAAACGCGAAATTAAGCAGGAAGGACGAGCCTTATGAGCGAAATTAAGATAATTAATGGACAATCCCTGCCGAATATCCCGTGGCAGGAGCGCCCGGCCGACCTTGAAGAAGGTGCGGTGCTGTGGCGCTACACCGAAAACCCCGTCATGGGGCGCAATCCCACGCCGAAAATCGGGCGCATTTTCAACAGCGCGGTCGTGCCGTGGCAGGATGGGTATATCGCCGTGCTGCGCGGCGAGCAGGTCAATGGCGTGCCGCATGTGTATCTGGGACGCTCCAAGGACGGCATTCACTGGAATGTAGACCGCGAGCGCGTGCAGTTCGTGGACGAAAACGGCGAGCCGTGGATGCCTAACTACGCCTATGACCCGCGTCTGGTGAAGGTGGAGGATACTTACTATATCATCTGGTGTACGGACTTCCACGGCGCGGCTATCGGCATGGCGAAGACGAAGGACTTTAAGCATTTCACGCGCATGGAGAACCCGTTTATCCCCTATAACCGCAATGCCGTGCTCCTCCCGCGGAAAATCGGCGGCATGTACAAGATGCTGTCGCGCCCGTCGGACTCCGCGCATACGCCGTTCGGGGACATCTTCCTCTCCGAAAGCCCCGACCTGATTTACTGGGGACGCCACCGGCATGTGATGAGCCGCGGCCCGATGTGGTGGGAAGCGGTGAAAATCGGCGCGGGCGCCTGTCCGATTGAGACGACGGAAGGCTGGCTGATGTTCTTCCACGGCGTCGCCAGCACCTGCAACGGTTTTGTGTACTCCATGGGCGGCGCGATTCTTGACCGGGACGAGCCGTCGAAGGTGCTGTACCGGTGCGAGAATTATCTGCTGACGCCGGAAATGCCCTATGAAGTCAGCGGCTTCGTGCCGAATGTCGTCTTCCCCTGCGCGACGGTTCAGGATGCGGACACCGGGCGTATTGCCATCTATTACGGCTCGGCGGATACCTGCGTCGGGCTGGCGTTCGGGTATGTGGACGAGATTGTACAGTACATCAAGGACAACAGCGTCCTGAATCCCGACGACGGCGTGGCATTTGAGAAATTCTGATACCGCGGAGGAAGAACCTATGAATCCCTTTCGCCGCCCAACGTGCTGCTGATTTATACTATTTCCAAATGAGAATGCGCCAAAATGCGAAGCGAATTTTTCATTCTGGCTAACGGGAGTGAAACGCAGCGTAGCAGCGCTACGCTAAGTGGAACGACCGGACGCCAGAATGGAAAAGGCGCGAGCAGATGGTGCAGGTGAATTCGGAAATAGTATTATACCGACCAGCAGCGCGGCGAACGGCTTCGGTCACTATCCCGGCGGGTCTATCAGCAATGAAAAAGGAGAATCAGTCATGAAGGACGCATGGTGGAAGGAAGCCGTCGTCTATCAAGTCTATCCGCGCAGCTTCATGGATGCAAACGGCGACGGCATCGGCGATTTGCAGGGCGTGACGTCGCGGCTGGACTACTTGCAGGAGCTGGGCATCAATGTGATTTGGCTGTCGCCTGTGTACCAGTCCCCGAACGTCGATAACGGCTATGACATCAGCGATTATCAGGCGATTCAGCCGGAATTCGGCACGATGGCGGACTTCGATGAGCTGCTTAAACAGGCGCATCGGCGTGGCATTCGCATCGTGATGGACTTGGTTGTCAACCACTCGTCCGACCAGCATCCGTGGTTCGTGGAGAGTCGGAAGAGCAAGGATAACCCTTATCGCGACTACTACATCTGGCGCGAGCCGAAAGCGGACGGCAGTGCGCCGAACAATTGGGGGTCGTGCTTCGGCGGATCGGCGTGGCAGCTTGACCCGGAAACGAACATGTACTATCTGCACCTGTTCGCGCCGCAGCAGCCCGATTTGAACTGGAAGAATCCGAAACTGCGCGACGACGTGTACCGCATGATGACATGGTGGTGCGACAAGGGCGTGGACGGCTTCCGCATGGATGTCATAAGCATGATTTCTAAACCCGATGAAATGCCGGATGACCCGAACGCCCCCGTCGGCGGTTATGGAAACTTTGGCGCATACTGCATTCACGGTCCGCATGTGCATGAATACCTGAAGGAAATGAACGCGCGGGTGCTGTCCCGCTATGACCTGATGACCGTGGGCGAAACGGCGGGCGTGACCATCGAGGAAGCACAGAAGTACGCCGGAGAGGATTCGCATGAGCTGAGCATGGTCTTCCAGTTCGAGCATGTGGACGTCGCCGGAAAATACGGGGCGTGGCGCACGGAACAGATTCCGATGCTGTTCCTAAAAAAGGTGCTGAGCAAATGGCAGACGGAGCTGCACGGCAAGGCGTGGAACAGCCTTTTCCTCGGCAACCACGACCAGCCGCGCACCGTGTCCGCGTTCGGCGATGACCGCCCGCAGTGGCGCGTCCGCAGCGCGAAAATGCTGGCAACCTGCTTGCACATGATGGAGGGCACACCCTACATTTATCAGGGCGAAGAGCTGGGCATGACGAACTGCCCGTTCCAGTCGCTGGACGAGTTCCGGGATATTGACAGCCTGAACGGGTATCGCCGCTGGGTGACGGACGGGCCGCTCACGCACGACGAGTTCTTCCCCTACCTGCTGTTCAAGAGCCGCGACAATGCCCGCACGCCCATGCAGTGGGACGACAGCCCGAATGCTGGATTCACCCACGGCACGCCGTGGATCCGCGTCAATCCGAACTACACGGAGGTCAACGCGGCGGCGGCGATGGCTGACCCGGATTCAACGTTCTACTACTTCCAGAAGCTCATCCGCCTGCGCAAGGCGCACCCTGTGATTGTGCATGGGCGCTATGAACTGCTGGAAAAGGACGACCCGGCACTGTTCATTTATACGCGCACGCTGGATGATGCGCAGCTGCTCGTGATGTGCAACTTCAAGGAGCAGACGCGAGAATGGACAATGCCGGCGGGCTTCGCGGGCGCGCAGGTGCTGATTTCCAACACCGGGCGGACACAGCAGGCGGAGCAGACCATCACCTTGCAGCCTTATGAAGCATTGGTGCTTCTGAAATAACATTGACGAGATAGAAAGGAGAATTTCAGATGAAAATGGAACTGGGTGCGCAGACATTTACCGTGCGGGACTATATGCAGACGACGTGGGACTTCCGGGAGGCGATGAAGCGCATTGCGGAAATCGGCTATACCTGCGTGCAGCTGTCGGCGGTGGGCAATGTGCCGGTTCAGGCGCAACGGGACATCTGCGATGAATTCGGGCTGAAAATCGTTCTGACGCATACGAACCCGGATCGCATGATTGCCGACCCGGAGGGCGTCATCCGCGACCATGACATCCTTGGCTGCGACTACATCGGCATCGGCATGATGAACCCAAAGTACCAGCGCGCGGAGTGGATTGACCAGTTCGCGAAAGACTTCACGACGCCCGCGAAGAAGATGCGCGACGCGGGCAAACTGCTGATGTACCACAATCACAATCTGGAATGGACGCGCCTGCGCGACGGCCGCCGGATTATGGACGTGCTGCTGGAACAGATGCCGGCAGACTTGATGGGCGTGACGCTGGATACCTACTGGGTGCAGGCGGCGGGCGCGGATGTGCTGGAATGGATTGACATCCTGCAAGACCGCATCCCCTGCGTCCACCTGAAGGACATGTCGGTCAATGGCTTCGACCAGCGCAAGGCGGTCGTCGGCGAGGGCAATCTGAACTTCCCGAAGATTCTGGAAAAGCTGCAAACGCTGGGCAAGACGAAGTATATGCTCGTCGAGCAGGACGACTGCTACGGCGAAAGCGCGTTTGACTGCTTGAAGCGCAGCTATGACAATGTGAGAAAGATGGGGTATTGAGCGATGGCAAAGGTGAAATTGGGCATTATCGGCGTCGGCAATATGGGCACGGGTCACAGCAAGAACTATCTGGACGGCTTGATGCCGGAAATCGAAATCACGGCGGTGGCTGACCGCAACCCGGCGCGCCGCGAGTGGGCAAAGGAGAATCTCCCCGGCGTAAAGGTTTTTGAGGAGGGCGTAGATCTCATCCATAGCGGCGCGTGCGAAGCCGTGCTGATTGCTACGCCGCACTATCAGCATCCGCCGCTGGCGATTGAAGCATTCAAAAACGGGCTGCACGTCATGGTGGAGAAGCCCGCCGGCGTTTACACCCTGCAAGTGCGCGAGATGAACGCCGAGGCGGACCGTCACCCGGAGCTGACTTTCGGCATGATGTTCAACCAGCGCACGAATTGCACCTACCGCAAGATGCACGAGCTGATTCACAGCGGCGCAATCGGTGACTTAAAGCGTGTCAATTGGATTATCACCGACTGGTACCGCACGCAGTTCTACTACGATTCCGGCGCATGGCGCGCAACGTGGGCGGGCGAAGGCGGCGGTGTGCTGCTGAACCAGTGCCCGCATCAGCTGGATTTGGTGCAGTGGCTGGTGGGACTGCCGTGCAAGGTGCAGGGTTTCTGCCACGAGGGCAAGTGGCACAGCATCGAGGTCGAGGACGACGTGACCGCCTATTTCGAGTACCCGAACGGCGCAACGGGCGTTTTCATCACCACGACCGCCGACGCCCCCGGCACGAACCGTTTGGAGATTACAGGCACGAAGGCGACGCTCATCTGTCAGGACGGCAAGCTCATCATGAAGAAGCTGGAAATGGACGAGCGTGAATGGTGTGCGACGTGTCGGGAAGGCTTCCGTGCGCCGTCCTACGAAACGATCGAGGTCGAGACGGACGGGCAGAACGGGCAGCATCCGGCGGTGCTGAACGCGTTTGCGGCGCATATCCTGCGCGGCGAACCGCTGGTCGCGGACGGACGTGAGGGCATCAACGGACTGATGCTGTCCAATGCGATTCATCTGTCCTCGTGGCTGGGGCATCCGGTGACTTTGCCGATTGATGAGAAGCTGTTTTTGGAGAAGCTCAATGAACGCCGGGCAACGTCGCGGGTAAAGACAGGGGAAAGCGTTTTCAGTGATACAAATGGGACATATGGGTCAAAGTAAAGGGGAGCTCCAAACACAAGGATAAACACGCGGGCAAAGCATGACAACGCGACCAACTCATACTATTTCCAAATGAGAATGCGCCAAGATGCGAAGCGAATTTTTCGCGCTGGCTAACGCGAATGAAACGCAGCGTAGCAGCGCTACGCTAAGTGGAATGAGCGGACGCAAGCGCGGAAAAGGCGCGAGCAGATGGCGCAGGTGAATTTGGAAATAGTATCAATTGCACCGGACAGGCGCGAACGGATTGTATGCTTTCCTCCACAAAACCACATAAAGATGCGCCCTGCCCCGGCAAACTCATCCGCCGGAGCAAGGCGCTTTTCGATGCAGTTGTTCTGTTACATGCTGACCGTTTCCCCTGCTTTAATCGTCATGACCTCGCCTTTGTTCTCCACCCAAATGTCGGTGGCGGTCGGGTTAAAGACGATGTGCCCGTCGGCGCTGGTGCGCAGCTGGCGGCTGGCGTTCAGGTAGTCCACAATCTCGATATTTGTCGCGTACCAAATATCCTTCTTGCCGCTCATTTTCTCGCAGAAGGCGCGGATGACCTCCCAGTTGTTATGCTGCTCAAACTCGTAGCTATGTCCCCACAGGTAGAACAGCTTCAGCCCGAATGGCAATTTCCCCGTAAGGAAGCGGTCGCACAGCTCGTCCAGCTTCGGGTCATCGTGATGGCAAGTTGGGTTGAGGCGCAGCCATTCGTTGGGAATCTCAAAGTTGTGGGTGCTGACGACAGTGCGGGCATAAGCAATGCCGCAGGTGCGCAGGGTGTCGACGGCTTCGTCGCTGTATGTGCCGTAAGGGTACGCAAAGCCGCGGACGATTTTGCCAAACAGCTTTTCCAGATTATCGCGGTCAGCAAGAACCTCATAGGCAATGCTCGGCGCGGGAATCGCGGACAGCGACGCATGGGTCAGCGCGTGGGATGCGACTTCGTGGCGGCCGCCGGCATAGAGCGCTTTAATGGCGGATTCACTCATGCGGCGGTAAATCGTGCCGGCAGGGTAAACCGTGCCTTCTGGGGCAAACCAGCCGCTGTTGAGGTTGAAGGTGGCGAGAATACCGTATTCATCGAGGATGCGGATGAGTTCGATGTCGGTTTCCACGCCATCGTCGTAGGAGAGGGTCAGCGCCTTGCGCAGACCGTAGGGGTAGAGAACCATCATGGGAAAAGACTCCTTTCTTTGTGGGTAAGAAATGATTGGCAAAAGAATCTCTTTTGCCTTGGTTACGCGGGTTTATTGGGAAAGTGCTTTTTGTTGCAGGGGTGCACCTGCGGGCGCACAAAAAGGTCAAGCCTTTTGCTTCCGAGTAAACAGCTTTTTCAGCGCCCACGCGCAGGGCTTTTCAATCAGCAGGGTGATGAGAATCGCGCCGAGGAGGGATAGACCGAAGCAGAGCGCCATGTACTGGTTTTGCCACGGCTGTTCTCCGACGCGGTTTGGTTCATTGCTCACGGACGGCGGGATGTGCAGCCGCTTCAGGTGGACAGCGAGGTTCTGATGCAGCAGGTAGTAGTTCATCGAGACGGCGGCAAGCCAGCCCATGACGCGGTTGCCCATCAGGAAGCGCAGGGGGCGCACGGCGAAGGGGAGCGAGAGCATGAGGCCCGCAATCGTCAGGCAGAGCAGTGGACGGCGCATCATCTGCGCGGCCTGCATGGCAGCTTGTCCGGACGTGTACGCCTGTGCGCGGATGACGCGGAGCATCCCGTAGAAAGAGACGCAGAACACAAGCGTCGCCGCGCCCTGCCAGAGCCACTTGCGGCGGCTTTCCGCCGGGTATAGCTGCGTCAGGCGCACATACAAGATGGACGCGCCCATGCCCATTGCGTAAACATCAAGGAAATTCGCCAGCTGATTGACAACCATGTTATACTCGTCCAACCGCCATAAACACCAGCCGCGGAACGCAAACGCGACCGCCGCCATGCTCATCAGCGTACCGAGCGGGTTCTTCATCGCGCCCTTCGCCAGCAAGGGGAAAATCAGGTACGCCTGCATCTCGATGGCGATTGTCCACGATGCAACGCCAATAGGCGTGGCAATGTAGGTGGCGTAATTGAACGTCTGCGTGAACGTCAGGTGCATGAGGACGTCGCGGACGGCTTCTGATGTGCGCCCGTAGAGGTTGTACGGAATCGCGACGACAACAAGCATCAGCAGCGTCAGGAAATAATAGCTGGGCACAATGCGCATGATGCGCCGCTGATAGAACGCCTTCGTGTCCGGCACGCGCTCGCCCAGCATCATCGTCCGCGCATACGGCAGGAACAGCAGAAAGCCCGACAGCAGAATTGTGCCGTCAACCGGCATATATCCAGCGCGCAGCAGATAGTCCAGCGAGTAACGGCCAATCGACGGCGTTAGCCACGACTGCTGCCAGAAGTGGTACCAGCTGACGATGAACACCAGCAGCACGCGCAGCCCGTTCAGCTCCGGGATTCTGCGGCAGTTCGGGCGATAGGCGGTCATGAATCCGCCTCCAGCAGGGCACGCATTCCCATCACATAGCCGTAGAAGCCGAAGCCGACAATCTGCCCCCGGCAGGCGCTGGCAGTGACGGACTTGTGGCGGAATTCCTCCCGCGCGTGGACGTTGCTCATGTGGCACTCGATGACCGGCATCGGCACGGACGCAATCGCGTCATGCAGCGCAACGGACGTGTGCGTGTACCCACCTGGATTGAACACCGCGCCGCAGAAGCCGTCGAAGTACGCCTTTTGCAGCGCATCAATCAGGTCTCCCTCGTGGTTGGACTGCACACAGCGCACCTCCACGCCGAGCTTTTCCGCTTCCGCATGGCACAGCGCAAGCAGATCGTCATACGTCTTTGCGCCATAAACTGCCTTTTCACGCAGCCCAGTCAGGTTGATGTTCGGGCCGTTGAGAATGAGAATCTTTTTCGGTTCGCTCACAGCAAATGCAGCTCCTTCATCAGCGTTTCCGCAAGGTTCGGCGGCATGGAACACCCCTGCCAGATGCTTTCGGCTTCCACCGCCTGCGCAATGAGCATATACAGCCCTGTGCAGGCGGGCGTTCCAGCACGTTTTGCGGCGGCGGTCAGTACCGTTTCCGCCGGGTTGAAAATAATGTCCGCTACGCCGTCGGCGCGGGCGACGATGCTGGTCAAGTGCGCCGTATCTATCGGACAGCCCTCGACGCGCGGGTACATTCCGGCAGGGGTCGTGTTGACAATCAGCCCGCCCATATCGGGAAAGCGCGCATAGAAATCGTCGTAGCTGATTTCATCCGCGTGCTTCGGATTTCGGGATACCACCCACGTTTCGCGCGCGCCCATACGCCTCACGGCGTTTCGGCAGGCGTGCATTGCCCCGCCTGAACCGAGGATGAACACCGGGCGTCCGTCCGGATTCATGTCGAAATGGCGCAGCATCTGCTCAAAGCCGGGGTCGTCCGTGTTGTAGCCGCGGCTTGTCTTGCCCGTCAGCACTGTGTTGACCGCCCCAACCTCCCGCGCAAAAGGGGTAATCTCATCCAGCAGGGGCATCACGTCCGTCTTGTACGGCACGGTGATATTGAAGCCATCCAGCATGCACAGCAGTTCCGGTACAACCGCCGCCAATTCACTGCGCGGAATCTCAATCAGCCGGTAGCTCGCCTCCAGAGAGATTTTCTCCCAAATCGCCTCGTGAATGGGGACGGACAGGCTATGCCCCAGCTTCTCCCCAATCAGGCCGTACTGCTTCATAAACATGCACCTCCGGGCTGCTTTGTTCCCATTATAGCATGATTTAGGCAAGGGGGCAATGCTTGTACAGTTTTTTTCTGTTTTTGCATTTTGGGTGCAACAAATGGCATTTCTGATTCGTCTAATAGGTAACAGGCTGGAAAAGGAGGGAGCGTATGGGCAGACGGCTGATAAGCTGCTGCATGGCGCTGCTAATGCTGGGGTGTGCGCTGGCAGAGGACGAATTGGACATCACTTATCGCTTCGGCAGCCGCGAGGAGCAGAAAATTGCGGTGACGATTGACGACTGCTATCACGCGGAGGATGTTCGGGCGGTGCTGGATATTTTGCAGGCAAACGACGTCCGCGCGACGTTCTTCCCCATCGGCAAGGCGCTCAAGTACGAGGATGCGGCGCTTTGGCAGGAGGTTGTGGCGTCTGGGTGCGAAATCGGCAATCACTCATGGGGACATACTTACCTGACGAAGCTGAGCCGGCAGAAAATCAAGTTTCAGATGCTTCGGACGCAGGAAAAAGTGGATGCGCTGCTGGACTGCCATTATCCCATGCAGGTCATGCGCCCGCCGATGGGCAAGACGAACCAGAAGGTGGAGGAAAGCGTCGCGGCGGTTGGTTATCTGGCAGTGCTCAAGTGGGATGTGAGCGAGACCGACCCGGTAAAGGCGCTGGCGGACGTGCAGAACGGCAGCATCCTGCTCTTTCATGCGCGGAAGAAGGATGCGGAATGTCTGTCCGTGCTGATTCCGCAGCTGGTGGCGGAAGGCTATCAGCTAGTCACGGTGTCGGAACTGCTGGGACTGCCGGAAATTGTATGCAGCGCGGAAAAGTACGTCTATCACCGCCGCGATACGGAGGAAAATATCCGCCCCGATGCTGTTCCCCAGAATTGACAACCCTTCCCCATTCCGGTATAATGAAAGACGGGAAAAGGACGTTTTGCTGTGGCAAAATCAAGCATGAAGAGGAGTGAACCCTGATGAAAAAACGACTGTTGGCGCTGCTGAGCGCCATCGTGCTGATGGGTAGTGTATCGCTGGCGGAAAACACGGAAGAATCGGCGGAAACCCCGGCGACGGCGGAACCGATGGTTTCCCTGCCCATCGATTTCTCTCCCGGTATGCCCGCTGATCCGGACGGCTTTACCCTCGGCGACGGCACTTGGAGCTATGAGGATCCCACCATCAGCGTGCAGGTGACGCAGAAGCGCAAGGCGGAGTGCGACTATTGGGTTGCGCACATCAAGATAGCAGATGCTTCCCAGCTGCGCACCATGTCCGCCGGCGGCTTTGACTCCACCCGCACGGTCAAGGGCACGATTATGGCCAGGCGCAGCAACGCCATCCTTGCCATTGACGGCGATTATTTCTGCTATACCGGCATCGGTTATATCGTCCGGCAGGGCACGGAGTATCTTGACCACCTGCGCGGCGACCGCGACGTTCTCCTGATTGATGAGGACGGCGACTTCCACTATGTCCTCCGCCCCAAGCGCAATTCGCTTGATGGCACGGTGGACGGCAAGAAGGTCATCAACAGCTTCTTCTTCGGTCCGGTGCTGGTGCGCGAGGGCAAAGCCGTGCTGAACCCGATGACGGAAGGCATGGCGTTCGATGAGCCGCGGCAGCGCATGGCGATTGCGCAGGTTGGCCCGCTGGAATATATGGCGATTTGCTGTGCGTCGCAGGCGCGCGGCTCGATGGGCATGACGCTCCAGCAGTTCGCACGGCTCTGCGCGGATGAGGGCGCGTATATCGCCTATAACCTCGACGGCGGCGACTCCACCATGATGATTTTCAACGGCGAGAAAATCAACGACGTACTGAATGAAAACACCCGCGCCATCTCCGACATCGTGTACTTCGCGTCGGCATGGACAGGTGAGGAGGCGGAGGAGTGAATACCGTCTATTGGGTGCTCGTCGCGTTCGGCATCGTTGTGCTGGAGGCGCGTCTGCGCGCCCGGAACGTGCGCTATCTGCCGATTCTGCCCGCTATTGTGCTGGGCGCGGTGCTGTCCAAGGTCACTTATGTGGTGCTGCAATGGCACTATGCGTTCCCGCACTGGGGATGGGGCGCATTCACTGTCCTTCGGCCGGATACGTTCTGCTTCTTCGGCGGCGCGGTCGGCGTGGTGCTGGGCGTCATCATCAGCGCAAAGCTGACGCATCAGCGCGTCCTGCCCGTGCTGGATGCGTTTGCCCCGGCGGGTGCGCTGCTGGTCGCCATTGCCCGCTTCGGCGAAAAGTATCTGGGCGAAATCGGCACAGCGGGCTTTGAGATGCCCGATCAGCTGGCGTTCTTCCCCTTTGCCCTGACGAACGAGTGGGGCGAAAGCTATCCCGCCATCTTCATGCTGTCCTGCCTTGCGGCGCTCATTGTGGCGATTGTCGGTCTGACCCGCAAGCCCGGCGGACGCGATGGTCAGCTTTTCCTGCGCACCGCGTTTTATCTGGCGCTGCCGCAAATCATGTGCGAGAGCCTGCTGGCGGAGTGCATGAAGTGGGGCTTCGTGCGGGTGCAGCAGCTCCTGTGTGCGCTGACACTGCTGGCAATCCTGATTGTGGAGTGCCGCCGTGCGTCGGGTTCGTTGTCCTTCGCGAAGCGCTGGTGGCCGGTTGGCGCGCTGCTTCTGTGTGCGGCGGGGCTGGTCGGCGTGGAGTTTGCGCTGGATAAGTCCGGCTTGCCCGCGTTCGTGGGGTACGGCGCGATGGTGGTGCTGCTGGCGCTGATTGCGGCGGCGGAATGCGGGGCGGGGAAAAGGGTGAAATAAAGGAAAGGCTGATTTATTCGCTGTTGTTGCTGAATAAATCAGCTTTTTCATGTGTTTTCTTTTTCATCAAAGGGTTCATCGTCAAACTCTGGGTCTGGCAGACCTATTCCCTCTAAGCGTGCGTAATATGAAAATGGGTCTTTATCGCCGACAAACGATTTGCAATAGCTGAGTTCATCTTGAAGATTATTGCCGAGAGAGTCGGTTTCAAAATGCTTTGTAATCACGCTAAGAACTGCGACATTCATTTCCTGCCGAAAAAGGACTCGTTCCTCTGGAGGAAGCGTGTTGAATTGCTCTATAGAGATATCATTTCTTGTAAGAAGCGTTTCAAAATAAAATGTATACCCTATATCACTTTTTTTAATAGATAAGGGTACTTTTCGGGTTTGATGAAAGACTTAAAAACGGCTCTTAAATATTTATCTTCTATGCGGTCAACATCGTTATCATATACGCCTGATAAATAGTTTGGGTGAACATCCAGATATTTTGCAATCCTGTCTAAAAGGTCAGGCGGCATTTCCCCGGCATCTAAACACCGACGGATGGTTTTTTCGGTTCTCTCTATCTGTTCATAGGCTTCTCCCAATTTTCGTATACTGCAATTACGCCATTTTAGGACTTCAAAGAAACGCTGCTTGTTTACCGGAACTTTCTGTGCTGCTTTATTTGCCATAATACTTCCTCCGCTGCGGACATTTATGCCCAAAACGCCGCGGGCAACTATTGACTGCGCAGACATTCACGGCTATAATATTATAGCAAGTGCGGACATAAATGTCCACACAAAACGAGAGGAGGTATTCAAATGGAAGCAGAGCGGACGGAACGGCGCGGCGCTATTCAGTGGGTGAAAGAACACAAAACGGTGCTGTTTGTTGCTGGCGCTGGCGTACTCGGAGCAATTGTTGTCGCGAAAAACTGGGACGCAATCAAGGGACTTTTCAAGGCAAGCGAATCAGCTCCTTGCGCCATCGAAAAAGCGGCAACAGCTGTGAAGGAAACTGTTGTTCCGACAATCCCCAAGGATGTTCTGGATAATCTTACCGGGAATAAGCTGACCGCGAGAGCGCTGGGCGACAAAATGGGGTGCACCGCACAGGAAATCAACAAACGTATTTGTACAGCTGGGCTGGCGGTAAAGCACCCTTGCGGCGGATATATTATGACAGAAACTGGGCGGCTGCTCGGAGAAGAAACGGTGAAAACCACAAAGTATGATTATACTTTCTCCAATATCGAATGGGACGAGAAAATCCTTGAATTGCTGTTTAGCAAAGAAGAATTTCTGGAAATTGCTGCAAAAGAGGAAAGGATGCAGCAAATTCTTGCCAAATCAGCTTAATAGACTATACAAAAGACAGGGCGTCCCTCTTCATTCCGAGAGAGACGCCCTGCATCATATACGGAATTACCCAATATTTCGGGTTGAATTTGACGGTAAATTCGGGTATAATACAGACGAAGGGAGTTGATAACATGACGAACATCGTCCCTATTTCTGACTTGAAGAACTATACCGAGGTTCTCAGCCATTGCGATAACGGTTCGACCGTCTACCTCACCAAGAACGGACGCGGCAAATATGTAGTACAGAGCCTTGCAGAGCATGAGAAACTTCAGGCGACGGTGAAGCTGCTTGCCGAACTTGCTAAAGGTGTCGAATCCATCCGCACGGAAGGTCTTTTGACCATCGACGAGGCGTTTGCCGGGCTGGATGAGGAAAAACAAGACCCGAAAGAAGGTTGAGTATGGCGAAGGTGACACTTTCCAAAGAAGCGCAGCGCGACATAATAGCCATTCGCAACTACATTCGGGATGAACTGTGCAATCCGAGCGCTGCCAAGCATATTATCGCCTGTCTCAAAAAGAGCATCCAGTCCCTCGAAAAGTTCTCCGGGCGTGGTCGTCCGCTGGACGCGCTGCTGTCTGTTCATACGGAATACAGATACCTTGTGTGCGAAAATTACTGCATCTTTTATCTGGAAGACAATGAGCGGGTAATCATCGTCAGGATTCTGCATCAGCGTCAAGACAGCCTGCGGGCGCTTTTCCTTGAAAAGTAACACAAAAATCAGGGGCGTCCCTCTCCTTTTTCCGAGAGAGACGCCCCATTATATTACCCCTTATTTCTCCACCTTCGTCAGCCGAATCCGCACATTCGCTCCATTGCGCTGATCAAAGAGCCATGCGCTGGTGGCACTGATGCCGGTCAGCTGGTGCGTGGCGGTCAGCGAATCCGCGGATGTGCCCGTGCGGATGGTCAGCCCGTCTACCGCGAAGTACAGCGATTCGCCCGCAAGTGTGCAGGTGCCATCGAGATTGAACGTGTAGGCGTTTCCTTCCGTATCCTGCCATGTGCCGAGCACCAGATAGCACGCTTCCTTCAGGCGCTCCTTCACGCGGCGCTCGTCGCTGATTTCCTGATAGTACGGGTACGCCTGATACACCTGTCCGGCGGCATAATAGCTTTCGCCCGCCTGATAGCAGCTTTCGCGGAAAATATCGCGCAAATCGGCGTAATCCGCGGGCAAATTCTCCATGTCCAGATTCATCAGCAGGTCAGCCACCGCCGTGTACTCCTGCTGATTGTACTGTGCGCGGGCGCTGTCGGCAATCGGGCCATAGTAGGCGGCATACTGCGCCGCGGCGCGATCGGCAGCATCGGAATAGTCGCCCGCCTGCGTGAAGAACTGCGCTGCCGCCAGCGAAAGCGAATCCGCCACGGCTTTTTCGCCCTGCGCATAGCGCACGATTTTAAGCTGTTCATCCGCGTCGGAATAGCCGGAAATGCTTTCCAGCAGCGTCGCCGCTTCGTCTAACTGTCCGGCTTCTTTCTTTTGCAGCGCAATGGCGTAGTCGCACGCCTTCAGCTGCGTCGCGGCATCCTTATACGTTCCCAGCGCGGCGAAAATCTCCCGCGCATCGGTGTACTGCTGATTTTGCAGCAGCAGCGCCGCCTGTTGGTACTGCGTCGCGGCAAGGTTCGCTTCGTCGCCCAATTCGGCGTAGATGACGGCGGCGGACTGCAGGTTGTCCAGCGCGCCGGTCGATGCAAGCGCCTGCGCCTTCATCGTGCGCACTTCGCTGATTTTCTGCGCGCTGTCCTTGTAGTCGCCCAAGGCTTCATACAGCGCGATTGCGCCGTCGTAGTCGCCATCCTGCGCCTTCTTCGCCGCCCAATCGTAGTTGCACAGGCGAATCATGTCCGCCGCTTCGGAGTAGTCCGAAACAGCCGTAAACCCGGCAATCGCAGCTTCATACTCGCCGCGCGAATACGCAATCTGCGCCGGCTGATACACGCAGTCTTTCAGCAGCGTCGCGACATCATTGTAATCTGCCGGCAGCTGATTCAGCAGCGCCGTCGCCGCATCGAAATCCAGCGCTTTCATTTCCACCAGCGCCTGCTGATAGATAGCTTGCTTCCACAGGTCGTCCGCGTCGCTGTAATCGCGGATGTTCTGCAGCAGCCGCGCTGCTTCCTTGAATTTTCCAGCCTCCAGCGCCTTCACCGCCGGAGCGTAATAGCTGACGTTTGCCTGTTCATCGGCATCCTCATAGCCCTTCGCAAGGTAGAACTGCTCGGCGGCGGTTGCGGTTTCTCCTGCCGCTTGCAGCTGCTTGCCATAGGCGTAATGCGCCTGACGCGCCAGTTCCGCCGCGCCCTCGTAATCCGGAATTTCCTCCAGACAGGCAATGGCGGATACCGGGTCAGGATTGTCGCCCTCCAGCAGGCTCTTCGCCTCCAGATACCACGTTTTTTCGATGAGCGCTGCGCTGTCCTGATACCCGTTCAGCGCGGTCAGCCCTTCGCGGATGGCATCGTAGTCGCTTGCCGTCTCCATTTCGGCGGATAGGCGGCGATACGCGATTTCCTGCAGCTGCGTCCGCGAATTTTCGTAATCACCCAGCGCCGTGAACAGCTTTTCGGCATCATCCAGCTTGCCCTCGTTCAGCAGCAGCAGACCCTCCTGATAGTCGGCAGACTTGCGCAGGTCGTCCGTGCGTGTCTGGTCCGTCAGCGTGTCCAGCAGCGTGCGCGCCTGTGCAATATCCTCCGCTGTCACATTGTCGCTGTCCAGCAGGGCTTTTGCGTGGCGGTAATTGCTTTCCTCCACCATGTCCGCCGCATCTTTGTAGCTGCTGATTTCCGCGAATTCCGCCGCGGCGGTATATTCACCATTGGTGAGCGCCGTCTGCGCGTCGTTGTACTTCATTTGCGGCAGGAGGTGGAACATGATGCCGTAGCCACCGCCAAGAATCAGCACAATCAGCGCAACTGCCCCCGCCACAACGCGGCGGTGCCGACGGCGCTTGGTCACTTCCTGCTCACGCTGGGCTTGCAGCTTTGATGTTTCCTCCACGGCGACGCGGTTCTGGTCGTCCGTCGCCTTTTCGCGCGCGGCAATCACGGCGTCCACCGCTTCTTTGCTGAAGTGGGTGAACACATCGCGCTTATCGCGTCCGCAGCGGGCGCACGTCGCGACAGACACGGGATTCGGACGGCCGCAGACACACAGCCATAGGTCGCCCTGCATTTCGGGATATCCCGCCGCCATGTTGCCTGCCACCTCGCGCAGCTCACTCAGCGCGGTACTGCGGTGCAGGTTATTCGGCGTGTACTCCGTCAGTGGCTCTTTGCCGCGGCGCCAGATGCTGCTGTTATCGTACCAGACCTTCTCGATAATCGCTTCGCAGCCGCCGACGTTCGCGGGCTCTTCCACCGGCACGGTCATGGAGAATGTACGCATGGGTGCGCCGGTCAGCCCGTGCGCACGGTGGGTGATGCGGGTGATTTCCTGTCCGTCTGGATCAAGCAGGGTGAGGGTGACTTCCACGGAGACGACCTGCTGTCCGGAGAGATTGAACAGGGTCAGCTCACAGGAAGGGAAGCCAGTATTGGGCGCATCAATGCGCCAGACCTCGACGGGGCTATTCAAATCAATCTTCAAGGGCAAATGCCTCCTTTGCAGCGTACATTTTTGTTACTTGATTTTTCTTGTCGCAGAGGGTTTCGCCTCCGCGGAGGCGAGGAGGGGGGCTTTCCAGTCGCCACTTCCATGCTTTGGGGTATTGTAGCTTCTATATCTCGTTCCCAGATAAACACGCGGAAGAAATATGCAGAAGTCACCAACTCAATTGCGCGGAAGGGTCAAGGGAGGGGACTTCGTCCCGTTTCATTCTCCCTTGCGGGGTCCAGAGGCAGAGCCTCTGGCGCCTCTCCTCACTCAATATACACCATGATTTCGGAGAGGACGGACGCGGTGAATTCAAGGCGCAGAACAACGCGCACGCCGTCATCAAGGACAAGACCAAAGCGCATGACCGTGCCGTCCACGGTGTACTCCACCACGCCATACTGACCGCTTTCTTCGTCGCCGTAAAGGTGCTCAGTGTCGTTCTCATCAATCGCGGTGTTGTCATTGCGGAAACGGTTGTATACCTGCGCGAAAGTGTCGCCGATGCGGCTCGCGCGCGGGCCTTCCATGCCATCGGCAGCAATCAGCAGCATTTCCACCTGCGGGTTCTGCTTCTGCGCGTCGTAGAGAAACGTGATGTCGCACGCCGCGAACGTCATCGTGCGCACATAGCCGTCTGTGCCGTTCTCCACCCACACGTCGTCAATCACGTCTCCCAGCACGTCCGCAGCGGATTCCGGCGTCAGGCTCATGAAGTCAATGCCGGAGAACTGCAAGTCTGTTCCGTCAAACATGGGCAGCTCCGCGCCGTTGTAGCTCGACGGAACCTGCACATAGTCGTCAAAGAGCGCATCAAAGCGGAGATTGTCGCGCACAGTGCTGATTTCCGCCTCGGTCGTGCGCGCGGACAGACCGTAAACGCGAATCGCGCTGACGATATTGTCCTCCATCGTAAAGATGACGCCCGTGTCCGTGTAGCCCTCGCCATCGGTTTCTACGCGCTCATGCACGGCGTATTCCACCGTCTGCACGCGCTGACCGTCGCGCTTCACTTCGCCCCATCTCATGCTTTCCGGCAGCAAGTCCAGCACATACAGCACGGCGGATTCGCGGCTGCCGCGCAGAGACGGGTTCTCACTGTAATTTGCTTCCAGCACGATGGACAGTTCGTCGCCTACCTGAATATCGCGCGGGCCCTGCTCTTCGGCGCTCGTCAGGACGATGGAAAGCAGCTGCGTGTCAATGCTCATCGCGGGCGAATCGGCATAAATCGTGCCGAAGGAATACTCGAAGGCATAGCCGTCCTCGGTCTTGGCATCCGCCGGATCGTTCAGGGGCGTAGAGGCCATTGCCAGCGTCTGCATCCGCGCGGCGAAAGCTTGCAGTTCCGCCAGCGTCAGGGCATCCGCGCTGTTGTCCTGCGCATCTTCCGCCGATGCGAAGATGCAGCTTACCCCCATCAAGACCGTCAGCAGCAGACAGAACATCCGTTTCATCATCGTCAAGCGCTCCTTTTTTCGGAAACGATATGATTTACCAATGCTATTGTACCGCAAAAATCCGCCCTTGTACACCCTCGAAATGTGTGGAAAATGTAAACTTTGCGCAGAAAATCGCGGAAAAACGATTTGCAGAAAAATATTCCACCTATTCCGCGGAAAATTCTCGATTTGCGCCACAAGGATAAGGAAGAATCCGACGCTGTTTCCAGCGTATCCGCCAATTTCCCCAAAATGCGCCAGCAACGAACATCCGCCCCCTGTCGTTGGATGGGTGAAGCGGAAAGAAACGCCGCTTCAAAAGCACAACCTTTCTTCCATGGAAAGCAAAAGGAGGCAACAATCCATGAACAAGAAGAATCTGACTCGTGTGGCTGGCCTGAGCGCGGCGGCGATGCTCGCGCTCAGCGGCATGGCGATGGCGGAAACGACCGAGAGCGCGCTCGTCAAGGGCGGCGCGCTGAACCTGCGCGAAACCGCGTCGCTGGACGCGAAGGTGCTGGGGCAGTACCCCACCGGGACGCTGGTGGAAATCATCAAATCGGGCAGCGAATGGCATCGGGTCAGCGTGAACGGCAAAACCGGCTACATGTTGGCAAAGTACCTGAATAGCGCTGACAGCGCTATCTCCGCGACCGTCCGCACCAACACCGGCACGGGGCTGAACCTGCGCGAGCAGCCGAACATGAACGGCACGATTATCATGGCGATCAAGAACGGTCAGTCCGTCAGCGTCCTGCAGAAGAGCAGCCCTTGGAGCCGCGTCAAGGTCGGCAACCGTGAGGGCTATGTGGCAACGAAATACCTGAACTTCGGTTCTTCTTCCGGCAGCGTGTCCGGCACGGCGGCTGTCGTTCATAACCCGAAAAGCACGCAGGTGCTGAATCTGCGCCGCGAACCGAACCTCGACGCGCAGGTGCTGGCATACTATCACAACGGTACGAAGGTGACGATTCTGGGCAATGTGGACAGCAAGTGGGTCAAAGTACAGGTGACGGACGGCAAGATCGGCTACATGATGAAGCAGTATTTGAAGGTGAGCGGGGGAGCGGGCGAAGTGAAGCCGTTCACGGCAAAGCTGTGGAATGTCAACGGCGGCAGCTATGTGAATTTCCGGAAGGGCGCGTCGCTGAATGCGGAAGTACTTGCGCGCGTGCCGGTGGGTACGGAAGTGAAGGTGCTGGAGCACGGCACGGATTGGTGCAAGGTTGAGGTTGATGGCAAGACCGGGTATATTTCGACTTGGTTCATGAAGTGGTAAGGGATAGGGATACCGCCCAAAAGAGCAACACACGGAAGAAGTAAGGCAGTGAAGCCAACTCAATCGCGAAAAAAGGGTCAAGGGGCGTTGCCCCTTGCGGAGTCCAGAGGCAGCGCCTCTGGTGGGGTTTGGGGCAACGCCCCAACTGCTCCATGGACGACCAATTCAAAGGAAGAAGCCCGCAAAAGCGCAGGCAGCGAAGCGTCCCTGCCAGTAACTTTGCGCGTCCTCAGACGCGCCCCCCAACTCGCTTTCCCCACCACTTGCACATTGTCGCGCCAAATGGGCGCGACCGAGAAGCACGAAAGCCATCCTCCTAACAATTTTTCTACAACTCCATAAAAACAGGCTCATGCCCCAAAACCACCGGGACATGAGCCTGCTTTCTTATCTTGCCTTTTCAATCAGCATATGCAGCGCGTGCTTCATGGCCAGCGTGCGGATGCGCTCACGGTTGCCGGAGAGCGCCAATCGAACCGCGCTTGTGCCGCCCGCCGTCGATACGCCGACGCACACCGTCCCCACCGGACAGTCCTCCGTCCCGCCGTCCGGCCCCGCGACGCCCGTCGTACTCACCGCAATGTCCACACCCAGCCGCTTCCGCGTGCCTTCCGCCATTGCGCACGCCGTCTCCACACTCACCACGCCGAAACGCTCGATGACCTCCGCAGGCACGTCCGCCAGAATCGTCTTCGTGTCCGTCTGGTACGTCACCAGACCCGCGCGGACAACCGCCGATGCGCCCGGAATATCCACCAGCGCCGCAACGACCTTGCCGCCCGTCAAGCTTTCGCACGTCGCGCACGTCATGTTCCGCGCCCGCAGCGTCTCAATCGCCGTTTTCGCCAGTGAACCGCCGTCTGTTTCCTCAATCGCGTACACAACATTGCCCAGACGCGCCTTGACCTCCGCCAAAAGCGGTGTCAGCAGCGCCAGCGCCTTCTCCGCCGTATCAGCGCTTGCCGTTGCGCGCAGCTGCACCTCGCCTAAGGAGCAGTAGGGCGATAACGTCGGATTCTCTCCGTTCTCCAAGTCGCGCAGGCGCGTGTCCACCTCGGATTCACCCATGCCGAAGATGCGCACATACCGGCTCACCAGCGCGCGCCCTGACCGCGCCATCAGGTACGGCTCGACCGATGCGGTGAACATCGGCTCCAGCTCGCAGGGCGGGCCGGGCAGGTGGATAACGACTTTTCCACCACCCATCGGGACAATCGCGCCGGGGGCTGTGCCGTTCGGGTTCATCAGCAGCGTAGAATCCGCCGTGAACATAGCCTGAGAAAGGTTGTTGAGGGTCATGTTGCGGTGATACTGCTGGAAACGGGTGCGAACCATTTTCTCCGCTTCCGGGAAGAGGACAAGCTCCTTGCCCGCAACCTTCGCCGCCACGCGCTTGGTGATATCATCGACCGTCGGGCCGAGGCCGCCGGAGGTAATGACGATATCCGCGCGGCTGAGCGCAAGGCGGTAGGCGTCCTCCAATCGCTGCGCATTATTGCCCACGACGGTTTGGTGCTGCTGCGTGATACCCAGCGCGGACAGGCGGCGCGAGAGGAACTGCGCATTGGTGTTGAGGACTTGCCCCATCAGGAGTTCCGTGCCGACACATAAAATTTCTGCAATCATGGTATTCTCTCCGAAAGAAGGTGCTTCTTTCAATCGCAGGGGTTCCGCCGCTGCGACGGCGACAAGGGGGCAATGGAAACAGACGAATGTCTGCGGTCGCCCCCTTGACCCCTTCGCATCCCATCTAAGCGAGTTGAGTTTAAGCGAAGGGTTTTAAGTTTGTGTACTGATGCACTTTGCCGAAATAGTGCTTATTTCCCCAATTTGCTGATGCCGGATGCTTTCGCGCAGTCCATGACCGCCTTCGCGACGGCGGGGGCGACGCGCTTGTCGAACGCGCCGGGGATGATGTAGTCCTCTTTCAGCTCATCGTCCGAAACGATAGACGCAATCGCGCGGGCGGCGGAGAGCTTCATTTCCTCCGTAATATCTGTCGCCTGTGCGTCCAGCGCACCGCGGAAAATGCCGGGGAAAACCAGCACGTTGTTGATTTGGTTCGGATAGTCGCTGCGCCCAGTCGCAATGACGCGCGCACCGCCCTTTGCGGCCTCTTCCGGCATGATTTCCGGCGTGGGATTCGCCATTGCGAACACAATCGCATCCTTCGCCATCGTCGAAACCATTTCCGCCGTGACGATTTTCGGGGCGGAAACGCCGATAAACACGTCCTTGCCCTTCATCACGTCCGCCAGCGAACCGCGCTCGTTGTGCCGGTTCGTGATTTCCGCCATCTTGCGCTGCGCCGGATTCAGCCATTCCTCGTCCACGCTGACCGCGCCCGCCCGGTCAACCAGCACGATGTTGCCCGCGCCGAATTGCAGCAGGAGCTTGGCGATGGAGATGCCCGCACTGCCCGCGCCGTTGATGACGATGTTCACATCCTCCATCTTCTTGCCAACCAGCCGCAGCGCGTTCAGCAGACCCGCGGAGACGACAATCGCCGTGCCGTGCTGGTCATCGTGGAAAACGGGAATATCCAGTTCCTTGCGCAGGCGGCTTTCGATTTCAAAGCAGCGCGGCGCGGAAATATCCTCCAGATTGATGCCGCCGAACGTCGGCGCAATTGCCTTCACCGTCCGCACAATTTCGTCCACGTCCTTCGTATCCAGACAAATCGGGAATGCATCTACGTCCGCAAATTCCTTGAACAGAATCGCCTTGCCCTCCATGACAGGCATCGCCGCCAGCGGGCCGATGTCGCCCAGCCCCAGCACCGCCGTGCCGTCGGACACCACCGCAACCAGATTGCCCTTGGCAGTGTAGCGGTACACATCGCGCGGGTCAGCATGAATGCGGCGGCAGGGTTCTGCCACGCCGGGGGTATACGCGGTGGACAGGTCATCGCGGTTTTCCACCTTCACCTTGCTCTGTACGGCAACTTTGCCGTGGTGTTCCTCGTGCATTTGCAGGGCAGCTTGATTATAATCCATAAAAATCGCTCCTTTTCAGGTCGAATGATGGCTCTTGACGGCATTAAGGTAACACCGCGCAAATGAGGTGGTCGGCTGGCGAATGGATTTTTCGTCAGATGCAAATGCAAATTTCGAAGGTTTACTGGATGTAAATCGAGAAATTTGCATGCCGCAGATGGCGGAAAAGGCATCGCCAGACGCGCCGCCGAATTGTGCGGTGGTGCCTTAAGTGTACCACATTTCGAGAAAAAAAAGGAAGGGCGAAATTCCGCATCGTCAACCAAAGCGCAAAAAGCAGTTGACAAACGCCCGAAACTATGGTAAACTCAAAACCGCATTTTGGTTTACGCAAGGAGGATTCCCGACGATGGAAAAGACGGCTTCTACAAAAAACACGACCTATACCTTGGTTGCAATTGCGCTGATGACGGCGGTTATCTGCGTGCTTGCACCGCTCTCGCTGCCGATTGGCCCTGTGCCGATTAGCATGGCGACGCTGGTGCTGTTCCTGTCGATTTATGTGCTGGGCTGGAAGAAGGCGACCATCAGCGTCTGCCTGTACATCCTGCTGGGGCTGGTCGGTGTGCCGGTGTTCAGCGGCTTCACGGGCGGCGTGTCGAAGCTGGCGGGCGCGACGGGCGGCTACATCGTCGGCTATATCCCGATGGTGGCGCTGGCAGGCTTCCTGATGAGCAAGAGCGACAAGTGGTGGCTGCACCTGCTGGCAATGGTCGCGGGTGAAGTCGTGCTGTACTTGATTGGCACAGTCTGGTTCTGCGTACAGGCGGGCAAGACGGCGAGCGCGGCGCTGGCCATCTGCGTCTATCCGTTCATTCCGCTGGACATCGTGAAGATGGTGATTGTCGTACTGATTGGCCCGATGATTTCCAGCCGCTTGAAGAAGGCACACCTGAACGTTTAATACTATTTCCAGATAAGAATGCGCCAAGATGCGCCGCGAATTTTTCATTCTGGCTAACGTGAATGAAACGCAGCGTAGCAGCGCTACGCTAAGTGGAATGAGCGGACGCCAGAAGGGAAAGGCGCAAGCAGATGGCGCAGGTGAATCTGGAAATAGTATAAGGTGACATCGCCGCGTTGTGCGGTGTTGCCCTAATATAAACGATTTTCAAACGGCATTGCCATCTTCCCGCCAAGCAGAGAAAATGACATTCCGCAATTATGATGCACTGTCGTTTGGAAAATCATATCACATAAGCAGGGCGCTGTTCCGACCACCGAGCCGGACAGCGCCCCTTTATATTGTGTGCAATTAACCGTGCTGGCCTTCGCTCTGCAGCTGCATGTTCTCCACCACAATGTCGTGGATTTCACCCAGCGACGCGCAGTATTCCAGCACCTTCCACGGTTCGTTCGTGTGGAAGTGAATCTTAATCAATTCATCGTCCCCCACTGCCAGCAGACAGTCGCCCTTGAAATGCTCCGTGATGTAGTCGTTGATTTCGTCCTCGTCGAGGTCGTGCCCTTCGATGAGCAGCTGCGTGTCGAACTTGAATTCGAGCATCTCTGCCATGTGCTTCACTCCTTTTTTTGATTTCTTTCTGAACAGAGAGACTGACCTCTGTTCATTAGCAAACAATCAGATATTCTACAATGCAGTCGCTTTTTCCTGCCTATTCGGGCAGAAAAAGAATTCACGCGCGATTGTGTTGGTTTTTCTTCCATACGCCTTCCGTGCGTTTCTTCTTTTTGGTTCTTCACGGAATCTTGGGGGAAGAGCAGCTTGAGGGCGCGTCTGCGGACGCGCAAAGTTACTGGCAGGGACGCTTCGCTGCCTGCACCTTTGTTGGCGGCTTCCTTGGGATTGGTCTGACGCGGAACAGTTGGGGCGTTGCCCCAAACCCCACAAGGGACGCTGTCCCTTGACCCTGCAAGGGGCAATTGCCCCTTGACCCCTTTTCGCGATTGGGTTGGTCGCGCTTTCATGCTCCTTCCGCGTGCAGCTTTTTGGGGCTTCGCCTAAGTCCTTGTTTACTTCCCCAACTTTCCGTTAAGAACCTTCTTTTTTCCCTTACATGCGTTCGGGTGCTTCGATGCCTATCAGCCACAGCCCCGTCTTAATAACATCCTTCGTCGCCTTCGTCAGCGCCACGCGCGCGGCGGCCGTCGCCGGTTCACCATCCAGAATCCGATGCTCATAATAGAACTTATTATACGCCTGCGCAATATCCGTCACAGCACGGGTAATCATTGACGGCTCATACTTTTCCGCCGCTTCCTTAATGACATCCGGGAAGCGCCCCAGCAGACGCAGGAGCGCCTGTGCCTCGTCATCCGTCAGCGCGTTCATATCCGCTTCGGGCAGGGACATTTCCGCCGCCTTGCGCAGGACAGAGCAGCAGCGCGTGTGGGTATACTGCACATACGGACCGCTTTCGCCGTCGAAATTCAGCGCACGATCCCAGCAGAAATCGACGTCCTTGATTCGGTTGTTGCTCAAATCGGTATAGACAACCGCGCCGATGCCGACCTGACGCGCAACATCCTCTTTGTTCGGCAGATTCGGGGACTTTTCGTTGATGATGTCCAGCGCCTTCTTCTGCGCCTGTTCCAGCAGATCCTCCAGATAGACGACGTGCCCCTTGCGGGTGGAGAGTGCCTGCCCTTCGTAGGAAATCATGCCGAACGCGACATGCACGCAGTCCTTCGCCCATTCGTATCCCATCTTTTCCAGCACACGGAAAATCTGGCGGAAGTGCAAATCCTGCTGATACGCCACGACGTACAGGCACTTATCGAAATGATAAGTATCATGGCGATAGATGGCCGCCGCAAGGTCGCGGGTGGCGTAAAGCGTCGCGCCGTCGGAGCGGAGGATGATGCAGGGGGACATGTTGTCCTCACTCAAATCAACGATAGACGCGCCCTCGGAGATGGTCAGCAGGTTCTTTTCCTTCAGCTCGTTGATAACGCGATCCATCTTGTCGTTATAGAACGACTCGCCGCATAGGAGTCGAACGTGACGCCCAGCAGCTTATAGACGCGCTCGGTATCACGGAGGGTGAGCGCCTTGAACCAATTGAAGATGCGCAGGGCTTCCTCGTCGCCATCCTCAATCTTCTTGAACCACGCGCGGCCCTGATCGTCCAGCGTAGGGTCTTTCTCGGCCTCCTCGTGGAACTTGACGTACAGGCGAACCAGTTCGTTCACGCCGCCCTTTTCCACTTCTTTCTCATTGCCCCAGAGCTTATAGGCACAGATCATCTTGCCGAACTGCGTTCCCCAGTCGCCCAAATGGTTGATGCCGACGGTCTTGTAGCCAAGGAAATCATAGATGCGGCGCAGGCTGTGACCAATCATCGTGGTGGACAAATGCCCGATATGGAAGCGCTTGGCGATATTGATAGAGGAATAATCAAGACAAATCGTCTTGCCGTTGCCCATGTCGGACGAGCCATAGTTTTCTCCCGCCTTAAGCACACTTTCGAGCGTTTCCGCCGCGAAATTGACGCGGTTGAGGAAGAAGTTCACATAGCCGTTGACGGCTTCTGCACGCGCTACGTCCTCATGCGACCACTTTTCGACCACGGTCGTGGCGATTTTCGGCGGTGCCATCCGCAGTGCTTTCGCCAGACGGAACACCGGCAGCGCGTAGTCGCCCATTTTCGGGTCAGGCGGCACGGCGAGCAGACCGCGGATTTCTTCCGCCGTCAGCAGTCCCTGCGCGTCCGGCCATGTGTCGGTCAAGCACTGCGCCATCAGTCCGGCGAGTTTCGTTTTCATATCCATAAAGCTCATAACTCCTTATACGCTATGCTTCGATTTCCAACGGCTATCATACCATATTTTCGCCCGCGGCGCAAGGGTTCATCTCAATCCTCGAACGGGACGTAGATACCCTTGCGGAACATGTCGCCCACCAGCGTCGAGCGCGCATGGGAACGCCAGCCATCCGCCGTGGAATGTGCGGCGGTTGTATTGATTTCTGTGTTCGGCAGCTTTTCCTTGAGTTGGGCGATAACCTCCGCCGGAACGGGGTTAATCCGCGCGTACTTGCCGCTGTAATTCAGCCACAGTCGCTCCAGCCACGGCATATTCTCCAGCGGCGACCAGTCCGTGATGCTGTTATAGCACAGGTTGAGGTCGCGCAGGTGCGTCAGCCCTTCCAGCGGGGTCAAGTCGGAAATGTGGTTGAGGAACAATTCGAGATATTCCAGATTTTCCAGCTTTGCCAGCGGGGGTAATATCCGTGATATTATTCGCCGCGAGAATCAGCACCTTCAATTGCGGCAAATCCTCCAAGAAGGACAGATCGCTGACCTCGTTGTGCCCAATGTCCAGTGCAACCAGATTATGGCAGTATTTGAGTACCGAGAACGTCTTACTGGTATGGAACTTGCTCTGATAGGTATGCTGGGTGGAGAACGCCGTCACATCCGTGCGGACGAGGTGGTCGCCAACGTACATCGTCCAGCCGAACTCCACCTGCGGATAGCGCTCCGAGAGCATTTCCATGTCTGCGCGCTTCATCTTCGTGCCATACATATCGCACTTTTTCAGGTTCGGCAGCTCGTCCAGAAACGCCGTCAGCTTCTTGAAATCCGACACGACGGTTTTGCCCAAATCAATCGCTTCCGCGTCGCGGTCGAACGTCATGTTGGCATAGCGAACCGTCGGGGCGGGGGTGGCGGTAGGTTCCGGCGTGGCAGTCGGCACAGGTGTCGGCGTCGGCACACCCGTCGGGGCAGGCGTTTCACCCGGCGCAAGCGTCGCGGGACTTTGCGCAAACGGGATGTATTCGCCGCTCTTGAACATCTTGTAGACAATCTGATAGCGGTCATGCTCACGCCAGCCGCCGCTGGTGGAGTACGACTTGGAATCAACATAAGTATTGGGCAGATGTTCATTTAGCGAGCGCACAACTTCCTTGGGAATCGGGTCATTCTCCATGTAGTTATTGGAATTATAGACCCACAGGCGCTCCAGCTGCGTCAGGTTTTCCAGCGGTGTCCAGTCCTTGACGTAGTTGAAGCAGATATTGAGGTCAATCAGATTCGTCAGCCCGGAAAGGGGAGAAATATCGCGAATCTTGTTCTTGAAAACCTCCAGATACTCCAGATTCGTCAGGTTCGCCAAGGGGGAGATATCCTCCACCTTATTGCAGGCGATAATCAGCACGCGCAGTTGGGGCATTTCCGCGAGGAAGGAAATATCCGTCGCCTGATTATGCCCGATGTCGAGCGCGAGCATCTCCGTGCAGTATTTGAGTACTGAAAGCTCCGCACTGGTGTGCGTTGCGCTCTGGTTGTTATGGAGCGTGGAAAACGCGGTGGCATCGGTGCGGACGAGGTGGTCGCCCACGCGCATCGTCCAGCCGAACTTCACCTGCGGATAGCGCGCTGCCAGCATTTCAATATCCTTGCGGCTGATTTTTGTGGCGAACATATCTACCTTGCGCACGTCCGGCAGTTCATCCAGGAAGCGGCACAGCGCGTCGTAATCCGTCACGACATTCTGCCCCAAATCAATTTCCTGCGCCGTCGTGGGAACGGTCAGCGTCATGAAGGACGCCGTTTCCTCCGCCAGCACCGCCGGAATCATCATCAGCAGCGCCAGCACTGCCGTCACGAGCCATTTTCCCATCTGCTTCATCGTTGTTTCCGCCTTTCCTGATTTGTCCAGCTTTCTTCCATTATAGCCGCGAAAGAGGGCGCTTGTCAATGCACGGGTGATACTTTTCCGGCGCGGCGCATACGCTTTTCGCGGAGGGATGCATATGCTGGAGCTGCTTGCGCTGCTGATGCAGCAATGTCTGTTTTTTCTGGGATACATCACCGGGCGATCGGAGTTTCCGCCGGCGCTGAATCGGGCGGAGGAAGCTGAGCTGATTGGGAAATTGGATGCGGGCGACCACAACGCGCGGCAGGAACTGATTACGCACAACCTGCGTTTGGTGAGCCACATTGCGCGGAAGTACCAGATTCCCGGCTACGGCGCGGACGACCTGATTTCCATCGGCGTGATTGGGCTGATTAAGGCGGTGGACAGCTTCAAATCCGCATCGGGAACGCCGCTGGGGACATACGCGGCGCGGTGCATCGAGAACGAAATTCTGATGACGCTGCGCGCAAGCCGGAAGCGGCGCGGGGATGTGTCGCTTTCCGACCCGGTAGGCAGCGATGGCGAAGGCAACGACATCACCTATCAGGACATTCTCGGCACGGACGCGGACGAGTTGGAAAACACGGTCATCCGCCGCGTGACAGCGGAAAAAGTACAGCAGGTACTGCACCGTCTCCCCGCGCGTGAGCGTTTCGTTTTGGAATTGCGCTACGGGCTGACCGACGGCCGTCAGCATCCCCAGCACGAAATTGCGCGCCGCTTAGGCATTTCCCGAAGCTACGTCTCCCGTGTCGAAAAGAAAGCCGTTGCGTTATTACGGGACGAAATCGAAAGGGAGTAGGGGAGACCCAAGGGGCGCTGCCCCTTGACCCCGCAAGGGAGTTCCTCCCTTGACCCTTTCGCGCGATTGAGTTGGTGACGCTATCAGGCTATGCCCGCGTGTTTATCCGAGGAAGCGGAAGGGTGTTAAATGCACAGAAATGCCCTCCACAGGCGATGATGCTGTGGAGGGCTATTTCCTTGATTCTGTGTCTGCAAGCGCTCCTGATGCCCTTTGCGGGTGTTTGGCGGCGTTTGCTGCGTTACTCCTGGCCGAGGAAGCGGATTTTGCCGTTCTCCGTCTTTTCCACTGCTGCCAGCGAAACCACCTTCAAGCCCATCCCACGCAGCGTTTCGCCGCCGGGCTGAAAGCACTTTTCGATGCAGATACCCGCACCGACGGGATGGCACTCCGCCTGACGGCAAATGTCCATCAAGCCTTTGAGCGCTTCGCCGTTGGCAAGAAAATCATCAATCAGCAGCACACGCTGTCCTTTTTCCAGACACCGTTTGCCAACGTGGATGGTACTGGTCGTCTGGTGGGTGAAGGAGAACACATCAGCGGTATACACATCGTCGCCAAGATTGCGGCGCTGACCCTTTTTGGCGATGATGACGGGCAGGTCACCCATCGCCAGCGCAGTGGTCATGGCAAAGATGATGCCGCTGGCTTCGACGGTGAGGATGCAGTCAATCTGGTCATTGCGGAAAGCGTCCGCAAACGCCTGCCCAATATGGCGTGCGAGGGCGGTATCAACGCGGTGGTTGAGGAAGCGCTCGACGCGGACAACGCCGCCGGGGAGGATGTCACCGTCTTGAAGGATGCGCTGCTGAAGTTCCTGCATGGTGTGATTCCTGCCTTTTTTGCTGATTTTTTTGTAGGTTGCAACTGCTGCGTTTCCGCTCCCGGATAAACACGCGGAAGAAGCATGAAAGTGAGACCAACTCAATCGCGAGATGGGTGTCGAGAGGGGCGAAGCCCCTTCGCGGGTGCAGGGCAAATGAAACGGGACGAAGTCCCCCTGCCGGAGTCCAGAGGCAGAGCCTCTGGTGGGGTCAAAGGGCGAAGCCCCTTGCGTCACCTTCTGATGTCGTAGTTCATGTCCGCCAGATTTCGGATGGACTTCACGTCGTCAGTGATGTTCGCGTCGCCGTGGATGGTGTGCTTGATGACGCTGGACGCTACGGCGAAATTCAGCATGTCCATCGGCTTGTAATCGTGCAGCATGGCGTAAATCAGACCGGACGCAAACGCGTCGCCGCCGCCGACACGGTCAAGAATCGTGAAGGTGAACAGCTTCGACTCAAACGTATGCCCATCATACCACATGAACGCCTTCAAGCTGTTCTCCGAGCCGGAATGCGCATAGCGGACATGCCGTGCAATGCACTTCAAGTTCGGGTAACGCTCCACAAAGTGCTGGAACACCTCGTCCTGCTCCTCGTAAGAGGGCTGAAGCGGTACGCCGTCCTTCCAGTCGCCCTTGCTGTGGTCGCTTTCATCCTTCCAGAGGTGATACGGCTCAATCCCCAACAGAATGTCCACATACGGCAGGCACTGCGTGCAGAAATCACGCGCCTGTTCCCACGTCCACAGCGCCGAGCGGAAATTTCCGTCAAAGGAGACGGTCATGTTCTTTTCTTTCGCCACACGCAGCAAATCAAGCGTCAGCTGTGCGCAGTTCTCGCCCAGCGCCGGCGTGATGCCGGACAGGTGCAGCCAGTCAAAGCCATCCAGCAGCGCGGACAAATCCACATGCGAAAAGTCATATTCCGCCATAGCGGAATGCTTGCGGTCGTAAATCACCTTGCTCGGCCGAACGCCATAGCCTGTCTCCAGATAGTATGTGCCCAGCCGGTGCGACGGCGTTTCCTCCGGCGTGGAGAGAATCATCGGCGTGCAGTGCACATCGTTGGAGCGCAGCAGACGCACTGCCGACTTGCCCAGCGAATTATTCGGCACAACCGAGAAGAACGTGCTGTCTATGCCCAAATTCGCCAGCGCCAGCGCAATGTTTGCCTCCGAACCACCGTAGGATGCCTCAAAGTTGTTCGCCATGCGGAGCTTCTCGTAGTTCGGCGGCGTCAGGCGGAGCATGATTTCACCAACGGTAATGAATTTCTTGTCGCAGCTGATATCCCGCAGCAGCGGATTCGCGTGCAGCATGAACATTCTCCTTTCATCCGGCAGGAAATTTTATTTGAGGCACCACCGCACAATTCGGCGGCGCGTCTGGCGATGTCTTTTCCGCCATCTGCGGCATGCAAATTCCTCGATTTACCTCCAGTAAACCTTCGAAATTTGCATTTGCATCTGACGAAAAATCCATTCGCCAGCCGACCACCTCATTTGTGCGGTGTTACCTTGAATTTTCCCCAAGCATTGCGAGTTCCGAAGTGGCGGGGGTGAATAGGTCGTCCCTTCTGCGTCAAAAGTGCAATTCAAATTATGCCTGTAAGCGCGCAAAGATTTCCCGCAGTTCCGCGCGGGCATCATCATTGCGGTCAATGCACCGTTCAATCGCGCTCATTGCCGTTTCGCCTGTAATGTCCAGAATCGACTTTTCCTCGCCCCAGTAGAAGCGGAAGCCGTTCACGCTGTAGCTCGGTGCGGCATCGAAGCGGCGAGCGCAGTGAATCGCCTGCCGCAGCTGCAATTCCGCGTCGTTCATGCGCCCCATGCGCACCATGGCCCGTGCGGAATTGGTGTACAGAATTGTTTTCATCTTCCAAATATAACTGCCCGACGTGCTTTCCATGCCATCAAGCGCGCGGCAGAGCCACGAGGCCAGCGCAATCGCGTCCTGCTGCCGACCGGAAGCAATCAGGCAGTTCATAGCGCCCGTCGCGGCATTGAACAGGCGAATCACGCTGACGACCAGCCCGCGCGAGAGCTTCGGCAGCGCATGGTCATAGCAGCCCAGTTCCGTCTGGCTGTTGGCAATGGCAATGTCGTTCACTTCCGCGACATTGCCGTTTTCATAGCAGCGAATCGCCTCGTCATACTCATTCAGGTGCGCGTGATAATTGCCCATGAGCGACCAGATGGATTCGGGGCGGATATGTTTCTCCCGCTCCTGATCCTGATTAATCAGCACCATCGCGCGTTCAGCAAGCGAAAGCGCCTTGCGCAAATCTTCCGGGCGGTTCTGCTCCATGCCGGAATAACCATACGCCTGCGTCGCTTCATAGACGACATCGAAGCTGTTGGGATAGCGGCGGAGCGCTTCTCGTGCCGCGCGCGTCGCTTCGGTGTGCTTCTTCTGCACAACCAGCTGGCGGATTCGCGCGACCATGTCGCCCCGGCGGTGCGCCTGAACGGTGTAACCCACAAGCGCATCCAGCGACACCTCGAAGAAATCCGCCAGCGCAGTGAGTACCAGAATATCCGGCACGCTCTGCCCGTTCTCCCACTTCGACACGGCGGCGGCAGATACATTCATGGCTTCCGCCAGCTGTTCCTGCGTCATGCCCCGCTCCCGTCGAAGCGCACGAATCGTATCATTCAGCGTCATCGCCGCATTGCCCTCCAAAAATCATACTTATATAAGAACATTCGACACTTTTGAGCACTTTCCTGCAAGCCATTTCAGAAAATAACGAGATTTCTGCTTTTGGCAGCTTGCACTTTTCCTCTTTCCGTGCTATCATATGGCAAAAACATCGGAAAGGAGCGAATTTCATGCTTCGATCCGCAAAAGTTACCGATGCGCCGCTGATTGCGGACATTTACAATTACTATGTGGACAACACTTGCATCACATTTGCGCTGGAGCATTCCACTCCCCAAATCTACGCCAATATGATTGTAGCGGAAAAATATCCCTTTCTGGTCGCAGAAACAGATGATGGTCAGTTATCCGGCTTTATTTTTGCCCATGAATTGCGTTCTCGCGGGGCTTTTCGCTGGGATGTGGAGCTGACGGTCTACCTGCGCCCCGGCTTTGAGGGACACGGCATAGGCAAGGCGCTGATGACCGCGTGCATCCAGCTGCTGACGCGGCAAGGCTACATGAACGCCTACTCCTGCATTACGCTGCCAAACGACCGCAGCATCGGGCTGCATCATTCGCTGGGCTTCCGCGACATCGGCATCTGGGAAAAGACCGGCTACAAGCACCATGCGTGGCACGATGTGATTTGGCTCTGTCTCCCGCTGGGGAACTTCGGCGGCGTTCCGGCAGAACCAATTCCGCTGAAGGAACTGCATTGAACTCTTCTGTTCGCTGCATACTGCCCTTCATTCCTAATAGCTCACTGCTAATTGTTAATTTTTTACCTGAAAGGAGCTTTTTCTATGTCCACTTACCCCAACCAATTCGCCCGCATCGGCATTTCCGATGCCGCCGTTCTCTCCCGTCTCTCCGACTGTTTCTCCACCATCTTCTTCTCCCCCGAAAACAACTTTTACCACCCGCACCCCACTGACCCCGACGCCGCCTGCATGGTCGACACCGGCAACAACGACGCGCGCACCGAGGGCATGAGCTACGGCATGATGATGTGCGTCCAAATGAACCGCAAGGATCTCTTTGACAAGCTATGGACGTTCTCTATGCGCTATATGCACTTATCGTCTGGCGTGCATCAGGGCTACTTCGCATGGTCGGTGCAGCTGGACGGCAAGCACAACGCGGAAGGCCCTGCGCCGGATGGAGAGGAGTATTTCGCGATGGCGCTGCTGATGGCATCGGCGCGCTGGGGCGACGGCGAGGGGATTTTCGCATATCGGCACTGGGCGCAGGATATTCTGCGCCACTGCGTGCATCAGGCGGAGATGGTCGAGGGCGGTCAGCCGATGTGGAATCCAGAAAATCACTATATCAAGTTCGTGCCGGGGATGGAAATCAGCGACCCGTCGTATCATCTGCCGCACTTCTATCACCTGTTCGCGAAATTCAGCGACGAGCGTGACCATGCCTTCTGGGCAGAGGCGGAAGCGGCATCCCGGCGGTATATCGCGCTGTGTGCGCACCCGGTGACGGGGCTGAGTCCGGAATATGCGGCATATGACGGCACGCCGGTGCTGATGTTCGGGAAGAATTACGCTTACTATTCGGATGCGTACCGCGTCATCATGAACATTGCGCTGGATACGCTCTGGAATGGGCGGACGCAGGCGCTGTGCGACATTGCGACGCATGTGCAGGACTTCTTTGCGAAGGAGCTGCCGGAAGAGAATTACCGCGCGTATGATTTGGACGGCACGCGCTGGGACGAACCCGCGATGCACCCGGTAGCGATTACGGCGGTGAACGCGGCGGGGAGCATCGCCAGTGACAGTGAAACGGCGGACATGTGGCTGAAGCGGTTCTGGGAGCTGCCGATGCGGACAGGAAAGCGGCGGTACTACGACAACTGCCTGTATTTCTTCTCGCTGCTGATGCTGTCTGGTCAGTATCAGAAATGGGTGGAATAAGGAATACTATTTTCAAATGAAAATGTACCAAAATGCGCGAGCAGATGATACAGGTGAATGCAGGAAATAGTATAAAAAGCGGCGCTCTGGCAGGAGGATGAATCCTGTCGGAGCGCCGAATTTTTGTTCAGATAAACACGCGGAAATAGTTGGATAGCGTCACCAACTCAATCGCGCGGAAGGGAGTCCAGAGGGTCGAAGACCCTTTGGTGAGGTCAATGGGCAACACCCTTGGGGTTTCCCCCAATAAACACGCGGAAGAAGTATGATAGCGTCACCAACTCAATCGCGCGGAAGGGTCAAGGGAGGAACTCCCTTGTGGGGTCAAGGGGCAACGCCCCTTGGGGTTACTCCGCGTTGTCCACCGTCGTAGGCATGATGTCAAGGCCAGCGTCGGTGTAGACGATGTTGGCTTCGTCCACCCACTTCGTGATGGCGGCGTTGAAGGTTTCCTGCTGCTTGGAGGACAGCAGCTCCGCGCGCAGGGATTCCTTCAGGTCAGTATCCAGCTCCACCGCGCCGGAAGGCACGTCACGGACATACTGGAGGATATGCACGCCATAGCTGCCGACAACCGGTTCGCTGATGTCACCAATCTTCTCCATCGTGAACGCGCCCGCGGTGAACGCCGCATCCCAGTTGGTGGAGTCCATATGCACGGAGTAGCCTTCCGCGCGGGTCGCTGCATCCTGCATTCCCGGATCCGTGCCGTATTCCTGAATCAGCTCGTCAAAGGACACGCCATCCGCCAGCTTCTGGTTGATTTCGTCAATCGTCGGCTGCACGGAGTCGATAATCGCCTGCTTCGCCGCTTCCACCTGCTCCAGCGTCACCAGCTCTTCGGTCACTTCTTCGCCCGCTTCAATCTGATCCTGCTGCTCTTCGTAGGTTGCCAGCAGGTTCGTGTACGTTTCCATCAGGGTATCATCCACGTCCAGCAGGATATGGCTGACGCCGCGGTAGCCGCTGGGCACATAGTACTGGGGCGTGATGTAGTCCGTGTAGCCATAGGCGGCGTACATGCGGTTCATGTACTGGTCATTCTCATACTGATCGACATGACCCTCGTACTTTCCTTGTCGGCTTCCACCAGCGAGTCAAACTCCGCCTGAACATCCTCGTCGGAGACGGTCACGTCCTTGACGATATCGTCCATCAGCTTATTGTAACCCGCTTCTTCCACGCAGCTCGCCTTGTAGGATTCCTCGGTGAAGCCTTCCGCTTCCAGCGAGGAGAGAACCTCCACCATGGCGCTGGCGCGCTCTTCGTCGGTGGAATCATCGGTGATGCCCATGTACTCCATGCCATTCTGCACGGCAGCATCCCAGTTGGTCTGCGCTTCCGCTTCCACGGCGGCGATTTCTTCGTCTGTCAGCGACAGCCCCAGCTCCACCAGCTTCTGATTCATCAGCTCATACTGCACTGCCACTTCCAGCGCGCTCTGGCGGATGGCCGCCTGCAGACTTTCGTTCGTCGTGTCGTAATACTGCCCATAGTAGGACAGCATGGACTGATAGAAGGTGTTGAAACGCGCACGGGTGATTTCCACGCCGTTGACCGTCGCCAGCACCTCATTTGGGTCTTCCGCCACCGTCGTTGTCGTTTCTTCGATTGCAGCCGGCGCATCCGTCGCCGCGGCATCCTCTGCCAGAGACGCACCCGGCAGGCACATCAGCGTCGCCGCAAGAGCGAGCGCCATCAAACGCTTAGGAGATTTCATGAGCTTGAACTTCCTTTCACACCCGTTTCATCGGGCTTTCTCGTTCTCTATTATGGCACGCTTTTTCCCCGCGCGCAACCTTTTCGCCCCACTTGTTACAGCAAATTCACACTTTCCTTGCATCGCCGTTGCAATTGTGACGATTGTGTAGAGGGGGAACGAGGGGAGACCCAAGGGGCGTTGCCCCTTGACCCCAGCAGGGACGCTGTCCCTGCACCCTGCAAGGGAGTTCCTCCCTTGACCCTTCCGCGCGATTCAGTTGGTAACACTTTCAGGCTGTGCCCGCGTGTTTATCCAGCGAAGCGAAGGTTTCCAAAGGGCGATCGCAGACTTCATCTATTTTCATGCCCTTTGGTCACCTCCGCAGAGGCGAAATTCCTGCGTCAGGCTTGCTTTTTCAGCACCCAAATACCATTCACCGGCATCTCCTGCGTGCCAGACAGCACCTCGCCCGTCAGCATCTCCTCATAGCTGCCATCCAGCGTGACCTGCTGCGTTTTGCCCGAATAATTCTGCACAAACGCAGCGCCGCCGCGCTCCGTCGCAATCACCCCGCTCGGCAAGACCTCTTGCATCGCCTTGGGCAGCGAAAGCTCTGCCGCAATCACGGTGTAAATCGCATCCAGTCCGTCCTGCTCCGGCTTCGCCGCCAGATAGTACGCCTGCCCCGCGCCGAATGCGTGCTTCGTCAGGCAGGGAAGTCCTGCATAGAAGTCCTCGCCGTACTCCGCCAGCACCTGCGCATCGTGCTTTTCCGGCAGTTCGCACAGCTCATGCACCGCATAGCGCCGCCCATCCGGGAAAACCATGTGCTGCACATCCTGCGGGTAGAGCGCATCCAGTTCTGTCGCGCGCACGCCCAGCACATCCGTCAGGTCATGCGGCGCGCCGCCCAGATACGCCAGCCCGCTGTCATCCACCACGCCGGAGAAATACGTCATCAGCAGCGTGCCGCCGTTTTCGACAAACGCGCGCAGCTTTTGGGAGAAGCCCTCCTTCATCAGGAAGAGCATCGGCGCAACGACCAGCCAGTACTGGCTCAAATCAGTACAGGGGCGCATATCGCGGAAATCCACCGCAATGCCCTGCTCCCACAGCGCGCGATAGTGCATATTCACGCTGTCAAAGTAGCGCATGTTGCCCTTCTGCCCCGTCTGCGCGTAGTCAATCGCCCACCAGTTGCTCCAGTCAAAGAGGATACACGCCTTCGCGGGGGCGTTTGGCTTGCTGTACAGGGGCTGCAGCGTCTCCAGCGCCTGACCGACCTGCGTCACATCGCGGAAAACGCGGGTATCGCCGCGCCCGTCGTGGTCAACGACCGCGCCGTGGAACTGCTCCGCCGCGCCACGCCCCTTGCGCCACTGGAAGTAGCAGACGCTTTGGCTGCCATGCGCCACTGCCTGCAAGGAGGACAAGAGGTGCATTCCGGGGCGTTTGAGCTTGTTGACGGGCTTCCAGTTAACCTGCGAGGGCGTCGATTCCATGAGCAGGAATGGCTGATTTTTCAGCGAACGCATGATGTCGTGGTTCATGGCAAACTCCGCTGCTTTCGCCACATCATCCCCTGAATGCCACGCGGGATAGCTGTCCCACGAGACAACGTCCATGCCCTCCGCAAGGGAGAAATAGTCGTAATCCCAGAAACGCTCCATCAGGTTCGCCGTGCACTTCAGCGTCGCATCCACCGCCTGAACCGCGTCGCGCTCCGCCATCATGAACGTCTTGCACTGATGGGTGGAGAAGCGCCGCCAGTCGATAAACATGCCGTTGGTGCTGGTTTCCGCCATTTCACCGGGCGCTTCCACCTGCGACCAGTCGGTGTAGCGGTGGCTCCAGAACGATGTCCACCACGCCTGATTGAGATTTTCCAGCGTTCCATAGCGCTTTTTCAGCCACTGGCGGAATTTTTCCTGACACAGCGGGCAGTAGCAGTCGCCGGAAAACTCGTTGGACAGGTGCCAGAGGATGACTGCCGGATGATGCGCATACCGCTGCGCCAGCGCCGTGTCCATCTCCCGTACCTTGCGGCGGTAAACCGGGCTGGTCAGGCAGTGATTGTGCCGTCCGCCGAAGTGGTAGCGCTCGTAGTGCTGATTCACACGCAGGACTTCGGGGTACTTCTGCGCCATCCACGCCGGACGCGCCCGACGGCGTTGCCAGAATGATGTGGATGCCGCCGCGCCACAGCCGGTCGATGACTTCGTCCAGCCACGCAAAGTCGTACACGCCGTCCTCCGGCTCCAGCCGCGCCCACGCGAAAATCGCAATCGACACACAGTTCACATGTGCCTTATGCATCAGCTCGATGTCCTGTTCCAGAATTTCCGGATGATCCAGCCACTGGTCAGGGTTATAGTCGCCGCCGTGCAGGAAAACCGGGAAGCGCGGCGTCAGGGAAGATGCTTCTGTCATAGGGCAGATTCCTCCAAATCATTGCTTATCGCGTCACATCATTCTGCGACATGGAATACGAAATTATTTCGTCCCAATGGCGGCGAATCACGATTTCTGCCGTCAAGCCGGTATTGTTATACGCAATCGACCACTGGGTATTGCTCGTGATGTCCACGGGGTTCGGTTCTTGCGACGATGCTTTCAGCGCATCCCATACGGTGTCATTGGTATACCCTTCCGCCTGTTCTTCCAGCACTTTCATAACCGCATCATAGCGTTCCCTGCCATGACCGTAAATGCCATTACGCTGATTCGGAAGCACCTTGTCTCGGTACAGACCGTAGAAATTCGTGATGGCTTCCATTGGCGTTGCAACAAGCGGACGAGTCTCCTTCTCGCAGTCGTATTCCACGACACGCCCATCGCCGCTGGCGTCTGTAATGTAGAAATGATAATCGCGCCCCGACGAAGCAAACATATCATAGCTGCTGAGCAGCTGCACAGCCTCTTCTGTCGTTGCTGCACGATCCAGCACAAGACGAATCGCCAGCGTGGTCGCAATCGTCGGCTTTCCTGTATTCTGATGAACCGGCTCACTGTCCAGCGTCAGCACCGCAATCGAAACGCCCTTTTCATTCATGCCATCCAGACAGATAAACGGCGCAGTAAGGGTTGCTAACTTCTTTTTCAGGCTTTCATCCGGTATATTCGCGCCCACATTATCCAGCGCAGCAAAGGCGACAGACCGATAGCCATCCTTTGGCGCACAGTATACCAGCATCGCGGACGTATCTCGTTTGAAATCATAGTTGCGCCCCATATGCACGCTGCCATCCGTATCCGTCAGCGTAAACGCCGTACAGCCGTAATTCGGCACCTTCATGCTGACGGGCAGAAGCGGCAATGCCTCCTTCAAAATTGCATCCAGCATCGTCTGATTATCCGTAATGCCATATGCAATTACACGATCCAGACTATAATCGTACTGCACATTCATGCGGTATAGGTTGTAACCATCATCATAGTCTGTTATTTGCTCAATGCTCTGAATCGTCTGCAAGCGGGTAAAGTAAAAGCCGACAAAAACGACAAGGCCCAGCAGCAAAGAATCAGCAGGGACAGCAGAATCGTTCGAAGCGGGTGATGTTTTGTCTTCATGTTCATAATTCCTCCTTGCCATGACGCGGTCGTAGGGGGCTTATCCTTGTATACTGTAAAGCAGATTCGCAGATATATGCAGCAATCGTATTAGTGCAGTTCCTTCAAGTACGCTTTAATCGCTTCGTCCTTGCTGTCGCGATAGAAATACTCCGCGAAATGCTTTCCAGAAATCGTTTCCTTCACAAAATCCTGATCCAGATCCTTCAAAATATCCAGCAGCGGACGATACGTTACCTTCTTCACTCCGTCCAGAATCTTCTTATTCCGCTGCTCCGGCACAACACGCTCCTTCGGATAGCCATTGCCATGCCCGAAACCAAACAGCTGCTGGAAAATCATCTCCAATTTCAGCTCCGCACCCCAGCCGAAGTCTTTGGCGAACGGCAGCGCCACACAGTTGCCGTCGTTGATCTGCGCAAACATGTAGCCGTCCGACGGATCCACCACATGCCCGCACAGCACGCCGGGGAAGGAGTTGCACGCCAGCATCGCGCCTTCGCCCGTTCCGCAGCCTGTCACGACATAATCCGCCGCACCCGTTTCCAAAAGCAGCGACGCCAAAAGCCCTGCCTTCACATACGTCAGCTGGCATTCGTCCTCCGCCGTGTACATGCCGTAGTTCACCACTTCGTGGCCCATCGGTTCAACCACCTTGCGCAGCACACCTTCAATCATCGCGTTTTTGGCAGCCTGGCTGTTCTCGTTAATCAGCGCAATTTTCATCGTTTCTTGTCCTCCATTTCGTCCGCAGACGTTTTTCCATTCTAATTTTATCACGCGCGCGGAAAATTTGCAACCTGCTTGCCATGTAGCCTTCAAAATTTTGCAGGGAATTCTGCAGCGCTTTCATGTGCCTGCGAAAAGGTTACATGGCGTTTTTCCTTTCGCAGGTGTCCGAAAAAAGTGATTAACCAGCGGGTTATTCGCCATTTTCAGAGGCAGAGAGGGCAGGGAAATTATCCACAGCCAAACTTGTGGAAAAGCTGTGGAATCTCCGCAGGTTTTGCCGAAAGTTCCCGTAATCACCCGCTGGAAATATCCACAAACGGTGGAATGTGCAGCCTGTGGATACGGTGGATAAGCCGGAAATACCGCGTTTTGCAGGATTTCTTGCAACTTCATTGCGAAAAAAATCGAGATTTTCTTGGAAAACAGGCAGGAATCCCCCTTCAGGAACTCGAATATACAGAGTCAGAGGGGATTCCCTGACTGGAACGCAACCGCCGTGTCCACAGCGCTGTGGAGAAGCAGGATGGATATCCACAGCGTTATCCTTGTGGACAAACCCTTGCAAAATCAAGCAGGAAAGGGGTTATCCACAGCATCCACATCCCCTACTACGACTGCGGAAATATAATTCCCTGCATTCTCTCATGGGAGGGCTTCGCGCCATGCAATTTACTACCAATGTTCAGCTGCTGCTGGACGGCTTGAATACCGTTACCCGCGCCCTGTCGGCTCGTCCGACAAAACAGATTTTAGAGGGCGTGCACCTTTCCGCCGCGGGCGAGCATGTGAAACTGACCTGCTCTGACGGCAACCTTTCTATTGAAATGTCGATTCTGGCGGACGTGAAAGAGGAAGGCACAGCTGTTCTGCCGGGCCGCCTGTTTACGGAACTGAGCCGCAAGCTGCCCGGCGGGGAAGTGACCATCCGCGTAGGCGAAAATCATGCGGCATCGATTCGCTGCTTGTCCTCGAAGTCGAATCTGGCGGGCATGAATCCGACTGATTATCCGGAGATGGCGCGTGTGGCGGAGGGTACGACCGTCCGCATTCCGCAGGATAAACTGAAGGAAATGATTTCCCGTGTTGTGTTCGCGATTGCAACGGAAGATAACCGCCAGATTTTAACAGGCTGTTTGCTGGAGGTTGAGCCCACCGAAGCGCGCCTGGTGGCGCTGGACGGCTTCCGGCTGGCGATTCAGAAGGCGGTTATGCCCTTTGAGCTGCCCGGCGGAAAAGAAAATGTGCGTGTAGTCATTCCGGGGCGCGTGCTGAACGAAATGAGCAAGGTGCTCGGCGACACGGATGAATACTGCACGCTGGTGTTTGACCAGTCGCGCATGACGGCATCGTTCGGGACGACGACGCTTTCGACGGTGCTGCTGACGGGCGAGTACATCGACTATCGGAAAATTTTGCCTGCTTCCTTCCGCACGACGGCGCTGGCGGATCGCGTGGGCGTGCAGAACGCCATTGACCGCGCGAGCTTGATGGCTCGGGAAGGCAAGAACAACCTGATTCGCATGTCTTTCGGGTGATACGCTTGCCATCTCGTCGAACGCGGAGTTGGGCGACGTGCTGGAAGAGCTGGAGACGGAACTGACGGGCGACCCGATTGAAATCGCCTTCAATGCGAAGTACATCATCGACGTGATTCGCAACATCACGGATGAAAAACTGTGCATGCGCTTCAACAGCAATGTCAGCCCGTGTGTGATTGCGCCGCAGGAAGGGGAGGATTACCTTTACCTGATTCTGCCGGTGCGCGTGTTCACCTAACAAGAGGATAAAACTGGAAGAAAACCGGGCGCACGGGGAAAAGCTGTGCGCCCATTTCGCGACCAATTCGATATGGATTCATAACGAAAATGCAGATAGAAACCATTCGGCTGCGGGACTTCCGCAACTACCATTCGCTAATATTGACCCCTCATCCGGGCGTGAATATTCTCCTCGGACAAAACGGCTCCGGCAAAACAAACCTGCTGGAAGCCGTTCATTATTGCGCCCTTGGACGCTCACACCGCACAGGATTAGACCGCGAAGTGGTGCGGAAAGGCGCAATGATGGCGGCATCTGGCGTGACGCTGCGCAAAAAAAGCGGAAAAACAGAAATTGCGGTAAAATTAACGCCATCAGAAGCGCGAAAAAACGGTTTTTATTGACTGCAAGCGCGCAGAACGCATTTCAGCGCTGATGGGGCATGTTCAGTGCGTGATTTTCTCGCCGGAAGACTTGATGCTGGTCAAAGAAGGGCCTGCAATCCGCCGCAGAATGCTCGATATGATGCTTTCACAGCTGTCAACGGCGTATTTCAGCGCGCTTCAGCAGTATCAAAAGGCGCTGGAGCAGCGGACAGCACTGCTTCGCGAGGCAAAACGCGGGATAACGCCTGATCCGGTGCTGCTGGATACGTTTGAAGATGCAATGGCGATACCATGCGGCATCATCATGCCTTTGCGGGACAAATTGGTGAAGCAGCTGGCGAAAATCGCAGCGGAGAAGTATGAGCGAATCAGCGGACGGCCGAACGAAATGTTCAGAATGACCTATCAGCCGTGCGTGGCGGAAACGAGCAATCCTGTGCCGGCGATTCGGGCGGAACTGAAAAAAAGCAGGCAGGAGGACATTCGCGTCGGCGGTGCGGGCTGCGGTATTCACCGCGAGGACATCGGGCTGTCGCTGATGGGGCGAAGCATGAAGGTGTTCGCGTCGCAGGGGCAAATCCGCACGGCAGCGTTGGCGATTAAGCTGGCACAGCTGGAGACGTTCCGCGCAGAGACAGGGGAGACGCCGATTTTGCTGCTCGACGACGTGATGAGTGAACTCGACATGACGCGGCGTACGCGGCTGCTGTGCGAAATCGAGGGGGTGCAGACATTCATCACCTGCACGGACGAAAGCGACCTCGACGGCTGCCGAGAAAAACGGAGTTACCGCGTGTGGATGGACAGCGACGGGGAGGGGCATGTTCAGGAAGAGTCGGCGGGCGATGAAGTGATGAAGCCGGACTTGCTGCATGACCCGGAACTCGATGAACCATCCGGAAAATGAAATTGTTCCACGTGAAACATTCGGCTGGCGGGCAAAAAAGTGCCTGCCGGCTGTTTTTGTATAATGCGCTGAGACAGAGCGAATGATGCGACGGACAAAGGACGAATCATCAAGGTAAATTAGAATGAGAATGTGAGCAAAATTCCGATAGAATGCAGAAAAATCAAGCACTTCAAGAATAAAATAATTATATTATCATCACTATACAAAGAACGTCAATATAAGCAGCGCAAAAAGGAATGTTTCACGTGAAACATTGAATCAAATCCGCCTTTGTGGTAAAATGGAGACAGCAAAAACGCAGGAGGAATCATGATGCCGAATTGGACGAAGCAGCAGGAGCAGGCGATTCGTGCGCGCAACCACACCATTCTCGTCAGTGCCGCCGCAGGGTCGGGCAAAACCGCCGTGCTGGTGGAGCGGATCGTCTCGCTTGTCCGCGAAGGCGCGTCGATGAATCGGATGCTCATTGTCACGTTCACGAAGGCGGCAGCAGCGGAAATGCGCCAGCGCTTGGCAAAGCGAATCAGCCGAGAGGCTATCAGCCGTGACCCGGCAATGGTGAAGGCACTTGATGAATTGGAAACGACGCAGATTTCAACGATTCACGCATTCTGCCAGCGCGTCATCCGCAGCCATTTCGAGCAGGTGGGCGTAGATCCGCTTGTCCGCGTGTGCGACGAACAGCAGCAGAAACTGCTCTTTGAAGCCGCGTTCACGACGGCAATGGACGAGCTGTTAGACGAGCGAACGGATGAAAACTTCCTTCTGCTGGCGGATGCGTGGAAGCAGGACAAACTTTTGTCGCTGACGGCGCAGCTGTACGACTTTTTGATGGCACTGCCGAAGCCGTTTGCGTGGCTGGATGAGCATGTGGAACAGCTCTCGCAGCCGCTTATGCAGCAGCCGTGGGTGGAAACGCTCGAAAATGCGGCGAAATTGCAGGTGGGAGCGATGGATGATGCGCTAATAGCGATTCGTAGCCTATTTGACCTGCCGAATGCAGTGATGGATCGCATGGAAGCACTGAATGCAGACGCGCAGCTTGTTTCGGCGCTGCAAGGTTTGGAGGGGGAGCCGCTTCGGACGGCCGTTGCGAACTTTTCCTTGCCACGATTGTCCCCGAAACGTGGCCTGTCGGCGGAAGAAAAGGAATGGGGGAAGCGCTTCAGCGATGGGCGGACGGCAATCAAAAAGCGCGCAGAAAGGGCGAACGAGCTGCTGAATCCCGATTTTGCGCAGCTGGAACGGGAACTTCCGGCGATTCAGGCACAGCTGCGTGGGCTGGCGGCACTGGTCAAACGGACGCATCAGCATTTCCGCGAGGAGAAAAACGCCCGGAACTGCATGGACTTTGGGGACATGGAGCAGTACACGCTCGACATTTTGGAGCAGCCGGAAGTGCGGGCGCAAATGCAGGGGGAGTTTGACCACATTTTCGTGGATGAGTGCCAAGACGTGAGTCAGGTGCAGGACGCGATTCTGCAGGCCATCCACGGGGAACAGAACTGCCTGTTCATGGTCGGTGATGTGAAGCAGTCGATTTACCGCTTCCGCAAGGCCGACCCGACACTCTTTTTGGGGCGGATGCAGACGTTTTCGGAAGACGAGGGGGCGAGGGAGCGGAAAATCGTGCTCCAGCAGAACTTCCGAAGCAGCTTCCCGGTGCTGGATGCGACGAACCGCGTGTTCCGGCAGACGATGCGCCCCGCGGTGACGGAGCTGACCTATGCGCCGGAGGATGAGCTAATTTGCGGGCTGGGTGCGCGGGAGGACGATCCGCCCGTGATGGTGCACCTGCTGCGTGGGCCGGACATCAGGGATGCGCTGGAGGGGAGTGCGAGCGAGGCGGCTGGCCACGAGGAAGTGCTGCAGACAGAGGCGCGCGTGGTGGCGCGGCGCATCAAGGAGCTTTTGGGAACGACGATGCCGGATGGAAAGACGATTTCGTACCGCGACATGGTGATTCTGCTTGCGCAGACGACGAATTTGGCGCAGACAGTTGTCGATGCGCTGACGGAAGAGGGGATTCCGACCTTTTACGACGGCGCGGAAAGCTATTTCAACCTGCCGGAAATCATGGATATGAAGGCACTGCTGAGCCTGCTGGACAATGCGCAGCAGGATTTTTCGCTGCTGACGGTGCTGAAAATGGTGCCGTTCTCGCTGACGGACGAGGAATTGGCGCAAATTCGCCTGATGCAGACGGGGCAGAACGTGCCATTCTATCAGGCGTTCGCCAAAGCGTGCGGCGGGGAGGATGAATTCGCACAAAAGTGCCGAAAAATCAGCGAAAAACTTGAAACATGGCGGTTTCAGGCGGAAGTCATGCGGTTATCGGACTTCATTTGGCACCTGATGACCGATTCGGGGTACTACGCGGCGGTCGGGGCGCTCCCAAAAGGGGAAGTTCGCCAGGGGAATCTGCGGATGCTGTACGAACGGGCGCAGGCATTCGAGGCGGAAGGCGGCGTCACGCTGGCGGCGTTCATCACGCGGATGGACGAGCAGGAGCGGGGCGGGGACAGCATGTCCGCCAAAATGCTGACCGAAAACGAAGATTTGGTGCGCGTGATGACGATGCACAAATCAAAGGGGCTGGAGTTCCCCGTGGTGTTCCTGATGAACATGGAGCGCAGGCTTCTGTTGATGCAGACCAGTGAGCTGATGCTGCACCCGAAGCTGGGCGTGGCGATGCCGTACATTAACCGGAAACTGAACATCTGCCGAAGAACGCTAATGCAGGAGGCTTTCGACGAACAGCGGCGGCTGGACGAACTGGCGGAACGGGCACGCCTGCTGTATGTGGCGATGACGCGTGCGAAGCTGCATCTGGAACTGGTGGCAACGGTGGCGGATCTTGAGCGCACGAAGTGGGATTTGGATTTGCCGCCGAGCGACAGTCGCGTGAGAGGCTGGGAGCATGATTACATGGGTGATGCAGGCGATATCCACCGATGCACACACGAAATCCACAAATTATCCACAGGCCTCAACCCCATGGGATTGCCGAGATTGGGACGAACTGCCTCAGAAAACTGTGGATAAAGTAGGGGAGACGGAGGCGGATGCATCAAAGGTGCTTTCGCTTTTGCAAACGGCACCGCCAGAGGGCGTTTTCCCGGAAAAAACGGTTCAGACGGACATTCTGCCGCTGAAAACGTCGGTATCCGCACTGGTGAAAAAACAGGCAGACGCACTGCCACTTTCGGATGAGGAGGAGGACGCTGAGACGAAGCACGCGGTGGATGAGAACGGCACGCCGCTGCAGCTGTCGGAACTGCCGCGCCGTCCGGCATTCATGGAGGAGAAGCGGATGACGGCGGCGGAGCGCGGCACGCTGACGCACCGGGCGCTATCGCTGATGCCGCTGGATGCGCTGCGGACGGCGGAGGATATCCCGACGGTCATCCGTGAGGCACTGGAAGCGATGCAAAAGCGCGGGCTGTTCACGGAGGAGGAGCTGCATATTATCAGCGTGGGCGCTATCAGCGGATACTTCACGAGCGAAATCGGGCGACGGATGCTGCAAAGCGGGAATGTCCGGCGCGAGTGGGCGTTCAACCTGCGCTTGAAGGGTCAGCAGGCGCTGCTGCTGCAAGGCGTGATTGACTGCGCGTTCGAGGAAAACGGCGCGTGGGTGCTGGTGGACTACAAGACAGACCGTGTGGACGACGAGCAGACGCTGGTGAACCGGTATGCGGAGCAGCTGGCATGGTATGCGCGGGCACTGACAGAAATCACGGGGAAGCCGGTCAAGGAGCGATACCTGTATGCGCTGCGCGTGGGGAAGGCGATTGCCGTGCCGGAGATAGACGCGAAATAAGGCGAGAAAGGAATGTTTCACGTGGAACATCGTCGAATGGACTACCATTTGCACACGAATCACTCGATGGACGGGCGGCAGACAATGCCTGAGCTTTGCGAAACGATGCTGGCGCGCGGCGTGCAGGAAATCGCCCTGACGGAGCATATCGAACCCGGACATCCTGAAGAAGAGATGGACGTGCCGCCGGTGTGGGCGGATTGGTTCGCGGAGATTGCGCGCTGCCGGGCGGCGTATCCGGCGCTAATCATCCGCAGCGGCATCGAGATTGGGGACAATCCGCTGTGCCGGGCGGAGACGAAGGCGCTGCTGGACACGCTGCCGCTGGATTTCCGCCTGCTGTCGCTGCACTTGGTGAACGGCGTGGACTGTTACGATTCGGAAAAGTATTTCACAGGCAAAACGCGTGCGCAAGCGTATCGGGAATATGCCGAGGCGAAGGCGGAATCGATACTGGACTGGGAGGATTTTGACAGCGTAGCGCATATCGGGTATGTGGCGAAGTTCTCCATATACACAGGGAAGGAGCGCGCGCTGGTGTACGAGGATGCGCCGGATGCGTTTGATGCGATTTTCCGACATGTGATTGCGCTGGGAAAGTGTATTGAGGTGAATACATCAGGGTACGCGACGACGGGGGATACGTTCGCGCATTCGTCGCTGATTCGCAGGTATATTGAGCTGGGCGGGGAGAATTTCACGTTTGGCAGTGATAGCCATGATACGGCACGGGATTATGCGGATGTGGAACGGGCGAAGGAGATGGTGCGGGCGCTTGGGGGAAAGTATCAGGTCAGTTTTGAGGGGCGCAAGGCGATATATTGGAAGATATGAGGTTAGGGGAAGCAGGAGGCTTTTTCGTGCGAAAAGTGGTTGCAAAGTGGGGAAATTACGCTGAATTTTTGCCGAAATCAAAGAAATAATGGGTTTTCAGCACTAAAAACGCCAAAAAATTTGACAAAAAGGGTTTATCGTGGCATAATAAAGAGGATGAGCGAAATCAATCCGCAGGCGCGTGGGAGCGCTCCGGCGGCGGCAAGTAAAATTCATTTTGTCCGCGGTGAAAAGCCGAAGGGCGTTGACGGGGGTGCTCATTCTTGACAGAACAGATGACGGTGAAATACTACTACCACAGCGGGTTCTCGGTGGCGAGCGGCGAAACGCTGCTGGTGTTTGACTACTGGATGGGGCGGCAGGGGAAAAAGCTGCCCGCAGCGCAGCGGATTACGCCAGAAACGCTCAGCCACTTCAGCGAGGTGTTCGTGTTCATCAGCCACGGGCATGAGGACCACTTCGACCCGGTTGTGTATACATGGGAGCAGTATGCGCCGGTGACGTACATTTTGCCGGAAACGATGGATGCATCGCTGCATGGGCGGCGGATGGGCGTGGGGGGCGAAATCACGCTGTCGCGGCATGTGAAGGTGAAGGCGTTCGACTCCACGGATGAAGGGCTGTCGTACCTTGTGGAGATGGACGGCATCCGCATCTTCCACGCAGGCGACCTCAACAACTGGCACTGGCGGGAGGAATCAACGCCGCGCGAGATTGAAGAGGCGGAGCGCGATTTTCAGCAGGTGATGGAGACGATGCGCGGGGAAAAGGTCGATGTGGCGTTCTTCCCGGTAGATCCGCGGCTGGGCATGATGTTCGACGCGGGGCCGAACTATTTCGCGATGGTCGTCAAGCCACGGCTGATGATTCCTATGCACTTCTGGGAGCGGGCGGAGGTCATCCGCGAATACGCGCGGAGAAGCCGTTCGCCGCAGACGGAGATTATCGCCATGACGACACCCGGCGACATGATTCTGCTTGAATTTGATGAGCAGGAGAACATGACTGTTCACATGCAGTCCGTCACCAGCGCGCCAGTAGCACGGAACAAGAAGGTGCAGCTGGAAGCATACGACGGCGAAAACCCGTTTAATGATTCTGACCTGCCGGTGGATATGGAGTGATTTTCCTGTCGAAAGGGTTGACAGATGCGCCTTTCCGGGGTATCATAGAAGAGCGGCGCGCCCAATCGTGCGCCGGGAAAGGAAGTTCCACGCATGATTAACAAGGATATGACCGTAGGCGAAGTGCTGCGCTCCTGCTCGGACGCGGCGATGGACGCGGTGGTGAAGATTTTCACCGATATGGGGATGCACTGCCTGTTCTGCCCGCATTCGACGGCGGAAACGCTCGAAGAAGCCGCGATGGTGCATGGCAACGACGTTGAAGAGCTGGTTGCAAAGCTCAATACCGTTTTCCAAGCCAAATAAGCACAGACGGGATTCCTTTGCCCACAGGCAGGGGAATCCCAATTTGATTTTGGTAATACGATTCTCGGATTCACCTGCGCATCGTGGCGCATCTTCATCCGAAAATAGTATAATACTATTTCCAGATTCACCTGCGCCATCTGCTTGCGCCTTTTCCCTTCTGGCGTCCGCTCATTCCACTTAGCGTAGCGCTGCTACGTTGCGTTTCATTCACGTTAGCCAGAATGAAAAATTCGCGGCGCATCTTGGCGCATTTTCATCCGAAAATAGTATAAACGAGCAAACCGTTGATTTTACTGGCTTTGCGGACTTTTCCGGAGAAGAAAACTATCAACGGGGCATGTGGATAACACTGTGGATATTGTGGATTAACAGGCTGTTAGCCTTCCCAGAAATGTGGAAACTGTGGATAAGTCTGTGGAAAAATGGTGAACAGCTGTGGAATACATGGGAATTTCCTGTGGAAGGGGTGTGCAAAAGTGATTATTGAGCATCAGGGACAGGCACTGACCGTCGCGATGGAAATGGAGCGCCGCGCTATCCGGACTTACGAGCGTGCGCTGCTGCTGGCGAAGGACGAGGAAGTTCGCAAGGGCATTGAGGACATTCTGGGCGACGAACGGCGGCACTTGAAGCGCTTTACCGAAATGTGGGACAAGACCGTCAATTCGGCGGAACAGCAGGTGCTTTTGCAGGCGATGGCGGCGGATGTGCTGTTCCGCGGCGGCGTAACGGAAATGGCGCGGGAGGATGCGCTGACGACGCTGACGGGATTGTATCGGTACGCGATGGAGAGCGAAGCGAATGCGGTGGAGACATATACGAAATTCGCAGAGAAGTGTGAGGGGGAGGCGCGGGCAGCGTTTTTGGAGATTGTGCGGGAGGAAGCAGGGCACCTCGCGGAATTGAAGGAAAAATTGGGGGAAGGGTAAGCCTAAGGTCAACAGGGATAAACATGCGGAAGCAGGGGATTTTCGCGCTTCGCAGTGCATAACCATGTTACTGGGTTTACCCGTTGCAGCACCCATCTCATCCAATTTCGCTGCGCTCAGCCAACGTTCCCAAAGGAGAAGGCTGGGCGTGCAACGTTCCCCCAAAACATAAACGAAGCCCCTTGACGAAGCAAAATCCGTCGAGGGGCTTTTGGTTGTCCTCATGGTGTGCAGGGATTGTGGATAACTTTTTTGCAAATCAAAGAATCTTTCGACACTCGATGTAGAAGCGCTTGTCGTGCGCGTGGCCCATCGAGAAGGTCTTGCGCGGGAGGATACCAAGCTGCTCAATCGCCGGGAAGAAATCCGCCTTGTTCAACGCAGGCAGCAGGAAGCCCATCGCGCCGTCCGCGCGGCTCAGGCGGCGAAGTACCTCGTCGCCGTGAATGTAGTCAATCGCGGCTTCGGGGTGGCGGCGCAGAAAGTCGTCCAGATAGCGCTGGAGCGTCGCGACGGAGTGCGCCGTCCGGGTGGGCAATGAACGCCGTCTGTTCGCCCGACGCGGAAACGACGCGAAGTTCCTGCGCATCCGCATCCGGCGGAACGAAGGAAAGTGCCATCCCGTGCGCGGCGCAGTAGGCTGACCAGTCCGCCAAGACATCCGCCGGATGGACGTTCGTCAGCACGCGGTGAACAGGCTCAAAAATCAGCGCATCGTCGTGGATGTTGACCAGCTCAACCATCGCGTAACGAGCAGGATGAACGGCGGCTTCCTTGGCGGGAAGGGTCGCTTTGAGCTGCTCGTAGTATTTTTTCGCGGTGGCGAGGGAGTGGTTGCCGTCGCCGACGGAGAAGAGCGGGTCAGCGCCGAGAGCATCCTTCAGGCGATTTAGGGCGGCGGCGATGGCGGATTTGTCCGCGTCGGACGTGACCGCCCAGCCGCGTGCATGGCCGCTCTGCTGCATGAGGTCGAAGTCGTAGAGCGGGGAAAGCTGGTCGCGGCGGGCGTAGAGCGGCTCGATGACGGTGCGCTGCGGGTCATCCAGCAGGAGCATGACGTGGCTGGACTCCAGCGGTGCGCCGTTCCGTACGGCAAGACGCGCGGGCAGGCGCGACGCAACGGTTTCCTCGGTCGGGCGAATGAGGGTCTTTGCGCCGTCGTAGCGGTACCGCTCCAAATCGACGCAGCAGACAAGCCCAAGCCGCTTACCGGTGGACGTGGTGCGCTCCAGCAGCACGAAGCCGTCCGTCACACCGGGGTGCAGGACGTTCAGCGCGTCGCGCATGGCAGCGTGAATCGCGTCGATGCGCTCTGGTGGCGCGGGCAGGTCGCATTCAGGGAGAATCAGACGCAAGGTGGACGGCTGATGCCCGACCAGCGTGTTTACCCGCTGCCAATACTCCGGCTCGGACGTGTACTGGTCGCACGCGACGCACGCCCACGCCGTCCAATTCGCATCCGGGCGCGGCAGCAGGAACGTCCCCGGCACAACGCCGATGCCCGCAAACAGGTCATTGCTCATGGCACTTCATCCTTTCGGGAGAAAATTCATCACCTCCTATTGTAGGGCCTTTTGCCGCCGGGGTCAAGTACTTCTATTGTTCTTGAACAGCAGCGTGATGCACCAGACGCCGGCCGCGCCGATGATGGTGTATAGGATGCGGCTGAGAATCGCGCCCTGCCCGCCGAACAGCCACGCCACGATGTCGAACTGGAACACGCCGACCAGCAGCCAGTTAATCGCGCCGATGATGGTCAACACGAGGGCAATGGTATCAATCAACATGCGATTTTTCTCCTTTCCCCTTCGGGTGATGATACAGTGTATGCGATGGATGAGGAAAATAGAACGGGGGGAGATTTGCAGCTGATTTCCTCTGCAATCAAAAAAGACCAGCACCAAGAGAAAATCTTCTCCCGATGCTGGTCAGTCGCGCCCATTTGGCACGACAATGTGCGAGTAGTTGGTAGAGCAAGCTGGGTGCGCATCTGCGGACGCGCCCAACCTTACCCCAATTTAATTGGCGATGTCCATGCGGATTTCCCATCCTCCGCCACAACCTGCACCCGTACAAATGATTCGCGCGGTGAAACCACATAATCCGCACTGGTCTGCCCTTCCAGCGCCCGTGTGCGATTCGGAATCCACACCTCATTGCTGTAAAAAATAATATACTTTGCCGGCGAGCACGCAATATGCACCACGCCATCCGTCAGCGAAAGTTCGCGAATTTCCGGTCCTTGCGTGGCGTAGAACCGTCCCTCGTCAATGGCGCGCAGAATGCCTGCGACACTGCGGTCATTGGTGTTGAGCATTGTGGCGCTCATGCCGCATTCGCCCTCGTAGCGGTGCGAATCGTCGTTGGCAAAGCAGTTGAGCAGCTGTCCATTGGCGAAAACAGGATCAAGCATGGCGGCGGAATCCCCGCGCAAGGCGTTTGTGGGCACGGAGGAGACGCTGTTGAAGATTTCCACGCCGCTCAGCCCGCGGAAGGAGCACATCAATTCCGTCGTGTTCAGCGACCAGGCGGGATGCGCCAGCACAGCGCGTCCGCCACACGCGCGGATGCTGTCAATCGCCTGCTGCGGTGTGCCGTTTGGATTCCAGCAATCAGCAATATCCGGCGAAACGCCCAGACCCAGCAGATGCACCGCCTGTGTCGGCAGGAGGAAATCCAGCTCGGTGCCGGGAATGAGCGTCAGCCCGGCGGGAATTTCATCGGCGGCGGGGCGCGTCACCTCGCGATGGTCGGTGATGGCGAGAGCGTCATAATCCAGCGCGCGATAGGCAGCCATGACGTCCTTGGGGGACAGGCGACCGTCGCTGCAAGTGGTGTGGCAGTGGAAATTGCATTTGAGAAAGCCGCGGCTGGCAGAAAGCAGCTCCATGAGAAATATCCTCCTATTCGGACAATTGGAAAACCCCCACATGCTTGCACATGCAGGGGCTTGAAGACACGATTAGTCCACCGTGTAGGGCAGAAGCGCGATGGCACGGGCGCGCTTGATAGCCTCGGACAACTGACGCTGATGCTTCGCGCAGTTGCCGCTCATGCGGCGGGGCAGAATCTTGCCGCGCTCATTGACGAAACGGCGCAGGCGGTTGATGTCCTTGTAATCAATGTATTCAATCTTATCCACGCAGAAGGAGCAGACCTTCCGACGGGGACGACGACCTCCGCGCGGACGCGGACGACGCTCAGAGCGTTCTTCAGACATGAGTGTGACCTCCTTTTCATTCACTTGAAATCGCAATTCGGCACTTTTTCAGCCGATTAGAAAGGCAGTTCGTCGGTTTCGACCGCCGTGAATCCATTGTTCTGCGCGGTAGGCGCGGGAGCAGCGGCTGCGGACGGTGCGGCATTGTTGTATGCCGGAGCGCCGTCATCCATGCGGCTGGACAGGAATTCGACTTCGTCTGCCGTGACCTCCAAGGATACGCGGGTCGTGCCGTCATTGGCAGTATAGGTACGCGCGGACACAGGTCCGACAACGCAGACCTTGCGTCCCTTTGCCAGATACTTCGCGCACAGTTCACCCAACTGACGCCATGCCGTTACACGAAAGAAATCCGCGTCCGACTGACCGTTTGCGGTGTTCTGACGGCTGCCGCGGCGATTCACTGCAACCGTGAAATCGCAGACGCTGATGCCGTCGCGCACAGTACGAAGTTCAGGATCACGAGCCAAGTTACCAATGATCGTCAGCTTGTTCATCTGCTTATCCTCTTTAACAGGTCATTGCTGAAATCCGATTACTCGGCATCAGCGGGAGCTTCGACGGTTTCAGCGGCTTCCACGGGCGCTTCCACAGCGGGAGCAGCCTTGGGCGCGCGGGGCTTCACGTTGCTGCGCTTGACTTCCAGCTTCACAACCAGATAGCGGAGCACGTCGTCGTAAATCTCCAGATTGCGTTCAAGCTCACGGGGCAGGTCAGCGGGCGCCTTGAAGGTCACCAGCACGTACCAGCCTTCGGTCTTGTAGTTGATGGGGTAGGCCAGACGCTTTGCGCCCTTGCCCCACGGTTCCTCATCAACCTTCTCCACTTCACCACCGTTAGCAGCAATCAGGGCAGAAACCTTCTCAATCAGTTCCTTGCGAGCGGTTTCCTCCAGTGCAGTATCGATGATGTAGGTCAGTTCATACCTATTCATCATTTTCACCTCCTCTTGGACTTTTGGCGCTGCATCCTGTGCAGCGCAAGGATGTGCCAGTTATTGATTATACATCACAATTCGCGCGATTGCAAGGGGTTCAGAAAAATTTTCTTACATTGCGTGCATTACGAAAGGGTGGAGGGGGACGACCGCAGACTTCGTCTGTTTTCATTGCTCCCTCGTCGCCTCCGAAGAGGCGAAATCCCCTGCGTGCCTTGTCAAAATCAGGCGACCCTGTTATAATGGAAGCCAACACAGGAAGGGGACGAAGCGGATGAAGAAGAACGATTTGCTGACCTTGACGGCGGATGGCCTTGGGGCGGACTTGGAAGGCGTGTGCCGCGCCGACGGCATGGCCGTTTTTGTGCCGGGGATGCTGCCCGGCGAGACGGCGAGGGTGCGCATCGTCAAGGTGCAGTCCCGATTCGCGTTCGGGCGTATGGAGGGAAAGCCGCTGACGGCGTCACCCGCCCGGAAAACGCCGGATTGCGCGGCATACCCCCGCTGCGGCGGCTGCATGGGACGCCATATGACCTACGAAACGACGCTGGAAGCGAAACGACAGCAGGTACAGGACTGCTTCCGCCGCATCGGGCATATCGACATCGACGTGCCGCCGGTGCTGGGGATGGCAGATCCATCGCACTACCGCAACAAGACGGCGCTGCCCGTTGGCGGAACGGTGGAAGAACCCGTGGCGGGCTTTTTCGCGCCGCGCAGCCACGATATTATCCCGATTGCGCAATGCCCGAACGCCATGCCGCCGGCGGACGAAATCTGCCGCCGCGTACTGGGGTGGATGAAGCGCTTTCACGTCGAACCGTACGTTGAGGAGACGCACACGGGGCTGGTGCGGCACATTGTCGTCCGCGTCAACCGAAAAGGCGAAGCAATGGCGGTGCTGGTCATCAACGGCGGCGAGATTCCGCACGAGGCGGAGCTGGTTGCGTCGCTGAAGGCGGCGGGCGCGGTCAGCGTCATTCTGAATGAAAACCGCGAGCGCACGAATGTCATCATGGGTCGGCACTTCCGCACCCTCTACGGCTGTGACACGCTGACGGACGAACTGTGCGGATTGCGCTTTGAAATCAGCCCGGCGGCGTTTTTTCAGGTCAATCCGGCGCAGACGGAAGTGCTGTACCAGACGGCGCTGGATTTTGCCGAGCTGACGGGCGACGAGCGCCTATGCGACGTGTATTGCGGCGCGGGCACGATTACGCTGATGATGGCGCGCCATTGCCGCGAGGCGCTGGGCATCGAGATTGTTCCGCAGGCGATTGAAAACGCGAAGGAGAACGCCGTCCGCAACGGCATCGGGAACGTGAATTTCCGCTGCGGCGCGGCGGAAGCGCTGCTGCCGAAGCTGGTGGCGGAGGGCTTGCGCCCGGACGTGATTGTGATTGACCCGCCGCGCAAGGGCGTTGAACCCGCCGTGATTGACGCGATTGCGCAAGCCGCCCCGAAGCGCGTGGTGTATGTGAGCTGCAACGTTGCCACGCAGGCGCGCGACGCGGCGCTGTTTCGGGAGAAGGGGTATCAGGTGCAGAAGGTGCAGAGCGTTGATATGTTCTGCTGGACGAGCGGGGTGGAGAATGTGATGGGGTTGGAGAAACTGTAAGCGTACATAAGGATAACGAGAATACGAATGACGATTGCAGAGCTTGGCGGCACAATGCCAGAAGATTTGCCGATCCCGGAAAAGAGTATCAGGCAGATTGGAAGCGAGCAGAAGAAACGATTGAACGGAAAGCAAAAATAAAAAACGCTTGAAATAACAGCATAAAAATAAGCAGAGGACGTCGAAAAATGATTGCTCTCTGCTTATTTTGTTATTCCAGGCCTTTCAGCCCCTCCACTGACATCACATGCAGCCCCAGCAGCTCCCTGTCGTTAAAAGAATACAGCTCGATGAGCTTGCCGATCTGCTGATTATAATAGTACAGCTCGCAGGGCGTGTGGAGATTCACGTTCAGTTTCAGGAAAACGAAGTATTCGCCGGAAACGTCGAGGATGCGGATGTCAAACAACGTGTGCTCCAGCGTGGCAATCTGCGCGAAAATGTCGGACAGGACGGCGGGCGCTTCGCAGGGGTTGCCGCTTTCATCCGTGACGGCGACGGAAACGAGGCGGTTGAGGACTTTGTTCTGCGCGCGGTCGATGTAGGCGTCAAAGCATTCGCTGGGGACGTAGTAGACGGTGGCTTCGTCAGCGGTGAAAGGGTCGCAGGAATGGATGCGGCGTTTGCTGGCGAGCAGGTAGTTCACGGGTTCTTCGACGTCGGATGAACCATAATGGCGGGGCGTCTGCACCTGTACCTGCACGAGGGCTTCCGAAAGGTCGAAGTCGTCTTCGTGGAAGGAAAGAAGGTCGCTAACGGCTACAAAAATCAGCCCGAGAAAGAGCAGAAGGATAAGGAAAATAGAAATTCGGTGAGGATTGGACATATACACCTCCGATGAAACAGATTGGCGATATGCTCTATGATAGCATAGATGCTGGGAAAATGCAAATAAACCGAGGTCACTGCCGTCCAAATCGACAGTGACCTTATTCTTATCTACCCTTACTTCTTAAAATTTTCCCACCGCTGACGGAAATAGTGCGCTGCCATCTTGGGCTTGCGGTCGCGGGTGAAAAGCCCCTTGCGGTTGCCGCCAGCGCGCATCGGGCCTTGCTGCGTGCCGAAATCCGCGAAGTTCCACGGCGTTTCGCCGACGACGAAGGGACGCTCGTCCAGGCAGGCGTTGATGGTCTTGTAGTAATCCACCTGGAATTCCTCGGTGAACATCTCCGTGCCGTGCATCCCCGCGATGGTGTCCGCGCCGTACTCCGAGAGGATGGTGGGCTTGTTGACCGTCGCCCAGTAATCCATCTCCATGCGCATGGCGAAAGCAGCGGCTTCCAAATCGCCGGAAAGGTTGTACCAGCCGTAATAGCGGTTGATGCACACAACATCCATCGACGGAATGGTGATGTCGCGCGTGTAGTCGTTCTGGCAGCCGACGAGCGTCACCGGGCGGTTCTGCGGGTCAAGCTGATGCGCCAAGAGGTACAGCGGATGCCAATAGTCGTAGGCGGACTGCGGATGCGCATCCGTGTTCGGCTCGTTGCCCAAGCTCCACAGGACGATGCAGGGGTGATTCTTGTCGCGGGCGATCATGTCCGTCAGCACCTGCGCGTGATAATCGGCGGGCGCCCAGCGATAGGGGTCTTTGCCTCCTTCGCCGATGCCGACGGCGGGCGTTTCGGCAATCACGACGATACCCTCGCGGTCGCACAGGGACAGCATTTCCTCCGAATAGGGATAATGGCTGGTGCGGAAGGCGTTGGCGTGCAGCCAGTGGAAGAGGTTGATGTCCGTTACGTTCAGGCACTGGTCAAGCCCGCGCCCGTGGAAGAAGGAATCCTCGTGCTTGCAAGGCCCATGGAAGTGGAATGGCTTGCCGTTGATGAGGAAGCGGCAGCCATCCACCTTGATTTCGCGGATGCCGAACGGCTGTCTGTACTCATCCTGAGCGAAGCGGACACGCGCGGTGTAGAGGTACGGCACGCCGGGAGCGGGTTCCCAGAGATGCGGATTTGCCACATGCACTTCGCCGGACGCGCCCGTGCCGCTGGCGACGACCTGCCCGTCTGCATCCAGCACATCCAACGTCACGTCACCCTCGCCGTGGGTCGCGACGGTGTAGCGCACTGTGCCATCCATCGACGGAATAAGCGTCACATCGGCAATATAATTCGCCGGGGTGGTGTACAGGCGGACGGGGCGGTTCAGCCCAGCATAGTTAAAGAAGTCGAAATTCGGCAGGTTGATGCCCTGCGCATGCTGGTGCTGTTTGCCCGCCTCGACGGAGGGGATGCCGGGGTTATCCGAGCCGAAGAACGCCGTGCCGCCCTCGTTGCCGACAGGGAGGGTGTGGTGGCTGATGGTGTTGTCCACCTCGACTTCCAGCAGGGCAGTTTGACCGGGGTGGAGGATGTCGGTCACGTCCGCCTCGAAGGGCAGAAAGCCGCCGCGATGAGTGCAGAGCAGCTGACCATCAAGGAAAACGCGGGCGTTATGAGTGACGGCGTCGAAGCGGAGCATCAGGCGCTGACCTTTGAGCAGAGATGGCACGGTGATGCTGCGACGATACCACGCCAGACCGACATGACGGCGGAATTCGGGGTCAGCGGACTGGTCGTTGTAGGACGCGGGAACAGCGATGGACTGCCACGGCGCGTCGGGCTTGAGACGGAAGTCCCATACGCCGGAGAAGTCAAGGATGGTGCGGGATGCGTTGGATTGCGGTGCGAGCATGGGGAAGCCTCCTTTTTTGCTTGGTATTATAGTGGAAGAAAAAATGCTGCTTGATTTTGATGGGACATGGGGAATCGCGCCTGCGGGCGCGACCAAAGGGCATGAAAACAAACGAAATTTGCGATCGCCCTTTGGAAACCTTCGGCGCCGCCACTCTTTGAGTTTCGTGTTTCTTGGCTTGTGCCGAAAATATATACCGGAGCGTCCAATCCTAACCGTAGGTTCGTGGGCTAAACACGCGGACACTCTATGCCAGCGTTACCAACCCAATCGCGCGGAAGGGTCAAGGGAGGAACTCCCTTGTGGGGTCAAGGGGCAACGCCCCTTGGGTCTTCTTTACCGGAACCTTTCCCTCCCCAGCATTGCGCCGCAGCTTTCGCGGACGATGAGGGAACATTCCAGCTTGTGGCTGATGGGGGTCGTGTCGCCGCCGTTCAGGGCATTGATGAGTTCCTCCATCGCGAAACTGCCGCGCTCGGTGGCGCGCAAATCCACCGTTGTCAGCGGCGGATCGAGGTACTGCGTGAAGAAGAGGTTGTCGCAGCCAGTCAGAGCAATGTCCTGCGGGACGCGGAAGCCGCTCTTCTTCAGATGACTGAGGACGCCCAAGGCGCAGACGTCGTTGATGGCGACGATGGCGGTTGGCAGGGGCTTGTCCGCCAGCTGCGCCAGCATCCGCGCAGCACCGATTTCACCGGACTGCGTGGTGAAGCCGGTAGGGAAAACATACTGCTCCTCCGGCGGCACGCCAAGGCGTGTCATTTCCTGACGATACATCGTGATGCGCGCATCGGAAAAGCGAGTGTTCAGACGACCGCCGATGAACGCAATCCGCCGATGCCCCAGATTCGTCAGGTGTGTCATCACTTTCCGGACGCCCTCGAAGGAATCCGACGCGATGTTGATGGAGGACATGCCCTCGATTAGCGGCCCGATCGTCACAACGGGCATTGCGTGGTGCAGCCGCTTCAAGTTGTCCAGAATCACCTCCGCCGGGCCGTCTTCCACCAGACCGCCCGTCAGCGCGACACCGTCCGGACGATGCTCCAATAAGCGGCGAATCATCTGGTCGTTCGTGATGGTTCCCGGCGTGTGGCAGAAAACCTCCAGCGCGTAGCCGTGGCGGGTGGCTTCAAGTTCCGCGCCGCGCATCAGCATCGAGCAGTACGGGTTGTCGAAATCGCCGATGACCAGCGCGAGCGTGCCGGTGCGCTTCTCCTGCCCCTGCGGGTGCGAATGCGCGGTGGAGGGCTGATAATGCAGCGCTTCTATTGCTTCCTGCACCTTCTGGCGCGACTTGGCGGAGATGCTGCCGCCGGACATAGCGCGCGAGACAGTGGCAATGGAGACACCCGCGCGCTCCGCCACGTCGTAAATCGTAATCTTTCCGTTTTCCATTGGGAAAACCTCCTTCCTGCCCTGCTGACAGGGAAATGCTGTAACCTTGCCATCATGGGCAGAAACCTTTCCTGTTCCGACATCATTATAACACAAAGAGTGAAAGAAAACAAGCCGCTTACAGAAAACAAGTGAAAATATTTTTTCAGAAATCATGATGTAAATGGAAAGAAAACAGCCTTTTCAAACATTTTTTCAAAAACCCCTTGATAAGTACGTTTCTGAAATGTATAATAAGGTCACAAAGAAACGTCAAAGGTACAAACTGCCGAGACGATAAATTGTAAGCAGAATTGTAAGCGAAAACGACGTTCTTTCAAAACCGGATCGGACGGGAATGAGCCCGTTCAGATAGAGATTCAAGAGGAGGAACCAAGGCATGAAGTTGTTCTCTCTGGTACTGGCGGTCGCAATGGTGCTGAGCATGGTGTGCTTCGCATCGGCGGAAGAAAACACGACGCTGACCATCGTCGCGTGGGACGTTGGCACGACGCCGTACTATCAGGCGCAGAAGGAAGCCTTTGAAGCAACCCACCCCGGTGTGACCATCGAATACGTTGACGTGGCGTCTCAGGACTGGGACACCAAGGCCGGCACGATGCTTTCCGGCGGCGACACCAGCGACCTGTTCATGGTCAAGCAGAACATCAACATCATGAACTGGGCGCAGCAGGGCTTCGCGGAGCCGCTGACTGACTACATTGCCAAGGACAACTACGATCTGTCCGGCTTCGTGGGCATGGAACCCAACTACGCGCTGGACGGCACGCAGTACGCGCTGCCTTTCCGCTCTGACTTCTGGGTGCTGTTCTACAACAAGACCCTGTTTGACGCGGCGGGCGTGGCTTACCCCACCAACGACATGACGTGGGAGGAATACGCGGCGCTGGCGAAGGAAATGACCGGCAAGGGTAACTGCAAGTATGGCTGCCACTACCACACCTGGCTGTCCGCCATCGTCAACTTTGCGGTGGATGATGGCGTGAACACGCTGCTGGACGGCGAATATTCCGACCTGAAGTACTTCTACGACCTCGCACTGTCCCTGGAAGACGCGGATGCCTGCCGCAAGTACACCGAGCTGACCGCGGCTGGCCTGCACTACTCCGGCGCGTTCCAGACCGGCGACACCGCCATGATGCCCATGGGCTACTGGTACGTCGCGACCCTCATCAACAACATCAAGAATGGTCTGTGCGACTTTGAATGGGGCATCACCGCGCTGCCGCACAAGGAAGATGTGCAGGCGGGTTCCTCCTTCGGCAACCTGACCGGTATCATGATCAACAAGAAGTCTGAACACAAGGATCTGGCTTGGGAATACGTCTCTTGGCTGTGCGGCCCGGAAGGCGCGAAGGTCACCGCTGGCTGCGGCAACCGTCCGGCATGGGTCTCTGAGGAAGTTGCGGAAGTGCTGGCGTCTGTGGACGGCTTCCCGAAGGATGAAAACTCCAAGGCTGCGCTGCTGCCCAGCATGGTTTCCATCGAAATCGGCGTGAGCGACAAGCTGGCGGAAATCCAGACCATCCTGAACGAAGAACACACCATGATTATGACGCGCGAAATCTCCGTCGATGAAGGCATCGAGGAAATGAACGAGCGCGTGGCGGAACTGTACGAGTAATCGGCATCTGCAAGCAAATCAAGCATCCATAAGCCAGTGGGCGGGGAGGGCGACCAAAACTCGCTCTTCCCGCCTATTGTCGATTTTTCGGAAAATCAGGCTGAAAGGGGAGTCCAACTATGGCGGAGGTTGCTGCCAAGCAGCGCAAACACAAGATGAGTAGGCTGGAAAAGAAAAATACCCTCATTGCCTACTCGTTTCTCGCACCGAACTTTCTGGGGTTTGCCATCTTCACGCTCGTCCCGGTAGTTTGCGCAATCCTGCTGGCGTTCGTGGAGTGGAACGGCGGTGACATCAGCAATGCCCATTTTGTCGGACTGCAGAATTTCGCGGAAATTTTCAAGGCGGACAAAGTTGCCAGCAAGTGGGCAAACGGCGACTACCTGTACTTCTTCAACCGCGTTGACCTTGGCATTGCGCTGAAGAACACTGTTTTCTATGCGCTGATTAACGTGCCGCTGACGCTGGTGTGCGCGATTGCCTTGGCGCTGGCGTTGAACAAGGCGAAGGGCGCGGTTGCGTTCCGCACGATTTTCTTCTTCCCCTATGTCGCCTCGATGGTCGCTATCTGCGTCTGCTGGAACTTCATGCTGATGAAGGATGGCCCGGTTAATCAGATGATTATGGCGCTGGGCATCAACTTCAACAAATCGTGGACAGCGGACTCGACGATGGCGATGTGGGCGATTATCCTTGTCAGTGTGTGGCGCTCGATGGGCTACTACATGGTCATCTACCTCGCTGCGCTGCAAGGCGTTCCGCGCGAACTCTACGAAGCGGCGACGGTGGACGGCGCGAACAAGTGGCAGCAGTTCCGCAATGTGACCCTGCCGCAGATTAAGCCCACGACGTTCTTCTGCACCATCATGCTGGTCATTGGCAGCTTCAAGATTTACGACACGGTCGCCATCATGACCAACGGCGGCCCTGGACGCGCAACGAAGATGCTTGTTACCTACATCTACGACGTGGCGTTCAACAACATCAAGTACGGTCAGGCGAGCGCGATTGCCATGGTGCTGCTTGTCATCGTCCTGATTGTGACCATCATCCAGTTTGCAAACGAAAAGAAATTCGCCAACGACTAAGAAAGGAGGAAGAACACCATGAGTCAGACGGCTGTTGTTACCCATCAAAAGGCGATTCGCAAGGACAACCCGGCCATGAAGGTGATAGGGCGTGTGCTGCTGTATACGGTGCTGATTGCGATGGCGCTGTTTACGCTGATTCCGTTTGTGTGGATGCTTTCCTCCTCCTTGAAGCTAGATCAGGAAGTGTTCCAGTACCCCATCCGCTGGATTCCGGAAACGTTCCATTGGGAAAACTACCGAGTTATTTGGGAACGCGTGTCGCTGCTGACGTACTTCAAGAACACGGCGATTATCGCGCTGGCAGTGACGTTCCTGCAGACGCTGACGTCCTCTTTCGCGGCGTATGCGTTTGCAAAGCTGCGCTTTAAGGGACGCGACCTGCTGTTCGTGGCGTATATCGCAACGATTGCTGTGCCGTGGCAGGCGTACATGCTGCCGCAGTTCATCATGATGCGCTCGATGGGGCTGTATGACACGCTGTTGGCGATGATTGTGCTGCAGGCGTTCAGTGCGTTTGGCGTGTTCCTGATGCGCCAGTTCTATCAGGGTATTCCGACGGAACTGTGCGAAGCGGCGCGCATTGACGGGCTGAGCGAATACGGCATCTGGGCGAAAATCATGCTGCCGCTGTCTACTGCTGCGATTGCAACGCTGGTGATTTTCACCTTCGTCGGCACTTGGAACGACTACATGGGCCCGATGATTTACCTGACCCGCGACGAGAACAAGACGATTCAGGTCGGCTTGCGGCGCTTCATTCAGGAGTACACGAGCGACTATCACCTTATCATGGCGGCGTCGCTGGTGTCGCTGCTGCCGGTGTCGGTGGTGTTCCTCTGCTTGCAGAAATACTTCATCGAAGGCATTGCAACGAGCGGCCTGAAGGGGTAAAATAGGACGGAAAGCGGAAATTCCTGCAAAAACAAAAGGGCAGACGGGCGGAAATTCCCTGTCTGCCCTTTATCAAAAAGGATGGGAGAAAGAGTGGAAAAATACACGCAAGCCATGCGGCAGGCAGCCGACAAGTTCCGCTGGAGCGCAAAACTGGCGGCGGACGCGGGCATTATCCCGTATAAGAGCGAAAAAGGTGCTTGGGTTGCATCCCCCTACGACGGCAACAGCTGGTGGACAGGCGGCTTCTGGCCGGGGCTGATGTGGCAGCTGTACTGCGCGACGGGCGACGAGCAGTTCCAGACCGAAGCGCGGCGCGTGGAGAAGCTCCTCACGGATGAATTCCGCACGTTCCGCTGCCTGAATCACGACGTTGGCTTCATGTACCTGCTGTCCTGCGGCGCGGATGCAAAGCTGACCGGCGACGAACAGGCGAAAACCGACACGCTTCACGCGGCAAGCCTTCTTATGGGGCGCTTCAACCCAGCGGGGTTCATCCGCGCGTGGAATCACCCTGATCAGCGCGGGTTTGCCATCATCGACTGCATGATGAACCTTTCCCTGCTCTGGTGGGCAACCCGCGAGACGGGCGACCCGCGATTCGCGAAAGTCGCGCAGATTCACGCGCAGACGACACTGCGGGAGTTCCTGCGCCCGGACGGGTCGGTCAGCCACATCGTCGAGTTTGACCCGGAGACAGGCAAGCGCGTCAAGGAATACGGCGGACAGGGATACTGCCTCGGTTCGCAGTGGAGCCGCGGGCAGGCGTGGGGGCTGTACGGCTTTACACTGGCGCATCTTAACGGCGGCAATACGGAATATCTGGACGCGGCGGAGAAAATCGCAGCGAACTTTATCCGGCATATCCGCCCCGACGGATTGACCGACTGCGACTTCTGCCAGCCGAAGGATGAAGAGCGCATCGACAATATCGCGGGCGCGGTGGCAGCGTGCGGTCTGCTGGAACTGGCGAAAATCACGGGCAAGGCGGAATATCACGCGGCGGCGGTTCGATTGGTGGATGGTCTGCTTGAACACTGCATCGACTGGACGCAGAACAGCTGCGGACTGTTGACAAAATGCACTGCGAGCTACCACGACGACGGCGCAGGGCGGCACACGAACATCACCTATGGCGATTACTTCCTTGTGGAGGCGCTGGCGAAGCTGACGGGCAGCGACCCAATGCTCTGGCGGTGAAAGGAATAGCATGATTACAATTCTGGTAAAAGCGGCGGACGGAACACTGATTGCCTCAGCACAGAGCGCAGATGATGCGCGCCTGTGCATCGACCGGGTCTATGAAGACGGCGACACGGTGGAAATCCTTGCGGACGAAAAGCATTTGTGCGTGCAGATGGACATGACACTGCTGCCGGGCGAAGTGTATCTGCCGAATGGGCGCATGACGTGGCGCGTCCCGGCAGGGGAGCATCGGCTGGCGTATGCGCCCGGCGCGTTCGAGGCGAAGCGGCATGTCATTACGGCACGCCCAATGACGGCAGAGGAAATCAATGGGCGGCGCGATATTGCCTGCAATCCGGCGGATCTGCGCGGCGAAACGGACTTCTTCCCCCATATCACTGCGAATGTCGAAACGCGCAACGAGGCATGCTTCTGCGCGCGCAACGCCATCAACGGGCTGCATTGCAACAATTATCACGGCGAGTGGCCATTCGGCAGCTGGGGCATCGGCGCACGGGAAGACGCGTGGTGCTGCATTGACTTCGGGCGCGAGGTGATGGTGGATGCAATGGCACTCATCCTCCGCGCGGATTTTCCGCATGACGCGTATTGGGTCAGCGGACACGTTGTGCTGTCCGACGGCGCGGAAGTCGCGTTCGACTTGCAAAAGACAGGCGAGAGGCAAATCATCCCGCTGGGAAAACACACGGTGCGCTGGATGCGGCTGGAGCGGATGCAGAAGAGCGACGACCCGTCGGCATTCCCCGCACTGACCGAATGGGAAGTCTGCGGATGCGACAAGGAAGGCGAATAAGATGGAAGCAAGAGCGTATTGGCTGCAAACAATGCTGAAAATCGCTGATCCGGTGCTGAAAAACTTGGCGGCGGGGACGCTGAAGCAGAACATGCCGACGGTGTTCCATCCCGACCGGGCGGAGTATATGCACCTCGAAGCGCTCGGACGGACGGTCTGCGGCATTGCACCGTGGCTGGAACTGGATGGCCTGACGGGCGAAGAAGCGGAGATTCAGGCGGAATACCGTGAGCTGACCCGCAAGGCAATTGCAAACGCGGTAAATCCGGAATCGCCGGACTTCATGAACTTCACCGAAGGGTATGGACAGGCACTGGTGGACGCGGCGTTCCTGGCACACGGCATCGTTCGCGCACCGAAGCAGCTGTTCCGCGCGCTGGATGAGCAGACGAAGCGGAATCTGGTGGGTGCCCTGCGTGCGACGCGGAAATTCACCCCGTTCGTGATGAACTGGCTCTTCTTCTCCGCGATGGTGGAGGCGGCACTGCGCGTGATGGGCGAAAGCGACTACGACCTGACGCGCGTGGATTATGCTGTGAACATGTTTGAAAGCTGGTATCTGGGCGATGGCGTGTACGGCGACGGCCCGAAATTCCGCTGGGATTACTACAACAGCTTTGTCATTCAGCCGATGTATGTTGATGTGCTGCGGACGTTCGCGGATGTCGGGCGCGGCTATGACGAGCTGCTGAAGCAGGTGGAGCACCGCGCGGGACGGTATGCGGCGGAACTGGAGAAGAACATCAATGCTGACGGGAGCTATCCGGTCATCGGACGGTCGATTACCTACCGCTTCGGCGCGTTCCAGCTGCTGTCGCAGGCGGCGCTGGAAGATTTTCTGCCGAATGAACTGCCGCCGGAGCAGGTCCGGACGGCGCTGACGGCGTGCATTCGCAAGGTAATGGAGCATCCGGCGATGTTCGACGCGCAGGGGTGGCTTCAGCCGGGCGTGTATGGCTGTCAGCCGGACTTGGCGGAGGGGTACATCTGCGTCGGCAGTTTGTATCTATGCCTGACCGTGCTTCTGCCGCTGGGGCTTGCGCCGACGGCGGATTTCTGGTCGAAGCCGGAGATTCCGTGGACGGCGAAGCGGATTTGGAGCGGTGAAGACGTGATGCTTGATCACGCGGTGGATTGATGTGGACGTGCCGGGCAGGGGGTGACTCCTGCCCGACACGAGTCGGACGAATAAACCAAAAGGAAATCAACTGAAAGGTTCGCAGATTTCCGAACGATGAGCACTGAAAATTGTGATTATCGTTCGGAAAATGAAAAAGAAGCAAAAAAACCGCAAAAACCTTCAAAAAACCTCTTGACGGGCGGGCGAAAAAGTAGTATACTGACAAAGCTGGTTGCGCGAGCCGCTGAAAAGCTGCTTGCGAGATCGGTACGAACCTTGAAAACGATACAGAACAATAACAACGCAAACAAGACAGTAATTCCGAATGAGTGAAACTTGGTCGGGGAAACCTGATTGAGGGATAAAGGATTAAACGAAAGAGTTTGATCCTGGCTCAGGACGAACGCTGGCGGCGTGCCTAACACATGCAAGTCGAGCGGAGACAGTGAGTAGCTTGCTATGAGCTGTTTTAGCGGCGGACGGGTGAGTAACGCGTGAGCAACCTTTCCCAGACAGGGGAATAACACACCGAAAGGTGTACTAATACCGCATAAGACCACGGGATCACATGGTTCTGGGGTAAAAAGAATTATCGGTTTGGGGTGGGCTCGCGTCCGATTAGGTAGTTGGTGAGGTAACGGCCCACCAAGCCGACGATCGGTAGCCGACCTGAGAGGGTGAACGGCCACATTGGAACTGAGAGACGGTCCCAAACTCCTACGGGAGGCAGCAGTGGGGGATATTGGGCAATGGAGGAAACTCTGACCCAGCAACGCCGCGTGGAGGAAGAAGGTTTTTCGGATCGTAAACTCCTGTCCTTGGAGACGAGTAGAAGACGGTATCCAAGGAGGAAGCCCCGGCTAACTACGTGCCAGCAGCCGCGGTAATACGTAGGGGGCGTTGTCCGGAATGACTGGGCGTAAAGGGAGTGTAGGCGGCCTTTTAAGTGTGGAGTGAAAGTCCTGCTTTCAAGGTGGGAACTGCTTTTAAGACTGGTTGGCTTGAGTGCAGAAGAGGAAAGCGGAATTCCTAGTGTAGCGGTGAAATGCGTAGAGATTAGGAAGAACACCAGTGGCGAAGGCGATTCTCTGGACTGTAACTGACGCTGAGGCGCGAAAGTGTGGGGGAGCAAACAGGATTAGATACCCTGGTAGTCCACACTGTAAACGATGAATGCTAGGTGTAGGGGGGTATCGACCCCTTCTGTGCCGCAGTCAACACAATAAGCATTCCGCCTGGGGAGTACGGCCGCAAGGTTGAAACTCAAAGGAATTGACGGGGGCCCGCACAAGCAGCGGAGCATGTGGTTTAATTCGAAGCAACGCGAAGAACCTTACCAGGTCTTGACATCCACTTAAACTTACAGAGATGTAAGGTGTGCTTGCACAAAGTGAGACAGGTGGTGCATGGTTGTCGTCAGCTCGTGTCGTGAGATGTTGGGTTAAGTCCCGCAACGAGCGCAACCCTTATCGTCAGTTACTAACGCGTGAGGGTGAGGACTCTGAAGAGACTGCCGGGGACAACTCGGAGGAAGGTGGGGACGACGTCAAATCATCATGCCCCTTATGACCTGGGCTACACACGTGCTACAATGGCCACGACAGAGAGAAGCGAAATCGCAAGGTAGAGCGGAACTCAAAAAAGTGGTCCCAGTTCGGATTGTGGGCTGCAACCCGCCCACATGAAGTCGGAGTTGCTAGTAATCGCGGATCAGCATGCCGCGGTGAATACGTTCCCGGGCTTGTACACACCGCCCGTCACACCATGGGAGTTGGGAGTGCCCAAAGCCGGTGAGGCAACCGCAAGGAGCCAGCCGTCTAAGGCAAGACCAATGACTGGGGTGAAGTCGTAACAAGGTAGCCGTATCGGAAGGTGCGGCTGGATCACCTCCTTTCTAAGGAGCAAGCGAAGATGGAAACATCGGCGCTTCATCCTAAAGGTCGATCTGAGAGAAGAGCAATCGTCTTTCAGTAAGGAGCTGTCACAGGACAGCAAAAGCTGAGAAATCAGCAAAAAGGACGCACAGCGTCAAAGAGGAAATCTGTTGCGTTTGCGAAGAGAAGTTCTGTATCGTTTTCAGGGTTCGCGAGAGCGAAAAACTGAACAGTTTCAAAGCGAACCGTTGAGATGAAACCGAAAGGTAAGAAATCAAAACGAAACGCAGCGAAGCTGCCTGCACCTTGACAACTGCACAGAGAATGATTTTCTAAAAAAAAGACCAGTTGCAACGGAGTAATGAGTACTTTCTTAGAAATAAGGAAGAAAAAAATCTCGCATACGAAGTTGACCAGTTGGTCTCAGGATCAAGCGACGAAAAAATCAAGCTAATAAGAGCACAGGGTGGATGCCCAGGCACCAAACGCCGATGAAAGACGTGGCAAGCTGCGAAAAGTCACGGGGAACCGCAAGCAGGTATTGATCCGTGAACGTCTGAATGGGGAAACCCGGCGGGTTAACAGCCCGTCACTATTAACTGAATCAATAGGTTAATAGGGGAACGCGGGGAACTGAAACATCTCAGTACCCGTAGGAAGAGAAAATAAAGAATGATTTCCTAAGTAGCGGCGAGCGAACGGGAAAGAGAAAGCCAAACCGAAGGGCTTGCTCTTCGGGGTTGTGGATCAGCAAAAAGGACGAGAGACCTTAGCAGAAGAGGATTGGAAAGTCCCGCCAGAGAGGGTAAAAAGCCCCTTACGCGAAAAAGGTCAAAAACGACGAGCTGACACCAGAGTACCGCAGGACACGAGAAATCCGGTGGGAAGCCGGGAGGACCACCTCCCAAGCCTAAATACGAATTGGTGACCGATAGCGCATAGTACCGTGAGGGAAAGGTGAAAAGAACCCCGGGAGGGGAGTGAAAAAGAACCTGAAACCCTGTGTTTACAAGCAGTGAAAGTGCAAGTAAGGCACGATCACGTACTTTTTGTAGAACGGACCGGCGAGTTACGTTATGCAGCAAGGTTAAGAACTGAAGGTTCGGAGCCGAAGCGAAAGCGAGTCTGAATAGGGCGATAGTTGCATGACGTAGACCCGAAACCGGGTGACCTATCCATGAGCAGGTTGAAGTGGAAGTAAAATTTTCATGGAGGACCGAACCAGACGTCTGTTGAAGAAAAGGCGGGGATGACTTGTGGATAGGGGAGAAATTCCAATCGAACCCGGAGATAGCTGGTTCTCCTCGAAATAGCTTTAGGGCTAGCCTCATGGATCATTGGTGGGGGTAGAGCACTGAATGTGCGCGGGGGCCACAAAGCCTACCAAACGCTATCAAACTTCGAATACCATACAATGCAGACCATGGGAGTCAGTCCGCGAGAGATAAGTTCCGCGGGCAAAAGGGGAACACCCCAGATCAACCGCTAAGGTCCCCAAGTTCACGTTAAGTGGAGAAGGATGTGGAATTGCACAGACAACCAGGATGTTGGCTCAGAAGCAGCCACACATTTAAAGAGTGCGTAATAGCTCACTGGTCGAGTGATTGTGCGCCGAAGATGTCCGGGGCTAAACGTGACACCGAAGCGATGGGTGCATCTGAGAAGATGCGCGGTAGAGGAGCAATGTGCAGAGGCAGAAGCCGTATCGAGAGGCACGGTGGACACTGCACAAGAGAGAATGCCGGTATGAGTAGCGAGAGGCATGCGAGAAACATGCCCGTCGAAAGCCCAAGGTTTCCTGGGGAAGGTTCATCCGCCCAGGGTAAGTCGGGGCCTAAGCCGAGGACGGAAGTCGTAGGCGATGGACAGCAGGCAGAGATTCCTGCACTACCGAAGGAGTGAAGCAGTGACACAGAAGGATAGCCTGAGCAGGGTAATGGTCATCCCTGTACAAGCATCAAGGTTGGGTTGTAGTGAAGTACGCAATCCTATAAGCTGAGGTGTGATGCGGACCGAAATTTCAGTAGGGAAGCGAGTGAGTTCACGCTGGCGAGAAAAGCTGCTAGTACATCCAAAGGTACCCGTACCGGAAACCGACGCAGGTGGGCGAGGAGAGAATCCTGAGACGAACGGGAGAACCCTTGTTAAGGAACTCGGCAAAATGACCCCGTAACTTCGGGATAAGGGGGGTGCCTGCGAGAGCAGGCCGCAGAGAATAGTCACAAGCGACTGTTTAGCAAAAACACAGGTATCTGCGAAAGCGAGAGCTGACGTATAGGTGCTGACACCTGCCCGGTGCTGGAAGGTTAAGGGAACATGTTAGAGCAATCGAAGCATCGAACCGAAGCCCCAGTAAACGGCGGCCGTAACTATAACGGTCCTAAGGTAGCGAAATTCCTTGTCGGGTAAGTTCCGACCCGCACGAATGGTGTAACGACTTGTGAGCTGTCTCAACAGGGGGCCCGGTGAAATTGAAGTATGGGTGAAGATGCCCATTACCCGCGACTGGACGGAAAGACCCCGTAGAGCTTTACTGCAGCCTGATATTGAGTTTCGGTAACTGATGCACAGGATAGGTGGGAGTCTGAGAGACATGGGTTTCGGCTCATGTGGAGACGGTGTTGGGATACCACTCTTCGGTTACTGAAATTCTAACATAGCTCTGTGAAACCAGCGGATGGACAGTGTCAGGTGGACAGTTTGACTGGGGCGGTCGCCTCCGAAAGAGTAACGGAGGCGCCCAAAGGTACCCTCAGAATGGATGGAAACCATTCGAAGAGCGCAAAGGCAGAAGGGTGCCTGACTGCGAGATTGACAAATCGAGCAGCAGAGACGAAAGTCGGGCTTAGTGATCCGGCGGTATTGAGTGGAAAAAGCCGTCGCTTAACGGATAAAAAGTTACCTCGGGGATAACAGGCTTATCTCCCCAAGAGTCCACATCGACGGGGAGGTTTGGCACCTCGATGTCGGCTCGTCGCATCCTGGGGCTGAAGCAGGTCCCAAGGGTTTGGCTGTTCGCCAATTAAAGCGGCACGCGAGCTGGGTTCAGAACGTCGTGAGACAGTTCGGTCCCTATCCATCGTGGGCGTAGGAGTCATGAGAGGAGCTGTTCCTAGTACGAGAGGACCGGAATGGACGCACCACTGGTGCAACTGTTGTCGTGCCAACGGCATAGCAGGGAAGCGAAGTGCGGATGGGATAAACGCTGAAGGCATCTAAGCGTGAAGCCCACCTCAAGAATAAGACTCCACAATAGACCCCTGGAGGACTACCAGGTAGATAGGTCATCGGTGGAAGCGCTGTAAGGCGTGCAGCTTGATGATACTAATCGGTCGAAAGCTTCATTTAACGCTTGAAAGCTGAAAATGAGGATGACTGAGCGGAGCGTAAGCAATGCGAAGTCAAGCGAAAGCAAATCTGAAACAGAGAACTGAGAACTAATTGGAACGGTCTGAAGAATCATTCGATGTGCAGTTGTCAGGGTGCGGGGTCTTCGACCCTTCTCTTTCTGAAAGGCAAGAAAGAGAAAGTCGAAGCAACGAAATAGCCACAATTTCCGGTGGCAATGACGGAGAGGTTCCACCTGTTCCCATCCCGAACACAGAAGTTAAGCTCTCCAGTGCTGAAAGTACTTGGCTGGACACGGCCCGGGAGGATAAGTCGCTGCCGGATTCCTATTAGCCCTTGATTCGCAAGAGTCAAGGGCGTTTTTTTGTCGTTGGGGGAAAAGAGAAAATCCCCCGCGCGAACGATTGGGCGCAGGGGATGCGGCTGTCTTTTCCTATGATATTGGTCTTTTCCGCGGGTTCCAGAGGGCAATGGAAACAGACGAAGTCTGCGGTCGCCCTCTGGACTCCTTCGCTTTCGCCTCCCATGTTACAATGGGAAAGAAGAGGCGTGGGGGAACGGATGACGGATCAGCACGCGGGCATAGTGTGCAGAAGTCACCAACTCAATCGCGCGAAAGGGTCAAGGGAGGAACTCCCTTGCAGGGTGCAGGGACAGCGTCCCTGCTGGGGTCAAGGGGCAAAGCCCCTTGGGTCGCTTTTCTCCGTAAATCCGAACAAAAGACGAGAAAATCAGAAAAACATGTGGAAATGCGGCGCAAATTATGATATAATAGGAATGCTTGCCCCGAAAAAGGGGAAAAACGAGGAATCAAGGGAGGAAATTGATTCAATGGCTACTTCTAAGAACACAAGCGCGCTTGATCGGCACTTTGGCTACACCGCCAAGGGCAGCTCGTTCAAGACCGAATGCTTGGCGGGTCTGACGACCTTCTTTGCAATGGCGTACATCCTGATGGTCAACGCCAATATGTTTGCCAATCCGTTTGGCGATGGCACAAACGTGCTGGGCGTGACTTACGGCGCGATTTACATCGCCACTGCCATCTCCGCTGTCATCGGCACGGTGGCAATTGGTCTGCTGGCGAACCTGCCGCTTGCGCAGGCGTCCGGCATGGGTCTGAATGCCTACTTCGTTTACACGGTCGTGCTGGGGCTGGGCTTCAGCTATGCCAACGCCCTCGTGCTGGTGCTTTTTGACGGTATTCTGTTCATTCTCCTGACCGTCACGGGTCTGCGCAAGCTCATCTTCCAGGCGATTCCGCAGGCGGTGCGCGTCGCGATTCCGGCGGGCATCGGTCTGTTCATCGCGTTCCTTGGCTTGCAGAATGCGGGCATCATCATTCCGAGCGCATCCACCGGCGTCACGCTGGCGTCCTTCAACCTGCTCGCGAATGGCTGGAACGTGGGCATCATGGCGATGGTTGTGACCATCGTCGCGCTGCTGGCGATTGCCATCATGAGCCACCGCAACGTGAAAGGCTCTGTCCTGCTGGGCATTGTCGGCGGCACGGTGCTGTACTATGTGCTGGGTTTCCTGACGATTCCGAACTTTGGCGCGGACATCACCATGTCCAGCCCCCTCGCAGCGTTTGAGGAGTTCTTCTCCGGCGCGTTCGGCAAGGTGTTCACTGAGGGCTTCAACTTCGCGCCCTATGTTGAGGCGCACGGCGTGGCGAACACCATCCTCACCATTGCGACAACCGCGCTGGCGTTCTGCATGGTGGATATGTTTGACACCATCGGCACGCTGTACGGCGCTTGCGCGCGCGGCAACATGCTGACCAAGGACGGCGAAGTGCCGAACATGGACAAGGCGATGCTGGCGGATGCGATTGCGACCACCACGGGTGCAATCTGCGGCACGTCCACGGTGACGACGTTCGTCGAATCCTCCTCTGGCGTGGCGGAGGGCGGCCGTACGGGTCTGTCCTCGATGGTGACGGCGCTGATGTTCCTTGTCGCCATGTTCCTCAGCCCGGTGGCGCAGCTTGTTCCCGGCTGCGCGACGGCGGCGGCGCTGATTTACGTCGGCGTGCTGATGATGAACTGCGTCAAGGACATTAAGTGGCTGGACGCGACGGAAGCTGTTCCGGCGTTCCTGACGCTGGCGATTATGCCCTTTGCGTACAACATTTCCTATGGCATTTGCTTCGGCCTGCTGTCCTATGTGGTGATTAACCTCTGCACGGGCAAGGCGAAGAACATCAAGGCCGGTACTTGGGTGATTACGGCGCTGTTTGTGGCGATGCTGCTGCTGACGCACTAATTGACAAACAGAAAGACCGCTGCATGAGATGTGCAGCGGTCTTTTTGCGTCTTGGTTTTTATGCAGACTGCGCGGTGTCCCCAATCAACACGCGGGCACTGCATGAGCGTGTCACCAACTCAATCGCGCGAAAGGGTCAAGGGACGAAGTCCCTTGTGGGGTCAAGGGGCAAAGCCCCTTGGGTTCCCCCAATCAACACGCGGGCACAGCCTGAAAGTGTCACCAACTCAATCGCGCGGAAGGGTCAAGGGAGGAACTCCCTTGCAGGGTGCAGGGACAGTGTCCCTGCTGGGGTCAAGGGGCAAAGCCCCTTGGGGCCCCCCAATCAACACGCGGGCACTGCATGAGCGTGTCACCAACTCAATCGCGCGAAAGGGTCAAGGGACGAAGTCCCTTGTGGGGTCAAGGGGCAACGCCCCTTGGGTCTCCCCCTCTCACAGCTTCCCTTCGCGGTAGCGTGCTTCGGCTTCTGCCATGATTTTCTCGGTTGCGGAAACGCCGCAGCGGGATGCACCGGCGGCGCGGGCGGCGAGCACGGTGTCCAAATCGCGGATGCCGCCGGAACCCTTCACGCGCACATGGTCGGAAACGGACGCGCGCATCAGCTTCAGGTCGTCGATGGTGCAGCCCTTTGTGCCGTAGCCTGTGGACGTTTTGACGAAATCAGCACCCGCCGCTTCCGAAAGTTCACAGCAGCGCTTCTTCTGCGCGTCCGTCAGGTAGCACGTTTCCAGAATCACCTTGACAATCGCGTTCCGGCTGTGCGCAAGGTCGCAAATCTGCTTGATTTCATCCTGCACATACGCTTCATTGCCGCGAATCATTTCGCCGATGTTGATGACCATGTCCAGCTCTTCGCAGCCCTGATCCAGCGCCAGACGCGCTTCGTCCACCTTAATCTGCGTGGCGTGTGCGCCGTGCGGGAAGCCGATGACGGTGCAGACCTTGACGTCGCTTCCGCGCAGCATTTCCGCCAAAATCGGCACATCGCAGGGACGCGCGCAGACGGACGCGGTGTTGTACTTGAGCGCCAGCTCGCAGCCGCGGCGGATATCATCCTCCGTCAGGAAAGGCTGGAGCGTGCTGTGGTCGAGCATACGGGCAATATCATGGGGGGTCAAAGACATAAGTTGTGCCTCCTTTGTGACCTTTCGCATCATCGGAAAGGTGCATAGTTTATTTATTCGCCATTCACCGCTTGACTTCCTGCTTTTTGGGCGGTATAGTGTTGATAAAGACTTTCATTCCCACGAAAAAGGAGGAACTATCCATGCCGAATCCCTATCTGCCGCTGTGGGAGTACATTCCAGACGGCGAACCGCGCGTGTTTGGTAGCCGCGTGTATGTCTACGGCTCGCATGACCGAGTCGGGCACGACCAATTCTGCGACTATGTGCTGAAGTGCTGGTCCGCGCCTGTGGACGATCTTGGTCACTGGACGGATCACGGCGTTATTTTCCGCACGCGCGACACATTCGACCATCCCGCCGATACCGACTGGACGAAGGAACACAACGAGCTGTATGCCCCGGACGTGGTGGAGAAGGATGGAAAGTATTACCTCTTCGCCTACATCATCGGCGCGAAGGGGTGCGTCGCTGTGTCCGACCGCCCCGAAGGCCCGTTCACGCTGCTGGGGCGCTACAAGTACACGATTCCGGATTCTGTGTGCGTCAACGGCTGGTTCATCGACCCCGGTGTGCTGGTGGATGACGACGGGCAGGTGTATATCGCGTGCGGCTTTGAGCGCTCGTTCATCGCGAAGATTGACCCGCAGGATATGACGCATGTGCTGGATGGCACCTATCTGGAGCACATCATCCCCTGCGAAGTGACGGAAAACGGCGGATTCACCGATCCCGATTCCCGCTTCTATGAGGCGGCGTCGCTGCGTAAAATCGGGGATACCTACTACTTCATTTATTCCCCCAAGCGCGGCAGCCGCCTTGCCTACGCCACGTCCGACAAGCCGATGGGACCCTACACCTACCGCGGCTACATCGTCGATAACGGCGTGGATTACCCGGCAGGCAACAACCACGGGTCTATCTGCCGCATTGGCGACCAGTGGTACATCTTCTATCACCGCATGACGAACGGTTCGGTGATGAGCCGCCGCGCGTGCGTGGAAAAAATCGAGATTCTGCCGGACGGCACGATTCCGCCGGTGGAGATGACGTCGCTGGGCTTTTCGGATGCGCTGAATCCATATGAGGAGACGCCCGCGGAACTGGCGTGTGTGCTGAAGGGCGGCGCGCTGATTGCCGAGCGGACGCCATTCGAGCGTGTTATCACGAACATTCAGGACGGCTGCGTTATGGGCTACAAGTATTTCGACTTCGGCGCGGATTACGGCAGCAAGACGATGCAGCTTTTCGCGGATGTGATGGGCTTCGGCTGCGCGTGCGACGTGCATGTGCGTCTGGACGCGGAGGATGGCGAGGAAATCGGCTGCTTCCACGTTGGGCGCGGCGCGGAGTGCATCAAGACGCGCGTGAAGGCGGTCACGGGGCGGCACGCGCTCTACTTCGCTGTCACGACGCACTATTCCGGCTGGACGGGCGACTTCTTCGCCGGCCGCTGCCTGATGGAGTTCAAAAAGTTCGTGTTCATGAAGTAAGGTGGGGAGGCGCAAGGGGCTTTGCCCCTTGACCCCAGCAGGGACGCTGTCCCTGCACCCTGCAAGGGAGTTCCTCCCTTGACCCTTTTTCGCGATTGAGTTGGTCGCATTTTCATACAGTGTCCGCGTGTTTATCCATGCAAAATAAGACAGCCCTCCCTGCCGATTGACAGAGAGGGCTGTTTGTGGCTTATTGTGCGTCGTCGTGCGGTTCGCCGCCAACCGGGATGGCATCATCCGACAGTTCGGGCTTGTCCGCTTCGGCGGGTTCGGTTTCCTTCGGCGCTTCCGGTTCTTCCGCGGGTTCGGGGTCAGCCGGGGCTTCGGGTGCATCCGGCGTTTCAGGCGCTTCCATAGTCGGCGCGTCAGCCGCTTCGGGTGTTTCCTTGCCCCAAATGTCCTGATAGTCCATTTCTTCCAGCTGATGGCGCAGTTCCGCACGCTGCTCCGGCGTCAGCTTCGAGATGTCGATCTCGCCGCGCTTCATCAGCCCGTCGCAGAACTCCTGAAGCCGACGCTTGATGTCGTCCGCCGTGTCCTGGCTGTTCCGGACAGTTTCCTGCCCTTTCTCCACCAGAGAGCGCGCCAGATCGCCGCCCTTTTCCACCAGAGACGCTGCCGCGCCGATTCCGCCGTACATGACGTTTTTCACAAATTTCTCCAGATCAGGCATGTTCGTCACTCCTTTCGTTCCACCTGACATGCTCAGTATACCCCATTTTTCCTTTGAATCGCAAGGGAAACAGATTAGAATTTGCTAAAAAACGCATGATGATGGTTACAACCGCAGCATGGCCGCTTCCACGAGCGTCTCCGCCCTCGTGTCGGGCGCGGAAAACCACCGCTGCCGATTTTCAGGCATCATTTGCTGCAGCGGCTTTTCTGCCCCGTCCGCCACGACAAAAATCGCCAGCTGCTCCCGTGCCTGCACTTGCATCAGCGCGTCGCAGAACGCCGGACATGCCAGCATTTCCGGTTCAATCCGGTCGATGAGGATGGGCGTGCGCGTGCTGAACGTTCCGCACAGCCCCGGCGCGGCGATTTCCTCCATCACCTGCGGCAGGAGCAGCCAGTCTTTTTCCGTCAGCCGGACGCGGCACAGCACGTCGTTCAGCCGCGGCTTCGGCGGCGGAAGCAGCAGGTGCAGCGCTTCGCCGCGCAGGCTGCCGCCAACGCGCACGGGGGTCAGTTGGAAGCCGGAAAACGGCACATTCAGCGCGTTCATAAGCTGTGCGGCGCTTGCCGAAGCCCCGTCTCCTGTCAGGTACAGCTGCTGCATCGGACGATTCCTCCATCATGGTCTTTTCGGGCACTAATTGACGGATTTTCTCTATGCTTTATTGTACCCGTTCGCATTCGTTTTGTCAAGCAGTGCATTTTTCCGCCATATTTTCCGCGTGGGCAAAAAAACCGGAAAAGTACGGAAATACAAGGCTTTCAGCAGGATTTCCGCCGTTCAAAGTCGAATATCTTCCCTGTGCGTTTTCAAGCGCTGGAGAATTGTAAATAATCCGCCTGTTTGCTTGACACCGCCCTCGATTTGTAATACAATGTTAACAAACCATCTTTGCGCCTTGGCGCACGAACTTTGAGGTGAACCATTGATGAAGCACAGCTGGCATTGGATGCGGACTCTCCTGACGCTGACCCTCGTGCTGACGCTCTGCGGGCTGACTCCCGCCGCCGTCCCCGACGTGGGCTATGCGGAATCTGCTGCGGAAGGAACGACCGCCGCCGCCGCGTACGGCATGGCAACGGCGGATGATGTTATCGTCCGCAAGCAGCCGTCCACGAGCGCGAACTACTGGTTCCGCATCAATACGGGATTCGTCTGCGAAATCCTTGATACCGTCGTTCGCGGCGACACAACGTGGTATAAGGTCAACAGCACGCATCCGACCCCCAATGGGCGCACCTACATCGGCTATGTGCGCGCGTCGTTCTTCCGTCCGCTGACGGCGGAGGAAACAGAGGCGTACCTTGCCAGCGGCCGCGTGAATGTGACGGCGACCCCTGCCCCCGCGCAGACACCCGCGCTCACGCTTCAGCCTTCGGCGGATGATGCTCTCGTGACCGCCACGCCTGCCAGCGGCAGCGATTTTCCGTTCGATACCAGCATCATGGGCGGTACAACGTCGACCCCGCTTGTCTCGATGATTACGCCCACTCCGACGACCTCTCAAGTCACTTACGGTACAGGTGAAATCACCGCCAGCGGCACGAACTTCCGCGTTGCGCCAAGCCTGAGCGCTGGGGTCATCGGCAAGCTGAACAGCGGTACGGTGGTGACGCTGCTTACCATTCCGGATACAATTGACGAAAATCACTGGTATCAGATTCGCTACAACGGACAGGAAGGCTATATCCAGTCCAACTTTATCCGTGTGCTGACCGCGGCGGTGACGGCGACACCTCGGCCTTCCGTCTACGGCACGGTGAAGCTGCTGTATGACTCCGCGAACCTGCGCGACGCGCCCAACGGCACGACCCGCGCGCTCTGGCAGGGCAAGGGCTCGACGCTCTCCGTCGCTGGGATTTCGCAGGATAAGGGCGGATTCACCTGGTATCCGGTGTATTACGGCACGGACAACACAGTCTATTATGTCCGCTCGGACGTGGTGGAATACACAGCGGGCAGCGGCGTCATCAACACGCCCACGCCTACGCCGGCATCCGGCAGCGCTTACGGCTACGTCATCACCACGGCGGCAGGCGTCAACCTGCGCCTGAGCGCGGGCGGCGAAGTCATCGTGCAGGTTCCGCGCAATGTTGTGCTGACCTGCATCGGCGCGCCTGTCCAGACCTCTGGCAGCAGTTATCTGTGGTATTACGTCCGCTACAACAATCTGGCGGGATACATCCGCGGCGACTTCGTGCGCGTGTGCGACCAGAACGGCAATCCGCTGGGTGAAGCGACCGCTGCGCCTTCCGTTACCGCGACCCCTGCGGTCTATTCCGGCTATGTCAAGCTGACGAAAACCGGTGTCAACCTGCGTGTTTCCCCCGCGGGCAGGTCGCAGGGACAGTATGACATCGGGCTGATTCTCCCCATTGCGGGTGCAACGGTGTCCTCCGGGCGCTACCAGTGGTTCTGCGTCCGCACGCCCGATGGCAAGACCGGCTATGTGCGCTCCGACTGCGCTGTGCCGTGCGACCTGAACGGCAATCAGGTGACGGTCACGCCGACGCCCGCGCCGACCACGACCACGAGCATCAGCACCTACGGCTATATTCAGATTACCAAGCCCAGCACGAATCTGCGCCGCACCATCGGCGGTGAAACCATCCACCAGCTGGCGAAAGAGTCTGTCTGGCCGCTGATTGGCACAGTTATCACTACGAACGGCGTGACGTGGTATCCCGTCTCGGCGGACGGTTACACGGGCTTTGTGCGCGGCGACTGCGCCTACAAGCTCTCTGCCACACAGGAAGCCAGCTACCTCGCGGGCAAGGGCATCCCGAAGGAAACACCTGCGCCTACGGGCAGCATTCAGCAGACCAATTATGTTCAGACGACGCTGGATTACGTCAACCTCCGCCAGACGGCCAGCCGCGACAGCAAGTCCGTCGCGAAGGTGCGCACGGGCACGGTGCTGGCGTTCAACGCCACGACCACGGCGGGCACGTCCACTTGGTACCGCGTTGTCTACAACTCCACGGAAGTGTGGGTGCTGGGCAGCTGCGTCAAGGTGATGACGCAGGCGGAATATCAGGAATGGCTGAACAAGAACCCCGGCGCGGCAACGCCTCAGCCTGACGCGGCGAAAGGCTACATCGTTACCACGCGTGACGGCGTGAACATCCGCGCCACCGCGAACGGCAGCAGCATTCTCACCCGCGTGAAGAAGGGAACGGTGCTCCCGTACTATACCGAGAATATCAAGGCGGGCAGCTACACCTGGTATCTCATCCGCCTGAGCAACGGCACGGAAGGCTACATCCGCTCCGATATGGTAAGCAAGAGCAACAATAACGGCGGTGCCCTGCCGACCGCGACGCCCGCGCCCACCGGCAGTCCCACCACGAAGCCGAGCGCAACCTACACCACCCTGCGCCTTGGCTCGACGGGCGACGCTGTAACCCGCCTTGTGCAGGAGCTGATCAATCAGGGCTACTATACCGGCAGCGTCACGAACGTGTACACCTCCGCGGTTCAGGCGGCGGTTCGCGCTTTCCAGAGCGCCAAGGGCTTGACGGTGGATGGCATTGCAGGCAAGCAGACGCAGCACGCGCTGTTCGGCACAGTTGAACCCGGCGCGGACGACTACACGGACTACAACTTCCAGTTCTACCCGGCAGAGAAGATTGACTGGTACACAGGCGGCATCCAGCAGCTGTGGGCGAAGGGCGCCAGCTACAAGATTTACGACGTGAAGACGGGCATCGTCTGGTGGGCGCGCCGCTGGGCGGGTTACAGCCACGCGGACATTGAGCCCGTGACTGCCGCCGACACTGCGCGCCTGTGCCAGATTTACGGCGTGAACAACGCGCAGGAAATCTGGGATAAGAACCTGTGGCAGCGCCGTCCCTGCCTGATTACCATTGGCAACAGGACGTTCGCGTGCTCCCTGTTCGGTATGCCGCACAACCCCGACGGCGACACCATCCCGGACAACAACATGACGGGTCAGATTTGTATGCACTTCACGAATTCGAAGGGTCACGAATCCGGCAAGGTGGACACCTACCATCAGCAAGCCATTGAGTACGCATGGCAGAACTGCCCGGCAGGACGCAAGTGACAAGGGGCGGCGCTGATTGACCTGCCCGCGCAATTTGCAGCGGCAGCGGAAGCGCAGGAAGCCATCCCAAAAGAAAAATGCGCCCGGCGAGTGGAGGAACAATAATCCTCCATCCGCTGGGTGTTTTGTTATACCACAGCCATGCCCTTTTCTTCCGTCAGGCGAAGAATCGCGCTGTCAATGCACTGCCCAATCTGCGTGCAAAGCCCAACTTGCAGCGCTTTGTCCTCTGCCAGCGCATCCCGAATCGTCTGCGCCATCTTTTTCTGATTGCTGTCGCTGAGCAGCCGCTGTTCATTCGCCGTCTTCCGCAGAAGTTTGGGGATGTTCATCTGCCGCATCAGCGGACGGGTCAGCTTGTCCAGCGCGGGACGGCTGACGAACATGGCAATCAATCCAATTGCCGCGCCGATGACCAGCCCCACCGGACCGGACGCAATCAGCGCGATCCCGCCGCCGCCGCAGAGGTTCGCCGCCAACATCGCGACGATAATATCCAGCAGCACCTCCATCAGCGGCATTTCCGGCATCGGCAGATTGTCCCGCATCGGCAAAGTGCTCGTTGTCACCATGGCTTGCCGAATCTGCAAGCGCTGCACATCCACGCCATACTGCTCGCAAAGGCGGTTGAGGTCACGCTGCACGTCCATCAGAATGTTGTCCAGCCACGGCGAGACTACTTCTGACAACGCTGCGCTCCATTCCGGTGACATCAGCAGCGATTCCGCCCGCTTTTGGCACGCATCTTCCATGTCGCCCAGTGTTGCCGTTTCGCCCTGCCGCCACTTTCGGTATTCCGGCACGAGCACGCTGTCCGTCAGCTGACGCGCCATAGCGTCGGAAAGCTGCTCTGTCAGCGCGGGCATAGCGGACTGCACCTTCTGCTCCACCGCATCGCTTTCTACATATGCCGCGGCATCTGCCTTCAGCCGCCTGACCATTTCGTCCACATGCCCCGCGTACGCCAATCCGCGCGCAATGTCAAATTCCGGCGTGGCGGAAACGTGCAGCACGCTATCCGGGAATGTCTCACGGCAAAGCTGCTGGAAGAATGTCATCCGCGACGCGCCGCCTGTCAGCAGGACGACCTTCGGCGGACGCTGCGCCGTCATTTGCTGCGCCATCAACAGACAGTTCATCATCCGGCTGCGGAAGGATTCACCCTCCAATAGCGGCGACGGGCGTTCGCACAGTTCCTCGACGATGGCGGCGCTGATGGTGAGGTTCAGCACATGCCGCCCTTCGCAGAAAATCGTCTCGCGTCTTGTTAGCTCTTCGCCTGTGCCGAGCGTGAAGAACTGTTCCTTGAGCCGCCGCGCGGACAGCATCATCCGGCTCTTCCACGCGCTTTTTTCGCGCAGGATTTCCCGCACAAGTTCCGCTTCCTCTGCGCACAGCGCGTCTACCGCCCGCTCCAGCAGCAGCTCATCCAGCATACCGCCGCCCAGCTGCACGCCCATTGTGCTGACGGCGTACTCCCGCCCGTCGCAGACATACGCTAAATCCATGGTGGAGGAGCCGAGGTCAATCACCAGCGCACAGTCCATCAGCGCCCGGCGGAGCGTTTTGTCCTCTTCCGCGGTCGACGCGGACAGGAATGCCGCCCGCGATTCTGGCACGATGCGCACATTGGGCAGTCCCGCGTCCATCAGCAGGGACGCATAGCGCGTGCGGTCGCTGTCCGCCCAATCCGCCGGACAGCCCACAATGAAACTGACGTCTTCCGTCTCCATGATATGGCGGACGACGCTGTGGTCTTGCAGGGCGGTCAGGACACCTTTTGCGAAGGCGGCGACGGTCTGGTTGACGAAATCGCTGTTGGTGCGGAAGTTGCGCTTGAAGCAGACGCGGAGGTCTTCAGCCTGGGGGTTATCGCTGGCAAGTGCGCCAACGACGGGATGACCGTCATAGCGGGCGAGGGCAGTGATGAAGCTGTTGCGCCCGTGGACAGGGAGGATAACGGGAGCGATGTGCTGGTCGGAATAGAGGGCGACACAGCTTTCGCCGTCGCCCAGGTCAAAGCCAAAATAACGCATAATTCACCTCACTGGGATAGGAATAAGAGAATAAACACGCGGAAGAACTATGGTAGAGATGCCAACTCAATCGCGCGGAGGGGTCAAGGGGGGATCCCCCTTGCAGGGTCAAGGGGCAGCGCCCCTTGTGGGGTTTGGGGCAACGCCCCAACCGTTCCACGGGCGACCAATTCAAAGGGAAAAGCCAACAAAGGTGCAGGCAGCGAAGCGTCCCTGCCAGTAACTTTGCGCTTCCTCAGAAGCGCCCCCCAAGCTGCTCTACTCACCACTTGCCCATTGGCGCGACCACGCTGCTGGTCTTGTAGACATGGCATGTCTTTTCTGCAAGCAGAGGATTTCGCCTCTGCGGAGGCGACAAGGGGGCTTTGCGGTCGCCCCCTTGACCCCTTCGCAATGCACACCCATGTTTCTTGATTTTGATTGTTGCAGGGGGATTCGCGCCTGTGGGCGCGACAAGGGGGCAGCGACGGCGTTACCCCTTCCTTAAATACAGTCCCCTCTGCTGCACAATCCCGTCCGCCTTCTGCACAATCGCGGGGCGGCGCTGCTGGGTGATGTCCGCGTCCATCACGTCGTAAAACATCGCCGTTTCCGGCGCGTAGTCCACCGCTTCGCAGCCGACCGCATTCAACAGGCGCTTTGCATTCGACAGCGGCCACGAGAGCGCTTTTTCCTGATTTGCGTCGCCATCCAGCCGGGCGTCCTGTGCCATTTCGTACAGCGAGGCATATAGCTCTGCTGCCGTTTCCGCGCCTGTGCTGATGATGGTAACGGATTCCTGCGCAAAAAGCGCTTCGATGGTCTGCGCGTCCAAAGCGATTCGCCCTTCCACTTCCACCAAGCGACGGCGAAGCTCAGGCTCATCCGCCACTGCAACAGGCTTGGGAGGCTTGCGGCGCATGGCGCTCACAATGCTCCCGATGGTGGCGCAGAGCGATACCGACTGCGCAACGATGCACAGCGCGAATCGCCCCATCCAGCCGCTGTTTTCCGGCGTCACGCAGCTGGGCAGCGTCAGCCAGAGCGCCAGCGCACCCAGATTCAGCACCGCGGCGGCGAGCGGGAAAATCAGCGGCTTCCAGTCCCGCTTTTGGGCGGCGGGGATTTCAGCGCGTACCAGTGTCATGGATTGCAACGCGGCGGCTTCCCGCGCATAGAGTAGGTGCAGCAGCTGCCGGCGCGCAGGGTCGGTTTCGCTGGTTAGGCGCGCCTGCTCCGCGGTTTGCAGCTGCTGTACAGCGGCTTGCAGCATTTCTTCGGTCGATTTCATGTCGATTTTCTGCCTTTCGGGGGATGCTCTCCCCAATACAAGGGTACTGCATCTGACTTTCTTTGTCAAGTGCGGCGAAAAAAACAAGGATTTTCGGGATTTTTGCAGAATATTTCATTCGGTATGCTCTGAAAGGGCTTCCATGCGTAGAGAGAATGAGAAAGGCAGGGCAAATCCTATGGCGATGAGCGCCGAAGAAAGACAGCAAATGCTCCTGACGCAGCCGGTGGAGAAGATTATCCCGAAAATGGCGCTTCCCACCATCTGCTCAATGCTGATTACCTCCATTTATAATATGGCGGACACCTATTTCGTCAGCCAAATTGGCACGGCGGAAGCCAGTGCAAGCGGCACATCCGCCTCCGCCGCCGTCGGCATCGTCTTTTCCGCAATGGCGATGATTCAGGCGCTGGCGTTCATGTTCGGCATGGGCAGCGGCACGAACGTCAGCCACCTGCTGGGCATGGGCAAGCGCAAGGAGGCGGAAGTGTACAGCGCAGTCGGCTTCTTTTCCGCAGTGGCGGCGGGCGTGCTGATTGCAGTGCTGGGCAATGTGTTCAATGAGCCGCTGATGCGCCTGCTCGGCGCGACGGAGACCGCTATGCCGTATGCGCTGGACTACGCACGGTATATTTTCCTCGCCGCGCCGTTCATGATGGGGTCGTTGTCAATGAACAACCTCCTGCGCTTCCAAGGCTTGGCGACGTATGGCATGGTTGGCATCATTTCCGGCGGCGTGCTGAATATGCTCCTTGACCCGCTGCTGATTTTCGTGTTCGACATGGGCATTGCGGGCGCATCGATTGCGACGGCAATTTCGCAGCTGACGAGCTTTGTCATCCTGCTGGTGATGTGCAGCACGCACGCCGACGCCATCACGATTCATCCGCGCAACTACCGCCCAACGAAGCAGATGTACGCCAAAATCCTGAACAACGGTCTGCCGTCGCTGGGGCGGCAGGGCATCATGAGCGTGTCGACGTCGCTGCTCAACAATGCCGCGGCGGTCTATGGCGACCCGGCGATTGCGGCGTTCGCGATTGTCAGCCGCTGCCTGAATTTCGTCAACTCCACCGTTGTCGGCTTCGGGCAGGGCTTCCAGCCGGTCTGCGGCTTCAATTACGGCGCGAGAAAATATGACCGGATGCACCGTGCGTTTTCCTTCAGCGTCAAGGTAACGACGATTGTGCTGCTGGTGCTGGGCGCGGCGGGCTTCGCCTTTGCCGAGCCGGTCGTCACGCTGTTCCGCCGCTCCGACCCGGAGGTCATCCGCATCGGCACGGAAACCTTCCGCATTCAGATTCTGACCGTGTGGGCGTGGGGCTTTATTACGCTGAGCAACATGTACACGCAGGCGATTGGCTACGGCATCCGCTCGACGATTCTGGCGGCGGCGCGTCAGGGCTTGTTCCTGATTCCGACGCTGCTGGTGCTGCCGAACGTGTGGGGGCTGCGCGGGCTGGAAGTCTGCCAGCCGCTGGCGGATGTGCTGACGCTTGCCCTCGCCGTTTGGATGATGACGAAGGTCATTCGTACGCAGAAGGCGCAAATGGCGCAGGAAACCGCGTGAAGCCCTTGCAAATCGCATGACAGAATGGTATAATAGCCCTTGCGATTGACCCCATTTTGTGCGAATTTGAAGGGAGCAGCCTTTATGAAGCAGATTACATCCGCCCAACTGCGGGAAATGTTCCAGCAGTTCATGGAGTCCAAGGGACATCATCGGATTCCCTCCGCCTCCGTTATTCCGGAAAATGACCCGACCGTCCTGTTCACCACCGCCGGTATGCACCCGCTTGTGCCGTACCTGATGGGTACGCCCCACCCCGCTGGCACGCGCCTGACCGACGTGCAGAAGTGCATCCGCACGGGTGATATTGACGACGTGGGCGACCCCAGCCACCTGACCTTCTTTGAAATGCTGGGCAACTGGTCGCTGGGCGACTATTTCAAGAAGGAAATGATTCCGTGGAGCTGGGAGTTCCTGACGAGCGAAAAATACCTCGGTCTTGACCCCGACAAGCTGGCGTTCACCGTCTTTGAGGGCGACGAGGACTGCCCCCGCGACGAGGAAGCCGCCAATCTCTGGCGCAGCTGCGGCGTGAAGGATGACCACCTGTTCTATCTGCCGAAGGAACACAACTGGTGGGGCCCGGCGGGCATCACCGGCCCGTGCGGCCCGGATACCGAGATGTTCATCATCACCAAAGCCCTGCGGCCCGAACTGCTCGCCTGCCTGCCACTGCGGCGCGTATCTGGAAATCTGGAACGACGTGTTCATGCAGTACAACAAGCAGAAGGACGGTACGTTCATTCCGCTGAAGCAGAAGAACGTCGATACCGGCATGGGCCTGGAACGCACGATTTGTGTGCTGACGGGCAAGAAGACCGTCTATGAGACGGACGCCTTCACCGACATTCTGGCGAAGATTGCCGAACTGTCCGGCAAGGAGTACGGCGCGGATGAGGAAACGACCAAGGCGTTCCGCATCATTGCTGACCACATGCGCACGTCCACCTTTATTCTGGGCGACGACCGCGGCGTGTCCCCGTCCAACACGGATCAGGGCTATATTCTCCGCCGCCTGATTCGCCGCGCGGTGCGCTACGGGATGCAGCTCGGTATGCCCGACGGCTTCACCTGCGAAATCGCGAAGGTTATCATCAACCAGTACAAGAATGCGTATCCGGAGCTGGAGCGCAACTCGGCGTTCGTCATCGATCAGCTGACGCTGGAAGAAGGCCGCTTTGCCCGCACGCTGAAGCAGGGCAACAAGGAGTTCGACAAGGTGGCATCCCGCGCGGCGGATGGCAAGATTGACGGCGAGACGGCGTTCCACCTCTACGATACCTACGGCTTCCCGATTGAGATGACCGTGGAACTGGCGAAGGAGCGCAATCTGACGGTGGACACCGCCGGATTTGAGGAAGCGTTCCGCAAGCATCAGGAGCTGAGCCATCAGGGCGCTGAGCAGAAGTTCAAGGGCGGTCTGGCGGACACGAGCGAGGAACCGCGCGCCTGCACACCGCGACCCACCTGCTGCACGCGGCGCTGCGCAAGGTGCTCGGCGACGAAGTGGCGCAGAAGGGCTCGAACATCACGGCGGAACGTCTGCGTTTCGACTTCTCCTTCGGCCGCAAGGTGACCAAGGACGAACTGGCGCAGGTCGAAAAGATGGTCAATGAAGCGATTCAGGCGAAAGTGCCGGTTGTGTGCGAAGAGATGACCGTGCCGGAAGCGAAGGAGAAGGGCGCAATCGGCCTGTTCGAGTCCAAGTACGGCGAGAAGGTTCGCACCTACAAGATGGGCGATTACTCCTTTGAAATCTGCGGCGGCCCCCACGCGCAGAACACTGGCGATCTGGGCACGTTCAAGATTCAGAAGGAAGAATCCTCTTCCGCTGGCGTCCGCCGCATCAAGGCGGTTCTGATTCCCGACCAGAAGTAACCAGAGGCGCTGCCTCTGGACTCCGCCAAAGGGTCTTCGACCCTCTGGACTCCCTTTCGCGCGATTCAGTTGGTGACGCTTTCAGGCTATGCCCGCGTGTTTATTGAGGGAGACGAACGTCAGCTGAAACTTTCGCGCAGTGATCGAGGTACAAAATGCACCCCTCTTTCGGTGATTTGCCGAAGGAGGGGTGCTTGCTATCAGAATCAGGAATATCAGTAGTTTTCCGCCTTGACCATGAAGTAGCTCTGCGGATGCGCGCACACCGGGCAGATTTCCGGCGCTTTCTTGCCCACAACGATATGGCCGCAGTTCGCGCATTCCCAAATCACGTCGCCGTCCTTGGAGAACACGAGGTCATTTTCCACGTTCGCCAGCAGGCGGCGATAGCGTTCCTCATGCGCCTTCTCGATGGCGGCGACCATGCGGAATTTATGCGCAATCGCCGGGAAACCCTCGGCGTCCGCTTCCTCTGCCATGCGGACGTACATGTCTGTCCACTCGGCGTTCTCGCCCTCAGCGGCGTGCAGCAGGTTCGCTGCGGTATCCTTGATTTCGCCGCCCTCCAGCAGCTTGAACCACATTTTGGCGTGTTCCTTCTCGTTCGCCGCGGTTGCTTCGAAGAGTTCGGCAATCTGCACATAGCCGTCCTTGCGCGCCTTCGATGCGAAGTAGGTGTACTTATTGCGCGCCATAGATTCTCCCGCGAAGGCTTCCAGCAGGTTTTGTTCGGTTTTCGTGCCCTTAAGTTCCTTAGCCATGGTAAAAATCCTCCTAATCGTTGGTTTAACGTGCATTTTGCAGAAGTCTGCTGGAATCATTATACCATAAAATTGAGGGATTTGAAACAGAAATTTTGCCTCCGCAGAGGCGAAATCCCTGCGCTGCACGCGCATATAGCATATAAGTATGAAAGCAAAGTCGACTGAATCGCGAAAACTTGACATTGACGCGGCATGGAGTTCGTGGTATAATTCACAATGTATTCATATGCCAAGATAAAGGAGCAGTATGGATAAGAAGAACTATTGGGTCATTGCGCTGATGGTTGCACTTGCCGTCGGATTGCTGGCGGCGGTAACGCTGCTGCGTCCAAGCGGGGGTCAAAATGGCGAAATCGTCGTGACGGTGGATGGCGCGGAGTACGCCCGTGTGCCGCTGGGGCAGAAGCAGACATTGACTGTCACGCAGGAGGACGGCAGCGTCAACGTGATTGAAATCAGCGAGCGCGGCGCAGTGATGGCATCCTCAACATGCCATAATCAGCTGTGCGTCCAAATGGGCGAAGTGACGCTGGACAACTGGGAGACGCGCCCCAATCAGCAATTCATTATCTGTCTGCCCAATCGGGTAAGTGTGGAATTGGTGGTGAAGGAATGAAAAAAACAGCGGTGCTTTCGGGGCTGATGGCGTTGACGCTGCTGCTGGGCGGATGCAGTGCGCAGCAGGCAGGCGGCGAAACCCCGACGACACCCCCCGCCGCGGCCGCCACGGTTGACCCGGCAGAAAAAACAACGGGCGTGGGTTTCTACTTCGACACAGTTGTGACCATCACGCTCTACGGCGCGGACGACACCCTGATGGATGACATCTGGGCGGCTTGCAAGCGTTACGAGAACATGCTCTCCAAAACGGTGGAGGGCAGCGACGTCAGCCGCATCAACAACGCTCATGGGCAGACCGTGACCGTTGATGCGGAAACGTGGAACGTCCTCAGCGAAGCGAAGAAGCTCAACCGCTTGACCGGCGGCGCGTTCGCCATCACGATTGCGCCCCTGACCGCGCAGTGGGACTTTACCGGCGGCACGAACCGTATGCCGACCGACGAGGAGCGACTTGCCGCCCTGCCGCTGGTGGACGACGAGCAGCTCACGCTGGGCGAGAACAACACGGTTACGCTGCCTGCTGGGATGCAGATTGACCTCGGCGGCATCGCCAAGGGTTACATTGCAGACCAAGTGGCGGCACTGGTGCGTGGGCGGTGCAGCGGCGCAATGCTGAATTTCGGCGGCAATGTCTACGCTGTTGGGACGAAGCCGGATGGATCGGCATACCGCGTCGGCGTGCAGGATCCGGACGATCCCAACAACAGCAGCCCTATCGGCGCCTTTTCTGTCATCGACCCCAGCGCCGTGACCAGCGGCCCTATCGGCGTCGTTTCTGTCATCGACCGCAGCGTCGTGACCAGCGGCATCTACGAGCGCGGCTTTACCATCGACGGCGTGCGGTATCATCACATCCTCTCGCCATGGACGGGGCTGCCGTCCGATTCCGACTTGGCATCGGCAACCATCATTGCAGAAAGCTCCATGGATGCGGACGCACTGGCGACAGCGTGCATCGTCCTCGGCAGCGAGAAAGCGCTCCAGCTCACGCAGGAGAACGGATATCCCGCGCTGATGATTCTGCGCGACGGCACGGTGATGATGAACGACCTGATGAAGCAATGGGGCTACACGTCCCTGCGATGATACGCTATTTTCCTTTGAAAATAGTATCAGCTTTCAATTTCACTTTTTCATAGTTCTCAGGAGGAGGCAATAAACCATGAGTGAAACCAAGACAACTCGGAAACAGCTTCCGGCGTACCTGATTCTGGCGCTGATTGCGCTGGCGGCGGCGCTGCTGCTGGCGGTGACGAATGCGATTACAGCAGGTCCCATCAAGGCGCATGAGGAAGCGGCGCAGAACGCGGCGTTCCAGAGCGTCATGACGGCGGATTCCTTCAGCACCATGAGCATTCCGGATGGCTGCAATGTTACATCGCTGGTGGAAGCGAAGAAGGACGGCAAGACCATCGGCTACTGCGCGGTGTCCTCCGCCAAGGGCTACGGCGGCAATGTCGCTGTGACGCTGGGCGTTGATATGGATGGCAAAATCGTCGGCTGCCAGATTGGCGACACAAACTTTGCCGAGACGGACGGCTTCGGCGCGCGTTGGAAAGAACCGGCTCGTGCGGAGGCGTTCATTGGTCTGAGCGCGTTCGGCGGCGACACCATCGAAGCGATTACCGGCGCGACCGTCACCTCCAAGGCGGTGCTGGCGGCGTCCAATGATGTGCTGAAGTGCATCAGCCATGTGCTGGGCAAGGACGTCGAAGGCGACGTGCTGGCGTTCGGCGTGAAGGAAGAAAAGCCTGCGCAGACGGTTGAGCTGACAGGCGACGTGCATCAGGGCAAGGCTGTTGGCTTTGGCAACGGCGAAGTGACCGCGCGTTTGACGCTGAATGATGATGGCACGATTGCGGCGCTGGTTATCGACGCTTCCACGCAGACGCCCGGCTTCGGCACGCGCTGCGCGGACGAAGAGTTCACGGCGCAGTTCATCGGCAAGAGCGGCCCGTTTACCCTGAATGAAAATGTGGATGGGCTGACCGGCGCGACCATCACCTCGACGGCAGCGGTGGAGGCCATCAACGCGGCGCTGACTTCGCCCGCGATGGCGGCGGAGGATCTCGAACCTGTGGCGACGGAAGCACCTGCTGCGACGGAAGCGCCCATGGTGCTGGAAAACGCGAAGACCGCGACGATTGCGGGCTTCGGCGGCGCGGACATCACGGTGCAGGTGACAGACGAGAACGGCGTGATTACGGCACTGGTGGTGGATGCGTCCAGCCAGACGGCGGGTCTGGGTCAGAAGTGCGCGGATGAAGCGTTCACGAGCCAGTTCATCGGCAAGAGCGCGCCGTTGACGCTGGGCGAAGGCATCGACGCGGTGGCAAGCGCGACGATTACGTCTCAGGCGGTTGTAGACGCGGTGAACAGCCTGTATGCAGCGGCTGAACCTGTGGAAGAGCCGACGGAAGCACCTGCTGCGACGGAAGAACCCGCTGCGCAGACTGCGGAAGTCAAGACGGCAACGGCTGCGGGCTACGATGGCAACGAAATCACGGTGAACGTGACGGACGAAAACGGTGTGATTACCTCCCTGACGGTGGATGCGTCCACGCAGACGGCGGGTCTGGGTCAGAAGTGCGCGGAGGAAGCGTTCACGGCGCAGTTCATCGGCAAGAGCGCACCGCTGACGCTGGGCGAAGGCATTGACGCGGTTGCAAGCGCGACGATTACGTCTCAGGCGGTTGTAGACGCGGTGAACAGCCTGTATGCAGCGGCTGAACCCGTGGAAGAACCGACGGAAGCCCCTGCCGCGACGGAAGCACCCGCTGCGCAGACTGCGGAAGTCAAGACGGCAACGGCTGCGGGCTACGATGGCAACGACATCACGGTGAACGTGACGGACGAAAACGGTGTGATTACCTCCCTGACGGTGGATGCTTCCACGCAGACGCCGGGTCTTGGTCAGAAGTGCGCGGAGGAAGCGTTCACGAGCCAGTTCATCGGCAAGAGTGCGCCGCTGACGCTGGGCGAAGGCATCGACGCGGTTGCAAGCGCAACGATTACGTCTCAGGCGGTTGTAGACGCGGTGAACAGCCTGTATGCAGCGGCTGAACCCGTGGAAGAACCGACGGAAGCCCCTGCCGCGACGGAAGCACCCGCTGCGCAGACTGCGGAAGTCAAGACGGCAACGGCTGCGGGCTACGATGGCAACGAAATCACGGTGAACGTGACGGACGAAAACGGCGTGATTACCTCCCTGACGGTGGATGCGTCCACGCAGACGGCGGGTCTGGGTCAGAAGTGCGCGGAGGAAGCGTTCACGGCGCAGTTCATCGGCAAGAGCGCGCCGCTGACGCTGGGTGAAGGCATTGACGCGGTGGCAAGCGCGACGATTACGTCTCAGGCGGTTGTAGACGCGGTGAACAGCCTGTATGCGGAAGCGCCCGCGAAGGTGCTGACCACGAAGGTCAAGGGCTGGCACGAGGGCGTGGCCGTGACGGTGGAAATTGACAAGAATCATGTCATCACGGCGCTGACGGTGGATGCTTCCGGCGAATTCTACGCGCTGGGCGGCAAGTGTGCCGATGAAGCGTTCACGAGCCAGTTCATCGGCAAGAGTGCGCCGCTGACGCTGGGCGTGGACATCGACGCGGTGACGGGCGCGACGCTGACCTCTCAGGCGGTTGTCGATGCGGTCAACCAGCTGGCGAAGTAATACATGAAGAACGGGCAGGACGTGTGTGATGCGTCCTGCCCGTTTTGTGTTGCGGTGATATGCGGTTATCAGGCTATTTGGTCGCGCCCATCTGGCGCGACACAGCATAGGTGATGGAAAGAGTGGCTTGGGGGCGCGTCTGAGGACGCGCGAAGTTATACTATTTCCAGATTCACCTGCGCCATCTGCTTGCGCCTTTTTCCTTCTGGCGTCCGCTCATTCCACTTAGCGTAGCGCTGCTACGCTGCGTTTCATTCACGTTAGCCAGAATGAAAAATTCGCGGCGCATCTTGGCGCATTTTCATCTGGAAATAGTATTACTGGCAGGGACGCTTCGCTGTCTGCGCCTTGTTGGCGGCTTCCTTGGAGTTGAGCGTCCGAGGAACGGTTGGGGCGTTGCCCCAAACCCCACCAGAGGCGCTGCCTCTGGACTCCGCAAGGGGGGATCCCCCCTTGACCCCTCCGCGCGATTGAGTTGGTTTCACTCCCATACTGCTTCCGCGTGTTTATTTTTTCGGTGTCAAGCCCAGTTTCGCCGCGCATTCATCCATATCCAGCGTCGCAAAATAATCCTGCGGCGTTTCGGCACGGCGAATCAGCTTATAGCCGCCCTCCTGCGTGTACAGCACCTCTGCCGACCGCAGCCGCCCATTATAATTATACCCCATCGCATGACCGTGCGCACCGGTGTCATGAATCACCAGCAGGTCACCGATCTTGATTTCCGGCAGGGCGCGGTCGATGGCGAACTTGTCGTTATTTTCGCACAGACTGCCGACGACGTCATAGATGTGGTCATGCGGCAGGCTTTCCTTCCCGCAGACGGTGATGTGGTGGTACGCGCCGTACATCGCGGGGCGCATGAGGTTCGCGGCGCAGGCATCCACGCCGATGTAGTCCTTGTAGGTGTGCTTCTCGTGAATCACGCGCGTGACAAGCCAGCCCATGTTGCCGGTCATCCAGCGGCCGAGTTCGGTTTTCAGCGCGACGCCGCCGTTCGGGAAGATTTCCTCGTATACCTTGCGGACAACTTCGCCGACAGCGAGTACATCTGTCGCGGGCTGGTCGGGGCGGTAGGGGATGCCGATGCCGCCGGAGAGGTTGATGAACGCCAGCTCCAAGCCGGTTTCGGTGGCGAGGTCGCGGCCGCAGGTGAAGAGAATCTTCGCCAGCGCGGGGTAGTAGTTGTCGTCCGTGTTGTTGGAGGAGAGGAACGCGTGCAGCCCGAAGCGCTTTGCGCCAAGTTTTTTCAGGCGCTTCAAGCCCTCCTGCAATTGGGCATAGGTGAAGCCGTATTTCGCGTCGCCCGGATTGCCCATGATTTCGTTGCCGATTTTGAAGTCTCCGCCGGGGTTGTAGCGGCAGCAGATGGTTTCGGGAATGCCGCCGTGCTGACGGAGAATGTCAATATGGGTGATATCATCGAGGTTGACGAACGCGCCGAGACGGCGGGCATCGTCGAACTCATGGTAGGGCATGGCGTTGGCGGAGAACATGATGTCCCGCCCGGAGAATCCGCAGGCGTCCGCGAGCATCAATTCCGTGTCGCTGGAGCAGTCCACACCGCAGCCCTCCTCCTTCAAAATGCGGAGGATAGCGGGGTTCGGCAGCGCCTTGATGGCGAAATATTCCTCAAAATCTTCGCACCATGCAAATGCCTGCTTCAGCGTGCGGGCATTGCGGCGGATTCCGGCTTCGTCGTAGAGGTGGAAGGGAGTCGGGTACTTGGCGGCGGCGTTTTCAAATACCGCGTCAGAAAGCGAAAAATTCGGCATGGCAGTTCACTCCGATTAACTTATTGGATTCCGCGTCAATATAGCACAGAATGCGGGGGAATGCAAGTTTTTCTGCTGTACAGGTGAAGAAAAGGAAAAAATGCGGCTGGGAAAAATCAAATTCAGGTATGATTCCGGCGAAACCCCAGCAAAATACTCGATTTTTTCCGCGAACCCTTGTAATTTCGGGGGAATGCCGTTATAATGGTGCAATACCCGGCATCATATTTTCTCGGGTGATACTACTTCCGGATTCGTCAGCGCCGCCTGCTTGCGCCTTTTTGATTCTGGAAATGGTATAGAATGGAGAAGGAGGAAACGATTCTATGGAAGAAGCAACGACTCGCAGTAATTTTGTCTGGGAGGCCGTCGAACAGGATTTGAAGGATGGTCGCTACACGCAAGTGCATACGCGGTTTCCTCCCGAACCCAACGGCTATATGCACATTGGCCACTGCAAGGCGCTGATTACGGACTTCCTGACGGCGGAGAAATTCGGCGGCAAGTGCAACCTGCGCTTTGACGATACGAACCCCGCGAAGGAAGACACCGAGTTTGTCGAAGCCATCAAGAACGACATTCACTGGCTGGGTTTTGACTGGACGGGCGGTCTGTATTACGCTTCTGATTATTACGATAAGTGCTACGAAATCGCGGAGGACTGGATTCGACGCGGCCTGGCGTATGTGGACGAGCTGAACAAGGAGCAGATGCGCGAATACCGCGGCACGCTGACCAAGCCCGGCAAGAATTCGCCGTGGCGCGACCGTCCCGCCGAAGAGAGCCTTGACCTGTTCCGCCGGATGCGCGCGGGCGAATTTGCCGAGGGACAGTACACCCTGCGCGCCAAGATTGATATGGCGTCGCCCAACATCGTCATGCGCGACCCCACCATGTACCGCATCCTCTACAAGGAGCACTGGCGCACGGGCAAGAAGTGGTGCATTTACCCGATGTACGACTTCGCGCACCCGATTGGCGATGCGCTGGAAGGCATCAGCCACTCCCTCTGCTCACTGGAATACGAAATTCACCGCCCGCTGTATGACTGGGTGGTGGAGCACAGCCAGTCCATGCTGCCGGCACGTCCTCGCCAGATTGAGTTCGCCCGCCTGAACATGACCCGCACCGTGATGAGCAAACGCAAGCTGCGCGCGCTGGTCATGGGCGGCTACGTCAAAGGCTGGGATGACCCGCGTATGCCCACGCTGTCGGGTCTGCGCCGCCGCGGCTGCACTGCCGCTGCGATTCGCGATTTCGTCAGCCGCATCGGTTTGAGCAAGGCGGATTCCACCGTGGATACCGCGCTGCTGGACGCTTGCATCCGTGATGATCTTGGCGAAAAAGCGGCGCGCGTGATGGCGGTGCTGCACCCGCTCAAGGTGGTGCTGACGAACTGGGATGATGACAAGACGCTCACGCTGACGGTCGAAAATCACCCGAAGCACCCCGAAATGGGCAGCCACACAGTCACGTTCGGGCGCGAGCTGTACATTGAGCAGGAGGACTTCATGGAAGTGCCTGCGAAGAAGTTCCAGCGCATGTACCCCGGCTTCGAGGTGCGCCTGAACGGGGCGTACATCGTCAAGTGCGAGGGCTGCAAGAAGGACGAGAGCGGCAACGTCACCGAAGTGTACTGCACGGTGGACATGGACAGCCTGTCCGGCAGCGAGGGCGCTGACCGCAAGATTAAGGGCAAGACGCTGCATTGGGTGAGCGCGGCGGACGCTGTGCCGTTCGAGGCGCGCCTCTACGATCCGTTGCTGGCGGATGACAGTGCGCTGGAGGACGAAGCCGAACCGACCGCCGAGGATGCGGTGGATGCGGAAGAAACCGAAGAGGCAGAGGAAGCGGACGCGAATCTGTCCCGCGCGGATTATGACTTCCTGAAGAAGCTGAATCAGCACAGCCTGACGGTGGTGCGCGGCGTGATTGAGCCGTACGCGAAGGAATGCGCGCCGGGAACGGCACTGCAGTTCCTGCGCACGGGCTATTTCTGCAAGGACCCGGATTCCACGGCGGAGCTGCCGGTGTTCAACCGCACGGTTGGGCTGCGGGATGCGTTTGCGAAGGCGGCTAAGTAATTTCTAAGTAGGTAGAATTGCTTTTCTGCGGAAAAGGGCTTTTGTGAAGCAGGGGGTTCGCCTCTGCGGAGGCGACAAGGGGGCATGAAAACAGACGAAGCCTGCGGTCGCCCTCTGGTCGCTCTCGCAGGAGCGAAATCCCCGCATAAACACGCGGACACAGCATGAAAGTGCGCTCAATCCAATCGCGAAAAAGGGTCAAGGGAGGAACTCCCTTGCAGGGTGCAGGGACAGCGTCCCTGCTGGGGTCAAGGGGCAACGCCCCTTGGTCTCCCCCAAAAAAATCAACACGCGGGCATAGTATGAGAGAGCGCTCAACTCAATCGCGTGAAAGGGTCAAGGGAGGAACTCCCTTGTGGGGTCAAGGGGCAACGCCCCTTGCGGTTTCCCTTTTTATTATGGAACTAAGGAGAATCAGAAAATGAATCAGGAAGTGCGTACACGATTTGCGCCGTCGCCGACGGGCTTTATGCATCTGGGCGGACTGCGCGCGGCACTGTATGGATATTTGTTTGCCCGGAAGAACGGGGGCAAATTCATCCTGCGCATTGAGGATACGGATCAGGTGCGCTTTGTGGAAGGCGCGACGGAGGTCATTTACGACACGCTGCGCCGCTGCGGCATGAACTGGGATGAAGGCCCGGACGTGGGCGGCCCGGTCGGCCCGTACATCCAGTCTCAGCGCAAGGATTTGTACCTGCCCTATGCACAGCAGCTGGTCAAGACGGGCCACGCTTACTACTGCTTCTGCACGAAGGAAGAGCTGGAAGAGCGCCGCGCGGCTTGCGAGGCGAAGGGCGAAGTGTTCAAGTACGACAAGCACTGCCTGCACCTGACGCAGGAGGAAATCCAGCGCAAGCTGGATGCGGGCGTGCCGTATGTCATCCGCCAAAACGCGCCGACGACGGGCGAAACCAGCTATGATGACCTCGTGTTCGGCCATATGACCTTCCCGAATGACACGCTCGACGACATGGTGCTGATTAAGCAGGACGGTATGCCGACCTACAACTTCGCCAACGTCATCGACGACCACTTGATGGGCATCACTCACGTCATGCGCGGCATGGAGTACCTGTCCTCGACGCCGAAGTATAACCTGCTCTATGAGGCGTTCGGCTGGGAGATTCCGCAGTACATCCACATGCCGCCGGTCATGCGCGATTCGCAGCACAAGCTGTCCAAGCGCGATGGCGACGCGTACTTCTCCGACTATGTGGACAAGGGCTATCTGGTCGAAGCCATCGTCAATTATCTGGCGCTGGTCGGCTGGAATCCCGGCGACGACCGCGAATTCTTCACCCTTGATGAACTGGTGGAGGCGTTCGACATCCACCGCATCAACAAAGCGCCCGGTATCTTCGACGTGAAGAAGCTGACGTGGTTTAACGCCGAGTACATCCGCCGCCTGACCTCGGAAAAGTATCTGGAAATGGTCACGCCGTGGTTCGACAAGGTGTTTGGCGACAGCAGCAAGATGGACTATAAGCGCCTTGCGGAGCTGATGCAGGGCCGCACGGAGGTATTCAACCTCGTGCCGGACATGGTGCGCTTCCTTGCGCAGCTGCCGGACTACGACAGCGCCATCTACATCAACAAGAAGGCGAAGACGAACAAGGAAGCCTGCTTGAAGGCGCTGAACCTGCTGCGTCCGGTGCTGGACGGCATCACCGAATGGACAGAGCCGGTCATCCACGATACCGTGATGGCGGCGATTGCCGAGGCGGGCATGAAGAACGCGACGGCGCTGTGGCCGCTGCGCATCGCCATTTCCGGTCAGCAGAGCACCCCCGGCGGCGCGATTGAAATCGCTTATCTGCTGGGCAAGGAGGAAACCCTGCGCCGCGTGGACGACGGTATCCGCCGCGTGAGCGAAATGCCGGACGCGTAAGGGCTTTTCTGAAAAAACGCATAACGAAAGGACTGAATCCTCGTGACGAAGGAATGGGAGAAGCCTGAGGATCTGCGCCGCCGCAAGCCGGTGCTGTGGCTGACCATGACCGCGCTGTTCATGGCGATGGTGGTTGTGCTGAGCATGAGCGCGCTGAGCATCCCCGTGCCGGGTGGACACCTGTACTTTAACGACGTCGTGATTGACACGGCGGCGATGCTCATGGATCCGCTGTCGGCGTTTATCGCGTGCGGCGTGGGTGCGTTTCTGGGCGACCTGCTGTTCTATCCCGCGCCGATGTTCGTGTCGCTTATTACGCACGGCTTGCAGGCGCTCGTTATCTCCCTGCTCTGCCGGAAGCTGCGCATGAAGCAGCCGCTTGCCTGCGCGATTGCGGTGCTGGCGGGTGCGATTGTCATGGTGGTGGGCTACACGCTGGGGCGCGCGTTTGTGTACAGCACGCCGGAATATGCCATCATGAAGCTGCCGTTCCAGTGCCTGCAGGCCGGTGTAGGCGCGGTGACCTCGTGGATTTTGTGCTGCCCGCTGGGGTTGACCCGGCGCTTCCGCAGCATCGTGAAATAAACCGCATAACTGCATAAAGGGGCAATCCGCCTATGAAAAAGTTGAATGTGCAAAAGTTGACGCTGTGCGGCGTGATGGCGGCGCTGGTGTTCGTGATGACCTACTTCCCGAAGATTCCCGTGCCGGTGACGGGCGGCTATGTTCACCTCGGCGACGGCGCCATCTTCCTGTCCGTGCTGCTGCTTGGCCCGCTGGGGATTCCGGCGGCGGCGGTCGGGTCGATGCTCTCTGACCTCATCGGCGGCTATATGGTCTATGTGCTGCCGACGTTCCTCATCAAGGGCCTGGTGGCGCTGGTGGCATGGAAGCTCTGCCGGAAGGATCAGCCGCTGCTGGCGCTGCTGTCGTTCCTGCTTGCAGAAGCGGTGATGGTGCTGGGGTACTTCCTGCTGGAATGGGCGCTGTACGGCGTTGCATCGGCAGCCGCGGCGATTGGCCCGAATGTGGTGCAGGGCATCGCGGGCGTGCTGATTGGGATGCTGTGCCTGCTGATTACACCCCGGCTGGAGCGCGTGGCGAAGCTGTGACAAATAGGGATGCCAATGGTTTTCCACTATGGAAGACGTTGGCATCTTTTTTCAATGATGCAGAAAAATCTCCTGATGGGAGACAAATCCGGCGGAAAATGTGCTATAATAGTATATTGGAAAGGGATACCCTTTCCCCCGAAGCGGAGACCCGATGCAAGGAAACCTTGCGTGAAATCGTTAGATAGAGGGAAACTCTGATGGATTCAGCTGTCAGCGTTCCCGCCGAGAAACTGTCACACAAGGAGGTTTTTTGCCCATGAAACGAAGTGCACGAATGGCAGCGTTCCTGCTGGCGGCGGCGCTGTCCGCAGCGCCGTGTATGGCGGAATTTACGCCGGTGGAAGTCCCGCAGGCGACGAACACCCCTGCTGCGCCGGAAACGATGGAAAATGTCCCGCAAATCACTGAAAAAGGGCTGACGCTGGGCAATAACAGCGTCAAATATCCGGAAATCACCGGGATGGCGGACGAGAACATCCAGCAGCAGGTGAATGACGCGATTTTGCAAGCCGGGAAAATCGAGAACCGATTGAGCCGTATGGCAGTGCTGATGTCCTCGCCTGTGCCGCTGACGGTGACATATTCAGCGGCGCTGGCGGATGATGTGCTGAGCGTCGCGATTCTCTCCAGCGGGGCGCTGGAAACGGAACGCGCGACACAGGAATGGGCGGCGGTCAATATCGACCTGCGCACAGGGCAGGAAATCACCTTTGACGACCTGTTCACCGACGCGGACGAAGCGCGTGCGATGATGGAGGAGACCATCGCGGATGAGATTCTGCCGGACATGAGCGCGCACCTTGCGGCGGCGGAGCTGCTGCCCTTGCCGGATGTGTTTTCGCTGACGGAATACGGCTTAACGCTGCATTACCCGATTCGGCGGTTCGAGACGCTTTCGGAGCGCGCAGGGACGATTACGTTCCTGTGGAGCGAACTGGCTGATGTGCTGGACTTATCAGAGGACAGCGTGCTGACGCGCCTTGGCGTGGGCAAGCACCTGAAGCTGGTGGCGGATGCGAAGGAAACGTTGACGGCTGCGTTGTCCGGCGGTGCGTTTCCGAGCATTCCGGTAGCGCTGGGCGACAATGTGCAGGGGCTGATAGACACCTATCAGCTGCTGAACGACCCGGATTTGGCGGGCGATCAGCGGATGATTTCGCTGGAAGACGGCGCATTCCGAAATGTGTACATCCTGACGGACAATCTGACGCGGAAGCTGGACAGCAGCGTCGCGCAGAGCATCCGGGCGGACAGGCTGATGCTGCTGGGGCTGGTGACGGGCAGCACGACGCAGGACGAATGGCGGCAGGCACTGGGCGAACCGACGCGGACAGTATCGGTATCCGCGGAATCCGCGGAACTGCGGCGCTTATGCGCGGGGCAGACGGATTATTATGCGTGGTGGAGCAATGCAACGCTGTGTCTGCACGCGGATGAGGATGGCGTTCTGCGGACGGTGATGCTGATGCAGGCGGAGAATGGGGGAGAAAACTGACTTTTCTCCTAAAATGGCTTTTTGCTTGCAGGGGTTTCGCCTCTGCGGAGGCGACCAAAGGGCGATGAAAACAGGCGAAGTCTGCGATCGCCCTTTGGAAACCTTCGGCGCTGCCACTTTTGGGGTTTCATGTTTGTTGGTTGATAATGCTGCATAAGGAACGAAAGGCACACCAACTAAAAATGTTGCGATAGCGCGCAATAAACTTAGATGGGGACGCGAAGCAGTCCAGAGGGCGACCGCAAAGCCCTCTGGTCGCCACCGCAGTGGCGAACCCCTGTATAAACACGCGAAAGTAGTATGAAAGTGCGCACAATTCAATCGCGCGGAAGGGTCAAGGGGCAGCGCCCCTTGCGTTCCCTCGTATTACAGATAGAGAAATAGTAGGAGGCCGAAATGGCGCAGAGTAAGAAGAATGGCAAGACGAACCGAACGGGGAGGACGGCGAAGCAGAAGCGAATGCCACGGTATGAGGCGGATTCGCTGGCGGCGTGCCTGATGGTGGGCATATTGCTGCTGGCGACGGGCATTCTGACGCTGCTTGGCGCGGGATTCGGCTTGCAGCATGAGGTGTTCCGGTATCTGCGGCAATTTTCGTCCTCCATGTTCGGGTCGATGACGCTGCTGATGACCTTCGCGCTGATTGCCGCTGGCGTGGCGCTGCTGATTTCCACGACGCGCAAAGTCAGCCGGCGATATGTGGCAAGCTATGCGATTCTCGTTGTGCTGCTCAGCGGCTTTGTGTCGCTGATGACGTTCGTAACATCGTCGGAAGGACAATTCCCCCTGCTGGACTATATCGCCCAAAAAACCGGGTCGGACGCGTTCAGCGGCATGATGTCCCGCAGCATGACGTACGGCATGAAGGGCTACGGCGGCGGCATGGTCGGTATGCTGCTTGCGTGGCCGCTGTGGAAGTTCTTTGGCGCAGGGCTGGGGGCAGTCATACTTGGTCTGCTGATGGCGGTGGATGTTCTGGTAGGTGGCTGGTCGCTGTTCCGCCGCCTGTATGGCTGGACGGGCGAGAAGCTCGTGCAATTGCGCGAGAAGCAGGCGAAGCGCGCGGAAGAAGCAGCGGCGGAGGAAGCACGCCGTCAGGAGCAGGAACGTCAGCGGCAGCTGGCGGAAGAACAGGAGCGGATTCGCCAAGGGAATGCGGCGAACGCGGCTTATACGCAGAATACCCCGTCGCCCTACGCCCGTCCCGGTACGGAGAAGGGGCGCGTCGTCAGCCCGTATACGCAGTATCCGAATGCCCCTGTGCAGCCCGTGATGCCGCAGAATCCGCCGGTGCGGAAGCAGCCGATGCCGCAGGGCAAGCCTGTTCAGCCCGTAACGAGCCGGAAGAACAACAAGATTGGTTTTGCGCCGTCGGCGGAGGAACTGGGACAGACCGGCTTTGCAGATGATTGGACAACGCCGCGCCGGAAATCCGCATGGAGTGACTCGCAGCCGTTTACGCAGCCGACGTACCCGATGGGGCAGGCTGCGGCAGAACCGCCGCAGATTCCGACCTACGAGCAGCCGAAGCAGCCCGCGCCCAGCGGCGTTGGGGATCCGGCGACATACAGCTGGAATGACATGCCCGCGCAGCCCGCGCCGATGCAGCAAACGGCGGACGCTGTGCCGGAGACGGAGCAGAATCCGCCGATGATGCAGTGGACGCAGCCCACAATGCCGACCAAGCCGACAATGGCGGTAGATGCGCCGCAGGAAACGCAGGAGATGCAGGGGGAAATTCTGCCGGAAGCCCCGGAAGAAACGCCTGCGGATTTGCCCGAAGCCATGTCCGCGGACGAAGTGTTCGACGATGACGCGGATTTCCCGGCGGAACTGGATGACCGCCCGCCGTGGGAAGAGCCGGAGGATGCGCCGAAGAAGGTGGTTGCGCCCGTGCTGACGCAGGAACGCCCGGCAGGCGCGTGGCAGCCGGATTTGAACCTGCCCGCGCAGCCGGTCAGCAGCGGCACGACGAACGTTCCCGTCGCTTTGCAGCAGCCGGAGAACATCCCCGCAGCGGTTCAGCCGGGCATTCAGGTCGCAAAGGCAACGACGGAAGCACCGTCCGGCGGGCCGAGCGCAACGGGCGCATCCGCCACATCCACCTTCAATCCTGAAGTGCCGTACACCTATCCGCCGATGATGCTTCTGCGCGATCCGCTGGGTCAGCAGGGAGTCAACGCGGAGGAGGACGAACTGCGCACGCAGCGGCTGGAAGAGACGCTCAAGTCCTTCCGCATCCCCGCGAAGGTGCGCCACATCACCCACGGTCCGGCAATTTCGCGCTTTGAACTGGAAATCGCCCCCGGCATCAAGGTCAATAAGGTGACGAACCTGAACCACAATATCGCGATGAACATGGCAGTCAAGTCCGTGCGAATTGAAGCGCCGATTCCGGGCAAGGCGCTGGTGGGCGTGGAAGTGCCCAACAGCACGCGCACGACGGTTACGCTCAAGGAAGTGCTGCAATCTGACGTGATGCACAAGGCGAAAGGCCCGCTGACCGTCGCGCTGGGCAAGGACATCGCGGGCGCGCCAATCCTGTGCAACCTCGCGAAAATGCCGCACCTGCTGATTGCAGGCGCGACGGGTTCCGGTAAATCCGTGTGCATCAACACAATCATCAATTCGCTTTTGTACCGCTGTTCGCCCAAGGAAGTCCGCATGATTCTTGTTGACCCGAAGGTGGTTGAACTGCAGTGCTACAACGGCATTCCGCACCTGCTGATTCCGGTCGTGTCCGACCCGCACAAGGCGAGCGGCGCGCTGGCGTGGGCAGTTGGGGAAATGATGGACCGCTACAACAAGTTCCAGGAAAAAGGCGTCCGCGCCATCGACGGCTACAACGAAGCGCTGGATGAGGACGAAGAGCCGATGCCGCGCATTGTGATTGTTATCGACGAATTGGCGGATTTGATGATGACCTGCAAGAAGGAAGTCGAAGAGCGCATTTGCCGTCTGGCGCAGCTGGCGCGCGCGGCAGGCATTCATCTGGTCGTCGCGACGCAGCGCCCGTCGGTGGATGTTATCACGGGCTTGATTAAGGCGAACATCCCCAGCCGAATCGCCTTCAAGGTGTCCTCGAACGTGGACAGCCGAACGATTCTTGACCGCAACGGCGCGGAACAGCTGCTTGGTTACGGCGACATGCTGTATATGCCGATGGGTGAATTCACCCCCATCCGCGTGCAGGGCTGCTTCCTGACCGATGACGAAGTGAACGGCATTACGGACTTCATCCGCCAGTATTCGCCGGCGAACTACGACAGCGGCGTGCTGGATGAACTCGACCGCTTGGCGAACATGGGCAACGACGGCGACGAGGACGATCCAGATGCGAATTCGACGGTGGACGAATACTCCTCCGCTGACCGCGACCTCTTCTCGCAGTGCGTGGAAATGGCGGTACGCGACCGTGAAGTCTCGACGAGCCTGATTCAGCGCCGCCTGAAACTGGGTTACGCGCGCGCTGGGCGCTTGGTAGACGAAATGGAGCAGCGCGGCATCATCTCCGCGAAGGACGGCGCGAAACCCCGCCGCTGTCTGATTTCGATGGAGCAATACGAAGCCATGAAAGCCAGCGGGGAGCTGAAGTAAGCAAGGGAGTTCCTCCCTTGACCCTTCCGCGCGATTGAGGTGGTGACACGCTCATGCAGTGTCCGCGTGGTTATGCGGGGATTTCGCTCCTGCGGGAGCGACCAGAGGGCTTTGCGATCGCCCTCTGGACTGCTTCGCATCCCATCTAAGTTTATTGAGTGCTGTCGTAACATTTTTAGTTAGTGTGCCTTTCGCTCCCCATGCAGCACTATCAACCAATAAACAGGAACCCCCAAAAGTTGCGGCACCGAAGGTTTCCAAAGGGCGATCGCAGACTTCGTCTGTTTTTCTTGCCCTTTGGTGCGCCCGCAGGCGCATCCCCCCTGCATGAAAGAAGAACTGCTCTTAGAACCCCAAACGAAAGGAACAACAATACAGAAAAAATCTTCATCCGCTTTGGGAGGTGGCAAAGCAATGTCCTACTTGCCCGATTACATCACTTGGCGCGGCGATCTTCCCTTCGCCGCTGACCCCGCCAATGACCTTGATACCCTCGTGATGGCGGCACTGTCTTACATCGACCTGCCCGCGGAAACGCAAGTCTTCGCCCAGTGCGCGAACTCTGTTCCGCCCGATGACCCGGACGACCATTTCCGGGGCGAGTGCCGCCGACTGCTTCAGCAAATCGCGAAAAGCAGCCGCTTTGGGGCATTGACGGTGCGCGACGCAGTGTCCGTCCTCAATGACGAAATCCAGTTCGCCGCCATGACGGTGGACTTGCCCGACGAAACGCATATTATTGCCTTCCGCGGCACGGACGGCAGTCTGACCGGCTGGCGGGAGGATTTCGCTATGTCGTTTGAAAGCCCTGTTCCGGCGCAGGCGGCGGCGCAAAAGTATCTCGAACACCACCTGATGCAGGATGCGGGCGACGTCATCGTGACGGGTCACAGCAAAGGCGGAAACCTCGCCGTGTATGCCGCCGCGCACACCAAGGCGGACTTGCAGGGGCGCATCCGCCGCGTCGTCAGCTTCGACGGGCCGGGTGTGGATGACGAAACCGCCGCGTCCGACGGATACGCCGCCGTGGCGAGCCGCATCATTGCCTATGTGCCGCAGTTTGCGGTCGTGGGGCTGCTGATGGCGGCGCACCCGGTGCATCGTGTCGTCATGTCGGACAACAACGGCATCATGCAGCACGACCCGTTCTCGTGGGAAGTGCGGGGCAAGGATTTCTGCTATGCCGAGGATCTGGACAAGGGCAGCGTTCTGGTCAACCAGACGGTGCACCAGTGGCTGGCACAGTGTACCCGCGAGCAGCGCCGCAAGTTCGTGGATGCTATCTTCGACCTGCTGGCATCGACGCAGCGCATCAATTGGAAGGAAATGCGCAAGGATGTCCACGCGGGAGTGACGGCGATTCGCGGTGTGCGGGAACAAATCGACATTGAAACGGCGCGGATGATTGCGAACCTGCTGGGGCGCTTGGCGGTTATCGGCGCAGGCAATGCGCTGGAAATGCTCCGCCAGAAGACCCCATTCCAGCAGGAATCAGCGCAGAAAGAACAGGGAGGGCTTGAACATGTTTGACGAGGCACAGAGGGAAACTTTACGCGCGGAAATCAACCGCATTTTGGATGAATCCGTTGGTGCGCTGATGGATGCGGGGCATCTGGAGAGCGGCAGCGTGATTGTGCTGGGCTGTTCGACGAGCGAGATTACGGGCGCGCGCATTGGCAAGGGCAGTGTGCCGGAATTAGGCGAGATTGTGGCGGAAGCGATGCTGGCGGCGTGCAAGGGGCACGGCGTTCATGCGGCGTTCCAGTGCTGCGAGCACCTGAACCGCGGAATTGTGGTGGAGAAGGCGATGCTGAAGGAACTGGGACTGACGCAGGTGCGCGCAATTCCGCAGCCGAAAGCGGGCGGCAGTGTACCGGCGGCGGCGTGGAAGAAGATGGAGAAACCCGCCTTGGCGGTGAGCATTCAGGCGGATGCGGCGATTGATATTGGCGATACGCTGGTGGGAATGCACATTCGTCCGGTGGCAGTGCCGCTGCGGATTTCGACGAGCCATGTGGGACATGCGAATTTGGTGATGGCGTATTCGCGGCTGCCGTATATCGGCGGTGCGCGTGCGGTTTACACGGAGTAAGGGCAAAAGAGGATAAACACGCGGGCAGAGCATGGGATAGCGACCAACTCAATTGCGCGGAGGGGTCAAGGGGAGGACTTCGTCCCGTTTCATTTCCCCTTGCAGGGTGTAGGGACAGCGTCCCTGCTGGGGCTTGGGGCAACGCCCCAACAGCTCCGCGGACGACCAGCATGGGAGAAGTTTTTCTCTCGGTGCTGGTCTTTTTCATTGCAGAGGGATTCGTATCTATCCCCCTCTTTTTCGGGAAAAAAGTTTCCGAAGTGTGCATTCTCTCCTTGCGCGAAGAGGAAAAGTATGCTACAATACGCACGGATAGAAGCGTTTGAAAGGGCAGGAGGATTTCCGCCTGCCCGGGAAAACGTTTTCGGAGATAACCCTGACGATGAATTACGTAAGGAGGATTTCTCTTATGCAGTTCGGTTACTTTAGTGATGCTGCGCGCGAGTACGTCATCACCGACCCGCGTACGCCCATGCCGTGGGCGAACTATCTCGGCTCTCCGGAATACGGCGCGATTGTGACCCAGAACGCCGGCGGATACAGCTTCGTCAAGTCCGGCGCGGCGGGACGCATCCTGCGCTATACCTTCAACCAGTTCGATGAGCCAGGGCGCTATGTCTATCTGCGGGATGACGAAACGGGCGATTATTGGTCGGCAACGTGGCGGCCGGTGGAGAAGCCACTGGAACAGTACAAGACCATCACCCGTCACGGCACGAGCTACACGGAGGTCGAAAGCACATACAGCGGCATCGAGAGCAAGACGCTGTACTATGTGCCGCTGAGCGCGACGCACGAGGTTTGGCGCGTGGCGGTGACGAACAAGTCCGATAAGCCCCGCACCATCTCCGTTTTCTCTTACTGCGAGCTGACCACTGAGAGCAACTATGAGCAGGATTTGGTCAACCTCCAGTATACGCAGTTTATCACCACAACGACCTTCCACGGTGACCATATCATCGAGCATATCAACCAGTTCTGCGGCGTGAATGCGGATGGCGAAAACGGCCGCGAGCGCTTCTTCGGTCTGGCAGGCAGCCCGGTCAAGAGCTACACCGGCCGCCGCGAGCGCTTCCTCGGACAGGGGCGCTTCTCCAACCCCAAGGGCGTTGTGGATGGCGACCTGGGCAATTCCCTCAACTTCAATGGCAACCCCTGCGGTTCGCTGCACACGGTGCTGACGCTCCAGCCCGGCGAGACGAAGACGATTGCGTTCCTGCTGGCGCAGAAGGGCGAAAAGGCGGCGCGTGCGCTGCTGGACAGCTATGCCAACGTCGCCGAAAAGGTGGACGGCGAACTGAAAGCGCTGGTTGATTACTGGCACGGCGAGCTCTCCGGCTTGACGGTCAACACGCCCGACGCGAATTTCAACAGCATGATCAACACTTGGAACGCCTTCCAGTGCTTCACGACGTTTGTCTGGAGCCGCGCGGCGTCTCTCATCTACTGCGGTCAGCGCAACGGTCTGGGCTACCGCGACACGGTGCAGGACATTCAGGGCATCATCCACCTTGACCCGAAGATGGCGAAGGAACGCCTTGTTTTCATGCTCAGCGCGCAGGTGCATCACGGCGGCGGTCTGCCGCTGGTGAAGTTCAACCACAACGCGGGGCACGAGGATTCCCCGGAGGACGACAGCTACGTCCGCGCCACGGGTCATCCGCATTATCGCGCGGACGATGCGCTGTGGCTCTTCCCGACCGTCTACAAGTACATCGCCGAAACGGGCGATACCGCGTTTATGGACGAGGTCATTCCGTATGCGACGCACGGCGAAGGCACGGTGCTCGATCACCTGAAGCGCGCGATTGACTTCTCCATGAATCATCTGGGCGCGCATGGTATGCCGGCGGGTCTGCACGCGGACTGGAACGACTGCCTGCGTCTGGGCGCGGCGGGCGAATCCTCCTTCGTCGCCATGCAGCTGTATCTCGCCCTGCGCCTGCTGGATGAACTGATGCCCAACAAGCCGGAGAACGACGAATACCGCGTCTATCTGCGCCAGAAGGCGGAGGAACAGAAGGCGCTCATCAACCAGCACTTCTGGGAGGATGACCGCTTCCGCCGCGGTTACAGCGAGCAGGGCAGCATCATCGGCAGCAAGAACGATCCCGAAGCGTCCATGTGGCTCAACCCGCAGTCCTGGGCGGTCATTTCCGGTCTGGCAACGCCTGAACAGGCGGAAAAGGCCATGCAGACCGCGTTCGAGCAGCTGAACACGCCCTTCGGTGTGGAAATCATGGCGCCCTGCTACAAGCAGCACGCCTTCGACGGCGCGAACATGCTGCTGTTCAACCCCACGACGAAGGAAAACGGCGGTATCTTCTGCCAGATTCAGGGCTGGGCGATTCTCGCGGAGGCGCTGCTGGGTCACGGCGACCGCGCGTTCCAGTACTTCACGGAGAGCTGCCCCGCCGCCTACAACGACCGCGCGGAGCTGCGTGAAGCGGAACCCTATGTCCACACGCAGTTCATCGAGGGTCATGAGACGCCCCAGCCGGGCCGCGCGCATGTGCACTGGCTGACCGGCACGGCATCGACGGTCATGGTCGGCTGCGTTGAGGGTATTCTGGGTCTGCGCCCGACGCCCGAAGGACTGGTCATCAGCCCGGCGATTCCCGCGTCTTGGGATGGATTCACGATGGACAAGACCTTCCGCGGCAAGCGGCTGCACATTGTGGTGGACAACACCGCCCACCACGAGAGCGGCGTGAAGCAGGTGCTGGTCAACGGCACGGAAGTTTCCGGCGTGCTGACCGATGCTGTGCTGACCGACGGTGCGGAAATCAAGGTTATCATGTAATCAGATACGCAAAAGCCTCCGGAAGTGGCAATTGTCAGCTGCTTCCGGGGGCTTTATCATCTCGCATCAAGAAAAAAGGGCACGACCTGCATTGCTGCAAGCCGTGTCCTTTGATGTTTCGGGATTATGCCCAGGGATTTTCCGTGGGATAGGGCAGAGACTTCGGCTGATTCCAAGCGATGTCCTGCACGCCGAGGTACTTGAAGACCTCGAAGAGCTGCTTTGCGCAGTGGTCGAACGCCACAGCGCCGTGGTGCGGATAGCGCTTCTGCACCAGCACATGACGGTAGAAACGACCCATTTCGTTGATGGCGAACACGCCGATGCCGCCGAAGGAGCGGGTCGCGACGGGCAGCACTTCGCCCTCCGCAATGTAGGAGCGCACCACGCCGTCAGAATCGCACTGCAAGCGGTAGAACGTGATGGGGCTGGGCGCGATGTCACCTTCCAGCGTGCCGCGGGTGAAATCCGGATCGCTGCCGGCGGGCTCCAGCAGGCGGTGCTGAATCAGCTGGTACTTGACAGCGCGGTTGTCGCACATCTTGCAGGACGGCGTGTTGCCGCAGTGGAAGCCCATGAAGGTGTCCGTCAGCTTGTAATCGAACTTGCCCTTGATGTCCTCGTCGTAGATGTACTGCGGGACGGAGTTGTTGATGTCCAGCAGGGTGACAGCATCGCCGGTCACGCACGCGCCGATGTATTCGCTCAGTGCGCCGTAGATGTCCACTTCGCAGGCAACCGGGATGCCGCGGGAGGCCAGACGGGAGTTAACGTAGCAGGGTTCAAAGCCAAACTGGGACGGGAACGCCGGCCAGCACTTGTCCGCAAAGACAACGTACTTACGCGCGCCCTTGTGGGCCTCTGCCCAGTCCAGCAGCGTCAGCTCGAACTGCGCCATGCGCTCGCACAGCTCCGGATAATACTTGCCCTCGCCCATTTCCTTCGCCATGTCTTCGCAGACAGCGGGGATGCGGGCGTCGCCAGCATGTTCCTTGTAGGAGACGAGCAGATCCAGCTCGGAGTTCTCTTCGATTTCCACGCCCAGCTCATACAGACCCTTAATCGGGGCATTGCAGGCGAAGAAGTCCTGAGGACGCGGGCCGAAGGTGATGATCTTGAGGTTCTTCACGCCGATGATGGCGCGGGCAATCGGGATAAATTCCGCGATCTTGTCCGCCAGTTCATCCGCCGTGCCGATGGGGTATTCCGGGATGTAGCCCTTCAGGTGGCGCATACCCAGATTGTAGGAGCAGTTCAGCATACCGCAGTAAGCGTCGCCGCGGCCGTTGATCATGTCGCCGTCGCCTTCCGCTGCCGCCACAAACATGCACGGACCGTCGAAATTCTTCGCAATCAGCGTTTCGGGGGTTTCCGGGCCAAAGTTGCCGAGGAACACGACCGCCGCGTTGCACTCGTTCGCCTTCAGTTCCTCAACCGCCTTGAGCATGTCCTTCTCGTTCTCCACCGTCGTCTTGATTTCGACGATGTCGAGCTTCTTCTGGCCGCACTTTTCCGCAATCGCGGCACGGCGCTTTTCACTCAGCGCAATCGGGAAACAGTCGCGGGAAACCGCAACCAGACCCAGCTTCACAACGGGAATATTCTGCATCAGAAAAGCCTCCTCTTAATGACTCTGATTCAGGGTGTACCTACTCGTAGTATACCGCGTTCGCCGTGATTCGTCAAGAGATTGCAGGCGCAATTCTTGCAAGAAAACGTGCAGATTTTGCCCAATTCATACTATTTTCAATGAAAAAGCTCTGCTACCGTATTCCGGGGGCACATGTTGCAAGAATCGCGCCCGCAGGCGCGGAATCCTTTCTGCTGCGATAAAAGACCAGTAACATGGGTGTGCAATGCGAAGGGGTCAAGGGGGCGACCGCAGACTTCGTCTGTTTTCATTGCCCCCTTGTCGCGCCCGCAGGCGCGATTCCCCCCGCAACGAAAAAGACCAGCTGCAAAAGAACATCCATGCCTGAAAAAGGGTAGAAAAATCCCCGTGCAGTTACCCGCACGGGGAAAGAGAATTACTTGCCGAGCTTCGCCGCGATCACTTCCGCAGCCTTCTTGCCCCAGACAAGGCAGTTGCCGTGACCCATACCGCCGATAGAGTTGCGACCGCCGACGTTCGCCATGCCGACGATTTCGCCAGCCATGTAAACGCCTTCAATCACCAGACCGTCGGAGTTCAGCACTTCGCAGTTCTTGGTCATCATCGGACCGCCGCAGGTAATCATGACGTAGGGAACGGTCTTGACCGCGTAGAACGGGCCGTTCGCCATGGCGACTTCCTGCTTGGTGCGGCCGAAGGGATCGTTGCCGTTGGCGCAGCCGTCGTTGTAAGCCGCGATGGTCGCCTTGAAGGCATCCACCGGCAGACCAACCTTTTCCGCCAGCTCTTCGATGGTGTCGGCCTTCCAAGCCAGACCCTTTTCAATCAGGGATTCCACATAGGGATCGAACTCTTCCTTCACGCTGCCCCAAGCGCCGGTGGAGAACACCTTCGCGTCCGGAATCAGCATTTCGGAGGAGAAGACCGTGTAGACGATGTTGTGGGGAGCATTCGCCCACGTTTCGCTCTTCACATGGGAGTCCGCGCCGGTTTCGTCCGCCATACGCTCGCCGTTGGTGTTAATCCACAGCGCGCCGTTGGTGGCGTTGAAGTAGCCGAAGGAGCGGAAGTCATCGCTGGTCGGGATGCCGCCCGCATACGCGGTGCAGAAGTCCATGTTCGTCAGCGGCGCGCCCAGTTCTTCCAGCCAGGCATAGCCGTCGCCGGTCACGCACGCGGGAGAGGTGGACAGCACGTTTTCAAAGTTGTACTTGTTCAGCAGCTCTTCGTTGCCGGCATAGCCGCCCGTGCAGATCACCGTCGCGGGCGCCAGCAGGGTGGTTTCGGTGCCGTCCGCCAGACGAGCCTTCGCGCCGATAACCGCACCCTCGTCATTGGTCACAAGACCGGTGACGTAGGTGTTGAGCATCATGTAAGCGTTGGTGGAGAAATACTTTTCCAGTTCCGCGTACAGCGACACGACGAACGCACGAGCGCCGCCCTTGCCGGAATAGTTGCGCGCCACGTTCAGCGGCTGATACACGCCGAAGTAGGGGACGCGGTCGCCGAAGTCGGTGCCCAGATCGTCCAGCCAGTCCACCGCTTCGCCGCTGATTTCAGCGAATTCGCGGGCAATTTCCTCGTTGAAGTTGCCAGCGCCGCCCAGACGCACGAAGTCCGCGAAGCACAGATCGGGGTCGTCCTCGATACCGGCTTCCTTCTGCATCCGCGTGCAGGTGCCCAGCAGCGTGCCGCCCGCAACGTTCGCAGAGCCGCCGTAGGTCGCAGCCTGATCGACAACCAGCACGTTCAGACCCAGCTCAGCCGCACGGGCAGCCGTCGCCAGACCTGCCATGCCCGCGCCGATGACCAGAATGTCCGGCTGCTCAAAGGGCATACCGGCTTCTTCCGCCGCATCGGGGTTCAGGGCGTTCTTCACCGCCTCGATGATGCCCTTGGAGGTAAAGGTCGCGCCGGAAACGATGTCCACGTCCGCAGACTGCGCTTCGACGATCGCCGCAGGAATCTTCTCAATCGCAGGATCGGAGATGCCCGCCGTCTCGGAATGCTCCAAGACCTTCACTTCGGTGATTTTGCCGCCGCTGACCGTCACAGAAACTTTAATCTGGCCGTTCAGACCGGCGCCGGTGCCTTCATAGACGCCGTCTGCCGTCTCCGCCATCGCGGGGATGCAGCACAGCACCATGACCAGCGCAAGAAGCAGGGAAAGGAACTTACGCATGATAGAAATCCTCCTTTTTTTTCTGGTGGTGCGCTCATCAAATTTGCTTGTGCAGCTTGAAAAGCGTATCACAATATCCGTATGAAAAGTGTAACCTTCTGAATTGCGATTGTCAAGTAATTCACGAAAGTTTTCCCGCCATTTTCGCACTTTTTTTTCGGCACGATTATTCCAAAACAGTCAATACAGCAAAAATGCCGCGAAAGCAGCATCTGTGTGCTTTCGTGGCAAAACGACTTTATAGGATTCACCAATTATGCGGATTTTACCCCTTCCGCATGACTGCCTCAATGTCCTCAACCGTGCGCGGAATCGCTGCCGAGAGGTTTTCGCACCCATCTTCCGTTACCAGCAGGTTGTCCTCCAAGCGGAAACCGATGCCCCATTCCTCGTGGTAGATGCCCACGTCGATGCAGAACACCATGCCCGGTTTGACCGTCAGCGGACGCTCGATAACATCATGCACGTCGTAGCCCACATGGTGTGCGCCGCCGTGCCACATATAGCGCCCGATGTTCTCCGGCTTGTCCAGCACGCCCGCATCGCAGAGCAGCGCCGCGTTGTAGCGGCGAATCGTCGCATCCACCTCCGCCATCGAGAAGCCCGGCTTGACAATGGAGAACATGTGGTTCGACGTTTGCAGCGCACAGTTGAACAGCAGCTTCTGCTTGTCCGAGAAGCGCCCGTTGCACGGGAAACCGCGGCTGACGTCGGTCATCAGGCTGTCATGCTGCGCGCCGACGTCGTTGAGTACCATGTCGCCGTCATGCGCCTGTCCGCGGTAGGAATAATAGTGGATGCAGAAGTTGTTTTTCCCCGCGCTGATGATGGACGGGAACGCGGGCCCCTGCGGGCCGTGCTGGGTCAGCGCGTAGTCAAATTCCGCCTTGTACTGATATTCGTACATCCCCGGACGGCTCGCCTTCATCATCGCCATGATGCCCTCGCCCGTCACCTTTTCCGCTTGGCGGATGGCGTCGATTTCGCAGGGCTGCTTGATGAGCCGCAGACGGCGCAGGATGGCGTTCGCGTTCTCGACTTGCAGATAGGGGTAATTCGCCTGAATCTGCTTCAGCAGCCGATGCGCCGGGCGGTCAATGTCCTGCGGCGACACGCGGAACAGGTCGAGATACACCTGCGCAATCTGCCCGCTGGTCAGGGAGTAGTGTCCGCCCGCCGCCAGCGCGTGAAAATCCGTCTGGAACTGGTCGACAAAGCGAACGTCGGAAATGCCGGACAGCGCCTCAACCTCGGCGGGCTTCAGGCGCGCACCCGTCCAGCGCTCTGCCATCAGGTCGGGCGGCAGAATGTAAATCTGTTCATGCACATTTCCGGATGGCTCTTTCACTGCCATCAGCACAAGCTCGTGCTGGTCAAGCCCGGTCAGGTAGTAGAAATTGCGGTCGGTATAAAAAGGATAATATTCGTCATTGGTCTTGCGCACGTCTTCACCGGAGAACATGACCAGCAGCGACGCGGGCTTCATGGCTTCATAGAGCCGTTTGCGGTTTCCTGTGTGGAACGATGCGTTCATCGAAATTTCCTCCTTGACTGAATTTTGCTTCATCATACGCTTTCCCGCGCCAAAAGTCAACGGCAGACGCTATCGGAAAGAAAAAGCAATTGCAATACCGGGCAAAAACCTGTATAATAAACGATGAAAATGGGGGAACTGTTTCCCGCAAAGCCGAAAGGAGTCGAATGACCCACATGACGATCAAAAAAACGATGCTGGAAAGCATTTCGCGGTTCAAATCTGGCAAAGGTGACCTGCTCCGTGCGCAGGGGATGACGATGGCGGTCTGGGCGGCGTGTTTGTGCCCGCTGCTGTTTCTGCTGAATGCGTCGCTGCGGCCGCTGGCGCTGCTCTGCCCGCTGATGCTGATTTTTATTGCCCTGCCGATGCGCCAAAGCACGGCGGAAGCCATGCAGCTCTTCCTTTCCGGTGCGCCGATGGCGACGGTGGCGATGCTGCCGCTGAACGGCTACTGGAAGAAGGTTGCGCGTTCGCTGCGGATGACGGGACTGATGCTGCTGTGGCTGCTGCCGTTTGCGGTCATGCTGGGACTGCTGCTGTACGCGCTGACCGGCATGGACTTCTTGACAGCACTGGGGTATCTGTCTTCGCTGGGCGGCGGGGATTTCGGGCAGGGGATTATCCGCTATGTTATCGTGATGATGCTGATGCTGCTGTTCCCGCTTTTTGGGGTGATGTTCCACAGCGGCACGCGGCACGCCTGCGCACTGAACGACCGCAAGTTAGTCAAGGGACACCGTGGGCAGCTGATAAGGCTTTGGCTGAGCGGGATGCTGTTCGTGCTGCCGGTAGCGATTTGCGTCGTCGCGCTGATTGCAGTCATCGGCGTGTCCGCCGTGCAGTTCACGACAGAGTGGTTCAACAACCTGATGGCTGTGCCGAGCATGTCTGCACTGATGCCCCCGAAGTGGCTGCTGGCGGTGACGGCGGTGTCCGCCGTGCTGATGCTGGTGACGAATCCCATGCGTTCGCTGCTGCCGGCGATTTTCCTGCGCGGCGTGAAGGACGAGAAGGAGCAGGAAGATGCTGCGGCTTGACCGAATGCTGGTGACGCTGGGCAAGGGCAGCCGGTCGGAGATGCAGAAGGCAATTCGCGGCGGGCGTGTCCGCGTGAATGGGGACGTGCAGCGCGACCCGTCCGCGCAGGTGGCGGAGGATGCCGAAATCCTGCTGAACGGCGAAAAGCTGGACACTCGCCTGACACGGCATGTGATGCTGCACAAGCCCGCTGGACTGCTGACCGCCGCGCGCGACAAGAAGCAGCCGACGGTGATGGACTTGCTTCCGCCGGAATATGCCGCGATTGGCTGTATGCCCGTCGGGCGGCTGGACAAGGACACGACAGGGCTGCTGCTGCTGACGACGGACGGCGAATTGAATCACCGCCTGTTAGCCCCCGCGCGGCATGTGGACAAAACGTATCTGGCGACGCTGGACAAGCCGGTGGGCGACAAGGAAGTCGCGGTGTTCGCATCGGGGCTGTCCCTGAGCGACTTTGAAGCCGCGCCTGCCGATTTGACGCCGCTGCCGGACAATCAGGCGCGCGTGACCATCCACGAAGGGAAATTCCATCAGGTGAAGCGCATGTTCGCGGCGGTGGAGCGCGAAGTGCTGACCCTGCACCGGGAGACATTCGGCTCATTGGTGCTGGACGAGGCGCTTCCCTGCGGGCAGTGGCGCGAACTGACGGAAGCGGAAGCATCCGCCCTCTACCGGGACGCGCAGATGGAGGAAAAGCATGGCTGAACAGTATTTTACCGCTGACCCGACCTGCGAATCAAAGCAGGTGCCGTGTTCGTTTGTCTATCGCGGGCATGGGCTGAACTTCATGACAGACGCGGGTGTGTTTTCCAAGGGCGAGCTGGACACCGGGACACGCCTGCTGCTGGATGCCCTGCCGGATGTGTACGGCGACGTGCTGGATTTGGGCTGCGGCTGGGGCGCAATCGGCGTGGCGGTGAAGAAGAAGTATCCCGCCGCGCATGTCACGATGGTGGATGTCAATCGCCGTGCGCTGGAACTGTGCCGCTTCAACGCGGTGCGCAACGGCATCACGGCGGAATGCCTTGAATCCGACGGCATGGCGGAGGTGATGGAGCGCACGTTCGACTTCATTATCACCAATCCGCCGATTCGCGCCAGCAAGCCGGTCATCTACCGCATGTTCGCCGACGCGGCATCGCGGCTCAATCCCGGCGGCGCGCTGTATCTGGTCATTCGCAAGCAGCAGGGGGCGGAAAGCTGCATGAAGTACCTCAAAACGCTGTATGCCAAGGTGGACAAGGTGGACAAATCCGGCGGATTCTGGGTGCTTCGGGCGACAGAACCGCTGAAGAAAGAAAACGAAGCGCAGGAGGAAGCAGCTGATGCACACGTTTGACGAAAGCTATTTTGACGCAGGACTTGACCGCCGCGGCACACGCTGCGAAAAGTGGGACGGCACAGAGAAGGAAAGCGTGCTGCCGCTATGGGTCGCGGATATGGATTTCCCCAGCCCGCCGGAGGTCGCGGAGGCAATTGCCGTCCGCGCACTGCATCCGACATACGGCTATACGCTGGTGCTGCCGGACGACACCCGTGCGCTGAGCAGCTTCTGGCAGCGCCGGCACAATCTGACGATTCAGGACGAGTGGGTGATGATGATCCCCTGCGTTGTGACGGGCATTCGGCTTGCCCTGCTGGCGCTGACGAAGCCGGGCGACGGGGTGATGATTCAGTCGCCGGTGTATGGGCCGTTCCGCTTTTCGGTGGAGGCAACGGAGCGCAGGCTGATGGATGCGCCGCTCAAGCGCGACGATACGGGTCGCTACTCTATGGATTTGGATGCCGTGGAGAAGCAACTGCAAGCGGGCGCAAAGGCGCTGGTGCTGTGCAATCCGCACAACCCGGTGTCCCGCGCGTGGAAGCGGGAGGAACTGCAAGCGCTGATTGATCTGCTGGCACGGTACGGCGCGTACCTGATTGCGGATGAGATTCACGCGGATTTCGTCTATGCGCCGGAGCAGTTCGTGCCGGTGCTGTCGCTTGCGCAGAAGAACGTACTGTCCCTGTGCGCTGCCAGCAAGACGTTCAACCTTGCGGGGCTGGAACAGGCAGCGATGCTCGTGCCGGACGAAGCGGTGCGGGCGAAAATCAACACCGAGATGGAACGCGCGGGCGTTCGCAGCGGCAACCTGTTCGCGCTGGAAGGGACGCGCGCGGCGTATGAATACGGCGACGCGTGGCTGGACGGCTTGATGCACTATCTGGACGGCAACCGGAAGCACCTGACGGCATTGGTCAAGCAGGAACTGCCCCAAGCCGTGCTGACCCCGATGGAGGCGACGTATCTGGGTTGGCTTGACCTGCGGGCATACGGCATGAACTGCGAGGAGCTGATGGCGCGGACGCTGAAGCATGGTGTGCAGTTCACGGAAGGCACGTTCTTCGGCGAGGGCGGCGAAGGCTTCCTGCGCGTGAACATCGGCTGTCCGCGCCGGAACATCACCGAGGGCATCCACCGCTTGAAAGAGGCGCTGGATGAAGCTGTGGAGGAGAAAGCACATGGCGTTGATTGAATCCGCAGGAGCCGTGCTGTACACTGAGGACGGCGGCGTTCGGCAATATGTGCTGGTGATGGAGAAGAACGGCAGCTTTGGGCTTCCCAAAGGGCATGTAGAACCCGGCGAAACGCTGGCGGAGACGGCGCTGCGCGAGGTTTGGGAGGAAACGGGCATCTGCGCGATTCTGCACACGATGCAGCCGGTGATGGTGGATGAATACCCGATTGCGGGCGGCGATGTGAAGCGGGTGAGCTGGTTTGTGGCGCACTACCACGACCAGACGCCGCTGGCTGACCCGACGCAGGTGCTGGATGTGCGGGTTTTGCCCCTGCGGGAGGCGCTGCGCCTATTGACCTACGGTAGCACAAGGGCGATTCTGCGCGAGGTGGATCGTCGGCTGGGGGATGTGCGTCCGCGTCCGAAGAATTTCTGAGGGCTTTGCGGTCGCCCTCGCTTCGCAGGAAGTACTTTTGTGATTGATTTTTATCGCGGCAGGGGGAATCGCGCCTGCGGGCGCGACAAGGGGGCTTTGCGGTCGCCCCCTTGACCCCTTCGCCCGTCGCCACTCCTGTTACTTGGTTTGTATTGTTACTTAGGGGGAACGAAAGGCACGCTAACTAAAAAACTTCCAATACAAATTAACTAACATGGGAGGGCACCGAAGGTTTCCAAAGGGCGACCGCAGACATTCGTCTGTTTTTATTGCCCTTTGGTCGCGCCCGCAGGCGCGAAATCCCTGCGGTTGCATGAAAAACAAGTTTGTGATATGATAGGAACGAAGTTGTTCCCCAACAGATGACGCTGGGGAATCAGAAAGAAGGAAGACCAATGAACGTATTGACGACGCGCGAACTGAAAGAGCGCCTGAATGAATTGCAGGGACAGACGGTGATGCTGCAGGGCTGGATTCGCAATCACCGCAAGCAGAAGAACATGGGCTTCATCGACTTTTTCGATGGCACCTGCTTCAAGAACCCGCAGGTGGTCTACGATAATACCATCGAAGACTATGCGGCGATTCAGACCCTGCATGTCGGCGCGGCGATTACCGTGACGGGCAAGGTCGTGCCGTCCTACAAAGATCCGACGACGCCCGAAGTGCAGGCGATTGCCATCCACCTCGAAGGCGACTGCCCGGAGGATTACCCGCTTCAGCCGAAGCGCCACAGCGTGGAGTACCTGCGCGAAATCGCGTATCTGCGCCCGCGTACGCGCCTGTTTCAGGCGGTTTTCCGCGTCCGCAGCGTCGCAAGCATGGCCATTCATACCTACTTCCAAGACCGCGGCTACCTCTATGTGCATACGCCGCTGATTACTGCCAACGACGCCGAGGGCGCGGGCAACACCTTCACCGTGACGACGCTGCCGCCGTCGGAGCAGAAGGACGGCAGCAACGATTTCTTCGGCAAGCCCACCTCCCTCGCCGTGACGGGTCAGCTCGAAGCCGAGACGTTCGCGATGGCGTTCTCCAAAGTGTACACCTTCGGCCCGACTTTCCGCGCCGAAAACAGCAACACCAAGACCCACGCCGCTGAATTCTGGATGATTGAGCCGGAAATCGCGTTCTGCGATATTCATCAGCTGATGGACATTGAAGAGGACTTCCTGAAGTACCTCGTCAAGACGGTGCTGGAGAAGTGCTCGGATGAGCTGGAATTCCTCGACAAGTTCACTGGCGGCGGACTGCTGGACAAGCTGAATCACCTCGCCGTGACGGGTGCGGCGCGCATCACCCACGAGGAAGCCATCACGATTCTGCGCAAGGTGAAGGATCGCTTCCAGTTCGAGCCGAAGTACGGCGAAGACACCGCCAAGGAGCATGAAAAGTACCTGACCGAGGAATACTTCCATAGCCCGGTGTTCGTCTATGACTGGCCTAAGGACATCAAGGCGTTTTATATGTACCAGAACGACGACGGCAAGACGGTCGCTGCGGTTGACCTGCTTGTGCCGGGCGCGGGCGAATTGATGGGCGGCTCCCAGCGTGAAACCCGCTTGGACAAGCTGACGGAGCGCATGGACGCGCTGCACATCTCCAAGGACGCGATGTACTGGTATGTGAACCTGCGCAAGTTCGGAGGCTGCACGCACTCCGGCTTCGGCATGGGCTTCGAGCGTCTGCTGATTTACCTCACGGGCGTTGACAACATCCGCGATGTCATTCCGTATGCGCGCACGCCGATGAACTGCGAGTTCTGATTCCTATTTGCGCATTGGGGCAGCGGCTTCCATGCTGCTTGATTCAACTGTGCCAAAAGCATAAAAGCGCGTTTTTCCCAATGTATTTTCTCCGAAAAACTTTCCCTCCAAAAGGACGGTGATGCCCCATTTCCAAGGGCTTCTGGAAGCGCAGCGCCAAAAAGCTCCTGATGGCGCTGCTGTGCCTGCTGCTGATGGCGGCGTTCTACCTCGCGGTTATCATCGGGCAGCCGCAGGAGGACGAAACGGCTTCCACCGTAACGCCGCGCACGGATCAGCCGCTGCTGTCCGCCGGACAGGACGTCGTGACCATCACCAGCGCGGATGATTTGCCGCTGCTGCTGCGGATGTTCCCCGCGCCCGCGCTGACGCCAACCACCTCCGGGTGGACGCTTGTCGTCGGCACATGCTATGATGTTGCGTTCGAGAATGGCATGGGACGTATCCTCACGCTGACGTATCAGGCGAGCGACACGATTCAAGTGACGCTGACGAGTATCTATCCCGCGCGGGCAATTGCGCTGCTGGAAAAGGGCGATTACCGTATCAGCGCATCGCTCGGTGCAACGCTGGCGGGTCTGCGTTCCATCCGTATGGAAAACGCGGAGAGCATCCGACTGCACGCGCAGGGCGAGGAAGCACTTTACGTCATGATCATGCCGCTGCTGGAGGAAAACTCCCTCCGCAGCATCGCGGGGCAGATGACCCTGACAGAAGGGGAATAATCTCCAGATTCATCTGGTTCTTCACGGAAAGTTGGGGGAGCAAACAAGGGCTTAGGCGTAGCATCAAAAGCTGCACGCGGAAGGAGCATGAAAGCGCGACCAACCCAATCGCGCGGAGGGGGTCAAGGGGGGACTTCGTCCCTTTTCGTCTGCCCCTTGCAGGGTCAAGGGCCAGCGTCCCTTGCGGGGCTTGCGGCAACGCCCCAACTGTTCCGCGGGTGGTCAGCATCTTAAACGCGCTCAACAAAGGCGCAGGCAGCGAAGCGTCCCTGCCAGTAACTTTGCGCGTCCGCAGACGCGCCTCCAAGCTGCTCTTCCCCCAAGATTCCGTGAAGAACCATTCATCTACGCCACCTTGGCACTCTTATTTGAAAAATAAAAACGGGTACTGTGGAGGATTCGTCCTCACACAGTACCCGTTTCTTTGATGCAATCGAGGGGGAATTACTCCGCAGCAGGCGCAAAGAAGGAAATCTGCGTCGCACCGGTCATGGCATCGGCGGACAGCATCGTGATGGGAGCCGTTTCGACGCTCAGCGTTGCGAAGGAGCCTTCATAGCCGCTCTCGGTCGTGAAAGCGAAGGTCAGCGCATTGTGACCTTCCAGCGCGCCGTCCATCGAGAAGACAATCACCTTCACCGCATCAGCAGGAACGTCCGTCGCCATGACAAACTTTTCGCCGGTCGCGTTAATGGTAATGCTGACTTCCTTCACGGTTTCACCGGTCTTGTTGTAGACGGTGTAGTAGCCGGTCTGGTTGTTCGCAGCCTTGGCAGCGGCCAGCAGACCCTGCACATAGCCCAGCGTATCCACCAGCGTGCTGCTGGAGACGGCGTCTACCATTTCTTCCTTGGTCTTGCCTTCGATGGCAGCTTCCAGTTCAGCAATGGTCTTGCCGGTCACGAAAGCTTCGATGGCGTTGTAGCTCACGCCCAGCGGCGTGGTTGCGCCCGCCTTGGTCGTCATGTTGGTGCTGTACAGACCGTCGTTCACAACCTTAGAAGCCAGCACCTTGCCTTCGGGATAGTTCTGACCGAAGGAAGCGTCGGAGTTCGGGAACGCCTTCCGCCGTGGCGGCATCCATGAACTGGAACTCGTCGATGTGCGCGGCAACGATGGTGTCGCCATCCATCGCGACGGTCAGCACAGCGAAGCAGGACGTGCCATGTGCGGCATACTCAACCTGACCGATTTTGACTTCAGCCAGCGCAGCCGTGGACAGCAGCATGATGGACAGGAGCAGTGCGAAAAACTTTTTCATAGGAGCCAACCTCTTTTTTGCGAAACTTGGCAGAATTTCTACCAGCAACACTATTATACGCGCAGCAATGCCGGTTTGTCCAGACAAACTTGTCAGAAAAATAGCAAAATCGTCGCTTGATGCAATCAGACGTTATTGCCGTATCGACCAGTCATTTGCGTCCGTACTTGCTCGATAACCTCATCCAGCACAAAATTACGGAACCAGTATTCCCCGTCATCAGGGAAATCAAGGTAGTCCGTGTAGAAGGGCATGAGGCGCGTGTCCTGCTGGCGGAGCGTCCGAATCGCGCCTGTCCGGCAGTCCACTTCCGCGTTGAAGCTGCGCCCGTCGGGGTAATCCAGCGTCACTTTCCAAATGGGGTCGCCCTCGCCGGGGTCAATCAGCACACCGCCGCGCAGGGAGTAGTCATCGTCGCCCAGCGCGCAGGCAGCGTATTCCGCCGCGACCTCTTGAGAAATTGCGTAGTCAGGGACGTCGGGGTAAATCGTCTGACACAGGCAGGCAACAGACCAGTCGCCGACGTAGCTGCCGCTGATGCTTATCGCGGACTGGAAAGAACGGAGCGTCGCCTGATCCCAGCGCAGGATATTGGCACCGTACAAATCAACATAGCGCTGAACAATATGATTGGCGTACATGCCGTAGACGATGCCGGGCTGCGTGTTCGCGTCGCGGTAGAAGCTGGTGACGCGCAGGTTTTCCGCCAGCGTGTTCCAGACGCGCACGGGCAGCAGAATACTGGCGCGCAGGGCACTGAAGCTCGGAATCTGTACGGAGCCCACCACGGACAAGTCGCTGTCGCGCACATCCAAGAGGAAGTACCCCATGTCGGTGGACAACCAGAAATGCCAAATCAGCTCACCATCCTCGCGATAAACAAGGAACGAGGAATTCTCATAGCACAGATGGGCGTTCAGCGATTTCAAGGCGGCAGCGGTTACATCATCGGCGGTGGATTTCGTGCTGGCATCAGGAACGACCTCCAGCGCCAGCAGGGCGTTGAACAGCGGCAACGTTCCGTCTGTTTCCATCTGGCGCAGACCGGCTTCGTCCGTCTGGCTGCCGGTCAGCAGCGCTTGCAGCTGCTGGACGGTTTCGCGCTGGTAAATCGGGGGCAGATAGCCCTGCATCAGCAGCGTGAAGCGCGCTGCATCCAGCGGATTGCGGTTCCAGCCGACATCCAGCACTTCGCCGTACCAGTTCAGCGCTGCCCAGTAAATGTCACCCTGCGACGTGTTCTGCGCATCCTTGCTGAAGATCACGACACCGCCGCCCGTGTAGTAGGAGAATCCGCCTGCCGTGTCCTCAAAATCGCTTTCAATAAAGCAGGTGTAGCCTTCTTCCGCCATATTCCGCTGATATTGGCGCTGGATGGCATCGCTGGCAGCAGATTGCGCCGTTTCGGCATCCACGGCGGGTACGCCATGGGAGAAGTCCGTGCGGTCAAGGGTGGACAGCAGCTGACTGGGGAAAAACTCCTGCGGCAAACCGTAGAGATTGCCGGAGTACGTCGTTGTCAGCAGCGTACCGGTCAGCCCGTTCAGCTCCAGATAGACGATGCTCTGCCCGCTGGGGGCATTCGGCTGGCGGATGGCAATCTTCCAGAAGTCGCCGGACGCGCCCGCAAGGTACTCTGCCGCCAGCACGTCGGACGATGAACCGCCCTGAATGGCGAGCGCGGCGTCAATGGCTTCTTCGCGGTTCAGCGCTTCCGCCGGAACATCCGGGAAGCCATCGCGCCCGACGCTCAGGAACAGCTCATGCACCGTCTGCATTGACGAGTGATCCGCCCGCGAAAGCGCCAGAATGTACACACGCAGCTGCATGGGCGTCCATGTGCGCATGTCGTAGCCGAAAATGCGCCGGAAGCCGCGGGTCACTTCGTCCGCCGTGTGATTGCTGCCCGCGCCGCGTTCCCGCCGCATTCGGCAAATGCTGCCGTCCTCCGCGTTCACCGCGACTTCGTACGTTGTGCCGAACGCATCCAGCGCATCAAAATTTACGCAGTAATACGCTCCCTCACAGGTGCCGTCATAAACACCGGAAAGGAAGCGGATACCTACACGATAGAAATCAAGATTGGTGAAATCCGCCTGCGGGTCGTCATTGGTGCGGATGTAGGCAACTGCGCGGGCAAGGGCGTCCTGCGCGGTGATTTCGGTGGAGAGCGGTTCGCGCGTCATGCCCGGCAGAATCCCCTGATAGCCGATTCTTTCAAGCGTCTGGCTGAGCGCCACCTGCGCGCGGATATCCCACTGCCCCAGCGACGACCCCACAGGGCAGAGAATTTCCAGCAGCGTGGAGAGTGAACAGCCGCCGTCCTTTTCGACCTGCGTCATCAGCGCCGAAATCGCCTCTTCGTCCACTGAAAACTGCAAATCCGCCGCGCTGGCCAGAAGCTTTTTCACCTGTGCCGCCGTCAGGAAATCGCCCTGACGGGTGACGTCGGCAGTGAGCTGCGGGGAATCGTCCGACAAAATCCCGGTTTGCAGCAGGACACCCGCGCCCAGTACCAGCACAAGCAGCACCGCCGCGATGGCCTGCCAGCGAATCACGCGCGGACGCTGTTCATCCTGCGAAACGCGGCGCAGGACGGCATTCATCTGCGCATCGGTGACGTGCAGTCCGGCTAAATTCGTATCCAGCACCCGCTTGAGTTTATCAGACATAGCAGTCACCTCCTGTCAGCGAAAGTTTGAGCGCCTGTTCCGCTTTTTTGAGCCGCGTATGCACCGTCGACTTGCTGATGCCCAGTGCATCGGCGGTTTCCTGAAGGTTCATGTCCTGATAATAGTAGAGAATCAGCGGCTTTTTGAGGTCGTCGGGCAAGCGCAGGATGTCCAGCATCAATTCCCGATCCTCTGGCAGCACGGTCATCATGCCCTGCGGCAAGTCTTCCAACGCGTGCCGCATGTCGATGTGCCGAAACCACCGTTTCCGCTGATAATCGCGGCAGACATTGATGGCAATGCGCATCAGCCACGTTTTGACGCTCGCGCCGTTGCGCTGCTCGAAGGTGTCCATGGCGCGCCAAGCGCGGAGGAAGGTGTCCTGCATGGCATCCTCGGCTTCACGCGCGTCGGAAAGGATGACGAAGCATGTGCGCAGGATGGCGGTGCCGTAGGTGCGCATCCAGTCTTCCAAGCGGCGTTCATTGGGGGATTGCTGCTCCATGCTTTGCCCTCCTTTCATTTTCATGGTGATTTCAATGGATTAGACGCATAAAGCAGTGCGTTTTTCCAGGGGTAAGGAAAAATTGCGGAGAAAAATAATACGATTTTCCAATTCATTTGCGCTATTTGCTTGCGCCGCGCATTTTCATCCGGAAATAGTATAAGAAATTCTTATAGCCCCCTTCCTGAATTGATGTTTGTGTTTTGAAGAGAAGTATGGTATATTTTTCACAAAGTTGCGAAGAGCAACCAGAGTGTCTTCCCTGCACGGGGACATTCAAAAGGAAAGGGGTTTTTCATCATGAAGAAGCTGACGGCGCTGCTGCTCAGCCTGTGTATGGTGCTGACGATGGCCTGCGCGACGGCGCTGGCGGAGGTCAAGACAGCGAGTGCGACGGCGGAAGGGTTTGGCGGCGGAAACGTGACGGTCACGCTGAGCGTGGACGGCGACAAGCTGGTGAACGTGGAAATCGACGCGACATCGCAGACTGATTCCATCGGTGGAGCGGCGGCGAAGGTGCTGGCGGAGCAGATGCTGGCAAACAACTCCGTCGAGGTGGATGGCGTGACGGCGGCGACGGTGACATCCGACGCGGTGAAAGCGGCCGCGGCGGCTGCACTGGCGGAGCTGGGGCTGACGAACGCGGACTTGGCGAAGGTCGAGGCGGCGGAGAAGGAAACCTATACCGACCTGACCTGCGATGTGCTGGTCATTGGTACGGGCGCGGCTGGCGGAGCAGCGGCGATGGCGGCTGCGGAAGCCGGCGCAAAGGTCATTGCGATTGAAAAGCTGGCGACCATCGGCGGCACGTCCGCGATGGCGGGCGGCGGCATTGCGGCGCCGGAATCCTCCGAGCAGAAGAAGTACGGCATCGAGGATACCTGTGAAGCCTACGTCGATCTGTGGGTGGAATACAACCACAACGAGTATTTCCGCGAAGACAGCGGCATGGATGAAGACCGCATCCGCTTCGTGGTGGGTCAGGCGGCGGGTCTGATTGACTGGCTGGAGGAGAACGGCTTCGAGTTCGGCCGTCCGATGAGCTTCGACCTGATTGAGGGCGTGGATCGCTTCCACTATGCCTCCAACGGCAAGCCCACCGACCTGCTCTATGCGAAGAATCAGGAGCTGGGCGTGGAATACTGGCTGGAGACGAAGGCAACAGCGCTGCTGACCGACGAAAACGGCAACTGCATCGGCGCGACGGTCGAAAAGGACGGTCAGACCTTCAACATCTACGCCAAGGGCACGGTATTGGCGACTGGCGGCTTCGGCAACAATCAGGAAATGATGGAACGCTTCACGCCCGTTGACGCGGCGCAGGTGGCGTACTTCTACGGCTCCGCGGGTCAGACCGGCGAGGGAATCCTGATGGCGGAGGCCATCGGCGCGGCGGTCTATGAGAAGGGCGCGCGTCTGGGCATGTCCTACGTTGTGGGCGACGGCACGAACGCGGAGCTGATCTCTCTGGGCGGCCCGTGGAGTCAGGCGCCGATTGTGGACAACACGGGTGTCCGCTTCGTCAATGAATACTGCCATTCCCTGAATTATCCGAGCCTGATTTACCGTCATGCGGCGCCGTACTACTGCATCTACGGCTCTGACCGCGAGGACTATGCGGCGATTTTGGCGAACAACGTTGATGACCCGGCAGTGACCTCTGCGGACACGCTTGAAGAGCTGGCGGACAAGCTGGGCTTTGACAAGCAGGCGTTCCTTGACTGCATCGCGGTCTACAATGCGGCGAAGGAAACCGGCGTGGATGCGGCGTTCGGCGCGCGCGTGGATTTCATGAATTTCGCGACGGTTGGCCCGTTCTACGCGGTGCAGATTGCGCCTCAGTACACAGGCACGATTGGCGGCGTTGTGACGGACACCTCCGCGCAGGTGCTTCGTGCGGACGGCACGGTCATCGGTGGCTTGTACGCTGCGGGCGAAGCCTCCAACGGCGCGCTGTACGATCTGGTCTACATGTCCGGTTCGTCTTTCCTGAACGCGCTGTCGATGGGCCGCATTGCGGGTGAAAACGCGGCAAACCAGCAGTAACCGGTTGATAAAAATGGCACCAGACCGAAGCGGCAAATGCTGCGAAGGGCTGGTGCTTTTTTGAGTGCGGGGATGGGGTGATTCATTGTACTGCGGAACAAGTCAATGCTGGTAGGGGTCAAGGGGGCGATTAGAAAACACTTTGGTCGTCTCCGCTGGACTCCGCGCGATTGAGCTGGTTTCGCCACGCTGCTTTTTCCGCGTGTTTAGCCCTTCTTCATTTCCTCTATCATGCAGTCCCGAATCATCCGAATTGCCGGTGTCAGCCGTCTGCACACCAGCACCGACCGATGATGTCCAATATCCTCCGTCAGCGGAATCAGCTTCACGCCCTTGAAATAGGATGGTTTTCTCGCTGGAAAGAAGGAAATCCCCAGATTCAGCGAAACCATCAAAATTTGCATATCTGCCGAATCCGCATAAATAATCGATGGATGCGAAAATCCCAGATTCTGCGCCCAGTCGTGAATCGCGCCGCGCCCGCTGCGCGATTGGTCGGGGGCAAGCAGAATCAACGGATGCGCGCGTAAATCAGAAAGCGACACAACCGACTTTTCCGCTAATGGCGACGCTTCGGAAACGGCGGCAATCATCGGCACATCGTAGAGTACCTCCTGATAGGTGTTCCGCTGGTCGATTTCGCCGGGAAGCGTCAGCACCATGTCGCATTGCCCGCGGTAGAGGGCGTCGGACATGGCCGTCAGCGAGAGGTACAGCGGGTGAATCACCAAATTGGGCAGGTGCGGATGCAGGGAAAGGTACGCATCGACAATCAGTTCTTTTTCCAGCGGCCCGTTGTAGCCGATGTGGATGGCGCTCACACGGTGCGCATCGGCGAAAGCGTCCTGCAATTCAAGCTGAATCCCCATCAGGCGCTCGGCGTAGGGGAGAAACTGCTCACCTTGGTCGGTCAGCACCGCGCCAGTGGATAGGCGGTGGAACAGCGCGCAGCCCATTTCTTTTTCCAGCGACGCAATCTGCTGGCTGATGGCGGTCTGGGAGACGTACATGTTCTTCGCAGCGGCGGAAAAGCTGCCTTCGCGGACGACGGCGAGGAAATACGCGATTCGGTCGGTGTTCATGCGAAAAGACCTCCACTGGGGACAAAAAACTCCCTTCCGCGGTGCGCAGAAGGGAGCAAAGATGCGAGCGGTTAAGGGCGCTGACCCATGCCGCCTTCGAGGGTAATGGTTTCGCCGGACATGAATTTGAAGTCCGGGGAAGCCAGCTGGACGCACACATGGCCAATTTCTACCTCGGAATCGCCGTAGTGACCCATCGGGGGCATCTTGACATTCGCCTTGAACGCCTCGGGATATGCCTTCTGGAAGTTCTCCAGCTGCGTCGTCCATGCCAGCGGGCAGACGACGTTGACGTTGATACCGTCCTTGCCCCATTCGGTGGCGGCAACGCGGGTCAGGCCGCGAATGCCTTCTTTTGCCGCGGCATACGCGCACTGCCCATAGTTACCGAACAGGCCCGCGCCGGAGGCGAAGTTGATGACAGCACCCTTTGTTTCCTTCAGATAGGGGTAGCACGCCTTCATATAATAGAATGTGGCGTACAGACCGGAATACAGCGCGAGATTGAACTGCTCGGTGGTATGGTCAGCCAGCGGAACGCCGGATGCGGAAGCCTGCGCGTTGTTAATCAGCACGTCGATGCGGCCGAAGGTGTCAATCGCCTGTTTGACGACATTGTTCACAACAGCCTCGTTGTCCGCGCTGTCATTCACGTCCGCCTGCACGCACACCACCTTCACGCCATAGAGGCGTTCCAGTTCTTCCTTCGCGTCGGTCAGCTTCTTCACGTTGCGCCCCGTGATGACCAGATTCGCGCCTTCCTTGGCGTAAGCGGTCGCAATGCCGTAGCCAATCGAACCGCAGCGGCCGTTGCTGAGCTTCGCATAGCCCGCGCCGGTAATAATCGCTGTCTTTCCTGCCAGAAAACCCATTATATATTTCCTCCTTCATGGTGAAGGCTGAACAAGCAGCCTGTGCACTTATGGTATCACAGATGATGCGGAAAAGCAAGAGCGGACGGCACAAAATGGACAAAAATTGATGATTTTTTCACAATGTCGCCGGGCTCCAATCGGAAAAACGGAAAAGAAACAGCAAAAGTCCGATGAATTGTTTGACGCATCCCATTCATTGCACTATAATGGAGCCAGTAGCGTTCCGGGCGTACTGCGCGTCCGGCAAAGTGGGAGGAACGCGGAATGAAGGCAGAGAGCAAACGCTCGGTGCGCATCATGCTTCAGTGGCTGCTGAGCGCGGCGACGGTGCTGATGGCGGCGCTGCTGATTTGGCAGTGCGTGACCATCTATCATGAAGGCATCGCGCCGGAAAACATGGGCGAAAACGGGCTGCGGATTCACGATATTTACAGCCGGGAAATTGTCACGGCGCACTTCGCTTCGATTGCGTGGAGCGTGTGGGTCTTTCTGGCGCTGCTGGCGGTAAACATCATCGCCGGAAAGCCGGAACAGAAGGAATCGCTTCGCGCGCCGGTGGAGAATCAGCTGCTGATGCTGCGCGCGCGGACGGAGGAGACGGACGAAATCCGCAAAGTGAAGAAACAGCGTATCGGCGTATGGTGCGGCGCAGCGATTCTGTGCCTGATTTGCGGGGGCATGGCGGGGCGATTTCTGCTGGACTGGTCGAATTTTGCCTCGCGTGATTTGGAAGTCGTCGTGCGCCAGATGGTGATTGAAACGTTCCCGTGGATTGGGCTGGCGTTCATCTTCCTGATGGCGGCTGAGCAGTGGAATTTCCGCCTGTTGATGAAGGAATTGGAACTGCGCAGGAGCGCCCCGAAGCGCAAACCGGATGCAGCCGCTCCGGAAAAGACGACGGGCAGGAACGTCATCCGCGTGATCATCGCGGCGGCGGCGGTGGCGCTGATTGTGCTGGGTGTGATGAACGGCGGCATGTTCGATGTGCTGGTGAAGGCAATCAATATTTGTACGGAGTGTATCGGCCTTGGCTAAGAAATTTGCGGCATGGTGGAGCGCCCATAAGCCCACCACCCGGCGGCTCATACAGGTCTACGCCGCCCTGCTCTACAACGCCTATGTGAAGGGATTCATCAAGGGCGACATTTACACCGGCGGCATCAAGAACTTTTGCGTGCCGGGGTTCAACTGCTACTCCTGTCCGGGCGCGATTGGCGCATGTCCGCTGGGGGCGCTGCAAAACGCGCTGGCGTCCTCGGATAAGCGCGCGCCGTACTACGTTCTGGGCATTCTGATGCTCTACGGGCTGATTCTGGGGCGCACCATCTGCGGCTGGCTCTGTCCGCTGGGGCTGATTCAGGAATTGTTCTACAAAATTCCGACGCCGAAGGTGAAGAAGAGCCGCTTCACCCATGCGCTGTCGTATCTCAAATACGTCCTGCTGGCGGTGTTTGTGGTCATCATCCCGCTGGCGTACAGCTTGCAGCAGTATCCCGTGCCGGGCTTCTGCAAGTACATCTGTCCGGCAGGGACGTTCGAGGGCGCAATGGGCTTGCTGGCGAACCCGGTCAATGCGGGCAAGTTCTCCATCCTCAACATCCTCTTTACGCGCAAATTCGTCATCATGGTGGCGATTCTGCTGGCGTGCGTGTTCTTCTACCGCGCGTTCTGCCGCTTCCTCTGCCCGCTGGGGGCGATTTACGGGCTGTTCGCGCGTGTGTCGATTCTCGGCGTGAAGGTCGAGAAAAGCAAATGCACGAACTGCGGGCGCTGCGTGGCGCACTGCAAGATGGATATTCGGCATGTGGGCGACCATGAGTGCATCCACTGCGCATCGTGCGTGGACGTTTGCCCGACGAAAGCCATCAGCATGAGAATGGGCAAAATTACGCTGAAAGCGAACGAAGTGCAGCCGATGAAGCCGGAAGACAACAAAAAGCGCACGAACCGCCGCATTCGCGTGATGGCGGCGTGGACGGCGGCGCTGGTAGTGCTGGGCGTGGTGATGTGGCAGGTAAACAAGGCGGACACGGTGGAAGAACCGGTAAGTCAGCCCGCCGCGACGGAAACGATTGCACCCGAAGCCACGGAAGCGCCGGACGACGATACGCCCGTGGGCTACGAAGTCGGGATGAAGTGCCCGGACTTCACCGTACCGCTGTATGGCGAAGACGGCGGCGAATTTACGCTGTCGGCGCAGAAGGGAAAAGTGACGGTCATTAACTTCTGGGCGACATGGTGTACGCCGTGCGTGGCGGAGCTGCCGTATTTCGCGGAACTGTATGCGGAGTACGGCGACGAAATCTCGCTGGTGGCGATTCACTCGAACCTCGTGACGGACGATGTGGACAAGTTCCTCGCGAAGGAGAACCTCGACATGCCGTTCGCGCTGGACAAGACGGGCGCGGTGATTAAATCGCTGGGCGGCTCGACGCAGCTGCCGATGACGGTCATTGTCGATGCGGACGGGAAAATCGTGTACAACAAAGTCGGGTCGGTGACGCTGGATGTCCTCGAAGGGCTGGTAAAGCCGCTGCTGCCCGAAAAGGAAGACGACACGCCCGTGGGCTGTGAAGTCGGCATGAAGTGCCCTGATTTCACGGCTCCGCTGTACGGGGAAGAAGGCGGCGAATTTACGCTGTCGGCGCAGAAGGGGAAAGTGACGGTCATCAACTTCTGGGCGACATGGTGCACGCCGTGCGTGGCGGAATTGCCGTATTTCGCGGAGCTGTATGCGGAGTACGGCGACGAAATCTCGCTGGTGGCGATTCACTCGAACCTCGTGACGGACGATGTGGACAAGTTCCTCGCGAAGGAGAACCTCGACATGCCGTTCGCGCTGGACAAGACGGGCGCGGTGATTAAGTCGCTGGGCGGCTCGACGCAGCTGCCGATGACGGTGATTGTCAATGCGGACGGGAAAATTGTGTACAACAAGGTCGGGTCGGTGACGCTGACGGTGCTGGAAGGGCTTGTCGCGCCGCTGCTGGCGGAGTAACCAATCAATATGGGCAGGGGGATTCGTTCTTCCTGCTTTTTTCAATTGTAACAAATGCGTCGGAACGCTTGCGGAACAGCCTCTTTGCTGGTATCATGAAGGCAGAAATCACCATAGGAGGGAAAACGCATGAAGAAACTGTTGTGCGGGATACTGTGCCTGCTGATGCTGTTAGGCTGCGCGTCAGCGGAGGGGTATTGGTACGCCGCGAAAGGCGACAATGGCTTGTGGGGACACATCGACGAGATGGGGAACTGGGTGATTCCGCCGAAATTCGACAGTGCGGGCGACTTCCGGGGCAATTATGCGTGGATTCAGCAGGGCGACCGGGAGGGGTTCGCGAACCGCGATGGCGAAATTGTGCTGCTACTGGATGAGAATGTAGTGACAGACAGCGGCTATGATGGCTTCTGTTACGGTGGACGCGAAACGGGCATTTGGCTGCTATACAAGAAGGCGACGGGGAAAAACAGTCTCGGCACGGAATGGCTGGAAGGCTTCTTTGATGTGCAGAGCGGTGTTTACAGCGGCTTGAAGTGGCGGCAGGTGAGAATCTGGTGTTCGGATAGCCGACTGATTCCCGTGGCAGATGAAAACTGGAAGTGGGGCTATGTCAGCCGCGATACGGGCGAAATGGTGATTCCGGCGAAGTATGATTCGGACAACATGGGTTCCAATTTTTATGACGGGTATGCCGTTGTCACATTCTGGGACGATGATTACAACATTGTGCAGACGCTGCTGCTGGACGAAACGGGGAAGGAATATCCCCTGCCGGAGGGCATCAATGCGGCGAACTGCGATACCGTGATTAGCGGCGGGCTGTTTGAGGTGGTGGACGAGAACGGCTTATACGGCTACTGCAATACAAGCGGCGAAGTGGTGATTGAGCCGCAGTTTGCGTATACCTTCGAGTTTGCAGACGGCTATGCGGAGGTTGAATTGACCGACGGCACTTATGGTGTCATCGACCAAACGGGGAAAGTTGTGATGCGCACGACGGATACGCACTATGCAGACGTCCGGCATGGCTGCTATGTGCTGCCGACGGGCGAACACAGCTTCACGATGTACAGCGTGGCGGGCGAGGAGCTGTTCACCCTGCAAGGCGAAAATATCGTGCGGCTGTGGACGCCGGAGGAGAACGGCTTGTGCATGTACGTTGTGGAGAAGGGCAGACAGCGCCGCTGCGGTTGGGTGAACATGCAGGGCGAAATCATCAGCGAAGCGAAGTGGACATTCCCGGAATACGACCAGCCGGACGTGTATTTCCCGTCGGGCTTGCAGGCAGTGTACGATATAGACGGCACGAGGCTGGCAGGGTATCTCGACGAAAGCGGCGAACTGGCGATTCCGCTGCAATTCAGCTTTGTGACGCAATTTTACGGCGAATTAGCGTATGTGGGAATGGCGCAGGACGACGGCACGACCCGCTGCGGCTACATCAACCAGCAGGGCGAATGGGTGTACAGCTGGACGGAATAATCCTTCGGCGGCGGTGGAAAATGAACATCGCCGCTTCTTTTGTGCCTTGACATGGAATGTCCTCAATGGTATAATAAAGATGATATTGTCCATCTGTCTGCACGGCGCTGCGGGAAAAAGAGGCAGTGCCCGTTTGGAGGCGCGGAAAACACATGACGCAGGGGGATGAGCGCATGAAGGCTGCGAAAGCGTCGATTCGCCAGCGCCTGACCCACAGCAAACTGCCGATGCTGGTGCTGGTCGGCGTTGTTTTATTTGCGCTCATTTTCCTTGGGATGCGCTTTTTCACCCGCTATACGCGCGAAGAACTCTACCGCGAAAGCCAGAATCAGCTGACGGAAATTACGTCGCAAATGTATGAGAAGCTCTCCATCACGCTGGAACAGCAGTGGGATTTCCTGACTGTAATGGATAGGTCCGTAGCTTTCTACGCCCCGACGACACAGGAGGCACTCGTGCAGCTGCTTCAGGCGACACAGAATCAGCTGATGTCGCAGGACAGCGCCCTGCGATTCCTTGCGATTGACGAAAGCGGAAACCTGATTAACGCGGCGGGAGAGCGGATGCCCTGCGAATTTGCCGATACGCTTGGCATGACGGGGCGACAGTGTTTCCTTATTCGCGGCAAGGGCGGCGATGAAAATCAAATGGTCTTTTCCCTGCCCATCATGCAGCCGCTGAAGGTTGCGATGGGGGAAAAGAGCATCCGCATCACGCATCTGGTGCTGCTCAAGGGCATGAGCAGCCTGACGCCGTTCTTCCGCAGCAGCGCATTTCACACGCAGAACAGCACCTATGTCGTCATCAGCGACGGCGTGAAGATGTATTCCGACGCGGCGGATGAGAACATCAACTTTCTGGGACGGAACATTTATCCGGCGCTGCGGACGCTCCGCTACCCGCACGCGGGCAATTTTGATAACTGTCTGACAGAACTTGAAGCATCCGACAATCATTTTACCTGCACCGATGTGCTGGTGGACAAAACACAGTATTTCTTGTGCATGAAGCGCCTAACTGGATGCGACTGGACGATGCTGTTTCTTGTGCCGGGGGTGGAGGTCGCTGCCGGTGCGCGCGCAATGGTGGATTCGATTACGCTGATAGTCAACATTGCGTTCTTCGTCTTGCTGCTGCTGACGGTGGGGGCAATGTACTTTCTGTTGACGGCGATGCAGAACCGGGAGCGCTACGCCGTGGAGACGGAGAACGCGCAGGCGCTTGCACAGGCGAACGCGGAGCTGGATCGGGCACGTCAGGCGGCGGTGGATGCGCTGAAACTGGCGGAATCCGCCAACGTATCCAAGACGGCGTTCCTGACGAATATGAGCCATGACATCCGCACACCCATGAACGCTATCATCGGCTTGACGAACCTGATGCAGCACGACCTGAACAATCCGGAGAAGCTGCAGGCGTATATCGACAAGCTGCATACATCCAGCGAGCATCTGTTAGGGCTGATCAATGACGTGCTGGACATGTCCAAAATCGAGAGCGGCGCGGTGACGCTGCGCATGGATGAAGTCAATCTTGCTGAGCAGATTGAGCAGATTGAAGCCATCATTCGCCCGCAGACGCGCCAGCGCGGGCAGCACTTCATCGTCCGCGCGAGCCAGATCCACCATGAGAATTTCATCGGCGATGCGACCCGCCTGCGGCAGGTGCTGCTGAACATCCTGTCCAACGCGGTCAAGTACACCCAGCAGGGCGGCGAAATCAGCCTTGACGTGCGCGAGGTGTCCCGCAGCGGGCATTCGTATGTGAAATATGCCTTTGTGGTCAAGGACAACGGCATCGGCATGACGGAGGAGTTCCAGAAGCACCTGTTCGACGTGTTCACCCGCGCAGAGGATTCCGTGACGAACAAGGTGCAGGGTACCGGGCTGGGCATGGCGATAAGCAAGAGCATTGTGGACATGATGGGCGGCGTGATTAACGTCGAGAGTGCGCCGGGCGAAGGCAGCCGCTTCGAAGTGCTGCTGGAGTTCAAGGTGGACGCACAAGCGGATGACCGCGCGCACACGGTGAAGGACTGCCATCTGCTGCTGGTCGGCTATGCGCCGGGGCGCGTGGCGGACGTGCAGGATGCGCTGGAACACACACCCGTGACGGCGGAGGCGGTCGAGCGGCCTGAAGACGCGGTGAGCATTCTGCGGCAGGAGGATGTGGACGTAGTGCTTTTGTCCTGCCAGTACCGCGCGCCGGAAGTGCTGCGCCCTCTGGTTCGCCAGATGCGCGAGGCCGCCGGGAAGCCGATTTTCGTATTCTGTATGCAGGCGGGACAGCGCGAGGAAGTGCTGGATATCATCAGCGCCTGTGGGCTGGACGGCTTTGTGCCGCTGCCGTTCTTCCTCTCCAATCTGGAGAACGAGATGGCGAAACTGCGTACGGAATTCGGCAATATCGGGAACGTGGACGGCACATCGGTGCTGAACGGGGTGCGGCTGCTCTGCGCGGAGGACAATCCGCTGAATGCGGAAATTCTGGAGGAGCTGCTGCACATGCAGGGCGCGACCTGCACGATTTACAGCGACGGCAAGCAGCTGGTGGAGGCGTTCGACCACGTCCGCCCCAGCGACTACGACGTTATCCTGATGGACGTGCAGATGCCCGTGATGAACGGCTACGAAGCGACGCGCGCCCTCCGCGCCAGCGACAACCCCGTCGGCCGGACGATTCCGATTATCGCCATGACCGCGAACGCCTTTGCGGACGACATTCAGCAGAGTTTGGATGCAGGCATGGACATGCACCTCTCCAAGCCGATTGATATTGCGGTGCTGGAAAAGACGCTGAGCCTCTTCCGCACGGACAAGAAGAACCATGGGCGTGCGGTGTTTAAGCGGAGGGTGATGGAGATGGAGAAGTAAGGGGGAAAGCCTTTTGCTATCTCTATAATGGTTTTCGCTGCGATGTTGAGGATGCAATTCTCCTTGCAACGATAAAAACCAACAACGGTAGTGTGAACCGAGGGGGTCAAGGGGGCGATCGGAAAGCCCCCTTGTCGCGCCCGCAGGCGCGATTCCCCCTGCAACGAGAAAAATCAAGAAACATGGAAGTGCAGTGCGAAGGGGCGTCGGGGGCGACCGCAAAGTCCCCGACTCGCCTCCGCAGAGGCGAAACCTCTTGCAACAAAAAAGACCAGCATCGGGAAAACAAATCGTTTCCCATACTGGTCGGTTGCGCCCATCTGGCGCGACAATATGTGAGTGGTCGAATGTGCAGCTTGAGAGCGCTCCTGCGGGAGCGCAAAGTTACTGGCAGGGACGCTTCGCTACCTGCGCCTTTGTTGGGCGCGTTTTGCATACTGGTCGCCCGCGGAACGGTTGGGGCGTTGCCCCAAACCCCACAAGGGACGCTGTCCCTTGACCCTGCAAGGGGGAATCCCCCCTTGACCTCTCTGCGCGATTGAATTGGTTGCTTTTCCTTACTTCTTCCGCGTGTTGCTCTGATTTCTATCCATCCCTAACCGAAAAACCGCGCGGTCTGCGTTTTGCCACAGACCGCGCGGTTCATTTTATACCATCACCAGCGCATATAAAGTTCGCCATTCTCGTTCACGTCGATGGTCAGCGTATCGCCCGGCTTCACATCCGCGGCAATAATATGCTTTGCTACCAGCGTCTCAATCTTCGACTGAATGAACCGCTTCAGCGGACGCGCACCGTAGACCGGGTCAAAGCCCTGATCAATCACGGCATTCATCGCCGCGTCCGTCAGCTCCACCTTCAGCTGACGATCTGCCAGACGTTTGTTCAGGCTGTCCAGCATCAGCAGCACAATCTTGCTGATCTGCTCCTTCGTCAGCGGCTTGTAGTACACAATCTCGTCAATACGGTTCAGGAACTCCGGACGGAAATGCGTCTTCAGCAGCGCATCGACCTGCGCGCGCGCTTCGGGCGTAATGTCGTCGTTCGCGATGCCGTTCAGGATGTACTCGCTGCCGAGGTTGCTCGTCATAATGAGGATGGTGTTCTTGAAGTCCACCGTGCGCCCCTGACTGTCGGTGATTCGGCCGTCGTCGAGCACTTGCAGCAGGACATTGAACACATCCGGGTGCGCCTTCTCCACTTCGTCGAACAGCACGACGGAGTACGGATGGCGGCGGACGGCTTCGGTCAGCTGACCGCCCTCGTCATAGCCGACATATCCGGGAGGTGCGCCAATCAGACGCGATACGCTGAATTTCTCCATGTATTCGCTCATGTCGATACGCACCATGTTCTTCTCGTCGTCAAACAGCGCCTGCGCAAGGGCTTTTGCCAGCTCGGTCTTGCCGACGCCGGTCGGGCCGAGGAACAGGAAGCTGCCCAGCGGACGGTTCGGTCTTGGATGCCCGCACGGGAGCGCAGGATGGCTTCGCTCACGCGCTTGACAGCTTCATCCTGCCCAATGACGCGCTGATGCAGCGTGTCCTCAAGGTGGAGCAGCTTCTCGCGCTCGCCCTCCATCAGCTTCGCGACCGGGATGCCCGTCCAGCGGCCGACGATTCGGGCGATTTCCTCCTCCGTCACCTTGTCGCGCAGCAGGCTGTCCTCGCCCTTGGACTTCTCGGCGATGGCTTCTTCCGCCGCCAGTTCCTTCTTGAGCTTCGGCAGCTCGCCGTACTTCAGTTCTGCCGCCTTGTTCAGGTCATACTGACGCTCGGCGCGTTCCATTTCGGCGTTCACGCGCTCGATTTCCTCGCGCAGCTTGTTCACCTTCGTGATGGCGTTCTTTTCGCTTTCCCACTTCGCCTTCATTTGGTTGAACTCGTCGCGCTGCTCCGCCAGCTCCTTCTGAACTTCTGCCAGACGCGCCTTGGTCAGCTCGTCGTCGTCCTTCTTCAGCGCCGCTTCCTCAATTTCCAGCTGCATGATGTGGCGGTTGATGTCGTCCATTTCTGTCGGCATGGAGTCGATTTCGGTACGAATCATAGCACACGCTTCATCCACAAGGTCAATCGCCTTGTCGGGCAGGAAGCGGTCGGTGATATAGCGGTTGGAGAGCGTTGCGGCGGCAATCAAGGCGTTGTCCTGAATTTTCACGCCGTGGAACACTTCGTAGCGCTCCTTCAGGCCGCGCAGGATGGCAATCGTGTCCTCAACGGACGGCTCGCCCACCATGACCGGCTGGAAACGGCGCTCCAAAGCGGCGTCCTTCTCGATATACTGGCGGTATTCATTCAGCGTCGTCGCACCGATGCAGTGCAGCTCGCCGCGCGCCAGCATCGGCTTCAAGAGGTTGCCAGCGTCCATTGCGCCGTCCGCCTTGCCTGCGCCGACAATCGTGTGCAGCTCATCAATGAACAGCAGGATGCGCCCTTCGCTGCGCTTGATTTCCGCAAGCACCGCCTTCAAGCGCTCCTCGAACTCGCCGCGGAACTTCGCGCCGGCAATCAGGCTGCCCATATCCAGCGAGAAAATCGTCTTGTCCTTCAGCGAATCCGGCACGTCGCCGCGCACGATTCGCTGCGCCAGCCCTTCGGCGATAGCGGTCTTGCCGACGCCCGGTTCGCCAATCAGCACCGGGTTATTCTTCGTCTTACGGCTCAAAATACGGATGACGTTGCGGATTTCGCTGTCACGGCCGATAACCGGGTCGAGCTTGTGCTGCCGCGCCATCTCCACAAGGTCAGAGCCGTACTTCTTCAGCGCGTCATACGTTTCCTCCGGGTTGTCGGTGGTCACGCGGGTTGCGCCGCGGACGGCGGAAAGCTCCTTCAGGAACTTCTTCTCGTCGTAGCCCATGCGGGTCAGGATTTCTTTGACGTGGGCGTTCGGCTTCGACGCGATACCGAGGAAAACATGCTCAACGGAGAGGTACTCGTCCTTCATCTGCTTGGCGCGGTTTTCCGCCTCCAGCAGGGCTTTCTCGAAGTCCGGGGAAATATAAACCTTGTCTGCCTCGCGGCCGGGGCCAGACACACGCGGAATCCGGGACAGCGCATCATTCAGCGCCGCACGGAAAGCATCCACGCTGATGCCGCACCGGGTCAGCAGCTGCGGGATGAGCGCCTTCGCATCTTCCGTCAGGGAGAGCAGCATATGCTCCTCATCCACCTGCATGTGCTGATATTCCACCGCGATTTGTTGGGCGCGCTGGAGAGCTTCCATCGTTTTCTGGGTGAACTGGTTCGTGTTCATAACCAAACCTCCTTCCGAGGGTTTGACTTTCTTTGACTTTCGTCAGACTCTATTGTATTCATTTTCTCCCGTTTGTCAAGAGGTTTTTTTGAAAACTTTTTGTGAACATGTGAGAGCGTCGTTCTGTGTGATAATAGAATAGGGCAGATACTTCTGCTTAAGCCGTTTGCGATTACAAACCGCAAAAATGCATGATTTTCGAAAGCTTTGCGATAGTAATCCGAAAAAAATCCAAATTTCTCACATTTGACACGCCCCCCTTCAATGCGCTATAATCATCTCCGAAACCATCTTGCAGGAGGTCAACCCATGATTCGACGGGCGACGGAGGCGGATCTGCCGGAAATGCGGCGCGTGTTTGATGCCGCGCGCGCGTATATGGCAGCGCAGGGCAATCCGAACCAGTGGGAGCCGGGATATCCGACGGACGAAGTGCTTCGCGGCGATATGGCGCGCGGCGGACTGCATGTGCTGGCGGATGATACGGGGATTTATGGCGCGTTCGCGTTCCTGACCGGGGATGACCCGACGTATGCGGAGATTGACGGCGCGTGGCTGTCTGACCGCCCATATGCGACGATTCATCGCGTTGCGTCGGACGGGACACATCGGGGCGTGTTTGCCGAGGTGATGGCGTTTGCGATGGCGATGCAGCCGCACTTGCGAATTGATACCCATGCGCAGAATCTTCCGATGCAGCGCCAGATTGAGCGGTTCGGGTTTCGGTACTGCGGCGTGATTCAGTGCCGGAATGGGGCGCGGATGGCGTTTGAGCGTCTACCGGAAAAAAAGTGATTTTGCACTGCGCAGAAAAAACTGCCTGAAGGTGTATATTGCTCATTGAGACTTTCATGCCGGAAGAAGCTCGGAAAGCTAACACTCGAATTTATCGGCGGCTTTTTTTCTTGCGGGAACAATATAAAACAGCAAGCTGAGTGAAAAGGTTCGGCTTGCTGTTTTTCAACCTCCATAAATGCCAGGCTGCATAAAAAGGGCAGGACATAGGAGTGTTTAAAGAAATCGGAAAGCCCTATAGGGGATTGACCCTCTTTTTTACCCCAGCAAGTCCTTTAACCAGCCGATTGCCTCGGTTTCCTTGTGCACATCCGCGCGCAGTTTCTTCTTCTCCATGTCAATTGCATCCCGATACACCCGAATTTCCTTCGCAAAATCCCCGCCTATCTCCGCACGCCGCTGATACACGCTCCTTGACGCTTCCTCAACTTCCGCCTTATCAAAGTTAATATTTGTCCCAAAGTACAAATTATCCTGATTTCCCGCGCCCCAGTTCATATCATTCAGCGTATCAATCACCGCGGGCGAGAAATAAATGGAGTAGCTTTCCAGACAGTTATTAACCGTCGCAACATATTGGTCAACAGCCGTTGCCGGGTCGTGGCGCACCAAGCAGTCAATGATGTGCTGGCACAGGGCAATGGTTTCCTGCGGGGCCTGATGCGGCACAATCGGGCGCTCGTACATCAAGCCTAAGAGGTACTTCTGGCAGTAACGGAAGGCGTTCAGCACCTTGCGAATCAGTGGGCGGCCCGCCTGACGCAGGCGAGCCATTTCGACGATATCACCGGCTTCATCCGCGGCAAGATAGCGCGCGTTCAGGGTGTCGATGCGCGTTTTCAACGCCTGTGCGGGCGGCAGAAGGGATTCGACAACGCTGCGGTACAAAGCAGCATCCGCGCCGGACTGTGCGAAGATGTCCGCATCCAGCGCATCTTTCAGGCGTGTATATTGCGCGGTGAAATCCAGCTGCAAGGCGGGCATCTGGTCGATGTAAATCGCCAGTGCGCCGTAATAGCGCAGGTTGAACGCCATCACCGCGTCGTTGTAGGTATCGGGCGTGTCGTACTGCGTATGGTAATAGTCGATGTAGAACGGGTGAACGTGTTCCATGTCCTTTTGCAGCAGGAAGCCGTTGACCGTGGATGGAACGCCTGCCGCGTAGTAGGAGAAATCATCGGAATAGGTATAGGTCTGATAGCCTTCGGTCAGCACGCCATCCGGGAAGCAGCCCTGCGGTTTGGGCGCGTAGGGATAGCGCGTGGTGAAGTCGCGCAGGAGCGAGAACATTTCCGGCGCGGAATAGGTTGTGGTGTACGTCGCGAACTCATACGCGGGCAGCTCGAAATTCAGGAATGCCAGCGTTTTGCCGACCCACTCCGGGTGCAGGGTGTTAATCATTTCCCACGCGCCGACCGTCCAGTCGAACTGCGTGTAGCTCGATCCCCATTCCTCTGCGCCGTGCAGGCAGAACACGATGTCATTTTCCGGCTCGAAACCGCTATCCAGCATGGCTTTTGCGGCGGCCAGCACCAGCCCGACGGCACAGCAGTCATCCTGAAAGCCCCAGAAGTGCGTGTCATAGTGACCGCCGAGGAGAATCTGGAATTCGGAGGACTTGCCGCGGATGCGCCCGGTGACGTTGTAGGTTGTCCCCTTGCCGATTTCAACGGTGTTATCCACCTTCAGTGTCCCCAGTACAGTGCCGTGCGGCAATTGCGCGCGGATTTCACGGCTTGCGCGAACGCCGATGGAGCAGGTTGGGATGCTCGTCGGGCCGCAGATATCCTGACTGTTCAGCGCGTCGTCTGCGACCTGCCCGAAACCGCCGACGTTCGCCGCGAGAATCGCAGCCGCGCCCTGATGCTCCGCTTCCAGCATGGGGTAGGTAATCCACCAGTCGGCGCGCTGGTCAATATCCACCAGCACGATTTTGCCCTTGACATCTACCCCCTCATAGTCATACATTGTGCCGCGCCCCACATAGACAATCGGGGCGGTGATGCCTTCGGGGACGGTGGATGCCGTGGCGTAGGTATAAACAGGGTATTCCGTGCCGTTCACGGTGAAGGATGCGCCATTGAACTGCCACTTATCGCACTTCGCCGCCGCCTTTTCGACGTCGGACAGCCCAATGCGGCGCATTTCGTCCGCGAGATAATCCGCCGCGGCGTGTTCCGCGTCGCTGCCTGCCTGACGACCGCCGTAGGTGGCGTTATTATGGAGATGGAAGTCAGTGGCGAGGCGGTGCGCGATGGAATAGGCGTACTGAGAATTGGCGGCGCTGCTGAACGCGTCATGGAGGGACTGCAAAGAGCGTCGCTGATGCGCGGCGGGGGCTTCGTCGGCGCGGGCGCACGAGGGCAGCAGCAGGATGCAGACAAACAGGATGAGCAGGAAAATGAACATCGTAAATCCCTCCTAAAGCAATGAAATCGCAGGGGTTTCGCGCCTGCGGGCGCGACAAGGGGGCAATGAAAACAGACAAGTTTGCGGTCGCCCCCTTGACCCCTTCGCATTCCCTCCCATGTTCCTGTGCAGTAGTGTTTATGGGGGAACGAAGGGGTACACAAACTGAATCAAAGAAACAATAAAAATCTACTATGCAAGAGGGCACCGAAGCAGTCCAGAGGGCGATCGGAAAGCCCTCTGGTCACCTCTGCAGAGGCGAAACCCTGCATAAACACGCGAGAACAGTAAGTAGATGCAACTAACTCAATCGCGCGAAAGGGTCAAGGGAGGAACTCCCTTGTATGAAATGCGACTGCCAGCGCAGCCGCATGATACGTTGGTCAGATGTAGTCGGAAATGTAGGGGGCTTCATGCAGCAGCGCGTGGTCAAGACGGGCAATCGCTTCGTCAGAGCCTGTGATGCGCCCAATGCGCGCTAACTTCGCGGCGGTCTTGTAGCCGATAAGCAGGGTCGAGAGCGTCGCGATGCTCATGCGCAGCTCGTAATCCGGGTCGCGGTCGGTCAGCGTGCAGTTCCCGCCCTCGAACCAGACGCGGAACGGGCGGTTGTTCCACGGCAGGAAGGCATCATCAATATCCAAATCGAAGCAGACGCCCTTTTCCTCCGGCGAACAGTGGTAGAGGTGCAGGAACTCTTCCACATCGACGATGCGCCCCATGATGTACGGGCGAATCATCTCGCGGATATCGCCGTCATCCATCTCAAAGGCAATCGGCTCGTTGAAGTAGGAATTGCCGCGCACCTCGTCAATCATCGAGTCGTGCGCACGGATGTATTCCCACAAGCCTTCATGCGCCTCACGGTTGATGTAAATCATTTCCTTGATGTGCATGATATCATCCTTGATGAGGTAGACCATGTAGCCCATCGGGGTAGCGTGCTGGTCGTAGTAGACGGCGACGACGGTGTCATCCTCGTCCCAGCGCCAGTATTCCTCCCACGCCAGCGAGTTGCGGAACAGGCACCCGTGGGTGCTGCTGGCAAAGCGCGTGTGGAGGTTCATAAAATCCTTGTTCTCCCAGTTGACGCGGCGGACATAGCCGGGCGCTTTTGCCTTGGACGGAATCTGCCTGTCCTTGACGGTGAAGGAGATTTTGTTGGAGATGATTTCCCAGCCGAAGCGGCGGTAGAGCGGGATGGAGTAAGGGAACAGCATCCCGAAGGGCTGTTTGCGCTCCCGCATGTGTACCAGCGCCTGGTACATCAGGCGCTTCATGATGCCGCGCCCGGTGTATTCCGGGTAGGTGCAGACGCTGGTGACGAACCCGATGGGGTACACCGAGTCGTAGATATTCGCCTTCAAGGGGTAGACGGCAATCTGCGAAATGAGGGTTTCGCGGTCAAAACAGCCCAGCACGTCCGCGCGCTTGAGCACGGGGCACTTGGACTGCTTGATTTCCTCGTCCTTCCAACCGGTGTCGAACAGTTCCTGCTCCGTCACCTGAAAGGCATAACGAAGCAGGGCGTTGTACTGGTCAAGGTCGTCGGTCGTCAGCGGTCGTATCTGATAGCCCTGCGGCAAATCCATGCTTTGTTCCATGTAGGGAAACACCTCCTGCGTTACACTGAAATTGTAACGCGAAACGCCGGTGAAGTCAAGGGGAAAAGCGCTGCCGGACTTTTTCAAAATGCGAAGGTTGCACAAATGCGCTTCCTATGCTATAATAAAATGTCCACGGAATGTTCATTAGCGGACATTCCGCGTTCAGACACTTTGCGAATATACCGGGGCGCGCAGGCTGCTCCGTTTTGAAACATTGCAGCAGGAGGTGAGCCGGCACTATGCCGGATACCATGTTCATGAAAGAACGAATGCTCATCACGGGCGGTCACGCGCTTCAGGGAACGGTACACATCAGCGGCGGTAAAAACACGGCGGTGGCGGTCATTCCCGCAACGCTGCTGTGCGACGAACCCTGCACCATTGAGAATCTGCCGGATATTTCGGATGTTCATGCGCTGGTGGATATTCTTTGCAGCCTTGGCGCGAAGGTGAATTACGAGCCGAACCGCTTCATGACCGTTGACCCGCGCCCGGCGGAAGGCTGGCAGGTCTCCTACCGTGATTCGCAGCGCCTGCGCGCAAGCTACTACCTGCTGGGTGCGCTGCTGGGGCGGCGTGGTCAGGCGGAGGTATACCAGCCCGGCGGATGCGAAATCGGGTCGCGCCCGATTGACCAGCACCTCAAGGGCTTCCGGATGCTGGGCGCAAATGTAGAACAGATGGGCGGGCGCATCAAGGCGAAAGCGGACGTGCTGACGGGCACGGACGTTGTTTTTGACTGCGTATCTGTCGGCGCGACGATTAACGTGATGCTCGCTGCTGCCAAGGCACACGGCACGACCATTATCTACAATGCCGCCAAGGAGCCGCATGTCGTGGATTTGGCGAACTTCCTGAACTCGATGGGCGCGCGCGTCAAGGGCGCGGGCACGGATGTTATCCGCATCTTCGGGCGCGATTATCTCCACGGCGCAAACTACACCGTCATCCCTGACCAGATTGAGACGGGCACGCTGATGATTGCGGCGGCGGCGACGCACGGCGATGTGGAACTGACAGGCTGCATTCCGACGCATATGGAAGCGCTGTCGGCGAAGCTGCTGGAAATGGGCGCGCGCGTGACGGAATCCGACGATACCCTGCGTGTGCGCGGAACGCTGTGCGGCTACCGCGGCGTGAACATCAAGACGCAGGTGTATCCGGGCTTCCCGACTGACCTGCAGCAGCCGATGAGTACGCTGCTGACGACAGCGATGGGGCAGTCCATCGTCCGCGAAACTATCTTTGAATCGCGGCTGAAACATCTGACCGAAATTGGGCATATGGGCGCACACGTTCAATTCGTGGACAACGCGACGGCGATTATCGAGGGCGTGCCGGAGCTGTACGGCGCACCGGTAACAGCCACCGACCTGCGCGCGGGGGCGGCGCTGGTGATTGCGGGCTTGATGGCGCGCGGCGTGACGGAAATCTACGAGCCGGAGTACATCGACCGCGGCTATGAGCATCTGGAAGACAAGCTGTGCTCGCTGGGCGCGGAAATCCGGCGCGAGAAGTTCGAGTGACGGGGTTCCGAAGGATGACCATGAACCGTTCAAAATTCATGGCTTCGGATATTGATATATGCTAGGCAGCATCACATCCCTTGCTGTTGGATGCGCTGACTGCGACGGCTCCATGAATCAGGCGCTTGGCTGCTGATTCCGTGGGACAACCTGCGTGCCTTCAAGTAAATTAGGATAGCAAAACAGCCGCAGAGCAAACAGGAGGTGTTGGCGATGCGGAATCCATTTGGCGTATTGGGGTTGGAAGCGTCTGCCGACGCGGATCAGGTGCGCGCAGCATATCGCAAATTGGTAAAAACTTGCCATCCCGATAAATTTCAGGACGAAACGGAACGAAAAGCCGCGCAGGAAAAGATGATTACGCTGAATCTGGCGTATGAGGAAGCGATGAAGCTCGCGGTCAACCGGACGACGGCATCCGCTGCTTTCAACCGCGAACTTGACCAGCAGGATGCGCTGACACTGGCGGCAAAGATGCTCCGGCAGGATAATCCTGAAGCGGCATTGCGGCAGCTCCTGCGCGCATCCACCCGCGACAGCGCATGGTACGCCATGCAGGGAAAAGTCCTGATGGCGCTGGAACAGTATGAATCAGCACACCAGTCCTACCGCGAGGCGATTCGCCGCGAGCCGAACAACAACCTGTACCGGCAGGGGGGCGCTGGACGCGGCGGTGGCGCTGAAAAAGTCGCGGACACCGTGGGGGCGCATTCAGAAGCTGATTCGCCGCTGGAAAAAGGAACACGGAGGGGAAAAAAGATGAAGGCTGCTGTCGCTGCTGCTATGCGCGGTACTGGCGCTGTTCTGCGCGACGACCGCACAGGCGGCTGGCGTGTCCATCACACTTACGGCATCGGAATACGCGCTGCATTATGCCTTTGATGCGGGCGCGCAAGACCCGTTCGTCATCCTCGAATACGCAACGCCTGCCGAAAAAGGCTGGATGATGCTGTACAGCGAGGACGGGCGCTTTGAAGGGGATATCGCCCTTGCATACTCTGGCGCGGGCGGCAAAACGAGTGTTGCGCTGACCTCGGCGCGCACGACGGGCAGCATCGGCAAAGCATCGACGACGCTTCCGAAGGCTGCGGATTATCAGAAGCCGACGGGGAAGAGCAACGCGAAAGTGACGGATTTCGTGCTGACGGAAACGCCGGAAGGCTTCCACTACGCGTTCAACGCCGCCGGGACGGACTACATGCTCCTCTACTGGCGAAGCAAGGAACAGACCGTCACCCAGCCGGTTTACCCGGACGAAACGGGCATTACGAGGGCGACGTTATCAGTGAATTGACCTTCGCGCGGACGCAGTTCACTGTGCAGGTGAAAAGCGGATCGGGCAGCATGAAGAAAGAAGCGACCGTGCGCAAGGGCTATCAGGCGCCGGAAGCGCCGCAGCGGCAGGAGGGGCGCTTGAGCGGCGTGACCGTCTGCATTGACGCGGGACATCAGGAAAACGGGCGCTTCGTCAATGAGCCGATTGGGCCGGGGCTGACTGGTTCGACCAGCGGCAAGGGCGGCATGGCGCAGGGAACCAAGACGAATCGCCGCGAGAGCATTGTTTGCCTGGAAATTGGGATGCTCCTGCGCGACGAGCTGCTTCGGCAGGGCGCGAACGTCATCATGACGCGCGAAGATCAGACGACGTTCCACACGAACATCGAACGCTGTGAAATCGCGGAAGCGGGCGGCGCGCAGATTATGCTCCGCCTGCACTGCAACAACTCCAGCAACCGCAGCAAGCGCGGCATACAGGTTTACGGCCCGCTGAACAGTGACTATGCCAAAGCGGTTGCGGATGCGGACACCTACCGCGAAATGGGGCAGAAGCTGCTGGACGCGATGAAAACGCGTGTCGGGATGACGCTGGCGAACTCCACGGGCATGGTGCGGCTGAACGACAACTATGTCGGCAACAACTGGGCGAAGATGATGTGCTTCCTTGTGGAGATGGGGTATTTATCGAATCCGGCGGAGGAATATCTGCTGGTGACGCCGGTGTATCAGCAATGGCTGGCGGAAGGCATGGTGGACGGGGTGTATGAGATTGCGGTCGCCCGCGGGTGGGTGCAAGCGCAGTAAGGAGGGAATTTCGCCTCTGCGGAGGCGACAAGGGGGCAATGAAAACAGACGAATGTCTGCGGTCGCCCCCTTGACCCCTTCGCCGGTCGCCCTCTGGATGTTAGTATATGGAAGCGCTGCTTAGGAGAACGAAAGGCACACTAACTATATAACAGCTACGATAAAAACCAACAAACATCAGTGGGGATGCGAAGCAGTCCAGAGGGCGACCGCAAAGCCCTCTGGTCGCTCCCGCAGGAGCGAAATCCTGCATAAACACGCGGACACAGCATGAGTGTGTCACCAACCGAATCGCGCGGAAGGGTCAAGGGAGAAACTCCCTTGTGGAAAGGAAACGTATGAAACGGAAACTGCTGCTGATGCTGCTGTGCGCGGCGCTGGGATTGGGCGCGGCGCAGGCGGAGGTGTACCGGGTGGAGAGTGAAGCGGATGTGCCGGCGGATTGGGCGGAGAAGGATACGCTGCGCCTGACCTGCATTGACACGAACCGCTCAGACGCGATGGTGCTGCAATCCGGCGGGGAAGCCATGATGGTGGACAGCGGCGAAGGGCGCTATCGCAAGCGCGTGTATGCGACGCTGGATGGATATGGCATCACGGAACTGAAGTATCTGCTCAACACGCACTGCGACGATGACCACCTGCACGGCTTCATCTACCTTATGTATTCCGATTTGTATCAGGTGGATGCGTTCCTGTCGCCCAACACCACGACGTATGTGGACGAAGAGGGCTACCATCAGCAGGCGGTCAAAGCGACGGGGACGAAGAACATCCCCTATGTGCAGATTGGCGACGGCGACGAATTGACGCTGGGCAACGCGAAGCTGACGATTTTCCGCTGCCCCCTGCCGACGGGGCAGAACAACCGCAGTGCCGCCTACATGGTGCAGTTCGGGGATTCGCGGGCGTTCCTGACCGGCGATATTGACAACGAGACGATGCAGTGGTACGCCGCGACATATGGCGAAAAACTCCGCTGCGATATCCTCAAAGCGCCTCATCACGGGCTGGCGACGATTCCGGACAGCTTCGTGGAGCAGACACAGCCGCAGGTGCTGTTCGTCCCCAACCGCTCCGCCCTCAGCACGAAGGTGACGGCAGGCTGGGTGAAGAACCACATGCCGGGCGCGGCACTCTACTTCTCCGGCGACGGGACGGTTACGATGCTGACCGACGGCACGGACTGGTATATCTGGCAAGAAGCGAATTACGTCGACCCGCAATAAGGAGGGGCTGCTAATGAAACGCATGATGCGTCTGCTGTCGCTGGTGCTGTGCCTGATGCTGGTGCAGCAGACGGCGTTTGCCGCGATTCCGGAGGATTACGTTGTCCGACACGGCGACCGCGAATCAAAAAAAATCGCGATCACGGTGGATGACGGCTGGAACATGGATGCTGTGTATAAAATCCACGAATTGAGCATTGAACTTGATTTCCCGGTGACGTGGTTTATCGTCGGCAAGCTGTTCTGCGCGGAAGACCGTGAACTGTGGGAAGACGCGCTGGCACACGGCGATGAGTTCGGCAGTCATACATGGAAGCACGCGCAATTGCTGGAATACTCCGAGTCCAGTGCGGATGCGCAGGTGCGTCTGTCGCAGGAGCGCGTGGACGAGGTGCTGGGCTACCACTATCCGCTGCGGCTGCTGCGCCCGCCGTTCGGGCACTACATGAACTCCGAGAAGAACTTCCTGCCGATTTTCTATGCGCACGGCGTGGAGAAGGTCGTCCTGTGGGATGTGGCGCAGACCGAACCTTATCAGGCGTTCCGTGACACCCAGAACGGCTCGATTCTGCTCTATCACGCGCGAATGGCGGACTATGAGTGCCTGAAAACGCTGATTCCCATGCTGCGCGACGCGGGATTCGAGTTCGTGACGGTTTCTGATTTGCTGGGGCTTGAACCGCTGGTGCTGGACAAGCCCGACGATGCGGAAGCGACCGATGCGCCCGAAGCGACAAAGCCCCCGGAAACGACGAAAGCGCCGGCAGTGACGAAAGCCCCGATGCCGACGAATCCGCCGAAGCCGACGGAAGCGCCGAATCCGACGGACGTGCCGGAGCCAACGGAAGCCCCGGAGCCAACGGAAGCCCCGGAGCCAACGGAAGCCCCGAAGCCAACGGATGTGCCGAATCCGACGGATGTGCCGGAGCCAACGGAAGCCCCGAAGCCAACGGAAGCGCCGGAAGCAACGGACGTGCCGAAGCCGACGGAAGCGCCGGAAGCGACGGACGTGCCGAAGCCGACGGATGTGCCGGAAGTGACGGAAGTGCCGGAAGCGACGGAAGTGCCGAAGCCGACGGATGTGCCGGAAGTAACGAATTCGCCGGAAGTAACGGAATAAGCAAACAGCTCCCTGATGGCAGCAAAAATCTGCTTCATTGGGGAGCTGAATTTTTGTCCAAAAACGGAAATTTGTACATTTGTCGTATTATACAAAAACGGGTCGGGGGAAAATGCTTCCCTTGACCCGTATTCGGTTACTTATCCGCCGGACGGTGCGTTGCTTCCCAATTGTCATAGTCATCCAGGAAACTGTATTCCTTTTCGCCGATTTTCCAGCCCGGCATGGTGTCCAGACTGACGGCGTGAATCGCGCTGAACACGTTCTTCTCTACATCGGGGTTCGTCTCCCGAAGCGTTTTCAGCAGCTGCTTGATTTCCGCGCGCTTCGAGTTGCCGATGCCATCGCCGCTTTTGTCGCGCTCTTCGGTCAGGCGGCAGGCGCAGGCGATAAAGTGCAGGGCGTTGAAATCGCGCCAAGCGCAGATGTCCTCCTCATGGATGCAGTACATTGGGCGAATCAGCTCCATGCCGGGAAAATTGCGGCTGTGCAGTTTCGGCAGCATGGCCTGCAGCTGGGCGCCGTAGAACATCCCCATGACGGTCGTCTCCACAACATCGTTGAAGTGATGCCCAAGTGCGATTTTGTTGCAGCCCATTTCCTGCGCACGGTCGTAAAGGAAACCGCGGCGCATCCGGGCGCAGAGGTAGCAGGGATTTCGCTCGGCGATTTTCGTTGTCTCGAAAATGCTGCTGTCAAAAATGCGGATGGGGATTTCCATCAGGGCGGCATTGTCGATGATACGCTGGCGGTTTTCGGCATTGTAGCCGGGATCCATGACGAGAAACTCCGTATCGAAGGGAATGTCGGTGTGGCGCTGCAGCAGCTGCATCATTTTCGCCAGCAGCATGGAGTCTTTGCCGCCGGAAATGCACACCGCGATGTGGTCGCCGGGAGCAATCATCTTGTACTGCTTGATGCCGCGGACGAACGGCCGCCAGAGCGGTTTGCGGAAATCGGAGAGGATGCTGCGCTCGATGCGTGCAGCAGGGGATAGGGTACGCGGCATGGGGCGTACCTCCTTTGTCGAGTGAATTGGTGTGTTTACCGCGTCTATTGTAGCATACTTTCCTGCGTTTGTCATGGAGAAAATTCGCCGATACCGCATACTGTTTCCGGATTGTTCAGTCCTGTCCATCCTCATTTTTCTTCGGAGTGATGCGCGATAAGACTGGATTGCGATAATAACCATCGGGGTCAAGCTGCATGGTTTTCATAATCGCCGCCGCATCCAGTTTCGCATTGTCCAGCCCATCGTACATTTCAACAGGCTGACCGCCGCAGTTTGACCAAAGATGGCTGTGATTGTTCAATTCACAGAGGCGGTTCGCGAACGTTTCAAACTGCGGCTTGGTAAACTGAATGCCGGCTTCTTCAAGCAACTCCACATAGTAAGAAAATTGATCGCAGACAAACGACAGCAGAATCCCGCGCTGGATTTTTTCCATGATGCGCTGCAAGTATGGCTTGTTTGCTTCTTCGGAAACCGCTTTTTGCGCCACGCCGCCTTATAATCGTCATACTCCCAGTGGTCATCTCTTGTCCAGAATACAACCTCTGATAACGCCTTGCCGCACAGAGGCGTGCCGTCGGGCGCAGTGGTTTTGGCGTCCGGAGCGACATGGAGGTTTGCCAGAAAGAAGCGGAGAGAACGCGCTTCCGGCGTTTCCCAGAAATAATTCGGGTCGGCATACGCATAGAACACATCGTGTGCGGGAACGACACAGGGCTTATCGTCCTGATAGCTCAGCAGCTTGTAATACTCATTCAAGCCCCAAATGTTCGGGTAAATCAGCATTCTATGAACCAGCTCGGCATCCTGAATGCTGATGGACGTCTCCTCTTCGTACAGGTCAGCCAGCAGCATGATGGCATAGGCATGCTTTTCAACGCGCACAATTTCCGCAAAGGAAAAGAAATCCTTGCGGAGAATCTTTTTCTTGGCAGTCAATTCCGGCTCAACATGCTGAAAAAGCTCCCATGCGTGCCAGAGTGTCATCGTCCCATAAAGATTGGCACAGGCATCAAAGAAACGGTGGAGGAGGTCAAGACGCGCTTGCCCTTCTGCGGTGCTGTTGTCAAGTCGATGATGGGTGTCGATGGCAAGCCGTGTGTATAGGCGCGAGAGCTCTGTTTTGCTGACGGGTTTGGGCATTTTGACGCTCATGCGGATTCCTCCCTTCAAGCGGAAAAACAACTGCTTTCATCGGCGATTATAACACGAAATCACGATGGGGGCAAAGGGAATTTTCTTTTTTGCAAAAGCGGTGGAAAATGCGGATTTTCCCTTGACGGACAGGGCAAATTTTGCTACAATAGACCTTTGGCTGAGGGGCATTTTCCTCTCGGCTTCATAGGGGACTGATACTATTTCTGGATTCACCTGCGCCATTTGCTTGCGCCTTTTCATCCGGAAATAGTATGAATACGGAAAGGAAAGCAACATGTCAGAAAAACAGGAACAGCAGAACACGGAACGCAGCCGGATGCTGGGCACGATGGAGATGCGCAAGCTCGTGCCGACAGTGTCCGTGCCGATTATGGTGTCGATGCTGGTGCAGGCACTGTATAATATCGTCGATGGGATTTTCGTCGGGCAGTATTTGCCGGATGCGCTGACGGCCGTCAACCTCGCTATGCCGATGCAGATGCTGATGATTGCCGTTTCGACCGGCATGGGTACGGGCATCAACAGCTTGATTTCACGCCGGCTTGGCGAAAAGCGCCCGCATGATGCGCGCGATGCCGCCCGCCACGGCATCCTGATTGAGGTTGTCGGCTGGCTGCTGTTCGTTATCGTCGGGCTGTTCTTCGCCCGCATGTATATCGGCATGACGAACCCGAAGGCGGAAGTGCTGGAAATGGGCACACTGTACCTGCGCATCGTCTGCACGCTCAGTTTGGGACAGTTCATGTCCATTTGCTTTGAACGCATGATGCAGGCGACGGGCAACACAACGCTGTCGATGATTACCCAGTTGTCCGGCGCAGTGACGAACATCATCCTTGACCCGATTCTGATTTTCAGCTGCCAAATGGGTATCGCCGGCGCAGCGGTTGCGACGGTTATTGGTCAGGTTGTGAGCTGCACCGTCGGTTTCGTCCTGAATCAGTGGAAAAACCGGGAACTGCGCCTGACGCATGAGGGCTTCCGTTTCGACTGGAAGACGGTGCAGAATATCCTCGTCGTTGGCATTCCGTCCACCATCATGCAGGCGATTTCCTCCGTCTGCACGACGCTGATGAACATGATTCTGGCAGGCTTTGGCGATATTTATGTGAACGTTCTGGGCGTATATTTCAAGCTCCAGTCGTTTGTCTTTATGCCGGTGTTCGGGCTGTGCAACGGCATGGTGCCGATTGTGGGCTACAACTTCGGTGCGCAGAAGAAAAAGCGCGTCTACGAGTGCGTCCGCGTGTGTCTGGTGTATGCGCTGGTGATTATGGCGGTTGGCGCGCTGCTGTTCCTTGCTGTGCCGAACCTGCTGATGATGCCGTTCGACTCCTCGACGGACAAGGCGCTGACGGCGGAAGGCTGCGTCGCCCTGCGGATTATCTGCTCGCACTTCCTGATTGCGGCGGCGGGCATTACGCTCAGCACGGTCTTCCAGGCGGTCGGCCGCGGAACATACAGCCTGATTATGAGCCTGTGCCGCCAGCTGATTGTGCTGCTGCCCGCGGCGTGGGCGCTGTCCCTTATCGGCCCGAACGCCATCTGGTGGGCGTTCCCGATTGCGGAAATCGTCTCGCTGGCGATTTGCCTGCTGCTCTACCGCAAGTGCGACCGCGAACTGATTGCGCCGCTGCCGGAAGAATAACGGTATTTATACTATTTCCAGATTCAACTGTGCCATCTGCTTGCGAATTTTCATCTGGAAATAGTATTAGGCAACACCGCCCGACGCGCCGCCGAGTTGCACGGTGCTGCCATTATAGAAGAATCGCCCGATGCGCGGGAAATGCTCAGCACGCATCGGGCGATTTCTTTATCATGACTGCATTTTGCAAGGAGCTATGATATCCCTTGTCAGATGTACAATTCAGCCTGTCAAAGACGCTGTTTCGCGCAGCAGTGAAGCGGCGTCAAGCACATGCAAGAGAGCAGTAAAGCATGGCATCAGGTGTTTTTTCTTTTCTATGTTCGTTTTTCAGGGACTTGCGCAATCACTGTACAGATGCTATAATATTGTCACAGTGATTGAACAGACTGGAAACGGGAAAGAAGTTCCGTATCTTTTTGTGGCAGATGGAACGCTGACAGCAACGAATGTCGTTCTGTCAAGAACCACAAAATGAATAGTAAGATACGTCAAAACAAGGGAGGCATGACCTATGAAACCGTATTGCATGATCAGCAATGCAAAGACCTTCGCTTTCTCCGCAGAAAATCCCACAGGAGCCAGAGCGGGCGGTTCCAAAGGAGGAGACTGCACCAAGCTCAGTCCGACCGTGGCGATTCGCGCAGGGGAGACGGTGACGCTGGTGGACACCGACGGTCCCGGAATGATCCAGAGCATTTGGTTTACCGGCTACGTTGGACACAGTTTCGTGATTCGCATGTACTGGGACAACTGCGAATATCCTTCCGTGGAAGCGCCCATTTCCGCATTTTTCGGAACCGCATACGATGAGAATTTTGTGGACAGGGATGGAAAATACGCGGTGCTCAACTCCGCACAGATCCTGGTGGCTCCCGGACGGGGACTGAACTGCTACTGGGAGATGCCTTTCAAAAAGCACTGCCGGATCACCATGGAAAACCGCGGCGAAAGGATCAGAGCCTGTATTATATCATCACCGGCTGTCACTGTGAGGTGCCTGACGAGATCGGATATTTCCACGCTTCCTACCGTCAGGAGCATCCCGTTCAGAAGGGGCGTTCCTACACCATTATCGATGGCATTCAGGGAAAAGGTCAGTTTGTGGGCGTGACCCTGGCCACCGGAATGAACGGAAACAACACCTGCTGGGTGGAAGGCGAAGCCAGAATGTACATAGACGATGATAAATATCCTTCCATTCACTATACAGGCACAGAGGATTATTTCTGCGGCTCCTACGGATTTGGAAATGATGTGCAGATTAAATCCTATCAAACTTACAGCGGTCTCTACAGCGGAATGTACGCCATTTACGGTGATAACCGTGCATTTTACAACGGTCAGCAGAGATTTCTGCTGTACCGCTTCCACGTCGCTGACCCGATCCACTTTGAAACCGGATTTCGCATGACGCTGGACAACATGGGATGGACTGGACCGCGGTACGACGACTATACTTCCTGCGCATACTGGTATCAGACGCTGCCGTCCGCGCCGCTGAAACCGCTGCCGTCGGACAAAGAGATGATCATGAAGTGACCGCCGCAGGCTAATGGGTGAAAAGCATTACAAAAAATCCAGGGTGTCAAGCAAAAGCGCTTGACACCCTGTTGCCTTTATCCTATTTTCAGATAAGCATGCGCCAAGGCGTATGCAGCTGGCGCAGGTGCATTCGGAAATAGAATTACCTTGCAAGCACCTTCTGATGATAGGCGCATTTTCCGCAGAACGGACACATCATCTTGCGGGCTGTGCCGCGATGCAGTGCCATCACGACGGCTTTCATGGTCGGCACATAGCGTTTTCCACATTCGGGGCATTCGTAATAGCCGGTGTCATGCTCGATTTTCACGCCGACAAAGCAGATGGCAAAAACAACCGCAGCGCCGAATGTCAATAAGGCGATTCCGAGGGCAAGATGGTCTTTCGCCAGATAGCATCCGACAAGAATCATCGTGAGCGATACCGCAATCGTCATGCAGACAAGCACTTTTTCCAGCTGAAGAATCCGTCGATTCGCAGCTTCTTCCCGCTGCTTCATTTCCAGAAGCAATGCATCGAAAGCCTTCTGATGCGCTTCCATCGTCATTCGCTCCCCGCGAAAAAGCTCGCTCAGTTGAATGTTCAGCAGATCGCATAATTCGGGCATAATGGCTGCATCCGGCAGATTTCGCCCCGTCTCCCTTAATTAAAGATATTGTTGGGTAAAAAAGAAAGGTCAGTCGATTTTGCCGATGAAGCGGTAGTAGATTTCTACTTCCTGCTCACGGCTTCCGTCCTCGCCCTTGACAGCTTCGTGGACGGTTATTTTTTCAATTAGAGTGTTCAGAAGTTCGGCGGTCAGCTCCACAGGGTTGACATACTGTTTCATCAGGGCAATCCACTTTTCAGCATCCGCTGCGGTCTGTACGGCGGCTTCCATCGTTTCGTGAAGCTGTCTTATTTTTGTTTCAAGCTCCTTTTGCTCGTTCTGGTACTTCTCGGACAGCATATTGAAGTTATACTCGGTTATGCGTCCGGCAGACCAGTCCTCATACATTTTAGCAAACAGCCCGTCAACCTCGGCTTTACGCTTCTCTGCCTTTTTCAGCTCCGCAGCCTGCTTTTTCTTCGCAGAGTTTCTTTCCCTGTCGCTGGCATTGAGCAGGCGTTTCAGCAGATTGTCCTCGTCTTTCTGTGCCAGCATAGACCAGTATTGCAGTCTTGCAAGCACATAGGCATACAGTACATCATAGCGGATATAGTGCATGGAACACTGGCGTAATCCCTGCCCGTGCTTGCTGCAATGGTAGTACCCGTATGGGTTCTTATTCTGCTTGTTTTCCCCATAGGCTAAAGACCATCCGCAGTCTGCACATTTTATCAATCCTGCGAAAATCTGTGTCGTACCGTTTCTGCGTTTCCTGCGTCTGCTTGCAATCAGCTCCTGAACTTTTTGGAACACTTCTTCAGAAAATGATGGCTTCGTGGGTATTTTCCACACGATACCATTCTTTCTGCGGCTTCCGCACCTTTTTTCTTGTTCTTGAATGAAATGTTGCTCTGCTTGTTGTGAATGCTGTGACCGATGTAGGTTTCCTCTTTCAAAATACTCTTGACCTGTGCTATCGTCCACGCATAGGCTTTTTCTGCGGGCGCACCGGCGTAGATATTGGCGAAAGTCCCGTATCTTTCATAGTTCAGCCAGCCGGGGGTAGGTACTTTTTCCTCCACCAGAATCCGTGTAATGCTGGCGGCTCCACGCCCGTGTACAGCAAGGTCAAAAATCTTCTCTACAATCCAGCGTGTTTCCGGGTCGATCAGAAGATGACCTTTTTTGTCCGGGTCTTTTACATAGCCCAGCGGTGCATAGGCTCCATAGTGTGCGCCATTGGCAAATCTTGTGTGCATGGCAGCCTTGACCTTTTTGCTGGTCTGTCGGGCGTGCATTTCATTCAGGATGTTTAAGAACGGGTGCAAGCTCGCTTTCTCCGTTGATGGTGTCCACATTGTCATTGATGGCAATGTAGCGTACTCCCTTGCTGGGGAAATAGATTTCCGTGTACTGACCGGTCAGGATATAGTTTCTTCCCAGACGGGATAAGTCCTTTGTGACAACGCAGTTGATTTTCCCGTCCTCGATGTCATCAATCATCCTTTGGAAACTTGGACGCTCGAAATTTGTCCCACTCCATCCGTCGTCAATGTACTCGTCTACAACGGTCAGCCCATGCTCTGCGGCATACTGTCTAAGCATCATGCGCCGGGTCTGGATACTGCCGCTTTCCCCCTGTAATTCATCGTCACGGCTCAATCTCAAATATAGTGCAGTGTTATAAATCGTTGTATTGTATGGTTGTTTCACGGTTAAAAATCCTCCTTCTAAAAGAAACAACCCACGCTTATACAATACTCGCTGGTACAAGTATATCATAAGCTTGGGCTGATTGACAGTCGTTATTCCGTATTTTTTCAGGAAGCGGCGGCAGCGTGCTGGATCACATCTTCCAGTAGGCTGTCAAGCGGCTTCCCATCCTGTGCGAAATGCTCCGATACCTTGATACGGACTTTCCCCATGACAAAATACTGGGTGCCGTCTTTTTCGGTAAGCAGGGTGCCGCTGTTTTTGTTATTGCTCTCGTTTTTGCTTTTTGCCATAGGCAGTTACCTCCATAAATGAAATATGCCCGACAAGGGAATGTCAGACAGGTGTACAGCCGCAGACTGTCTCCGTGTCAACCAAACCGTGTCAACCGGCAGAAAAGACTTTGAAAACAATCCATAGGCGCTCTATTATTACTTTTTACTTTTTCTTTGATTTCTTGGTTGACATGGTTGACAAAGGAGAGAAATGCCCCAAATATCAGGCTTTTCCCCGTCAACCGGCTGTCAACCAAAGCGTCAACCAAACTGTCAACCGGTGGCTTTTCAGAATGGAAGTTCCATTTGCCGGGCTTCTTCTTCCGTGATTTCCTGAAAACCGTCCCCCTCCGGCGGAGCTTGGTTGACACGCTCCCAGCCTTTTTGAGAACCGTATTTCTTATACCGCTTCGGGCTTTTGTAGGCTGCCCAGCCCTGTATGATGCCGCCCGCAATGCCGGTATTCATAATCTCGCAGATTGCCCGTGTCTCCCAGTCTGCCGGGGAATTTAAGTTCCCCAGCGCTTCCTCATAAAGCTGCTTGGAGCATACCCTGTCACCGGTGTAGTCCTCCAAATAGGCGTAGATCATGCCGGCCTGTGTGTCTTCCTGCATAAAGTCCTGCTGGTGGGCGTTCAGGTATCGGTTCATTTCCATGCTGAATGACAGCTTATACTTCCCACTGCGATAAACCGTCATGGCTTCCGCCCACATCTGTTCGATATACGCCCTCGCCGCCGCTTCATCGTCCAGTATGTGAACCTCCGCCCGTTCCGGGTACACCGTCACGGGGAGAAAGCGCCGGTTGCCGGTGCGGTCACAGGTCACGGGGCAAAAAGTCCTGCCGGTTGGTCGTCCCTCCAAATACACATTGCCGCAGCCGGTCTGCCGGATGTGTCTCATACGGCACTTTGTAGGTTTCTTTCTGGCGGCTTAAGAATGACTTGATTTCCTCAATACTCTTGGCGTTGGCTGTGGCGATCATCTCCGACATCTCGATAATCCAATGCCCTTGCAGCTTGCGGTACACATTTTCATCGTCCAGCTTCTTCAAATCGTCTGAAAACCATTCGTCCCTGCCTGCCAGCAGCCGGAAAAAGGTAGATTTCCCGGCTCCCTGACCACCAACCAGACAGAGCATGACCTCAAACTTGCTCCCCGGTCTGAATACCCGCCGGATGGCTCCCATCAGGAACAGTTTCAAGGCTTCATAGGTGTATTCGTCCGTATCGGCTCCCAGAAAGTGATGCAGGGCGTAACGGATGCGCTCTGTGCCGTCCCATTGCAGGCTGTTCAGGTAATCCCTGACTGGATGGTAGCGGTTTTCATTGGCAACAATCTTGATGGCGCTCTGCACCTTTTTCTCGCTGGTAAGCCCGTAATTTTCTTCCAGATACAAAAGCAGGTAGTTCATGTCCATGTCGGTCAGCGTGGTACTGGTGCGCTCCCAGCCCAGCGGCTTCACAATGTCAATCTGCTCCGTCAAAAGGTTCAGGCGCAGCGCCCCGCGAAACAGAGGGTCACGCTGGAACACCGTCAGGCAGTTTCGGATGCTGTTCTTCACGCCGCCTTTCTGCGTCCCCTCTAATGTTTCCCGGATTTCTGCCGGTGTCTGCGCCGGTTCCATTGTGTCCATCGTCTTTTGACCGCTTCCTGCGTTTCCAGCGGCAATCTCTGAAATTCGCTGTTCAAGCCGCAGCACCTCCTTTCCCTGTGCGGCGATCAACGCCGCTTTTTCTTCTATTTCTCCGTATAACAAAATATCCAAAAGGTATTCTGTGTAGCTTATCCTCTGCAACGCTTCCACAAAAAGAGGATGCCAGATGGCATCCTGCGGCTGTGGGGCGTATGCTGTTTTCCAATGCTCCAGCAGGCGCAGATAATCGCATAGCACCCGGAAACAATACCGTTCCGTTTCCTGAAATCTCTGCTCCGCTGATTTTTGTCGGGGCTGTGACCTGTTGTGACGCTTCCTATCTGGCGGCGCATTGCCGGATTTCTCATAGGAAACGCCGAAGTCCTCCGCAAGCCTGACCGCAGCTTCCCGTTTCCCCAATCCATGCAGCAAAGCGGCAAAGTCGATCACATCCCCGGAAGCCCCGCAGCCGAAGCAGTAAAAGCGGCTGTCCACTTTCATGCTGGGCGTGCGGTCATTGTGGAATGGACAGCAGACCATGCCGTTTCTCCCCACCCGGATTCCATAGAATGAAGCAGCCTGCCGGGTGGTAACAGACTGTTTCACCGCTTCAAATACATTCAAATGCTCCCTCCGTAAAAAAATACCGGTAGCGGTAAAGCTGCCGGTTATATCATAGCTCCATCTCATGTTTCTTTCTCTGTACTGCCTGTGGCTGCTCCCTCCGGCGCAGTGCGGTATCTACGGCGTTCTGCACCTGCCGTAGCCGTATGACTTCCTCCCGGAGTGGCTTGTGCTGCGGAGACAGTTCGGCATACTCTGTTTTTAACTGTGCGTATTCCTGTTTCCATGCTTTCAGGGCAATGGGTTTTCCGTCCAGTTTTTCTTTCAAAATACGGCGGGCGGCATAAAACAGCCGTAACTCCGCATCGTGGGATGTTTCAAATTTCTCCCTCTGTTTCTTAAACTTGATATTGTTCAATTCCGTATGAACAGGTTTTAGCCGCTGGTAATTCTCGCCCTCCCGTATCAATTCCTGCAATTCCTTTATCCGGGCAGATTTCTTTTTCATGGAGCCGCTTAACGCTTCAAATTCTTCGTTGACAGAGGAAAGACGCTCCTGCAAATCCTCTAATGTGAGCAGCTTGTTTTCCGTCAGATAATTGACGGCTTCGGCAAAACTGCTTTAAGTTTCCGGTTCTGGCTTTATTGCTCCATGCCCCTGCGTTGCGCTGGTTGTAATAAGCGATCAACAGGTCGGCAAGGCTCGGTGTCTGCGGTTTGGAAAGTTCTTCTTTTACCTCTGCCATCCAGACAAACAGGGCTTTGATCTTCTTCCTCACATCCTGCATGAGCCGGTTGGTGGCTTTAATCCAGCGGTTCAGTTCCCCTTTCTCGGTGCGGATGCCCTTTTTGCTTCCATCTGCCGGACATTAGCTCCCTCGTGGACAGTAGGTATCAGGTCAAGCCCCTGCCGCACATAGGAACGGTGGTCGATACGCACATCCAGCCCTTTTTCCTCAAATTTTGTATTAACGGCAGCCGCCCACTGCTCCCGCCAGTGTTCCAGCGTTTCCGGCTCATGCCAGTCTGTTGTATGGACAGCGTTAAACATATAATCGCCGTTTTTATCCCGGATTCGGTTTCCATCTTCATCAAGAAGATATTCCCGACGCTGTTTTTGTCCCCATGTGCCATCCGGGTTCAAAGGGCGCATGGTTGTCATCACATGAAAATGCGGGTTAGGGATGCCGCCGTCCTCTTTCTCCGGGCTGTGAAAAGCAAGGTCGGCAATCATGCCTTTTGTCACAAACTGCTCCTGTACGAACTTCCTCGCCAGCTCCATGTTTTCTTCCAGCGTCAATTCATTCTGCATGGCAATATCAAAGGAATAGGCAAGCTGTGCTTTTGGATGTTTCTCGCAGTTCTCCACAGCATTCCAGAGGGTCGCCCGGTCAAGATATATTTCCGGCGCATGGGGCGGCAGCATGATTTCCGAAGCGATCACGCCGCCCTTTTTGGTGTAGTCGCTGACTTCTCCATAGTAGCTGCTGTAAAGACGCTCCCCGGCTCGATAGGCTGCGCTGGCAATGGCGCTCTGACCGGCGCTGCGCTTGATCTGTGCGATTGAAAAATGATAAAGTGCTATCCTTAGTCACCGCCTTTCTCCTGCCCGGAAATACGGGCGTGGTTCTCTGTGGCAGACCGGATGAAATGCTCCGCCTGCGGCAGATTCAAAATGCTTTCCATGAGGGAATAAAATTCCGCTTCGGATAGCTCCTTTGTCTGTGGTGCAATGCTCTCAATAGCTGCCCCACGGGTAATCAGCCGGTGCGTCCTCTGTTTCCGGGAACCGCTTTCCAGATACGCCTGCCGGTTTTTCAAACGCTGCATTTTCCGTTTTTCCTGTTCCAGCAGGACAGTGGTTTTTTCATATTCCTGCTTCAACTGTTCCAAAGATTTTTCCATGTTCTCACATCCTTTGCTGATAAGATAAAAGAAAGACCATCCGCAGACAGTCCGTGTGTCAGTGCTTCTATAAAACCCGATGAAAGGGAAAACCGCAGAGCGGATTTCTCTTTGCGGCGGGTACACAGGGATAGCCGCTTTAGCGGCGCAAGGGGGTAGCCACCTTGTCGGAGCGAAGCGAACGCAGACCTCGGATTGCTGATTTTTATCAGCGGCAGAGGTAAGCTCCGCAGGACGCACGATACATGGTCTTTAGACTATGTATAGAAGTGCGCCCTTAGTTCCTAAGGGATTTTGCCGTTTCCGGCAGTCTTGTCCTTTTTTGGAACGCTTGGAAAGATACTTCGGGCAGTCAACCACAACCGCCCGGAAGCTCTGTTTACATTCGTGCTGGCATTTCCGGCACAGTTCGTTGTAAAGTGATACGGCTGCGGTCATTTAAGAAGAAAGACCATTCCAACCGCCGCTTGTTACTCATTCTTGCCATAACCGGCTCCTTTCTCCGTTTCTATCTGATGTACGCAGATAGGCTGTTTTGATGTAGCGTCTCGGTATCATTTTTAAGTTTTTTTCCCTCTGTATGCCCCTTTGGAAAGTGCGGCAGTATTGCAAGTCAGGGAATGATACCTCACGCTTATTTGTCGCTTCCCGGTACGGTTTCGGAGCCTTTTGCCATCCATTCAAAGAAAGCAATTTTGCTTTGCTGACCTTGATAAGTCTGCCCCTGCGGAACGCTGGAAAGCCGGGTGTGTGTACCAGCTCATAGGCGCTCGCTCTTGAAATTCCCATAATCCGCTGAATGTCCGCCACATCCAGAACCAGCGGTAAATCCTCGTAGCTGTTCAATCTCTTTTTATCGTTCATTCTGTTCCTCCCATAAATCAAATAGGTTAAAATGCTTCCTGTTGCCGTTCTCCCCAAAAGCCGTTTTCCTGCCCCATTCCTGCGGTGTTTCCCTGCATTGGTGCGCCGAATGCGTCACTTCTCCTGCCGGTCATATCCCTTTTTTGGACGGTCATTCACTTGTCAAGGTACTGTGCGGTACGAAATTACCAACCGCAATCATCATAGCGTACTATCCTTGACAAAACAATGATTCTGCGATACCATGAGTGTAACGAATATAACTGAATTATATAATTACCATAAACAAAGGCAGGGGATAGGGATGGAGAATCAGTTTATACATGGCATGAGCCATTTTTTTGAGAGGATTTTGTTTGTCCTGACGCTGGACAGGAAGAAAATGAAAGAGCGGATTTTGATTGGGGAAGAACAGCAGATCCGCTTCCGTCTGAACGGGAGCCAAAACGCAGAGGTGCTTTGTGATATGACACGCCCACTGGGAACTTTTTTGATAAACTTTGAGCGTGACACGGACAGAGACTGGAACTTATACGGGCTTTCTCCGCTGCGGCAAGCTCTCCACTCCAACCGATGGAAACAGCCGGAGCTGGAGCAGGCGGCAAGCGAATTTCTTTGGGAGAAATATCTTAGCAACGACCCTCTGAAAATGTATGTGGCGTTCCGTATCTGGAACAGCTATCTGCTTTTTTCAGAAACCCGTGACCGTAACGCTGCCTGTGACCGCTTCATGGATAAAATGAGCAGACTGACCGGGGTATTCCAAAACGAAACCATGAGCTTTGACAGGGAGACAGGAAAACCGAAACAATTTCAAGCTGGCAGCCTTTATTTCAAAAG